>Ga0209344_10000009_pt1 | contig 626903 bp, 568 predicted proteins | sample Cruoilmetagenom6_FD_187293 | JGI IMG/M metagenome (GOLD analysis project Ga0209344, IMG submission 187293) | Oil polluted marine microbial communities from Coal Oil Point, Santa Barbara, California, USA - Santa Barbara Oil Seep Sample 6 (SPAdes)... | ecosystem: Environmental > Aquatic >... | reverse complement strand
GCCCATTTGCGCCGATGATACTACATTCGTGGGAAAGTAGGTCGCCGCCTTCTTTAAGGTCCGTTCATTTATTTGAACGGACCTTTTTTTATACCCATATCTCAACTATCCACGAATATAGTGGTGGTGCAAGCCATCCAAGATGCTATTGAGAGGATCCCCTTTTCACTGAGCAAACTTAAATTGCAAAAGATAATGGTCTTGCGCCATTATATAATATTAAGCGCCTTCTTTAAGATCCAATCATTTATTTGATTGGATCTTTTTTTTTTGCTGTAAACTTATATGTGTTCCTTTGCCACGAATATCGTGGTGGTGCAAGCCATCCAAGATGCTATTGAGAGGATCCCCTTTTCACTGAGCAAACTTAAATTGCAAAAGATAATGGTCTTGCGCCATTATATAATATTAAGCGCCTTCTTTAAGATCCAATCATTTATTTGATTGGATCTTTTTTTTTTGCTGTAAACTTATATGTGTTCCTTTGCCACGAATATCGTGGTGGCGCAAGCCATCCAAGATGCTATTGAGAGGATCGCCTTTTCACTGAGCAAACTTAAATTGCAAAAGATAATGGTCTTGCGCCGTTATATAATATTAAGCGCCTTCTTTAAGATCCAATCATTTATTTAATTGGACCTTTTTTTTTGCTGTAAACTTATATGTGTTCCTTTGCCACGAATATCGTGGTGGTGCAAGCCATCCAAGATGCTATTGAGAGGATCCCCTTTTCACTGAGCAAACTTAAATTGCAAAAGATAATGGTCTTGCGCCATTATATAATATTAAGCGCCTTCTTTAAGATCCAATCATTTATTTGAACGGACCTTTTTTTATATCCATATCTCAACTATCCACGAATATCGTGGTGGTGCAAGCCATCCAAGCTACCCTTAAAGAGATCCTCATTTCAATAAGTAAAGTTCACTGTGAAAGATAATGGTCTTGCGCCGTTTTATCCTTTTTAGTCGCCTTCCTCAAAGTTTAATCTAGAAATAGGTTGGGCCTTTTTTTTCTTATACTTACGGCGCGAGTACATTTTTGCATCTATCTCCAATTATTTTGTCAGGGTAGGAACTATAGATGAGCCTAAAAGCTACTCGCACCACCACAAAACTTTATATTAATAATTATACTAAAATACTCTTGAGCCGCCCACCCTAAATGAGTTCCGGTAAACCTTCTTTAAAACATCACTAGAAATAGAGTAAACTTTTTTTATTTTAAATTTTCACAAACCTTTCCTACAATAATGGGGAAGATTGATTGGAATTTCAATCTAATTTGTTTTTTGGGATAGTTATATGTATATTAATAATAAATTATAAAAAGAAAAAAGATGTGCCGTCTTCTACTTATCGTTATTTTATCGTCTAGTATGTGTGTTGCCCAGAACATTGTAGTACCCGATAACAATTTTAAATATGCATTACTACACCATCAGCCTGCAATTGATACTGATGGTGATGGACTAATTCAAATTATTGAGGCACAGACATTCGATGCTCCATTAATAGTTAATGGCTTTGGGATAGCAGATCTTGATGGGATCCAATACTTTGTTAATATACCCTCATTAGAATGCAGATATAACAACCTAAATGAATTAGATATTAGCAATAATACCTCTCTTACCTACCTAGACGCTAAGAGTAACGGTCTAAACAGTCTCATTGTTGGAAATGCTCCTTTAATTACATTGATTGCTGGTAGTAACTACGCATTAAGTGTTGTAGACCTAAGCGCTATAACGACACTCGAACGTTTAGATTTAATTAGTAATAATATAACAAATTTGGATATTAGCACTTTAACGAATCTTAAAAAATTAGATTTAAGTTTTAATTCGTTAATGAGTTTGGATGTCAGCGAGACAACGGCACTTGAAACTTTAAAATTAAATAGAAATTCTATCACCAGTCTAGATATTAACGCTTTAACTGAGCTTAAATTTTTAAATTTACAAGACAATTTATTGACGAACCTAGATTTAAGTACGGCGACGGAACTCGAATCATTATGGTTAAGTGATAATTTACTAACCGATATAGACTTAAGTAATTCTCTAAATATTGTGGATTTACGTATAGGGGAAAATTTATTATCAAATTTGGACGTAAGTAGTCTTCTTTCTCTCGAAGTATTACTTTGTTCAAACAATTCACTAACAAATTTAGATGTATCGAATCAAACATTACTTCGGAATTTACAGTGTGGTTACAATAATCTTGATAGTTTGGATATTAGTCATTTATCTAATATTGCCTATATTAATTGCGAGAATAATCAAATTACAGAATTGTCTATTACATCGGATAACTTTTTGAGACTCGATGCTAACAATAACTTGCTTTCTAGTTTTGAGATAAATGTGGGTTCGAGCACTCAACGTCAGAGGATTTCTATTAGCAACAATCAACTTGTAGATTTGGATCTGAGCAGTACTAAGCTTAGGTATTTGGATTGCTCAAATAATCCTGTATTGGAATCAATAAACATGCGCAACGATTGGAATTGGGTTTTTTCAAACATTTGTTGTTATTCCAGTTTTGAAAATTTACCAGCTCTAAATAGTGTATGTTTGGATTATTATGGAGGAAATTATATTACGATAGATTTTATCTTAGATCAAGTTGGACATCCTGTCGATTTTTATAATAATGAAGATTGTACTGAATTAGTGCTGTCAGTTAATGATAATGATATTGTATCAGAATTAGTTGTAAGCCCTAATCCTGCTTCAACAACTATTACTGTTTTAGGGGTTTCGGATGTGAATAAACTTATGATTTACAATCAATTAGGGCAAATTGTTCAGGAAGAACAAAATACAAGAACTGCAGACATTTCTTCACTCGAGTCTGGAATTTACTTTCTAAAAATTACTGATGAGAATATGAATCACCAAGTAAAAAAAATCTTAAAAAACTAAACCCTAACCTTGTACTTGCTAGATTTTTTTGCAATAGTGATAGCAGTGGCAGCTTTTGCCGAGGCCTGCATCGAGGCAAAACTATAACGGATAGCGCGGCTATTGCCCAAAACCATGAGAATACAATCTGAAACCGAAGAAAAATTAAATGCAATCACCCATGGCTTAGGATTTTTACTGAGTTTAGTTGGTTTTGCATTGCTATTTGTTTTTAAAACCTACGATACTTTTCAAGGAGTTTTAGGGATTTGTTTGTACGGAGTGTCGCTTTCTACACTATACTTTGTGTCTACACTCTACCATTACACGCGTAATGAGAACAGAAAATTACTATTCAGAAAATTAGATCACATAAGTATTTATTTACTTATTGCGGGAACGTATTCGCCAGTGGTTTTGATCGCTTTAGATGCTAGTTTGGGGTGGGTATTATTTTGGCTAGTGTGGGGAATTGCCTTGTTGGGAACCATTTTGAAGGTTTTTTTTACAGGCAAATTCGAACTAATTTCAGTGTTGTTGTACCTTATAATGGGCTGGCTTATTGTATTCGATTTTGAAGCATTAAAAGCTTCTGTAACTCCAGAAGGTCTGTGGTTATTAATAGGAGGCGGATTGGCGTACACCAGCGGAATTATCTTCTATGCGATCGATAAAATACCATATAACCATGTAATCTGGCACGTATTTGTACTCACCGGGAGCATTTTACATTACCTCTTTATTTTTACCGAAATCATTTAAAGAAAATACGCTAAAATTACAGCTACAAACACTGCTGTCATTTTTGAAAGGTTAAAACTATGGTTTTTAGAGCTTTCAAATAAAATTGTAGTAGAAACGTGTAAAAATATTCCAATGGCCACTGCATTTATTTGTGTTCCATATTCTTGGAAAAAATGAAACTGATTCATTAAAAAACTCCCTAAGGGTGTCATAGCAGCAAATAGCGTGAGAAATAACAGGGTAGTACCTATACTATACTTGGCTTTGTGAAAAAATAAGGCTAAAATAATAGCAATTGGAATTTTGTGTACAATTACGCCATAAAACATTGCCGTATGACCCGTAAGTGGAAATCCTTCAATAAGTGCGTGTGCCGAAAGGCTTACAAATAAAGCGATTGGAAACGCCTTCTGTTCAGAATGTAGATGTACATGACCGTGTTCTGCTCCTTTAGAGAAAAAATCTAACACAATTTGCAAGAGAATTCCTGCCATGATAAACACACCTATGTGCTCTCCTCCGGTTTCAAAAACTTCTGGTAATAGTTCAAATAGGGTGGTAGATAGTAAAAAAGCTCCACTAAAGGCAAGGATGATGGGTAATTGCGATAATTCCTTTTTCTGAAAAATCTTAGCGATTCCATATCCTACTGCCACGGCTAGAAATAGTGCGATGTATTCCATTAGTTAAAGATAAGGATTAATCTTTCTGAAGTTTCTTCATTAAACTCATTCAAATGATAGTCGCCAAAACAGTGCTTTACTTTCATGCCGGCTTCTTTAAAATAACCTTTAAAATCGGACAGGGTAAGCGCTTTTACTTTTTCAGTAAAGGAGAAAGACGTACTGTTGTGCTGAAATTTTATTTCTTTATAAATATATCCTTCGGTAACATACCTTTTTATATGAAAGGTAATACCTTCAATTTCTTTTATTTCGGAAGGCACGAGGTTATTTATTACAAATTTTGCATTCATAAAATCTATGACTGCGTGGCCATTTGCCTTTAATTCTTCTTTAATAGCTTTTATGGTTCGTAAGTTGTCTTCTTCATTTTCAAAATAACCAAAACTTGTAAATAAATTGAAAACAGCATCAAATCGTTGTGGGTAAGGCAAGCACATATCGTGCACCTCAAATTTTAGATGTTTAGATTCAAATTGTTTTGCAAATGCGATGCTGGAAGGTGATAAATCTACACCAGTAACGTCAAATCCTTTTTTACTTAAAGAAACGGCATGGCGGCCTTTTCCGCAGGCTAGGTCTAAAATAGTATCGTTTTGCTCTAATTGAAGGAAATTGGTAAGACGCTTCATAAAGCCATCTGCCTCGGCATTATCCCGGTCTTTATATAAAATATGATAGTAAGGCGTATCGAACCAGGAGGTATACCAATTGCTTGTAATTTCTTTTTGCATCTCTTTCCTTTTGCGGTTCAAAAATACTGTATTTTTGCAGGACAGAACAGCAATATCGATGGGAAATAACTTTAAAATGGTGGCCAAAACCTTATATGGCCTTGAGGAATTATTAGCGCAGGAATTACGACAGTTGGGAGCTTCAGAAATTGAAATTGGCACCCGGAATGTCTCTTTTGAAGGAGATACTGGTTTTATGTACAAAGTAAATCTCTGCAGTCGTACCGCCATAAAAGTCTTAAAACCCATTACCGCATTCAATATTTTTACGGAAGACGACCTCTACAAAAAAATATATGCCATCCCCTGGGAAAATTATATGGAAGCAGATGGTAGTCTTGCGGTAGACTCCACTGTGTATTCTGAAAAATTTACCCATTCGCAATATATTTCTTTGAAAACCAAAGATGCCATCGTAGATAGATTTCGAGATACAGCAGGGAAACGTCCAGATGTAGATTTGGACCACCCAACGCTACGCATAAATATACATATTGACCGAAATATCTGCACCGTATCTCTGGATAGTTCTGGAGCGTCGTTACACAAGCGTGGTTATAAAGTTGAAAATACATTGGCACCTATTAACGAAGTGCTGGCTGCAGGTATGATTATGCTCACGGGATGGAGTGGCCAATGCGATTTTATGGATCCTATGTGTGGTAGTGGCACAATTGCTACAGAAGCTGCCATGATTGCGTGTAACATACCGCCAAATTTGAATCGGGATGAGTTCGGATTTGAAACCTGGCCAGATTTTGATGTAGATTTATATGAGGTTATCGAAAACGCTGCGCTTAAAAAGATCAGGGATTTTCATTTTAAGATTTACGCAAGCGATAAAGATGCATTCTCACTAAGAAAAGCGCAGGCGAATATAAAAAATGCAAACCTTTCCGAATTTATTGAAGTAAAGGAGCAGGATTTTTTCGAAAGTAAAAAAGAAACAGAACGTTCTATGTTTATTGTTTTTAATCCGCCGTATGACGAACGTTTGTCGGTTAGAGATATTGATGCTTTTTACGGGAATATTGGAAATACCCTAAAACGAGGCTATCCCGGTACACAAGCGTGGATGATTACCAGTAATATGGAAGCGCTTAAAAGTGTTGGATTACGTCCTTCTAGACGCATAAAACTCTACAACGGAAAGCTGGAAAGTAAACTCGTGCGGTACGATATGTACGAGGGGAGCAGGAAGGCTAGTAAGCAGTGATTTGGTGAATAGGCATCTAGTTGATTAGGTAACTAGTTTTACTTTTTATATAGCGGAATTAAATACGAAATCGTATACCCATATCCCACGCCAAACTCACTGAAGTCGTAGGTTCTATTAAATCCTGGGATGATTAGATTATCAAACGCTTCGGGTTTGTCTTCGCTAATTTTTCGTTTAAGCTGCAAGTTTATAGATAGAAATAAGTTGTTAAGTACTTCCGTTTTAAAACCTACAATTAATTCGGCCCACGAGGCTGTTAAACCACTTGCTTCTATAGAAACATCTCTTTGGGTAGTTGGGAACGCTGGATTTGTAGTATAAATATCATATTGCTGTAACTCTTGTGAAAAAGTTGAAAACCCGTATCGGAGTCCGCCAAATATGGCATTATTCATATCTAGCCAGTTGTTATAAGCGTTTAATTCGGCTCCAATCTTAATATAGCTACCCGTTGTGGTGGTTTTAAGGCCGTCTTCCTCCCAAACTCTATCTGAAGTACCCAACTCTGCTGCTGCATATATCTTTTTGGTAAGACGGTAGTCTCCATTTACTTCAAAACTAGTATACCCATCTTCAACAGCGGTACGTACTAATTTTGAAATATCCAAACCTAATCTAATTCCGTATTTTTTAGTTTTAGGTATGGTGTCGTTAACCGAAGCTTCCACAGCTTCAGAATTTTCGACGGTGATTGTTTCATCTTGTGCCATTGTTGAGATTGACGCAAGCAGTAGGCTAAAACCTAATAGAAAGATGTGCTTCAATTTCATCTGTAATTGTGGTTTGTAATAGTTGAAAAGAGGTAATCCAATTGTTGGTATCGTCTTCTAATTCGGTATCAAATTCAGAGTAGGTCGTTTTAAATCCGCAGGCTCTATTTACATAGGTTTCATCTCTTTGGTATGTAAAATTTAATCTATCGCCGTTTGTGGTTGCTTCGTCATCGTCGTCATTCAGAATAAAAAGAAGCTCTGTGAGGTTGGTTTCAGTATCTAAAGGTATCGCAATAGAGTCTGTTGCTTCCGTGATGCTATAAACGAGTGTAGAATCTATATCGTTTTTCCGTACAGTAAGCCCTGTAACACTTTTTGCCTGTGTTACATTTGCATTATCCTTAAAGGTAATAATTAATAGTGGCGTTACGGCCAATGCGGGATCGCAGATATCGTCTCGCGTACAGCCTATAGTAAGGAATATCGCTCCTAGCGTTAAAAAACAAACTAATCTAACCTGCTTCAATTTTTTTATCTTTTTTCTAAAAGTACAACATTTTCTACGTGATGCGTTTGTGGAAACATATCTACGGGTTGCACTTTGGTTATTTTGTACACTTCATCTAAAAGTGCTATGTCTCTTGCTTGTGTTGCACTGTTGCAACTTACATATACAATTTTTTCTGGTGCTAAATTTAATAATTGCGCTACCACATCTTTGTGCATTCCGTCTCGTGGAGGATCGGTTATAACTATATCTGCCTTGCCGTAGGTGTTTACAAAATCTTGGTTAAAGACGTTTTTCATATCACCCACTAAAAATTCAACGTTATCAATGTTGTTTAATTGTGCGTTTTCTTTTGCTGCGGTAATGGCATCTGGTACGGCTTCCACACCGATTACATTTTTTGCTTTTTTTGCAACAAATTGGGCAATAGTTCCTGTTCCTGTGTATAAATCGTACACAAGCTCGTTACCTGTTAAGCCTGCAAAATCACGTGTTATTTTGTACAATATGTAGGCTTGCTCGCTATTGGTTTGGTAAAATGATTTTGCGTTTATTTTGAATTTTAAGCCTTCCATTTCTTCAAAGATATGATCACGCCCTTTGTAGCAAATCACTTCCTGATCGTAGATGGTATCATTTCCTTTGTTGTTGATTATGTATTGTAGTGAAGTGATTTCAGGAAATTTTTCTGAAATACTATCCAATAATGCTTCTCGTTTATTTTTGTCTTCTTCAAAAAACTGCACTACTACCATTAATTCACCAATACTCGAAGTACGGAGCATAAGTGTACGGAGCATTCCTTCCTGCTTTCTAGTATTGAAAAACGGAATGTCTAGACGTTCGCCCTCAGCTTTCACAAAGTCTCTAATAGCATTACTTGGGTCACGCTGTAGATAGCACTTGTTAATATCCAGTATTTTATCCCACATTCCAGGGATATGAAAGCCTAATGCATTTTTATTTTCAATTTGTATATCGCTTCGGATTTGTTCTAATGTGAGCCATTTGTTGTTGCTGAAAGAGAATTCCATTTTATTTCGGTAGAAATATTGTTCGGCCGATCCTAAAATAGGGGAGACCTCTGGTAATTCCAGATGTCCTAAGCGGGTTAAATTGTTTACAATTTCCTTTTGCTTATAAAATAATTGATGCTCATAGCCCATATGTTGCCATTTACAACCTCCACAGGTTCCAAAATGTTCACAAACAGGTTCTACTCGTTTTTCTGAAAACTTAGCTACTGAAATGGCGGTGCCTTCGTAATATGCTTTTCTTTTTTTAGTAGTTTGTACAGTTACCACATCGCCAGGCACCGCATTATTGATAAATACAACTCTACCGTCTGCTGCTTTGGCAACTGCTTTGCCTTTAGCGCCTGCATCTATAACTTCAAGATCTTCTAGAATTATTCTATTGGTTTTTCTTCTACCCATAGCGGCAAAAGTACTATGATTTGTTTAAAATTCTACTGCATTTTTAGTAATTTGCGCCCAAGGATGATTTCTCTCCTCCGCTGAATTTTCGTCCCGATACCTATCGGGATTAAGAAAGAATAAAGGTATAGAAGGAATTTTTTATTTTTTACTTTAAATTTTAATGTTATGTCAGTAACACAACAATCGTTGTCGCAACAAGCGATAGACCTAGAGAACAAATACGGAGCCCATAATTACCATCCACTGCCTGTGGTTTTAAACAGAGGAGAAGGTGTATATGTTTGGGATGTGGAGGGAAAAAAATATTACGATTTCCTTTCAGCATATAGTGCCGTAAATCAGGGGCATTGCCATCCTAGTATTGTAAATGCAATGTATGAACAGGCAAAAACACTTTCCTTAACATCAAGAGCTTTTCACAACGATATGCTTGGAAAGTATGAAAAATACGCGAGTGAGTTTTTTAATTTTGATAAGCTGTTACCTATGAATACAGGTGCCGAGGCTGTCGAAACTGCTTTAAAAATATGTAGACGTTGGGCATACGAGAAAAAAGGAATTGCCGAAAACGAAGCTGAAATCATTGTTTGTGAAAATAATTTTCACGGAAGAACAACAACCATTATATCTTTTAGTAACGATCCTGTAGCACGTGAAAATTTTGGCCCCTATACAAATGGTTTCATAAAAATTGAATATAATAATATAGAAGCATTACAAGCTACTTTGGAGAAAAATCCAAATATTGCTGGGTTTTTAGTAGAACCAATTCAAGGTGAAGCGGGGGTGTATGTTCCTTCTCAAGGGTATTTAACTAAGGCTAAAGCACTTTGTGAAAAGTATAATGTGTTATTTATTGCAGACGAAGTACAAACGGGAATCGCAAGAACTGGTAAACTATTGGCGGTAGATCATGAAAATGTAAAACCAGACCTCTTAATCCTTGGTAAAGCATTAAGTGGTGGTGCGTATCCAGTTTCGGCTGTGTTAGCCAACGATCCGGTAATGAGTGTAATTACACCAGGGTCTCATGGGTCTACCTTTGGTGGAAACCCTATTGCAGCTGCGGTAGCCATGGCGGCCTTAGATGTTGTAAAAGATGAAAATTTAGCTGAAAATGCAGCTACGTTAGGTGCTTTGTTCAGAAATAAATTGAATGATTACATTGCTACAAGCACTATTTGCAAATTGGTTCGTGGTAAAGGATTGCTGAATGCCATTGTGATTAATGATAGTGAAGATAGTAATACTGCCTGGAACATCTGTTTAAAACTAAGAGACAACGGCTTACTAGCAAAACCAACACACGGAAACATTATTAGATTTGCACCGCCTTTAGTAATGACAGAAGAACAGTTGTTAGACTGTGTTGCCATAATTTGTAATACGTTAAAAGAATTTGAAGTATAGAGTAGGCTTTAGGTAAAAATAGGTATTAATAAAAAATGCGGCTCTTGAGCCGCATTTTTAGTTTATAATTATTAGAGGCCTATTGCTCAATGCCCCATTGTTCCATCATATCGTTTGATTGCATCATCATTTCATCCCATCCTACTGTTGCGATTCTATAAATGGTTACTAACAAATATAACGCATTAATTATCATAACAACTAGTGCGATAGTTTTTGCAGTTTTCATTGCATTAGGGTTCTCGTAATTTTCAGGATTTGCCTGTGCCAATTTATGCTTTGAATTTGCCATAAAGTAAGCTATAGCAGCCGGGATAATTCCTAGACCACCAAAGCAACAGCATAAAAAACCTAAGATGGCTAATATATAAGGACCTGTTGTGTTTAATTTTTGTTTTTCCATGATTAGTTAGATTAAATATTTAAATACGTAATTGGTTATAATTAATAAGATAGATAAAGTTACTAAAATTATCTTAACTCTTTCGGCATATTTAATTTTGATGAATAAATCGAAAATAATGAATAGCAGAAACAAAATAAGCGAATAAATAGCGGGATACATTTTAAATGCTGCTATAAATTCGCCTTTAAATAATAAGGCTGCGGCACGTTGTATGCCACAGCCTAAACATTCTATCCCGAAGAGTTGCTTATTTAAACAAGGCAACATATAATCTTCGAGGCCCTCTGTCATAGGGGATTTATTTGTTAGTTACAATAGCTTTGTAATCTATGGACACATTATCTGAAGTTACCAGTTTTACGAGGTATACTCCATCTGCCATTGAAGCTGTAGAAATGCTATAATTTGTACTATTCCCAATATTTGTTCTAGTTGTTACAAGCTTTCCAGTCATATCGAAAATATGAGCATACTTTATATCGTACGCTTCTGGATTCATTATTTCTAATTGTGCTTCTCTATTATTCTGGAAGAAATTTACATTTCCGGTAATCTCGTCAATTATTGGCGTTCGGTGTGCAGCTCCATTACTGTTACTAGTAAAACTTCCTTGAATTCCTTTAAATACAATAAAAAATCTATCTGTATAATCTCCAGCAGGAAGCACAATTGATGCTGTAGAGTTTCCACCAATTTCTCTGTAGGTATCTAATTCTCTATCGTAAAAAAGCACTACGTTGTTAAAGTTTAAACTTTCAACTATTTGCACAGTAACTTCTGTTTGTTGATCGAGCTTAAGCGCATAGGGGACTACTTTTCCTTCAGTAAAAGGAACAGTTTGTATTACAAACTCATCCATAACTTCACCAGTTCCATAAACGTCAACAGGGAAATAAGCTTCGGCAAAACTTGCGTCCATTGGATGGCGCGCATCTAAACCTCTGTCATAATAATCGGTACTGTTCTCAGAAAATGCTAAAACCATATCTCTAAAGTGAGTATCGTCAAAATAAGTGTAGATTCTTATTTGAGGCGTAATCTCGTTTGTGGAAGGAACGATTGCCACATCTGCATCGGTTGGTGCAGTGGTTCTAAAAACACTTGAAGCTCCTTCTCTAATATCTCTTCTATACTGGTTTTTTATGAAAACTGTATTCAAACTAGTATCGCCACCTCCAGTATCAGAATTAATGGTCTGGAAATAAAACCCTTGTCCTATAGGTGCAAACCTACGTGGATAAGGATCTCCGCTTCCAGTTTGACCACCAGAAGGATTACCAGCACCATCGTAGTTTAAAAAAGGAGCTACAGTATACGTACCAGGATTTGTTCCATCTGGATTACTTGTACCTGGAACCCAAATACCAAAACCTCCTTTATTGTCTACATATAGATGTGAGTCTATATCTCGATCTTCGTCCCAAAATAAAATAGCATCTATTTCAGAGTTTTCAAAAGTGTCGGTTAAATCCGGATCTCCTGCTCTTGTATCATAAAATACTCGATTTAAATCTAAAGCTGAAGGATATGGATTCCCTGTTAAAACTTCTTCCCTGTCCCCGCCTGTAACTGGAATGGTGGTGAATGAAAAAGTACCATTATTGGCTCTACCTCTAAAATCGTATGTATAATCGTTATTTCCTCCATTACTTGGTGCATTTGCATTGACACCTTTCATAATAAATCCTTGGCCAGGCACACCAACAGGGTTACCGTACATCCTTACCCAGGGCGATGCTTTACCAGGGTTTCTGGTGTGAATCCATCGATCTGAAATGTATAAAGTTGAACCTGAAAAATATCCGTTATGATTTGAAGTTAATGATCTCGACCTAGATCGTGTATTATTTATAATACTAAATATAGATCTAGAACCATGGTTTAAGTTTCCAGCGGCAGCACCAGGATTTGTGCGTATATCGCCTACAGGTGATCCATAAAAAGTATAATCCCAAGCATCACTACCAGGATTTTCCCGATATACTGAAATATAGCCAGAACCATCATTTAAGCCATTTGTTTCTCCTTGTATTAATTGAGAGCCATTCCTTAAATAGATGCTAGCCTTATATTCTGGATCAACATTATTTAATGTTAGATTTATATCATCTTCCACAAAGAGAATTTGATCATTCACATAAACATAAGAGTCTGTTGGTGTTCCACTAGAAGTGGGGGCAACATAGAGTTGTGCTACCGAGATAGCCGAAATAAACAGCATAGCTGGTAAGAGTAGTAGGTGTTTCATAATTTGGTTTTTAAGGCAACGCATTAGGGGGGAAGCGTTACTTATCCCGCGATAAATTTAGAAATATTTTTCATATTACCATAATATTCCTACAAAATTCCTAAAAATTTAATTTTGAAGGTGTTAGCAACTGGCATTGGATTAGTAACTTATATGTTCTATTTTTGACCTCGATATGAAAAAAGGAGATACCGTTTCAGCAATCGATGAACCTATTACTGGAGTTGTAATTGGAATAGAAGGAACTTCTATTTTGGTAGAAACTGAAGATGGTTTTCCTATGAAGTTTCAGAAAAATGAACTCATTGTTGAAGGCACGTTGCTTAAAAAGAAGGTGGCCACTAAAAATATGGCAGCCATACTTTCAGAAAACGAAATTAAACCAAAAAAGAAAAAGAAAATTACAAAGCTCAAAGTACGTAGGATTCCACCTATGGAAGTAGATCTTCATATTCACAAATTAACAGGAGCTACCAGACTTTCAAATTACGATATGCTTGCTATTCAGATTGATACTGCAAAAAGACAGCTGGATTTTGCAATTAAAAAACGTATTCCCAAAGTTGTTTTTATCCATGGTGTTGGAGCAGGGGTACTAAAAACGGAACTGGAATACCTCTTTAGACGCTATGATAATCTAAAATATTACGAGGCAGATCCTAGGAAATATGGTGCTGGCGCAACTGAAGTATATATGCTTCAAAATACAACAACTACTAAAAAATAGGTGTAATAATAATAGTGCCCGTGGCAATAGTAGCAATAGTTCCAAAATCCAAACTTTCTTGCGTTAATTGCTCTTCTCCATTAGTAAAAACGGCATTGTTTACAAATAACTCGACACTACTTATATAGTCGTATTGGTGTTCAATATAAACATCGATGATAGTTTCTACTGCAACAGCTGGATTTAAGTAATCGGCTCCAACAGTATCATCTGTAATATTATTTGTTGGGTCTATGTCGTCTAAAGTAGCTTCATTTCTTGTAAGTACGCCATCTCCATCGTCATCTTCATCTAAATAATCTGGAATACCATCTCCGTCGGTATCCATTGGATTATCGGGATCTCCTCCAATTTCAACACCCGTAGGAACATTGTCTCCATCATCATCAAAATCGTAATAATTTAAGAGGCCGTCCATATCGGTGTCCAGCTCACTTTCAGTATCTTCATCAATACCATCGTTATCATCAAGAAGCGCATCAATAATAAGATTTGCAGTACCATCTGCCCCTATATAATCCTGTAATACCGTTGGCGATGTAGGAGGAATGCTGTTACAAAAATAGCTTGCGGTGGGAGCAGTGTTAAAAGTTCGGTAATTAATAAAGTTGCTTGTCCCATTTAATTGAAATGCCAAAGTATTGCTTTCAGTCAGAGATTCTTCATCCAAATTTATTTGTAAAGAAAGGCTTTCATTGCTTTCGGTATTTATTTTAAAGAAAACAAAACTACTAGCACCTTGACAGAATTCAAGAGTAGCATCTTCAAAATTAAAACTAGTTACTATTACATCCCCATCATCACAGGAGGATAGAAGCGTTACAAGCAATAGCAAAGCACATAATTTTCGCATAAACATAGTTGTTAAGTAGGGTAAAGAAACGTAATTCTTTGCAATTTAGCATTACTTAATTTTATATAAAAATGTATTTTTGCAAGCATGAAGAAAGTATATTTCGATAGCGCGGCTACAACCCAATTACGAAGTGAGGTAATTCGGTGTATTTCTGAAGTATTAAAAACCGAATATGGCAACCCGTCTTCGACCCATGCCTACGGAAGGTCGGCAAAATCTTTATTGGAAAACGCACGTAAAGAAATAGCGAAACATTTAAATGTAACCGCTGCCGAAATTATTTTTACCTCCGGAGGTACCGAAGCAGACAACCTTATTATTAATAGTTGTGTGCGAGACTGCGGTGTAACGCGCATTATTTCTAGCAAGATTGAACACCATGCTGTTTTATATGCTATTAATGAGATGAAGGAAAAGCATGGTATTAAAGTGGAATACGTAAAATTAGACGATTGTGGCCACGTAGATTATAAATATCTTGAAGAACTTCTAGCAGATACTTCTCACAAAACCTTAGTGAGTTTAATGCACGTAAATAATGAAGTAGGAAACGTATTAGATATTAAAAGAACAGCATTACTTTGCGAGAAGTACAACACACTTTTTCATAGCGACACTGTACAATCTGTTGGGCATTATGAAGTAGATTTTTCTGAAATCCCTGTTCATTTCGCAGCTGTTGCGGCACATAAATTTCATGGACCAAAAGGTGCAGGTTTTGCTTTTGTACGTAAAAACACAGGTTTAAAACCACTTATTTTTGGTGGCGCTCAAGAAAGAGGACTTAGAGCAGGTACCGAAGCCGTATATGCCATTGCAGGTATGGCCGAAGCATTAAAAATATCCTATCAAAACCTTCATAAAGAAAGGGCTTATATTACAGGCCTTAAAGATTACTTCAAACAAAAATTAACTTCTGAAATCCCTGGTATAAAATTTAACGGTTCTTGCGACGATAATGATCGTAGTACTTATACACTTTTAAATGTATGCTTGCCCATTCCACCAGAAAAGGCAATGATGCTTTTGTTTCAGTTAGATCTGCACGGAATTGCGTGTTCTAAAGGGAGTGCTTGCCAAAGTGGAAGCTCTAAAGGTTCTCACGTATTAACCGAAATCCTTTCAGAAGAAGATATGACGAAACCTTCTGTTCGCTTCTCATTCTCAAGTTTTAACACAAAAGAGGAAATCGATTATGTTGTGGACGTTTTAAAAACGTTTATTAACAGATAAGCTTTCAGCAGTATTCTTGTAGATAATTCCTACTGAAATTTAGTATCTTCGGGTTTCTAAAATTTCAGCAAAACACATGGAGCATATTTCAAATACAGAATACAACTCTTATTACAAACGCTATGTAGACAAAGCGCTCGAGAAGCCACTATTACAAGGCCTTGCTGATGGGATGTTAAAAACGCATGATTTTTTCGAATCCATTCCAAAAGAGAAGCACGAATATCGGTACGCCGAAGGAAAGTGGACCCCCAAAGAAATTCTGCTGCACATAATCGATACCGAGCGTGTTTTTACATACCGTGCGCTACAATTTGCCAGAGCTAAGAATGTTGAAATAAAAGGATTTGATCAGGATGAGTTTGCAGCAAATTCGTACGCAAACAAAAGAACAATGCAGCAGTTATTAGAAGAATATATGGCTGTGCGTACAGCTACAGTGGTGTTATTTAATACTTTTTCTGAAAATACCTTACAACAAATGGGTGTTGCGAGTACTTCGCCACTTTCGGTACGAGCGGCTGGATATATAATTTCTGGTCACGAAAAACATCATATTGCTATTATTAATGAACGTTATCTTTAATGTATGCAAACGTTTAAACTACTTAAAAACACATATCTAAGCTGGGATAAAAACGATCCTTGGGCACAAAGTGCAACCATTGCATATTACGCCTTATTTTCAATGCCTTCGCTTTTAATGATTACAGTATATGTTGCGGGAGTTTTCTTAGGCAGGGAAGCAGTGCAAGGAAAAATAACTCAGGAAATTGGTGGGCTTATTGGCAGGGACAGCGCAAAAGCAATTGAAGAGATAATTAGTAATGCTGCTTTAGAGGAAAGTTCGGTGTTTGCTATAATAGTTGGGGTAAGTATCCTAATTTTTGGTGCCACTGGAGTTTTTTTTCAATTACAAAAAGCATTAAACAAAGTATGGAGCGTACATGCAAAAAAAACCTCCTTTAAAATTACTTTAAAGAAAAGAGCTACTTCTTTTGGAGTTATTCTCGCTATTGGTTTGTTATTACTAATTTCTTTGTTGTTATCTGCTCTTATTTCAGCTTTTAGTGATGTAATTGCGAGTTACTATTCTGAAGCATCTACCGCGATAGTTGAACTATTAAATTTTGTTATATCCGAATTTTTTATATGGTCTTTATTTGCTACTATATACACCGTACTTCCCGATGTGAAAATTAAATGGAAAACTACACTTCTAGGTGCATTAGTTGCCTCTTTACTGTTTTTAGTTGGTAAATATGCTTTGAGCTACTATTTTTCAAAAGCCGATCCAGGTTCTGTATATGGAGCAGCGGGAAGTGTAATTATTATATTATTATGGGTGTATTACACATGCTTAATATTGTTTTTTGGAGCGGAATTCAGTAAGAATTGGGCTTTGATGAAAAATATTAAGGTAGCACCAACTTCCAATGCTGTTTTTTATTTTGAAAAGGAACTCGAAGAGTACAAAACTTACAAAAAGAAAGTAGACGACAATAGTATTTCTGAAGATTAATCTTGCTGCTTCCTTCGCAAACTCTTAACAAACTTTAGTATAAGCTTAGTATCCAGTTCTTCGGTTTGGTGTACATGTACCCTATATTTACATAAATAAATTATTAATTAAAAAGATAGAAAGATTATGAAAAAGACAATAGCAATATTAGCAACCAACGGATTTGAAGAAAGTGAGTTTACTTCTCCAAAGAAAGCTATGGAAGCCGAAGGATTTACAGTAGAGGTAATTAGTGAGAAATCCGGAACAATTAAATCCTGGAATGATGGAAATTGGTCTAACGAGTACCTTGTAGATAAAACGTTAAATTCGGTTTCAGCGAAAGATTACCATGCTTTGGTGTTACCAGGTGGCGTGATTAACCCAGATACATTAAGAAGAAATGAAGACGCTCTTTTATTTGTGCGCGATTTCTTTAAACAAGAAAAGCCAGTAGCAGCAATTTGTCACGCAGCGTGGACGTTAATTTCGGCAGATGTGGTAAAAGGTAGAAAAATGACCTCGTTTAAATCTATTAAAGACGACTTAATTAATGCAGGTGCCAATTGGGTAGATGAAGAGGTTGTAGTAGATTCTGGATTTGTAACGAGTAGAAACCCAGACGACCTTCCCGCTTTTAATTCAAAATTAATTGAAGAGATTAAAGAGGGTAAACACGAAGAACAGCACGCATAATAGTGCGTAATTTTTAATAAAAAAAATGAGGCTCAATTTGAGCCTCATTTTTTTTGATTTATTTTTTGGAATTTAAGACTTCTTTATCCTATTCTTCTTCATCCAAATGCTTTTTTGCATCCAGATCTACGATAGACTCCTGATAGTCTCCTGTATCGTAATCCTCCTCCTCAAAGGCTGCCATACTATTTTCAAGCTTGGTGCTTACCTTCACAAGGTAAATGGTGTCGTCTGTTCTAACCTCAACGGCTTCGACAGATTCGTTTTGGGCGTTTTTAAACTTAATGATGTGGTCGTCGTCGTATCCATACGGATATTTATCTACCAACATAGAAAGTATTTCGGGGGTTAGTTTTTTATAATCTACAATTACACGCTTCATTATACTAGTTTGATGGTTTGTTATTTCGTTTAGGTAAATGTAAAACACTTCATATTAACTGAAAATTAAATTTTGAATTTTTTATAAAAATCAAATGCTTTGCGTATCAAATCGTTATCCACTTGTTGATTTATTGCATAGACATTAAAATCTTCAAGAAGCACAAAATTAATCTTTCCGTGGGTATTCTTCTTATCAAATTTAAGCAATTGAATTATTTTCTCAATGTCGGTTTCAGTAAAATTATAGCGTTTATATATTGCGAGAATAGTTGCTGTGGTTTCTTGTAACTTTTTCTGCGGAAAGCCTTTCAATTCAGCTGAAAGATAATTTGCCAATACCATCCCAATCGCGATAGCCTCGCCGTGTAAAAGGGATGTTTTTTCCGTATTTTCTAAACAATACGATTCTATAGCATGTCCTAAAGTATGTCCGTAATTAAGGGTTTTTCGCAGGTTTTTCTCTGTTGGATCCTTGGTGACTACTTCGTTTTTAATTTCGATGGATTCCCAGATAAATTTTTCTGCTGAAGTTGTTTCAGCTACCTCAAAATTTGGAAGCGAATTCCAATATAATTCCGAAGCTATTAAACCGTGTTTTAGCATTTCGGCGTATCCTGAAGTAATTTCAGCCTGAGGCAACGTATTTAAAAATTCAACAAAAACAAAAACACTCAACGGATTTTTAATGACACCTATTTGATTTTTCAAATGACCTAAATCTACACCATTCTTGCCGCCTACAGATGCATCTACCATTGCCAATAACGATGTGGGGACGTTTATAAACTCAATACCACGCTTAAAAGTACTGGCTACAAAACCACCCAGATCTGTAACTACACCCCCGCCAAGATTTATGAGCAAGCTGTTTCTATCTGCTCCAAGATCGCTTAATTGTTGCCATACGTTAGTGCAAGTACTAATAGTTTTATGGAGTTCTCCGGCAGGAATTGTGATTGTTTGATACAAAAAATCTTTTGGCATTTGTTTCATAAAAACAGGTAGGCAGTGTACCTGTGTATTATTATCTACCAATACAAACACTTTTGACGGGTTTTGCCTTTCCAGAGTTTTTCTCAATACATCCCAGGCTTGAGTACCACAAAAAACCGACCCCCGTTCTTTTTCAATTTTTTTCATACGTTTTACGATACCTTTACTAAGTTTAATTTACGATTGTATTTCGATGGGTAAATCTACTTATATTTGCGCATATTTTTCTCCAAATATGAGTACAAATCCTATTTTTAATAATACCGAAACTGCTTTTAAATTGAAGACAGATTCGCAATTGGAACGGGCCTATTTCCTTTTTAAAATGATTGCCAATGAACCTTTAGTGCGCATTGGTACTGCGGCAACACGTTTTGCACTTAATTTACACTTGCCTGTGGAAGGGCTCATACGCTCTACAGTGTTTGATCATTTTTGCGGAGGTATTAGTGAAGAAGATTGCATGCCAGTTGTAGATAGTTTGCATGAGGTTTGTGTACACTCGGTATTGGATTATTCGGTAGAGGGGAAGGAAGAAGATGCGCAGTTTGACGCTACTTTGGCCAAAGTGATTGAGCTAACCAAGTTTGCCGAACATAAAGAAGCCATGCCATTTTCAGTTTTTAAACCTACAGGATTGGGACGCTTTAAAATCTGGGAGAAAGTGTCAGCAAAACAAACCCTTACTGAACTGGAAGAAGCACGATGGCAGCGCATCCAACAACGGTACGACGAGGTTTGTAAGGTTGCTCATGAATGTTCTATATCGTTATTAATAGATGGCGAAGAGTCCTGGATGCAGGATGCTGCAGATGAGCTTTGCGAAGCGATGATGGAGAAGTATAATAAAGAAACTCCAATTGTTTTTAATACCTTACAGTGTTATCGCTGGGACAGATTGGACTACATAAAAAAAGCCCATAAACGTGCGAAAGCTGAAGGCTACAAGCTTGGCTTTAAGGTAGTTCGTGGCGCTTATATGGAAAAGGAAAACGATCGGGCCGAAGCACTTGGCTATCCAACCCCAATTTGTGCAAGTAAACAAGCTACAGACGACCATTTTAATGAAGTTATGAAATATATTTTGGACAATTTGCAAGATATTTCACTGTTTTTGGGAACACATAACGAGAATAGTAATTACCTAGCGATGGAAATTATTGATGCCAAGGGGTTCATGAAAAACGATCCCCGTATTTGGTTTGGACAATTATATGGTATGAGTGACCATATAAGTTATAATCTTGCCAAAGCTGGTTTTAATGTGGCGAAGTATATTCCATTTGGACCGGTGAAAGATGTGATGCCTTATTTAATACGCCGTGCCGAAGAAAACACTTCGGTTGCTGGGCAGACAAGTCGCGAATTAACTTTGTTAAAAAGGGAGAAGGAGCGGCGAGGTATTTAATACCACATTATAGAAAATAGCCAGCTGTCATTTTTATACGATTATTTTCGAAAGACAACTCTTATTTTATCTTATGGATGGTAAGTACCGTTGCCACTTTATTGCAATTTTGAATGCGAAGTTGTAGCATTTGTTCTTTTACTTTTCCATCTATCAAATAAATTTTACAAGAATCTAAATCTCTATCAGTTTCAGAAAAATCTACATCTCCTTTTCGTAAGATGGTGTTAATAGAAGCTGTATCCAATTGTAAGGACTCCCGAAACGCTTCAGCTTCCGAAGAAAACTGAAGTTTTTTAGATCGTATATCTTTCATTGTTCGTGCGTCAAAACCATAGTCACAGCTTGTTTTCTTTCCTCCAAGAAAGAAAAATAAAATAATAAGACCTACAATAAAACCTGCGCCATAGTAGGCGAAACGCTGGATTATTTTCATGAAAATGTTGCTTTTAGTATATGAGCAAGTTAATATCGCTCCAAGACATATCGAACCAATCTGCTACTGCTTTGTTGGTTAAAATGCCTCGGTAAAAATACAAACCATTTCGCAGACCACTGTCAAAACGTATGGCATTTTCTAGCCCGCCGTTTTCGGCAATATTGAGTAAATAGGGGGTGAAAATATTGCTAATAGATATAGAAGCAGTTTTGGGGTAGCGCGCTGGGATATTAGGAACGCCATAGTGAATTACACCATTTGTTATTTGTGTAGGGCAATCATGGGAAGTAACCTCGGTAGTTTCAAAACAACCACCCATGTCTACGCTTACATCTATTATAACGGCGCCTTTTTTCATATTTTCCACCATTGTTTTGGTTACAATAATGGGAGATCTGTTTTTACCTCTAACGGCGCCAATAGCTACATCGCAGCGGCGTAGTGCTTTCAATAAATTTTTTGGCTGAATGGTAGACGTATGTAATGGTCTACCAACATTGGCTTGTAATGTTCGCAGTTTTGTCAAGGAACTATCGAATACTTTTACACTTGCCCCTAAACCTAAAGCCGATCTCACAGCATATTCACCTACGGTTCCTGCTCCAATTACAACAACTTCAACTGGAGGGACACCACTTATATTTCCGAAGAGTAAACCGTTCCCTTTTTTAGCATTTACCATTAATTCTGAAGCGATAAGTACGGAGGCTGTTCCAGCAATTTCACTTAACGCTTTTACGGCGGGGTAGCTATGGTCTTCGTCTTTTATAAATTCAAATCCTAGTGCAGTTATTTTTTTCTTTGAAAGTGTCTTGAAATAAGACTCTTGTCGTGTCTTAAGCTGAAGTGCAGAAATAAGAACTGTTTTTGGCTTCATGAGTTCAAGCTCGTCTAGGGTAGGTGGTTCTACTTTTAAAACAATTGGGCAGCCAAAAACTTGTTTTTTATCTGTAGTAAGTTTTGCACCAGCTTCGCTATAATTCTTATCGCTAAATCCAGCTTCATCACCGGCTCCTTCCTCTACTAGAACTCGGTGACCGTGTGCGACAATTGCGCCAACAGCATCTGGAGTTAAGCAAATGCGTTTTTCCTGAAAATAAGTTTCTTTAGGAAGACCAATAAATAGTTCACCTTTTTGTGAAGAAATTTCCAGTTTCTCTTCTTGAGGAAGTAATTGTGCCTTTGTAAAAGGGGAGGAGGGTTGTTGCATATTCCTTAGGTTGGTAGCACCAAGTTACGCATATAATTCTGAAATATAAATTCTGAATTTATATTTTAATCATATTCGCTTATGCCGTAGAGTAGTTGTTTTAGTTTACTGCCGTTAATTTCAATGGGTTTGTATGCTGTGTTAAATTTCTCTATCGATAAAGCTATATTTTTTTTCATCGTTTGATACGCTACGGGGATTTTATTGGCGCATTGTTGTTCGTTTTCATAACTATTAAGCATAATCCCAAATTTTTCATAGAATTTTGAACCTTGATCAATAAATGCGTTGTATTGTGTAATAAATTGTAAAAGCCTATCGATGGGAAACTGAAGGTTAATTTGCATAGTACGTACATTCGAAGGCTTATCTCCAGATTTAATAGTGCCCTGTAAGGTTTCGAGGTAGGTGTTTAAATCATCACGAATCACATTCCAATCGTCATTCTCTCTACATTCTTTAAGCGCGGTTTTGTATTGTATGGGTTGGGTATAATCTTTGAAAAGCTGTTCTAGCTCAGTCATAATGCTTTCATTACTTTTTTGGAGAAAGGCAGTTTCAAAGTAGATAGTAGTAAGGTCGTTATGCATTCTAAGGGTGAAATCCAGAATACATTCAATATTTTTTAGATTATGTTCTTTTTCTTGTTTGGTGGTTTGATTGTTTGTGAACAAAGAAACAAATGAATGAACTACCGAAGTGTATATATTGTTTCCTAAAATGGAGGAAAGGTTAAAGCCTGTTTTTTTATCGTTTCTATCACCAAGCATTTCTTTTACATTTCTAAAATCCTCATACTGATTGGGATTGGCTATTTTATTTATTTCGTTTAAGGTGCTTACGGTGGCGAAATGGTGATCTAGGGCTAAAACTTTATCGTGTAATATTTTTATTATTTCGATACCTTTTAAGTATTTAATTTTATCTATTCCTAGCCTGTACAAAGCATTATTAAGTTTAATTTTATCTTCTAGAAAAATTTTAATAATTAGAAGATCAACATGATTTTCTGAGGACATATTTTGTTTCAATAACCCTCTAATACTATTTAGACTATCTAAAATAGGCTTATTAAGCCTATCATAGTTAATTTTCTCATTCAGAACTTCCTCTTGTAATTCAACTAAAATCTCATCTATAGTTTTACCTAAATGGGAAGTTGATTTTGCGTTTAACGAAGTGAGAACACAAAATACAATAACCGTCAAGTAATATTTGATATACATTGTACCCTAGAAATAAGATTAAAAATTTTAATTAAAAAACTGGTTGATTTAGTGAAAAATAAAAGTCAACATTTATCACAATTTAATTTCGATTACTTTTTCAAATAGATCTAATGACTGAAAAAAATCAACTGGATAAAAAACAAGTTCATTTCTTTTTAAATAGGCTTTAGCTAATCCTTCAAGAATGATTTTCTGTGGTTTGATTTTAAAAGTGTCTGGTAAAGTTTTACTTAAAACTTTATAACAAAATTCTGAGCAATACAATTTATTTTCTCCATTATTGAGTTTAAAATCAAAGTCAAATTCTATAACTATACTTTGCATTTTTTTAAGATTTTCAATAAAGTCTTGAAGTTCATCATTGCAACTGTTAATTGCCCAGATAGATAAGTGTGTAGTTTTATTTTGTGTATTTGTAAAATCGTACAAACTCTCAATAATTAGAGCATTTTTGGAGTCCTCCCTATCTGTTACGTGAGTCACTAAAAACTTTTTATCAGTTTTATATCCAAGCCCAATGTGAGTAATTATAGTGTCGTTTTTGTTAAATTTTTTAGAAAAAAATGATGATTTTGCTTTACTGGCTTTTGCCACAATGTATATTTTATTATCCAACTTATCGATAATACTATCTGTCCAATTTTGCGAGCTTACATTAATTGTTGATAAAAGGAGTATTAAATAAAGGAATTTTGTCATAATCTTTATAGTTTAAAACTAATCCCAACATGAAACAATATTTGATTGGCTATTTTTAAGTTATAACCTCCCTTATTCTTACTATCATTTAGGCCATGATTGTTTGAAAAAGAGAGATGTAAAATGTGTGGATTTAAAAATTCATACTTTAGACCACCTTCGATAATAAACAACGTATTTGTATTCATATTATCTTTTATCTCAATTTCAGAATTGTCAGTACTTGAATTAATATTAGCATTATATACGATATTATGTAATGCTCCAATTCCAAGGTAAATTTTAGTTTTAGTTAATAAATGATAATTGTAATCTACGCTAGCGAATACTTCAACAGATTTAATCTTGTTAAAATCCATTTCAAAATCATTAAATGTAACCTTTGAGCTTTGTAGCCCCCCTGATATGTTCCAATTTCTATTAAAATAGTAATCTAAACTAACTGTTGCGAGACTAGTTAATGCATGAGTTTCAAAATTTGAAATTTCTATATTAGAAAAACCTATTCCAGATGTTCCCCTTATAAATAACCCAGAAGGGTTAAATAATATATTTTCATTGAAATTAACTTGACCATTTGACGTGAAGGCGAAGGTTAAAATACTGACAAAGATTATTAATTTTTTCATTAATCATTGGTTTAGGTAGCGGATGTGTTTTTCACTCAAAAATACACCCGCTATTTGTTTATTAATCTGTAGTAGAGCCTATTATTGCTCCGACAATTATACCGCCAATTCCGCAAGGTGGCCCGCACGCGGCGTTTCCAATTATGAAGCCAATTCCAGCCCCTGCTATTGTACATGCCCCAGGTCCAGACCCTCCATTTATCGTACAAGGTCCCCTATTCGGAACTGTGTAGGTTTGTAAGGCGTTAATAATTGCTAAATATGTTAAGAGCCCATCTTTTTCAATTTTAGACAGTGTATTATTTGATACTACCTCTGTCACAAGTTGTGCTAATGATTTTTTTGATGAATTAGCATTACTTAAGATATCCTTAGAGAATTTAGAAAGCGTACTTTGTTTTAATACTTCACTAAAAGATTTAGACTTAACGGAATTAATAGTTTCTCCAACTACATCCATCGTTATTCTATTATTAATAAAGATTTTTTTGGAATAACTATTTATTGTGTTTTCATCAAAATCATTGATTTTACCAGCGTTATAATCTGTAAAAATTAAATCCAGTGATTTAACCAATTCATTTCCTTTATAATTTAGAGGGTTATTAGTTTGAGCACTTGCTAAAGTGGATATTGTAATAGCCAGAATGAATAAATGAAAATTTCTCATAATATAAATTTTAAAATTACCTACTCATACGCTTTTCGGTTACCGCGGCCTGGATTTTCGTGCCTAGCTTGGCACGGAAACAAACCTTTGGTTATCTTTTAAAATTTAGTTATCTTAGCTAAAGATATAAACAAAAGTTTATTTCTACACACACTGTGAGAGCTTCTACCTGGTAGGAGCTTTCTCTTTTTATTGGTTATCTCTGTGTCACACTATACATTTTTAGGTTAAACATTTAATGAAACCGCCTCCAACCGTTCCTCACAACTCCCCAGTTACCTGAGTACGTTTGGGGCGGTTTTTTTGAAATTAATAGTTTAAAGGTGAGAGATAATTTCCTAAATATCAAGGAAGTATTCCCTCGTTTCACGAATTAACAACCCGTAATTCGTGAATTACGACCGCTCTTTTTTAATATAAACTGCTGATTTTCAGGTAAATGTCAAAAACAGGGCTTCTCAAGACCAATCCCTTCATTTTAAGACGTATAATTTTGCTACATTTATGTAGGGGAATTCTTTATTTATGACAAAGCAATACATACGTTCATTTATTACTACACTGTTCTTTTTTGTGGGTATCCATTTAGGATGTGTTGCGCAAAACCTAGAACAATCGTACATAAACACCTTAGGAGACGAACCATTACTAACTTTATTTAATAGACATGAAGGCGATTCAATTGCACAAGAAAAAATAGCGAGAACCTATTTAGATCGAGCCCGTAGAGAGAAAGACACTATAAAAATGGCGCGTGGGTATGATAGGTTGGCACGTATATTCCACCCAGAAAAGAATATTATGTTTGCGGATAGTGTGATAGAAATTTCGAAAAATCAAAAGCATAAGTTTTATCCAGCAAATGGGTATTTTATTAAAGCTTATAATTATAAGAATTTAGATGATTTTAATAAATTCTTTGAAAACACTAAGATTGGATATAATAAAGCTATTGCTGTCGACAATATAACCCTCCAAAACTATGCTGCTGATAATTTAGTCTACAGTAAAACTGTGTGGGGTGACAAACATCAAGCACTTAAACTTCAACGAAAATCTCACAAAAGAATTACTTCGAAGAGATATCGGCAGAGAGTTTTAGAAGAATCAAGGAATACTAGAAAGTTTAATATTGACAGTATAATTTCAATAGATGTAGCAAAGTCATTTCAAAATTTGACACATTGTTTTGTTAGTTTAAGAACACTAGATTCTGCTCGGATTTACAATAAAAAACTAATTGAAACTGTAATAGTAAATAATACAATTCTGACGAGTGAATTTTTAGCTTGGTCTTGGGTGGCAGCTATGGAAATAGATTATTACGACAATAAATTTGATAAAGTCATACAATCTGGAAATATTCTTTTGAGTAATGATACAATACATAAGTCTACTCACTACACAGATGTGCTATTATTTTATGGTTTGGCAAAGTATGATAATGGAGAAAAGGATGAAGCAAATAAATTGCTTCGAGAAGTTGACTCTATATTTGAAAGTATCGGGAAGAAAGATTTTCTTCCATTTGAACGAATAGTATACGACAAACTCTTAGACTATAATAGAATAAACAATGATATTGATAAACAACTGGAGTATTTGAATAAGTTAATTTTCATTGATAGTATACAAAAAAAGAGATATCAATTTTTTGATTCTAAAATGATAAAAGAATATGAAACCCCCTTGTTACTTGCCGAAAAACAAGAATTAATAAATCAGCTAAAAAAAGAAACGCAATCTCCCGACCCCAATCTTTACTTAAGTCTAGCGGCTCTTTCAGCATCACTCTGTTTTCTGTTCTATTATATAAGAAAACGTCTAGTTTATAAAAAAAGATTTGAAAAACTACTAGCCCAACAGAACATAAAAAACGTAGTGCCGCTATTTGAGAATAATACTCAAAATGAGCTCTCTACAGCTATAGTGGAAGATATCTTAGAAAAACTAGGGCGTTTTGAACGGCAACATATGTATTTAGACTCAGATATTACCTTGCAGAAACTTGCAAAAAAATTTAAAACCAATGCCAACTATCTTTCCAGAGTAATTAATTTAAAACTAGAAAAAAACTTCTCACAATACCTGCATGAGTTACGAATAGCGTACGCCGTAGATGAGTTGTTTAGTAATACATCGTACAGAAAATATACTATTAAAGCCATTGCTGAAGAATGTGGCTATAAAAATGCAGAGTCCTTTTCTAAGGCTTTCTATAAGTTGCATGGTATTTATCCTTCATACTATCTTAAGAAACTGGATAAAAATACTGGGTAGGTTGGTATTAGCGAAATAAATCTAAGATCTGTTGCCAAATTGTTCTTTTGCGACCTAATTCTTCTTCAAATTGCTCAAGATTATCTCCTCTAACCTTTGAAAATAAATTTGCGCGAATTAGATAAACAAGAGGAATCAAAATTAACATCAAAGGAAGAATGTAATATATTTCTAACTCATCAAGACCTTTATTTTCGTTAATTATTCCCCATAGTTGAAAAGAGTACATTGCAATAGGAACTAAAATAATCCAGTGCCACCAATGTTTGCAGGTAAAGAACCAAAGGAGTAGTAAATATAATGGTACGAATTTATTCATAAAATACCACGCAAAGTCAAACCAGGAATAAAATTTAGTTTCAGAAATAAAAAAAGAAGTTTCCCAGATTTTTACTTCTGGAAAACTTTTATATGAATAAAATACAAATGGACTAGCGGCAATAATAAAAACTATTATACCACCAATAAAAAGAGATTTCTTATCCGTTTTGTGCTGGACGATTTCTGTCTCTGTCGACTTGTTGTTCTGTTGTTTCATCTTCGATACTTTCTGGAGTACAAGATACAAAAAGAGTTGCTCCGAAGATTGCTGCTAAAAAAAGGTAATTTTTAAGTTTCATAATACTAGTTTTTGTGAGGTTTATAGTACAAACTTATCACGAAAAAACACAAGTATTAAGACTATTATCGCCGTATCTTAGTGAGTTTTGCTTTAGGCAAAAAAAGTCCTGCTTAAAAGTATTCGATTTGGGGCAAATTCACTTAAGGACAATAATTATATATGTTAGCTACAATCTTTATTTCATGGGCAATTTTCTATATATACGGTTCTACTTCCATTTTGGTTTTTTGTTAGTTTTATTTGTGTTGCTGTATCGGGTAACAAGGTTTCAATTTTCTCAGGCCATTCAATTAAACACCAATGGCCAGCATCTAGATAATCTTCTATTCCTATATCCAATGCTTCTTCCTCACTTTCTAACCGGTAACAATCGAAATGATATAGCTTATCGACTTCCAACTCGTATTCGTTCACAATCGAAAACGTAGGGCTGCTTAACGCTTCGTCCACACCTAATTGTTGTGCCAATACATTAATGAAAGTGGTTTTGCCAACACCCATTTCCCCGTAAAATAACAGGGTTTTAGTGTTGACTTCCCGGAGCACTTTGCCAGCAATAACTGGTAATTCTTGAAGGGTGTAGGTTAGCTTCATAATTTTGAACAAAGGCGAATATATGTTATTTTAACGATAATAAACAAATATTATCGGTGAAATTCACTTATTGAAGATTATTCCTACAAATGAAATATAAAATTTATTATTTTGCTTCTAAAACTGCAAATGGAATAATCATTTCCTCCAAAGAAACGCCTCCATGTTGATAGGTATTTCTATAATATCCTACATAATGATTGTAATTATTAGGATACGCAAAAAATAAATCCCCTTTGGCAAATATGAAAGAACTACTCATGTTTATAGTAGGTAAATGGATTGTTTTGGGATCTTTCGCTGCTAAAACATCTTTGTCCTCATACGTAAGGCTTTTCCCTGTTTTATAGCGCAAGTTTAGACTTGTGTTTTTATCTCCAATTACTTTACTTGGATTCTTAACATTAATAGTCCCATGATCTGTAGTGATAATAAGTCTGAAACCAAGGTTCGATGCCTGGTTGATTATCTCCATAAGCGGACTGTTTTTAAACCAACTTTGCGTAAGAGAACGGTAAGATTTATCGGTGGAAGCCAACTCTTTAATCACTTCCATTTCGGTTTTGGAATGTGAGAGCATATCTACAAAATTGTAGACCACGGTTATTAAATCTTCGTCTTTATGACTTTTAAAGTTGTCTGAAAGTCGTTTTCCTTGTTTCAAGCTTGAAATTTTGTGATAACTCCAGTTTAAATCTTTGCCTAAACGTTTTAATTGAGCTTCCAAAAACTGCTTTTCAAACATGTTTTTTCCCCCTTCGTCTGTATCGTTTAACCAGTAATCTGGATGCAATTTCTCCATATCACTTGGCATTAAACCAGAAAAGATAGCATTCCTGGCATATTGAGTGGCGGTTGGCAAAATGCTACAAAACATTTCTTCCTTTGTTTTTTTATAGTTATTGGCTACATATGGCTCAAATGCCTTCCATTGGTCGTACCGCAAATTGTCCACAACAACCAGCATGGTAGGTCCTTTATCTATTTCGGGCATAATACGTTCTCTAAACAGCGTATGCGACATTATAGGCGCGTCGGCTCCATTTTCGAACCAGGACGGGTAGTTTTTGTCTATAAACTTGCAGAACTGCGTGTTAGCTTCTGTTTTTTGAGATTCTAAAATTTCAAACATGCCACTATCCTCAATGTCTTCTAATTGTAATTCCCAATACACCAGTTTTTGATACAGTTCTACCCAGCCTTCGTAGGTGTTAATCATAGACATATCCATAGCAATCTTTCGGAATTCTTGCTGGTAACTAGAGGTTGTCTTTTCTGAAACCAATCTGGAATGGTCCAAATTTTTCTTCAAACTCAATAATATCTGATGCGGATTTACTGGTTTAATAAGGTAATCGGCGATTTTACTTCCAATCGCTTCCTCCATAATATACTCTTCTTCACTTTTGGTAATCATTACCACAGGAAGCGAGGCTTGTTTTTCCTTTAACTCGGCTAGGGTTTCAAGTCCTGTAAGTCCTGGCATATTTTCATCCAGGAAGACGATGTCAAAAATTTCTTTATCAATTTCCTCCAAAGCTTCGGTACCGCTTTGGGCTGTTGTGACTTTGTAATTTTTATTTTCTAAGAAGATAATGTGGGGTTTCAATAAATCTATTTCGTCGTCTACCCAAAGTACTTTTATGTCGTTCATATATGTATATTTGTTGTCGTTATCCTTAGTGGGGTTGGAAGGAGTGCGAATATTATAAAACTGAATTTTTCAGAATGTATTTCACTAGTAGTTATAACCTCAAAATTACTGTCCAAGTATCTCATAAAAGCTAATTAAAGGTTAAAATTTGAAGACCCTAAACAAACTCAAAATCATTAACGATCCCATTTATGGGTTCATTACCGTTCCAAACGAACTTATTTTCGAATTAATAGAGCATCGTTTCTTTCAACGACTGCGCCGTATCTCGCAAATGGGGATGAGCTATTTAGTCTATCCTGGAGCGCATCATACACGTTTTCATCACGCTTTAGGCGCCATGTTCTTAATGCAAAAGGCAGTCCAGGTTTTGCGTTCTAAGAAGACCGAAATTTCCAAAACCGAGGAGGACGCCCTCTACATCGCAATTTTATTGCACGACATTGGTCACGGACCTTTTAGTCATGCTATGGAGCACAGTATTGTGGAGGATATTTCTCACGAACAGATTTCGCTGTGGATGATGGAGGAGTTAAATAAAGAATTTGAGGGCAAGCTTACCCTTGCAATTAAAATTTTTAAAAACGAATACCATCGTGAGTTTTTACACCAGTTGGTTTCTGGGCAGTTAGATATGGACAGGTTGGATTATTTGCGTCGCGATAGTTTTTATACAGGTGTAAGTGAAGGAGCTGTGAATAGCGAACGACTTATTGCCATGCTTCAGGTTAATAAAGATGCATTGGTGGTGAATGAAAAGGGGATCTATTCTGTAGAAAAATTTATCGTTGCCCGCAGGCTCATGTATTGGCAAGTGTATTTACACAAAACAAGTTTGGTTGCTGAACAATTATTAGTGAAATTGCTGAAACGCGCTAAATTCCTTTCAGATAGCAAAACCGAAGTTCCCGCAAGCCAGGCACTCTCTTATTTTCTTTCTAACCATATTTCGACTCAAGATGTTGATGCTGAAATTTTAGAAATCTTCGCTACGTTAGACGATTATGATATTGTTTCAGCTATGAAAGTTTGGGTTCATCATGAGGATTTTGTGTTAAGTGAACTTTCAAAAATGTTGTTAAACAGAGATTTGCTGAAAATTAAACTGAAGAAAAAACCAATTCGGAAAGAAAAAATGGAGGCTAAACTTTCCGAAGTGATGAAAAAACACAATATATCACGTGAAGAAGCAACGTATTTCGTTTTTGAGGGTCTTATAATGAATCAGGCGTACGATATGAAAAAAGATACCATAAACCTGATTACAAAAACCGGGAAGGTAATAGATGTAGCTAAGGCGAGTGATCAATTAAATATAGAGGCGCTCTCAAAAAAGGTAGTAAAATATTATATATGCTATCCCAAAGCGCATTAGGAATCCTTTTTTTATATTTGCAAATCTTGAAACCTACAAATGAAATTTAAAGCCAGCCAGATTGCAGGAATTTTAAACGGCGAAGTAGAGGGAAATGAAGACGCCGAAGTTTCCAAATTATCGAAAATTGAAGAAGGTACAGAAGGGAGTTTAACCTTTTTGGCCAATCCTAAATACACTTCGTACATTTATACTACACAAGCATCTGTTACTATAGTTAGTGCAGATTTTGTTGCTGAAAACCCTATCACCACCACCCTTATTAAAGTAGAAGATGCTTACAAAGCTTTTTCTACCTTGTTGGAATATTACAACCAGGTAAAAATGAATAAGACGGGAATTGAACAGCCAGTATTTATTTCGGAAAGTGCCTCATACCCCGAAGATATCTACCTTGGTGCCTTTAGTTATTTAGGCGAACATGTAATTTTAGGAAAAAATGCCAAAATCTATCCCAATGTTTATATAGGTGATAATGTAACGATAGGAGATAACGTTGTAGTTTTTGCAGGTGCAAAGATTTATTCGGAGTCTGTGATTGGTAATAACTGCGTAATTCATAGTGGTGTTATTGTTGGTGCCGATGGTTTCGGATTTACACCTAACGAAAAAGGCGAATACAAAAAAGTGCCACAAACTGGTAATGTTATTATTGAAGATAATGTAGATGTAGGAGCTGGAACCACTATTGACCGTGCAACCTTGGGGTCAACTATTATAAGAAAAGGGGTAAAGCTAGACAACCAAATACAGATTGCTCATAACGTAGAAATAGGTAAAAACACAGTGATTGCAGCCCAAACAGGTATTGCTGGTTCCACTAAGATTGGAGAAAGCTGCCAAATTGGTGGTCAAGTAGGAATAGTAGGGCACTTAAATATTGGAAACAATGTAAGAATACAAGCGCAAAGTGGTATTGGACGCAATGTAAAAGACAATGAAACGTTACAAGGTTCACCCGCTCTAAATTATGGCGACTACAATAAAAGCTACGTACATTTTAAAAACTTACCAAATACCATGCAACGCTTTAACGATATTGAAAAAAAATTGAAAAATGATTGATTGTAACGCACCAAAGCAAACCACGATCGCAAAGGAAGTCTCCCTCACAGGTGTTGGACTTCATACTGGGAAAGAGGTAACACTTACCTTTAAGCCGGCTCCTACAAATCATGGGTACACCTTTGTACGTGTAGATCTAGAAGGAAGCCCCGTAATTGAAGCAGATGCAAATTATGTAGTAAATACACAACGTGGCACCAATTTGGAAAAACGCGGAGTTAAGATACAAACTTCTGAACACGTGTTAGCCGCTTTGGTAGGAATGCAAGTAGATAATTGCATTCTAGAGCTTAACGCTTCGGAGCCTCCCATTATGGATGGCTCTTCAAAATATTTTGTGGAAGCTATCGAAAAAGCAGGTATTGTAACCCAAGGCCAGCCTAGAAACGAATATGTTGTAACTGAGGTTATTTCGTATACAGACGAAGAATCTGGAAGTGAAATTACAGTTATCCCAGCCGATGAGTACCAGGTAACAACAATGGTGGATTTTGGAACTAAAGTTTTAGGAACACAAAACGCATCGTTAAAAGACTTGAAAGCATTTAAAACCGATATTGCCGATGCAAGAACCTTCAGCTTTTTGCACGAAATAGAGATGTTACTGGATCACGGTCTAATTCAGGGGGGCGATTTAAACAACGCCATTGTATATGTAGACAAAGAGCTTTCTCCAGAAACTATGGAGAAATTACGAACGGCTTTCAAAAAAGATAAAATTTCAGTAAAACCCAATGGAATACTGGATAACCTTACCTTGCATTACCCCAATGAAGCTGCAAGACATAAGTTGTTGGATGTAATTGGTGATCTTGCATTGGTAGGAACTCGCATTCGCGGAAAAGTAATTGCCAACAAACCAGGGCATTTTGTGAATACACAGTTTGCCAAAAAACTTTCACAGCGCATAAAATTGGAAAAACGAAATAATATTCCAAAATTCAATCCGCATGCGACACCTGTAAAAGATGTAAATGCTATTATGGCTATGTTGCCACACCGTCCGCCATTTTTATTGGTGGATAAAATTTTGGAGTTAACAAACAGCAGTGTTATAGGGTTAAAAAATGTTACCATGAACGAGCCGTTCTTTGTGGGACATTTCCCGGGAGCTCCTGTAATGCCAGGAGTGCTTATTGTAGAGGCGATGGCACAAACAGGGGGGATTCTAGCGTTGAGCACCGTTCCTGATCCAGAAAATTATCTGACGTTTTTTATGAAAATAAACAACGTAAAATTTAAACAGCAGGTAAATCCTGGTGACACCTTATTTTTTAAATTAGAATTAATTTCTCCAATTAGAAGAGGGATTGTACATATGCAAGGAAACGCATATGCCAATGATAAATTAGTAACCGAAGCCGAATTAATGGCTCAGATTGTAAAAACCAAGAACACATGAACCAACCGTTAGCGTATGTACACCCAGGGGCAAAAATTGCCAAAAACGTGGTGATAGAGCCGTTTACAACCATACATAACAATGTTGTGATTGGTGAAGGAACGTGGATAGGTTCTAATGTGACCATTATGGAAGGCGCCCGTATTGGAAAAAATTGTAATATTTTTCCAGGAGCTGTAATTTCTGCCATTCCGCAGGATTTAAAATTTCAAGACGAAGAAACTACCGCAGAAATTGGAGATAATACAACTATTAGAGAATATGTAACCGTTAACCGCGGTACCATAGATAGAGGGAAAACGGTTATTGGAAATAACTGTTTAATTATGGCGTATTGCCACATTGCCCACGACTGCTTTGTGGGCGATAATTGTATTTTTTCAAATAACAGTACTTTGGCAGGGCATATTACTGTTGGAAACCACGTTATTTTAGCAGGAATGACCGCCGTGCATCAGTTTTGTATGATTGGTAATCATGCCTTTGTAACAGGAGGGTCTTTGGTTAGAAAGGACGTACCACCTTTCGTGAAAGCTGCTCGTGAGCCGTTATCGTATGTGGGAATTAACTCTATTGGTTTGCGACGTCGTGGGTTCGAATCTAGTAAAATACAAGAGATTCAGAATATTTACCGAATCTTATACCAAAAGACATACAATACTACGCAGGCTTCAGAAATTATTGAAGCCGAAATGGAAGCAACCCCTGAGCGTGACGAGATCCTTCAGTTTATTAAAAACGCAAAACGAGGGATTATGAAAGGGTATTTCCAAAACTAACCCTTCGGTACAATCCCAAAAGCTTTCGGGATCACTCAGGAACCTTAGTTTTAATAGAATTAAAAATAAATATTAACCAAATTCAACCTTAAATTTTAAATGTTGAATTTTGAATTTTAATTATGGCATCAACATCAGACATCAGAAAAGGATTGTGTATTCATTACAATCACGATATTTATAAAATTATTGAATTTTTACACGTAAAACCTGGAAAAGGACCAGCGTTTGTACGTACAAAACTTAAAAGCGTTACTACAGGAAAAGTGATAGACAACACCTTTTCAGCAGGACATAAAATTGAGGATGTACGTGTAGAAACACATAAATTTCAGTTTTTATATGCTGAAGGAGATTTCTACCACTTTATGAATACGGAAGATTATACACAAATACGTCTTACAAAAGATGCCTTAGACTCTCCAGAGCTTATGAAAGAAGGCGAAGTTGTAACGGTTTTAATAAATACTGAAGACAATGCACCGCTTTCGGTAGATTTACCAGCACACGTTATTTTGGAAGTTGCTTCTACAGAGCCAGGCGTAAAAGGAAACACCGCTACCAATGCTACCAAGCCTGCCATTATGGAAACAGGCGCTGAGGTTAATGTACCGCTTTTTATTAATGAAGGCGACAAGATTAGGGTAGATACGGAGAAAGGGCAGTACCAGGAACGGATTAAGGAGTAAGGTTTTTATGTTGAAGAAGTTTTTAGTTTTATTTTTATTTTTTGGAATAGCATCGTGTAGTTCTGATGATGGGGATGAGATGGGTGAATCACAAAATAATCCCCCAATATTTAGTCAACTTGTTATTTCAGGTATTTCAGAAACAACAGCACAGCTCTCTACAAACATAGAAAATACTGATGAGGTAGTAATATCTGAATCTGGGTTTGTGTATGGTACTGATACTTCTCCAGAGTTTGATGCTGCTACTACCATAAGACTAGGCACGCCATCTGGCGAGATAGTTACTCCACTAAGTAATTTACAACCTTCAAACACATATTACGCCAGAGCATTTGCAGTAAAAGAAGGAGAAGTCTATTATGGGGTTACTATGGTTTTTGAGACTTTAGTAGCTTGCGCAAATGTATTTAGCGGTGATATAAGTTTATCAACTCAGCAGGAGTTAAATACTTTTGGCGCGAATGGATATTGCAAGGTTACGGGAGTTCTTAGTATTGAAACTGGGAGTTTTGAAGATTTAATTACAGATTTAGGTCCTTTAAGTAGCTTGGTTTCCGTGGGATCTTTAAAAATATATAGTTCTGAAGAACTCTATACCCTATCTGGATTAGAAAATTTGAATAGTATAGAAGATGATTTATTTATTCAAAATAGTAGAAATCTATTAAATGTGGATGCCTTTATAAACTTGAAGTCAGTAAGCAAGTTATTTATACAAAGATGTGGTAAATTGGAAAACTTAGACGGTTTGCTAGGGATTACTTCTATCAATAATAAGAATACATTCGCTTTACAAATTATGAATTGCGACACTCTTGAAAATATAGATGGATTATCAAACCTCACTGAAATTTTTGGTTCAATTGATATCTATGGTAATGAAAACTTACAATCCATTGCAGCATTATCTAACATTACAAATCTAGAATTTGGAGGCATTTCTATAGGGGCAAATCCATTGCTGACAAATCTTACAGGATTACATAATATAACCTCAATTGCAGAAAATATCGAAATAGATCAAAACGATCAACTTACTGATATAACAGCGCTTTCTAATATGACAACAATGGGTAAGTATTTAAGTATTCAAAATAATAATATGTTGACAAGTTTGCAAGGTCTGGAAAGTTTACAACTTAATGCTACTACTGTTTTTAGAATAGAAAACAACAACGCTCTGATATCTATAGATGCACTTCAAAATGTCGAAGTATTAGAACAATTGGAGATTGAGTTTAATGCCTCTTTGGCTTCATTAAACGGCTTATCAAACCTCACTACAATTAATGTTTTAAAAATTTCAGAAAATAATGCGCTATCATCCCTTCAAGGGTTATCGTCTCTTACTACTGTGACTAATAGGATTGTTATTGATGATAATAATAGTTTGGTAAGTCTAGATGGCTTAGAAGAAATGAGTAGTGAGCGTATTAATTGTTTTGACAATAGTGCACTCTCTGATTTCTGCAGTGTATCACAAGGTATTTTAACTGGCTCGATTGAGAATTTTTCCTTTTCAGGAAACGCCTACAACCCAACCCAACAAGATATTATAGATGGTAATTGTAGCCAGTAACACAATAAACTTCAATCACCAAAAGCATACCAATTTATGTCAAACCGTATAACTTTTTTTTCGCTTTTACTAGCTTCAGTTCTTTTGCTTACCTCCTGTAGTAAAGACGATGATGCAATACAAAATCAAGCCTTCAACATAGATTTTTCTAGTGTTACTATTGGCAGTGTTGCTGTTGAGGTTTCGGGTCTAAACCCAAATGATCAAGTATTATCTAGTGGATTGGTTTGGGGAGAAACAGAAACTCCTGCAATTGAAACAAATAATTTTGTGCTAAAATCTGTGATAAGTGGGACTTTTCAAGATACAATTTACGGTCTGTTAAAAAATACTGCCTATAATTTTCGTGCTTTTCAGCAAACAGCTAATGGTGTTGATTATGGTTCAGTATTTTTGGTGGAGACTTCGGCAACTTGCGTAGGTGAAACATTCCAGGGCAATGTGTTTTTAGGGAGTCAAAAAGAAGTAGATGACTTTGATGTGTCGAATATATGTTCTATCAATGGGAGCTTTGAATTAACTTCTGAAAATTTATTGGATCCCATTATTGATATTTCAAAATTTTCAAACGTAAGTCAAGTTAATACACTTCAAATTTATAATAATCGTGAATTAAAGAGTATTGTAGGACTTCAGAATATAGAGACTGTTTCTGAATTTATTTATATTGGTGATAACCGAGAACTCCTAACTATATCTCCGCTTTCTTCTTTAAGCGGTACTGTTGAAGCTATTTCTATTGTAGACAATGAAAAGTTAATTGATCTTAACGGATTAAACGGAGTTAGGGTCGTTGGTAGTGATGCCAATGGAGGTCTAGAAATACGAGATAATTATAGTCTTGAATCCCTGGGATCTTTTGATACCTTGGAGCAACTTGGTAATTTCACATTAACTTCTAACCCAGCCCTCGTATCATTTGAATTTCCGAACCTTGAAGGTTCTTTGGAGCAACTAGCAATTGAGGAGAATGGAAGTCTTGTTTCTGTAGCAAGTTTAGGTACTTTGGACGATATAAATTATATATCCATTGATGGATGTCTTTTACTAGAAAATCTGGATGGTTTAAATTCGGTTGCTAAAGTTGGTTTTATGCAAATTTCTAATAGTAGTTTAACCAATTTAGACTTTCTATCAAACCTAAGTGAAGGTGAACAAGCATTTATTGATAGTAATGGTGAGTTGAGCGATTTTTGTGGTTTGCAAGGCGTTATACAGAGTGGTGGCTTTATTGATTTTAATGCTAATGGCAATGCCTATAATCCTACTCGCAACGATATTGTAAACGGTAATTGCTCTTTATAAGTTTTAATAATATGATTAAGAAGTTTTTTTTTATTTTTTGTAGTATTTCCATGGCGCTGTTTGTAGCATCTTGTAATAAGGATGATGATACGCAAATTGAAAATTTTGAAACGATGGAATCGTTGAGAATTTTAGAAATCACAGCTATTGAATCCGCTACCGCAAATGTAAAAGTTGAATTTTCAACCACGCTAGATTTTATAAAAACCGGAATTTGTTGGAGTGAAGGAATGAATCCCCGAGTAGAAGAAAATCTTACTGAATATAGTAACTCTAATGCTTCACAGCAAACGTTTACACTTTATGGAACAAGTCCAGGAAAACAATATTACGTAAGGGCATTTACTGAAACGCCTAATGGTTTACTCTATAGCGAAAATGCCACCTTTACAACTCCCAACTTGTGTGCCGCTGGTGCGATAAGCCAGGATTTTACTGTAAATACCCAGGCAGAAGTAAATAATCTGGGCGCAATGGGAGTATGTAGCGTAAGAAACTTAAATATATTGTCTGACAACCCCAATGACCCTATCATTGATTTAACACCTTTATCAGGTATAATTCAAGTCACTAACCTGTCAATAGGTTCAAATAATTCACTTACTAGTTTACAAGGTCTTGAGACAATCGAAAATGTGAGCAGCCTGAGTATTTTTGGAAATGATTCCTTGCAAACCTTAGAAGGATTGGAAGGTATTAGCGGTATTTTGCACGGACTATATATTTTAAGTAATAATGAACTTGTTTCATTGAGAGGTCTAGAAAACGTAGCTCTTATAACCCTAAACTCTGATTTTGGTGGTGAAATAAGAATAGAAAATAATAATAATCTTGAAACTCTCGAAGGTTTGGAAGGAGTTAAAGAAATTTTAATGCCGTTGCATATTACATTTAACCCAAATCTTCAAAGTTTGAAGGGATTGGATAATGTTCGGAAATTTGATGGAATCGAAATTTTTATAACCGACAATGATTCCTTGGAAAACCTTCAAGGTTTTGAAAACCTACAAATTATAAAAGGTAATTTTCACCTAATTAACCTTCCAGAACTCAATAGTCTGGAGGCACTCTCCAGTGTAACCAGAGCAGACTTTTTTTATTTTCGTTTTCTAGATAGTTTGACCAATTTGGACGGACTTGAAAATATTAGTCCTCTTTTTTCAGATCAAATAGAGTTTTATATTTGGGATAATGAAATGTTAACCGATATCTCTGCTTTTTCTAGTTACACCTCTATAGGTGCTCTTAGTATTATTGATTCTCCAGTAACTGATTTGTCGCCATTATCAAATATTTCTACTATAAGTTTTAACCTATCGTTTCGAGATTTAAATATTTCGTCTTTAAGTGGCCTTTCAAGCTTAGCGTCTGTGGGACGAATCTTTTTTTCCGATCTTAACAATATCAGTAGCTTAGAAGGTTTAGAGAATTTACGAAATACCGGAATGTTTGGAAATAGTCCTCAAAATGGTAATGTAGAAATATATGGCTGTAAAAATTTGAGTAACTTTTGTGCTTTAGAGGGACTGGTTACATTAGGTAGTTTGGTTGGCGATTTTTCTACATCAGACAATGCATACAACCCTTCTTTAGGTGACCTTATAAATGGCAATTGTAGCCAATAATGTTTTTGCTGAAATCGCCTAAAATTAAAAATACCCCTTCACACCCAAAATTGTGAAGGGATTTTTTATATTTGATACTCAAAATTTTATATGAAATTCAATACTCCTCAAACACTTCAAGACATTGCAACTATCTTAGATTGCGATTTTGTGGGTGATGCAGGTTTTCCTGTTTTGGGAATGAATGAAATTCACGTAGTACAACCTGGCGATATTGTTTTTGTAGACCATCCCAAGTATTATGACAAAGCGTTACAATCTCCCGCAACCATTATTCTTATTAATAAAGAAGTAGTGTGCCCCGAAGGTAAAGCCCTTTTGGTTAGCGACGACCCATTTCGGGATTTTAATAAACTCACCAATCATTTTAACCCTTTCATTATGGCGAGAGCGGTAATTGCAGACTCCGCTAAGATTGGGAAAAACACCGTAATTCAACCCAATGTTTTTATTGGAAATAACGTAACCATTGGAGATGATTGTTTAATACACCCTAATGTTACTATATATGATAATACGGTAATTGGTAATAACGTAACCATCCATGCAGGTACAGTATTAGGAAGTGATGCTTTCTACTACAAAAACAGACCCGAAAAGTTCGATAAATTAGTAAGTGGTGGGAATGTAGTAATAAAAGATAATGTAGATCTAGGCTCGCTTTGTACCATAGATAAGGGCGTAACAGCTTCAACCACTATTGGTGAAGGCACCAAGATAGACAATCAAGTGCACATTGGTCATGATACCGTTATAGGACACCGGTGTTTAATTGCTTCGCAAGTTGGGATTGCTGGCTGTGTTTTAATTGAAGACTTTGTAACCATATGGGGACAAGTGGGTATTACCAGCGGGGTAACTATTGGAGAAAAAGCTGTAATTTCGGCCCAAAGTGGTGTGAGTAAATCGTTGCCAGGACATAAATCGTATTTTGGAACACCCGCAGACGATTTCAGAAAAAAATACAAAGAGTTAGCATCTATTAGGCTAATTCCAGATATTATTGAGAAACTAGATAATTTATAATGAGTACAAGCGCAAAAGACATCGTAAAAAGTTTTTATAGAACAGACATACTAAAAGATGAGTCTATAATAGAAACTTATTTTCACAAGGAGATAGAACTTTTCTGGAACAGTGCCGACGGCTTAAACATTCTTCACTATGAAGATTTAGCAGGATTTTTTGCTGAAGCACGTCGTAGCTATAACGACCTGCGTATTGAAGTTAGCCACGTGTTAGAAGATGAAGGGCACGTTACCATACGATATAAATACTATATCCGAACTATGGAAAATCCTGACGAAGAGCTGGGAATTGCACATTTTATATGTATTTGGGAAGTAAAAGATGGAAAGCTATATCGCGGATATCAGGTAAGTCAGCCAGCAACCGACAAAGACGATACTACAGAATCTTACCAAAGAGTTAAGGTGTAATTTCTTTTTAATGCAATGCCATTTAAGTATCTTTGCACACCGAAATTTCAATAAAATAATAATAGAGATAATAGAAACCTATGAGTGTTTTAGTAAATAAAGATTCAAAAATTATTGTTCAAGGCTTTACAGGAAGCGAAGGAACGTTTCACGCAGGACAAATGATAGAATACGGAACCAACGTAGTAGGCGGTGTAACTCCGGGAAAAGGAGGACAAACTCACTTAGATAAACCCGTTTTTAACACTGTTGCCGAAGCCGTAAAAGAAGTACAAGCAGACACTACCATTATTTTTGTGCCGCCAGCATTTGCAGCAGATGCCATTATGGAAGCCGCAGACGCAGGAATTAAAGTTATTATCACTATTACTGAAGGTATCCCGGTAGGAGATATGATTAAAGTAGCACACTACATTAAAGACAGGGATTGTCGCTTAATTGGTCCTAACTGTCCAGGTGTAATTACACCAGGTGAAGCAAAGGTTGGTATCATGCCAGGTTTTGTGTTTAAAAAAGGAAAAGTAGGGATTGTTTCAAAATCCGGAACACTTACCTATGAAGCTGCAGATCAGGTTGTAAAACAAGGGTTAGGAATTACTACCGCTATCGGTATTGGAGGAGACCCAATTATTGGAACCACCACTAAAGAAGCTGTAGAGCTTTTAATTAATGATCCAGAAACCGAAGCAGTTGTAATGATTGGTGAAATTGGAGGGCAACTGGAAGCCGAAGCTGCACGTTGGTACAAAGCCAGTGGAAGTAAGAAGCCAGTAGTTGGATTTATTGCAGGTGAAACAGCGCCAGCAGGAAGAACAATGGGCCACGCAGGTGCTATTGTAGGTGGAAGCGATGATACCGCTCAAGCCAAAAAGAAAATATTAAATGAATGTGGAATCCACGTAGTAGATTCTCCAGCCGAAATAGGCAAAAAAATGGCCGAAGTTTTAGGATAAGCTTAGGAATAAATAATAACACAAAGCCCTGCATAATCGTAGGGCTTTTTTTATATTTGGTAAAATTTGTTTTACAATGAATTCCCACTTTGATGGGGGTTGGGAGATCTAGAGTCCCATACGTCATTAGTATTTTTAGAATATATAATAGAGTACGCTTTAGCGGAAGAAATAAATAATAATATGAAATTACTCGAAGGAAAAACAGCCATTATTACCGGAGGAAGTCGCGGTATTGGGAAAGGAATTGTAGAAGTATTCGCCCAGCACGGTGCCAATATAGCATTCACCTATAACTCAAGTGCCGAAGCTGCCGAAGACCTGGCCGAAGAAGTTTCAAAAAATGGTGTCAAAGCCAAAGCTTATAAAAGTAACGCCGCAAGTTTTGACGAGTCTCAAGAACTAGCTGCAAAAGTGTTAGAAGAGTTCGGAAGCATAGATATTTTAATTAACAATGCAGGAATTACCAAAGACAACCTTCTTATGCGTATTTCCGAAGAAGACTTCGACAAAGTGATCGAGGTTAACCTTAAATCGGTTTTTAATATGACCAAAGCCGTACAACGGGCTATGCTAAAGCAACGCAAAGGCTCTATTATTAACATGAGCTCTGTAGTAGGAGTGAAAGGAAACGCCGGACAGACCAATTATGCAGCCTCCAAAGCCGGTATTATAGGCTTTACCAAATCTGTTGCATTGGAGTTGGGCTCTCGTGATATTCGATGTAACGCCATTGCCCCTGGTTTTATTGAAACCGAAATGACTGGCAAACTGGACGAAGCTACCGTACAATCCTGGCGAGAAGCCATTCCGCTAAAAAGAGGCGGAACTCCGGAAGATATTGCCAATATGTGCGTTTTCTTAGGTAGCGACATGTCTAACTATGTTACCGGACAAGTCTTAAACGTAGATGGGGGAATGCTTACGTAGTCTTTAGTCGGTAGCGGGTAGTCGGTAGCTAGATTGGTAAAAATCTCGACGAATAAATTAATAGCTTTATACTCAGCACTAAAAGCATATACCTCGTCGTTCGTAACTCCTAACTCGTACTTTAAATGTCTCCAGAAACCATTTTATACATTGTTATTGCCACCGTGATTTCCTTTGCGCTGGCAGTGTTTATGTATGGTTATAAATCAAAATATAGTGGAAGGTTGAAGTGGTTGTTTGGTGTCCTTCGGTTTTTGACGTTGTTCGCTATTTTAATTTTACTTATTAATCCGAAATTTAAAAGCGAAACCTATACCATTGTAAAGCCAAGCTTAGCTGTACTGATAGACAATTCTAGTTCTATTTCAGAATTGAACCAAATTGAAAATGTTTTAGCAATACGCTCTAAGCTGAAGGAAAACGACGATTTAAACAACAAATTTGATCTTTCTTATTTCACCTTTGGAAGCGATTTTACAGCTACAGATTCGGTTACGTTTACTGAAACGAATACCAATATTGCTAAAGCGCTTTCAGCAACTAATGAAGTTTTTAAGAATACCATGGCGCCTACCTTGCTAATTTCAGATGGGAACCAGACTCTGGGGAACGATTATGAATTTTCTTCAGCAACCTATAAAAACCCTGTATATCCGGTAATTTTAGGCGATTCCACAAAATATACCGACTTAAAACTAGAGCGCCTTAACACCAATCGCTATGCTTTTTTAAAGAATCAGTTTCCTGTGGAAGCTATTTTGGTGTATAATGGGACGGGTTCGGTGAATTCGCAGTTTATAATTTCGCAGGGAGCAATGGTTGTGTATCGAGAAACCATTTCTTTTTCTGAAACTGATAACACCAAAACTATTTCGTTAACGCTACCCGCATCTCGTGTAGGTCTTCAAAAATACACAGCACAATTAGTTCCGCTTGAAGACGAAAAGAACAAAGTAAACAATACTAAGCAATTTGCGGTTGAAGTAATAGATCAGGCAACCAATGTACTTGTGGTAAGCGCCATGGTGCACCCAGATATGGGAATGTTTAAAAAAGCGATTGAAACCAATGAACAACGCAAGGTTACTTTTGCAAAACCTTCGGAAGCTATAGCGAAATTACAAGACAATCAGTTAATTATTTTATACCAACCCAACCGAAATTTCGCCGCCGTATTTTCTGAACTTGAGAAACTAAAAATGAACTCCTTTATCATTTCAGGAACCAAAACAGATTGGAATTTTCTAAATAATGCCCAGGCTGTGTTTCAGAAAGAAGTAACGGGGCAGCCTGAAAATGTTTCGGCTGACTTAAATATAAATTACGGTGCTTTTGCCATGGAGGATATTGGTTTTAGTAACTTCCCGCCATTACCAACATTGTTTGGCGAGTTGCAAATTACAGTGCCTCACGAAGTTATTTTACATCAAACAGTGAGTGGTTTCAATACCGAAAACGCATTACTAGCCACTGCCGAAATTAATGGAAAGCGTGATGCGCTCTGGGATGCCGAGGAATTGTGGAAATGGCGAGCCCAGAGTTTTCTTCAAAATAACAACTTTCAGGAATTTGATGCTTTTGTGGGGAAACTAGTTCAATATTTGGCCTCCAATAAACGCAGGAGTAGGCTAGAGGTGAGTAACGAATCTTTTTATTACAACAACAGCCCCATTAAAATTTCAGCACAATATTTCGATAAAAATTATGTGTTCGATGCACGGGCTTCGCTTTCTATTTCGGTAGTGGAGCAAGAAAGTAAGCAACGAAACGTATTCCCAATGTTACTGAAAAATAACTTTTATGAAGTCGATGTAAACAGTTTGCCGGCTGGTGAATATACTTTTACCGTTTCGGTAGGAGATGAAACCATTGCCAGAAGCGGTTCTTTTACAATTTTAGATTTTAACGTGGAGCAACAATTTGGAAATGCAAATGTTTCAAAATTAAATAGAGTGGCAACAAACACCAATGGTACGGCCTACTTTCCAAGTCAGGTTGACACCATGATTGAAAGTTTATTAAATGATAACAGATTCCAATCCATCCAAAAAAGTGAGCAAAAAATTGTACCTTTAATCGATTGGAAATACCTCCTTGCACTCATCGTTTTATTCTTGACTGCCGAGTGGTTCATTAGAAAATATAACGGACTTATATAAAAGAATACTGAGGTCACACTTAGCGCAGTCGAAGTGGTTGTAAAACCCCGATAGTGAATGATCTCCGACTGCGTTCAGACTAACATTTTTTTAAAATTAAAATTTAACAAAGAAATATAAATTCAGAATTATGGAAAAATTACCTAAAATAGGGATCCCTGTTATTATCATTTTAGTACTCTTAATAATTGTTGTGGCAAAATCTGCCGTTACGATCGACTCTGGAGAAGCGGGGGTTTTATATAGAACTTTCGACAATGGGGTTGTAACAGACGAGCCGCCGCTAGGGGAAGGATTTCATCTTATCGCACCCTGGAACAAAGTATTTGTTTATGAAGTACGTCAACAAGAGCTTTATGAGAAAATGAGAGTGCTTTCGTCTAATGGGTTAGAAATTCAGATTGAAGCTTCAGTTTGGTACGAGCCTGTATATGGCGATTTAGGGAACCTACACCAATCGCTTGGTAATGATTATTTACAACGAGTTATACAACCAGCCATTCGTAGTGCTGCGCGTAGTGTTGTGGGACGATATACCCCGGAACAATTGTATAGCAGCAAGCGTGATGCTATTCAAGATGAAATATTTGCGGAAACAAAAATCATTCTTGAAAAACAATATGTACAGTTAAATGAAGTACTAGTACGTGATGTTACGCTGCCAACGACTATAAAAGAAGCGATTGAGCGAAAATTAAGACAGGAGCAGGAATCATTAGAGTATGAATTTAGATTGGTAACTGCCTCCAAAGAAGCTGAAAAAGTACGTATAGAAGCTCTTGGTAAAGCAGATGCTAACAAGATTTTAAGCGCGTCTTTAACCGATAAAATTTTACAGGATAAAGGAATAGATGCTACTTTAAAATTAGCCGAATCTCCTAACAGCAAAGTAGTAATTGTAGGGGGCGGTGAAAGCGGATTGCCTTTAATTTTGGGTGATAATTAAAAACTCACATACCTTAAATATAGAAAGCCTTCAAAGTTATATTTTGAAGGCTTTTTAAATTAATACCTTATTGACATTAATATATGCAAACGTTAAAACAAAGTCAGTATAAACATTATAAGAAATAGATTTCTTAAGATGAAAGTAAAATTTCTCATACTTTTCATTCCAGCTTTATTCTTTAATTGCAAGAAATCTTGTAACCAAACGGAATTAACCTTCCAACAAGATCCTGAAATTATATGTAATGAAGAAGGCTGCACAGGAAAATATACTGGTCCCGAGTTTATTAATAAAGAAGATATAGCTCATCAATTTTCTAATAGTATGTCTACTGAAGTAGGGGATGCTTTAAAGAAATTGTATCTAGAAGAAAATTTCAGTAAAGTAAATTTTGATGCTATTGAGATGACTACTAATGGAATGGGGAGTGGTACAGTTGTATATTATCTAAGCATTCCTTTTGAAAGCGTTACAGAAAAATGCGATGCCTTTACGTCTTTTGACCACGTGGGTGGTTGGAATCATACGCCTGCATTAGTTCAGCGAAAAGAGCAATTGAGTAAAGCGTTACTGCCTAATCATAAGCTCTACATAAGTGATTTAAAAACAACCAAAGAAGGGTTGCAGGAATATTGGATACAATGGAAAAACAAAAAGGTTCAGGCTAACTGTCGCTAAACTCGTTTCTTCCGTTTCCAAAGACTAAAAATAGTTACAGCACTTACCACTGCAATAGTAATTAAAATCCCGGCACCTAGCATATTTCCGTAGATAAGATATCCCGTAGCAAACAGGGAGGTGTACACAAATACAATTCCTAATAACATAGAAGCAAGATCTATAGTAAAGACATCGTTGGTAGTTTTTAACGGTAGGTTTTCTTGAGTAGCTTTATTTTTAAAGGATTTCCAACCGTTTCCATAGGGAGTTACTGCATTGTAAAAATTGGCTAGGGTTTTACTGTCGGTAGGGCGGGTAAGAAGAGTAACTGTAACCCAGGCAATTGAAGTTATAGCCACTCCATAAATTAATTTTTCATAATCTTCTAGCCCTACATCTACAAATTCAAAAAAGAGAGCCATTACGAAAGAAACAATCATTCCTGTAATTTCGCTGTATGCATTCACACGCCACCAAAACCAACGAAGTATAAAAATAAGTCCAGTACCAGCACCAATTTGTAATAAAATGGCAAAGGTACTTAAAGCACTGCTTAATGCCAATGCAAGTAGTGCAGACAAACACATTAACACTACTGTTGATAGTCTGCCAATCCCAACTAGTTCTTTTTCGGAAGCTTCGGGTTTTATAAAACGTTTATAAAAATCCAGTGAGATATATGAAGACCCCCAGTTAAGATGTGTAGAAATAGTGCTCATAAAGGCGGCAATAAGCGAAGCTACCACCAATCCTAATAATCCCGACGGTAAATTGGTTAACATTGCAGGATACCCTAAATCGTGGCCTAAGACGGCGTTCGGGAACTCATTACCAATATCGGCTAATTCGGGATACAGCACCAAAGAAGCTAAAGCGATTATAATCCAGGGCCAGGGACGTAAAGCGTAATGTGCTACGTTAAACAGGAGTGTAGCGCCTATGGCATTTTTTTCATCTTTGGCCGAAAGCATGCGTTGAGCGATATATCCACCACCACCAGGTTCTGCCCCGGGATACCAAACGCTCCACCATTGTACGGCTATAGGAATTATGAGTAAAACTAATAAGGAATTCGTATCATTAAAATCGGGTAAGAAATTTAATTTATCCGCAACGTTTTCGTGTGTAAGGAGTTTGTTAAGACCGCCAATTTCGGGCATATTTATAATGTAATACGCGGCCCAAATGGAACCTACCATTGCTACAATAAACTGAAGGAAATCGGTAAATATAACGCCTCGTAATCCACCAAAAGAACTATACGCTACGGTGATCAAGGAAGCATAGAGTACACACTCCCAGGGTTCTAAATTAAATAATATCCCGCCAATTTTTATAGCTGCCAAGCAAACCGAAGCCATAATCATTACATTAAAGAAAACACCTAAGTAGATAGCTCTAAATCCGCGTAAGAAGGCTGCTTCCTTACCGCTATACCGCATTTCATAAAACTGAAGATCGGTGAGCACCTTACTACGTCTCCACAATTTGGCATAGACAAAAACAGTAAGCATCCCGGTAATTAAAAACGTCCACCACACCCAGTTTCCTGAAACGCCATTTTGTCGTACAATATCGGTTACAAGGTTGGGGGTATCTGCAGAAAATGTGGTTGCTACCATAGAAATTCCTAACAGCCACCATGGCATATTTCTACCTGACAGGAAAAATTCCTTTGTGTTTTTTCCAGAACGTTTCGCAACTACAACGCCAATAATGAGAAAGATGGCAAAAAAGCCACCAATTAAAACCCAGTCCAATGTTTGTAATTGCATATTAATATACTTTCAAAGATTTTGCTTGTCCCACCCAATTGTCACGCTCTATGCGTCCTGGGAAAAAGTCTATCATTTCAGTAATAAGCTCAATATCCCGTGCAGAAAAGTTACTTATCTGGTCATAGGTGAAAATACCAACCAGATTCAGTTTTTGTTCAATATAAGGGCCTATTCCGTTTATCCTTGTAAGATCTTCCTTATCCTCGATATCGGCGTATCCAAAGCTGTCAAAATCTAGTTCGTCATCCACATCGTCCTCAACTTTTTCAGCAGTTTGTCTAGTTTCGTTTAGAAATATCTCCTTGTTTTTTTCGGGGAAATTGGTAGTATTTTGTATGCGTTCTTCAGCCTTAGACTCTTCGAGAATTTCCTGTTGTTCTTGCACCATTTTTAGGAGTTTGGGTTCAATTTCGGTAATAATGGTATCTATGTCGTGTACATTTTTGGCAGGAGGTGTTTTTAAAGCATTCACCTCTCTTTTCAGTCTGTTTATTATTTTTCTGTATTTATTCTGAAGTAAATGTGAAGCAGAGAAATAGCCCAATAAAAAAGTGCTCAACATCAGCAGAAAAACTCCAACATAGTTGGGTAGGGTTTGTGTATATTCTGACAATGCGTCTATCATTCTGCGTTAAATTTTAGTTCAATTCGTTGGTTTAGCGTTCTCCCCTTTTCAGTGTTATTACTTGCGATGGCTTTTCCTTCGCCTTCGGAGACAGCTTTAATTTTATTCTTGTCGATAGAGCCTTTCGTAACAAAATACCACCGTATTTGCCTGGCAAAATCCAATCCTCGCTTGTAATTATCTATAGCATTCCCAATATTATCTGTATGGCCAACGACAGTTATTGTTAGAGTAGGATTAGCTTCAAAGGCCGTTTGTATTTCTTGCAAGGTATTTTCTAATACAGGGCTATTAAGTATCCCCGAAGAAGAAAAACGCGGATAAATGGTTTTTGTTTCAGGAATTGCCTTTTTAATGTTTTCTATTCGCGCTAGGTCTAAGGGCTGAATTCTAAATGAAAAAGCATTGTCATAGCTAGTATCTACGTTAAATTTTATGGGAGTAATATGTGGTTTTATTACAATTCGTTGTGTAGCAACACCAGCATCTATAAGGATGTTTTTAATTTTTTGTGCTCGTTGGATTCCAAAGTTTGGGGATTCTATATTCTCTTCGGCGCTATATTTTGAAGCAATTACAACTTCAGTATCTGGATGTTCTAGTAGGTAGGTATTCAGCTTATATTTAAAATCTTGGGTCTTCGTTGGTATGTAAATGGAAGCGCTATTTTTTTCTATTGAAATATTTTCGGGATATAAAAAAAGCAATTCTCCTTCTTCAGTTGTAGCGCTAAGGCCTGCGGTCGATTCTATTAAACCTTGGGGGTTTAACGTCTCTGTCGTTTCATTTTCAGTAAGCAGGGGTAGTGTTTCATTTTCGTATTCTGGGGAGGCTTTTTTTTCGTTTATATTATTTTTAGTTGTTTCATTCACCATCGCAATTGTATCTGGTTGCAACCAATGGTAAAACCATAATCCAAAAAAGGACCAGACTATAAACACCAAAAATGCGATTGTAAAATTTTTCATGAATAGTAAAACCAATGTTTACAGGGTTTTAGCTAATTAAGTTGTTATCTATCAAATCTATAAAAATTAATTAGGAGGACTCGCATAAATTTAAGATGTTTTTCACATTGCTATAAACATTTTTGTTTACTTTTGAAATCGAAATTATGAACAACATAAACCTACATCATCACCATATCATATTCCACGCTCCTGCGAGGTGATTTGGTAATGCTGTTAATTAACATATCCAAAACCCGTTTGAGCAATCAAACGGGTTTTTTCATGCCCTTTGGTTTTGCTCAACACATATAAACGAAGTATCAACTTTAGTGTTACCTATGAAACTAAAAATAGCAGTACAAAAATCCGGAAGGTTAAACGAAGATTCCTTACAATTATTAAAAGATTGTGGCATCTCTATAGACAATGGTCGTGACCAGTTAAAAGCCGAAGCCAAGAATTTTCCTATCGAAATTTATTATTTACGTAATGGTGATATTCCGCAGTATTTAAAGGATGGCGTTGTAGACTGTGCTATTATTGGTGAAAATGTCCTCGTTGAAAAAGGGAATGGGATTACCGTTGCTACACCATTGGGGTTTTCAAAATGTCGTGTTTCTCTTGCAGTACCGAAAGGGGAAACCTATACCAATGTGTCCTATTTTAAAGGAAAGCGCATTGCTACTTCTTACCCTGAAACCACAAGAAATTATCTTGCCAAACACGGCATAGAAGCCGAGCTTCACATCATTAACGGAAGTGTAGAAATTGCCCCAAATATAGGTCTTGCAGACGCTATTTGCGACATAGTAAGTAGCGGAAGTACATTGTTTAAAAACAATTTGAAAGAAGTTGAAATACTAATGAAAAGCGAAGCTGTACTTGCTATTTCACCCACTATTTCTACTGAAATGCAACAGATTTTAGAAAAATTACAATTTAGGATTCAATCTGTTTTAAAAGGACGCGATTCCAAATATGTATTGCTAAATGCTCCCAACACTAAATTGAAAGAAATTACCACAATCCTTCCAGGAATGAAGAGTCCAACTATTCTCCCTTTAGCCGAAGATGGCTGGAGTAGTGTTCATTCGGTTGTAAACCAGGATACATTTTGGGAAGTGATTGATAGGTTAAAAGATGCCGGTGCCGAAGGTATTCTAGTATGCCCCATTGAGAAAATGGTGCTTTAAGATTTATAAACAACCAATGAAAAATTGAAAAATAGATTGCCCCCTTGAGGGGACATTTGGAGGTGTTTTTACAATGTGTATTAATATTCCTTAAAACAATTAAAGTCAACCACCTACGTGGGAAATAAATATGAAAAAAATAATAAATCCATCACAATCCATATGGCCTAGCATTCTAAAACGGCCCACCAAATCTGTTGAAGATATCGAAGCCACCGTGGCCGAAATATTTGCTGAAATTGAAAAGAGAGGGGATAATGCGATCGCCAAGTACACACAGTTATTTGACGGAGTACATTTAAAAACGGTTCAGGTCTCCAAAAGGGAATTGAATGCTGCTAAAATCTCTTCAGAGTTACAGCAGGCAATTCAACTTGCAAAAACAAATATTGAAAGGTTTCACAATGCTCAAAAAACCGATAAAATTAGTGTTGAAACAATACCCGGAGTACAATGTTGGCAAGAAAAACGCCCTATTCAAAAGGTGGGATTGTACATTCCTGGAGGCACAGCACCCTTATTTTCGACCGTTTTAATGCTCGCTATACCAGCAATGCTAGCTGGGTGCAAAGAGCTAATACTCTGTACACCACCCGATAAGAATGGTGCGATACATCCTGCAATTTTGTACGCTGCAAAATTATGTGGCGTCACCAAAATCTTCAAAGTAGGAGGCATTCAAGCCATCGCAGCAATGACTTTCGGTACCAAAAGTATTCCGCACGTATATAAAATTTTTGGTCCAGGCAATCAATTTGTCACAGTTGCAAAACAAGTGGCGACTAAATACGGTGTCGCCATAGATATGCCTGCGGGACCGAGTGAACTATTGGTGTTTGCCGATGATACAGCCAATGCTGCTTTTGTTGCTTCAGATTTGTTGAGCCAGGCAGAACACGGAACCGATAGCCAAGTGCTACTGGTAACAACGTCAAAAACGATATTGAATGCTGTTGAAGTCGAAGTAAAAGAACAATTAAAAGCTTTGGAACGAAAAGATATAGCCAGAATAGCTATCGACAATTCAAAATTGATTTTGGTTTCAAGCAACGAAACAGCTTTACAATTAATTGATCAATACGCACCAGAACATTTTGTAGTTGTTTCAAAAAACGAGGACTATTTTGTAAAAAACATTCAGAATGCAGGTTCGGTATTTATAGGTAATTACACCCCGGAAAGTGCGGGCGATTATGCTTCTGGTACCAATCATACCCTGCCAACCAACGGGTATGCAAAACAATACTCTGGTGTAAATCTGGATAGTTTTTTAAAAAGTATGACGTTTCAGAAAATTTCAAAAAAAGGAATCCAAAATATAGGCTCAGCCATAGAATTAATGGCCGAAGCTGAAGGCTTGCAAGCGCATAAAAACGCTGTGACGCTACGTTTAAATTCAATTTCTAAAATTAATTAATATGAATTTTCCCTTTCAAAAGGCTAGCGAGATGTTCTTCCTCTGTACAGAATAATTATGAAAAAACCTTTCAACATAAAAACCCTAATCCGTCCCAACGTGGCTAAACTGCAACCGTATAGCAGTGCTCGCGACGAATTCGAGGATTCTGATCAGGAAATGATATTTCTGGATGCAAATGAAAATCCGTTTGAGAATGGGGTAAATCGCTATCCAGATCCACAACAGCGTAGATTAAAAACTGTTTTAGCTACCCAAAAAGAGGTGCAAATAGAACAGATTCTATTGGGAAACGGCAGTGATGAAGTACTGGATTTGTTGTTCAGGGCATTTTGCGAACCCAATGTTGATAATGTAATAACGCTCCCACCAACCTACGGAATGTATAAAGTACTTGCGGGTATTAACGCTGTAGAAAATAGAGAAGTTTTGCTTACTGATGCTTTTGAATTGAATGTTCCTGAAATTTTAAAGCAACAGAACAGTACTTCAAAATTGTTGTTTATCTGTACGCCCAATAACCCTACGGGGAATGTTTTTAACACGGAAGCAATTTCAGAATTGTTGGAGAATTTTAATGGGATTGTTGTGATAGATGAAGCATATATAGATTTTGCTGAAAGAGAGAGCTGGATTGAAAAACTTTCGGAATATCCTAATCTGGTCGTTACACAAACACTCTCCAAGGCATATGGAATGGCAGGAATTAGAGTAGGAATTTGTTATGCTTCGGCTGAAATTATCGCAACACTTAACAAAATAAAGCCACCATATAATGTGAACGAATTAACACAACAGAAGGCAATAGAGCAATTGAATAAAGTTTCAGAAGTTAAAAATGAAATAAGCTTAATTATAGAAGAGAAGGAAAGGTTATGTAAAGTATTACTTCAAATAAATTTTATTGAAAAAACGCACCCTTCTGAAGCAAATTTTATACTAGTAAAAGTAGATAATGCTTTAAAAAGATACGAGCAATTAATAGAGCGAGGTATCGTAATGCGAAACAGAAGTCAACAACCTTTATGTAAAAATACACTACGATTTACGGTAGGAACTCAAAAAGAGAACACAACATTAATTGAAGCACTAGGCAACCTTCCCTTTTGAGAATGGCTGGGGATGTGTTTTAAAACAGTTATAGAGCAATGAAAAAAGTACTTTTTATAGACCGAGACGGCACCATCATCAAAGAAACGGTAGATGAACAAATTGATGCCTTTGAGAAAATGATTTTTTATCCCAAAGCCTTTACTTACTTGGGTAAAATTGCCAAGGAGTTGGATTTTGAACTGGTAATGATTACCAACCAGGACGGGCTGGGAACCAGCGTATTTCCCGAAGATACCTTTTGGCCCGTGCATAATTTTATTTTGAAATCGTTTGAAAACGAAGGGGTAGTATTTAATAAGGTGTTTTTAGATAGAACTTTTCCGCACGAAAAAGCTAATACCCGAAAACCAGGCACAGGATTATTAACCGATTATGTGGAAGGAGATTATGATTTAGAGAATTCATTTGTGATTGGTGATCGCTTAACCGATATGGAATTGGCTAAAAACTTAGGGTCTAAAGGGATTTTTATTAACGATGAGACTAATTTAGGCACTGCAGAAATTACCGTGAAGCGTGATGAGTTGGATAGCTTTATTACTATAGAAACGAATGATTGGGAAAAAATCTATGAGTTTTTAAAGCTAAAAGAACGAAAAGCTTCCCTGAAACGAAAAACAAATGAAACCGATATTTCGATTACGCTAAACCTTGATGGAACAGGAAAAAGCAAAATAGACACGGGTATTGCTTTTTTCGATCACATGTTAGATCAGATAGCGCGTCATGGACAAATGGACTTGCATATTACCGTAAAAGGTGATTTAGAGGTGGATGAGCATCATACGATCGAGGATACGGCTATTGCTTTGGGCGAAGTTTTTTACAAAGCATTAGGAAACAAACTAGGGATGGAACGCTACGGTTTTTGTTTGCCTATGGACGACTGCCTAGCACAAGTAGCAATTGATTTTGGTGGTAGAAACTGGTTAATATGGGAAGCCGATTTTAAACGCGAGATGATAGGAAAAATGCCAACGGAAATGTTTTACCATTTCTTTAAAAGTTTCACAGATGGAGCAAAAGCCAACCTAAATATTAAAGCCGAAGGTACAAACGAACACCATAAGATAGAAGCTGTCTTTAAAGCGTTTGCAAAAGCAATGAAGGCAGCTGTAAAGCAAGATACAGAGAAGATGATTTTACCATCGACGAAAGGAATGTTGTAACACCCATCTCTAGCCCTCTCCTTTAAAGAGAAGTAGACATAAACAGCTCCCTTCTCATCGAGAGAAGGGCTGGGGATTAGGGACTTATTAAATTAATATGAAAATAGCAATAATAAACTACGGTGCAGGAAATATTAAGAGCATTCAATTCGCTTTAAAGCGACTGGGTTACGAAGGTATTTTAACTAGCGATGAATTTGAAATACGAAATGCCGATTACGTAATTTTTCCAGGAGTAGGAGAGGCAAGTAGTGCAATGCGGAAACTTCGTGAATCTGGTTTGGACACCATTATTCCAACGCTTACACAGCCTGTTTTAGGTATTTGTTTGGGTATGCAATTACTATGTACTTCTTCGGAAGAGGGAAATACCAAAGGGCTCGGCATTTTTAATGTAAATGTAGTGAAATTTGATACCCATCAACATGTTCAGGATGACACTATGAAATTTAAAGTCCCTCAAATTGGCTGGAATACGATTGGAAATTTGAAAGGAGCATTGTTTAATACTATTTCAGAAAAAGAATATATGTACTCTGTGCATAGCTTTTACGCTCCAATTTGCAAAGAATGTATTGCTGAAACTGAATATATAGTTCGTTATTCCGCAGCATTACAAAAAGATAATTTTTATGGAGTTCAGTTTCACCCAGAGAAAAGTAGTACCATTGGAGAAACGCTGTTACGTAATTTTTTACAACTGAATTCCCCCTTTGAAGGGGGCAAGGGGGTGTAAACCCTGAACTTTAATCAACTAAAAAAATACCCGCCTAAGCGACCATACAATGAGAATAATACCAGCCATAGACATTATTGACGGAAAATGTGTTCGCTTACGCAAAGGCGATTATAGCACTAAAAAAATATACAATGAGCATCCATTAGAGGTTGCCAAGCAATTTGAAGGACATGGTATTAAATATTTGCATTTTGTAGACTTAGATGGCGCCAAAAGTAAACATATTGTAAATCACAGGGTTTTGGAGCAAATTGCGTCTAAAACGAATCTTAAAATTGATTTCGGTGGCGGTTTAAAAACCAATGATGACTTACGAATCGCTTTTGAAAGCGGCGCCAACCAAATAACGGGAGGAAGCATTGCTGTAAAAGATCCTGAAACCTTTAAAGGTTGGATTGCAACATACGGTTCAGAAAAAATAATCCTTGGGGCCGATGCAATGGACGAAAAAATAGCTGTGAGTGGTTGGCAGGAAGAAAGTGAGGAGGAGTTAGTTCCGTTTATACAAGCGTTTCAACAGGAAGGTATTCAGTATGTAATTTGCACAGATATTAATAAAGACGGGATGTTACAAGGTCCGGCTTTTACATTGTATGAGAAGATTTTAAAAAACTGTAATAATCGAACAGGGAGGGAAGTGGAAGTAAAGCTCATTGCCTCTGGAGGGATTTCAACCTTCGAAGAACTTCCTAAGTTAGCCGAAATAGGCTGTGAAGGAACCATTATTGGAAAAGCAATTTATGAGAATAGGATTAGCTTGAAAGAATTAGAACAGTTTATTTTAAAAAATTAGAAAAACGCAATCGGTAATTGTCCCTTCAAGGGAAAATCCAATAAATTAAATATGTCTTTAACAAAAAGAATTATACCCTGCTTGGACATCAAAAACGGCAGAACCGTAAAAGGTGTCAATTTTGAAAACCTTCGGGATGCAGGTGACCCCGTCGAGCTCGCAAAGCTGTATTCTGAAAATGGAGCCGACGAGTTGGTGTTTCTGGATATTTCAGCAACCGAAGAAAAGCGGAAAACATTAGCCAATTTGGTCTTACGTATAGCCGAAACCATCAACATTCCTTTTACTGTAGGTGGTGGAATTTCAACAGTAGAAGACGTAGCTGTTTTGTTGAATAACGGAGCCGATAAGGTTTCTATAAATTCTTCGGCAGTTAATAATCCGCAGCTCATTAACCAACTGGTGGCTCAATTTGGAACACAGTGTATTGTAGTGGCCATTGACGCTAAGCATATAGCTGGTGAATGGATTGTGCATTTAGTAGGCGGCAAAGTGCCTACAGCGCTCAAATTGTTTGACTGGGCTAAAGAAGTGGAAGAACGCGGAGCAGGAGAACTATTATTTACCTCTATGGATAACGATGGTACTAAAGATGGCTTTGCGAACGAAGCGCTCGCTAAGCTTTCAGACTTAGTTACTATACCGATAATAGCTTCAGGCGGAGCGGGGAATATGGAACACTTTTCAGATGCCTTTACTATGGGAAATGCAGATGCAGCCCTGGCAGCAAGCGTTTTTCACTTTAAAGAAATAGAGATTTCAGCATTAAAAAACGAATTAATAAGACAGGGAATTCCTGTTAGACTATAAAATTAACAGTAACCTAAACTCCCCCTTTGAAGGGGGTTAGGGGGAGGTCTTTCCGCTTTAAACTTATTGCGGGACACCCCTAAAGCCCCTCAAAGGTAGACAAACTCAAATTATGATAATAAACTTTAAAAAGTACCAAGACAACCTAGTACCAGCTATTATTCAGGACAGCTTGACTAAAAATGTTCTTATGTTAGGCTTTATGAATGAAGAAGCATTTGAAAAAACTGAAAAAACAGGAAAAGTAACCTTCTTTAGCCGGACCAAAAACAGATTGTGGACCAAAGGCGAAGAGACTGGGAATTACTTAAACTTAGTTTCTGTACAAGTAGATTGCGATAATGATACCTTGTTAATACAGGCAGACCCCGAAGGACCCGTATGCCATAAAGGAACCGATACTTGTTGGGGAGACAAAAACATACCTAGCTTTGGTTTTTTGTCTTATTTGGAAGAAGTAATAGAAGACCGCAGAAATGCAGGAGAACACGAAAAGAGTTATGTAGCATCACTCTTTAATAGAGGAATTAATAAAATAGCCCAAAAAGTAGGAGAGGAAGCAGTAGAGGTGGTGATTGAAAGTAAAGATGATGACGATTTGGCGTTTTTGAATGAAAGTGCCGATTTATTATTTCACTTTATGATTTTACTGCAGGCCAAAGGGTTTCACTTAAGAGATGTGGACAAGACATTGCGTGGACGACACAAGTATGATCGCAATGAATAGTTGTAAGTAAGAGCTTAAAACGTAGAGCGACGAATTTTTTTCTATCGTCCCTCTACGCTTGTCTTTCTAAATTATATTTTTGCCGCAATCCCCTGTGCTACTTGCGTCCAACTTCCTGTGGCACCTACTTTTTCTCCTAAACGTACAATGACTACGTTTTTTTCAGGATTTACGTACATATGTTGACCAAGAATTCCTTCAGCTTCATAAGAATTGTCTTTTTGATTTATCCACCATTGGTGTTGGTAACGAGCTACCTTACCACCTGTGCTATCTATTTTGGTAGAGTTTTCTACCCATTCCTTTGAAACTATTTGCGTGCCGTTCCAGTTTCCTTTGTTTAAATATAGTCTTCCTAATTTGGCGAAATCCCTAGCTCTAGCATTTACGCAGCAAAATGTTTTTTCTACTCCATCTTTTTTACGGTCTAAGCTCCAGGTGGCATTGTATTCCATCCCAAGGGGTTTCCAGATTTTTCTTTCTAGATATTCTGAAATCGTCACTTCTTTCAAAGCCGCAGTTAAGACCATTCCCAATACCTGACTGTCGCCACTGCTGTATTTAAAGTGTGTTCCAGGTTCGCGAATTACCTCCATGTTATTTACAGCTTTAGTTAAATTAGTTCCGTAGTAAAAAGTGGCTGCGTCGCCAAAAGGATTGGTGTAGCTTTCGCTGAAGGCTATTCCAGAAGTCATGTTCAATAAATGTTCTATGGTAACTTTTTGAAATTTCTCGTCTTTTAAATTGGTTATATAATTAGTTACGGGCTCTTTAATAGATTTTATTTTGCCTTCATCTATTGCAATACCTACTAATATCGAAAGAATACTTTTCGCCATTGAAAAGGAGTTCACCATAGAGCTTTCTTCGTAGTCATTAAAGTAATTTTCATATAAAATACTATCATTCTGTATCACCATATAAGCAACCGTTTTGTTGGAGATTAAATACTCCTCGAACGTAATTTTAGAGGTTTGTCCTTTGGAGGTAATGGTGAGTGAATCTTGAATAAATGGTTTAGATGCATTCGGAAACGTAAAGGCGTTTTCAGGTTTTTGAATCGTTCTACTTGGAAAAATTTTGTGATCTGTAATGTTTGCGTAGTTGTAATATGCATAACGACTTAATTTACAAGATGAACAAGAGATTGCGATAACTAAAGCTAAGATTTTGAAGAATGCATGTTTCATAATTTCTGAAATTTTAATAGTTGTTTTCTAATTATTTGATGACACAAACATATAGCTAGAAAACGCTACAGACTAGTATAAACGGTGCTTTGGGGCGAAATGACGGCTCCTTGTGGTGAATTGAAATGCGAGATGAGCGGGTAGCCCTTCGACTCTGCTCAGGAACAGGTGAGTGCCTAGAAGCGTGTGGTAAAATTGAAATAAAATAAGATACAAACAACGACTATTGAAAGTAATTTTTGATGCTATTGGCGTATGTTTTTGAGACAGGAACTAAAATTTCGGAAGAAAGTACAAGCGTCAATTTTCCCGACTCCATTTTAAATTGTTGAAAGTGATTTGGGTTTATAAGATGCGATCTGTGCGTTCGCAACAATTCGGGAATTGTGGTTTCAATGGTAGAGAGCTTATTCCGTATTAATTGTTTTTTAAGTGCGCCGTTATTCAGAAATGAAATTTCTATATAGTTATCGTCTGCTTTTATGCTTACAAGATCATTAAATTGAAGCCTTAGCCCTTCGTACGTGCCTTCACCTTCAATTTCTATTTTTTGATCTTCTAGTTTCTTTTCCAAATAACGTCCAAATGCCCAGCGACCAATAAATAATATAGGAATTATGGTTGCGATGGCAGGAAGATAGATAGCTGTAAAAAAATAGGCCGCTGTATAGGGGTTTTCGGCACCCGGAACAATTATATAAAGATAAATTACTCTTGACAGGATAAATCCAAAAAGAAACAGCAACGTAAAAAATAAGAGTTCACTCCAAAGCATCCAAGTACTGGTATTCCGTTTGTATATAAAACCTTGTACAGGTAAAATAAGTAGATAGGCTATAGCGCCTGCCACACCGTAAAACGGTAGGTAGATTAATTTTTCTACCCCTTCAAACTCATTCGTATCCAGTGGTTCAGTAAGTATTAAGAAAAGAAAAATCCAGATAGCCAATCCTAGTGCAATGAGTAGATGATGTTTCAGTAAAGGATCGAATGGAAATGGTTTTTTCAGCATAAAAGACTCAAAATATATTGTGACGTCATTAAGATTTAAAATTATAAAAATAGTTTAGTTTTCCTATCTTTAAAATTCAATTTAAACTATGAGTGCCAGAAGAAAGAAAAAAAGGCTAAAAATCCCAACCATAAAGAGACCCCTTATACATAACGAGGCTCCAGGAACTGTTACCTATACAGGGCGAAAAGAAAATGTTGCTACCAAGGTTGAAATTATAGATTATTCTAAGGATCATTATAACCGACAAGATTCAGAAAATATTGAAGACGCTTTCGGCTTTGAAACTAGCGAACATATTACCTGGATAAATATAAATGGGCTTAATAACACCAAGGAAATTGAACGATTAGGAGAGTATTACAATTTGCATCCATTAATCCAGGAGGATATTGTTACTACCAATCAACGTCCAAAAATGGACGAATACGAAGATTACTTGTTTATAGTTTTCAAGATGTTGCATTATAGTGATGACGGGGTTTTTATCAATGAGCATGTAAGTATGATTGTGGGGAAAGACTTTGTAACCACGTTTCAAGAGGCAGATGGCGATGTTTGGGATGGTTTGCGAGATAGGTTAGCAAATGCAAAAGGGCGCGTGCGCAATGCAGGAGCAGATTATTTAATGTTTGCTTTGTTGGATGCTATTGTAGATAATTATTTTAGTGTCATTGAAACGCTAAGTAGTAAGATTGAATTTATTGAAGACCAACTTTTTGAAGATAAAGTTGAAGATGATATCACGCAGGATATTCAAATTCTGAAAAAGGAAATTTTACGTATCAGAAGAGCTGTTGTGCCGTTACGAGAGGTAATAAACAGGTTGGAGAAAACCGACACCCCGCTTATAGAGACTAGAACACAAAATTATATTCGTGACTTGTACGATCATATTATTCAGGTTTCTGAAAGTGTAGATATTTACCGTGAAATGATCTGGGGCTTAATGGATATGTATATGACCACCATTAGCAATAAAATGAACGAAGTAATGAAGGTGTTAACCATAATGGCTTCTATTTTTATCCCACTAACCTTTATGGCAGGTATCTACGGGATGAACTTCGAATACATCCCGGAACTAAAATTGAAATACGGCTATTTTTACCTTTGGGGCGCTATGATTGCTGTGTTTTTTGGACTGCTTTGGTATTTTAAACGAAAGAAATGGCTGTAAAAAGTTGGTCTTTCGGTACAATTTTTAATTTTGCGAAGCAAAATCAAAAATCACTCAAGAACCTTTGATTGCTTTTATTAAATTTTAAAAATATTTTAAAGCTTAGGTTCTTGAGTGATTTTGCTAAAATGCCTTAAAACATTTTAGCAAAATTGTATCGAAAGAAAGGACTATTGCGACTTTATATTCCCAGAGCCCATTACTTTGGTGTCGCTTGTTGCAGGGCTGCCTTTGTATCTAATATCTCCAGAACCATTTACGCGCGCTTTAATAGAGGTATTGGCGGTAACTTGCGCATCTCCAGATCCCGAAACGTATACTTCTACATTGGCGGCGTCTAGACTATAGCCTTCAAAATCGCCACTTCCGCTTACTTTTACTTCTAGGTTTTCAACGTTTCCGGACAATTTCATATCACCGCTGCCAGTAACTTTGGCATCTATTCCAGTGGCATCTGTAGTTAAAACAACATCACCACTTCCGGTTACATTCATGGTAAGGGCATTGCCCTTTATAGTGCTTTTACTTAGTATGTCTCCACTTCCGGTTAATGTTATTGTAGAGATTTCAGTAAAAGGGACAGTCACAACAATATCGTGTTTAGAAGAGTACGAAACTCCTTTTTTCATTTTTACAACCAACTTTCCATTGGTGCTCTCTATATCTAAAAGGTCGTGAAGATTGTCGTCTGCTTTTATAGTTATATCGCCTTCATTTCCAGCAACCAATTCGGCTGTTAAGGAGCCTACCACTGCAATTTCATCATAAGCTGCTGTGGTAATTTTTGTAGTGGTTAGGTTGCCACTTCCTTTTACTTTGTTTTTTCCCCATTGCGCCTGAACACTTATAGTTCCTAGGAATACAAGAGCGATTAAAATGGATAGTTTACGTGTGTTTTTCATAATAGTTACGTTTAGTTGTTATACTTTTTTAAATGTTATGCCACCGTAATTGGCGTTTATAGAAAGTGTATTGCCACTGTTTTTTGTTCCATAGTAACCAACATACAATTTTGACGAATTATCCTCAGATTTATTAGTGTATTGAAGTAAATCTTCGCCTTTTAGATTACTATACTCAAGGTTCAGTTTAAAGTTAAAACTTAATTCTTGTGAAATTCCCAGAGAAATTCGTGTATAGTCGGCATTAATTGCAAGTTCTTTACAGCTAGCCATAACCTTATCCACTTTTACGCCCCCATAATCTGCGTTTATATTCAGACTTTTGGATACACTGCCTATGTTGTGATGAATATAGTCACCTTTTCCTATTAATTTCCCAACTTTTTCTATGGTTATCTTTCCATGGTCGTTGTTATAGTTAAGATTATTAACCTCGCCAATCTCAGATGTAGTGTAATCTGCATTTATGTGAAGATTTTCTGCTTTTTGTAGTGTAAAACCTGAATAGTCTGCATTAATCTTACCACTCTTCATATACTGAATCGTGGAGTTTTGCGTGTAATCGAAATTGAGAGAGTTATTTTCGGCTAGCAATTCGCCAAGGTTAAGCTGTCCGTAATCGCAATTAATGGAAGCATTCCCTTTCAACTTGTCAATAGAAATAGCGCCATAATCATTATGTATGTTCACACTATTGGTTACGGGCAATTTAATGATGTAATTTACTTCTACAGAGACATTGTTATTTCCTTTTCCCCACCAACTGCTCCAGCCTCCTCTTTTAGAACCAAACTTTGTAGTAGCACTAACTTTAGAGCCATTTGCAGTAAAATCTACGGTTATTTCATTTAGTTTTTCTGAAACTTTATCTTCATTATTTCCGTTGGTTTTAATAATAACATCAATTACAGTTTTGTTTTGATCCCATGTTATAACGTTTACACTGCCATAACTGTTGTCAATCTCCAATCCTGCACCAGCATTTACAGTGTATTCTTTGTGAATTTTTTTCTCTTTAGTATGCTTTCCTTTAAGCTTTCCATCGTTTGCTGTAACCGAAAGTGGTAATAGCGCAACTAGAAATAGTATCTTATAAATATGTTTCATCTGTAGTGTTTTTAAGTGTTTGTATTCTTTCTATAGTCTCCGAAACCTGTTCCAAAACGGCAATTCTATTCTGAAAGTTGATGATCATTGCATTAATTACCTGTTTGTTGTTTCCACTTTCTACTAAATCTTCCTTTAAGAGTTGATAGTCTTTTTCGAGCTTATCAACTTGCTGTAAAGCATTTTGAATTAATTTTTTGTTTTCCAGAGCATCAAACTGTTTTAGTGCTTCTATTTCGGCATTGATGGTTGTGGTAAAAAAAGACTGTGTTTGTTCCATTTCTGGAGAAACACTGGCTAGATCTGCTTCCTGAGGCTGCCGGGGCGCAAACATACTGCTACCTAAGATAACGAGTAGGGTAATGGCTGCGGCAATACTTCCCCATTTCCAAAAATTTAATTGTTTGGGTTTGGGTTCCTGTTGGTTAAGCTTTTCTAGAAAACGTCTTTGATGGCCTTGTGGTGTGTCGTGTACATCGAAACTCCCTTCAAGGCGCTCAAATAAGTTTGTTATATTGTCTTGTTTTTTCATCTTTAGTGCCCGTAAAGGCGAGTATTTAAACAGTCATTTTTTTTCGTAAACTTTCCTTAGCACGAGAGATAAGCGTTCGGCAATTAGCATTGCTTATGTTTAAAATCTCGCAAATTTCCTCATAATCGTAGCCTTCAATAAAATGAAGGGTTAAAATTCGTTCGTAACTAGGGTGCAGTGCTTTCATACTAGCTAACACCTGCGAAGCTTTCAGCATTTTGTATTCGGCTTCAGCAACACCTTCTTCAATGGTTTCATCGGCTTCGGCTTCTAAATGCGCTTCGTTTGTTTCGGTTAAAGCAACATACTTTTTGCTTTTATGGTAATACGCAATGCTTTTGTTTACTACAATTCGTTTTAACCAAGCGCCAAATGCAGCTTCAGCTTTAAAACTCTCCAACTTTTCAAAGGCAGCGATAAAACCCTCTTGCATACAATCTTCAGCAATATTGCTATCTTTTACAATACGGAGCGCCACATTATACATCGCTTTATGATAGCGGTTGTATACTTCTACTTGTGCTAACTGATTTCCTTTTTTACAAAGAACGAGTACGGTTGATATGTCTTGGTTGGTTAGTGCCAAAATGTTTTCGAATTCATAGTAAAGATACGACTGCTTTTAAATTGTTACACTTATGCTGAAATAATTTTTACACATGGCATAACTATTGAATTATTGTTGTAGAAATACTACTGAAATAGCATAACTAGCAAAGTTTCAGTGATAACAGAATTATAACAAAACATACATACATTCTGAAACGCTTGAAAAATGGTGACAGAATGTCTTAAACATATATATGGCTAAATCTAAATTAATTCCCCTAGACAAGTTGTCACTTCAAGATTTACAGGACGAAGCAGATCTTATTCCGCTTATGACCACCGAAGATGAAGATGCAATGAACAAAGAAGAACTCCCTACCACACTTCCTATATTACCTTTGCGTAATACCGTGTTGTTTCCTGGGGTTGTAATCCCAATCACAGCGGGACGTGATAAGTCTATTAAACTTATAAACGAAACTAATAAAAACGGAAAGGTAATAGGAGTTGTCTCTCAAAAAGACGAGTCTAAAGAAAACCCAGGACCCAACGATGTAAATACTATTGGTACCGTAGCTCAAATTTTACGGGTGTTAAAAATGCCCGATGGGAATACCACGGTAATTATACAAGGTAAAAAGCGTTTTGAAGTTGCTGAGGTAATGACAACAGATCCTTACATGACTGCGACCATTCGCGAAGTTGCCGAAGCTCGTCCGGCCAAAGAAAATGCAGAATTTCAGGAGATTATTAGTTCTATTAAAGAGTTGGCACTTACCATTATAAAGGATAGTCCAAACATTCCTTCAGAAGCGGCATTTGCCATTAAAAACATTGAAAGTTCGTCGTTCTTAATCAATTTTGTGTCTTCAAATCTGAATGTGTCTGTAGAAGAAAAACAGAAATTACTAGAGATAAACGACCTAAAAGAACGTGCTTTAGAAACGCTTCGGTTTATGAATATAGAGTTGCAGAAGTTATCCCTTCGTAACGATATTCAGTCCAAAGTTGAAAGCGATATAAGTCAACAACAACGAGAGTATTTCTTGAATCAGCAAATGAAAACCATTCAACAAGAATTGGGTGGTAACAGCAATGAAGCTGAAATTGAAGAAATGCGTGCGCGCTCCAAATCCAAAAAGTGGAAAGACAATGTTAAAAAACATTTCGATAAAGAACTAAGTAAGTTACAGCGTATGAATCCGCAAGTGGCTGAGTTTAGCATTCAGAAGAACTATCTGGATTTATTATTGGAACTTCCTTGGGAGAAATTCAGTAAAGATAAATTCGACCTTAAAAGAGCGAAGAGAATACTAGATCGCGATCATTACGGATTGGATGATGTGAAACAACGCATCATTGAATATTTGGCTGTTTTAAAACTTAGAAACGATATGAAATCGCCTATCCTGTGTCTTTACGGACCTCCAGGAGTGGGTAAAACATCCTTAGGGAAATCTATTGCAGAAGCCCTTGGGCGTGAGTATGTACGTATGTCGCTAGGTGGTTTACGAGACGAAGCCGAAATTCGCGGACACCGTAAGACTTACATTGGAGCAATGCCAGGACGGATTATTAAAAGCTTGAAAAAAGCAGGAACCAGTAATCCTGTGTTTGTGTTAGACGAAATAGATAAACTTTCGGTTGGAAGCCAGGGAGATCCATCGTCGGCTATGTTAGAAGTATTGGACCCTGAGCAAAACAGCGAGTTTTATGATAACTTCTTAGAGTTAGGCTACGACCTTTCTAAAGTAATGTTTATTGCTACTTCTAATAGTTTGGGGACCATTCAGCCAGCATTGCGAGATAGAATGGAAATTATTAATGTTACTGGATACACCATTGAAGAAAAAGTAGAAATAGCAAAAAAGCACCTACTCCCTAAGCAATTAAAAGAGCACGGCTTAACGAGTAAAGATTTACAAATTGCCAAGCCACAACTAGAAAAAATTGTGGAAGGCTATACGCGTGAAAGCGGCGTACGAGGGCTGGAAAAGCAAATAGCCAAAATGGTGCGCCATGCCGCAATGAAAATTGCAATGGAAGAGGAGTACACTAAGAAAGTAACCAACGAAACCATTCTGGAAGCATTAAAAGCACCACGAATGGAACGAAATAAGTATGAAAACAACGATGTAGCAGGTGTTGTTACTGGTTTGGCCTGGACACGTGTTGGGGGTGATATTTTATTTATTGAATCGATACTCTCCAAAGGAAAAGGAACACTTACCTTAACAGGAAACCTTGGAAAGGTAATGAAAGAGAGCGCTACTATTGCATTGGAATACATAAAAGCAAATGCTGAGAAACTAGGCTTGTCTCCCGAAATTTTTGATAAATACAACGTTCACATTCACGTGCCAGAAGGCGCAACGCCAAAAGATGGCCCAAGTGCAGGAATTACTATGTTAACCTCTTTGGTTTCTTTATTTACACAACGTAAAGTGAAGAAGAGCATTGCAATGACAGGGGAGATTACCCTTCGAGGAAAAGTATTACCCGTTGGCGGAATTAAAGAAAAAATTCTAGCAGCTAAGCGCGCAAGAATTAAAGAAATCTTGCTGTGTGAAGATAACAAACGTGATATTGAAGAAATAAAACCAGAATATTTGAAAGGTCTTACATTTCATTATGTGAAAGATATGAGCGATGTGTTAGACTTGGCTTTAACGAAGCAAAAAGTGAAGAACGCCAAGACACTATAGTTCTAAAAAACAAAATCAGTTTTCAGAATTAGTGAGTCCCGCAAAAATAAATTATTATTGCAGTCGTTAACTCCTTTAGATAACCCAATCTCACGCCCATGCTAAAAAAGGTTTTATTGCTTCTTACCATTGTAATAGCGCTACCCGCTATTGCCCAGGTTGGAGGACGTGCAACCTATCAGTTTTTAGATTTGGTAACTTCTACGCGCCAAGCGGCCTTAGGAGGAAAAAACATTACTAATTACGATTACGATCCAACGCAGGGGATGTACAATCCAGCAGCCATTAATCCTGCAATGGATAATCAATTGGCATTAAACTATGCAAATTATATTGGCGATGTAAATTATGGGACAGCAACCTATGCATACCTTTGGGATCGTCGCACGCAGGTTTTGCACACTGGAGTTACCTATATTAACTACGGAAGTTTCGATGGGTATGACGAAAGTGGAAACCCAACCGATAGCTTTAGCGGTGGCGAAATAGCACTTTCCTTTGGTCACGCCAGAAATGTAGCGTTTACTAATTTTCATATTGGAGGAAATGTGAAGCTTATTTCATCAAAACTAGAGCAGTATACTTCGTTTGGAGTGGCAGCAGATATTGGAGTGATGTATGTATACGAAGCTTGGGACTTGCATATCACGGGTGTAGCTAGAAATCTGGGGACGCAAATTACACCTTACGAAAATACCTACGAAAAACTGCCCTTCGAACTTATTTTTGGTATCTCGCAAACGCTTGAAAATGTCCCTATTCGATGGCATTTCACCTTAGAAAATATGCAACGATGGAATGTAGCCTTTTCTAATCCCAACCGTGACGAAATTGATTTGGAAGGCGAAGTGACTTCAGAAAATATTGGATTTATAGACAATGCTTTTAGGCATATGATTTTTGCCATCGAACTGTTCCCGGAAAGCGGTTTCAACCTTCGTTTAGGGTACAATGTGCGTAGGGCAGAGGAACTGCGTATTGTCGAACAGCGTTCTTTTTCGGGTCTGACAGCTGGATTTTCTATAAAATTGAATAAATTACGTCTAAGTTACGCCTATTCAAGATTTAATAGTGCCGCTACCACATCTACCTTTGGACTTAATATAAACTTGCAATGATGCACAAAATTACCATTGCCATAGACGGGTATTCTTCTACAGGTAAAAGCACTGTTGCCAAACAACTGGCAGATTGGTTGGAATATGTGTACGTAGACACCGGGGCGATGTACAGGGCTGTGACACTTTTTGCAATGCGTAATAATATGGTTGCTGAAGAAACCTTAAACAGAGAAAAATTAATCGCCGCCTTACCCATTATCGAACTTGCATTCAACAAAAATGATTCGGGGAAAGCTGAAATTCATTTAAACGGTGAAAATGTTGAAAAACACATCCGCCACCTAAACGTTTCCGAATATGTAAGTCCTGTGGCTACCATTAGTGAAGTACGACGAAAACTGGTAGAACAACAACAAAAAATGGGCGAGGGAAAAGGCGTTGTTATGGATGGCCGCGATATTGGTACCGTAGTCTTCCCAAATGCCGAACTGAAAATATTTATGACCGCCAGCGCACAACAACGTGCCGAACGACGTTACAAAGAACTGCTGGAGCGCGGTGATACCGTTACGTATCAAGACGTACTAGAAAACGTTCAGGAACGCGACCATATAGATACTACGCGAGAAGACTCTCCACTGCGTAAAGCCAAAGACGCCATAGAAATAGACAATAGTGAAATGAATCTGGAAGACCAGTTTCATACTATTTTACAATTGGCGAAGGATAGGATTGCAGGAAGGGTATAATTTTAAACTCAAGGTTCTTACATTCTAAAGTTTGTTAGTTGGAATAGTTGTCTAATAGCTTTTATACCCTTATACAAGTTTCAATAGCTCATCACTCGTACTTATTTTCAATCCACTTTCACAAATTTCAGCAGTTCGTTCCCTTCAGCATTATAAAGATAGAGGTGGAGCTTATCTAATTTATACATGGTAGTTTCATCCAGCGCCTTTGTAAAAGCGTTTGGAACTTCCATATTTGGGCACATCATTTTTGTACTTCCCATTTTTGAGAACTTTAGTTCAGTTTCGGTGACAGTACTAATAGTTCCAAAGAGATTGTTACAGCCATCGGTGCCGCCAATTCGCTTTTCAGCTATAAAAATTTCTAGCCTCGGTTGTTTGTTGGTTTTTTCATTGGCTTCCGTAGTAATTTTATCCCTATTAATAGCTTGTAATGCCCATATATCATGCAATCTAAAAGTAGGGTCTTGTTTCTTTTCCAAAACTTCAATAAGCGTGTATTTTATGGAGGAAGCATCGGCAGGAACTGTTGCAGGATCTAGTTGTTCTTCTTGTACTGAAAGTTTATACGTATAGCCCTGTTGGTACTTAAAACCTTCAATACTTCCGTAGAAATTGCTCCAATTGCCATCGGGCATTTGTTCTCCTTTTTTAATTTGCAGGCATTGCATTTTCCCAACACCTTCACAGGCTGCTTTGGCACTGTTTACATAATAGGTGCTTGTTTTTAAGTTTTCTTCCTTTGCATTTCCGCAGGAATTAATGGCGAGAATGGCAAGTAAGATTGAGGTTATAAATTTCATAGTTTATTTAATTTTTTATAAAACTAAGAAGCAAGGTTGTAATGCTGAAGTTTTTATAAAAAGTTTAAGGGTTTGTAACACTCGACACACATTCTGAAGCACACTCACTTAGTTAAAATACACTCGAAAAGATGGTAGGATACGTTGTGCTGAAATCTAAAATCATCTAAGGCACATCTAATTTTATCAAACTCTTTGATTTTCAAAAGAAAAAACACTATTTTTGCACCCCTTTTAGCGACAGAATTAAGTATAAAAGGATATTTCAAAAAACAAAAACTAAACCCTCTTGTGGGACAGTCGCACTAACTACTTAAAAGAACACAGGATACAAATCTGATTTATTTCAGAAAACTGAAATAAAGAAGAGCACATAACAAATGGCTGATAAAGCAAAAACAAAAGAAGAAGCAGTAGAAAAAGCTGCGGACAAAGCGGTTGATACTTCGGTAGCAGTAAAAGATGCTAAGAAACCAACCAGAACCAAAAAAGCTGTGAAGGCAGAGGACATCGCAGATATGGCCGAAGCTAAAGTTGGACAAAGCGTAGAGACTCCAAAAGAAGAGGTGACTCCACAACAAGCCAACCCAGCAAAATTCTTAGAAGATTTTAACTGGCATAACTACGAAGAGGGAATCGACCCTGTAGATGGACAGCAGTTAGAGGAATTTGAGAAATTAGTAGCAGAAAACTTCGTAGACACCTTAGACGATGAGGTAGTTGAAGGAGAAGTAATCCACATTTCGGACCGTGATGCCATTATCGACATTAACGCGAAGAGTGAAGGTGTTATTTCTTTAAACGAATTTCGTTACAACCCAGACTTAAAAGTAGGGGACAAAGTAGAAGTATTAATAGATGTACGTGAAGACAGCACAGGACAATTAATCTTGAGCCACCGTAAAGCACGTACTATTAAAGCTTGGGATCGTGTAAACGCAGCTCACGACGAAGGTACTATCGTAAACGGTTTTGTAAAATGCCGTACCAAAGGTGGTATGATTGTAGATGTATTTGGAATTGAGGCGTTCTTGCCAGGTTCACAAATAGATGTGAAGCCAATTCGCGATTACGACGTGTATGTAGGAAAAACAATGGAATTTAAAGTGGTAAAAATAAACCACGAATTCAAAAACGTTGTTGTTTCTCACAAAGCGTTAATCGAAGCAGATATCGAAGAACAGAAAAAAGAAATCATCGGGCAGCTTGAAAAAGGTCAGGTATTGGAAGGTGTTGTTAAAAACATCACTTCATACGGAGTATTTGTGGATCTTGGAGGTGTTGACGGTTTGGTACACATTACAGATCTTTCTTGGTCACGTATTAACCACCCGAACGAGATTGTAGAGCTAGACCAAAAACTGAACGTGGTAATCTTAGACTTCGACGAAGACAAGACACGTATCCAATTAGGATTAAAGCAACTAAACGCACACCCTTGGGAAGCGTTAGGTGACGAGCTTAAAGTAGGTGACAAAGTAGAAGGTAAAGTAGTTGTTATTGCAGATTACGGTGCCTTTGTTGAAGTTACTGAAGGTGTAGAAGGATTAATCCACGTTTCTGAAATGTCTTGGTCTACGCACTTACGTAGCGCACAGGATTTCGTGAATGTAGGAGATAAAGTTGAAGCACAAGTATTAACCCTAGACAGAGAAGAGCGCAAGATGAGCCTTGGTATTAAGCAATTAACGCCAGACCCTTGGACAGATATCACAACCAAATACCCAGTTGGTTCACGCCACACAGGGATTGTACGTAACTTCACCAACTTTGGTGTGTTTGTAGAATTGGAAGAAGGTATCGACGGGCTTATTTATATTAGCGACCTTTCTTGGACTAAGAAAGTGAAGCACCCTAGCGAGTTTACCAACATTGGTGACAAGTTAGAGGTAGTAGTGTTAGAATTGGATGTGGAAGGACGTAAGTTAAGCTTAGGTCACAAGCAGACCGAAGATAACCCTTGGGATAAGTACGAGGCCGAGTTTAAAGTAGGATCTAAGCACACAGCTGCTATCGATGAGATGGTAGACAAAGGAGCGGTGATTAACTTTAACGAAGACATCTCTGCATTTATACCAAAGCGTCACTTAGAGAAGGAAGACGGAACTGACCTTGTAAAAGGTGAAGAAGCCGAATTCCAGATCATTGAGTTCAACAAAGAATTCAAGAAAGTGGTAGCGTCGCATATGGCGATTCACAAAGAAGAAGAAGCAAAAATTGTAAAGCAAGCAGCCAAGAAAGCGGCACAGCAAGCAGAAGAAGCAAAACCAACATTAGGTGATGCCAACTCTAAATTACAAGAATTGAAAGACAAAATGGACGGGAAGAAGTAATCCTGAATATTTTTTGAATATTGAAAGCCTCTCCAGCAATGGAGAGGCTTTTTTTTATACTTTCTTCCTCTCTTGAGAGCGCCTGTCCCGTTCTTGAAACGGGAGGTTAGGGCTGTGTTTTGCAAAAGCTTTTAATAAATGCTGAAAGTTAAAATGATATATGTTGTTTTCGTTTATATATCTTTATGGGATATTTCTGGTAGTGATATCGGAATAATCGTTTTAAATGCTGTTATATACCAAGTTGGCGGTAATTAACACTATACACTCAAAGTATATATAATTAAAAGAATAATGCAAAGACTGAAAGAAAAAACTGATGCTAAAATTGCCTTAGGAAGAAGAAACAATCCAGAATTCATGAATGGTGTTGATGAAATAATCAACGAAGCAAAATCTTTTCAAAAAGGAAAAAATGCTATTAAAATAGGTGAAAAAGCACCAAATTTTGAGCTACCCAACCCATTGGGAAAGAAAATAGAATTGGTCAATTTATTAAGTAAAGGTCCGGTAGTTATAACATTTTATCGTGGTAGTTGGTGTCCATATTGTAATCTTCAATTACGCGCTTTACAAGACAAGTTAAAAGATATTCATAAACTTGGTGCTACACTGGTTGCCATAAGCCCGGAAGTACCCGACTCGTCAATGACAAAAAGTGAAATTAATACTATGGAATTTACCGTATTGTCCGATCAAGACGCAACAGTTGCTTCTGAATATGGAGTTGCTTGGGAAATTCCAGAATTTTTATTAGATCATATGCGAATTGACCGTAATCTTGATTTAGAAACAATTAATAACGGAAATGGCAGGATACTACCCATTCCGGCGACTTTTATACTGGGAAGTGACGGAATAGTGAATTGGAATTATGTGAATGTAGATTATAGAACTCGTTCAGAACCTGATGAGATTATCGAAGCTTTGAAAAATATCTGATACTGCAATATTAGTGCTTACCACAGTGGAGCGAAAAGGACAGAAAACGGCAGATAGCAAAAATCTCGGAACTCGAAAAACATCACATTACCGATTGTTTGAAAAACTACCGACTGGTTTATTACAGCACATTTGGTATCGGGCGCAAGGAGTATTAAAATTGAAAAACACTAAGAATACTTTAGAACTTTATTAGTCAATTTCAAAAGCACCAAATAAACCATGAAACAAACACTCATCTTATTACACGGGGCACTTGGTAGTAAAAATCAATTTAGCACTTTAAAATCAAGTTTAGAGAAATCTTTTAAGGTACATGCCATTAATTTTGAAGGTCATGGAGGAACTATCACTACTAGAGATTTCTCAATCGAATTATTTACCCAAAATGTAATTAATTATATAGAAGCAAATTCAATTAAAGATGCCATTGTTTTTGGCTATAGTATGGGGGGTTATGTAGCATTAAATACGGCATTAAAAATCCCGAACAAGATCAAAAAAATACATACGTTAGGGACAAAGTTTACGTGGGATCTAGCGTCTGCTGAAAAGGAAGTTAAAATGTTAAACCCCACTAAAATTGAAGAGAAAATACCGCTTTTTGCTGAAAAACTAAAACAGGAACACGCCCCCCAAAATTGGAAAGAAGTTGTAGATAAAACAGCTGCAATGATGCTGAATATGGCAAAAGGAGCGAAGTTACTGGATGCCGATTTCAAAAAGATAAAACAACAAGTTGTTATTGGAATTGGCAGTTTAGACACGATGGTGAGTTATGAGGAATCGGCGTATGTTTCAGAGGTATTGCCAAATTCAAGAGTAGTAAAGCTTGATGGTGTAAAACACCCCATAGATACCATTAAAACTAATGTGTTACTAAATTATATTCTATCAAATTAGCCAAAAACGAATAAAACTAAAATTCATGAATTCACTTTCAAAAAACGCCCTATTCACTTGTGTTGTACTATTATTCCTTAGTTGCCAGCAACCCGTGGATCCTGTTGAAACCCAAGAAGAAACACGTAAAACGGTCGAAATGATTACCAATTACGGAACTATGGTTATAGAATTGTATAACGAAACACCGCTACACAGAGATAATTTTATTAACCTGGCAACTAACAAAGCATACGACAGCCTGCTTTTTCATAGGGTGATAGAAAACTTTATGATCCAAGGTGGCGACCCAGATAGCAGAAAAGCAAAACCCAATGATACGCTTGGTAATGGAGATGCACCTTATCTTGTTAATGCCGAAATTAATAAGAAGCTATTTCATAAAAAGGGAGCTTTGGCAGCAGCTAGAGATAATAACCCTGCAAAAGCCTCTAGTGCTATGCAATTTTACATTGTACAAGGGAACATCCAGAATGACAGTTTGCTTGATGCTGCAGAGAAATACACAAACCAGAACAAAGCGCGAGTATTTTATAAAAATTCCAAAGAGAAAACGGCGCTACTAGATTCCATACAATTTGCTTTTGATACCAGAAATATGGAACGGTACAAAACTCTTATGGATAGCCTTCTAGTGGCAGCAACTAAAGATAAAAACTTTTCAACTTATGAAATGCCTGTTAATTTTCGAGAAGTTTACAAAAACATTGGTGGCTATCCACGGTTGGACAAAAACTATACGGTTTTTGGTGAAGTTATAAATGGAATGGAAGTAATAGACTCCATCGCAAAAGTTAAAACCAATCTTATGGACAGACCTATACGTGACGTACGGATACAAACCGTACGATTGTTAAACGAATAATAAAGGAGTGGGAGGTAAGATATTTTTATTTTAGTAGCAGTACTATAGTTACTTTGTGTTGTAGTCTTCAATTATGAAAATAACAGCACTTTTATTTTTAGGATTTTTGATCTTACTTATAAGCTGCTATAATTTCCAACCTACATTAGTTGTTTAAATGGCACTATATTACACTTCAGAAATACACGCTAAACCTAATTAACTAAAAACTAAATCATTTTTATTGCCCAATGATTTCATTTAATAAAACCATAGCCTACACCAAAAACTGGAACCATACTTTGTGGATTGCGTTACTATTGGGTGTACTTCCTTCAATGTTGTTAATAACCTTAGAACCTTTCGATAATAGCAACAATTTTTCTAATAAATATCCCATCTTGTCAGGTTATGCACTTTGTGTAATTTTTCCAATACTGCTTGTACATCCCATTGAAAACTATATTTATAAAAGCCAGAAAAACCGATGGTTCGTCTTAAATGAATGTATTTATATTATAGCTACACTCTTTATACTATTTCTCTTTTCTTTTTTTTATCATTTTTATGTGGTTAGTGGGCTAGCTACATTTAATTCTGCTACAATATGGAGCTTTATCGGGACATTCGGATTGCCCTTTATACCAATTTTTGTTCCTGTATGGCTTTACTTACGATCCAAATATGGAATTATTGAAGTGCCTCTTAAAAATTCTGAAAGCTCAAAAAAAGCTAAAAAAGTTATTATTAAAGGAGAAAATAAGTCTGAAGAAATCATAATTTTTGAAACAGATTTTGTGTATGCCCAGTCCCAACAAAACTATGTTGAAGTGCATTATAATACTGAAGAAGGCCTGCAACAAAAAATATTTAGAAGTACACTCTCCAATATTATGAAACAATTGCCAAGTGCTTGGCAAGTGCATCGTTCGTATCTAGTAAATCTAGACTATCTTGAAGCTGTTGAGGGGAATGCCCGAAAACGATTTATAAAAATTTCTACCAGCGAAGAACCCATTCCAATTTCCCAAAAGTACTATGTAGCTTTAAATAAAAGACTTTCAAATTCGTCCCAGAGACTTCAAAACTAGCCCGGACAATACAATTTCAGCACAAAGCCTTCAGGTTCGTCACTCTTTTTTTTTGTAATAGATTTTATGTGTTCTATTTGTCCAGAACCATAAAACAATACACATGAAAACTTTCACACTATGTAGCTTTATAGCTTCCTTATTATTTTTTGTTAGCTGCTCTTCTAGCAAATATGTTTCCTATTTAGAAGACCATACTGAAGTTATTAAAATGAGCGATTCGCTTCAGTTTAAATCTTTAGATGAAGATTTTTATAAAAACAAACTCTATTTAGTTGGTGAAGTACATGAAGTTGCATCATCACCAAGAATAGATTTTGCAATGTTTACACAGCTTAACGAAAAAATAAATATTGATATTTATTTGGCTGAAATGGATATAGCACAGGGATATTATTTACAGCAATATTTAGAAGGCTCTAACGCTATTGAATTAAAAGAAATATTAAAAGAATGGTTTGTTTATATAGGCAGGTATTCTGAAGAATATAGAAATAAGTGGATGAAGATGAGGGCTTATTATTCTCAGCTTCCTGAGGCTTCAAAATTTGAACTTATTGGAGTTGATAGAATTGCAGATTTTGAACTTATTAAAAAGCTACTTAAAGAAAAACTTCCGAAGAAATATCATTCCAACCTACCAAAAGATCACGATTCTTTAATTGCGTGGTCTAAAGATACCCTAACTACTATTTTAAATAAGGAGCAATCTCAATTGGACAGCACTACATTAACCTTATTAGAAAACATTCAATACAATCTTTCCAATTATAAGGAAACTAGAAATAGAGATACGTTTATGTATCAAAATTTTAAAAGGAAATACGAACAAGACCAATGGGAAGAGAAAAATATCTATGGCGGATTTGGTTTTTGGCATACATTACAAGCTTATAATACTACAATGGCAGGTTTAATTAAAAAAGACACAACATTGCCTTATACTACTAAAATTGTTAGTATTAACACGTTGTATGTGGACTCTAAGCTAACCGTTGAAAGTAATTCCCTACCTCGGTTTATGCAAGATAAAGGAAATAAATTTACACGTTTTAAGTATTCCCAGGACAATAGGTTGTTTATGTATATTAAAGGAATTGCAGATTATAAAAAAGTAACCAAGCCTCACACTATTAGTTTGCTGAAACTGGATGCTGAAAATTCTCCTTATCTAACCTCTACAAGAGGAACTAAGGTGAAAAAAATAATTACAATCTGGGATGCTTTTACAATCAAAGAAGGAACAGTTACAACAGATTATGCGCAATATATATTTCTAGTTAGAAATACAGATTGGATTAAACCCGATACTCAATAAAAAATTAGATACAGCCTTAGAAATTTTTGAAAATTTATATTCTAGATATAGCTATAAAAAATCCCACCAAGCGGTGGGATTTTATTTATTACAAAAGGAGGAATTAACTCACTGTTTTTTCAACCTTCAACTTTAGCTACAATATCAATTAAGTATATTTTCTCTTCTAGTGACATAGCGTTTGTACTAGTAATACTATTTTGTAAAATATTAAAAACGGTAACAAGAGGCTTATTTCTAGTCACTTCACAAAAAATTGACACTTTTTTTACATTTAATATAGCTATGTAATTGTATTGCTACTGTACATTTGGTTAACAATCATTTTAAAACGAACAGATATGAATAAGTACAGTATAGTAGTTTGTCTAGTCTTGGCCATTTTAAGCCAAATAGCTTGTGATGCCAATTATAAGAAGGAAGTAATAGCATCCCAACAAGTAGCATTGGTTAGCGATATGCCAGTGAATAACCACCTGGTATTAGATAAAAAGCTTTCCCCAGATTTTATCTATGACGTAGGCCCAAGATTTAATACGATAAAGAAAACAGATCTTGCTGAAGCAAAAACATTTGCTCATTTTATGGATAAAGAATTGGCGCAACAGATTAGATCGTATAATTCTATGAGTGTGATAATCTTAGATGGAGAAAACAAAACCAGTATCATAGAAACAAGTGCTAATGGTACGTTAACGCCAGCTCAACTTAAACTCCTGCAAACTGCAGCGTACTCAACCAATCTACTGCTAAAAGCCGATTTTATAGAGAATTATCCCGGAACCGACAAATTTGGACCTAATTACGCATCCTATTACTTCACTGTTATCCCAGAAAAGCAAGCTGTATACCATCAAGGTAAAGATGCTTTAATAAGCTATCTAAAAGTAGAAAGTGAATCGGTTCGAGAAAATGTGGATCCAGAAAAACTACAACCTGCTAAGTTATTTTTTACAGTGTCAAAACATGGAACTATAAAAAATGTGTATTTAGATAGACCTTCTGGCTATCCAATGGTAGATAAAAAAATGCTTGAGCTAATTTCCAAAACGCAAAAATCTTGGATACCTGCAGAAAACAGTAATGGTGAAAGAGTGGATCAAGAATTAGTTGTTTCTTTCGGTTTATTGGGTTGTTAATAGGTATTTAAATTAGATTGGAAGTTTAAAAAAACAAAAAATCCCACCAATGGTGGGATTTTCTATATACATAAGCAGGTCTTAGCTTGCTGTTCTTTTCAATTCAGCATATTTCTCGCTGATTGATTTATTAATGTCACCTGCAGTTTCTTTAATTTTTTCTCCTGCTTCGTTCACACGTCCTTTTAATTTTGCTTTTTCTTCTGGTGACATAGTTTTATATTTCCAATATGCCAATCCGCCTGCGATTCCTGCTCCAATAAGAGCAAGTAATCCTGTTTTCTGATTTCTGTTCATAGTCAAAGTTGTTTTTTTGTTCAAATTCATACACAAATGTAAGACCTTTGAAGCCTCTAACTATGTGGTTTAATACAACTTTAGCTTAAATTAAAGTTAAAACCATTCTAAGACATACCCCAGGACAACATAGAGAATAATAAAGACAAAAATTGTCCCGATACAGCCACATTTTCCGCCGCCAATTTTTTTAGCACCCCAAGCAGCTCCTATTATTTGCAATAATTTTTTCATACAATTTTAATTGATTAGTTAATACATGCTTCTTTTACCTCTCATTCTATGTGAGGCTTTTAATTTTCCACATAAGGCGCACCTGCATCTTGCAATTCTGTATACAACGCATCCAAGGCAAGTTGTGACACTTTTAATTTTGCCAATGCACTCGATATTTGAGCTTTCACTATTTGTAATTGCTGGTTGTGCGAGGTAGTTGGACCGTAGGTAGAACGTTCAATTCCTCTATAAATAGCAAACATACGGTCGCCTAAAGCAGGATTTCCTTTTTCACCAATTTCGTTTCGTGCGTAGTTTCCATTTAATTCGGTTTGCAGGTCTTGCAGGTCCTTTAATACATTCATTAAACGTTCATTCATCTCGCCAGGTACAATACGGCTACGTGTAAGCGCAGTTTGCATAGCTTTGGTACGGTTAATAGATTTATCCAGAGTTATGTTCAATTGAGCTGCCGAGCGTTGTGTCTCTTCAAACGTTCTCCAAAATGCCGAAGCCTCCTGTGGTGTTACCGTTTTAATCGAACTTTCATTTAATGGTTTTACGATAAAAGATTCGGCATCTGTAAGCTTTGTTACGTTTCCATTGTCATTTAAATACATAGTAACATTATAAGTTCCAGGAGGTGCCAATAAGCCGGATGGATTCTTTTCTTGCTCTTTCTGCTGCAACCCAATAGCGTCTAAAGCAGGATAACGCAAATCCCAAGCAACTCTGTTTATTCCTTTTTTAGCGGGTGCAGTGATATTTCTAACCACAGTTCCTTGCATATTTTTTACCGTAAAGATTATTTTGGGTTCGGTTTCCAGCACTTCTTTTTCTAAGGCTTCCCATCCTGCAAACGGCACATTTAGGTCCTTCATATTTTTTTCCTTTGCTTTTCGCTTTGTCTTTGAAGTTTCATAATTATCCTTTAAATAATAGGTGAACAACGCTCCAAAATCTGGATTGGGCGCGACAAAATGATTATCACCTTGGCTTCCTTTATTGGCTCCAAAACTTAAATGAGATTTTGGGATATACCACCAGGCATCGCGCACGGGGAATAGCATGGCATTTTTATTCTGAAGGGCATCTTCTGAAATTTCACGTAAGGCTGAATAGTCGTCCAAAATATAGAACCCACGTCCAAAAGAAGCACCCACCAAGTCATTCTCCCGTCGCTGAATGGCTAAATCTCTAAATGAAATTGTAGGCACGCCACCTTTCATCATGGTCCAATGCTTACCGCCATTTACTGAAACATAAATCCCAAACTCTCCAGCTAAGAATAATAAATTGGGTTGCACGTGATCTTGCACAATACGCCAAACCAAAGTTCTGTCGGGAATGTTATTGCGTAGCGATGTCCACGTTTTTCCTTTATCGGTACTTTTTACCAGATACGGGGTAAAATCTCCATATTTGTGATTGTCTAGCACCACATACACCGTATTAGCATCGAATAGATCTGCTTTAATATCGTTTACAAAAGCAGTGGCAGGAACGCCAGGCATGCTTCCTACGCTTATTTTTCTCCAGGAACCTCCATCGTTTTCAGAAACCTGAATGCTCCCATCATCGGTTCCTGCATAGAGCAATCCTTTTTGTTTAGGCGATTCTGCTAGCGATGTAATAGTATTGTAATTGGACATGGCGTACACATCCCAGGGAGCATCCCAGCTTTGTTGTTTCCCATAAATAGGAAGTGTAATTCGTTCTTCATTTTTTGTTAAGTCTCCCGAAATAGCTGTCCATTCATCACCACGGTTCTCGCTTTTCCATACACGTTGGGAAGCAAAGTAAATTGTAGTAGGGTTATGCGGACTTACCAAAATGGGGGCATCCCAGTTAAAGCGTTCTGTTTTTTCATTGGCTCCAGCTTGCGGTTGTATGTCGATTACTTCACCCGTTTTCATATCGAGACGCGATAAAGTTCCTTCTTGTCTTTCGGCATACATAATATCTGGATTCCCAGGCTCGGTAGCAGGTTGGTGGCCGTCCCAGTTTAAAATTACGCGCCAGTCACTGTTTTGAATTCCCTGCATACTGTTAGTGCGCGAGGGGCCTCCTTCGGTACTATTATCTTGCGTACCACCAAACACATTGTAAAAAGGGGCTGCATCATCTACCGCAACCTTATAAAATTGAGTCACAGGTAAATTCTCCACGTATTTCCAAGTTTTTGTATGGTCGAAACTTTCATATATACCACCATCGGATCCTACTAGCAGATAATCTGGATCGCTCATTTTAAATGCGATAGCGTGATTGTCACCGTGTTTGTTTTCTTCGTTCATGCGGTAGAAGCTTTTACCACCATCTTCAGAAATTTGCAAGTTGTTGTCCATTAAATACAATACTCCTTCGTGATGTGGGGAAGCGTATAATTCTTGATAATAATGGGGCCCCGTACCACCAGAAACTGTAGCCGACATCTTTTCCCAGGACTGACCGCCATTTTCTGAGCGGTACAATCCGCCTGTTCTTCGTTCTTCTTCCACAGCTGCATAGAGCACATCTGGATTTTGAGGCGAGATAGCTAAGCCGGTTTTTCCCATCCAAGTGTCTGGTAAGCCTGTTTTTAGTTCGGTCCACGTATCGCCACCGTCTGTACTTTTATACAAACCTGTTCCCGGGCCACCACCTACGTAGGCTGCAACGGTTCTGTGACGTTGCCAGGTTGCGGCGTATAAAACATCTGGATTGTCCGGGTCTATTTCCAAATCTGTTGCGCCAACCCATTCATTGTCTCCCAGAGTTTTATTCCACGTTTTTCCGCCATCTATTGTTTTATAAACGCCACGATCTCCGCCTTTGCTCCATAGTGGACCTTGTGCCGTAACCCAAACGGTATTGCTATCTTCTGGATGCACAATAATTCTGGAAATATGTTCTGAAGCTTCTAAACCCACATTAGCCCATGTTTGTCCGCCGTCCATACTTTTATATACACCATCACCATACCCTACGTGACGGCCACCGCTGTCTTCTCCAGAGCCAACCCAAACAATGTTTGGGTTTTGTGGGTCTAATACGACGGTACCAATAGAGTAGGTGGGTTGGTCGTCGAAAATGGGTGTCCAGGTGGTTCCTGAGTTTACGGTTTTCCATACACCGCCAGACCCCACGGCAACGTACCATATATTTTCGTTGTTGGGGTGTACTTCAATATCGGCAATACGACCGCTCATAAAGGCGGGGCCAATACTTCGGAATTTGAGCCCGTTGATTACCGAATCCAAAATTGAGGACGCAGAACCAGTTATTTTCTGTTTTTTATTTCGCTGTGCAGCTGTTTCCGTAGAAAATAGAAACGTTAAGAAAGCTAAAAAGAGGAGGGAGTAACGTAATTTCATAAAGATGATTTTGTTGGTTTCTTTAAAAATATTCAAATTCTAAGTATGAAATTCAGCTAGGAGTTTAATTAACTATTTTTTTAACACGACTCTAACATTTCAGACCTTATAAATAAATAGGAAATAATCCTTAAATTAGGAAATATTCCATAATTTTGAACTATGGAAATTTCAGCATCAGGCAAATTAAAGGGAGCGGCATATCGTCATGCTCCCGAAGTATCAAAACAAACAGGTTTTCCCAGTGCCGCGACGCATTATATGGAAACACCTATCGATTTACATAAGGAATTAGCAATACACAAAGACGCCACGTTTTATGTACGAATAGGCAGCGATGTCTGGTCTGAATTCAATATTCTGAAAAACGATGTATTGCTAGTAGACAGAGCGCTCACGCCAAGTTTTGATGATTTAGCATTAATGGTACAAGATGGTGAGTTTACTGTGAGCCGTATTATTTTTGACAGGGAGGCGGAAGAAGCAATACTTTGGGGAGTTATCACCTACATAATACACTACGCCAGATGATAGCCATGGTAGACTGTAATAGCTTTTATGCCTCTTGTGAACAGGTATTTCGCCCAGATTTATGGGGAAAACCTGTTGTGGTACTTAGTAACAATGACGGTTGTATTATCGCAGCCAATACCGAAGCTAAGGCGTTAACACATATAGCTATGTTTGAACCTATTTTTAAAATAAAAGATATACTTATAAAAAATAATGTGGTTTTTTTCTCTTCAAATTATACGTTGTATGGCGAAATGTCGCAACGGGTAATGAATATCCTGGGCGACTTTTCTCCTTCGGTTGAAGTATATAGTATAGATGAAGCATTTGTAGATGTGGCTGGTATTGCTGAAAATTTAGGTGTGTATGGAACCAAGATAAAAGAACGCATTTTTCAATATACGGGACTTCCTGTGGGTGTTGGGATAGCGCCTACAAAAGTGCTGGCAAAATTGGCTAATAAAATGGCTAAAAAAATTCCAAATAAAAACCATGTTTTTGTAATTGATACTGAAGAAAAACGCCTGCAAGCACTACAATGGGCAAAAACCAAAGACGTTTGGGGGTTAGGAAAAAAACATGTACAACGGCTAGAAAAAATAGGAGTATTTAGTGCATATCAATTTACACAGGTACCGTTGCAGTGGGTGCGAAAAGAAATGACGGTTGTAGGGGAGCGGCTTTGGCGGGAATTACAAGGCGAGTCCTGTATAGAGTTTACCACCATGCCGAAACCCAAAAAAGCAATTGGTACTGCGAAGTCTTTTGGTGTTAAACTACCAGATCTGGAACGAATTGAAGAAGCCTGTGCGTATTATATAAGTGAAGTTGCCGAAGTATTACGTGCTCAAAAATCCTGTGCTACGTACATTCAGGTATTTGTGACCACCAATTATCATAGCAATATAGACAAACAATACGCCAACAGTAAAACAGTTACTATGCCAATTCCTACTAACGACACCTTTGCACTTATTGCGGAAGCCAGAAAAGCATTACACCTTATCTATAAGCCCGGCTATCGCTATAAAAAAGTAGGTGTAAACCTTACGGGGTTAATTCCGCAGGAATATGTACAGGGAAACTTGTTTTCACCTTCAAAACTGAATGACAAGAACTTAATTCGAACCTTTGATATGCTGAATACTAAATACGGAAAATCTACCGTAGCTTCAGCAATGATAGGAACTCGGGTAAACGAATGGGAACTTATTAAAAAGGAGCGAAGTAAACGAATGACGACACAGTGGCGAGAGTTGTTGGAGATCTAATTGTTCTTCATTTTTATACAAAAGAGTACTGAAGCTAATAATCCAACTCCAGAAAATCCTGCCAACAACCAAAAAACATAGTGATGGCCTTGCACTGTTTCAAAAGTATCTAAGAAATAGCCTATCATAGGTCCCGCAAAAATATCGGGAGTATAACCAATGAACGATATAATCCCTACAGCAGTCCCAGTGAGTACTAATGGTATTTTCCCTTCTTTTAATACGGCAAAATAGAGAACGCGTGCTGCATAGACACCAATGGCGGTAATAATAATGGTAAGAAAAAACATAGCGTCTGTTCCAGGTCCCAAAACTCCTGAGGCAAATAACACAGCTCCTACAATAGAAAGCATAAACCCTACACAGAGATATAATGAAGGCCGTGTTCTATCGGCTAAGAAACCAATTATGACACCTACCACAGGGCGTATGAACAATAAAAAAGTACCTGTTTTTGCGGCGTCTACTTCAGAATAGAGCAGGACTTCCCGTGCGTAGAGCGAAAAGATATCGGTTATTTTATAGCCTACATAGGCACAGAGTATAATAACCATCAGCAACCATACGGAGGGTAATTTTAAAACAGATTTTATGTTTGCTATCGTGATTTTATCTTTCTGGACATTTTGTTTAGCAACGTTCGATTTCAGAAAAAAGAACACTAAAATTCCAATGAGTGCTACCAAGGCAGATGAAATATAGACCACCATTGTAAATGCGTTTTTTTGCTGGAAGGTGTTTAGCTCCACTGCATTTTCTGGAACAAACCAAGAGAACACAGCTACTCCTAGCAATCCAAATAAGGCACCCACCAACCCGCGCCCACCATCGAGAAGCCCGAAAGCCTTTCCTTGATTCCTGCTACCACCCCAAACGCGCGTAGCTTTAATCATAGGTGCCCAGAACAAAAATATAGTTGTAAAACCCCAAAATCCGTATAAAATCGTGAGGGTTGCAAGGGATGGTTGGTTTGCATATACTATTCCGCCGGCTGCTGTGAGTACTAAAGCGATGCCCATTAACTTTCTGGGCTCAAACTTATCGGCTAGGGGACCTCCCACAAGATAAGAGCCTAACGCCACCAAACCATAAATGGAGAAACAATAGCCAATTTCGGTATTGGTGATATTGAAAACTTCTAAAACGGTAGCCCGAAAGACTCTAGCCAGCACAAAAGGCAAGATAAATACAGCTTCTCCCGCTAAGATGAGCAGGATGATATATAGTGGCGATTGTTTCGAACTTTTAGAAGAACTCAAGTGGTTGTTTTAGCAAAGAGGAAAGGTAGCTGTAAAAATCCCAAAAGACAAACAGCAAATTTCACATACTACTTTCTTGAAAATTTCGGGTGTTATTATAACTTTCTAAGATGTGGTATGTTATTAAGCTATACTATATCTTGTTTTCTTATTCTTCTAATTTTTTTTAGAGACTCATAATTTGCTGGTTAACAATAGTTAAGATAGTGATTTTTTGCTCAAAAAGGAATGCGTGAATACACGTATAGATTGGTTGTTTTAAATTACTTTATGTCAACGGCTTTTTGGTCTGTCAATTCCATATTGATAAGTTGAATTATAGATTGAATCTCGTTGTGCAGGTTTTTTCGGTAGCCCAAAGCCTCGTTAGTAAGCACTGTCTTTATCCCCATTAGGTTTCGCACCTTTAGTGACTCCATAATGGCTACATAATCATTTTTTGGACCCAAGCTAATGTTGAAATTCGGCAACTTAAACTTCAGTAAGTGGAGGAAGTTCACATCTTCCACACAAATCTCGTCTATTCTTATTTGGTGCACGTTCATCCTGTCTAGGATAAGTCTCTCAAGGTTAATAATGTTGGCGTCCAATACGCTTAATCTATCACGTATTTCATTATTTTTTATAATAGCAATCTTGCCAGCGTTCTTTAAATCTGAATACGTATTAATTACCGGTACCTGTATCTCAAAGTCCCAAAATGCTTTGTTAAAATATGCTGTGGTTTTTGTTTCGTTTTCCAGTACTGTAACTATTGAATCTTTGTTCAGGATGGTTTCGAGGATGTCCAGATAATGTTGTTCGCTGGCGATATATTCTTGCGAAAAATATTCGGCAGCTTCCAGATCCTCGAGCAAAATGGCAAGGGTAGCTTTTTCTGCGGTTCTTTCTTTTCGCCCCTCATTCCAGTTATTAATCTGAAGCGCAATGAGAATCCCAATAACCACCAGGATAATTTCGCCAATGGCGTAGAGCAGATATTTAGAAAAGCGGTTCTCAACAATGAGTCGTTTGCGGATATGGCGAAAGAATTTAATCATTGGTTTTAGCTGTTTCAAGATTAATTAAATCAATTATTTCCTGAGTTTTATTCCTAACACCAATGGACTGATCATTCGTATATGGTGTTAGACCAAGCAATCTTGTGATGTGGTCTTCAAAGTTTGGATGATTTAATAAAGTTTCAAAATTAGCTTTAGGTACTAAATTTTTTAACTCAGAAAAATCACTAAGGCTTTCACCAATGGTGAATCTGGCTCTTAATTCTTCATCAAATAAAAATTGAGTAGTAAAACCACCAACCTGATATTGGTCAATTAAGAATGCGTAGAATTCTTCTTCAGTGAACCTAAAAATATTCAGTTCTTCTTCGTTTAGTTCATTTAAAAAACTTGAATAGGAAGATATTCTGTTGCGTAAAGTGGTATTATTTATCAAATAAAGTTTACCTGCATTTATCAATTCATTACTAACACCTAATTGTGGGTCAAAGGTTGGTCTCATTGTTACACGTGATAGATGATAATCCACACTGTCTGTAGTAATATTTTGAGGTCGATTATGGATATATTTTAATAGTGAAATACAGGATTTGATGACATCATTTCTCAGGGCTATTTTACTTTCTATTTGCTGATGATTGCTTTCATATTCCGCCAATAATTGTGTTAGTATAAGTTGTTCTTGTTGCGCATTCTTTTTATGCTCATTCCAGTTATTAATCTGAAGTGCGATGAGAATACCAATAACTACGAGGATAATTTCGCCAATGGCGTAGAGAAAATACTTGCCAAAACGACTTTCGGCAAGATATTTTCGACGTATTTTTCTAAAGAATTTGTTCATTTGTAAGTGTTTAGCCTTTGCGCTCTCCCTCAATCTCTAAAGGGATGTCCGCACGCAGATATTTATTAATATCTTTTATAACTGTTTCATATTTATGTAAGACCTGCTCGTTCGTGAATCTTATTTCTGAAACTCCTAGTCTTTTTAGATAACCTGTTCTTTCTAAATCTTTTTGTTTTTGTATCTTTTGTAAATGATATCCTCCATCTATCTCAATTGAAATTCTGAGCTTATGACAATAAAAATCTAAAACATATCCAGAAAGAGGATGCTATCTTCTAAATTTATATCCTAAAGGTTTTGTTTTAAGATAATTCCATAGAACCATTTCAGGTTCGGTCATATTTTCCCTGAGAATGACGGCATTTCTAAAAACCTTAGGTGTTGCACCATTGTGCATTCCTGAAATCTTAAGAGGGTTTATTTTCGTTTTACAACTATTTTAGAAAACCCACCCTTTAGGGTTGGGGCAAGGTTTTCGGTTGGACTTATGTTACCAACCATTTTATCATTAAAGAAATGCTTGCGTGTTTTTAATTCCATTGAGTACTAATCTTCTTTTGGGAGCAAATTCTAAAGCTAGATTGTATTGGGCTTCCGCTTCGCTGTATCGCTTTTGTTCCAATAACCAGCCTGCATACAACTCGTGAGTTGGTTTTTGGATTTTTGGAGGACCATAACTATAACTAATGCTGTTTTCAAGTTCTATGGATTTCAGAAAATGTGCTTCAGCTGTAGTAAAATCAGCGTTCATGCTGGCCTGCAGTCCTTTAAGTTGCTGCAGCCTTACTTTACTTTCTATAAGGTCTGTTCGGGTAGCTTCTTCTCGGCTTACATTTGCGCATACGCTAGCGCTCCCGTAATCCTGCACAAAAGATTCTCTTTCTATATCATTTTCCATTGTGCTAAGTATTGTTTCCAATTTGTCTGCATTAGTAGTTTCATACGCCTTCATCCCTTCCAGAAAATGATATTGAGACCTAACTGTTATGTTAAGATTGTTTATATCTACAGGGATTTCGGCTATGTCACTAGTCCACTCATTTGTTTCCACCAGATAAGTACCTTTAAGAAAAACCAAATGTACACGTGCTCTTACCGATGGTTTTTCTTTAACGAAGCCCTTCATTTCCTGAACCATTGCTTTTGCCTTCTCTTGCTCATTGTTCTGAAGATATCCGTATTCCAGCCAATGAAACGCGTGATATCCACGAGCGTCGTTATCGAGCTCTTTGCGGGTCATTCTGTCCAGACTAGCCTGATACGAATCTATGTTCGATGTAATTACATTGTCCCACATCCCCATCGCTACAAATATGTGTGATGGCATGTGCAAAGCATGGCTGGCATCTGGAGCAACTTTAGCGTAGGCATGAGCGGCGTCCAGTGCCATAGTTGCATGTTTTGGATCGTCATAGGAGTGAATTAGGTAATGTAGGGCTCCTGGATGTTTTGGGTTTTCATCTAAAATACCTTGCGCAATTTTAGCGCCTTTCCCGTAAATTTCATCATCACGACCTTCTTCAACAGATCCTAATAGCGACAGGGCATAAAATGCAGCCACTTCATGATTCTTTGGATATTTTTTGGTTAGTTGCGCCATATATTCTGAATAGGCCACATCCCGATCGGTTTTGTCTATTTTAGGCTGGTACAAAAGACGTACGGCAGCAAGTAAGTCTTGTTCTAATAAACTACTGCTGTCTTGATAGTTAAATCTCTCTAATTTGGTTAATACTTTCGTGGCTTCTTCAAAATCCTGATCCGACCACAAGCTATGGTTATACGTCATTGCCTCGCCCCAGTACGCCATGGGCATTTCGGGATCTATTTTTTGCGCCTCCTGAAAAGCATCTCTGGCATCTTCGTATTCGAAAGAATGGAGTAGTAGTAACCCTTTTTCAAATAGTGGTTTTGCTTTTGTAGCGCCCGTTACTTCAATACGAACTTCTCCCAATTGGTCCTTGGAAGTCTTTGTGTTATTGCAGGAAACGAAACACAGAATGATGGCTATAAAAGAAATAGTTTTCATGGTAAAATAGATTTAATTAACGATAGTGTACTCCATAAAGATATGATTTCTATTTGTTTAAACGTTGTTTTCAACTACCTGCTTCGCCTCAAACTAAAACAGGAGTGTGCCCATAGTATTAAATTTTAATATTAATAAAGAATAGTATCCAAGGTCCAGTCCAATCTTTTTTCCAACATACTGAAATTGCAATCTGATAAGAAAATTTCATACATTTCCCGTTTAAAGGCGCTCAACTCCAACGCGCTGTAATGGTGTTGATGGATGTTTCTATCTATTTTTTTCAATCTTTTTTCTTCAGAATCACTGCGGAATACTTTTTCCATCTTTTCGAAGGCTTCTTTACCAACCTTAGACTTAATCATAGTAAGTTCTTCCTTTGTTTCATCGTTGTCTGCATTGGCACATAACAATAAGATGTATGTTTGTAATTCGGTCTTGGTCCAGTCTTTTGCTTTTGTACTCATTGTTCTTTATAATTTGAAAAGATTAATTGTCATAGAAGGTAGTTAAAAGTAAAAAGCCAACCTTCATTTCTGAACATTGGCTTTTCGTATCAACCTCTATTTCTTTAAAGCAGATTGTATTTTATAGGTGTCTGCAAATTGCTGAAAGGCAGTTATTTTACCATCTTTCACTGTCCAGAGATGTGCCACTTGTACATCCATAAATTCACCGTTGTGTTTGGATGTTGCATTGTACCGAAGTGTTGCCAAAACCTGATTATTACTCATATCATGAAGCTTTATATTGGTTAGCTTGAATCCATCAAAATCTAAAGGCAATCTTGCAAACACTCCTTGTAGCACTGCGTCTGGTCCAATATATGGGTTACCGTCGGCTAAGTTGTTTCCTTCGGCTTCGTTCCAAACAATTTTCGCATCCATGGCACCCAAAGCTGCCGGAATATCTCCTACTGCAAACGCTTTATATAGCCCATCTATAACAGCTGTATTTGCCGAATTTCTTGTAGTTTTCATTTCCACGCGTATTAATCGGATAGTTTGCGTTTTGCTTAAGTTTGTTACAGTGTGAGGTGCTTCTGGATTTTTATACATCGTTAACGGGAAAACAAGTTTATTAGGAAGCTTTCGAGTATCCATAATAACAGTACCCTCATCATCCGAATCGATAAAATCACCTGCTTCTTGAATGTACAACACACTTGGCCATTTATGATGATGTAAAGGTTCTACTTTACCAGGTTTAAGTGTAACTTCTAAAACCCGTACGTTGTCATTTTCTAATAGAATTTTATGGTTATTAGGCGCGGCAATTACCGCATCAAGTGCTGCTGGCCAGTCTGCTGGATCCCCAGTTTTATAAATAAGCTCTTGATTTGTATTTTTACTTTGGCTATATCCTGTACTATAAATAGCAAAAGTTAGAATTAGAATGAAAGTTGTATAGTTGGTTTTCATGGTATTCATTTTATTAGTTATTTTATTCGCTCTTGTGTACTTCCAGTTCTATCTCGATCATAAATTCTGGAACGGCTAATTCTTTTACACCTAACCAAGAACCTGTAGGGAAGTGGTTTTTGTAGATTTCGGCACGATACCCGGCAAATTCAAGAAACTCTGACATATCTGTAGTAAAAACATCTTCCTTTACCACATCGTCAAAAGTGCAACCGTAATGTTTTAAGATTTTATCTAAATCGGCATAACAATTTTTCATTTGTTGTTCCAAATCGCCCACTGCGGTTGGGTTGCCAGCATCATCCATACTTACGGCTCCTGAAATCTTAATAGCGTTTCCAATTTTTACGGCGTGTGTGTAGCCATAGGCCTTCTCCACCTCGGGACGTAATAGGAAATAGTCTGGTTTTTCTGAATGGGATTTTGGTTCTGCCATAACTTCAGTTTCAGTGGAATTCACTTCACTTTTTGCTGTTTCTTTTTTCGGAGCGTCACAGCCTATGCAGGTTGTTGCTATTACAAGAGTTGCAAGAATTACTTTTAATGGGGTTGTTGTTTTCATAATTTATTTTTAATGTGTAGTTATTTTTTTACTGAAATTTTATTGGAATGAACTATCCTACAAGCGGAATTGAATTCCTCATCAAGGTTTCTGAAACAGGTCTAAAATGCATTCCCAGATCTTTTATGGCTAGGGAATTTTCATAAACAATAGCCGCTGGATTTTCAGGGTTTTTATCGTTAAGCAATAGCGATACATCCGAAACAGCATAGGATTCACTTGAAAGCAAATAATCTTTACCGTGTAACCCCTTTGTCGTGGCAGCTTTAAAAATGGCTTCGGCTACATCGCGTACATCTACAATAGCAAAAGCCACATTGGCATCGTATAAATTTTGAAAGAAATCGTCTGGGGCTATGTTGTTCTTTACTAAAAATTGCACTCCGGTCGATGTAGAATCTTCTCTGCCTGAAAGTGCTTTCCCCATTACCATTACAGGCGAAAGGGATGTGATTTCAAAAGAAATTGCTGGGTTGTCTTTAATAAATTGTAGCACTGCTTGGTTGGCAATATATTTTGCCTGCGAATATGGGTGGCTTTCGGTGCTTGTGAATCTCTCGGAGGTTTCCGAAATAACCTCGGTTACAGTTTTGCCATCTGCTGGTAATGGAAAATTAGTATTCCATGCAGCTACCGAAGCTATAAATATTACTTTTTTAATACTGGGATTTTCAGAAATTGCTTCGAGGAAATTTTCGGTACCTTTTATGGTGGGATCAAATAATTCTTTTTGTGGATCCTCAACATTAAGTTGAAAAGGTGTGCCTCCGTGCACCACAATTTCGCAATCGCTTATAAACTCTTTAAGTTTCCCTAAATCTTCAACTAGTAATTGATTAATAGTAAGGTTGTCGCTATTTTTGAGATTAAAAAGGTGTTGGTATTTTTCAGTTTTTTTAATATCGGTTACCGAAACTTTTACGTTATAGCCTTCAGCTAAAAACTTTTGCGTGCTATGACTTCCTATAAAGCCTGAGCCGCCTACAATTCCTACTGTTTTCATAGTATGCTTTGGTTAGTTAGTTGGTTGTATTTTTAATTGGAGAAAGGTACTATGGAAGGCATAGGTTGTCAATCACACGTTAATGTGATTTTAGCTGCTACCTTTTTGTATATTTGGGAGTTAGAGAACTCAACTAACTATTCTCACACAGTGCTACTATTTTTAAAGAATGTAATTTCTTTTGTGTTCCTGCTTCTTTTCGCAGGGAGTATACCTGTGTACGCGCAAAATCCATCGCAAATAGACGTGTTAACTACCAATGACGGGCTGCTGTTTAGAAATGTCGAGGCTATTACTCAGGATAAAATGGGACGCATGTGGTTTGGCACTTCTCAAGGTCTCAATCGTTATGATGGACAGCGTTTCAAGGCATATACCAGTGATTTAGAGAATCCTTTTTATATAGAAAGTGAAGACATTCTAAGTAACATGTGGGTAGATTCAACTGGAAATTTTATATGGTATCTAGCAAATTACACCTTGTTTAAATTAGATGTTCGCACCGATAGTGTTACTAAATATAGTACAGATTTTGGTATAAAAGGAGAAACACGAATTACTTACCTGGATTCTCAAGGAATTTTATGGATTGTCACACAAGATGCCCAGTTGTCTCGGGGTAGTACTGAAACTTTACGCCTTCAAAAAATAGAGAACAACACTCTTACCCAGATAGCGACACAGCAAATAGACAGTAATAATTTTGTAGCCTTAGCAACAGACGTTCAAGGGAATATTTGGTGGGGAACGGTAAATGGGGTTTTTCAATACTCCGCTTCAGGACAATTGATGCAATCTCAGGTTTTAGACACCTATTTATGGAATGAAGACGAGATTCATTTTACACAGCTCTTTTTCGATAGTTGTAATAAACAGTACTATTTTCCTAGATCTGAAGGTACTAATGGAGCCTTTCTATATAATTCCACGGAAAAAAGTGACGAGAAAATTTTAGATGTCCCCGAACATGTGAATATGGCAATGGAAGACCAAACAAACCATATTTGGTTTGCAGGTAAAACTTCGTTATGGCGCCTAAATCCAGAGGGAACCTTAGAAGATTTTACCGAACAACTTAATAAGAAGTTGGACTTTTCGATGATTAAAGTACTCTTTGTAGATTCCGAAAATATACTTTGGGTGGGAACAGACAACGGACTGTTAAAAGTACGAAGTACCCATACATTGTTTTCCAACCTTTTTAACTCAAAAGACCAAGGATGGGGAAATGCTATGCGTGGTATGTTTGAAGGAGCCGATGGAACGATCTATAGCTATTGTGAAAATAAAGATGCTGTTTTTTATCAGAATAAAAAGGGCGAAACGGGGACTCTTAAGTTAAAAGCTGAAAATGGGGAAGCGCTTGTTTTACAATATACTGCCAACTTTTTTATCCCGGACGAAGCAAAGAAAAACGTGTACACCGCAGCCAGAAGTTTGTTGAAAATTGATCTAGAAACTGGTATTGTAAAAAAAATTCCGGGGTTCGAATCTAGCTTGAGAATGTATGGCTCCAATCCTTTTTTTAAGCTGAAAGATGGGAAGTTTCTTTTTGGGTATTCCTTATCTAAACTAACTCTTTTTGATCCCACTACCGGGGAGAGCGAAAAAGTTTTTAAAAATTTAATAGGGATTGAAGACGTTTCGAATTTAAAATATTTTGAACCCAGTGAAGAAGAAAATATTGTTTGGGTTGCGACCGAGAAGGATGGCTTGCTTAAAGTAAACTTGGCAGGTTCTATCGAGTTGCAGTTAAAAAGCGATACTTCGCCAGGTATTTCAAAAGACTATTTGCTTGTAGTAGAAGAAAATAAAGATGGGAGTTTGTGGGTAGGCACGTATGGTGGTGGATTGGATTACATTTCAGCAGACGAAAAAACCGTGAAAACTTATAATAAAACAGCGGGTCTTGCAGATAATAATGTGGTGGGTATATTGGCAGACAAACAAAAGAACCTTTGGGTAAGTACGTACAACGGACTCTCCTATTTTGATGTAGAAGCGGAAACATTTCAGAACTTTTATTCTGAAGACGGATTGTCACATAACGAATTTAATTATACAAGTTTGTTTAAGGATAGCCAGGGAGCATTTTATTTTGGAGGAATGAACGGTGTAAATAAGTTTTCTTCAGATAAAATTTTGAATCAATCTGTGGCGCCCAATCTTATATTTGCAGGCATTTCCGGTTATAATAGTAACAATAAATCTTCATTTGAAATTGATCAAAGTTATCAGAAGGGTACTCACGTGAACATTTCGCCTTACGATCAATATTTTCAGGTAGCTTGGGCGATGCCTAGTTATTTTCAGAATAACAAAAATACCTATCATACAAAATTAGAAGGTTTTGAAGACACTTGGTTTTCACAAGGTAATACAACATCGGTAAGGTACAACAAGTTACCAGCAGGCGAGTATATTTTAAAAATTAAGGGTGCAGATGCTCGGGGAAACCAAACAAGCGCGGTTTTATCAATTCCAATTACCGTTCGCCAAATATTTTATAAAAAATGGTGGTTTATCATATTAGTATTAGTGTTTAATGCTGCTATTATATATGCGCTATTTAGATGGAGATTGCAACAACTTCTCGCCATAGAAAGGCTACGAACCAAAATTTCAAGCGATTTACATGACGACGTAGGTTCTTTACTTTCAGGATTGGCCATGCAAACCGAATTGATGGAAATGAATGCCACTCAAGAAGATAAAACAAAACTGCAGAAAATTGCAGGTATTAGTCGGAATGCTATCTCACAAATGCGCGATTTGGTCTGGAGTATAGATAACCGTCGTTCTACTAGTAACGATTTAATTGAACGCATGCACGAGCTAGCTGAAGAACTGCTCTTACCACGTCATATTTCTTTTACCATAGATAGCGCAGGGCTTGACAAACGCAACAAAAAATTAGTGCCTCAAATAAAGCAGAACCTCTTTTTAATCTATAAAGAAGCGATTACCAATTTACTGAAACACAGTGACGCTTCACATTTGCAGGTGACTATCAGGAATCAAGGTAAAACCTGTCATTTTTTAATAAAGGATAACGGAAGTAAAAAAGAATCCTACACCTCTACAGGGCTGGGATTAGCCAACATACAATTACGTGCTGAAACCATAGGAGGGAAGGTTGCTTTTGAAACTATTGACGGTTTTGCTATAATTTTAGAACTCCCTTTTCAGCTTTAAAATCACACGTTTATGTGATTGATTTGTAGTGAGCAAGTGTTTAGTTTTACTAGACGCCTACACATCACTTTTTAAAGATATAAGCATTGTATAAGTAGCTTAGACCAAACTGCGCTGAACAATACCTTTAAGTATTTACACCTAGAATTATGATCAAAACTATCACGCTATCCTTCTTTATTTTTATGCTACCGCTAGCAATAGTATCCCAACATAATACTCAAAATAGAGCTATATCATTTTTACATACCAACGACAATACAAGTGTACCAACTACACATGCTATCGATACTTCCCTAGCATCGTTAGAAAACATTTCCTTACAACCCATAACCATTGCAACACTTACCAGACTATTTACATATTCTAAAATGGTGAAACAGGATGAACTGCTATTAAGAATTAACCCTCTTAATAAGGACTTAGCAGAAACCCTACTTATTTTTCGAAAAAGACTTACTCATGCCAGCATTAGTGAAAAAAAAATGCAACACATAATACAAGTTGTTTTTATGCATTATGTAACTAATACAGAAGGGGGTGCATACGTACTAGGGAGTTGTAATCCAGAAGAAGCTTTCTTGTTACTTACTGAATACGGAAAATCACTTGGTTTCACTATCTCTAAATCTCCAAGTAACAACATAATCTTCAAGCTTGCAAATAGAACAGAGATATGTACTAATTGTACGCTTGATACTTTTACGAATCTCCGCAAAGCTGGCATTAAGTTAAACAGAATGCGATATGGAAGAGATGATGTAATCTCTGCAGCTACATTCGATTTTTACGATGCTGGATATGCGCTCGAAAACGCAGCTATAATGGCCGATTTTTGTAACCTTGCCTATTTTGAACCTAATTTCATAAAACGCCAACTTTCAGAAAGAGGTTATGCTTCATTTAAATGGATAGGCTCCGAAAATTCGGACACACAGGTATTCTTAACGCAAAAGGATGGCTATCAAATTATCTGTTTCAGAGGAACAGAAAGTTTAAAAGATGTAATTACAGATCTTAGAGTGAATAAAACTGTGGCATTTGGTGGAATAGGAAAAGTACATGCCGGTTTTCATAATGCTGTAGACGATGTTTATAAAAAAATCGATCTAGCTATAAACAAAAACCGTAAGGTTATTGTCACTGGCCATAGTCTTGGCGGAGCTTTGGCTCAACTTGTAGCACATCGTTTGGTTTTAAATAACTATAATGTTTCAGGAATATACACCTATGGTTCTCCACGTGTAGGTAATTCAGATTTTAAAAATGAATACGATGCACGTTTGGCAAAACAAACGTACCTGCACATAAATAATAAAGACCTTGTGACAAATATCCCTTTTGAAATTTTAGGATATAGGCATTTGGGAACTTTAGAGCGTACCTTTAGTGCCAATCATAAAATTACGGTGACTAATAAAAAAGGTGCAATTCTAAAACCAACCACTAGTAGAAGATTTGAAGAACTGAATATTTCCTTACAAGAAGAATTGCAGAGCCAAATGGATCTCGCAACAAAATCTTTGGCGACTTCTACACAATTTCTTACCAAATCCCCGGACGACTTTGTACCCTTGTCGTATCAAACTGTTTTTGAAGAAGGCGAACTGGATGACCACGGTATTTATCAATATCTATTTAAACTAGGTTGCGCTGTTATTGAAAAAGAGATGAATTTTATTAAAAATTAAAGATACCCACACTATTTTCTGAAATTGAAATAATTTATACTTTGTTATGTTTCATTTAAAAACAACCTGCTTATTTTACCATAGTTCTCCAACTATAATATCACACAAAGATGTGAGTAGGGGTTTTATATATTACGTTAACTTTATAAACTAGTAATAAATTATAATTCATGAACCCTATCCGTCTGGCCATAATAGAAGATGAAGTACTGATTCAAGAAAGCCTGAAAGCTTTTTTTGATTCGGTGGCGCATATAGCGTGTGTGACAGTTTCAGCTAGCGTGGAAGAATTCTTAAAACAGCTTCCAGCGCTGGAATTACTTCCAGATGTGCTTTTGTTGGACATTAACTTATTAGGAATGACGGGTATTGAAGGAATTCCTTTGCTACTAAATGAAATGCCTGAAGTAGATATTATAATGCTTACTACGTTCGAAGACAATGACAGCATTTTTAAAGCCCTTTGTGCGGGCGCCTGTTCCTACTTATCCAAAAAAACACCCCTTAAAAAAATACAGGAAGCGGTAGAAGTTGTGCAGGACGGGGGTTCCTATATGTCGCCTGCTATAGCTAGAAAAATTGTTAATCATTATGCCCCTAAAAAACCAGGTCAACAATTGTTATCTCCCAGAGAACAAGAAGTTGTAAGAGAAATAGTAGCTGGTAAAAGCTATAAAGTTATTGCAGACGATTTGTTTGTTTCTATAAATACTATTCGTACACATATTAAACACATTTATAAAGCACTTGGTATTAATAGTAAGGCGGAGTTGATTAAGAAATCTTATGACGGCGAAGTTTGATGAGGGATTGGGTGACCAGTTATATCGCAAATAATAGCGAACCTTTAATTGGATAAGAATACATAAACAGCATTCGCAAGCGCGTTCAAAGCTGCTTTTTTTGATATAAAATATACTATGGATAGCTTACTGCTAAAACCACTGAAACATATTGTCGTTGGAATCCATTAAAGTATTCCTTGCAAATGCGTTTTACTCCCGTTATACGTAAGCATGTACTAGCAATTAATTACATTTTTTAACTAACTAAACCATTATAAGTAATATGAAAACTTTCACTAAAATTTTTATCACAGTATTTCTTGTTGCAGGGTTCTCTGCAACAAGTCAAACAACTTCTCAAGCACTTTCTAAAATTAATACAGAAGGTTTTCAAAAATCGCAGGTCATGAATCTTGTTTCAGACCTATCAGATGTGTATGGTCCTCGGTTATCGGGAACGAATCAATATTTTATAGCTGCCGAATGGGCAAAGAAAACCATGGAAAATTGGGGAATGGACACCGTCTACTTTGAAAAGTATTGTGACGATTGTATGGGTTGGGAGGTAACATCGTTTAATGTAGAAATGACAGCACCTGCCTATATGAAAATTCAAGCCTATCCGTATGCCTGGACAGAAAGCTCGAAGGGTGTGCAAACAGGAGATTTGATTTGGATTGAAAATCATGCCGATTTAGAAAAGGTGAAAAAGCAATGGAGTGGGAAATTACAAGGAAAGACGGTACTCATAGGATCGGCTCCTGAAAAAAATATGTTATTTGATGCACTTTCTAACCGATTTACGGAAGAACAGATTGGAGAAGCAGAAAAGTCGATTGTACCTACACCAAGTGATCCTTTAAGCCATAATGCTGGAGATATGGATTTAATTGGAAATTTGGATCTTATATTCGATAGTATGGTAAGGAAAGATGATGCCTTTTTTGCCTTTTTAAAAGCTGAAGGCGCCAAAAGTATGTTAGGGACTACTCCTTTTTTTCCAGGGGTAATTCATCCAAGTGGCACCTATAACTTTAGAGAAAGTGATGAAAAACCAATTCCCTATTTTGCGATTTCACCAGAAAGTTTCGGGAAATTAAAACGGTTAATTGACAGAAAAATTATCCCGAAAATTAAATTTCATTTAGATTCTGAAATGTATTTAAACCCTAAGAATAATGTCAATATTATTGGAGAAATAACAGGTTCCGATTCAAAATTAAAAGAGGAAGTGGTGATGATAGGTGCTCATTTCGACTCTTGGCATCCGGCATCAGGAGCAACCGATAATGGAGCAGGGTCTGCAGTGATGATGGAAGTGATGCGCATACTAAAAGCTTCTGGGGTACAACCCAAGCGTACGATAAGAATAGCTCTTTGGGGAGGTGAAGAACAAGCATTTGTAGGTTCTATGGCGTATGCAGAAAAGCACTACGGAAAAGTAAAAGAAAAAACTCGAAAAAAAGAAGTTGAAAAAATTTCAGCATACCTTAATATGGATAATGGTGCTGGCCAAATGCGAGGTATTTATTTACAAGGAAACGAAGCGGTAAGACCTATTTTTGAGGATATGTTAGCACCGTACACTCATTTAGATGTAAATAATCTAACCATTCAAAACACAGACTTTACAGATCATGATGTTTTTGATTATTACAAAATACCAGGATTTCAAATCATTCAAGATCCTTTAAACTATAATACAGTAACACATCATACCAATTTAGATGCTTTAGAGTATGTTCCAAAACGCGATATGATGATAAATGCAACTGTAATTGCAGCATTGGTATATCAAATTGCCCAATTGGATGAACGTTTACCGAGGGAAGAGTAATAAAAAGGCACGTGAAGCACTTACTCTTTTAGTTGAAGACAGTGCATTTTGCAAATCTATTTAATTGAAAAAAACTTAAAAAACTCTCCATGCTGTACTATTGGCTACATTTAATGTATTTGTATTTAGGATCAATATTTTTTTGGAAGAAAGTATCCATAGAAGATGATCTCTCACGAACAAGACGTGTTAATATTCTAGATTGTGACGCGCTAAATTATATGGCAAATTCTAAGTACTTCTACTATATGGACTTTATTAGATACGAGGTTCTTTTAAGGTCAAAATTATACGATACCACATTTAAAAAAGGCATGTTTCCCGTAATTGGTTCGCAAAAATTTATTTATAAAAAACCTTTAAAACGCTGGAGCAAATTTACGATTACACTTATTTTAGAAGGGTGGGATGATAAGTGGGTGTACCATCGTCAGGTATTTAAACGAAAAGGAGAAGTATATGCTATTGGATTCACTAAAGTTGCTTTTTGGAAACATAGAAGAGCACAGGATATGCGAAAAATAATAGCTGCAAGTGGAGCACTGCATAAGGAGATGAATCCGCCCACTACAATTTTACGGCTTTTTGAAAGTGATTACAGCATCATTAAAAGTACTTAATTGAATGAAGTCTTTTTTAAATTTGAGCACTTAGGTAGGTGTACTTAGCCATTATAAAATTTGCTATGGTATGCGTTAGGGATATAGCAGAATATTTAAGCTCTTTTATAATGTCTCCTCGACCGTAGTCGAAAGGTTGAGACATTATAAAAAGCGAGTAGCGAACGTCCGACCCTTTTCGGGGAATGCCCAACTTTTTAAAAGTTCAAATTGTCAATAACAATCTTGCAGGTAATTAACTCTTTTCACTGCCAACTGCTACTGCATACTATCTACTAAATCTGTCACCCTGTCAGTCTCTCCCCCTTGGCACATTCCTTGACTTATAGTAGGCGTAATAAAATTTCAAATTAAAAAATATAACACTAATAATATGAGTAAAATAATTGGAATCGACTTAGGGACAACCAACTCTTGCGTATCTGTAATGGAAGGTAGTGAGCCAACGGTAATCCCTAATGCCGAAGGAAAAAGAACAACTCCCTCTGTGATTGCATTTGTAGAAGGAGGCGAAATTAAAGTAGGAGACCCTGCAAAACGTCAGGCAGTAACCAACCCAACAAAAACGGTTGCATCTATTAAACGATTTATGGGTAATAAATACTCCGAATCTAAAAAAGAAGCAGAACGTGCAGCTTACAACGTTGTAAAAGGGGAGAACGATACTGCCCGTGTAGACATTGACGGACGTTTGTATACACCACAGGAGTTAAGTGCCATGATTCTTCAGAAAATGAAGAAAACTGCCGAAGACTACCTTGGGCAAGACGTAACCCGTGCGGTAATTACCGTACCGGCTTATTTTAACGATAGCCAGCGTCAAGCAACTAAAGAAGCAGGTGAAATTGCTGGATTAAAAGTAGAACGTATTATCAATGAGCCTACAGCGGCAGCATTGGCATACGGACTGGATAAAAAGAGCACCGACCAGAAAATTGTGGTATTCGATTTTGGTGGAGGTACCCATGACGTTTCTATCCTGGAATTAGGAGATGGCGTTTTTGAAGTATTAGCAACCGATGGTGATACACATTTAGGTGGTGACGATGTAGATGAAAAGATAATCGACTGGTTAGCAGATGAGTTTCAGAGTGCTGAAGATATGGATCTTCGTAAAGACCCAATGGCACTACAACGCTTAAAAGAAGCTGCCGAAAAAGCAAAAATCGAATTGTCGTCTTCTGCACAAACCGAAATTAACTTACCTTATGTTACGGCTACCGCTAGCGGACCAAAACACTTGGTAACTACGTTAACACGTGCTAAGTTTGAGCAATTAATTGACGATCTAGTAAAAAGAACGATAGAGCCTTGTAAAGCTGCCATGAAAGCTGCTGGTTTACAAAACAGCGATATTGATGAAGTAATTTTAGTTGGTGGTTCTACACGTATTCCTGCTGTACAGGAAGCTGTGGAGAAATTCTTCGGAAAAGCGCCTTCTAAAGGAGTAAACCCAGATGAGGTTGTAGCCGTAGGTGCTGCTATCCAGGGTGGAGTACTTACCGGAGATGTAAAAGATGTATTGTTGCTAGACGTAACACCACTTTCTTTAGGTATTGAAACAATGGGAAGCGTAATGACAAAACTTATTGACGCCAACACTACCATTCCTACTAAGAAAAGTCAGGTATTTTCTACAGCAGCCGACAATCAGCCATCTGTAGAGATTCACGTATTGCAAGGAGAGCGTCCTATGGCGAACGACAACAAGACCATTGGTCGTTTTCACCTAGACGGAATTCCACCAGCACAGCGTGGTGTACCGCAAATTGAAGTAATTTTCGATATTGATGCCAATGGTATCATTAAAGTAAGTGCCGAAGATAAAGCGACAGGGAAAAAGCAGGATATTCGTATTGAAGCTTCTTCAGGATTAACCGAAGAGGAAATCCAAAAGATGAAGCAAGAAGCCGAAGCGAATGCTGAAAGTGATAAGAAGGCAAAAGAAACAGCCGATAAGATCAACGAAGCAGACGGAATGATTTTCCAAACTGAAAAGTTGCTGAAAGAATCTGGCGATAAATTATCTGAAGATAATAAAACCAAGATTGAAGGAGCTTTAGAAGAATTGAAAAAGGCTTATGAAACCAGAGACTTAGAGACTATTCAACCAGCGTTGGATAACATTAACGAGATCTGGAAGACCGCAAGTGAAGAAATTTACAAAGCACAAGCCGAAGCACAGCAAGGTGCTCCAACTGGAGAACCAACTGGTGAAGCAGGTGACACCACCGAAGGAGCTGATGAAGGAGCCGACGTGGAAGATGTAGATTTTGAGGAAGTGAAATAAAACAAGTTAATTGCAAGCGCTTGCGCGCCGCAAGAAACGTAGTTTTATTCATCCCGCTTTTTCTGCGGGATCTCAAAAGCTTGCAAATTATATTTAGAAGTTTCAAAACCCCAATTTTACAGATTGGGGTTTTTAATTGCAAGCGCTTGCGCGCCGCAAGAAACGTAGTTTTATTCATCCCGCTTTTTCTGCGGGATCTCAAAAGTTTGCAAATTATATTTAGAAGTTTCAAACCCCAATTTTTACAGGTTGGGGTTTTTTAATTGCAAGCGCTTGCGCGCCGCAAGAAACGTAGTTTTATTCATCCCGCTTTTTCTGCGGGATCTCAAAAGCTCACTTCATAATTATAGAAAATCCCAACCTAATGTAGGTTGGGATTTTTTATATAGATTGTTTTATTATTTAATAATGCATTCATCATAAAAAAATAGCAAAACTCCGAAATGTAACCACTATATTCACGACCTAATGTGGCATAAATAATAATAACCTTAAAGTAAAATAATAATGAAGTTAAAGTTAATAGCCCTATTAAGTCTGTTTTTAGTTGCCTGTAATAATAAATCTGAAACAAAGGCTCCTGTAGCAGAAATTGAAAAAGAAGCTCCTGTGACATTTCAGAATAAAGGCCATGAACTCGTCCATAAAATGGTAGAAACCGTGGGAGATTACAATATGCTCTCCGGTAAAAAAGATGTAATATATACGTATACCTATACAACACCCGATGGCAAATCTGATATTTCAACCGAAAAGTATATATTCGATGGAGAATTGTCTTATGGACAATACAAACACCATGAACGTACGCTTGCAGCTTTGGAGGGAACCATAGAGCAAGGGTATGATGGTGCCGAATTTTGGCTGAAACATGAAGGAAACATGGTAAACGATACCGTTGCCCTAAAAAGAGTTGCGTTTAACCGACCTACAAACTTTTATTGGTTCGCTATGTTTCAAAAATTATTGGACCCAGGTCTAACGTACGAATACTTAGGTGAAAAAACAGTAGACGAAACGGAGTATGATGTTGTAAAAATCACCTTTATTTCGAACAATGAAAAACCTACCGATATTTATCAATTGTACATAAACAGGGAAACAGCCTTGGTAGACCAGTTTCTTTTTACTGTAGCCGATTTTGGAGTATTAGAAACACCGTATCTAATGCAATTGAAATATGAAAAAATTGATGAGCTATTAATTCCTACAAAGCGACAGTATAAAAAATCTACATGGGAGGCGGCAGTAAGCGACGAACCCTGGATTTATGTTACGTGGACAGATATTGCATTTACAAATGATCTACGTAAAGAAGACTTTAAAAAATAAATAAATTTATATTTCAATTGTCCACCCAGTCTAGATATAGGCTGGGTTTTTTGGGTATGATTGTCCTGTAATTGCGCTACACAAATATATTTCTTTTTTGAACTAAACAACTTCTGTATGTACTCCTTGGGTAACTGTAAGTAGTGGTTAATGGGCACTGTCTTTTAACTTCGTTCTTGTACTTATAATTTCTTTTAAAAAATTGAAATTAGCTGTAATAGCCATTATTCAACTTTTTTTCGTAACTTTTTTAAAAATTAATTTTCTCATGGTACACTATATAAGAAACACTTTGCTTGTGTTATTTCTGGGTACAGCTTGCGTACCTTCTTGTGCTCAAATACAAGTTGGTGCCACCATTATAGCTTCAGAAGATAATTTTGCTTATGGTCAAAATGTTCAATTGTCTGAAAATGGTAAGCGGTTAGTAGTTTCAGGTTATGGTATAAGTGACCAGGGCGTTGCATTATTTGATAATATAAATGGCGATTGGGTTGAACAATCGTTTATGGTACCTTCAGATTTTACGGATAGCCATACAATATATAGTGTTGCAATGTCTCCAGATGGGACTAAAATTGCGGTAGGCTCTGTAGAAAACAACATTATAGAAAATACCGGTATTGTAAAGGTATTTCATTTTGAAAACAATATGTGGTCTCAGAAGGGCGATGCAATTTACAGCGAATTTGAGGGCGAATTGTTTGGAAGATCGATAGGGATTTCTAACGATGGGAACCGTGTGATTATAGGAGCAAGACTAAACTCGGAGTCTGCAGATTTTGGCGGACGCGTAACTGTATATCAATACAGTAATGCTGCTTGGTCTATATTGGGGCCGAGTATTAATGGATATAAAAATGGTTTAAAGATTGGTGGCAATGTTGCTATTTCTGGAGATGGAAATTATACTTTCATGGGGTCTAATTCTAATTATTCATCTTATTCGCTTAGTGAAATTAATATAGGTTTTGTTAATACACGGCGATGGGCAAACAATAATTGGGAAAGTACAGATACACGTAATGGAAAAAAGTATGATCACTTTGGTTACAGTGTAGCTATTTCTAATGACGGGAAGATATTTGCCTCGGGTACTACTCAATTTGGTTACAGGGAGGGATATGTAAGTGTATATCGAAATACCAATGGCTTATTGGAGAATATTAATACTATTGTGGGTGGGGCTCAGGAATATCTTGGAAATGCTATTGCGCTATCGGCAGATGGTAACAAGATAGCGGTAAGTGCTATTCTTTCCGGTACTTCATTATATAGAGGGGGTGTTACAATTTATGAATATAATGGAAATGCTTATTTCCCAATTGGAGATATTATAGATCCCAATGACAATCCAAAATTTGGCACCTCTGTCGCAATGTCTTCCGACGGGAGCACAGTTGCGGTAGGTACTTTAGACTATGAATATGATATACCTGGTACTGAAACGGGCTTTGTTAGAATTTATGATATTAGCGGCTTAGAAAGCCCAGATCCCTATGAGCCGCCACCTAGTAACGTCGAATTTAAAGACATAACAATCTATCCGTCACCTGCAATAAATGAACTACATTGTATTAATTGCGATGGTGTAAGTGAATGGCATGTGGTAGATGTAACTGGTAAAAAAGTTTTGTCCCTCCAAGGCAAAATTTCAAATTCTATAGACGTTTCTATGCTTCAAACAGGAATATATTATGTGTATTACATAAAAGGAGATGAAGATTTTAAAGTGAAAAAATTTAGTAAAAAGTAGTTTCTGGCTTTATTATTCTACCGTAGCTCGTTCAAAGCTACCATAAGGATCACGTTCTATAGCTTTCCTTATACGTATAAATTGGCCATCGGTTAAGTGGGTTTTTTCACATGGTGTTGAGATAGTCATAAAATTATGTAACAATGAAGAAGGGATTTTATACCAAAATCCATAACAATCTTCCTTAACAGCAATCATTGTACAGGTATCAGGATCTATATCTGTAGCGCCAAATTTGTAACCAGCGGCAGTGTCTATTACAAAATCTCCAGCAATATCTGCATTGTAATATAGATTATTAGGATCTCTTATAGCACTTTCGCATCTACTACCAATAGTATCTTCATTAGTGTGTAGTAAATTAAAACAATGACCTACTTCATGCTCCAATGTTCCAGAGTTTAGGAGCTGGGCTGAAGAAATGCCAATAAACGTATTGTGATATTCTTCTATAATGCCTGCAAATCCTGAATATTCATTAGATACATATACATTAAATGCATCGTCTTTTGCAAATCCCATATTACGCATATTTATTACCATTGATGAAAACTGACCTGCATTTTCTAATTTATAATATTCATTAGATAAAATAATATCGTAGCCCGATAAATTAAAGAAAATATTGTTTTGATTATAAAGGGAATTTAACCATTCAACAGCATTTTCAATATTTTCTATATTAAAAGCAGTGTTCCCAGTATTATCCTCTAATCGAAATCCCCAGAAAAAAATATTAAAAGTAATTGGCTTAAAATCAGCTATTTTAGTAGAAAGTTTTATTTCTGAATTGAAGGGACGTTCATTATTAATGGTTTTATTTAAAACAATGCATTCTTCAGCAACTTGAGAAAAAGCCTGAGTGCAAAATCCAATACATAAAAGAAGTGTCCAAAATAATTTCATTGTTCAATTTTAGAAATTAAGCCACTTAAAGGTACTAAAAATAATGCTATCAATACAAGCTAGTGTATAAATGGATGAGAGTGTATGTATTTCTGCCGGAAGATTATTCCATAATTTTGTATTCTTTTTTTGAACTATAATCTTCTAGCAAAGGCAGGAGTGTTTTGATTTATTGTATTTTCATTCGCGTATTTTAACTGAATATAACCCTTAAAACCTATTGCATACGTGATTATAAAATTTTTTTTCGTAACTTCTTTAAAATTATATTTTATATGTTGCCATATATACGAAATATCCTCCTACTATTACTTCTCGCTACGGCTGGAGTAACAATCCACGCTCAAGTCCAAGTTGGTGCTACCATTATAGCTTCAGAAAATAATTTTGCTTTTGGTCAAAATGTTCAATTATCTGAAAATGGTATGAGATTAGTAATTTCAGGCTATGGTACAAGTGACCAGGGCGTTGCCTTATTTGACAATGTGAATGGCGAATGGGTTGAACAATCGTTTATGGTACCTTCAGATTTTCCGGACAGTCAGACAATTTATAGTGTTGCAATGTCTCCAGATGGCAATAAAATTGCCGTGGGTTCAGTAGAGAACAGTTTCGAAAACAATGGGAATGTTCAGGTGTTTCAGTATAATGGCACTGCATGGTTTCAAAAAGGATATACAATTAGCAGCGAATTTGATAATGAACTGTTCGGAAGATCCATAGGTATTTCAAATGACGGGAATCGGGTTGTTGTAGGTGCAAGATTAAACTCGGAGAAAGCAGCATATGGTGGACGGGTAGCGGTGTTTCAATACACCAACAATAATTGGTCGCAACTGGGTCAGAGTATTTTTGGTGTAGAAACTGGTTTTAAAGTTGGTACTTCTGTTGCTATCTCTAGTGATGGAGCTTTTATTTTTATGGGGTCTAATTCATATTATGCGTATCGTGATAGAAAGCTTAAACGCTATGAAGGCGGTATTGAAGCATATCGATGGTTAGCTAATGAATGGGTTAAAACAAAAGAAGTAGCTGGAGAGGAATTTGATCACTTTGGATTTGATGTCGCTATTTCTGATAATGGCGAAATATACGCAGCAGGAGCCAGCCAATTTCAAAATGGTAATGGATATTTAAAAACCTATTATAACTCTAATAATAATGGCATATTAGAATATATAGGGTATGTACAAGCTACTCAGGTGGAATTTTTAGGGAGTTCTGTCTCACTATCGGGCGATGGAAATAGAGTAGTAGTAGGTGCTGTTTTAGGAGAAAATCAATTATATTCTGGGTATGTATCAATCTATGAGAATACTGGGGACGAATACGTGTCATTGGGTGCCATTCAAGGTGGAAATAGCATTCCCAAATTTGGCAGCACTGTAGCGATGTCTTCAGATGGTAACACCATTGCAGTAGGTGCGTTATATTATGATTATCATAATGCAAATGGCGTCGAAGTTGGTTCTGTTAGAGTGTATGATATAAGTGAGCTACAAGGTCCAGAGCCTCCTGAAGTACCCGAACCCGAACCCGAAATCAACAAAAACATCACAATCTATCCTTCACCTGCGACCAATGAGCTAAACTGTATTAACTGCGAGCATGTAAGTGAATGGTATATTGCAGATGTAACAGGTAAAAGGATTTTGGTAAACCAAGGAGGTGATACCTCAAATTTTATAGACGTTTCTATACTACAAACTGGAATTTATTACGTGTTTTTTATTAGCGAAAATGAAGACGTTAGTGTAAAGAAATTTATTAGAAAGTGATTTTGGTTACTCGGCAATTGCTTTAATAAAACTACCAAACGGATCCAATTCAATTGCTTGTCTAACACGTAAAAACTGTCCCTGGGTTAGATTATCCTTTTCACACCCTGATGCAGAAATAGTCATATAATTTTTAAGGAATGAGGAAGGAATTTGATACTTAAATCCAAAACAATCTACCTTGTTTGAAATTACTGTACAGGTATCGTAATCTATATCATTTTGACTAAACATATATGCAGCGGCGGTATCTATTACAAAATCGCCAGTAATGTCTGCATTAAAATACTTATCGTTAGGATCTCTTACAGTACTCTCGCAGCTAAAACGGTTTAAATTGTTTTCGTTATTGGTGTGGTGCAAATTAAAACAGTGACCCATTTCATGTTCCAATGTTCCAGTGTTTATAAGTTGTACCGCAGGAATACCTAAAAGTGTGTCGTAAAACGAATATGCGGCACCACCAAATCCTGAATACTGGTTAGAGACGTATATATTAAAAGCATCTTTCCTTTCTTTTCCATTTAGACGCATCTCTTCTATCATACCCAAAAATTCTCCTGGTTCGATAGTATAATATTCGTTAGATAAAACTGTGTCGTAACCAAGTAAATTAAAAGATATATTACATTGGTTATAGAGGGCGTTTAGAAAACCAACAGCATTTTCTATGTTCTCTTGATTGAAAGCGGTATTTCCAGAATTATCCTCTAAACGAAACCCCCAAAAGTATAAATTGAAGGTAATGGGTTCGAAGTCTGATATATTTTGAAGCGATTTTATTTTAGAATAATTTAAATGGGCAGTGTCAATTTTGTCGTTCTGAACCAAACATTCTCCCACTACTTGAGAAAGACCAGGTGTGCTCAATACAATACATAAAAGTAGTGTGTAAAATAATTTCATTGTTCAATTTTAGAAAAAGCCACTTAAAGATACTAAAATTATACTGCTAAAACAAGACAATCTATACTTAGTAATTTACTGCGTAATAAAGTGTTGGTTATACTATTGTATTGTAATTGGTTTTAGACAAGTTTGGAGTAAATTATTATAGCATATAGCATATAGCATACAGCATACAGCATATAAGAGGTTCTATACAACTATTTTCTATACGTGTTAATTTAACAGAACAATTTTAACCCAAATTTAAAATTAGCAATCGACCATACAACTCGCTTTCTTTGTATTTTTACGGAAAGCAAGGGAACTATGAACCAAGACTTACACCACTACCGTAAATCCTATGAAAAGGGAGCACTAACCTTAGAAAGTGTCTCAGAAAATCCATTTCAGCAATTTGAACAATGGTTTAAAACTGCCGAAGCTTCAGAACATGTTGACGAAGTGAACGCCATGACACTTAGCACCATAGGAATAGACGGTTTTCCACGGGGCAGAGTGGTGTTACTTAAAGAATTTTCGGCAGCAGGGTTTGTGTTCTACACCAATTATGGAAGTGAGAAAGGCGAAAGTATTACAAAAAATAACCACGTATGCCTGTCGTTTTTTTGGCCAGCATTAGAACAACAGGTTATTATTAAAGGAGTTGCCGAAAAAACTATAGAAGAGCAATCCATTGCCTATTTCAGTAAACGTCCGCGCGAGAGCCAGTTGGGGGCGTTGGTTTCAGATCAATCTGAGCCTATCGAAAGCCGTCAAGCTTTAGAAGCAAAAGGAGCCGCTTTAGAAAATAAATTTAAAGGCCAAGACATCCCAAAACCAAAAAACTGGGGAGGCTATCTCATAAAACCAATTGAATTCGAATTTTGGCAAGGCCGCAGAAGCAGACTGCATGACAGGATTCAGTATAAAAAAGAAGGAGAACAATGGGTTTTAAAACGATTACAACCCTGAAAAGAGGTGCGAATGATGAATTACGATTGATACATGAAATAATAAAATAGAAAGAATTACAACCAACTAGCATAATTATAAAAATTTGTCGTTGGTCGCTTTCAACTCAAAACTGAACAAATGAAAACACTATACCTGGCACGTCATGCCAAATCTTCCTGGAAACACGATGTAATAGACCACCAGCGCCCATTAAAAGGACGTGGAAATAGAGATGGTACATTAGTTTCAGAATATGTTGCTAAAAACCACAAAGCACCCCAAAAAATAATAAGTAGCGATGCAGTACGTGCATTGAGTACGGCCAGCTATTTTAAAAAAGCGTTTCAAGTGGCCGACTCAGATTTTTCTACCAACCATAATCTCTACGATTTTAGTGGACAAAGTGTGATGGAAGTGATTAAAGGTCTGGACAATACCCAAGATTGTATCATGATTGTTGGGCATAATCACGCCTTTACTGGCATTGTAAATATGTTAGGGAATGAGTATATTGACAACTTGCCCACCTGCGGATTTGTAATTATTGAATTTAATGTTGAGGCCTGGCAGGATATTTCAACAGGAAAAACGGCAACAATGGTATTCCCAAGACACTTAAAAAAATGACTGAAAAAATTGACGATACAATTTCGGCAGAAAATAGCTATCATAACCGCGAATTAAGTTGGCTTAAATTTAATGCCCGTGTTTTGCAAGAAGCCGAAGACGAAACAACACCATTAATTGACAGGCTTCGGTTTTTAGGAATTTTCTCCAATAACTTAGACGAGTTCTTTAAAGTACGGTATGCCACCGTAAAACGTATTGTTGAAGCAGGTAAGGGAGGACGAAGCTTTCTAGGCGGCATCACTGCTAAGGACTTACTGGAAGAAATTACACAAACGGTTATCAGTCAACAAAAAACCAGCCTTCGTATTTTAAGTGATATTGAATCTAAATTACAGGGCGAAAATATTTATATGGTAGATGAAACTGAAGTAACCGAAGCCCAGAGCGCTTTTATTTCAGAATATTTTATCCGTAAAGTAAGCCCGGCTCTTGTAACCATTATGATTGGTGAGTTGGAACAATTCCCATCTCTCAAAGACAGTGCTGCCTATCTGGCCGTTAAAATGAAAATGAGTAAGGAAGATGAAACTTTTAAGAGCAAGTACAACTATGCGCTTATCGAAATTCCACGTTCTATAGATAGATTTATTGTATTGCCTAATGATGGCGAAAAACAATACATTATTATCCTGGACGACCTTATAAGGTATTGTTTGCACAATATTTTTAGCATTTTTAAATACGATAGCATTTCGGCACACATGATTAAAATTACCCGGGATGCAGAGCTGGATATAGACAGCGATTTAAGCCGAAGTTTTATTGAAAAAATATCTAAAAGCGTTAAAAACAGAAGTGTAGGAGATCCCGTTCGCTTTGTGTATGACAAGAGTATAGATAAAGAAACCCTCCGCTATTTAATGGAAAAAATGGGGGTGGACGATACCGATAGTATTATTCCTGGAGGTCGCTACCATAACCGCCGCGATTATATGGACTTTCCGAGTTTAGGTAGACAGGATTTACAGTATAAAAAAATTCAACCCCTGCGCATTAAAGGCCTAAGTTTACAAGGAAGTTTATTTCAAAAGATAGCTGAAAAAGACTATCTGCTTTACGCACCATATCAAACCTTTTCTTATGTAGTAAAGTTTTTAAGGGAAGCGGCGCTGGATCCGAAAGTTAGGGCTTTAAAAATAACCATTTATCGCCTAGCCGAAGTTTCACACATTGCCAGTTCGCTTATTAATGCAGCCAAGAACGGAAAAGAAGTAACCGTACAAATTGAACTCCAAGCTCGTTTTGACGAAGCTGCCAATATTAAATATGCCGAACAAATGCAAAGCGAAGGTGTTCGCTTAATATTTGGCGTGGCCGGATTGAAAGTTCATTGTAAAGCTTGCTTAGTAGAGCGTTTAGAAGGCGATAAGCTAAAACGATACGCCTTTGTTTCAACAGGAAATTTTAACGAATCTACGGCACGTATTTATACAGATTATACCCTCTTTACAGCTAACCAGAAGATTTGCAAAGAAATAAATAAAGTATTCGACTTTTTTGAGGTAAATTATAAAATTAAGAAATACCGTCACCTCATTGTCTCCCCGCACTACACACGAAATACCATTTACAACCTTATCGAAACCGAAATTGAAAATCATCGCTTAGGAATGCCAAGTGGTATAAAATTGAAACTGAATAGCTTGTCCGACTTTAAAGTAATCGATAAGTTATACGAAGCGAGCAGGGCAGGAGTGAAGATTCAGATGATAATTCGAGGAATATGCTGTCTTATTCCAGGGGTGAAGGGTATGAGTGAAAATATTGAAGTAATTAGCATTATCGATAAATTTTTGGAGCACCCAAGATTGTATATTTTTGAAAATGGCGGAGCACAAAAGATGTATATTTCGTCTGCAGACTTTATGGGGAGAAATCTTGATAATAGGGTTGAAATTTCGTGCCCAATTTACGATGAAGATATTAAGTCTGAAATTAATGATACGTTCTCCATTGGTTGGAACGACAATGTAAAAGCCCGTACAATTTCAATAAAACAAGACAACGCCTACCGAAAAAATAAAAAAGAAAAAATACGCTCACAGTTTAAAACCTACGAGTATTACCAACAAAAATTGAAAGAATAGTTTGCTGAAGATAGAAAAATATGCTGCCATAGATATTGGCTCCAATGCTATACGATTGCTTATTGCTACGGTAATTGAAAAAGAAGGCGCTGCCCCTTTGTTTAAAAAGACGTCGTTGGTACGTGTGCCTATTCGTTTAGGTGCCGACGTTTTTTTAGAAGAGAAAATTTCAGAAAAAAACTACCTCCGCATGAGAGAAGCTATGCAAGCGTTTAGCTTATTAATGAAAAATCATAATGTGGTAGAATATAGAGCATGTGCAACTTCAGCAATGCGGGAGGCTAGAAATGGTAAAGAAATAGCCGATAAAATACTCACGGAAACAGGTATTAAAATCCATATTATCGACGGTACCGATGAAGCAGCAATTATTGCGTCTACAGATTTAAAAGATCTTATTGAAGACAACAAAGTGTTTCTATATGTAGACGTAGGTGGGGGAAGTACCGAATTTACCGTCTACGCCAAGGGGAAAAGTGTAACAAGTCGTTCATTTAAACTGGGAACCGTTCGTATTTTAAACGACATGGTACGCGAGTCTATGTGGGACGAAGTTCGCGATTGGATAAAGGGTGTCACGAAAAATTATGACAAAATAAACGTGATTGGCTCTGGTGGAAATATTAATAGTATCTATAAGTTTAGCGGCAAGAAAGTTGGAAAACCGCTCAGTTATTTTTTTATGTCCAATTACTACGAAAAGATTAAGGAAATGACCTATCACGAGCGTATTTTTGAACTACAAATGAACCCAGATCGTGCAGACGTTATTATTCCTGCCACACGCATTTATTTGTCTGCTATGAAGTGGTGTAAAGCAAAAAACATCTTCGTCCCAAAAATTGGTCTGGCCGACGGGATTGTGAAAAGTATCTACAATGAGCGTGCAGCTAAAGAACTGGAAGTAAATAATTAAGGGCTGGATCTTACAAAATAATGAACTGGATATATTTAGTAGTAGCTGGACTTTTTGAGGTTGCATTTGCAGCTTGTTTGGGAAAAGCAAAAGAAGCAACAGGTGTTGATGCTGCTTTTTGGTATCTGGGATTTCTTATTTCATTAATTATAAGTATGTTATTACTTATAAAAGCAACACAGGAAGTACCAATAGGAACAGCGTATGCAGTCTGGACAGGAATAGGAGCAGTTGGAACCGTTCTTTTAGGAATACTGGTTTTTAAAGAACCTGCCACCTTTTGGCGCCTGTTTTTTATTACCACTTTAATTGTTTCAATAGTAGGCTTGAAAGTGGTGTCTAATTAAAAAGAGCTATCCGTGGATCGTCTCCTGCTTACTCAAATCTTTCATCACTTCTGCTTCAAAGTCCAACAATTCTTGCCATTTTGCATCTACTTCTTTACGTTCACCATATTGTCGGGCAAAGCCTAAAAACATTGTGTAGTGATTGGCTTCGCTTTCCATTAAGTTTCGGTAAAACTTGGCGAGTGTTTTATCTTCTAATTCTTCACTTAACAATCTAAAACGTTCACAACTACGGGCTTCAATTAATGCCGCATATAATAATCGATGCACCAATTGTGTAGTGCGACTACCTCCTTTTGGAAAAAATTGTGTAATGGCAATTACATACAAATCTTTACGATCACGCCCCATAACCCAACCCCGTTCCAGAATTTTATCATGTACCATTTTAAAATGGCTTATTTCTTCTTTTACTAACAACACCATTTCCTGCACCAATTCGCTATATTCAGGAAAGGAAACAATTAGTGAAATAGCCGTAGAAGCTGCTTTTTGTTCACAGTACGCATGGTCTGTAAGAATTTCCTCAATATTTTTCTCTACAATATTCACCCAACGCGGATCTGTAGGCAATTTTAAACCAAGCATTTTTATAGGATTATCTTCTTTCATATTTTAAAACAAAATTAGCAACATAGGATGAGCGGAGTTAAAGTTGAAGTTATATCTCCAAATCAAACTCTTGTCGTAGCTTATCTAACAACGGATTTTTCTCCATCAATTTTTCATATTTTTCCTTTGGGGTGTAGGCGTAGCGTTTTACTTCGGCTTCGTTTACTTCTATGGAAAGGTCTATGTTATAATTGTTTAGTTGTTCGCGTAAAAATCCTAACAATTTATGCCTAGCGCGTTCTACTTCGGTTTTTATAGTATTGTTTGGGAATTCAAGATGTAGCAAGGTGCCTTCCAATTTTGGAACCCCCATAGACAAGTGTGAATGTAGGTTATGATTGCCTTCAGCTCCCATTTTTTGATTGTACTCGCTCCAAGCGGCTAGCATGGCTTCTTCAGTAAAATCTTCGGTTGGCAGGTTTTTTTGGTCGGGTAATTTTGCAACCAGTTCTTTTTGTAAATCTTTCTTTTTCCGAATACTTTTAAGCGAAAGTGCCGAGACTTTTTCAGCATTGCGTTCGGCCAGGATTTGTGGTCTGTCTATAACGCGCTTAGGTTGTTCTTCAGTTGAAGTATGATCGGTAAGCTTTTTTGCTGAACTAGTAGCTACATTTTCAGAAGTAGGTTCCGAAGAATTTTCGGCAACCGGCTCGTGTGCTACGTTTTCTGTTGGAGATACTTCTAAATTGGCTTCAACTACTTTGGTATGGGTAGCCACAGGTTGTTTTTCTGGTGTAGAAATATCCAGCTCTTTTCTAACTACGGGTGTTACCTTTTTAAAGTGAGATGGAGGCAGGACAAAGCGTTCTCCGTTTAGATTAGGCTTTTTTTTTTCGTCTTTAGCCGTAAGTGAAGCTAATTGCAGCAAACATAATTCTACCAGCAAGCGCTGATTTCGACTTGTTTTATATTTTAGATCGCAGGTATTGGCCAAATCAATTCCTTCTAGTAAAAACTGAGGTGTTGTCTTTTGCGACTGCTCGAAATACATGGCTTTTACTTGCTCACCAACTTCTAATAAGGCAATGGTTTCTTGATTCTTACACACCAATAAATCTCTAAAGTGGGAGGCAAGCCCCATTATAAAATGGTGACCATCGAACCCTTTTGAAAGTATTTCGTTATAAGCTACCAACACCTTTGGAATGTTATTTTGCAACAACATATCTGTAATGCTGAAATAATAGGTGTAATCCAGTACGTTTAAGTTTTCGGTAACAGCTTCTCGGGTAAGCATGTTCCCGCTAAAACTTACTACGCGATCAAAAATTGAAAGCGCGTCTCGCAAGGCGCCATCGGCTTTTTGAGCAATTACGTGCAGGGCATCGTCTTGGGTCTGAATGCCTTCTGCTGTCGCAACTTGAGCCAGATGTACTTTAATATCCTGAACAGTAATCCGCTTAAAATCGAAAATCTGACAACGCGATAAAATGGTAGGTATTATTTTATGCTTTTCGGTCGTCGCTAATATAAAAATAGCGTGTTTGGGTGGTTCTTCTAAGGTTTTTAAAAAAGCATTAAAAGCGGCCGAAGATAGCATGTGTACCTCATCAATAATATACACTTTGTACTTTCCAACCTGTGGTGGAATACGTACTTGGTCTATCAAGCTTCTAATATCGTCTACCGAGTTGTTGGAAGCGGCATCTAATTCAAAAATATTAAAGGCAAAATCTTCGTCTTCTTTTTCGGTACCGTCCTGATTAATTTTTTTGGCTAAGATTCTTGCGCACGTAGTTTTTCCCACACCGCGGGGCCCCGTAAATAAAAGAGCTTGGGCTAAGTGATTGTTTTCTATAGCATTTTCAAGCGTATTGGTAATAGCTTGTTGTCCTACAACGTCTTTAAAAACGGTAGGTCTATACTTTCGGGCCGATACTATAAAGTGTTCCATAGAAGTAAACAAATATAAGTATGCCTACTTACTTTCAGAAAAATACGGCAACGCTTTTTACGCTATTTATTAACATTGACTTACTTTTGCAGCAGCAGGCCGCCTTATCGTTCCGAGCTTGGCTCGGGAAGGAAAGTCCGGACACCATAGGGAAGCATAGCGGCTAACGGCCGTCGGTCTCAATTTACGTTGGGATTAGGACAAGTGCAGCAGAAAGAATGTACAGGTAATGCTGTAGTGAAACCAGGTAAACTCTATGCGGTGAAATGCCACGTATACCAGCGTTAAGGGTTCCCGCCCGTGCTGGAGGGTAGGCAGATTGAGTGGTGTAGTAATACAACATCCAGATAAATGATAAGGACGCTACTTTGTAGGGTACAGAATCCGGCTTATAGGCCTGCTTTTTTTAAATAATCTTCAAGATATGCTACGGCCCATATTTCGGCTTCTTCAAGTGTATCAAAATTTTGTAGGTACTGGTATAGAATTGTTGCTCAAACAATGCAATTTCCTTGGTAGCATCGTTGTAGCAAACCACTGCAAGTGCTATAAGGTCTGAATGTTTTCTAGTGCTTAATAAATTTGGATCTATGGCATAGTCGTTCTTACGATTTGCTATAGAAACAAAGGGTCTGTCTTTATAATACAATGAAAATACATCGAACAACATGTCTAGTTTTTCATTGTTAATAGTGGTACCTTCAGCTATAGTTGAAATTGCAAAGTGTTCTTGAATTTGAACTGTTGCAAAATCTAAGTTAATTATTTCATAGGGAGTCATTTACATGCCATTTAAAGCAATGGAAAGATAGTAAATTTTATGAAATTATGTATGCTGTTATAGTAATTCGTTAATCCAGTTTTCACATTCTTCAATACTGAAAAAGGCTTGAAGTGGTCGTTTAAAGAACGGTTGCGTAAAGATAGCTGTTTGGTAGTTTTTTTGATTATGGCAAAGTACTGCCATTCCAACTAAGCCATCTATTTCATTGGAATTTGTATAGCAAACGGGGTTCACAGTATAGTCGTTTACTCTGTTAGCAATATATCCAAATGGTTTTGTTGAAAAATATATTGCAAAGATTTCTTGAAGTTGTTCAAATTGAGGAGCGTCGAAAATAGCCCCTTCATTAATGGTAGACACTAGATAATTTTCATAAATATGGAGCGTAGCAAAATTTAAAGTAAGAATTTTGTGGGGAGTTTTTGTGTTCATATACGTATTATACCCTAGGTTTTATTTGAATTGCAAAAATAAGCCAAGTCCAATACTACATAGCGTTTAAACTATTTATTTCGGAGAATGGGGATGCACATTTGGTTAAAGTTAGGCAAAAAAACTAAACACTGAGCTGCCATATTTTCTAGCTTCTTGAAAACGAGCAACTTCACTTAAATCAAGGTGTTTAGTGTGCTCAATGATAAGAATTCCTTCAGGTTTCAGCAAATTATTTCTAAAAATATTCCCTGCCAAATCTGCTAATGCCTGAAGTTCAAAATCGTAGGGTGGGTCGGCAAAAATCACATCAAATGCTGGGTGAGAGAGTTCAGTATATTTAAAAACGTCACTTTTTATTGCTGTAATTGGAAATGATAATTCTTCAGAAATTTGTTGAATATATTTTACACAACCATAATGTGCATCTACACTGGTTATATCTTCACAACCTCTTGAAGCAAACTCAAACCCAATATTACCCGTTCCTGCAAAAAGGTCTAAAAACCGAACTTCCTGAAAGTAAATTTGATGATTTAAGATATTAAAAAGAGCTTCTTTGGCAAAATCGGTTGTGGGCCGTACTGGCAATTTTTTTGGAGCCATAAGCCGCTTCCCTTTATATGTACCTGAAATAATTCGCATTTAAAAACAATTTTTTATTAATAGGTGTTGGTGAGGCTTACACGCTGCAATAGCTATAGTTTCAGAAACAGTAAACACTGCAATGTTTCTAATGTACGTATAAAGCATTGCAAAATTAGCGTCTGTTTCTTCAATAGTACCCAATACTTTTGTTTCTATGGTTTCTGGCTTAAGACCTACTTGTTCTAATGCAAACAATACGTAGTAAGCAAGGTCTTCGGGTGTTTTGTAGATATAAGAATTGCAGAGAATTAGTGTGCCGTCTTTCAGTATGACCAGATCAAAATGACTCTCGTATAGTTGTATATAAGCACGTGTTGCAAATGTAGAAGATTGCTTTTCTAATACATATTGTAGTAGTACTGTGGCTGCATGAAAATATTGAAAACTTCCAAATGTTTCAAAAAGATAGTTGTTTATATTAATGAAAGGCACATAAACAATATGTAATTTTTGTGTTGCTAAAGTATCATATGCAAGATAATCTCCAGATAAAATCTTTGAATTAAACTTAAGATACTCACTTAATCTGTTTTCGTCAAACAGTGCGTCCGGAACTAATGTGTAAGTAGTATTTGCGTAAATAATAGAGACTTCGTTACATTGACCAAGGATTTTGTTGGCTTCAATTTCTTTTTTAATCTCTAGTAGTAGCTCTTGGGGGGTATACTGGGAAGCAAATTTCTTTTCTGAAAAAAATAAAGACTCTTTTGACTTTTGAGTTGAAACCAAAAAAGAAAGTCCGGTCAATGTTACTTGAACGGACAGTCTATTATGTGTGGTTGCTATGTTACTGTTTTTTTGCAGTTTCTAAGTTTTTTGGCCAGTTACCGCTAGTGTTAATTTCGTCTAGTGCGCCTAGTTTAATGTACTTACCATTTACACCATCTACAGAAACTACCTGTAATTCTTGTGCCAATAAGTCTTTGTCCAGATCTGAAAGTAGCGTTGTTTTTGCAACTTTCGCTTCAAAAACTGAATAGGTTACATCATTCTTAACATATTTGCCGGCTTTCATTTCAATCTTGTCTTCAATACCTTCAACAGGAATATTCATCATTGTTTTGTAGCGATCGCCCCCTGCAAATAAAGAATCTTTCACAGAAGTAAACCCTAAGGTATCTGTGATTATTTCTTCCAGAATATAACCTCCAGTAAGTGGGTCTAATCCATACGCCTTGTTTTTTTCAACATCTGCAAAACTCGTGTCACGTCTTTGGGTGATTGCAAATTTTGCTGTATCAATAAAACGAACTAAACTATCAAAGCTTCCAGTAAAGTCACCTGTAATTTCCTGGTGTGCCAACTGTGCTGCTTGAATATCTTGTAGATTAACAATTACTTTTTTGTAACGTGCTTCTTTAATTTTGTTAAACTCGATGGGACCTGTAATAGAGCCATATAATTTCCAGCCTAAGAATATAATGGCAACCCAGAGCACAATTTGAAGTATAATTTTCATTAGATACGATTGTTTAGTTTAAAAGTTTATTCGTTTTGGTCTGTCACAAATCTACAATTTTTTTTTGTTTGGTATTATAAATTCTGAAAAAAACCTACCTATATTTAGCCTTTCAACCCACTTTGTTTTATGGATAGTTCCCGCTTTTACAGCTTGCTTAAACATGATTTTGCACATACGCCCACTGCAAAACAGGAGGTTACCCTGCAACTCTTGTCCAAATTTGTATTAAACAAAAGCAATGAAGATGTTTTTTTATTAAAAGGATATGCAGGAACTGGTAAGACAACTTTAGTGGGAACGCTGGTTAAAAATATCTGGAAGGCACAACTTTCATTTTCATTGTTGGCACCTACGGGTAGAGCAGCTAAAGTAATAAGTAACTATGCAGGTAAACAGGCACTTACTATTCATAAAAAGATTTATCAACCTAAAAGTGAAAGTGGAGGTAGCGTTTCGTTTACACTTCAAAAGAACAAAGGAAAAAATATCCTTTTTATTGTAGATGAGGCATCTATGATACCAGATGTAGCCCAGGAGTCCAAATTATTCGAAAATGGCTCGCTTCTAGACGATCTTATGGAATATGTTTACAGTGGCACAAATTGTAAATTACTCCTTATTGGTGATACAGCTCAATTACCTCCTGTAAAGCTATCACTTAGTCCTGCATTAGATGCAAGAACGCTTGAAAGTCATTATCATAAAGATGTTATTGAAATTGAGTTGGACGAAGTTGTACGCCAACAAACCGATAGTGGTATTTTATACAACGCCACTAAATTGCGCGAAGTCTTAGACAATGGTTTTTATGAAAGTTTCAAGTTTTCTGAAATTAATTTTCCTGAAGTAATTCGTCCACAAGACGGTCACGAACTGTTAGACGCAATTAGCGACTGCTACCATACAAAAGGAAATGAAGAAACGGTGATTATTGTACGATCTAATAAACGTGCCAATCTGTACAATCAGAACATACGCAACCGAATTCTTTTTCAGGAAGAAGAACTTTCAGCTGGAGATTATTTAATGGTGGTGAAAAACAATTATTATTGGGTAAAACCAACCACAGATGCTGGGTTTATTGCAAATGGCGATATTATTAAGGTGTTAGAAATTTTTAGTATAAAGGAGCTGTATGGTTTTCGTTTTGCTGAAGTTTCTATACAAATGATAGATTATCCAAAAATGAAACCTTTTGAGACCGTTTTATTACTAGACACACTAGTTTCCGAAAAATCTTCACTTACCTACGAAGAGTCCAATACCCTTTACCAAGAAGTGATGAAAGATTATGAAGATGAAAAAAGTAAGTATAAAAAATTCTTAGCTGTTAAAAAAAATAAATACTTTAACGCCTTGCAAGTAAAATTCTCGTATGCCATTACCTGCCACAAATCGCAGGGAGGGCAATGGGATACTGTTTTTGTAGAACAACCTTATTTGCCAAACGGTGTTGACAAAGATTACCTGCGCTGGTTGTATACTGCTGTTACAAGAGCTAAAGAGAAGCTCTATTTAATAGGGTTTAAAAATGAATTTTTTGAAAATGCCGAGTAAACCTTTTGGGCATTTTTGTATCTAGTACCTATATAATTATATACTTTTGCATTCCACAACAATAAATACGCACAAGATTTGAAAATAATTGCAATGATCCCAGCGCGATACGGCGCTACTAGATTTCCAGGAAAATTAATGCAAGATTTGGGCGGCAAGCCTGTAATTGTTAGAACCTACGATGCTACAAAAGCAACACAGCTTTTCGATGAAGTGTACGTTGTAACAGACAGCGAAGAAATTTATAACGAAATTGAAGTTAATGGTGGTAAAGCCATTATGAGTTTAGAAGAACACGACTGTGGAAGCGACCGTATAGCCGAGGCTGTAGAGCATATGGACGTAGATATTATTGTAAACGTTCAAGGAGACGAACCTTTTACCAGTAAAAAAGGACTGGAGCAAGTATTAGCAGTTTTTAAAGGACCCGATGCCGAAAAAATTGATTTAGCCTCCTTAATGACCGAAATTTACGACTGGAAAGAAATAAGCGATCCAAATGCTGTAAAGGTAGTTGTAGATAAAGATAATTTTGCACAATACTTTTCGCGTTCTCCAATCCCGTATCCTCGCGATAAAAATATTGCTATGCAATACTATAAGCACAAAGGGATCTATGCATTTAGAAAACAAGCTTTGATGGATTTCCATAAGTTGCCTATGCGTGCGTTAGAAGCTGCCGAAAAGATTGAATGTATCCGCTATTTGGAATATGGCAAAAACATTAAAATGGCCATCAATAATAATGAAGGAATAGAAATAGATACTCCAGAAGATTTAGCACGAGCAAACAGAGCTTTTAAAGAAAGTTCGAGCACTTCAGTAAATAATAAATACCGAAATTTCCCAATGGTGCCAAAAGTAATTTTTGGACAAGGAAGTTTCGATCAGTTACCTGCTATTTTAGCGCCTCAACGAAAAGAGAAGGCACCGTTTATTTATTTGGTAGACGATGTTTTCAAGAAAAATGAAGCGTTTACAAACAAGCTAACGCTGCGTTTTAACGATAAATTAATGTATGTCTCTACACTAGAAGAACCTAAAACAGAGCAGGTAGATACTATTGTAAAGAATATTAAAAATGAATTTACACACCAGCCATCTGGAATTATTGGAATTGGCGGTGGAAGTATCTTAGATCTCGCCAAAGCTGTTTCTTTATTGTTAACTAATAAGGGAAGTGCTGCAGATTACCAGGGTTGGGATTTGCTTAAAAATAAAGGAATTTACCATGTTGGAATTCCAACTATCTCTGGAACAGGAGCCGAAGTTTCCAGAACAGCCATCTTAACCGGACCAGAAAAAAAGTTAGGACTTAATAGCGATTTTACTCCTTACGATCAAGTGGTCTTAGATCCAGATTTAACTGTAGGTGTCGCCAAAGACCAATGGTTCTTTACAGGTATGGATTGCTTTATACATTGTGTAGAATCTTTAAACGGAACTTTCTTGAACGCTTTTAGTGAAAGTTATGGAGAGAAAGCATACGACCTTTGTAAAGAAATTTTCTTAACAGATACACTATCCGATGCCGAATCCAGAGCCAAACTTATGATGGCTTCTTGGCATGGGGGTATGAGTATCGCATATTCTCAGGTTGGAGTAGCACATGCCATGAGTTACGGGTTATCCTATGTGTTAGGAACTAAGCACGGTGTAGGAAATTGTATTGTTTTTGATCATTTACACGACTATTACCCAGAAGATGTAGTGCTCTTTAAAGAGATGGTGAAATTGCATGATATTAATATTCCGCAAAATATATGTGCTAACCTCACGGAAGATCAAATGGAAACGATGATAGACATAGCGTTAAGTTTGGTGCCACTTTGGGAAAATGCTTTAGGGGACGATTGGGAAACAATTATGACCCGAGACAAGCTAAAAGCGCTATATTTGAAGATGTAGTAATAGCATTCTCATTGGGATTTACAAAATTTATATTTAATAAAGTTTTAGGCTGGAACATTACGGGTGATTTTGATAGAAATATTAAAAAATCTGTAATTATAGTAGTGCCGCATACCAGCTGGCACGATTTCTATATTGGTGTTTTTACAAGACGTATTTTGAAAGTTGAAATTAATTATGTGGCGAAGAGAGAGTTGTTTGATTCTCCCTTTGGATGGTATTTTAAATGGATGGGAGGCGCTGCTTTAGATCGTACTCCTGGACAAAATAAAGTAGAAGCCATTGCTGAAGTTTTTAAACAAAAAGAAGAATTTAGATTAGCGCTAGCTCCCGAAGGTACCCGAAAAAAAGTTTTACACTGGAAAACAGGATTTTACTTTATCGCCTTAAAAGCCGAAGTCCCTATTATCCCAGTTTCCTTCGACTATAAAACTAAAACGGTTACCATTAACCCGGCATTTTATCCTACAGGCACTATTAAAAAGGATATGCCCGTACTTCGCAAGTATTACGACGGTGTTGTAGGGAAGGTGCCAGCGTATTCTTAATAAGTAATAAAAAATCCCAAACTCCTAAATAGTATATACAGGAGATTGGGATTATTTTCTTAGATGTATAGGAACCTATGCTTCTGAAGCTTCTACCATGGTGTGATATACATTTTGTACATCGTCGTCTTCTTCCAGTTTTTCCAGTAACTTTTCAACATCTGCGACTTCTTCAGCACCTAGCTTTTTAGTCACTTGTGGAATGCGCTCAAATCCTGAAGAGATTATTTCAATGTTATTTTCTTCTAAATATGATTGTATAGCGCCAAAACTTTCAAATGGTGCATAAATCATCACACCCGGTTCTTCTTCGTCTTCGTTGTTGAAAATTTCTTCAACACCAAAATCTATTAATTCTAATTCTAATTCTTCCAAATCACGATCTTGCGCATTAATTCTGAAATTACACACATGATCGAACATAAACACCACAGATCCTGAAGTGCCTAAACTACCGTCTGTTTTGTTGAAATAAGAGCGTACATTCGCAACAGTTCTTGTGTTGTTATCGGTAGCAGTTTCAATAAGAACCGCAATGCCGTGTTGTGCGTACCCTTCAAATAAAACCTCTTTAAAATCGCCTAGACTCTTGTCACTGGCTCGTTTAATAGCGCGCTCTACATTGTCCTTTGGCATATTTACAGCCTTGGCATTTTGTATTACGGCACGTAGTCGAGAATTAGCATCGGGATCTGGACCACCTTCTTTTACGGCCATCACAATGTCTTTCCCAATACGTGTAAACGCCTTGGACATTGCAGACCAGCGTTTCATTTTTCTTGCTTTTCTAAATTCGAAAGCTCTTCCCATAAAATGTAGATTTATACTAGTTCATTTGAATGTCCCAAATATAGAAATTCCGACTTACAAGTACCAAATTCCAAAATAGAAACTTTAGCGAGTTTTATCCAATCAGCTCATCAATAACACTGGCAAACTCAAAATCTTTATCGGTTACCCCGCCAGCATCGTGCGTAGAAAGTGTAATATGTAATTTGTTATACACGTTGGTCCAGTCCGGGTGGTGCTGCAGTCGCTCCGCTTCAAAAGCAATGCGGGTCATGATGGTGAAGGTTTCTTTAAAATTTTCGAATTCAAAGGCAGTGTGCAGGGCATTTTCTTCAAACTCCCAGCCTTCAAAATCTCTTAGTTTTTGGAGCACTTCTTTTTCAGTATAAGGTTTCATGTGATTTATTTTAATTTGCGTTACTGGCCTAAGCACTAGTATTATTTTCCTGTGTTTTAATAACACTTCAAATTACAACAGACTTCTTCTTTTAACTCACAGCGAGCCCTAAAGATTCCTATCTGGCTCTCTACGTTTATCGTACTTGATATCGCTTAGCACCGAAGATTTTATTCCTACAAAGAAATACCAGGCCGTGTTACGAGCTCCAATAGGCGTCCAGTTAAAAGAAATGCGCCAACTTTCCAAATCTCGCTCAAACCTCATTTGTGTTAACGTTACTCCTTTGTTGGTAAAATCGTACCCGCTAGAAACACCTACCTGCCATCGTGGCGAAAGCTCTACATTTGAACTAAACATAAACGATTGGGATGAAATTTCGTTTTGTCGCTGAAGGTTATTATAGGTTATCGTGTATGCAAAACGTAAGTCCCAAGGAATATCAAAAGCATACCAATCCTTGTTGGCACTATTACCATTCTCTTTATCCTTATTAAAAGAACTGTCACCAATATCTTGTCCCACCCCAAATAAATCGTCTGGCCTTCCGCCATTGGCAAAGGTTTCATCGTCTATGCGGTCTGTATCGTCTTTGTTGTCTGTTTCAAAATCTTTACTGGAAAAACTATAATTAATAGAAACGTTACTACTGGTGAGGCGGAACAAACTACCTCCATTATTTATGTTAAATTCGTCTATTTTTTGATTGTTATTATTTAAAGCATACGGATCTAAAGTACCGGTAAAGTTTATGTCTAGTTTTGGTATTACAGGAATATTTCCAGTAAATCTAAGCGGACTCCAGGGTAACGAATCTCCAGCAAGATTATAGCCTGTACTAAAATTTAAGTTGTTTAAGAGTACAATTTTCTTTGGTTCTGTGGCTGTAGTGTCTTTATCCCGCACTTTCGCCTCAAAAGTGTTACTTAAGGACATTCCTATATTACTGGAGTAGGTGTTATTAGGAGCGCCATATAGAGTGTTTTGAAATCGTGAAAATTCTACTACTTCGGCAGCTACGTCTGGATCTGCGGTAGGAACTTGTAGTTCTTCGTAGTATTGATCGAAGCCAGGGTTAACGTTGTAACTAATATTGGGTCGCACGACATGACGTAGTTTTTGGAATTTTGTATCCTCCCCAAAGTTATAGGTTCCGTAAAATGTAGTTCCAAGACTGGTAGAAAAATTATAGGTAAAATAGCGGTCAAATCCCTTCAACGTATCAATTACAACCGCATCTTGGGTTTCGTCGTAGGTTCTGTTTGTAGTATTTCCTACCCAGGTTTCCTGTAAACTAGAGCTAATGGAAGCGCTTAAATACTTCAGTACTTTAAAATTGGTGCTTACGGGGATGCTATGGCGTGCTCCTATTTGTGCAGACCCAAACATTTCAGGTTTAAAGAAAAGTGAATCTGTTGTTTGGTATCTATTCTCTGCCGCCAGATCGTACTGAAAGTTCACATTTTGAATAATTCCCTTTTTCACTCCTTCTTTAGGCGCAAAAGGAAAAACTCTGGAAACACTTGCGTTTACATTTGGCAAAGACATATTTATCTCCTGTGTATTGGTATTCTGGGTGTGTGTTCCTGCAGCAGTAAAATTTACTTGTGGTTCGGTTTCAAATGTCTTGGAATATGAAACAGAGGAGCTTAATGTGTTTACCAAGCCACTACCATTATTGGTTTGATTAATAGATTGCCTAAAATAACGGCTGCTTCCCAAGTTAACCGAAGCCGAGAATCGAGAAGTAGGATTGGCCTTTGTGTCCTGACTGTGGTTCCACCGTATGTTATACACAGACGACTGACTAAAATCTGGGAATCCACGCTCGCTGTCTATCAGGCTTTCGTAACGTACATTAATATTCCCTCTATACTTGTAGCGCATGGCATACGCTGCCTCACCACGCAATCCGTAACTACCGTTGGTATAGTAATCTCCAAGGACTGCAAGATCGACATAATCGTTTATAGCAAAATAATACCCTCCATTCTGGAAGAAAAACCCTCGGTTATTATTATCCCCAATAGAAGGGATAATGAAGCCAGACGCTCTGTCTTCAGTAAGTGGAAAATATGCAAAAGGTAAACCTAAGGGTGTAGGAACATTGGCAATGTACATATTGGTAAGTCCCGTAACAATCTTCTTCTTAGGAACAAACTTGGCTTTTCTTGTGTAAAAGTAATATTCTGGATCTTCAAGATTTGTAGAGGTGGTAAAGCGAACATTTTGCAGGTACACAACGGAGTCGTTTTCTTTTTTGGTGACTTCGGCTAACACGTGAAATCCATTTTGTTCGGTTCTGGAATTATAGACAATTGCTTTTTGTGTTTTGGTGTTAAACTTCATAGAGTCGGGCTCTACTCGGTTTTGCGCTTGTACAAATACAGGGCGTTGTGAATACGTTCCTGCGCTATCAATTCCTTTAGCAAAAACTTCGTTGGTATTATAGTCCAGCACAATTAAACCTGCATCAATTCGCATGTCTTCATATACAATGTACGCTTTGTTGTACATATATATCTTTTGGTTTAGCTGATCCATAAAGATATAATCTTCGCCATAATAGTCTACAACACCTGTTAAAAATTCATCTTTTTGCTTTATGGTGTCGTTTTTTACCGTATCGTTTACAATTTCTAGACGTTCGGTAACGATGGGTTTTAAGTTTACGGTAGTGGTGTCAACCTTGTTTATAGTGTCTGAGGGGATATTTACTTCCGTTTTGTTAGGTAGGTCTTGCGCATAAACAAAAGCACTGTTTATGAACAGTACTATGTAGATAAGTAAGTAAGAATGCCGTTGTTTGTGCAACACTAGAAACCTATTATTTTATAACTTTGGTTCAGTTTTTGAAAGTTCAAAAGTAAGCATATTTTTTTGCCTACTATTTCAATACTATCAAATTTCAACCAACGTTAGAGATATATAAAACGTTTACATATTTGTAACGATTTAAAGACGAATTGATAATGACAGTATTTCAATTTTCAGCAACCTTAAAAATTTTATTTTTCAAATGAAAAAAATACACATAATTTTCACTCTAGTAATACTCTCGGCTTTTATCGCTTTTGGCTTTTCTGGTAACAAGAACGATACCATAAAACCATTTGTTGTAGTGTTAGATGCTGGACATGGAGGAAAGGATTCTGGTAACCGTGGAAATGGTTTTTTTGAAAAAGATATTGTGCTGGATGTTACACTACAAGTAGGGAAGTTACTTGAGAAACATCCCGATATTAAAGTCGTGTATACTCGTACTACAGATGTTTTTATCGATCTATACCGAAGAGGTCCCATTGCCAATGAAGTAGATGCAGATATTTTTGTGTCTATACATTGTGATTCCCATAATTCTCAAGCGTATGGCATTGGAACTTTTGTAATGGGGGTAGACAAATCTGGTAAAAATCTGGAAACTGCTAAAAAAGAAAATGAAGTAATTTTTCTTGAAGAAAACTATGAGGAAACCTATGCAGGGTTCGATCCCAGCTCGCCAGAATCTTTAATTGGCTTAACGTTGATGCAAGAAGAATATCTGGACCAAAGTATCATGTTGGCTAGCTTAATTCAAAATAACATTGTAAACAAGCTCAAACGAAAAGATAGAAGTGTACGCTCGGCTCCATTTTGGGTGTTACACAGTTCTTATATGCCAAGTGTTTTAGTTGAGCTAGGTTTTCTTACAAACAATAGTGAAGGCCCTTATGTAAATTCTAAAAAAGGAAGAAAGGAATTAGCTGCCGAAATTGCAAATGGTATTCTTAGTTATAAGAAGAACATTTCACTAGCTACAGAAAGCTCTCAAAACCCAGAAATTACCGAAGAAGAAATAGAAAAAGCCATAGAAACCACCAAAAAAAATGAATACAAAGGAGTAGCGTTTAGAGTGCAACTAGCAGCCAGCAGCAAAAAGCTGGACACCAAAGCTTCTAATTTTAAAGGGTTGAAAGATGTGGATAGAAAAAAGGAAGATAAACTTTATAAATACTATTATGGAGAAACTTCAGATTACAATAAAATTCAGTTGATGAAAACATACGCTCAAGAAAAAGGTTATTCTTCCTGTTACGTAGTAGCATTCGTGGATGGTGAAAAGAAAAAACTTTCAGAAGTGTTAAAAACCCAAGATAAATAGAAGTTATTTCTATAACTTTGTTACTTAATTTAATTCACAATTTTGAAATTCTCAAGAGAAGTAAAGACAGGAATTCTAGCCATTGGAGCGATATTACTCGTTATTTTTGGCTATAGCTATTTAAAAGGAACCAACATTCTGGAAAAAAATAGAACCTTCTTTGTAAAATACCAAAACGTAGAAGGCTTGTCGCAGGGAGCTCCTGTAACAATTAACGGACTTAAAGTAGGAAAAATACAAAAAATAGACTTTGCCAATGCCAAAGGTGGTTTGGAAGTTGAATTTACTGTAGAGCGTGAATTCGAATTTTCCAAAAATAGTATTGTGCGTATTTATAGCACTGGTATTATTGGGGGAAAAGCTCTTGGAATTTTTCCTATTTACGACGAATCTGGTGTAGCCCAAACGGGAGACACCCTTGCAGGCGAAGTTCAGCCAGGGATGTTAGATGAGTTTAGCAAAACCTTAGCTCCTTTAGAACAAAAACTTCAAGCTACTTTAGGGGTTGTAGACTCTTTATTAATTTCATTTACTGAAATTATAGATGAAGATACCCGTACCGACCTTAAAAAAGCAATTTCTAATCTTGCTGTAGCGACCGACAATTTTGGGAAGCTTTCTGGCAAAGCCGATAATATTTTAGGGAGAAACGGAGAAAAACTAGATAGAACCTTTACAAACCTGGACAATACCGTAGCCAATTTTTCTACACTTTCAGATTCTTTAGCGCAGCTTGAAATTGGACGAATAGTGAAAAACCTGGAAAATGCTAGTATAGGTCTAAAAGAAGTAGTAAATAAAGTGAACAGTAACGAAGGTAGCGTTGGTAAACTATTGAATGACGAGCAGTTATACGATAATCTCGAAGGTGCCACACGGCAATTAGAAGAGTTGCTACAGGACGTAAAATTAAACCCAAAGCGCTACGTACATATATCAGTATTTGGAAAACGAAATAAAGAATACGAATCACCAGAGGATCCAGAAAAATAGCACATGCAATACATTCCTAATATCTTATTTTTGGTAGCGTTGGCTGCAGGCATCGGGTATTTTACTATAAATATTCGTAAAGTTATTAGCCGTATTAAATTAGGGCACAAAGTGGATGCCTCCGATCACACAAAACAACGCTGGAGCAATGTGTTTCGTATTGCGTTGGGACAAAGCAAAATGGTAGTACGTCCTGTATCTGGACTGCTTCATGTTATTGTATACGTAGGTTTCGTGATTATTAATATTGAAGTGCTAGAAATTATTATCGATGGCCTGTTTGGAACCCATCGTGTGCTTTCAGTATTGGGCCCTGTGTACGATTTCTTAATTGCTTCTTTTGAAATTTTAGCACTTTTGGTACTCATAGGGGTTATTCTTTTTTGGACCCGTCGAAACATTCAGAAAATAAAACGCTTCTGGGCTCGGGAAATGAAAGGATGGCCTAAAAATGATGCGAATTATATTCTCTATTTTGAAATGGTACTTATGATACTATTTCTCACTATGAATGCAGCAGATTTGGTACTCCAAAATGGAGTAGCTTCTGGCGCTTATACCAGTGAAACCGCAAGCCATTATGTGCAAGCAGGTTCGTATCCTGTGAGTCAGTTTATTGCGCCTTTATTTGAAGGAATGACCGAAGGAACTCTAATTATTATTGAAAGAACTACCTGGTGGCTCCATATTTTGGGAATTTTAGTGTTTTTGAATTATTTATATTTCAGTAAGCATTTACATATTCTTCTTGCTTTTCCAAATGTATACTTCGGAAGGGTACAACCTAAAGGACAGTTTAAAAATTTAGATTCGGTTACTAACGAAGTGAAATTAATGATGGATCCTACTGCCGATCCTTACGCAGCTCCAGCCGAAGGAGCCGAAGCACCTGCAAAATTTGGCGCCAGTGATGTGATGGATTTAACCCGCACACAATTACTGAACGCATACACCTGCACCGAATGTGGCCGCTGCACCAGCGAATGCCCTGCCAACCAGACAGGAAAAAAATTATCGCCTCGTAAAATTATGATGGATACCCGTGACCGTCTTGTGGAAGTGGGTAAAAACGTAGAGGCCAACGGAGGTGAGTTTAAAGACGATGGCAAGCAATTGTTAGACGATTATATTCTAAGAGAAGAATTGTGGGCCTGTACTACTTGTAACGCCTGCGTAGAAGCCTGCCCCGTAAGCATAGATCCATTAAGTATTATTATGGATATGCGCCAGTATTTGGTGATGGAACAAAGTGCCGCACCCAACGAGCTGAATGTAACAATGTCTAATATTGAAAACAACAGTGCACCCTGGCCATTTAACCAAATGGATAGATTAAACTGGAAAGATGAAGTGTAATTAAAAAGAGATTTCCGCCTATACGGAAAAGAAATATGAAAAAGGAAGACGCAGAAAAGTTACTACACGAAAAAGTTGAAGGTGGCGAAACGGTAAGTCCGGTATTACCAAAAGGTGTGAAAAACTATTTAATAGATATAGATGGCACCATAACCGAAGACGTACCTAACGAACAACCAGAACGTATGGCAACCTGCGAACCATTTCCAGATGCCCTTAAAACGCTGAATAACTGGTACGATAAGGGACACTTAATATGTTTCTTTACCTCAAGAACCGAAGACCATAGAGAAGTAACCGAAACCTGGCTACAAAAACACGGATTTAAATACCATTCCCTTTTAATGGGAAAACCACGTGGCGGGAATTACCATTGGGTAGACAATCACCTGGTAAAAGCGACACGGTATAAAGGGAAATTTACCGACTTGGTCGATAAAGAAGTGACTATTCAGGTATTTGAAGATTAATGTTTAGTTAGCCGTTAACAGACATCTGTTGGTGGTGAATTATTAATTTTTGTTAGGTTGAGAAACTACTAATAACCGTTAACTTTTAACGATTTTACTTTTATAAAATGAGCGAAGCAATACAAGTCCCAACAATGGCCGAATATATGGCGCAAGGCAAAAAACCCGAAGTTTTATTTTGGGTAGGTTGCGCAGGAAGTTTTGACGACAGAGCCAAAAAAATTACCAAAGCATTTGTAAAATTATTGCACAATGCCAAGGTAGATTTTGCCGTGTTAGGTACTGAAGAAGGTTGCACAGGAGATCCCGCAAAACGTGCTGGAAACGAATTCTTATTCCAGATGCAAGCCATGATGAATATTGAAGTGCTTAACGGTTACGAAATCAAAAAAGTAGTGACTGCTTGTCCGCACTGCTTTAATACTATTAAAAATGAATACCCCGGTTTAGGCGGTACTTACGAAGTGATGCACCACACTCAATTTTTGAAAGCCCTAATGAATGAAGGCAGATTAAAAGTGGAAGGTGGAAAATTTAAAGGAAAACGCATCACATTTCACGATCCTTGCTACTTAGGTCGTGCCAATAACGAATACGAAGCCCCTCGAGAATTACTTCAGAAACTAGAGGTAGAACTTACCGAAATGAAACGCTGTAAGTCCCGCGGATTATGTTGTGGTGCTGGTGGTGCCCAAATGTTTAAAGAGCCAGAACCAGGTGATAAAGACATTAATGTAGAGCGTACAGACGAAGCACTAGACACAAAACCAGACGTAATTGCAGCAGGCTGTCCTTTTTGCAACACGATGTTAACCGATGGCGTGAAAAACTTCAATAAAGAAGGAGACGTAGCCGTGATGGACGTAGCCGAAATGATAGCTAGCGCGCAGGATTTGTAGTGTCCAACTTATTTATAAAGCCTTATCTTTAGTTATTTAATACCGATTTTGAGCCTGAAATTTAAGGTGTTAAGAACGCTATGTTTATTTACTATGAAGAGAAATAGTATTTTACTTTTTTTTGTTTCTCTAGTGGTAAGCATACTGGCAACTTCATTAAATGCGCAAGAAGATATTTCGGGTAGTTACCATGTTCGTGGAAATAGTCCAGAAGGGGGAGCCAATTATGTACTCTTCCCAGATAATACGTTTGTTGTAGGCTATTTTGGTGGTATGATTACAGGAACTTGGCAAAAAGATGGTGCTCATGTCTTTTTTAAAAATAGAGCAGAACCAAAATTTGTACTATACGGTAGAATGGTGCCTATGTTGAAGGACACAGTTCAAATTCGGTTCAATGTACGTGAAAATCAAGGTGTCGCAGTAGGTCTTAACAAAACGGAGCCTGTGCTGGTGAAATCTGTATTTAATGAAAATGCCAATTGCTTTTCCTATCCCTATATGTATAAGCAAACTGCAGTAATTCAGGATATATACGCTATTACTATTCCTTATAAATCAGCTGATAAATTTTTGATCACAGAGGGATTTCATTTCAAAAATAATGAAAAGCAAAACGATTTCATAGTAGTAAATCTCCCTAGCGAATATACCACTGCCAGTAGCTTTTCTGCTAAAATAGAAAACGGATTGCTATATTTTGGTAGTAGTTCCAATGGCGTTAAAAAACGACCTCTCGATAGCTTATCTGAAGAAGACGCATTGTATCTTAAAAACTATACCCAAAACTCATTAGTACCATCAACATTAAACTATGGCGACGAGTTTTTCCCTTATCTGGAACAACCTACCGAACAAGATCTCACGCCATTTATACGCATAGAAGCAACTTTCCTGAATGCCCTAAATGTTGAGCTTTTAGAAGGTAGCTTCTTTCATACTACTTGTAAGGATTAATTTTATTTCTTCACCAACTTACAATCGTATCGCTCCATATCCGGCATCCCATAATTTTTTATTATATGCGGGTAGCCTGCTGTTACGTAGTATGTTGCCAGTAGTCTTTAATTGTTGCCATTGTACATCTAATTCGGCTTTTCGGTTTATGTTAGATTGGTTTAGCCTTGGGATACTTCCATTTGTCTGGTTCATCAGGAATAAATATTCGGCTGTAAATTTATTTTCAAAGTTTTCTACATCATCATAAGCCTGAGAGCGACGTTGCACCATTTGATCGTCCCATGCTTCTAATTCTTTAAGAAGTTCTTTGCCTTCAGTAACCAGAAGACTGTTTTTATTGGATGCTTCCATGCTTTTCAATAGCTTCGAGATACCATCCTGTGCTGTTTTTAGCGTGTTTACGAGTTGATGCATTTCGGTAACATTTCCTTCAACTTCATTCATAAAAGTATCGTATTCAGTAAACTGAGACTTACTTATTGTATAGGAAGGGTTGTTTTTTATAATAACCTGTTTTTTAACAGCTTCCCCTTTGTAACGTAAAGTAGCAGTGTAAGTTCCAGGAATGACTTTATGTCCTCCAAAACCAGCTTCAATATACACACCAGGAACACCAGGAACGATTGCGTGTTGCATATTCCATACAAATCGGTTGACTCCTTCTTTTTTGGACAGCACAGGCGCAGGGGGTGCGCCTCCGCCATTATGTGGAATGTAGCTTTCATCTTTAGTAGAAGTTAACGTATTAATAACCTTCCCAGTTGCATTGGTAATTGTTAGCGTTACCTCGTCATCTTCGGAAACGTTTGGTAAATAATAATACAGTTCCACACCATTTACGGGGTTTACACCTTCAAATTCTTGGGTGCCGTTAAATGAATTACTGTTCATTGCACTTCCCCAGTTACCATAAACAATGGGCTCGGGGGTATAGAGTTTAAAGTCTTTATTGTTTTGTTGAAATTGTGCTACTAAAGATAGATTATCTAAAATCCAAAACGAACGTCCTGAAGTAGCAACTATAAGGTCGTTGCGGTGTACTTTTAAATCTAAAATAGGGGTTACAGGCAAATTAAGTTGAAACGGTTGCCAGGAGGCACCATCATTGAATGAGATATACACACCCTGCTCGGTGCCTGCATATAAAAGCCCTTTCGTATTCTCATCTTCCCGCACTACACGTGTATAGGCTCCGTTTGGAATACCGGTGCTAATATTTGTCCAGCTTTTTCCGTAGTTGGTACTTTTGTAAAGTGCGGGTGTATAATCGCCTAACTTATATTTAGTAGTAGCAATATATACAGTCGCCGAATCATGAGGGGATACTTCAATAGCATTTACAAGGGTTTCACCTAGATTTTTTGGGGTAATATTTTGCCATGTATTTCCATTGTCTTGTGTAAGTTGTACGAATCCGTCATCACTTCCGCTATAAAACACACCTGCTTTGTGTGGTGACTCTACCAAGTAGCTTATGGTTCCGTAACTTTCGGCACCTACGGCTTCATTGGTGTAAGGGCCACCTCCTTTTCCTTGCTTTTCATCGATATCGCGTGTTAAATCGGGTGAAAATTCTGTCCACGTTTTACCAAGGTCGGTAGATTTCAATACTAATTGAGCGGCGTGGTAGATGGTTTGGGGTTCGTGTTGGGACCAGACGATGGGTGCATTCCAATTATAGAGGTATTTCATATCACGCGCAGCACGGCCTAAATACTGGATAGGAGCTGCCATCACTTGTGTGCTGGCTCTACTTTCCATATCTAATACTTCTATTGTTCCCAAATAACTGCCTCCAACAGTGAGTTTTGGATTGTCTTTATCGAAAGCTAAAAAAGCACTTTCACCACCTGCTGCCGATGTCCAATCACTTTTAGAAATACTATAACTTCCAGGGCTCATACTGGCAATTTTAACCGAAGTATTATCCTGTTGTCCTCCATAAATATTGTATGGATACAAATTGTCTACATTAATTCTGTAAAATTGAGCTGTTGACATAATATCCTGTGAAGACCAACTTTCCCCAAAATTGAATGAAATTGCAGCACCACCATCGTTAGCAATCACCATATTTTTTGAGTTGTTCGGATTAATCCATAAATCATGGTAGTCGCCATGAGTCCCTGTGATACGCTCCCATGTTTTTCCGCCGTCCTTTGTGCGTAGGGCAGGAGCGCTTAGTACATAGACAGTTTCTTCGTCGTTTGGATCTATATAAAGCTCAATATAATACCAAGCGCGTTGTGTTAATCTGTTGTCTCCACTTACTTGAGACCAGCTTTTTCCTGCGTTGTTAGATACATAGAGACCACTTTGATCGGTTTGGGTATCACTTTCAATAAGGGCATATACTTTGTCGCTATTGCTTCGACTCACGGCAATGGCCATTTTACCTAATTCTTTTGGGATACCGTTTTCCAGGTGTTCCCAGGTTTCACCAGCATCGGTACTTTTGTAAAGTCCGCTGCCTTCGCCACCGCTTATTATTTTCCAAGGCGTGCGTTGGTGGTGCCACATAGCAGCATAAAGTACTTGTGGATTGTTAACGTCCATAGACAATTCCGATGCTCCTGTAAACTCATTCACAAAGAGTGTTTTTTTCCAAGTAACGCCACCATCTGTAGATTTATACACACCACGTTCGGTTGTAGGGCTTGGATACTTCCCTTGTGCTGCTACGTAGACAATATCTGGGTTTGTTGGGTGAATTACGATTCTTGAAATCTGCTCGGTAGGCCTTAGCCCAATATGTTTCCATGTGTTTCCAGCATCGGTAGACTTATAAACTCCATCTCCGTAGGAAGACATTACCCCACGAATAGCGTGTTCTCCCATCCCAACATACACAATATTGGGATTGCTTTCCGAAACTGCAACTGCTCCTATTGTCCCCGTTTCAAAAAAACCATCGCTTATGTTATTCCAGTGAGCCCCAGCGTCTTCGGTTTTCCAAAGACCACCACCCGTAGTACCCATATAATAGGTAAGCGGGTCACTTACGTCACCAGAAGCTGCTACAGAGCGTCCTCCACGATATGGACCAATGTTTCTGTATTTCATTTGGGAGAAATACGCTTCAGCTTGTTGTCCAAAAATGGTTAGTGTGGCGAAAAGAAATAATAAGAGCGAAGTGGTACGTTTCATAGTGTTTTTTGTTTGGTTGTTTAAAAATAACTGAATTCCAATAAACCACCACAGAGAAAATTAAATGAGGGTGTTAAAGTTTTGGCATTACATGCGATACGTATTCATTCCCGTTAAATAAAACACAAACCTTGCTATTCCTTTGCTTCACTTAGGGCTTTGCCGTATTTTGAAAACAAAAAACTATGAGTGAAGTAAAAGCATACGGTGCAAAAAAGCAAAAAGCAGATTTGGAACAAATGACCATTGAGCGCAGAGCGTTACAGCCTGACGATGTTCACATTAAAATTACCTACTGTGGTGTGTGCCATAGCGATATCCATACGGTACAAAACGACTGGGGAAATGCAAAATACCCTGTGGTGCCAGGTCACGAAATTATAGGTAGGGTTGAGGCCGTTGGAAAAAATGTAGCTGCGTATAAAAAAGGAGATCTGGTAGGGGTAGGTTGTATGGTAGATTCTTGTAGAGAATGTAGCGCTTGCGAAGCTGATTTGGAACAATTTTGTGAAAAAGGAATGGTTGGGACTTACAATGGACCAAATAAACATTTAGGGGGTCACACTTATGGAGGCTATTCCCAAGAAATTCTTGTAGACCAATACTATGTGCTCTCTATTCCTGAAAACTTAGATGAAAAAGCTGTTGCACCTTTATTATGTGCAGGTATTACAACATATTCACCCCTAAACCATTGGAATGTAAAGAAAGGTGATAAAGTGGGTGTAATTGGTTTAGGGGGTTTAGGCCATATGGGAATTAAAATCGCTGCAGCGATGGGCGCGAATGTTGTGATGATTACAACATCACCTAAAAAAGCTGATGACGCCAAACGTCTAGGAGCAGATGAAGTGCTTATATCTAAAAATGATGAAGACATGAAGAAACATAAGGGCTCATTCGATTTCTTATTGAATACTGTGCCTGTTGGTCACGATATAAATCCGTACCTAGAATTACTAAAACGAGATAGCACCATGGTTATGGTAGGCGCTATCGAACCCTTAGAAAAAATGCACGGTGGCAATTTAATTATGGGTAGAAAACGTGTTGCAGGTTCGTTAATTGGAGGAATAAAAGAAACACAGGAAATGCTCGATTTCTGCGGAAAGCATGACATTGTGAGCGATGTAGAAATCATTGATATGAAGGAAATAAACAAAGCCTATCAACGCGTACAAGATAGCGACGTAAAGTACAGGTTTGTAATAGATATGAAATCTTTACAATAAGCTTACTGGCATCATAACTAAAACCCTAACGCCTTCTATGGTTTTAGGGTTTTGTTTTTAGAGCTCGTTTTATCTATAATTTCAGTAACTTTAAAAGCTATTTAAAACACAATTTCTATGAACCGTTTTTACACATTATTTTCATTATTTGTCTCTTTTTTTATTACCAGTTTGGTTTTGGCCCAGGACTTTAAAGCCTTTCAATACCGAAATGTGGGGCCGTTACGAGGAGGGCGTGTTACAGCTGTAACTGGTATCCCAGAGGTGCCTGGCACTTTCTTTTTAGGAGCCACAGGAGGAGGTGTATGGAAAACCGATGATTATGGAACCACATGGTATAATATTTCAGATGGTTTCTTTGAAACACCCTCTATTGGTGCAATTGAGGTAGCACCAAAGAATTCAAATATTGTATATGTGGGAACAGGCTCAGATGGGCTACGAAGCAATGTAATAAGTGGAAGAGGAATGTACAAATCTATAAACGGCGGAACTTCCTGGAAACATATAGGGCTTAAAGATGTTGGGCAAATTGGTGCTGTTGAAATAGATAGTAAAGATTCAAATATTGTATATGTTGCTGCTATTGGAAATGCATTCAGAAATAATACAGAGCGTGGTATTTTTAAAACTGAAGACGGTGGGAAAACCTGGAAAAAAATCCTTTATGTTTCAGATGAAACAGGATTTTCAGATCTAGAAATTCATCCTAAAAAAAATAATGTACTCTATGCAGCAGCCTGGAAAGGGCAACGCAAACCGTGGACAATCATTTCTGGCGGGACAAATGCCGAAGGAGGTATCTACAAATCTAAAAACGGTGGAAAAGACTGGGAGAAGTTAAATAATGGCTTACCAAAAGGGCTAATTGGTAAAATAGACCTAGCCGTTTCGGCAGATAATCCAAAAGTACTGTACGCTATAATTGAAGCCGAAGAAGCCGAACGCGGACTCTATAAATCTGAAGATGAAGGAAAATCGTTTGTACATGTGTCGGACGATGTTCGTTTGGTAAATCGGCCATTCTATTATACCAACGTTGAAGCAGATCCCAACAACGAAAATATTGTTTTCTCTATGTCAAATCCAGGATTAAAATCGGTTGACGGTGGAAAAACTTGGAAACATTTTGATGTTCCGCATGGAGACAATCATGATATTTGGTTAAACCCTACTAATTCAAACTTGCTCGTTCAAGCCAATGATGGCGGGGCAAATGTATCTCATAATGGTGGAGCAACGTGGTCCACACAGTTCAACCAGCCTACTGCAGAATTATACCAAGTAGAAGTAGACGATCAGTACCCGTATTGGTTGTACGCGGGGCAGCAGGATAATAGTTCTACGATTGCAGTGCCTAGTTTTCCACCAAATTCGGTGCAAAACCCTGAAACGGGCTGGCTTATAAATACAGGGGGTTGCGAAACAGGCCCGGGAGTTCCTAAGCCGGGAGATCATAATATTGTGTATGCCAATTGTAAAGGAAGATTTAGTGTATTCGATAAGCGTACGGGAACTGAAAAAGGCTACTATGTGGGAGGTGCTAATATTTACGGGCATAATCCTAAAGATTTGGAATACCGTTTTCAGCGTGTGGCACCAATTCACGTATCACCGCATAATCCAGATGTGGTATATCACGGTTCACAATTTTTACATAAAACTACCAACGAAGGTTTGGCGTGGGAAACAATTTCACCAGATTTAACCGCTTTTGAAGCCGATAAGCAAGTTCCCTCTGGGAGTCCTATAACCAGGGATATTACTGGAGAAGAATACTACAGCACGTTATATTCCATTAGAGAATCTGAATTGATGGAAGGGCTCATCTGGACTGGATCTAACGACGGTGTAGTCTCTCTTACAAAAGATGGAGGCACTACTTGGACAAATATTACCCCAAGCGGTCTCCCAAAAGGTGGGAGGGTAGATGCAATTGAGCCTTCTCATTTCAATCCTGCCAAAGCTTACATAGCTGTAGACATGCACTTATTGGGAGATGCAAAACCCTATATCTATAAAACATCAAATTATGGTAAAACCTGGGAGTTGTTAACCAATGGAACTAACGGAATTCCATCCGATTTTACCACAAAGGTAATTCGTGAAGATCCGGAGCGCGTGGGATTACTATTTGCAGGAACAGACTATGGTGTTTTTGTTTCTTTTAACGATGGGGTAACGTGGCAAAAATTTCAGCAAAACTTACCTGTTACTCCTATTACCGATATAAAAATTTTTAGAGGCGATCTTATTTTAAGTACTATGGGACGTGGCTTTTGGATTTTAGACAATATTACTGCATTGCGACAACCAGAAATTAATGTATTAAATACATCACCCGTATTGTTCACTCCAGATACTATTATTAGATATCGCTATCCAACTGTACGAGGGATTTCAAATTTGCAATATCCAAGTACCCGTGTGACGCTGGATTATTTTATTCCGAAGGACTACAAAGGGAGTGTACAGCTAGATATTTTGGATGAAAATAGAATGAATATTACTACTATTTTAAGTGATAGCACTTTGCTGAAAGCATTCGCTGCAACTGCAGTTAAAACAGATACTACTGAAATGGAAGTTGAAGAACAAGAAGGTGTTAGTGATGTCACCGAAGTAGAGGATATGCAACTAAGCCAGATTTTTAGGTATACAGATGAAAGGCTAAGTTCGAAACCTGGCTTACATCGTTTTGATTGGAACCTAAGGCAACGTGGTGCTTGGGATAAGAATATTAAACGACGTTATAAAAGAGGTCCAATGGTAGCACCAGGAACTTATATTGCAAAACTTACCGTAGGCGGTCAAACGTTTGAACAACCTTTTACTATTGTCCCAGACCCTAGAGTACTGGCCGAAAATTTCACTGTTGCGCATATGAAAGAGCAATTAGCATTTCAGAATAAAGTACTAGTACTCCTTTCTGAAGCAAAACAATTGGAAAACACTATAGAAACACAGTTAGAAGATTTAAAAGCTAATAATGCAAATCCAAATCCGGGCAACATTGGAAGCTTAGAAAACACCTTGCAAAAACTTAAAAATAACGACGGTGCGTATCCACAGCAAATGCTTATTTCACAAATTGGTTATCTATATAATATGGTAAGTCAAGCCGATCAATTACCCGGGCATGAGGCAGAAGCCAGGTACGAAGCACTACGTATGCAATTGGAAGGACTTAGAAATACATTATAATATCAGTAAAACTTCAATGTGGGCAAATGTTCTCTTTCAGGGATAGCTTTTTAAAATCTTTCCATACGGGATGGTTAAACCCTTTTGGGGAAAATTTAAATACTATAATTGCCTCTTTACTTGCTTTACAATATTCTTGTGTTATAAAGGTGTGCAAATACATCATTTTTTGAGTGTAACGACCTTCAAAAAGATGTACTGTGCCTATAAAACTGTTTGCAGTGGTATTTTTAAGCAGCGTAGACGTAGGTAGAATAGTGGAGCCATTTTTTCGATTTTTTATATCCAGCAAGCCGTCAAAGTAGTATTGAAGATAGGTTTCCAATTCCTGTATGGTGAGTGGAGCGGGAGTTTTCACTTTCCAGACAAAAACATAAGACCAAAACTCCGGGCTTTCCGTATTCCCCCAACCAGGTGGGAAAACGGCTTCTTCAATACCTTCTAAAGGAATTTCAGGTGCAAAGCTAATGGGAAAGGGGAAAAACTCGGATCCCCATTCGGTTTCAGTAAAAAAAGATTCGTGTGCTGCTACTTTTTCATCTTGAGCAAAAAGGAGTTGCGTTGTAATCAAGAGCACAAATTTTATAATGATTGTAGTTTTCATAATAGTGGCTTAGAATTGTAAAGTTACATCAAATATTATGGCATCGGATATGGTGCTATCCTTGTACTTGCTTTGATAGTTAATACCCCAATCCTGTCTTTTTATTTTAAATTTTGTTGTTATTGTTTGTGTTGTCTCATCGACCATGGCTTTAATCATGATAGGTTTGGAAACACCTTTTATAGTTAAGTCTCCTTCAAACCTGTGTTCGTTTATATTCTCATAATATGTAACTTTAGTTAGCTCCAGCTTAGCTTCGGGATATTTTGTGACGTCAAAGAAATCGTCATTTTTTAAATGACCTATAGGACCATTATTATTGTCTAAGCGATATTCTTCGTTCGAAATGCTTGTCATATCTACAAGAAATGAACCTCCTGTAATGGAGCCGTCTTTTGTGATGAGTTTGCCCTCTTTAAAATTTACGGTACCGTTGTGTTCAGAAAACTTAAACAGATAACTACCTGTCCAGTTAATGGTACTTTCTGCTGTGTTTAACTGATACGTTTTTTGTGATTGACCAGTTACCGTAAGACTGGTTAACATGATGAATGTAATTAATAAGTGTTGCATAATGATATAGTTTAGATTTTGATGTAAAACTATTTCAGCATCCTTTTAAAAGTGTCAAAAGAATGTAAAAGAAGTGTCAACAGCTGTGAAAATTGAGTAAATAGCCTGTTATTTGTAATAATGAAGAAAATAATATCATTCTGCTTACGTGTATTTGGAATTTTTGTAGCGTTCGTGCTTCTTGGTTCCTGCGATCATGATAACCCAGAATTACCTGCCGAAGATGTAAAATTAGCTATGCGAGCTGTAGGCAATCAGGTGCTGTTGTCTCAAAACGATACTACTTCTTTAGTTTTGCCTGTAGTAAAGAAAGCACCGCACAAGTTTGAGCTTTCATTCGAAAAACCGCTCACATTCGATCCGGCCGATTTGAGTCAGATTACAACATCGGTGTTTGAAACCGTTAATCTTCCTAGCAAATACCTAGTTGAAGTACTACAATGCGAAGATGGTGAGGTTGCTTATAGTTATAAAGTAGCGAACCAATCTGAAAAAAATATTATTCCTTGTGGTGGACGTATTGTTCCAAGAGGGTGTTACACGATACAAGTAACATTTGTAAACAACCATGTTGCATCAAAGAATGCTACGCTGTTTTATGTTTTAGTGGCTTTGGTTCTTTTATTTTTAATTTTTGTGTTTTATAGTAAATATCGTTCCTATCATCTAGAAAAAGAAATTACATCGGGAACTATGTTAGGGCATTTTAGCTTTTATCCAGAACAGAACAAACTTGTTAGAGAAGCAAAGGAAATTCCGTTAACCCAAAAAGAATGTGAATTGCTTGCTATTTTTATTGAACACCCTAACCAGGTAATAAAACGAGAAGAACTCACCAAAAGGGTCTGGGAAGATAACGGTGTGATTGTAGGTCGAAGTTTAGACACCTATATTTCTAAGCTACGTAAGAAATTGGAGGAAGACGATAGCATAAAAATCTCGAATGTACATGGAGTAGGGTATAAACTGGAAGTTAATACGGTAGCATAGGAGACAACCCTATGCTAGTACATGTTTTCTGCTAACCTCACTTTTTTCTTTCATTATTCCCTACCGTACAAGGACAATCGCTTAAAGCCTGAAGAAAATCAAGACCAATGGTAATGGAATGTGTACCAGAGTTGTAGTGAGTTAATTCATTTAATGTTATTTGATATGCATAAGAAAAGAATACAATCGATTTCTTAAAACCAATCATTGGGCCAATGCTCAAGGGTTTCATAATTTGATCATTTAAATAGCGGTACGAACCACCTACCCAATAATAATCATCGTCCCTGTTAAACTTTCGGTATTTCAAGTTAATATCTGTGCTAGACCGTTGGTCACTAGCAAATATCTGGTAGAATACCGAAGGTTCTAATTGCGAATTGTTTTTACTTTTAATAAGATATCCGGTATATACTTGGAAATTCAGCAGACTCTGAGGTTCGAAACCTGTAAATTTTTCGGTGTCTTTTTGAAGTAGGTTATTGGCATTAAGGCTTAGAAAATAAGCCTTAATTCTATAGAGCGCACCTACATCGAAATTAATATTAGTAACCTGTCTATTGTCTATTACACTTGGATCTAGGATAGGGGTGTCATAGGTAGTTTCAAAATTTTCAATATCAATTTTAAAGCTATTCATGTTGTATGATATCCCTAGGGACAAATACTGTTTTGATTTGTAATCCAGAACAAGGTGATGTGCATACGATATTTTAAAGCCCTGCTGTCTTGTATTACCATTTTTATCATTATACATAGAAAAGCCCACTCCAGTTTGGTTTGCTATTCTAATATCGGCATATAGCGCTTGATTTCGGGGTGCATTTTTAATACCTACCCATTGCATTAAACCATTTGCTCTAATTCTGAAATTATCTCCAATCCCTGCAAAGGTAGGTGATACAACAAAATCATTATCGGCTAAATATTGACTAAAGACAGGTAAGTTTAACTCTTGTGAATAACTTTGAACCGCCATTAATACAAGTATATATTTTATAATTTTTCTCATAAGAGTAGTTTTAATTTGGGGATTACGGATATAAAAATTAATTATCTATAGAGGGTGAAATGGCCAACAAACTCGTTATTAGACCCATTGTTTAGGTTTACAACAAACCAATAATCACCTGTTGGTAATTCTTGGCCTTTATACCTTCCATCCCATGCTTCACCTACACGTATTACTGCAACTTTACGACCGTATCTGTCATAAATTGAGGATTCTAAATTTGGATAATCTTCGGCACAACCTGGAGACCAGGTATCGAGGACGCCGTCATTATTAGGAGTAAAATAATTAGGGATACAGATTGGGATATACTCTAAGTAGATAGTTGCTTCGGCAGTACAACCGCTGCTATCTGTTACTATTACTGTATAGGTTCCTGTTTCTCCTATTTCAAACACATTCGTAGTACCGTAGTCTACATCATTTAAGGTGAATTGATTGCCTCCTGAACCCCCAGTAGTATTTGCGATAATTTCATTAGGTCCCCCAAGTTCTAACTCGAGTGTAAGGGGTATGAAAATCTGTATGTAAAATAATTCTGTAGATTGTATACATCCATTTGTATGTCTTACAAGAATATAATTATCGGCACTTGGTGGCAGGTTGGTAAACACATTGCTAGTTTGATATGGACCTCCATTTAATGAATACTCTAATTGGCTAAGGTCTACAGTATTTTCATCTACTGTTACAGTTACTGTGTTTCCAGTTGTATTATCTGAGCAAACATACGCTACATCAACAAGCGGGTTAATAAATGCAGCATCTGGGAATGTGATATTCCATTCCGATTCGCAACCTTCACTATCACGTACATACACCGTATGGTCTCCTCCGCCTAAATTGTTGAAGTCGAACATTGTTTGATCTACTCCTCCCGTAACATAATTACCATTAGGATTGTCTAATGCAATGCTGTACGGTGGTGTTCCGCCTAAAATTTCAATACTAAAAGAGCCGTCAGCATCTCCATCGCAAATTTCAGGAAAAATGGAATCTGGTATAATTGAAATAAATACAGCATCTGGTTCAGTAATCGTGAAATTAAAGGTTACAAAACAACCTAATTCATCTTGTACAATAGCATTATAGTTTCCTGGCGCTAAATTGTTAAAGACGGAGGTGTCAAAAAATTGATCTAAATTAGGAGAAATAGCATACTTAATAATACCTGTACCTCCTGTAACATTAATTAACAACGAACCGTTGTTTTCTCCATTACACCGAACATTTTCTACTACAAAATCTACATCGAGTGCTGTTGCAGGTTCGGTAATCGTTATAATATCTGAAGTTGCGGTACAGTCGCCACTTTCAACATATACCACATAGGTACCTGCTGAAAGTTCAGTAAACACTCCAGGGCTGGGCTGTGGAGCAGGAATCGTATTTCCATTGGTATCTTGTAAGGTATAGATGTAGTTTCCTAGTCCGCCAATAGCGGTTGCTGTAATAACTCCATTGTTATCTCCTACACAATTAATGGTAGGGTTGGTTGCATCTAAAAGAACCTCCAGAGTAGGTAATGGATCTATTGTTATATCATTAGATACATTCGAAATACAACCATTTTCATCTCTTACATAATAGTTATAGGTTCCTACCGATACCGGGAAAGTTGTCGATGTAGTAAATGAGCCTAAAATAATACTGAAATCTGAAACATCGCTATACTCATAGATGCCGGTTCCTCCTGTAGCGCTTAAGGTTAGTGTAGATTCAGTTTCACAGGTTTGTGTACTTTCTACAACTAGGGCTGGGAAAATTTCGGTTGGCTGTTCTATTATAATGTCAAGAGAAATAAATTCGCAATCGTATCCATCTGTAATTCTAACTTGATAAATACCCGCTCCCAGATCTGTAAATACGTTTGAAGTTTGCGGACCAGAACTACTTGGAAAAGGGGAAACTGTAATAAGTGTAAAGGTATAATTAGACCCTTGCCCACCAGATACAAGCGTAGCTGTTATAGATGCATTCTGGTCGCCAAAGCAAGACAGCAATGTTGTACTTGGGTCGAATGTAGCAGTTATAGGTGTTGGTACTTCTAGCACAACTGTGTCTGAAGCAATACATCCTTGTGCGTCTCTTGCATTTACAGTATACGTACCTGCTCCCAAACCAGTAAATGTATTGTTAGTCGAGTAAGGTATCGTAACTGCTCCTGTTAGCTCGTATTCATATGGACTTGTTCCACCAGTTGCTATTGCAGTGATAGTTCCACGGTCATTAGTACAAGTAACGCTCGATGTTTCGGATGCAACAACTGTTAATGCAGTTGGAGGCGAGTCTATGTTTGCTACATTAGAAATTGTCTCACAAAATGGCGAGTCTGTTTCAATTACCGCAACACTATAATTACCTGAAGGTAGCCCAGTAATAAGTTGAGGGTCGGTAGCCGTGTTAGTAGCCACACTTACTCCAACGGGAGTACCAGTACCATCTAATAATTGATAGGTGTAATTTCCAGTATAATCTGTAATGGTTAATTCTAGTTCACCATTGGTATCGCCAAAACAGCTATTATCTACCGTAGGTACGATAACTGCAGTAATTAAATCGAAAGGAGTTACTTCCAAAGGAAGTGTTAGAAAGTAACAATTGGTATCGACGTCATTTACCTGAAAGTAATAGGTGCCAGGTCCAGGAATATTAAATATAGGGGATGCTTGTGGTGTTCCAGCAGGTAGCATTTGATATGTAAAATTACCAGAACCACCCGTAACATTAATTTGAACTGTCCCTGAATTAGTACAATCAATTGGAGTTACCGTTGTAAAGGCTGTTGCGGTAATTTCTGGCAATGGATTTACAAGCACGGTATTTGTTGCAACACATCCATTAGCATCTTTGGCATAAATTGAAATTGTTTGGGGCAACCCAGTATCGACAATATCAAATGTATTAGTTGTAAAATAACTTGACCCATCAATACTGTATAGATATGGAGAAGTGCCTCCGGCTTCTGTAAGGGTTAACGTAGCTGTGTTTATAGTGTTATCTGGAGCACATTCAAAATCTGTAATTACACCTGTAACAGATAAAGTTGTTGGTTCATCAATAATTGCATCTTCAGTAGCGATACAATCTCTCCCAGAAGTAACCTGTACCGTGTATGTACCCGCTGGTAAGCCCGTAAAGACATTAGAATTTTGCTGCGGTACTACTATGGGAGCTATAATTTCATATAGATATACAGGGTTGTTATTCCCTGGTAAAAGGTTGACTGTAATAACACCATCGCTATCTCCATTACAACTCACATCTGTTGTACTTGTTGTAAAAGTTACTGGCGTTGCAGCTTCAACAGTTATAGAAACATCGGTATCGCAAGTAGTAGCAACATCTGTAATGGTAATAACATACGTACCCGATGGTACGCCAGAAAATACATTTCCAATTAGCGTAATGGATGGTGGGTTTGGAGTAATACCATAAGTATATGTGCCCGATCCTCCTGTGGCAGTTACTGTAATCTCACCATCATCATCATCACAACTTGGCATTGCAGAAACAGCAGGTGTTATTCCTAAAGGTGGTTCGATAGTGGTGGTTACCAGGTTTCCGCACCCATTTGCATCCATAACTTCAATGGTATGTGTTCCGGATGATAAATTCTGAATAGTAAAAGGAGGTGTTTGCGTTTGAAAAGTACCGCCATCTATGCTAAAACTATAAGGCGGGATTCCAGCTGTTGGTAATGTCACGTCTATTTCAAAATTCCCTTCATCGGTATCACATTGATTAGAAACCACTGCTGCAACAACAGGTGAAGGGTCCATAGGTACAACGGTGGCTGGACTAGAAATAACACAGCCGTACGCATCTATTACATGCACATAATATGTTCCGGCATCTACATTAAAGGTGCTTGGAACGTCCCAATTTGGGTCTGAAGGTAAAGGCGACCCGGGCACCGTTGTGATTTGGTATAAATACGGCGCAGTTCCGTTTTGCCCAATGGCACTAATAAGTCCAGAATTAGGGTTGCAATTTGCATTTTGATCTACTGAAACTAATAGATCCAAAGCAATGGTAGATTCGGTTATATTGAACGGTGCTGTGGCAATTCCACAACCTACATTTGGCCCTGTGGTTTCAGAAATTAAAACAAAATAATTTCCAAAAGGTAATGGCCCTAAGTTAGAAACAGATAGTGTTCCTCCAGCGGGTACCGTTCCCGTTCCATTAATTCCTGTGGTTTGTAGTGTTAATTCGTCCCAAATATCGTAGCTCACATCTACAGGAAATGCATACACACTATTTATATCGAAAGATACATTTCCATCAGCACTTCCTGTACACGTAATATTATTTGCTGTGACTGCTGTAGCGGTTAATGTAGAGTTTGTTGGTATAGGCGTTGTTGCAGTTTCATAATAACTACACATAGTAGATTCGTCATACACTATAAATGTATAGGTTACCCCTGGAATTAAATTTTGGAAAATTGTAGACTGACTTCCAGGTGGATTTTCAGGTTGCCAAGCTCCTGCCGGCAGTGGATATACTGTTCCGGGTCCTTGATAAATTGCAAACCAAAACGGCCCCGTACTTCCTAAGGTCGAACTTACACTCACTACAGCTTCTCCTCCAGTAGGAAGACAAACTGCTGTCGTGTCTATGGTTATATCTAAATCTGATGGCGGAGACGCAATCAATATATTTTGAAATAATACAGAACATCCATTCGAATCGATTACATTAATTTGATACAGTCCAAAATTTATAACACCAAATGTAACGGGAACCAAGCCTGTAGCCCCTAAAACAGAATTGGAATATCCATCGCCAGTAACATAATAATCGTAGGGTGCCACACCTCCGGTTACACTATTGATTGTAATTTCGCCTTCTGAAACATCTCCGGGAACACACATAAGATCGACAGTTTCAAAATCTACTATAATAGGATCTGGCTCACTAATAACTATGGTATCTGTATCGATACATGAATTTGCATCAGTTAGTGTGATGGTATACGTTCCTGCAGGTAAACCTGAAGTTTGCGTCCCATAATCTGTAGCTGTAGTATCGTTATATACATTAATTAGAAACGGAGGCGTACCCACGGTTGGATCGAAGGTTATGTCTATCGCTCCATTGGAATCTCCATTACATAGAATATCCTGTGTTTGTGCAATTACGTCTAATGCTGGTAATGAAATTGGATTAACGGTTATGATATTCGATTCGGCCATACATCCGCTAGCATCTGTAATCTGAAACTGATAGGTTCCTGATGTACCAGTAGTATAATTGAATGTTGTTCCAGTTGTTCCTAAAGAGATATATGGAGCGCCAGAAATTGACACTTCATAATTGTACGGTGCTGTGCCTCCAGTAATGGTTCCATCAATAATAGCATCTGGGGTAGCGGTACAATCTAAATCTTTAATCAATACTGCGTTCACGCTTAGCTGTGGCGCAATGACTTCGGCAGGTAAGGTTACTTCGCACCCTAAGGCATCACGTACTGTAACTATATAGGTTCCAGGTATTAGACCAGTAAAAATATTACTGGATTGAAACGGTGCACCATTCAGACTATATTCGAAAGGAGCAAGACCAGAAGTAACTGTAACTTCTATAGTAGCTCCGTTCGTAGTGTCATAGCAAAGATCCGATGCTGTACTAATGGATGCAACAACTGGATCTGGATTGGCTAAATTAAAATCTTCAGAGACAATACATCCATTGCTATCTTCTACGCTGGCGGTGTATGTGCCGCTTTGGGTTAGGTTTACAAAGGTATTATTAGATTGTGGTGGAAGTACCGTAGTGTCTGGTAACGTAAGTGTGTAGGTATTTCCACCCCAGCCACCTGTAGCGTTTATAACTACGCTACCATTCTCTAAACAAGAAATAGGGATCACATCCAAGATTATAGCTAATGCAGCTGAAGGTTCCTCAACTACTACCAAATCGGTCGCTTCGCAGTTCGTGATAGTATCGGTTACAACAATAGTGTAAGTTCCTGCAACCAACCCTGTGAGAACAATAGGAGAGGTGCCGGCAACGGGAGGATTTCCATTGATAGTGTATACAAAATTTGTAGAACCCGAAACAATAAATTGTACCGAACCGTTCGCATCATTAAAACACGTGACATCGTTAATGGGTTGTCCTACTACTGTTAATCCCGGAAGTGGTTGAATAGAATAGGATTCACTATAGACGCATTCATTTATATCTTTTACTTCGAAAGTGTACGTTTCAGGGGCTAATCCTGTAAATGTTGTTGAAGTTTGATAGGGTGTTACTGCTGCTGCAGGTGCTATAATTCTATACTCAAGCGGGGGTACTCCTCCAGTTGTTCCTGTTATCGTAACAGTTGTTGTATTTGATGGACACGTAAGAGGTGTATTGCTGAATGTTAAATCGGTTGGAGGATCTAATGATGGTATGGTAATTTCATTTGTAACAAACGTGCAATTGTTCGCATCCATGATAACTACGGAATATGTTCCTGGGGCAAGTCCAGTAAATATAGGGCTTGTTTGAAAGTTTATACCATCAATACTATAGGTATAAGGAGGTGTCCCACCAGTAACGCCTGTAACTGTAATTGTACCTGTATCGAAACATGTAAAAGGTGAAGTTAGTTCTGCCATCCCAGAAATGGGTGTTACAGAATCGATTGTGATGGCTTGCGGATCACTAAAACATACCTCTGCACCAAATGTATATTCAACTACAACATTATAATTACCGGCTGTGAGTCCTGTAAATACATTGGAATTGTAAAATGTAATTCCACTATCAATACTATATCGTAATGTATTCCCATTAGGATTTGTAACATTAATTGTTATAGTTCCTGTATCGCCTGGGTCTGCACATAAAATATCGGATTTTGTTACATTAAATTCTGGTGGTAGCGTTTGTTCTATTGTGATTGTGGTATCGGCACTACAATTATTAGAATCTACTACCGTAATATTATAAACACCAGGTGCTGTTACAACAATTTCCGGAACTGTTTGGAAAACGGTAGTGCTGTTCACAAAATAGAAATAGGGGGGAGTACCGCCAACTGGGTAAACCGTAATTTCACCATCTGTACAGGTAAGGGGTTTTGTAATGGCTGCGGTAACTGTGAGGATAGGTGGTTCAATTATAGTAATCTCTTCAGAATACGTACACCCATCTTCTGTGCTTACATTTGCTATATAGGTTCCAGGGTTTAAATTTTCAAAAAGATAGTTGTTGTCTATTATTGGACCAACGCTGTTTATAAGGGTTGCCCCTTGGTATAAAGAAAAGAAATATTGTGGCTCTACATCATTTGCAGCCAAATGGATATCTCCCGTATCACCATAACATAATGGCTGGTTGATAGTTGTAGAAACAGTAAATTGTCGCTCTCTCACTAGAACGTCGGGTATTGTGAAAATACATGCAGTTCCAGGCACTCCCAATTGTCTTATATAAATAGTATATAATCCAGGAGTTGTAACAGTAAATATGTTGCTCGCTTGGTATGTTATGCCATCTAGACTAAATTCATACCCACTGGGTACATTACTCACTGTAATGGTTCCTGGCGTTGTACAAATAATGTCAGTTGCCGTAGCCGTAGGGTCTAATAAATTTTGGTACACATTAAAATAGAACTGATTAAAACAACCTCCCTGGTAATTTATGGTGAGCCTAAATTGTCCTGAAGTAGTTGCGGTATAATCATTTCCAGTGGCTACTTGGTTCCAGGTACATGAGTTATCCTCATTAGCACAGTCTGGATTTGGTACTGCGGGACAACTTGTTTCATCTAATTGTTCCCAAATAATAGAAATGGCTCCAGCTAAATCCACAGTAAGGTCCCGATAATCGTTAATGCCGCATAAAAATATATTAGGTAACAATTTTCCATCATTAGGGCAGGTAACAACTTCATCTGCAAATGGAATGATAGGATTAGTGATATTGCTTCCATACAGCGTCACATTAAATTCTTCAACAATGGATCGACAAGGTGCGATAGCTGTATTAAATGAATAGTAGGTACCTGTTGCTGTAACAGTAATGGTTTGCGTAGTACCAATTACCGGCGTACCTGTTGGACTTGTAGACCAAGAGTAAGAATCATACCCATTTGCTGCAGTTAAATCGACACTAGATCCACAAAGTATTTCATCTTGTGTAAAGACACAGTCGTCTAAGTCTGCTAAGAAATTGGTTGCCTGTGGAACCAATAAACAACCGGTATTAGAACTATGACTAGGGTCGTCTGTAATTATAAATGTAGGGTTTAAAGTTCCTTGATATGTCGCAAACGCCTGATTGTTAACTACATTAGAGCAAGCATCGGCTAATTGTTGGCAGGTGTCTACTACCTGAACTTCAATACGGAGTTCTGTAACTGGATCATTTTCTTCAACTAAGTAATCTTCGATAGCTAAAACAAGTTCTCTCGTTCCAGCGTTATAACTTTGAACACTTACTCCAGGAGGCAATACTAAATCTGTTGGGTGATTATAAATAATATTGATTGGGAGAATATCCCGAATGGTAAAGTTACGAGCATCATCGTTTCCAGTATTTTGAAAACCAATAACATAATTAAGTTCTTGACCAAGGTTTACCGTTTGCCCTCCAATATTATTTCCAAATTCATCTTCAACAATTTTTGTTAGTACAATGTTGGGTTCAATAATATCTACAGCAAAAGCGAATAAGTACTGAAAATAAGTGTCTCCACTGGTCTCTAACCTAACTGTTGCAGAAGTATCATCATTGGCGATTACAGTGTTTCCTGGATTCGGAACTACCATGACCCCCGTATCAAAACCTAATGTATTTGTGCTATTTGGAACTCTATTATTAACTGGTGTGGCGCTTAAATCGGTTACCGAGCTATTAAAAAAGTTAGTTGCAGGACGATCTACGGCCGAAAGGTTAACTCCGTTTAACTTCATTTGGTCGTTTAAGATGGGTTTGTCACCTTCTAAAGTTGCAAATGCTATATTGGCTCTTACAGGTGCTGGAGCTGGAACCGTTCTAAATCCAGATATCGGGATGTCTAATGTAGGATTTGCGACCGTACTCATCGCGCTAAACCCATCGAAACTGGTAATAGATTTACCAGGTAATGTAGGATCTTCATACACAACAAATAGGGACCAGCCGGCAGAATTTCCTGTGTTATTTCCATTTAACCCAGTCTCCCCAAGTAAGCTCGATACATTGGCCATGGTATAGGTTCCTAAATTATTTGCTAACCCAGTAACAATAGATGTTACGTCTGCATAACAAGCATACGGAAAACTATCTCCTCCATCTACTGAAACGCCATTGGCATCAAATATTACGGTTCCTGTAATATCATTATACCCACCCGTAGGCCCTTTAAATTTAACATTGGTAATAGGCTGATTTCCTTTTGTTACTGCACCCCAATACAAACTTGCATGCTTAATTTCATAACAATTGGGGTTTGGAATAACCAAATCGGCACTAGACGAACTAAATGTTGATGGATCTCCATCAATATCGATATATTGCATATCGACATTGTGATTATAAGCAGTGTTATTATTAAATGGATTGTTGTCTGGCCCTAAGATGTTATTTCCAATTAATACAATATCACCCTTAAGATCCTGATCGAATCTAGGTGTAAAAGGAACAAAATTTTGAGCGTATGCTTGCAGAGACAAAAGAAGCAATGAAGCAACTAATGTGATAATGGGGATGGTTGGTTTGTTCATAATAGTTTAGTTTTTGATTCAAGTTTTACTCCCAGAATCAATTTTAGTGGGAGGCGGGGGCGGTGTAACTAACTATTGTGTTTTATTTTTCTATTTTTATAATGGATAGGTTTTCAGTATAGGGTTCGTTTCCTTTTATTTGTAAGGCTTCATTTGCAGCCTGAATAGATTCGTATTTATTGTAATAGATATAATACTTACTAGTATTCACATCGTAGAAGAAATCTACCTGGGAATATCCAGCGGCTAGTACTTGAGTTAAAAAAGCATCCCGTTTTAAAATATCGGTATGTACTGCAAGTACCAGGTAATAGGCATCTGCGGTGTTTTCAACATTTTTTAAGATTTGAATATTTCCACTTAAGTCCTCTCCAAAATCGAAATCGGCACGAGTTAAAGGTGTTTCACTAACTTCAACATTTTTTCGTAGCGTATTGAGAGTAACTCTATCTTGCTGGTATCTATCTTCTACATTTTTGTAGGCTGCACGTTTAATGCGTCGTTTACGTTCAAAATCTGTAGCAATTGAAATCTCTTCCAAGCTAGATACTAGTTGTGCTCTAGATCGAATTGCTGTATTTTGCTTTGCTTTTAATTCGGCAAGTGCATTTCGGTAATATAGGTTTGTTGCATCATTCGGGTCATTTATAAACTGTACTCTTTCCTGAAGCAATGTTTCCAATTGAGTTATTTTTTTCTTCTGTGTAATAATAATTTCATCTAAATCTATGATGATGTTCTCAATAGCAGCATTTTCTTCAGTAATACTTTTAAAAGGGGCTGGGGCTACATACACTCCTTTTTCACTTAAGTCGTTTTCTTTTTTAAGGTTCTTTAAGTCTTTATCTTTACTATCTACCGAAGTTGATAAATTAGTAACCAATTCCTTTTGAGCAATAGCCGAGTTTTCTGCTTGTGCTACTAAAACTCGAATAGAATTACCCAATTCGTCTTTTGGATAGATTATTAATGTGTCCACGGCTTTCCCAGCGGTATCTAATAGTGTTTGTGCTTCGACAGTTTTTCTTTCCTCTTCTTCAGCTTCAAGTTTCAATTGTTCTGCGGCTGCTATTCTTGCTGCTTCTTCAGCGTCCCGTTTTAGTTGCTCTTCGGCTGCTATTCGTGCTGCTTCTTCAGCGTCCCGTTTTAGTTGCTCTTCGGCTGCTATTCGTGCTGCTTCTTCAGCGTCCCGTTTCAGTTGCTCTTCGGCTGCTATTCGTGCTGCTTCTTCAGCGTCCCGTTTCAGTTGCTCTTCGGCTGCTATTCGTGCTGCTTCTTCAGCGTCCCGTTTCAGTTGCTCTTCGGCTGCTATTCGTACTGCTTCTTCGGCATCGCGTTTCAGTTGGTCTTCGGCTGCTCTTCGTGCTGCTTCTTCAGCATCGCGTTTTAGTTGTTCTTCGGCCGCTATTCGTGCAGCTTCTTCGGCATCGCGTTGTACTTGTTCTTCAGTAATTAGTACTGTTTGCTTTTCAGTTTCAATTTTTTCTTCTGTATCAGTATTTACAGTCGGTGTTTCAGTCTCGGCAACAACGGGTACCGAAGTGTCTGCTTCTTTTTTGGGAGTTCCTTTGGCTATACGAGACTTTTTCTTTTTCTCAAAAGATAGCAGACCAGCTATTTCTTCGTCACTACTATAATCGAAATAATTAGTATTCGGAAAGACATACGCTAACGTGAATTCGTGAGACGAACCAAAATCTGCTAATCCTCCAAGTGCTTTTTCATAATTATATTCAATTGCAATTTGTGATGTTATTTGAAGTCCCAAGCCTGCAGATGCTCCATACAAAGAATTGTAACCTCCCTGAACCCAAAATCCTTTGGGAACGGTAAGCATTAAAGTCCCAGAATAAATTGAGGTGTCGTCTCTAAACTCTATTCTACCTAAAGCAGAAAATTTACTATCCTCCAAAAAGCCATACCCTCCCATATACCCGGTGTACATTACATGTCCTTGAATGCCAAGTTTTGGGTTTTCATCTAACAGTTTTGATTCAGTAAAATTATACGCTAATAGATTATTAACTGAGAGACCAAAATCCATAAACCCTCCACCATAATTTATACCTGGATTAATAGTTAATAAGAAATTATTAGGAATAGTATTTACGGACGGATCTGGAACGTTGGTGACCACTTTTCCGCTATTAATACCGCTTTTATATGCGCCAATGTTTATACCAAATGTTAAGTTGCTTTCTTCCGCTAAGGTTGCGTTATATGCTAAATTTACAAGCCCGCCAAACGTAGTGAGTACCCCGTAATTTTGCTGAAACAGTCCTATCCCTCCACCTATATTTTCGGTAAGTCTTCCTGAAAAATTAGCCATATAGGTACTTGGAGCATCTCCAAGTTGGATTAGTTCCCGTTTGTTATTTATCGAGATGTATTTATCTTGTTGCCTTACAATACTGAAAGTAGGATGTAGCACATACCTGTGAAACTTTAGAGAATTTCTTATAGGCAGTTCCAGCCCAACTACACCATCCTCTTGTTGAGGATAGCATACTTGCGCAGTGCAGCACAGTAGCAATATGAGTAGGCTAAGTGTTTTCACGTTATTGAATTACCGTTATCGATCCTTTTTTAATTTCCTGACCTTCTGGAATAATGATATAGTAGTATACTAAGTTTACACTCGTAAGATCCAGTTCTTCCTCAGGCCAGTTATTTGTATATTCCTTTGTTTGAAATACAAGATCTCCTTGGGTAGAGAGTATCATTATTTCGGTATTCGTGCCACTTACATAATTTGTGGGGATAATCCACGTGTCGTTTATACCATCTCCATTGGGGCTAATAAGATTAGGAATGTTTGCTACTTCTGGGAATGGGTCGATAAATTCGCGGATTTCAAACGTAAATTCATCAAAATCTTCACAATCCGAATTCTGAAAAATCAGAACTTTATAGGTGCCAAATTCGGAAGCTTCATAGTTTGTACCGGAAACAGTGGGGAGTAATTCATCATTATAGTACCACTCAAAGTCAGGGTTAATTGCTGTGGTTGTTACAGTAACTGTTAATGTTTCTCCTGTTTCCAATTCGTTTATAGTTGGCACATCTATGCTACTGGTAAAATCACCGTTTTCAAGATCGATAGTACCAATAGCTTGGCAATCCCCAGAAAGCACTGTAACCGAATAAATCCCGGACTCACTAGTTTGATAGGTCCTTTGAGTAGCGCCTTGTATCACAGTTCCGTCTTTGGTCCAGGTAAAGCTGTCACCATTCATAGTACTTAAAGTGGTAGGGCCTTCGCTGGCACAAAAAGGGTTTCCGGCACTGGACTCTATAGCGGTAGTGGTTGTTTGTCCAGATGAAGCCACCGATACGGTCACCCGGTTCGAAAATGAATTTGAGGTACAACTTCCGTAGTTGGTTTCGGCAAAATAAGTGCCTTCCTGTGTTACAATTAAACTTTCGCCTTCTGCTACAAAGACGGATGAGGTAGGTCCCGTTTCTTTAAACCAATTAAACGTTAGTGATGGATATATAAGAGGAGACGTAGTACCCCCATAACCAGGATTATCTATTGTAAGTAAGTAATTACCATTAGGGCAAAATGCACCGGTAGAAACCAATTCATTTATGGTAAAAGGAGCATCGTGTAATTTGTAATAGGCAGAAAATCCATCGGAGGATGCGCTTGTAGCACCAGGCTCTGTACTCTTAATTCTCAACTTATAGTTTTCACCCGAAGTAGTATCTGGGATAGGAAAAGTTACAAAGGCAGGTGAAGCCGTGATAGCTCCAGGTGCCGAAGTATATACTACAGTAGCAGCTGTGAAATCACCTTCTGCATTAGACATTTCTACAAGGAATTGATTCCCTGGAGTTAATGCCGACTCTGGATTGAATACGAAACTAACTTCGTATTCATTAAACGAGTCACTTGCGCATGCTTGATTAAACTGAAGATTAGGCGAGCCAATCACCAATTGAGCCTTGGTTTGTTGTGGTATGATAGCCACAATAAACAAAGGGAGAAAATAAAATAATTTTTGAAAAGTAGTTTTTTCCATACGGTAGTATTTTGGGGATTATACGTTAGCTACCTTACTAATTTACTAATAGGTTGAATTCAAGTGTTTTTTTTTATCCTTCGTCCATTTCTTCAGAAGCAATAATTTTATTGATTCGTAATCTGAAATCTGGACGATCCTGATTGTTTGGATCTATAAAGGTTTCACTATCCGAACCTTTCGAATACACATTAAAAAAGGATCGGTTGCCATACCAATTCTCTAAATCTTCATTATTAGAAACATTTTCAGTAAAAATATTACCTCGGCACTTGTTGAAGTACATTTTATTGAACTCTATATGCTTTAAGTTTTCATAGCTTACATGAATATCTTGGTCTAAAATTACAGCTGGATTAAAGCCAGAGACAACACTTTTATTCATGACTAAGGAAGCAAACTTGTCTATATAAACTGCCTCTTTTACCAATCCTACATTAATATCATCTTCGAGGGTCTTACTTAAATTAAGTAGCGTTAAGTTTTTTGCATAGACAGTAGTTCTATTTTTTTCAATAGCGACTTCGGTATCGTCTTTACTGGAAGTAATATAAATACTACTTGCTCCCCCAGGGCCAGAAACGTAAGGGGAACGTACTGCAAGTGAGTTTGTTATGTAAGCATAAGCACCATAATCGAATTTAAAATCGTTCCCACTAGATCTAAATGAGACCAGCTTTTTTAAATCTACATTTCCACCTAAAACATAAAATGAATTACCAGCGCTATGGCTCACCATAATATTTTCTAATACTGTTTTACTTCCAACTCCAGCCAGGGTTATAGAATTGAAGTATCCATATTCTCTTGTTCGTTTACCTGCATATTCAATTCTTACAAAACTCATAATTCCCGAATTACTTTCCGAATTAGTTCCGCCATAGATTGTGTTTTCTTCTACCGAAGTGTTTAATCCAAAATCGAGCGCCCATTGCTCGCCAATTTTATTAACAGGCGCATCTCCAAGAATGAAGATTCCTCCCCAGTCTCCTTTTTTATGCACATCTCTGTTAGATGTAAATACAATGGGGTCGGTTTGTGTACCTTCAGCAATAATAGTCGCATTTTTTGTTATGGTAAGAGAGGCTTTGGTTTTATAGTCGGCTAAGATTACTGTTCCAGGTTCGATGGTAATGGTTGTGCTATCTGTTACAAAGACGTCTCCCAATAAAAGATATACTTCTTTCTTATATAGTTTTATGTCTTTTGAAATGTTCCCAGCAAGAATTTGTGTAGGGGCACCATGATTTGTTGTCACAGGTTTAAATTCTGTCCAAAAATTTAGCCAGTTTTCAGAACCTTGAATTCCTTTTTCTTGTTGTGCCAGTAAATCACCAAAGAGAAGAAGACATACAACGAAAAAATACGGGGTAATTTGTTTCATAGTGCTAAGCTTTTAATTGTTAAAATTTTATGAAAATAAAAACCAAACTTAAAGAATTTTCCTACAAAAGGCAAGAATATTCGATTAAAAGCACTGTTAAAATGCAATATTTATCGATAAAGTGTGTTGTGTTAGTTTTTTTATAGATGCTATGCAATGAAAATAGTGAACCATTTACGTAGATAAAAGCATTCTAAAGTTCAGTAAAATATAGATAGATGAATTGTTTTCAAGTCTTTAAAGAATAAGATTTTTAAAGAGTAGCGTCATAGAATTTTTAAATGTTAATTTTTTGTTAACAAATAAGATGGTTGGTAAACCTGGAATTTCGTTAGTTAAGCCATTCAATTGGCACTAACTTAAATTGAAAAATTTAGAAGGATAGCTTTGTTCAAGAATAGGTATTAATTAAACTCGTTATAGGTATGCAGCGCTTTTAAAGTTTCTTCATAAAAAAGAATAGCTGCTACTAAACTGGCCTTATCAGAATAGGGTAGGATTAACTTTTGAAACTTAATAGTATCATCAAAATATGCAGTAGTAGCCTCAATGTTTTCTTCTAAAGCCTTACGGTGATCTTTAGTATCTGGAATCCCAAGGGCCGACATGGTAACGCCAGGTTTAGTTGCAAAGGCGATATTTGGTAATATTTTAATAATAATTTCAATACGGACATTATAAAGCTCTAATAATTTACCTTTATTCATGTTTTGTAGTTCCTCACGATTATGGTATTTATCAATACTAATATTTCCTTTTATAATCGATTGTTCATCTTTATTTTGTGCGAAGGTTACTGTTATACTTGCAAGTAAAATTACGGTCAATACTATTTGTCGGATTTTCATAATCATATAATTTAAATGTCAGGGGCAATATGCTAATCGTCGTCAATGTTACAAATAAATCCCACGAAATGCAAATATCATAGACGAAAAGCGTATAAATGTTAAAATTTAACTAAATTAGAAGTGCTTACTATCGTCAAAAAGTAATTGCTAATTACCTAAATAAACAGAAATTATAAAAACTGTATTTCAATATTTTATTAGATAGTGATAAAAAGTTTTTAATATGAAACTAAATTTATTATATTTATGAATTAAATCAATAACTAAAACACTACAATTATGAAAGCTCAACAAATTAAAGTTTTGGCAGTAGCACTTTGCTTAACAGCATCGTTCGGAGCCATTGCACAAAAAAAAGAGGATAAACAAAAACTTAATTTTAAAGAAAAGGTAGCTAAATTAGACGCTAACAACGATAATTTTATTACCAAAAGCGAAATTAAAGGAGATAAAAATGAGAAGCGAATCTTAGCGAACTGGTCTGCTATAGATAGCAATAATGATAATCGCTTGAGTATGCAAGAAATAAAAGCATTTAGAAAAGATAAGAATACTAAAAAAGGAAACTCTAAAAACTAGATTAGTAACTTTATTAGTAATTTTTTTAAATTGGGTACAGATCAAATTATGTTCTGTACCCAATTATTTTTTAAACGTGTTGTAGCATTGCCATTTTTCATATTACACTCTAACGTTATATATGTCATGCTATTGAGGGAGGCGTTTTCAGACGCTAGGCTGTATTTAATTTCGTTTAAAATAAAAATCCACTTTTCGGTTTTCACCTTTTACAGTTCCTTCAATCCAGGCGTGGATAGAATCTTTTACAGGATTTGTATACGATATTCTTGAAGGGAAATCGTGTTGCGGGTTTTCAAAAGTGAATGTTTTCTTTTCAGAAGGAATCATCTTAAATGTTACAGGTTTATTATCGTTTTGATTGTACGCAATGACAGTAAAATAGGTGTTACTTTTTTTTTGCTGAAGTGTAACGCGCTCTGCAAAAACCGTATCATTTTCAACAATGGTAAAACTATGTGCTCTTAATGTGCTATCATTTACTTGTATCCAATTTTCATAGGATTGCTTTTCTTTGGTATGGTTTGTCCAAGTACCCACCAGCCATTGTAATTCCTTAATAGTTTTAAATGGTTTTTCAGTAATTATCTCTTCAGGAATAGAGCGCTCCATTATATCTGTTGTATCATTTTTGCACGCGCTAATTAAAGCTAAGACCGTGATTAATACAATATTTTTTTTCATAATTAAATGATTTTTAGATCTATAAAAACAGAACGAACAAGATAACATCTTTTAAACACTTTTCTTTATTATTTTTTAGATGCGCTGAAAACTAGCTATTACCAATGCACCCAGAATTAAACGAGGTAACCTAGTACAATTTATTTTTAAACCCTACTGGCATAAAGTCAAGAGCAATTTGATTGTAGAAAATTTTAGGAGCGTTTGTTACCTGCCCTGGACTGAAATATCACTCATTGTTGCGAATAAAAGTGAAATAGTTTGGCGTTAAAAATTAATAGATATATGGTTAGTGCTAACACTTAGCTATTTAAAGCTTTTTATAGTTGAAAAATATGTTTGCTAAAAAACTTTCAAACGTCAAATTATCGCCGTATATTATCGCCATAACATTAAAAATATAAATGGGTAGATCGCAACAAACGTTTAGTAAAACTGAAAAAGAAAAAAAGCGCTTAAAAAAGCGCGAAGACAAGAAGAAAAAAATGGAAGCTCGTAAGGCCGAAAAAGAAGAGAACGGTACAACTGGTATCGACTTTGTCTATGTAGACCATATGGGTAACTTGGTAGATACGCCACCAGATCCATCGCAGAAGGTGCAAGTAGAGGCTGAGGAAATTGTACTGGGTATTCCTAAAAAAGAAGAGTCTGATGAAGATAAATTCGATCCAGTACGTATTGGTACAGTGAACTTTTTTGATCATTCAAAAGGATTTGGCTTTATTGTCGACAATGAAAACAATGAAAAATATTTCTGCCACGTAAGCGGACTTATAGATGAGATTACCGAAGGTAACAAAGTATCTTTCGAGCTAGAAAAAGGCCAGCGAGGTATGAATGCTGTAAAGGTAAAATTAGAAAAATAAGAAGATTATTTCATAGAAAGTAGCTTTCAGCTTCCTGTTTACAGGTACTGAAAGCTTTTTTATTTATAGTAGGTGAGCAATGGTAGAAGATTATTATTGGGTTCATAACCATGATAAGTAATGGTGCTTTTTTGAAATCTGGACGTACTCAAATTATAAGAATAAATAATAAATGAAATAATTGCTTGTTTTCTAAATAAATGGCACCATCTTTGCCAACTAATAAATATTATTAAATTAAATTAAAGTAAAATGAATAAAGGAACAGTAAAATTTTTCAACGACACTAAAGGTTTTGGATTTATCACTGAAGAAGGAGTTGAAAAAGACCACTTTGTACACATCTCAGGATTAATCGACGAGATTAGAGAAGGTGACGAAGTTGAATTCGAACTTAAAGAAGGAAACAAAGGATTAAACGCCGTGAACGTAAGAGTTCTGTAAGTTTATATCCATATAGTTTACAAAAAGAGCCCGTTCACCTATGGTGAGTGGGCTTTTTCTTTGATGTAGAATGATGTGCGCTAAAAATGGTACTGCCTAGATAGTTCATATTACTGAGACCACATTCGACACCTTCGCTAAATAATAGTATATTTAAAATGATAAGAGAATTTCAACGTAATACATACAACGTATTCCATAGTAATAAAACAATTTATGACAACCAATTTTTCAGACTTAGGAATAGAAACTTCTTTAGTAAAAGGGTTAAAAGCACTTGCAATTAAATCTCCTACTGGCATTCAGCAAAAAGTAATCCCTGTGTTGTTGGAACAAAAAGAAGACGTAGTAGCAATAGCTAAAACAGGAACGGGTAAAACTGCTGCATTTGGTTTGCCTGTGCTTCAATACATCGATGTAAAAAATCCAACCATTCAGGCAGTTATTTTGGCACCCACAAGAGAGCTAGGGCAACAAATTTTCAAGAATTTAACAGATTTTGCGCAACACAAACCTGAAATTTCTATTGCTTCCATTTGCGGTGGAATTCCTATAAAGCCTCAAATAGAACGCTTACAACAAGCCACACATATTATAGTTGCAACACCAGGACGCTTAATCGATTTAATACAACGAAAATCTGTTTCAATTAAAGATGCATCGTACTTGGTCTTAGATGAAGCAGATGAGATGGTTACAGTTTTAAAAGATGGCCTTGATGTTATTATAAAAGAACTCCCTAAAAATAGAAGGACTTCTCTTTTTACAGCGACTATGCCAGGCACTATTAAACAGCTTATTCAAAATTATCTGTCTAAAAATGTGATTCATATAGAAGCCGAAATGGACACCTTAGGACATCAGGGGATAGACCATCAATACGTAGTAGTGCAACCTGAAGAAAAATTAGAGGTATTACTTCATTTTCTAAATTCGAAAACAGGAAAGCGTGGCATTATATTCTGTAAAACAAAAGCTGCTGTTAATAAGTTAGCAAAAAAACTAGCGATCAATAAATTCTCATCGGGAGCGTTACACGGGAGTTTAACACAAGGAATTAGAGACAGAGTGATGGGGCAATTTAGAGAAGGACACATTAATATTTTAGTTGCTACAGATCTCGCAGCACGTGGAATTGACGTAAAAGATATTGAATATGTTATTCAATATCATTTGCCAGATACTTACGAAGCGTATGTCCATAGAAGCGGTCGCACAGCTAGGGCAGGAGCGAATGGGTTGTCGTTAAGTGTTATTCAGGAAGAGGAAGTAAATGATATCCCAGATTTGGAAAATGAATTGGGTATCAGTTTTTCAGAAATGCCAAAGGCAAATACATTAGCTATTGAAGAGAACAATGCAATACTTTGGGCACGCAAAATTTTTAAAACAAAACCAAACAAGGAAATTTCAGAAGATTTCAAAACAAATATTAAAACCATCTTCCATCATCTTACAAAGGAAGAGCTCATAGAGAAACTTTTGGCAGATCACCTCAACAACAATAAAAAATAAAATTCCCATGGCAAACGAAATAAAATCCCAAAAGGAAATAGTAGCAAAATTAGGTATCGCTAAGCTTAATCCTATGCAGGAAGAGGCGCTTTTGGCAATTACTTCGGCGCCCAATACTGTGTTGTTATCGCCTACGGGAACGGGTAAAACAGTTGCTTTTTTATTACCTACACTTCGGGCGTTGGATGTGCATTGTGAAAATGTACAGTTGGTTATTTTAGTGCCTTCCCGAGAATTGGCCATACAGATAGAACAGGTAATACGAGAAATGGGTACGGGATATAAGGCCAATGCTGTGTATGGAGGCAGGCCTTTTTCAAAAGATAAAGTAGAACTGGCTCATAATCCTGCCATTCTAATTGGAACACCAGGTCGCGTGGCCGATCATTTAAGGCGTGAAACATTTTCAGTAGAAGGCATTACAACGCTTGTGTTAGATGAATTTGACAAATCGCTGGAAATTGGTTTTGAAGCCGAAATGCGCGAAATCATTGAACACCTGCCTAAAATTAAAAAGCGTGTCCTAACATCAGCAACGCAAGGGGTTGAAATCCCTAAATTTGCTGGAGTATTAGATCCGTTAGTAATCGATTATTTAGGTACGCAAAAGCCTAAATTGGCTATTAAGAAAGTGCTGGCTCCACAAAAAGATAAACTACATACTTTAGTAGATTTGTTATATCATATTGGCAATGAGCCTGGGATTATCTTTTGTAATTTTAAGGATACCATTCAGTTTGTGAGTGAATTTTTGGAGGAATATAACATTCCCCATGGATTATTTTATGGAGGTTTAGAACAGTTAGAAAGAGAAAGAGCTTTAATCAAATTCAGAAATGGAACCCATCAAATTATCATAGCCACAGATCTTGCGGCGCGTGGATTGGACATTCCAGAACTTAATTTTATTATTCACTACCAACTTCCGCTTAAAGCTGAAGAATTTACACATCGTAATGGTAGAACTGCGCGTATGAATGCGCAAGGGACTGCGTATGTGCTACAATGGGAAAAAGAGCACACTCCAGAATTTATTACTACTACCGAAGTTGTAAAATTGAAAGACAAACAAACCGCCATTCAATCAAATTGGGCAACGCTGTTTATTTCTGGTGGTCGTAGGGATAAAATTTCTAAAGGAGACATTGCAGGCTTGTTTTTTAAGCAGGGAAATTTAAAAAGTGATGAGTTGGGGGTCATAGAATTAAAACGAGACTGCGCTTTTGTGGCTGTGCCTAAAGATAAAGTAAAGCGCGTAATTGAAAAGACCAATAATATGCGATTGAAGAAAAAAAAGGTGAGAATTACATTACTGTGACCTGTTGTTCTCTTTAGGGCATTTTGTCGGTTTTTCTCAACAGCCACATCCAAATCAGTTTTATCTTTGAAAGGTTCTAAAGCACTATTTTTTAATTGCTATCTTTGAAACACTAACACTCTAAGCAATGAAAAAATTAGTTCTTATTTCAATTTTGATGCTGGCTATAGCATCGTGTAAAAACGAAACTTCAACAAGCGATACAGCCAAAAACAAAACTCCAGAACCCGTGGTTTTTGATGGTATTGATTCGTCTATAAAACCGGGGGATAATTTTTACAATCACGTAAATAAAAACTGGTACGACAACGCTATCATTGCCGATGACCAAGTGGGTGTAGGAGCCTACAGATTTCTAAACATTCCACAACAAGAATTACTGAAAAATATTCTTGAGGAGGTTTCTCAAAATGAACATCCAGCTGGTAGTACAGAACAACTCGTAGGAGATTTTTATGCCTCGGGAATGGATACGGTAAGCATTAACAAGCGTGGAATTACACCTATCCAACCTATAGTAGACCGTATTGAGGCGATTAACGATGTGCCTTCCATACTTGATTTTGTTGCGACACAATTAAAATATGGAGATTATTCGATGATTGCTCCGTATATTTCACCAGATCAGGAAAATAGTGCACTTAATATTTTGCATCTCTCACAGACCGGGTTAGGGCTACCAGATCGTGATTATTATTTTGGTGAAGATGCATCTGTACTAGAGATTCAAGAAGCGTATAAAACCTATGTAACATCATTATTTGAACTTATAGGAGAGGATAATGCAACAACAAAAGCAAACACTGTTTACAACATAGAAAAGCAGTTGGCAGCATCTCACAAGACTCGTATTGAGCGTCGTGTGATTAAGGATAATTACAATAAAATTGCGGTTTCAGATTTAGATAAAAACCATACCAACATTAACTGGACTTCGCTTTTAGAAAACCTGGGAGCGCAGGTAGATTCATTAGATATTCGTCAACCCGCTTATTATTCTACACTTAATACAATGCTAACTTCGGTACCTTTAGCGGACTGGAAATTATATTTAAAAGCAAATTCTATAGGGTCTCATGATGCTATTTTAAGCAAACCATTTCAAGATGCTTCTTTTGCATACAGTAAAATATTGTCGGGTCAAGGCGAACAACAATCCAGAGCTAAACAAATGGTTAGGCGTGTTGATAGACAAATTGGTTTTGAGTTAGGACAATTATACGTAAAGAAATATTTTAACGAAGATGCCAAAAAGCGTGCTTTGGCTTTAGTTAATAATTTTCAGAAAACACTAGAGAAGCGAATCGATAATTTAGATTGGATGAGCGACAGCACAAAAGTAAAGGCAAAAGAAAAATTGTTTGCCATCAAAAAGAAAATAGGTTATCCAGATGTTTGGCGAACGTATGATGTGACCATACATAGAAATGAATTTTTTGAGAATGTGGTTGCCCTGCGAAAAAGTGAATTTGATTATGAATTAAGCCAGCTTAACAAACCACCCAACAGAGATGCCTGGCACACCACCCCATCTACGGTAACCGCGTATTATAATCCTTCGCTAAACGAGATAGTATTCCCTGCCGGAATCTTACAAGCCCCGTATTTTGACTTATATGCTGATGATGCTGTTAATTACGGGGGAATTGGAATGGTTATAGGCCACGAATTTACCCACGCTTTTGACGATCAAGGAGCGCAATATGATAAGGACGGAAATGTAACCGATTGGTGGACAGCAGAGGATTACACTAAGTTTAAGGCAAAAACACAACAAATTATAGACCAGTATGGCGCTTTTACGGTGTTAGACAGTGTCCCATTGAAAGGAGCGCTTACTGTAGGAGAAAACACAGCAGATAACGGCGGAATTGCAATTGCTTTCGATGCTTTTAAAATGACAGAGCAAGGGAAAGGAAATTCAAAAATTGGTGGCTTTACACCAGACCAGCGTTTCTTTTTGTCTATTGCCCGTATATGGCGTGTTAAAATGCGTGACGAGTTTTTACGTAATTATGTAACCACAGATCCGCATTCTCCGCCTATGTGGCGCGTAAATGGTCCGTTAATGAATTTTACTCCATTTTACGAAGCATTTGAGGTGAAAGAAGGCGAAACTAATTATAGAACAGAGGAAGAGCGAATAAAGATTTGGTAATTCCTTCTCTGTCCCAAGCCTGCGTATGCTACCTTCTGAAATTCTATAATCTAAGTTTTTGAATAATATAATTTTTTAGCTGAATAGGGACTCGCGATACTGCTATTTTTTCACACAATCAATTTATTTTTTCTGAAAGCATGGTATGCATACCATGGCATCAAGGCAATTTAACATGAGCTAAACATAGCTTATAAGGGGTCTCTGTGCTTTGCCGCCCCTCTCTTTTTAGGTTTACAATTCTCTATGTGATTTTTCTGTATTAATTACATAACTTCGAAAGTATTGTTCTTATTCCAACAACACGTAACACTATTCAAACAAGTGCAGACTTGTTTGTTAATGTATTTATAATGTCGTGATGTATGCCAAATTCTTGTAGTATTTTAATAATCTAATTCAGTTGAAATTTTACAATAAGCAATTAAAACAGAGAAAAAATGGCTAGGAAATCAAAAAAAACTTCGGTAGAAACTCAAAAAATTAAGGATTTAGAAAAAAACAGGGTTAATCCTAAAGGTAAGGTAATGACCACCAATCAGGGATTAAAAGTAAATGACACTAACAATTCATTAAAGTCTGGTGAAAGAGGAGCTACCCTATTAGAAGACTTTCTTTTGCGGGAAAAGATTACACATTTTGACCACGAACGCATTCCAGAACGCATAGTACACGCAAGAGGAAGTGGAGCACATGGATATTTTGAATTATATGATAGTATAGAAAAATATAGTAAGGCAGGAATTTTCACAGATACTAAAAGAAAAACACCTGTATTCGCTCGTTTTTCAACCGTAGCAGGGTCTAAAGGTTCGCCAGACTTAGCCAGAGATGTGCGTGGTTTTGCAGTTAAATTTTATACAGAAGAAGGAACCTGGGATTTGGTGGGGAATAATATGCCTATCTTTTTTATTCAGGATGCTATGAAGTTTCCAGACCTGATCCATTCAGTAAAACCAGAGCCTAATAATGAAATTCCGCAAGCGGCTTCTGCTCACGATGCTTTTTACGATTTTGTATCCCGAACTACCGAAACGCTACACAATCATATATGGGCAATGAGTGACAGGGCCATCCCACGTAGTTTACGAATGATGGAAGGCTTTGGAATACATACCTTCCGGCTTATTAATAAAAAAGGCGAATCGCATTTCGTAAAATTTCATTGGAAACCTACGCTAGGAGTCCATTCAGTAACGTGGGAAGAAGCCGTAAAAATTAATGGGGCTGATGCAGATTTTCACCGTCGTGATCTTTGGGAAGCCATAGAAGCAGGACAATATCCTGAATGGGAATTGGGAATTCAGGTTGTGCCAGAGGAAGATGAGCACAAATACGATTTCGATTTATTAGATCCTACCAAACTTATTCCAGAAGAATTAGTACCTGTTCAAATTATTGGTAAAATGACACTTAACCGAAACCCAGACAATTTCTTTGCTGAGACCGAACAAGTAGCCTTTTTACCAGGACATATTGTTCCCGGTATAGATTTTACGAATGACCCGTTATTGCAGGGACGTCTTTTTTCGTATAGAGACACACAGCTATCACGCTTAGGAAGTACTAACTTTCACCAAATTCCTATTAACAGGCCTATAGTACAAACACATAATAATCAGCGGGATGGCCATATGCAGATGGATATTCCACAAGGGCAAGGAGCATACTTTCCAAATTCACTGATGGGAAGTTGTCCGCATTTAGCCAAAATGGCCGAAGGAGGCTTTACGCATTACGAAGAACGTATAGATGCTAAGAAAATTAGAGGACGAAGCGACAGCTTTAGCGATCACTTTTCGCAACCAGCGTTGTTCTACCGAAGTCTGTCAGATTGGGAAAAAGAACATGTTGCGGGAGCCTATTCTTTTGAGTTAGGAAAATGTACTCACAAAGAAATTAAAGAACGAATGCTCTATATGATTGCTCAAATTAATGGTGACTTAGCAAAAACAGTTGCTAAAAACTTAGGGATGAAAGTGCCAAAAAGTGTTGAAAAACCAATAAATCAGGCTATTGGTGCCGATGCAGATGGAAAAACACAACAACCAGGGAAAAAGAAAAATTACTTGGAAGCAGATCCGGCATTAAGCCAAGCAAATACTTCATTTGATAGTGTTGCCACGCGGCAAATTGCAGTATTGGTAGCAGATGGCTTTCACATGAATGCATTCAAAAAAATGAAGACCAGCTTGGAGAAGGAGGGAGCTATGGTAAAATTAATTGCCCCTCATGGAGGCACTGTAACCTGTGATGAAGCTATGGAACACGATGTAGACGCAGCGATAAGTACAACCGAAAGTGTATTATTTGATGCTCTGTATATACCTGGAGGTAAAAAAGCTATTCAAACGCTAACAAAAGAAGGGAAATATATTAAGTTTATTAACGAAGCTTTTAAACATTGTAAAGCTATAGCAGCAGATGGTGACGGAGAAGATTTAATTGATGCCACATTTGTAAAAAATCACAAAGAGGATAAGGCTATTCATATTAATGAGACACCCACTAGTTTTATAAAAAGTATTGCAAAGCATCGTAACTGGGCTAGGAGAGAAGTGGCTTCGCAAGTACCAGTATAAATTTACGTAGGTATAGAAAGTTTTAAAAAATCTACCTTATCGATAGTTAAACACTAAGAATTAGGTAGATTTTTTTATGTAAATTTAGCTACAAATACCCTGAAACTATTTGGTCGGTTTGATATATTCTGAAATACTAAAACTTTAAAATAGCTATATGAAAAGTAACCTTATTTTTTTTCTATTTGTAGTATGTTTTTCACTGTACGGCACGGGACAAGAACGTAATCCTTCCCTTGCATTTTGGAACACGCTTTCCTCTCACTGCGGGATGGCATACGAAGGCGTTCTTGAAATCCCAGAAGAGGACGAAGCTTTTGGCGGAAAAAAACTTGTAATGCACGTGCGGTCATGCGCTGAAAATGAAATTAAAATTCCTTTTTTTGTAGGAGACGATAAATCGAGAACCTGGATACTAACGTTAGCGGACGGAATTATTACTTTAAAACACGATCATCGTCACGAAGATGGAACGATGGATGCCGTTAATTTTTATGGAGGTACGGCTTCAAATCAAGGAACCGAAACGATTCAGGTGTTTCCTGCCAATCCTCATACACAAACCTTAATTCCCGCCGCGGCAACAAACGTTTGGTGGATTACTTTGGACGAAACAACCTTCACCTATAATTTAAGTCGTTTAGGAACAGATCGCGTTTTTAAAGTAGTGATGGACCTAACAAAACCTATTGAAACTCCTGAAGCACCCTGGGGTTGGAAGGAATAGCTTTTTAAGACATCTCCCCATGTTATAAAAATCAACGATAAACAGACCGCTTTTCATCCCTGATTCATGGAAGCTCTATTTATTTTTAAGTTATATACAATATTTTTAAAAAGATAGCTAGTAAAGCTACTTTAAAGTATTTGGATTTGCAATATAAAACGACAAATGTGCTGTATATTCAACCTCAAAGAGGTACTTCGGATAACTAACTCACTAATTGTCCTATTGTACTGTTAACCAATTATATAGTTAGCCATTTACCCAGTTACCATCATTCCTTATACCCGGCAGCTTGTAAATCGAATAACTTCTGATATAGTTGCTTGTTTTCCATCAATTCTTCGTGCGTTCCGTGCTCCAGTACTTTTCCATCTTCCAGCACTAAAATCCGGTCTGCCATACGTACTGTCGAAAAGCGGTGCGAAATTATAATACTCGTCTTTCCTTCAGTAAGTCCCATAAAGCGTTGGAATACATCATATTCGGCTTCTGCATCCAGAGCAGAGGTAGGTTCGTCAAGTATAATAATAGGTGCTTTAGACATATATGCTCTTGCCAGTGCTATCTTTTGCCATTGTCCGCCAGACAATTCGGTTCCTTTTTTAAATCGTTTTCCTAATTCTTGGTCGTAGCCTTTCGGAAGTGTATCTATAACTGTATTTGCCAGGCTTAAAAACGCAGCCTCTTTTATTTTTTCCAGATTGTATTCGTCTTCAATATTACCTACTGCAATATTTACACGTGCTGTTAAATAATACCGCACAAAATCCTGGAAAATAGCTCCAAACAATTGCTGATAGGCTGCCTTGTCATAATGGCGAATATCTACGCCGTCCATTAAAATTTTTCCTTCGGTTGGTTCATAAAAACGCAGGAGAATTTTTATAAGGGTTGTTTTACCAGATCCATTTTTACCCACTAGGGCTAGTTTTTCTCCTTTTTTCAGTTTAAAGGAAATGTTACTAAAAACGGTCTGTTCTGTATTCGGGTATTGAAATGAAACCCCTACAAATTCAAATCCTTCTTGTATATCTTTCGGGATAGAAAAAATTTCAAATTCGGTAGTAGGCTTAAATTCCATATCAATAAATTCGAAGTAATCTTTTAAGTAGAGCGAATTCTCATTTATCTGGGTAAAACGGGAAAAAATAGCTTCAATCTGTTTGCGTAGCTTATTAAAAGAACCTGCCAGAAAGGTAAGCTCACCAATAGTAATCATAAGTGTAGCCGCTTTAATTGCTATAAAAACGTATGCTCCGTAATATGCAAGGTCACTAATAACATGAAAAATAGCTCCATAATAGGTGCGCTTTATAGCCAGTTTTTTAGTTTCTTTATAAAACCTATCTGCTACTTTGGAGAAGCTACTACTTATAAAATCGGCCAGACCAAAAAGCTTTATTTCTTTTGCCGTTACATCGCTTGCGCCCAGCATTCGCATATAGTCCAGCTCGCGGCGTTCTGGCGTCATTCTACTTTGTAATTTATAATTTTCTTTACTGAATTTCATCTCATTCAAAAATGAAGGAATCACCGAAAGAATTACCAAAATAATAAGAATAGGATAGAAGTAAAACAATGCTGTAATAAGTGTTATTACGGTAATAATATCCTGAATTTGAGACAACACGGTCGATAAAAGTGTTACTCTGTTGGTAGTTTGCCTGCGTGCACGTTCCAGTTTGTCATAAAATTCAGAATCTTCTAAATCTGAAATTTCAACACGTGCTGTCTTTTGTATGAGCTCTACAGAGGAAGCATTGCCATATCGTGTACCAATTAAACTATCGGTAAGGCTAATAAGCCTGTTGGAGACATCATTTAAGATTACAAGACCAATTTCTATGCCTATTAGTTGGTACAAGCGTGTATACGAGACAACATCTAGCGTAGTAATTGTAATAATCTCATCCAAAATTTCCTTCGCCACCCACAAAAGCACCACTGGAAAAACGGAGCTTAAAAGTCGTAGTAAAACATTTCCTATAAATAATTTAGGACTACTTACATACACCAGTTTAAAAAATCTAGGCAAGTAGGTGAGTGATATAAAGGATTTAAACCATGCGGTAATAGGGCTTACTTCTTGTTTGTCTTTAAGAGTCTTTTTCAACGAATGGGGAATAGTAAATTATAGTATATAAAGGTAGTTTAAAATAAGAAAAATTAAAACCCTGTTTAACGAACATACCATTCTATAGTTTAATATTTTTTATACCCATGTATTAAATCACTTTAAAACTTGCTGTTGCCGCCTGAAACCTTACATCTCTTACTTATAGCGATACAAATTTTACAACCACACACGTAATTTAAAATCTAATAATGTTTTAGGAACATGAATTAAAACAGTAGTGTCTACACATACAGCCAAAAAATGATACTCCTTTTATTTTAATTCCATGAAATGTTATGATAATGTTAAATTTTTATATTTTTGTTTCAGCATTATCTAAATATGTAACGTATTATGAAATATTTTAATTTTAGAATATTCTTTGCAGTAACTAGTATTCTTGTAGTTTTTCAGTCTTGTTCAACCGATGATGCTTCTGATGATATTATATTCGATTCAAGCGAAACAACCAATCTTATTACAGAATGGAATGACCTCTGGCTGGAGATAGACAGACATGCCTATGGAATGCGTCCTACATCAACATCCAGGTCGTTGGCGTATATCCATTTAGCGGCTTATGAAACTGCTGTAGTTAATATGGAGGGATTTACGTCTAATGAAAACAGATTTGATAATTTTACAATAGATGTTACACAACGGGCGACTAATGTAAATTTAAATGTAGCATTAAATACTTGTTACGCACTGGTTTTTGAGCATTTTATGATAAATGTAGCGACTACGATGGACACTAGGATCGAGCAATTAAAATCATTGAATGAAACAGAACTTTTTCTTGGGTTAAGCACTTCAGAGATAGAAAACTCCATGGCTTGGGGTACCTATGTAGCAAACCAGGTGATAGCTTACAGCCAGACAGATACTGCGGCCGAAGAACAAATTTGGGATCCACAACCTTTAAGTTACGAACCTCCAGTAGGAGAGGGTTACTGGACCTATAGTGACGATCCTGAAAGGGCTTTGTTTCCCTACTGGAAGACAGTGCGCACCTTTGTTATTTCAACAAATCAAACTACAAGTGTAGCGCCTTCCATCCCTTATAGTGCAGATCCAAACAGTGATTTTTTTACAGCAATGGAGGAGGTATATACCATTAGTACTACTGCAAAAATTGAGGATAATGAAGATTTATGGATAGCAGAGTTTTGGTCGGATGATGTAGAAGGCTTAATGATGAGCCCTCCGGGAAGAACCGTATCCATTGCAAATCAATTAATACGCGAATACGATCTTCCTTTCGATAGAACCCTCGCACTATTATTACGATTAGGTTTTTCTTTAAACGATGCAGCTGTGTCGGCCTGGGCAGATAAATATGAATACATGGTAATGCGCCCCAGTGTTTATATTAAAGAACATATTGATCCAGATTACGAAACAAATTTATACCGGTTTATTTCCTGGCCAGATCCTTCATTTCCTGGATATCCATCAGGTCATTCTACCTTTGCCTCTGCAGCTGCTGGAATATTTATTGATGAATTTGGCGATAACATCACTTTTACAGATAGAACTCATCAAGGGCGAACAGAGTTTAGAGGCGCACCAAGGCAATTTAACTCAATTTCAAGTATGGCCGAAGAGCTTGCTTTTTCCAGAGTACCGCTGGGAGTGCATATGAAAATGGACTGTGAAGAGGGATATCGCTTAGGGTATGAAATTTCGAATGCAGTACTTAATTTTAATCTATCAAATTAAGTTAGTTAGTTACTTAAAATTATAACGTTGCTCTGCTGTTGACGATGCGTTTAGTAACTGGTGAAATGTTTTTATCGAGTTAAAATCGCGGGTTATTGCTTCAGAAACCGCTATCCCAGAAATACCTGTTTTTAGAATTTCTGAAACATCCTTCGTGGTAATACCTCCAACACCTATAATTGGAGTTCCGGTTTTTAAAATATCTGTTATGGCGGTATAGCCCTGAATGCCTAAAATTGGTGCAACAGTATCTTTAGTTGAAGTTGTTTTAAAAGGTCCTAAACTTATATAATCTACTTGCTTATCCAGTAGGAAATTACAATCTTGTAGTGTATTGGCTGTCCCACCTATAATTTGCCAGGTGTACAAATGCTTTCTAGCAATTGTAGGGGAAGCATCTGTGCTGCCAAGATGCACACCATCTGCTTTTACTTTTTTTGCCACTGTATAAAAATCGTTTATAATAAGCCTGGTTTGAAAATGAGCTGTGATTTCTCTGGCTTCTTCAGCAATCTTTAAAAACGTACTTTCTGAAATACCCTTAACACGCAACTGCACCAATTCTGCTCCCGAAGTACAAGCCTTTTGAATATTCTTCAGATGCATTGTTGGCGTATTTCCCTGCGATATATAATGTAGTTTAGGAATCATCGAGTATTTGTTTAAGCCACTTAGAATTTATTTTTTTTTCAGCAAAGCGGTCTTGCCTCTTTCAGTGCAACGGTCTTTCTTCTTTTTTAAGCAGTAATTTTCTTAGAATACTCCATAAAATGGTTCTCAAAACGTTTCAAAATAGGGTGCATTTTTTCTGAATAAATTACATACTGGCATCTTTTTATACTTTGCGTTATAGACAGAATAGCGCTATAAGCAGATTTCTGAACCAGAAACTCGGCATCGTCTATACTAAATAGCAGTAGTTGCGAAATACTTACACCGTTCATTAAAAATAACTTATTCATAGACTTAGGAGTAGTAATAAGAATGTCTATTCCCATAAAGATTTCCGATTTTTGAAGGTCTACGTGTAGTTGTTCGTGCCCTACATACACTCTTAAAGAATTGTGTTTGGTATATTCTAAAAACTGTACATACAAGGCAATGGCTCGCTCTTTATTTTCTACAAGCACTACAGCTCTTGGTGCATCTCCCACAGCTTCACATTTCAGTTTTTGCAGGGTGGTAAGTATTAAGGTAGTTGTCTTTCCGCTTGCTTCTGGAGCTGTGCAATACACATTGGCGCCGCTTTTAATAACAGGAATACTTTTACTTTGAAATGGAGTAGGAGTTTCTATAGCAAAAGACGCTAACTTTTCTTGTATGTTGGGGTGTAGTTTTTTAAAAGGCATACTGCAAAGATACTACCTGTAATGGGTTTAAATAGGCGAAATTACTTTTTCTGTGTGGTAAAGTACAACAAGCTTATGCAAATAGATTTTTCAGGGACTCACCTTTTAAATTTTTTCTGAACTACTACCAAAAAGAAATACGAATATACATTCCTTCCTAACACATATTAATTAAAACCCTGCTAAAAAAAAGTCACTATTTGCTAATTTTATAGATAGCTATAGCTTCGTGAATATTTTCAATTGTGCAAATTTATTGTAATTTCAATGCGTGATTGCTTCATTTAAACATACGGTTCGTTTTTTTATTACTTTAAAGGTTATATTGTTGAAGTAAAAAGCAAAAGTTTAAAATTCGGTAACAAAATTTATGAAATTCCTTTACTCCTCTCTTCTTTTTTTAGGCAGCTTTTTATTTTTTACAGGAAACGCACTACCACAACAGGCGGTTATCGACAGCTTGGAGTTTGAAATATCTACTCACTTTAAAAAAGACACTACCAGAGTAAACAATCTGGATCATTTAGCTTTTTTATACTATAGAAAAGACCTTAAAAAAGCAATAGCGTATATGGAGGAGTCTGAAGCGCTTGCCAAAGAACTAAATTATGCAAAGGGAATGGGAAATTCCTTATATACCAGGGGTGTGATTGAAATATCACAGTCTAATTTCGATGAAGCGATTATGTATTTCGAAAAAGCAGCTCAGCTATATGCTACTCATGGTTTAAAAAAGAGTATATCTGCTTGCTATAATGGTGTAGGAGCTATTTATACGTATCAGGGTAATTACAAAGAATCGTCAGCATATTATGAGAAAGCATACCAAAATGATATAGAACTAGGAGTAAAAAAGAATATTCCTGACTATGTTGCCAATATTGGAAATAACTTTATGAGAACTGGTAATTACCCTGAAGCCGTTGCTAATTTTAAAAATGCATTAGAGCTATACACTGAAAGTAATCATACGCTTGGTATGTCAACCTGTTTAAAAAACTTAGCTTCGGTGTATCAATCACAAAGCAATTATCCACTGGCATTAGAGTATAATAATAAGGCCCTGTTACTTGGTGAAAAAATAAAAGATTCTTCAGGTATTTCAGTTTCTTTAAATAACATAAGTATTATATACAAAAGCCAGAAAAAATATGACAAAGCCCTAGAAATGCTAAAGAAGAGCCTTGTCATTCAAAAAGAATTAAAAAATAATATAATTATAGCAGCTACTAAAAATAACATTGCTTCTATCCTTATAAAAAAGGAAGACTATCCTGGTGCAATTGAGGTTTTAAAAGAATCTTTAGCGTTAAACAGAAAAATTAATGTCAAAGATCAAACGTCAGATTGTTTAAACAACCTTGGAAAAGTCTATGTATCGCTTAAAGAGTATGAAAAGGCATTTGAGTATTACGAAGAAGCAAAAAATATAAATTTAGAAATTGAAAATCAAGAGGGGCTTTGTCTCTCTTATTTAGGTATTGCAGGTAGTTTTCTTCAGCAAAAAAAATATGAAGATGCATTGACAAATATTTTAAAGAGTATTGAAATTTCTGAAAAACTCAATCTTTTAGCATATAAAAAAGATGCAAAGGAAGTACTTTCAGAGATTTATGAAAATATGGGCGAGTATCGAAAGGCTTTAGCAAGTCACCAACAATTTAAAATATTGAATGACAGTCTTTTTAATAAAGAAAACATTGAAAAAATAACCCAGTTAGAATACGAATACAAATACAAACAAGAGTTGGATGAAGCCAGTTTACGAGAGTTGAAACTTACAAAAACAGTAAACGACACCTCGCAAAACCTTGAAAAATCACAGCGCAATTTATTACTAGGTGTCATTGCTTTTTTAGCAATGCTGTTGCTTTTAGGAGGTATTATCTTTTTCTTGAAGTTACGAAACCAAAAGGCAAAAACCGATACGATAGCCATTGAACAAAAGCTGTTGCGATTGCAAATGACCCCGCATTTCATTTTCAACTCGTTATCCGTTTTACAGGGAATGATTTTGAACAAAGAAGACAAGAAAGCAGTAACCTATCTTTCAAAATTTTCAAAACTGTTGCGAATTACCTTAGAGAATTCAAGGGATAAAATGGTACCGTTGCACCAGGAACTGGAGGCAATAAATAACTACCTAGAACTTCAGAATCTGGAAGAAAATGTATCCTATGAATATTCAATAGTGGTAGATAAAACTATTGACACCACTATTTTTAGTATTCCACCTATGCTTATTCAGCCCTTTATAGAAAACGCAATAGAACACGCCTTTGAGCATGCTGCCGAAAATAGAAATATTGCCATACATTTAAAACATGCAGATCATAAATTAATATGCACCATTGCAGATAATGGAGTAGGGGTTGCTGCCCATAGAGGAACTAAAAGGAAAGACAAAACATCACTCGCGACCACCATCACCTCAGAGCGATTAAAAATGCTTTCAAAAGATTTTAATGTTGAAGCATCACTCACGGTAACAGACAGAAGCAAATATAATGAGCAAGGAACACTAGTAACTATAGTGATTCCTTATAAAATTGAAACGCCCCAATGAAAGCAATCATCGTAGAGGACAAACCGTACATTAGAAAAGGCCTCATCAACCTTTTGCAACATATTGATTCAAATGTTCAGGTGGTAGGTGAATGCGAATCTGTTAAAGAAGCTGTAGTCGTGGCAAATGCCTGTACACCGGACCTCATTTTTTTGGATATCAATTTAACCGATGGTAATGCTTTCGACTTTTTAGCACAAACGGAAGCATTACAATTTAAAGTTATTTTTATTACGGCTTATGAGGAGTATGCTTTAAAAGCTTTAAAAATGGGTGCGGTAGATTATTTATTAAAACCTGTCGATATTGAAGAACTGAAAGCCGCCCTTCAAAAAATTGAATCACGCTCTGTTTCTGAGCAGCAGCAGCAAATTGACATTGTAAAAAATGTATGGAATGCAGACGCTTCTAAATTAATACTTTCGCTTCAAGATAGCTTTCAAGTAATCGATTTAAACGAATTATTGTACTGCGAAACCGATAAAGGTTACACTACATTTTATTGTAGCGATGGTAAAAAATATTTAGTTTCAAAAACACTAAAAGAATTCGAATCGCAACTTACCAACGCTCACTTTGTTCGCCCACACCAATCGTTTATGGTGAATTTAAAACACATAGACCGCTATGATAAATCGGGAACCATTAACCTTAAAACCGGCACTAAAATCCCGGTATCGACACGAAAGAAGGAGGCATTTTTAGCCACTTTTTTGCATTGGACGAAAAAGTAGCCCGCTTCAAGAAAACACTTATTCTTTCAAACACCACGCTTATAGATTTTGAGTTGTAGGAAATTAATTCACTATTTCCTACAATTAAGTCATGCCCTACATTTACCCCAATAAACAAAAATAAATTATGACGCAAAGCAATCTAACTCACGCCTTAAGCAAAGGTTTTTTATTAATCTTATTGGCCATCACTCTTAATTCTTGTAATAATTCGAGCGGTGAGCCCGCTACTGAAGCTGGTTTTTCCAGTCTTGAAAACGAATTAAAAAGTGAATTTGGTAATGACGCGTACTATACAGACCTAACGATTATCAATGTTGAGTCTCTTGGCAACATCATTAACACGACTGTTACTACTGCTCCAGAATCGTTAAAAATGTGGGAGTGGAACTTTAGCGATGGAACTTGGAAGCAGAATTCTGAAATTACACTTGAAGTACCCAATGGCAGTACAGCATCAGACTTTATGTTTCAGTTGAATGATAATATCAACCTTGCTACATTGGGTGCTTTGGTTGAAAAATCGAAGGAGCAGTTAACTTCTGAAAAAGCTATTGAAAACCCGAAACTTTCCACAGCTGCTATAAAATTTCCGAAGAACGGCGACATCGCAAAAACCGAGTATGCAGTTTCGCTTCAACCAGAAAATGGAGGTACGACCTTTAGCTTTTATTACAGCCTCAACGGCGAACTAATAAATATGGACTACTAAATCAAAAATTCTTAAAAATTTCAGAATACTTAAATCTCTTACTTATGAAAAATAACCTACTTATTTTATTCGCTCTATTTCTAACCACAATAGGGTATTCGCAATTTACTATAGACAACTTAACCTACTATATTATTCCTAATACAAATACAGTTAGGATTAATAGTTATAATGGTCCCGGAGGTGCTGTTATTATTCCTGCAACAGTTACTGCAGGTGGTACTACCTATGACGTAATACAAATTGATGGGGTTGTATTTTATCAAAAGCAATTAACAAGTGTTATACTTCCAAACAGTATTACTAGTATAGGTAGCATTGCTTTTGGAGACAACCAATTAACTAGTATTGTTATTCCTAATAGTGTAACAACGTTAGGAAATGGAGCTTTTCAGCAAAATCAATTAACAAGTGTCACCATTCCTGGGAGCATATCGGTTATTGAAAGCGGAACTTTTCAGCAAAATCTATTAACAACTGTCACGCTCTCTGATGGCATTTCAACAATTAGTGACTTTGCATTTTATAACAATCAACTACAAGACATTACAATTCCTAATAGTATGACTATGATGGGCAATTCAGTTTTTGATCTAAACCCCTTAAGTACTGTAACCTCTGAAGGTACAACCCCTGCAATGATAGAAACCTTTAGTCAGGATACTTTTGGTTCTAACCGTAGTGCTATAGATCTAACAATACCTCCAGGAACACCCGCAGCATATATCGCAGCACAATGGACAGGGTTTAACTCGGTTACCGAAGCCTTCGAAGTAGGGGACACATATATGGTAGACTTTATAACTTACGAAATAACATCTACTGCACAAAACAATGCAAAAGCAATTGATTACGATATGGCTGGTGGCACAACAGTAAGCTTACCAACCACAATCCCCAATGGTTTACTAAATTACAATGTTACCGAAATAGGTGACGAAGCTTTTCGAGACAAGGGATTAACCAGTGTCGATTTCCCTTCTACTATGACCAACTTTGGTTTTGCGGCTTTTGCTGAAAATGAACTCACCACCATAAGTATCCCAGATGGAATGACCAGTATAGGAGACAGTGCTTTTAGCAATAATATGATTTCTAGTGTTATGTTACCTACTAGTTTGGTAATAATTGAAGGTGATGCATTTAAATCTAATAATCTACAATCCATTACTATTCCAGATAATGTAACTACTATTGAAGGGGCTGCATTTGCTTATAATGACCTTACTACGGTGGCTTTGTCATCAAGTCTTACTACTATAGGACAGGAGGCTTTTGCTTATAATGAAATTGCGAGCATTGATATTCCAGACAGTGTAACTACAATTGTTGAAGAAGCATTTCTAGATAATAAATTAACAAGTGTATCCTTAGGTAGCGGATTAACAACGATTGCAAATGGGGTTTTTGGGATTAATGAATTAACGGCAATCACCATTCCCGATAACATTACAAGCATTGGCGAATATGCATTTTTCCAAAATCTATTAACCGAAATTGTTTTTCACGAGGACATTACCTCCATAGGTTCACAAGCTTTTCAAGACAACCTCTTGACCGATGTTTTTTCTGAAAGCCTTATACCACCCACCATCACAACAGATGGCGGTAGTCAAGATACCTTTGATGATCGTAGCATGATAGATTTGCATATCCCAGAAGGGACTACAAATGTATATGTAACAAATGCAGGGGCATTATGGACAGGGTTTAACACAGTTACTGAAATATTAGGGACTTCAGATTTTGCATTGGATAACGCTATTAAAATCGTTACTTCAGAAAACAAAGTAAGCGTTGTTTTTTCAAATAACATAAAGCTTCAAAATTATACAGTATATGGTCTTTCGGGAGCAAAAATTGCTACTGGAAACGCTACTGAAATATCAACAACTTCTTTTGCAAGTGGAGTCTATGTTATAAAACTTGATTTTAACAAAGGGACGCTAGTTAAAAAGGTGTTAGTTAAGTAATTATTATACAACAACAATCATGGAAAATTTAATCACACTCAAAAGCGAGTATAAGAGCTTAGATTCATTATACAACGTTCTGAAATCCAGATCTAATGTAGCATGTACTAAAACCTACGATATTTGGAATGTTCGGACAGATTCACAAGGAAATATGGAGCAGTGTATTGTTCTTAAAAAGAATAATATGAATGCCATAAAACTATATTTTACGACAGATACTACCATACAATTAAGCCATATTATTCCCAATAAAACGATGCATGCATATTTTGGCAAAAGTGTAAAATCTCACCGAAATATTCTCGAACTTATTACCGGTCAGATAAAAGAGATAGTATTAAAAGGTAGCCAGCAAAAAGCATTCGAGGAACTCGAAGAAGTTGTAAAAAAAGCAACTGTATAAAGTTAATACTTAGGAAGAAAAACTACGAGCAATTAAAATTACAGACTCCAGATCTGAACTTAAATGTATTAAACACCCCAAATAATTATGAAACTAAGACATTCCGATAGTGAAAGAGGAAACACTAGGAGTATAATGTGTTTGTCTTATCATATTTTTTGTTTGGGGTTTATCAAATACGTACGTACGCATTAATACCACAATCATACTCTTTTAGTACAATAAATAGCACAAAATCATAAAATATTTATTGAAATACGTCACTTAGACCTACATTTATACAAATATCAATCACCAATGAAAAATTTCACTTTAGCGAGTATCGTAATAGCATTTACTTTTTATGCTTGCGAGCAAAAATCCCAAAGCGTTTCTGAAAACATCATTACTACCGATATTGATAATTTTTGGGAAGCATATGATTCCATGGTTAATACTAACGACTCCATAGTACAATATCAATATCTTGATAGCTTATATATACAGAAAGGGACTTTAGGATTAAAAGGTATTATGCAAGCACGAAATTATACTCCTCAAGAGTATATTCACGCTATAAATTCCTATCCAAAATTTTGGTCATCAATTCGAGAGAACACGTTAAAAACAGCAAATTATACAGCAGATTTAGAAGAGGGCATTGAAAAAATCCGTGCGATATATCCTGCGTTAAAACCTGCAAAAATGTACTTTACTATTGGCGCATTACGCACCGGAGGAACCTACTTGGATAGCTTAGTCTTAATTGGAAGTGAAATTGCCATGGCAGATAAAAATACGGTGACTTCAGAGTTTTCAGAAGAAGTCAGAGCAGGCAGGCGTACCTATTTTGACAGTAACCCTATAAACGATTTAGTACTTCTAAATATTCATGAATATGTACACACACAACAAAATCCGTTAGTACACAATCTGTTGTCATATTGCTTACATGAAGGAATCGCAGAGTTTGTTTCTACCACAGCCATGGGGGTTCCCTCTGCAGCACCTGCGATAGCGTATGGAAAAAATAATGATGCCGTATCAAAGAAGTTTGAAGAAGAAGTATTTTATGGAAATAACACACATCATTGGCTTTGGAGCGATTTTGAAAATGAATTCAACACAAGAGATCTAGGCTACTATATTGGCTATACGATAGCTGAATTAAATTATAACAATGCCGAAGACAAACAAGCGGCTATAAAAGAAATGATCGAACTGGACTATACCAATGAAACTCAAATTGAAAATTTTGTAAACAGAACAAATTTCTTTTCAAAGTCTTTGGAGGAGCTTTATAATGATTTTGAAACTACAAGACCTACGATCGTAAAAATTGAACAATTTGAAAATAACAGTACTTCAGTAAACCCGAACACAGATGAAATAACCGTAGTGTTTTCAGAACCTTTAAACGGCCTTAATACAGGAATAGACTATGGAACACTAGGAGAGGAGCACTTCCCGAAAGTAACGGATAGATTCTGGGCGTCCGACGCTGGTTCATGGACGTTAAAAGTTGCTTTAGAGCCAGACAAAAAATATCAAATGGTACTCTCAAATTTTAGAACTGAAAAAGGAACACCATTAATACCTTACGTTATTGAGTTTAAAACAGGCAGTAACTAACTATTAAATGAAAAACAGGGTTTTAAGCTATGTAGGTTGGGCATTACTTTGTTATCTGTTTGCTTTTGGGTACGTTCGATTGATTTTTGGAGCACTACCAGAGGCTTCGTCATCTTGGTTTATGGGATTACTAACAATTATTTATAAACAGGTACTTATACGTTTTTGGATACTCATAGGAAGTATTATAACAATTCTTTTTGTGTTGATTGATGCAGTGTATTTACGTAAAAAATTAAAAAATCATGCGAATGCTGTCATCATTCAGTTTTTTGTATTGTTAGGGGTCGTAGCAATTGTAGCTTGTATTCATTATTTTCTGGAAAAAACAATCGATGTAATGTAGCTCAATAGTGAATCTTCACAGCACCTAGAAGCGTAGGGTGTGGTGTGTATAATATATAGTTATGGTAATCTTGATGATTGTCTTATTCGTTCTTTTCCTCGGTATTGCGGTAGTACTGCTGTACAAAATGGGGGTGTGGACATTTCAGAAGAAAAATAGGACTTTTACTGTTCTTTTGATGATCGGGGTGTTGATACCGGTTTTTATATATGTGCAGCGTGGCAATCCCCACATGCACTTTATTCAATCTAATGTGTATCCGCAGCTGTACCTGGTTAAAAATCGTGTTGTTGACAATAAATTGACACATCGTACTATTAAGGAAAAAGTACTCGAAGTTATGAATGAGCAAGGTATGGATGAAAACACTACGATGGACGAAGCAAAACAGTTTAAAGTTCAGTTTTACGAATATACCAAAGGCGATTGGGGGGCAAGGGGGACAGCTTATTTTATAGACCATGAAGAAAGATCCGATGGCATGCTTTCTGAGCTTTTAGAATTCTACCCAGGTTATCTTGTTGCAAAAACAAAGATACACCCCTGTACTAATAATAGCGCGCACTACAGAATAGAATTACATTATTATGAAGCGCGACAACACATAAAAACTGACACCCTAATTAACACCTGCGGAAAATGAAATATATACTCATACTTATCGCTGTAGCAAGTCTATCTTGCAAACAGCAACTTAAAGAAACAAAGACTGAAGCCAGGGTGAAGGATACGGTAGTGTTGCCAATATCGATAACTCCAGCAGATACTACCACCTTTGCAGAAGCTCTGGCAGCTTTGCCAGAGCGAACGCTTCCATTGACTGACGACACCAGCTTTGATAGTTTTATAGAAGCCGAAGATTATAAAGAAGTCGCGGTTCAGGCATTTCAACTCAAAACACTGTACCCAAATTTTGACACTGAAGGCTATAACTATCGGGCTATTGCTGCGTATCGTGTTTCGCTTTCAGAAGATCTTCATTCAGTGATGATTACCGTAAAAAAGGGTGACCATGAAATGGAATCGGTGTTAATTAATTACACCTTAGACGGAACTGGTATTATAGATCACGAAGTGCTTTCGTATGATGAGATTGCCGAAGGGCAGTTCAGAATTATAGCAAAAGTGACAAAACAGTACATAGAAAAAAACCATATTTCCTGGGCCACGGGCGATAAAGAAGTAACAAAAAGTAAATATACAATTGACCCAGACGGCAGGATTACTGAGGTAGTAACTAATGAAGACCTTATTAAAAAGGTAATACAAGCGTTGGGGCTAGCCCATACTAAAATTGACCAAAGGTTTTTAGCGACCAAGGTCATGCCACACCAGCCAGACAACACCATCATAGTAATTCCTCAGGTAACCAATGAATCTGAAATAGATGACTCGTTTAACCTAGACCTCAATATAGTACTAGTGAATAACAAAACCGCCACAATCACACATACCTATTTGGATAAGCGTTGGACCTCAAACGCTATACGCTTAGACAGTCTGCTTATAGATACTACGCATTATTTACTAGCTGAAAACACTAGCGCTTTTGGTATCCGTTTAAACTTCTTGGGTATGTCCAGACCGAGTCCTTATAGTAATCAAGTGCTAACACTTTTTGTACCCTCGGGAGCCACCTTAGAAAATGTATTGCCGTACTACGATATTATGGAGTACGAAGGTGAGTGGGATATGGTCTGCGCCGGTGCCTTTGTTCAGAAAAACAGAACACTAAGTATGGCTAAAACGATCACTAACGGATTTTATGATATTTTGGTGACAACCACGACTAAAGAGTTGAATCATTCCTTAGACGCTCAAGGGGAATGTAGTACTACTGAAAGTGAGACCACAGCTACAACGGTATTAACATATGAGGGAAAAGTATATCGGGAATAGTAATAAGGAGTATAAACAGTAAATAAACACAATAAACTTTCATTGAATATCTCAAAAATTTTCGAGGAACTGCAAGACGCTTTTCTTATACGTTCTACTTATGGGGAGTGCTTGTTTATTAATTGTAATATGTTCGTTACTATAGGATTGAATGTACTTTATAGAGATGATATACGAACGATGAATTCTTAAAAATTGTTGTTTTGGAAGTTTTGCTTCAATTGCAGAGATAGTTTCTCTCGTGACAATAGTGTCGTTTTCTAAATGAATTTTTAAGTAATCACTATAACTTTCAATATAGATAATAGCATCATAATCTATCTTAATCATCTTACGATCCGATCGTACAAACATAAAATCTGAAACTTCAACGCTCGAAGTGTCTGTTTCGGTTATAGTTCCGTAGAGATCAAAATACGTGTCCAATGCTTTTTTTAAACGTTCAAAAGAAACTGGTTTTAATAAATAGTCAACCGCTTTAAGTTCAAAACCTTCTACAGCATAGTCTCTATAGGCAGTCGTGAATATAACTTTAATATCTTTATTAATGGATTTTGCAAACGAAATACCAGAAATTTCAGGCATATTAATATCCAGAAATACTAGATCAACTTGTTGGTTATTAATGTAATTAAAAGCTTCCATAGCACTACCAGAACTTGCCACCACCTGCACATGTTTTATTTTTGACACATGCGATTCAATAATTTCTCTAGCAATAGTTTCATCATCAACAATCAGACAAGAAATAGGTTGTTTTTTAGACATGATGTGTGGTTTTTAATTCTAAATTCACCACAAAATCATCGTCATTAGTAGCGATTGCTAATTTGTGTTTATCTGGATACAATAATTCCAGTCGTTTCTTTATATTCTCGAGCCCAATTCCGCCTTGAGCAGCAGTAGGATGAGAATTAGAATTTTTTATTTTGAAATGAACCACCTCCAAAGTTGCTTTAATTTCAATATAAATTTCTAAAACACCATTTTTAATACTCCCATGTTTAAAACTATTTTCTACAAACGGAAGTAGGAGCATGGGAGCAATAGTTCTATTTTCTGAAGCTAATTTCACATCCATAGTTACGTGTAAGGTATCGTTAAAACGCATTTTTTCCAGTGCGATATAATCTTTAATATGCTCAATTTCTTCGGAAATAGGAACCAAAGGTTTTTCGGTTTCATACAAAAGATAATCCAGTAAGTTAGAAAGCTTTAAAATCATATCTGGTGTTTGTTCGGCTTTTTTCAACGCCAGACCGTACATGGTATTGAGCGTATTAAACAAAAAATGCGGATGGATTTGCATTTTGAGATACTTCAGTTCTTGTTCTTTTAATTTTAATTGCGCTTCTAAGATTTTTGCTTCTAACGCAGCGTTGTTTTTAGACTGTTTTAAGTTTAATTTCAACAATTTAAAAGCACTAACAACAATAACAACCAGACAAATACTGGTAATAACAAACACGCTGCTTTTACTTAAAACAGTCATTTTTTCAAATTTAAATTCTGTTAGAAATGCCAATGCATAAAAGATGGAGAAAACAGCTCCAAAAACTGAAATGATTAACGTGTAACTACTATAAAGTGTAAATAAAAAGTAACGTTTTGTAAGTAAATAATCGGGTAGTAGCTTGTATATAGAAACATAGGTAGCGCCTATAGTCACAGGCATTAAAAAGAGTGAGAAGTAAAAAACATTCATGTCTATAGTATTGCCAACCCCAAAAATAGAGGTGAATAATATTACTATGAAACTCCAAAAAACTATATGACGTAGTGTACGTTTTAAAGGTTTTAATATGTATGGGTTTGTCTTCACTTTAAATGCTATACTGCTACAATAATAGCGCATTTTTTGTTCCCGAGTTCTTTTTGTAGATGAATAACCGGTTTAACTATGGTTTTAACAGTACTGTAGAATCGCATCTTAAAATGGTTGTTAGTCGCATAACTCACTTTGGTAAGCAAGTTTCATCTTATGTTTGAATCATTATTAACAATTTTAAAACTTTTAACTATGAACTTATTAAACGAAGGCGGACCCGTAATGTATATTATTTTAGTGTTATTAGTACTGTCACTATTTTTTATTGTAAAAGCTTTTTTAAGCAAATCTAAAGACGAAACACAATCCAGAAAAATGATTGGCTTAGCTGTAGACTCAAGTTTATTAGCACTTGTTATTGGGTGTTTAGGCTCTATATTGGGAATTATTGGACTGTTTGATATGGCACAAGCACTTGGTGAAACAAAACCAGACCTTTTTGCAGCAGGATTGAAAGTATCGCTACTAACCATTACGTTTGGGTTGTTTTCATTTGTACTAGGCAGATTAGGAATCTTATTCTATAAGTGGAGCTTAAAATCTGAGATGGCGTAAATACGCATATTTAAAACTAGCACTAATCAAATTTGAAATATTTCTTTCATCATACTTAACAAATAACACAAAACGTATGAAACTCAAATCACTTTGCATAGGTATGTTACTGGTACTTTGGTATACTACTGGCAGCTCACAATCAAAAGATTTAGTTAGTATTGGTCAACCTGACTCTATATATTCTAAGATTCTTAACGAAGAACGAACCATTTGGGTTCAGGTTCCGGAAAGCGCAAACGCGCAAACAAATCATCCTAACAAATATCCTGTGGTGTATGTTCTGGATGGAGGCGTGCATTTTCTTTCTGTTTGTGCTGTTATAAATCAGTTATCGCCAGGCTCTATTCCGGAAATGATCGTGGTTGGCATAGCAAATTCAGAAAATAGAACCAGAGACCTAACTCCAACCAAAGTAAAAGAAGCTCGTGGTTCTTCAGCATGGGTAAAAGAATCGGGAGGAGGGGAGCGGTTTACAGATTTCATAGCGGAAGAGTTACTACCTTATATAGATGCTACATATCCAACGGCAAACAATAAAACGTTTGTAGGGCACTCGTTTGGCGGATTATTAGTGGTGAATACACTGCTACATCGTCCTGAATTATTCAATAATTATATTGCTATCGACCCAAGTTTATGGTGGGATAATGAAGTACTTACGCGTGACATAACAGCTACACTAGCTGGTGAAGCTTACAAAAATAAATCGTTGTTTCTTTCAATTTCAAATCCGTTACCACCAGATACTGAAAAAGATATCAATGTGCTCCTAAAGGATACCTCGATGAATACGGAAGGATTACGCGCTACACATAAATTTTCAAAAACAGTTGCCGAAACAACTACGAGTTCCCTACATTTTAGGTATACGTATTATGAAAATGAAGACCACGGAACCGTTCCGCTAATTTCTATATACGATGGCATGCGTTTCCTTTTTTCCTGGTATAAAATGAGTGGAAACCTTGTAGACACCATCAAAGATCCAACTACCACCACAGCAAAACTAACACTAGCCTTTACTACGCGTTTCGATATGCTTTCAGATAAGTTGGGGTATCAAGTATATCCAGAGGAAGAAATGCTCAATAATCTAGGATATATGTTTATGGCTACCGCACCGGAGAAATCGTTAGGGTTCTTACAAATGGCTATCGGGTATTATCCCGAAAATGCAAATGGATACGATTCGTTGTCCGATTATTACGAATCCCAAAATGAGCTGCAAAATGCTATCTTGTATAGTGAAAAAGCATTCGCAATAAGTGGTTCTGAATATCATAAAAATAAACTGGAGAAATTGAAAAAGAAATAGAATGGTTTAATCATTTATAAAAGTATTATACTATGTTTCCCCGCTGTTTGGCGGGGTTGTTTTGTTTTGCTCACGCGATACTATTTTATGGTGTTCACAAACCTCGTGCCTCGGTTTGTGACAATGCAAACTACAATTACGGTTTTATTCAACAGTTTTTCTAACCAAAACGTTATTTTTAGAATGTGAATGGACGGTCCTTATAGTATTGGGAGAAGTTGTTGGTTAAAGCGTGTGGAGTGTATAAAAGTTAATTATATTTAAAACTTAGTTGACTCAATTCACATTACCACAAAACGCTCAAGCATATGTTACTACCGTAAAAGATATATCTAAGAAGAAGCGGAAGAACTCTATATTACTTAAAATAAATGCGATGAAAAAAAATACAACGAACGGGAATAGCACCAATGGCATTTATTTAAAAAATAATGCTCATTTTGAGTGGGTAGGCTTTCCAGACATACTTTATTTAAAAGTTGAGAACAGCTATTGTACTGTGTATGCAAAATCGAATCAATACATTTATAGTGCATCGCTGGAGGAGGTTGCAGCGCAATTGCCTAAAAATCTTTTTATACAAGTTCACAGCAATTATATTGTAAATATAAATGCAGTGTCGGGCTTCGAAGGTAATTTATTGTATGTAGGTGATCATAAAATTCCAGTTAGTAAGACCTATAGAGAGGTTGCTTCGAGTTTTTTTAGAAATATATAAGCTCTTTACCATTAGTATTCACGTTATCATAGAACAAGCTGTGGTTAGGCGGAGTACTGTCTAAAATTATGTTAAATAGCGCTCAAAAAACGCTATTCATCGTTTTACTCAAATAATCACATCTGCACTATAATGTTATTGCGTTATAGCCTGCCCCGCTTTTTGTTGCGGGGCTACTTTGCTTTGGTGAAAAGCTTTTATCAAAGACAAATCTTTTTTATTTTTTTCTTCTAAAATGTTTCTTTAAAAATGAAATGAAACCCTTAAGGGTTCACGAGCTCTTATTTCTTAAATATAAGAGAGCGAGTAAATACGCTTTGCCCGAAGCGACGATAGGAGAGAAGTGGAATGTGTATGGAATGGAATAATAGAACAAAATATCTTTACATTACGGAAACCCGCCAAGAAACTATTTCCTCCTAAACTATATTTACACCAACAATTTAATAAATGTTAATAAAGAGTTTATAACTAATGTTTTACGATATTTTTTTAAGTGTATGCAAAGTGTATATTTGTGTATGTTTTATAATTTATCCGATAAAGAATTAGAAGCTCTAAAGATTATTAGAAATTCATTTGTTCATCAAGGAAGGATGCCAAGTGTACGTGAACTAATGATTGGACTGAGTTATAAATCTCCTCGTTCATCTGCCGTTTTATTGAAGAATCTTGAAGAAAAGGAAATTTTAAGAAAAAAGCCTGGTGGCAGTTATCAGATTGTTGATTTTGAAATACCAGCAGATTATGGTTCGAGAGCACAAACTGTAAAAATACCTTTAATAGGAAGCGTAGCTTGTGGAATGCCAATTTTTGCAGATGAAAATATTGAAGCAGAAGTTTCTATTTCTGTAGAAATGATTAAAAGCGGATATAAATACTTTTTACTAAGAGCAGAAGGAGATTCAATGAATGAAGCTGGTATCAATAATGGAGACTTACTATTAATAAGACAGCAACAAGATGCCGAAAATGGAGATAGAGTACTAGCTCTAATTGATGAAGAAGCAACAGTTAAAGAATATAATAAAAGTGGAGGGATGGTTATTTTGAAACCAAAATCTACAAATAAAACACATCAACCGATAATACTAACAAGCGATTTCAGAATTCAAGGAATTGTTGAAGAAGTAATATCACTTTAAAATAAGATTATGGCAAGACAAAGTAAAAGAGGTAGAGATGCGGGAACTGGACAGTTCATTACTATAAAAGAAGCAAAGCGAAGACCAAAAACAACAGTTATTGAAACAATAAAAGTAGGAAGAAAAAAAAAGAGAAAATAAGTGAATCAAAAGAAATTTAAAGTATTATCAATTGATGGTGGAGGTATAAGAGGAGTATATCCTGCTAGATTTTTAACAAAACTTGAAGCAAGTATTGGAGAACCTATAGCTGATCATTTCGATTTAATTTGTGGTACTTCAACGGGAGGAATCCTTGCTTTAGCTTTAGCTTTAAAAATTCCAGCTTCCGAGATTCAAAATCTTTATGTAGAGCATAGAAAATTAATTTTCCCATCGTTTTATAAAAGATGGCGTTTTGGTTTGAGAAGAGCAAAATATAACAATACTAAACTTGAAAATCTGATTAGAGAAAAATTTAAAAAGGCAAATAATGAGGTAGAACCTCTTATTGCTGATTTATGTACAAGAGTTTGCATTACTGGTTACGACCTAATAAACGCAAAACCAAAGGTATTTAAAACACCTCATAAAGATGATTATATAACCGATTTGCATATTCCTGTATACCAAGTAGCTATGGCAACAGCTGCAGCACCTACTTATTTTAATCCTTACTCTAATCATTATAAAGTTAATGAAGGAAAAGATAATGAAGAATTTTTAATGCGTATTGATGGAGGTGTATTTGCAAATAATCCTGCACTTATTGGATTAACTGAGGCGCATTGTGCGTTACAAATCGCTTACAGTGACATCGAGCTATATTCTATAGGTACAGGTCAAACTACATATAACGAGACACGTTCTAAAGTTTTGTTTGGTTGGTTTAGCAAAGCATTTGGCAAAATGTATTGGATATCAAAAACTAGAATTTTAGACTTAATGATGCAAGCACAATCTAGACATGTACATGATTTATGTAGTATTTATGCTGGTGGTACAGGTAGTATTAAAAATAAAGTGTTTGAATATCATCGCATACAAGAAGAACTTCCAAGTAGTTTTAAAATAGCTATGGATTCTAATAAAAAAATTAAGCTAGAAAAACTAATGAGTATGGCTAGCAACAAATTTCAAAATCATGGACAATCTTTCATCTCAAGTATTAAAAATAGCAGTAGTTGGAATGATTATCCCTCAATAAACAAAAATGAACATTAAAAATAAAATATATGGCAAATTGCAATAAGTTATTTTTGGATTATGATAATAATTTAAATATACCAAAAAAGAAAAAAGATAAACTTAAAGAATCAAAAGGTATACTTCGAACTAGAATACGTAAGTATTTTAAAGATAATCATCCAACATATATACCAGAATTTTATATTCAAGGCTCTTACAAAATGGGTACAACCATACTAACTAAAGATGATGAATGTGATCTAGATGATGGTGTCTATTTTAGAAGAGAAGCTGATGTAACCTCTACAACACTTCAAAAATGGGTAAAAGATGCACTAGATGGTGCAACAAGTACACCTGTAGAACATCGTGCTAAATGTTTAAGGGTAATATATCAAGGCGATTATCATATAGATTTTCCAGTATATATCTTTCCAGAAGATGATGATTACCCTTCAATAGCAGTCAAAAATAACGGATTTGAAGAGAGTGACCCTAAAGAAGTAGTTGAATGGTACAAAGCTGAAAAAGCAAAAAACGCGCAATTAAATAGACTTGTTAAATATTTAAAAGGTTGGGGTGATTATAAAAGAAATAAAATGCCTAGTGGCTTAGCACTGACTATTCTTGCTGCTAATAATATACAGCCTAACGACAGAGACGATATTGCACTTAAAAATACATTAATTAAAATCCAAGAAACACTTGATGCGGGTTTTGAATGCATTGTTCCTGCAACCCCAGGCGACGATTTATTTGAAAATTTTGATGATACTATAAAAAATAATTTTCTATCTAATCTTGATGATTTTATAGAAGACGCAAAAGAAGCAGTAGATAATGAGCCAAATCAGTTAAAAGCTAGTAGGCTATGGCGTAAACATTTAGGAAGTAATTTTCCTCTAGGTGAAGATGAAGATGTTGATGCTAAAGAAGCAGCTTTAAAAGCGATTTCAGAAAGAGTTTTGGCTGGTGCTGCATATTCTCAAAGTTCGGGTGCATTGACCACAGAAAAAACAGGTGTAAAAAACAAACCACACACAAACTATGGTGGTTAAGAAATTTCATAAAAATAAATTCAAATCACGTGGGCAAAATCTACCAATAAGAATAATACTTGTTAGGGAGAAAAAGCTCATTGAATCACATTATGAATTTCTAAAGTGTAGCATAAAACAAAACAAGTTAGTTTGTATAGGGAAGGTTAAATCAACTGAATACTCTAAAGAGTATAGTATGAAATTAGTTTATAATGGTTTGGATGCACCAAAGGTATATGTGGTAGAACCAGAAATTGAATATCACGATGATATACATATGTTTCCGAAAGATAAAAATCTTTGTTTATATCATCCTGAAACAGATGATTTTCACTGGAATTTTAGAACGGATAACGTATATGATACTATAATACCTTGGGCACTAGAATGGTTTGTGTATTACGAATTGTATCTAATTACGGGTAAATGGGAACACCCATTTGTGTCACATAATGCTATTAAATAGTTAAATATAAAAATATGTTTATAAAAGGAATACCTATTGGAGAAAAACAACAAGCGCAACTAAAACCTCTTATGGATAAACAGGTGCATTTAGAAGAACTGATAATTGATGGTACATCAGAAGGGATGCACTATATTTTTGCCCATCATCTTGGTAAAACCCAACACTTCTATATTACTGATAATGCAAACCAAAGAGAATCTCAATTTGTATGTGATTCAATATGGAAATCAATTAAATAGAAAATAACTGAATAAAAGAATGCAAAACGGAAAGATTGATACTTTTTTAACGCTTATTAGGCATGAAATGTTAGTGGAACAATGCGAAACAACCAATAGAGCTTTTATAAAACAAATTATTCTAAGAGCTGGTGGAGAATTTAGTGATATTGATGATGTACTCAAACATCCAACTGTAAAAGGAATTGATGATGATTTGTTTTATATTAAAACCTCGGCATCATAAAACTTTGGCAAAACAACCTGCATCCGACCAGCCGACATAGGAGGGGAGAGGAATGCACTAGGGATTCGTTATTTTTAGATTTCACTCACAATTTAATTATGCTATACCTAAGTCCAGGCTAACACAAGCTACGATAGCAACTTAATTTTATTCTATTTTACATAATACTAAAGCAATCAAAAACATACTTTTTATCTGCTCAGCAAACAAAGACCGATCGAGAACGGCGGAGGATTATTTTCAGGGAAAGTATCCGGAGCTTGTATTTGAGTCGGCTGGAACCAATCAGGTTATTTGTGACCAGGAAGGCACCAATTATATGTCAAAAAAACTTTTGGAGGCTGCAACACAAATCTTCGTTATGGAAACCAAACACCAGCAAGCCATTATCAAAAAATTCGGGAATGTATATTTTCACAAAATAACCGTGCTACATATAAAGGATCATTTTACTTATGGTTCAAAGGAGCTAATCCAAATTCTAAAACAAAAGGTGCCCTTGTAATCCACGAGAATCGTGTATTTCAAAATGTATTGGAACTTGTTGGGGATATTGAATTTAGGCGTGGTATGTTTTCTGGAGTCAATTCAATACACATGGGTCGTAAAACAGCTTTGACACGAGTTTATTAAGTTGATTCAGTGAATCAATTTAATAAATCTGCGAGATGATGCGGTTGGAAAATTATAGACCTAAAGGCGCTATAACAGGATGATGTCAAATAGCGCTGTAATTTAGGCGTACTTATACATAGTGGTCGCAAAACAACTTTGACATAATCCCAAGTTATAGACCTAAAGGCACTATAACAGGATTATATCAAATATCGCGAAAATGCGCTATTCGCTGTTTTACTCAATTATTGAAATTTGTTCCATAATTTATATTATGTAAAATAAAATATTTTAAAACAATTAGTATAATAGTAAAGTTTACTGCTCCTTCTCTTTTAATAAATAGTCTTTTAACGAATACTTGACATATCATACGAGAATAACCTTAGTTTAATCCCGTAGCTTTGCAGCTTGAAACTAAAAAAATCCTCCTCCCAGTTCGAATTTGTTGCCCTTATGGCGGCGCTAATGTCGGTTACCGCGTTGTCTATAGACGCTTTGCTGCCTGCATTAGATATTATTGGTGAAGCAATACGTATTACCAAGCAAGCCAATAATCAATTGTTGGTTACTATGATATTTCTGGGTTTGGGTGTGGGACCCTTATTATTTGGTCCGCTGTCCGATACATTAGGTCGTAAACCTTCTGTGTATATGGGGTTTGCACTTTTTGTGGTGGCTAGTTTTATATGTATTTACGCACAAAGTCTTGAGGTTATGATTTTAGGTCGGATACTACAAGGCGTTGGGCTGTCGGCACCTCGAACCGTGTGTATTGCCATTATAAGAGATTTGTACGATGGCGATTATATGGCGCGGATTATGTCCTTTGTTACGGTGGTTTTCCTATTAATTCCTATTGTGGCACCCGCGATGGGGCAATTTATTTTAAACCATTACAACTGGCAGGGTATTTTTTATGTGCAAATAGGTATTAGTCTCTTAGTAGCGTTGTGGTTTTGGGTACGACAAACAGAAACCCTTCCCACCGAAAAGCGAATTCCTTTTTCCATAAACCGAATCTACAATGGTTTTAAAGAAACAATTAAGTATAAAACCACCATGGGTTATACACTTATTTCTGGCTTTGTAGTAGGTTCATTTTTAGTGTATTTAAGTTCCTCTCAGGAAATTTTTCAGAATCAATATGGGCTTGAAACAGAATTTCCTTACATCTTTGCAGGACTGGCCGTTGCCATTGGTATTGCTATTTTATTAAATGCAAATTTTGTAGTACGCTTTGGTATGGAAAAGATGGTAACCACTTCCCTACTGGGATTCTTTAGTGTTTCGGTGCTGTATTTGGTCTTCTTTTTCAACACAACACAGCCAAATATTTATATTCTATTAGCGTTCTTCGCGGTTCAGTTTTTTTGTATTGGTTTTCTCTTCGGAAATTTACGCGCGCTGGCTATGCAGCCCGTGGGACATATTGCAGGAATCGCCGCCGCTATCACAGGGTTAATTTCAACCTTAATGGCAGTGCCTATTAGCACCTTTATTGGCAGGTTTGTAGTGCAGGGCACACTTCCGTTGTTTATTGGTTTTTCAGTCTGTAGCGCTATATCGTTGTGTATTCTTTGGCATGTAAAAAAACAGCGTGCCTAAAGTTATAAGCTTTCTATTTTTTTCATAACTGCCTCAGCTTCGGCGGCTTTAGCATCACTTTCAGAACGATTAATTTTTGAAAGCTCAAAAGATTCTTTTAAAAGCTTTTCATACTGCAATTGCAGTTTTTCTTTTTCGGTTTTCTTTTTAAATAATCCAAACATAGTATTTTCTTTTAAAGTTACTAATTATGATTCATATTAAAAAAAGCAGCCATTGGTAGGCTGCTTTTTTCTGTACTTTAGATTCTGCTTAGTTAAGGATCATAACAGCCTTCGCATTTACAAATTCTTTGATTCCAAATCCGCCGTGCTCTCTTCCATACCCGGAGTCTTTCACCCCTCCAAAAGGCATACTTGGATCTGCCAATCCGAAGGAATTGATAAAAACCATCCCTGTATCAAAATGTTTTTGTGCAAGTTCAATCGCTTTCTTTTCATCTTTACTGAAAATTCCTCCTCCCAGTCCAAATCGGCTGTCATTCGCTATTCGCATCGCATCTTCATTGTCTTTTGCTTTAATTAATGAAGCAACAGGCCCGAAGAATTCCTCTTCATACGCTGGTTGTCCTGGCTGTACGTTTCCTAAAACGGTAGCAGGATAATAAAACCCTTTTCCTTTAGGTAGCTTCCCTCCTGTTAAGATTTCGGCGCCTTTTTCTACACTTTCCTGTAATTGTTTATGTAATTTCTCACGCATCTCTTCAGTAACCATAGGTCCCATTGCGGTTTCCTTTTTGGTTGGATCGCCAGTTTCAACTTGCTCCATTCCTTTTACAAAGGCCTCTTTAAATGCATCATACACGCTCTCTACGACAACAAATCGCTTTGCCGCCACACAGGTCTCACCATTGTTGTAGATACGTCCCTGCACACAGGTCTCGGCTGCCATTTCAATATCGGCATCATCTAAAACCAAATAAGCATCATTACTACCTAATTCTAACACCGTTTTCTTAAGATGTTCGGCTGCTTTCTGCGCTACAATTTTCCCAGCGCCATCACTTCCCGTTAAGGTCACACCACGCACATATTTATTGGCAATCACATCGTCAGATTGGTGGTGATCTATAACAAGTACGGTAAACAAGTCTTTAGGTAAACCGGCATCTTCAAAAATTTCTTTCAGCAAAAGCCCAGAACCTGTACAGCTCTGTGCATGTTTTAGTAACACACCATTTCCTGCCATCAAATTTACAATAGCATATCTAATGGCTTGATAACAAGGGAAATTCCATGGTTGAATTCCATACACAATTCCAATTGGCGAGTAGGTGATAATTCCCTTACCACCATTTGTTAGTTCCCGCTCCTCATCGGCTAAGGCTTCTAACCCTGTTTTGGCAGTATACTCACAAATGCCTGCACACAGTTTTACTTCCTGAAAACCCTGTTTGATTACTTTACCCATCTCCTGGGTCATTAACGTAGCAAACTCTTCACGACGCTCCATAAGACCTTCTCCAATCTTTTTAATAATTGCAGCTCTGTCTTTTAGGGAAGTTAATTTCCAGGATGTAAATGCTTTATGACATTTTTCAATGGCTTCTTCCATTTCGTCATTTGTCATATAAGTGTATTCTTTTATAACTTCTTCAGTGGCGGGATTTATAGTTCTAAATCCGCCCATTATTTCTCTGTCTTTCATTTGAATTGTATTTATTTTTCTGCACTCCCCTTTATATATGGATGTTAACAGAAATTATAGTTATATAATCGATTCAGTATCGCAACAAAATGCTACGATAGTGATATGGCTATGCTATTACTTAGTAGGAATTAATTCCCGGGTTTCGGCCTCGTAATCGGTATACCCTTCTTTCCCTTGGGTGTAGAAGGTGTCTTTGTCCCATCCAGAAGTATCAGCTTCTTCTCTAAAACGTCCCACCAGATCTGGATTGGATACGAATAATTTTGCAAAAGCAACCATGTCTGCATCTCCGTCGCGGATCACTTTATTACCTGTAGACTGCGTAAAACCAGTGTTAATCATTAAATTTCCGTTGTACATAGGACGGTAGCGTTTTGCAATATCACAAACTGCATACGGAACCTTGCTTACATCGGTAAAAGGTTCAGATAAATGGATGTAGGCAAGCTTGTACTCATCGTTCAACTTTTTAATGATATAATCGAATGTAGGAATCGTATCCTCAGTTACTTCCATTCCAAAAACTCCGTGAAGGGAAGGGTTAAAACGGGCTCCAATCTTTTCCTGCGGAATAACTTCTTTTATAGCATCTAAAATTTCAAAAAAGAAACGTGCTCTGTTCTCTATACTTCCACCATAGGCATCTTCTCTTTTATTACTGAAACTGCTAAAAAATTGGTGAAATAAATAACCGTTAGACGAATGAATTTCGACCCCATCAAATCCAGCTTCTACAGCATTTCTGGCCGCTTGTACAAATTCGTTTTTAGTGGTTTCTATATCTTCCTTAGTCATAGCTTTTGGAGTAACCGTCTCTTTCTCACCATCGGGAGTAAAAACCTTCTCCTCAGGATTAATGGCTGAAGGTGCCCAGGGCAATTCGCCATTATGAAAATCTGGATGTGAAATTCTACCTACATGCCATAATTGAATGAAAATGCGTCCGCCGGCATCGTGTACCGATTTGGTAACTTTTTTCCATCCGTCAATTTGTGCTTGGGAGTGTATTCCCGCGGTATAAATATATCCTACAGCTCTTTTGGAGACTTGAGCCCCTTCTGTAATAATAAGTCCAGCGGTAGCACGTTGGGTGTAGTAAGGGACATGCAGCTCTTCGGTAGGTGCAGCTTCTTTGTTGTTCGCTCTACTTCTTGTCATAGGAGCCATCACTACACGATTGGGAAGTTCAAGGGATCCTACTTTAATAGATTGTAATAAGGGTTGTGTATCTTTCATAGTTTTCTTTTGCGTAAAGATACTTGAGCCATTTGTTAAAAAGTGTTGTAACTATGGGCCTTAGGGGTTAAACTTTGTTAAGATTACGGCACTAAAAAAGCGATACTACCTATTAAGGTACTATCGCTTTTTTTTAGCTTTGGTAGAATACACTATTTTTCCGAAACTAGTTTCACATCGCCTTTGTTGGAAATCTCAAACGTTTCCTTTTTTATAACACTTCTAAAGTTAGAAGAACGTCTGTAATTATCCTGGAAATCGGCGTGGTTTTTCTTTTTGTTAGTTTCCATATCGACTTTCATTTTAAAATTGGAACTATAAATCTATTGAAAAAAGCTAGAACTAACCTTTGTGAAATGCTAATTCTCAAAACTTTAACTATTTTAAAAGACTACTATTCTTCTTCGCGCGCTTTTTCTCGATCATCGGTATTTTCTAATTTTCGTTGCATCTTATCCATAGCATCTGCTATTTTTTCCTTTTCTTCCTTGGAAATCATATCGGTGTCTTTAGTGAGTTTAACTTCGCCGTCGCCTGTAACTTTTAACTGTTCTTCTTCTGAAACGTTCCCTCCAAAATTAGAAGATCTTCTGTATTTAGATTGAAAGTCGGCATGGTCTTTACTTTTATTTTCTGTGCTCATAATTACTTTTTCTTAAAGATAATCAATGACCAGTGCTGCCAGCAAATAATTAAAAAAGATTTAACGCTTACTTTTTTTAACTATACGCTAATACACTTCTACGCTGGCTACAAGTATTTTTGTAAAAATTATGACTATGGTTTGGGGTATTTTTATAGCTTTTGTACTGGTAATGCTCTACTTAGATTTAGCAGTTTTTAATAAAAAAGCTCACGAAATTAAAACAAAAGAAGCATCAATTTTTAGTGCCATCTGGGTGAGCATTGCCCTTTTATTTTCTGGAGTAATTTATTGGCTATTTTCTACAGGACTGGTCGAAAATCCAACGCAACTCTCTGCCAAAACAGCAGTACTTAAATATATTACAGGCTATTTAATTGAACTTTCCCTTAGTGTAGATAACATTTTTGTTATAGCTGTAATCTTCAGTTCTTTTTCAATTCCGGCAAAATACCAACACCGAGTGTTATTTTGGGGAATTTTAGGAGCGATTATTTTCAGAGCTTTAATGATAGTATTTGGAATAGCTTTAATTAATAAATTTGACTGGATTGTATATGTTTTTGGAATATTTTTACTTTATACAGCCTATAAAATGGCAACCTCCAGTGATACCGAATTTGACCCAAAAAATTCAACAGCTTATAAATACATTCGAAGAATATTTCCTGTTACTCATAAAATTGACGGTGAGAATTTTTTTATAAAAAGAATGGGTGTAAAGGCCGCAACTCCCCTATTTGTCGCTTTACTTATTATCGAACTCACCGACATTCTTTTTGCCTTAGACAGTATACCCGCTATTTTAGCCATTACTGCAGACCCTTTTATAGTTTTTAGTTCAAACATTCTGGCCATACTAGGGCTTCGGTCTATGTATTTTTTAATTTCGCGTATGTTAAAAAAGTTCAGGTACATTAATTACAGTCTGGTCGCAATTTTAAGTTTTGTAGGAATTAAAATGCTTATTTCTCATCATGTAGAAATTCCAGAATGGCTTTCGCTTGCTGTAATTGGTGTTTCACTTTTAGCAGGAGTATTGGCTTCTGTCTATATACCCACCAAAGAAGTGGAGAACGCCTAAGGATTTGCCAAAATAATACTAAAATTTTGCCTTCCCATAGAAGGAATCGTATCTTTAAAATTGAATTTAAAACAGAAAGACTATGAACATTAACTTTGAATATAAAGATGTTTCTGCCAGCAAAAGATTAGAAGCTTTGGCAACCGAAAAACTTGAAAAACTAGAAGCTAAATATACCTTCATCGTAAATACCGATGTATATTTTAAAAAAGAAAATACAACCAGTCCGGAAACGGGTATGGTTACCGAAATAAGAATTAACGTGCCAGGTACAACCCTCTTTGCCGAAGCCAATAATGGTTCTTTTGAGGCTTCATTAGCTAAAGCCGCTTCTGAAGTTGCAAAACAGCTCCGCAAGAAAAAAGAGAAAATGCAAACGCATTAAATAACATTATCTTGAATAAAAAGTAAGAACCAATTAAAAAAAGAAATGGGAGTACTCGCACGAGACGATAGAGAATTTACACTAATTTACAGTCACAACACCAGAGTAGGAAAACATACCTTGGCTTATTTACAGGGTATTGAAGAGAAACTCAATGCAATTGATATTTCAAAAACCAAAGTGAGTGATACACAATGGACTGAAATAGCGGAAGCATTAAACTGCAAAGTCGGTGATCTCATCGACAAGCGACTGGTTGAAGTGGAAGATACATCAGATTTTGGTACGAATGATTGGTTAAAGATTTTGCAAAATAATGATGCAGTGCTCTCACACCCTATTGCTATTAACGGCAAATCTACCAAGCAAATTACCAATGGATCGGACGTTTTGAAATTCTTTGGCGTAGATTCTGCCGGAATTGATAAAACGATGCACACAGATAATCCTTCTATTCATAAAACCACGAATGGTGAAAATTTTGTGAAGTAATATAAAGTTTGCAATCTAAAAAAAGAGCACGCTTAAATAGCGTGCTCTTTTTTAATTCAATTTTTCTAGCTTATTGTTTTACTCGAGCCAGTGGTTGTATATCTGGTCGTACTTCTTTGTATTTTTCTAATTGAATGCGCGTAAGAATGTCGCCCATTTCGGCTGCTTCATTTTGTCGTAACGCAACCATTTTATGTAACATAGCTTCACCTGTAGTTGTTTTCTTTATTTTTTCTTCTCTTACAAGATATTCTTCTACTTTCTTTCTAAAAAGCAGCTCTTGTTCAGCTCGTAACCCTAAAACATTTACATATTTATCGGTTATAACTTTGGCTTTTTCTTGTAACGTTTCATTTCCATTTTGAAAATAGGTGTCCTGACTAAATGCAGAAAATGAAATAAAGAGGAATAATAATATAAGTACTTTTTTCATAGCTTTTATTTTTAATATAAGAAGCTATTACAAGGTATACAAGGGGTTTAATAGTGTTTAACAGCAAGTGTTAAGACTGTTCTAATCTTTAAATTTATAATAGGCACATTTCAAATACGCACCTTCAGGAAAGGTGACAGGGTGATCATGATCATGTCCTGTTTTTAATTGTATCGAAAATTTTCGCGACTGTTGTGTAAGTGTCTCTTCATTAATATTAAAAAAGTCCGCTGCCGAAATTCTTGAACTACACGAAGCCAATACCAATAATCCTCCCCTAGCCGTTAGCTTTTCCCCCAACTGCGCTAATTGTGCATACTTCTTTTTGGCGACAGCAATTTCTTTTTGACGTTTGGCAAAACTTGGCGGGTCTATCACCACCACATCAAATCTTTTATGTTCTTCTATAAGCGATTTTAAAACTTTAAAAGCATCTCCAGCTAAGATGTTGTGTTTTCCACTCGACTTGTTTAACGTTCCGTTGGCCTTTGCCAATTCTAGCGCTTGAGCGCTTATATCCAGACTTGTTACTTCTTTTGCATTATTAGCAAGTGCGTGTACCGAAAATCCGCCAGCGTAGCTAAATACGTCCAATACAGTTTTCCCTTTGCTTAACTCACCCACACGTCTTCGGTTGTCTCTATGGTCTAGAAAGTAGCCTGTTTTGTGTCCCTTTAATACGTTTGCTGAAAAATTAATGCCGTGTTCCTTAAATACAATGGTTTCATCTGTAAGCTCACCATACAATACCGTTCCTTCAGTTAGCGGAAATTTGTTTTGTTGCTGAAGCGTACGGCTTAAACGAAGCACAACAGTTTCAGTAGTTGAAACAGCTATAAGCTCTTTTAAAATTACTTCCAAATAAGGCAACCATATGGCCGAATATAATTTTATAACCAAAACTTCAGCATACACATCGGCTATGAAGCCAGGGAAACCGTCATTTTCGCCAAATAGTAATCTATAACTGTTCGTATCGGTTTCCAACAAACCTTTTCGCAACGCAAAAGCACGCTGAACTTTATCTCGAAAAAAAGTTTCATCTAGCTTTACACCACCTTGATGATATAACATTTTTATCACTATAGGCGAATCTGGATCGTACAAGCCCACGCCTATGGCTTTGTTTTTAGAATGACTAAATATAATTGCAATGTCGCCTGCGGTTCCTTCTTTGTTTATTTTCTCAACACTTTCACTAAAAATCCATGGGTGACCGCTTCTAACCGAACGTTCTCCTTTGGTAGTAAGTTTTACAGCCAAAACCTGTGGCTTTATATGTGGTAAAGAGGTAGTAAACATTATAATTTTTTGTGGATAATCGTAATCGCATCGTTTAAGGTACGCAGCGTTTCCATATCCTCATTGGCAAATTCTATATTAAATTCATCCTCTACATCCAACACAATATCGACCAAGTGTGCTGAATTTATGTTAAGCTCGCCAGTTAAGTCGCTATCTGGGTTTATGTCATCTCCGTTAACATCTTCCGGAAGGTATGTTTTTACAATGGGTAAGATTTTCGAATAGATTTCTTCGGTAGTCATAGTATTTTTATTCTACTACAAAAATAGGGTAATTACTTGATTAACCATTTAAAGTTATAGGACGTTTTAAAACACAAGTTAAGAGAGTCACGACAGCATTTTCTTTTTCAAATTTTCAGACTAAAATTCTAATTTTAAGATAAAACTGTTGTGGTTCTTGCAGTAAACGAAGCGAACGGTTAGGGTTCCAGCCGTCTAAAAACAACACACGCGTTTACATCGCCAAAACCAAAACTTGCTTTTATAGCTGTAGTTATCGTTGCTGAAATTTTCTGTTGTGGTATCCTTTCCGAAGCCACCAAGCTAGCGATTTCTGGATGTATATCTTCGCAATTCACATTTGGAAACACAAAACCCTGGTGCATTTGCAGAATAGTTGAAACCACTTCAACACTTCCACTAGCCGCCAAACAATGCCCCACCATTCCTTTTAACGAATTTATATAGGGGAAGTCGACTCCTTTTCGGTTTAGGGCTTTTGCCCAATTCTTAACTTCATCGGGGTCTTTTATAGTGGCAGTTAAATGGCCGTTTATGTACTCTATTTCAGCAGCTGTAATACGCGCATCTTCTATGGCACTTCTAATACAACGCTGCACCGCCTCGCTATTGGGTGCAGTCATACTACCGCCATCTCGCTGTCCACCACTGTTTACGTGACCTCCTAGAACTTCGGCATAAATTGTCGCACCCCGTTTTTTTGCACTTTCTAAAGATTCTAGCAACACCGCTCCTGCTCCACTTCCAGGTACAAATCCGCTGGCGGTAGCACTCATCGGGCGAGAAGCTTTTTTGGGTTCGTTATTGTGTTTGTATGTAATAACTTTCATCGCATCAAAACCTCCCCAAAGGTAGGGTCCGTGGTCGCTGGTGCTACCACAAAGCATTTGGGTTGCTTTCCCGGATGCAATACGCTCGTACCCCATTAAAACAGCTTCGGTTCCTGTGGCGCAGGCAGAAGAATTGGTGGTAACCATATTTGCCGCGCCAGTCATTCCTCCTAAATAGGCACTAATGCCACTTGCCATAGTTTGAACGACCGTAGTACTTCCTAATCGTCTTACATTTTTTTCATCTACTTTATAGATCGCTTCACGAAATTTATCCACTCCACTTGTTCCAGTTCCAAAAACAATTCCCAGGTCCCAGTTGGGTTTAGTTTCTGAAATTGCTATCCCAGCATCTCGAACCGCATCCATTCCTGCTAGTATACCATATAAAATCCCACTGCTATTAAAGTTTCGAAGTTGTAATTCTGTGAAATACTCGCGTTTCTTTTCTTCGGAAATAGTTGGAATTCCGCCTACTTGACACGAAAATTTTAATGACTCCAGTTCAGGAAAATGCTGTATGCCGGAAGTGCCTTTTTTAATGGCCTCCGTAAATGCAGGAATTCCCACACCGTTTGGCGCAGCAACTCCTAATCCTGTTATGACGACACGTTTTTTAATTGCTTTTATAGTTTAATTTAACTTGATACGCTCCCTCATCCCCAGCCCTTCTCCCGCTGAGAAGGGAGTAACATGTTTTATTTTCGGACCTTATCACTAAACGCCTACACATCTCAACTCCGCAACATTTTTCATTTCATCATGCCACTAATTGTTCCTTTCGCAACTACTTCCCCAGCTTCATTTAGCATTTTCACAATACATTTCAACTTATTGAATCGAAAATATTCTTTTTCTGAAACAACCGTGACCGTATCATTTGGAAAAACGGGCAGGTAAAAATCTACTTGGTGACTGCTTAAGGCTATTTGTATGTTTTCATCTAGCTTTTCTTCAGAGGAATAGTTCAGCAGAAAAATTCCTAAACACACCAAACCAATTTGCGCCATACACTCCACCAAAATAACGCCTGGTGTAACCGGGTTGTCTTTAAAATGACCTTTATAAAAATATTCGTCTTCCTTAAATAAATAGGTGCCTTCTACCCTGTCTTCGGTTACTGAAATTAATGTATCAACAAACATGAAGGGCTTCGTGTAAGGTAATTTGGCTAAAATTTGTTTCGAATTCATATATGTTGCCACTTTACAATTACCTAAGGCTTTCCCCGCCATCAACTTTTAACACTATACCATTAATCCATTTTCCTTCCTCCTGGCACACTAGCCACACTGCATTTGCCACATCTTCGGGGGTTGTTAATATGCCAAACGGGTTTCTTTTCTTTGCCATTTCAGCCAGTCTATCACTTTCTGGAATCATTGTAAAGGATGGTGTTTCGGTAGTGCCAGCCTGAATACAATTGGTTGTAATGCCCTGAGGTGCCAATTCTACAGCCATTTGGCGCATTAACGCCTCCAGAGTTGCCTTAGCAGCCGAAACAGCTCCATAGCCTGGCCAAACTTTTGTATTTCCTTCACTGGTAAATGCAATGTTTCTTGCGTGGGCTGAAAATTTATGTTGCTTTATTAATGCTGCTGTCCATTGCCACCAGCTAGTTGCCATGGCGTGTAGGGTAATATCCAAGTCGGTTTTAGAAAGTATAGCATCTGTATTTGCCATAGATTTTAGGCTTCCTTTGGCAATACTATGAATGAGGACTAAAACACTTTTATCTTTAATTTCGTGTAAAACCTCGTCAATTGTATCTTCTTTAAGGGCGTCTTTATTAAAAGTTTTTACTGAAACTCCGTTTGATAACATACATTTCACTTCAGTATTAAAAGTAGAGATATTACTTTTTCTATCTCGGTGTACAATTACAATGTTGAAACCCGCCGAAGCCAATTTATGAGCCGTAGCCAGGCCTAAACCACTACTTCCACCTAAAATTAATGCTGTTTTATTGATTTCAGTTGTTATCATATTAAAATTCTAATAAAATTCGTTGTGCCGAAAACCCTGGGCCGAAACTTAGCATTAAGCCAAGTTCGCCTTTCTTTGGTTTTTTATCTAGAAAACGTTCTAAAACATACAATACGGTAGCACTACTCATATTTCCGTAGCGCCGCAAGACCTCCTTGGTATCGTCTATATTTTTTCCTAAACTTCCGAAAAGTTCTTCAACAGTTTGTACTATTTTCTTCCCGCCAGGATGAAATATAAGATGGTCTACGTCCTCAATTGTCTTATTATTTTTCTCTAAGAATGGATAAATTATATCTGGAAAATGATCTGCAATTTTTTGAGGAACTTGCTTGTCTAAAATCATTTGTAGCCCTGTATTTACTAGCTTAAAGCCCATCATTTTAGTAGCATCATAAAAATGATACATGGCTTCGTCCAAAATTTTAGGTCCTGTTGCATCTGCTTCCGAAGACAGCAAAACACAGGCGGCTCCATCTCCAAAAATAGCAGCGCTTACAATATTTACCATAGAGAAATCTTCTAACTGAAACGTAGCTGTTGGAGATTCTAAGGCAATTACGGCCGCTTTTTTTCCTGGATTGGCTTTTAAAAAATTCTTAGCGTATATAATACCGCTTACTCCAGCAGCACAGCCCATTTCGGTCACAGGCAACCTAACCACATCCTGACGCATCTGTAGCTCGTTAATAAGATAAGCGTCTATAGACGGGATCATAATCCCCGTGCAACTTACGGTAATGATAAAATCTATATCTGTGGGTTCCCAATTGGCTTTATCCAATGCTTTTTGTAACGATTTGCTCCCAAGTTTCTTAATCTCACGAACATAAATATCGTTGCGTTCTTCGAAAGAGGTGTTTAAAAATACCTCATGAGCATCCATAATAGAATAGCGACGATCTACGCCGGCACCTTCAAAAATCTTAAGTACTTTTCGCTTAAAGCGGTTGTCTTGGCCTTGTAGCCATGTTTCTACAAAAGGTAGGATTTCACTCGTTTCCCTTGTGTATTGTGGTAACTGCTTAGCTACTGCGGTAATTTTAACTTCGGTTTCTATGATGTTGTATTTATTACAATTAGTATTATTATTTCTCTTAACAAGTTTAGGCTCCTTAGTGATTCCTCTTTTTCTGTATATTGTATCGAAGTACTACGTTGTACTTTGTAAAATCCATTGCCATCGAAACGCCCATTTCCACATAATTTTTGAAGAGGTTTTAGGTATTTGTGCTGCCAATGCTCTTAATTCTTTTCGTTTAAATCCGCGTGCTACTGAAACCAGACCATCGTGTTTGGCTATCTTGGTTTTTATAAAGATACTGCTGAAACCTATAAACAACCAAAAGGCAATACGGCTTCGGTGTAAGTCGTTCACTACGACTCCAACTTTCGCCTGGGCTGAAAGCTTTTCTAAAATAGCAGTAACCCCTTCATTTTTAAAGTGATGCAAAAACAAGGTGCACAACGCAATGTCGTATTCTGGTACTATAGAGCCTTTAGAAAAAATATCTTTTATTTTATATGAAATGTTGGGGTAGCCTGTCGATTTAGTTTCAGCAATTTTTATAATATGTTCGTTGCCATCAATTCCAATTAAGTTGAAATTGTAATGATGTTTAACACCAAATTGCGCCACCTTCCGAAGCATTTCTCCATCGCCACACCCTATGTCTACTATAGTTATACGCTCTTCTTTTGAAATTCCTTCGAGTAATACCAAAATTCCATCTAGTGTAACTTCTTGTCCGCCAAGTATTGTATTAACGGTTTTAAGATCGTCTAGCATGAGTTCCATTTCAGGATCATTTAGTTCGAAATTATCTAAAATTTCAACTTGTGTAGAACGATATTTGGTTGAATACTGAATCATATAACAACGTCTCCGTGCGTTTTTTCTATAATCTTTGATACTATGGAAGGAAACATTTTTGCAATGCTGGCCCCTGCTTTTGCTACAGTTGGCCGTAGTAATAATCCTTGAATTCTACGTCCAGTTTTTAATCTTCCTGAAAATGTTTGTGACCAGATAGTTGCATATTCTTTTTCAAGCGCTGCTCGGTTTTTTAAGTCCTTTTGCAGCAATACTTCCGAAAGTAATTTACCACTATGAATTGCCATAGCCATACCATTACCACACAACGGATGAATGAGCCCAGCAGCATCGCCAATCATGAAAATATGATTCTCGACCGGGGCTTTAGTTTCAAAGGAAATCTGGCTTATGGTCAAGGGTTCGTCGAATAACGGATTTGCTTTTTGAAAGAATTCGGCTAAGAACGGATTTCTACTCATTACTTTTTGCTGAAATTCTATGACATTTTTCACTTTCTTAAACGAGTTGTACGTAGTAAGATAACAGGCGTTCACCGCATTTGTTTCGGTCTTTGAGAGTCCACAATACCCTCCTTCGAAGTTATGTAATGCCACTACGTTATCTTCAAAATTATATTGGTAATGGGCTTTAACAGCCAACCAGGGCGATTTTTCCTGCATAAAATTTCGTGTCAACGCTTTATCCAAGTTAGACCGTTTCCCGAAGGCACCTACCACATAATTTGCCGAATACTGCCTTCCTTCTTTCGTGGTGACTGCAAACAAATCCTTTTCAAATACAATTTCAGTACATGTTTCAAAAGTAACCTTAGCAACTTCTTTGGCTTTTTTAAAAAGTAAGTTGTCCAGGGCAAACCTACTCATTCCAAAACCACCTAATGGCAATGGTGAGCTTATTAGCTTCCCATCATGCGTGGAAATTTGAAACGTATTAATTTCTTTGGCTCCGTTAGCAATGGGATTTATCCCTAATGTTTGCAGATAGGGCAACACTTCGTTAGACACATATTCCCCACAAACCCGGTGTCTTGGATAGGTGTCTTTTTCCAGTAACAACACCTTATGTTTTTTGCCTAATTCGCTGGCAGCCACTAAGCCCGCAAGGCCTCCTCCAACGATTATAATATGGTATGTACTGTTTGTTTGCATTTCTTAAAGTACGGAATAGTTTAGAATATAAAAAAATCCTGTGCTCATAAAAACACAGGATTTTACCAATTTTAAAAAAGTAAAGGGATTATCCTTTATTCGCCTCATTTTCGGCGTCATTTTTCATTTTTTCATTTGGCACTATAATCACGTTTACACGTCTGTTTTGTGCACGACCTTCGGCAGTGTTATTATCGGCTACCGGAGATTGTTCTCCATACCAATTGGTTGTAAAACGTCCAGCTCCTAAGCCTTTTGTAGTGGTGAAGTACGTTGTAACAGACTGTGCACGTTGCTTAGACAAGGTCATATTATAAGTGTCCGACCCTGTACTATCTGTATGCCCTACTACCAAAACGTTGGTATCTGGATACTCACGTAACACACCAGTTAACTTATCTAAAGTTGTCATAGAGTTCGCATTAATATTGTATTTATTAGTGTCAAAGTATACCCCAGAATTCTCATCAAAAGTTACAACAATACCATCGTCTACACGCTCTACTTGCGCTCCTGGAATTTCGTTTTCAATTTCCTGAGCTTGCTTATCCATTTTTCTACCAATGATGGCACCAGCGGCTCCACCGGCAACTCCACCAATCACGGCTCCGAGTTCTCCGTTACCACCTTTGCCAATATTGTTTCCTAGCACAGCACCTAAAATTGCACCACCAGCAGCACCAATTACGGTACCTTTTTGCGAATTATTTGCATTTCTAGTGGCCTCGCAATTGGTAAAGAGTACCAATGTTGTTAATGCTAAGGTTACTACAGCTATTTTTCTATATAAGGTTTTCATATTATTATTCATTTATTTTTGAAAAGTTCATACTAATTGTAAAAGGTTTTCCATCAAGATTTACGGTTTGCTCCCATCGCATATTGTTTTCACTTAACTGCGCTAAACGCACTCTAAATCCTACCGAATTATCTTTATCTGGTTTTCCTAATTTCATAGTTGGTTTAAGCAGGAAATCGTATAACCCAGTAGCTTGATCCATTTCTTGAATGGTAAAAATAAAATTTCGCTCTCCCGTTGGGCAATTGCCATTGTTCACGGTGTATAAACCACTGTTGTTATTAGGAATAAAGCGCCACGTACTGCCTTCAAAACACTCTTTAGAAGTGTCGTTAAAGATGGTTACATTAAAAGTTCCGGATTCACTATAACTAATATTATCTAGCGACCAGTAGCCCTTTACTTCTTTTTTAGCTTGAATTACGGTCTTTGGCGTTCCGCATGAGAATGCGAAAACAGCCATGACCGTGAGAATGAGGATTTTTTTCATGTGTTTAAATTTGGTTTTTATTAAGTGTTTAATTTTAAATATTCCTATCTTCTAAAGATTCTTGATAGTAAAGATAGTACAAGAAGTACTAAGAAAATCCAAAAAATAATCATTGCGATATCTGTTGCACCATCTGCGATTCCTCCGAATCCAAATACTGCAGCTATTAAAGCAATTACAAGGAAAATAATTATCCAGCGTACCATAGTTTTAAAGTTTTAATTGTTAATAATAGTACCAAGATACGCACGTACAGGCTTTCTGTAAAGATGTTTATGCCAAGTTTAACAGCAAATGTTAAAGGATTAATAAGCTAGCAAATCTGCTAAATCATGTTTAAAACGCTTATTTGGAAGATACGCTTCCTCAAGATTAGCCGCAAACGGAATTGGTGTTTCCAGACTTGCTACTCTCTTTATAGGTGCATCTAAATACTGAAAACATGTTTCAGAAACTAAGGCCGAAATATCACTCGCCATTCCTCCAAACATGCTATCCTCCTGTAAAATAATAAGTTTACCCGTCTTTTTAACTGAAGTAAAAATAGCTTCCGTATCTAAAGGTGATAAGGTTCTTAAATCCAATAAATCTGCCGAAACTTCCTCCATTTCCTCTAATGTTTCCAAAGCCCAATGAACTCCAGCACCATAGGTTACGATCGTTACATCTTGTCCTTCTTTTAACAAAGCAGCTTTTCCAATGGGTAAGGTATAATAATCTGTAGGTACTTCTTGGCGAATACTTCTATACAGCGCTTTATGTTCAAAGAATAAAACTGGATTCGGATCTTCAATGGCTGTAGCCAATAATCCTTTCGCATCGTATGGAAAGGCAGGATACACTACCTTTAGCCCTGGGGTGTGTGTAAACCAGGCTTCGTTTGTCTGACTGTGAAACGGCCCTGCTCCTACCCCTGCACCACAAGGCATACGCACGACAACGTCTGCTTTCTGATTCCAACGATAATGACTTTTTGCCAAATAATTTACAATAGGATTAAATCCTGAAGTCACAAAATCTGCAAACTGCATTTCCATAATGGCTTTAAATCCGTTTATAGAAAGCCCCATGGCTGCCGAAACAATAGCACTTTCACAAATAGGCGTATTGCGTACACGCTCTTTGCCAAATGCTTCTAAAAAGCCTTCGGTAATTTTAAAGACACCGCCATACTCGGCAATATCTTGCCCCATAATAACCGAATTGTCATGACGCTCCATACTTTGCTTTAATCCTTGCGAAATTGCATCGACTAATCGGAGTTCTTCAGTTTCATTATTAGATTTAATTTCTTGATATTCAAAACTTTCGTATACGTCATTTAACTCAATACTTTTAGTTGAAGAAATGGTTTCTTCAGCAAAAGCAATGTCAAGATTATCGTTAATCTCGTTCTTTATTTCGGTTTTTAAAGTTTCAATTTTTATTTCTGAAAGCAATCCTTCAGCTACTAAATAATTTTCAAAATTTAACAAGGGATCGCGTTGCCCCCATTCGTCAATTAAGTCTTCCGGAACATACTTGGTGCCACTCGCCTCTTCATGACCACGCATCCTGAAAGTTTTAAATTCTAATAAAACAGGCCGCGGATTTTCACGCATATCTTCTACTAACGATTTTACCTTTTTATAGACTTCCAAAATATTATTTCCTTCAATCTTATGGCTTTCCATTCCGTAACCTTTACCGCGATCTGCCAGGTTTTCGCAATTATATTGTTCGCTTGTTGGTGTAGAAAGACCATACCCATTATTTTCAATACAGAAAAGCACCGGTAATTGCCAAACAGAAGCTACATTCAGAGATTCGTGTATATCACCTTCACTGGTTCCTCCTTCGCCAGTAAATACAGCACATACGTGTTTGTTCTTTTTAAGTTTGTTACCAAGTGCAATTCCATCTGCAACGCCAAATTGAGGTCCCAAATGAGAGATCATACCCACAATTTTATAATCCTGGGTACCAAAATGGAAGCTACGGTCACGGCCTTTAGTAAAACCGTTCGCCTTGCCTTGCCATTGAGAGAATAATCGGTGTAATGGTATGTCTCGCCCTGTAAATACAGCTAGGTTACGGTGCATTGGTAAAATATATTCTTCTTTATCCAATACCGATGTAATTCCAACAGAGATTGCCTCCTGCCCAATACCGCTGAACCATTTAGAGATTTTTCCTTGTCGTAAAAGAATCAGCATTTTTTCTTCTATCAATCTGGGTTTCAGCATACGGGAATAGAGTTCTAGAAGTGTTGTATCTTCTATGCCTGTTCTATCGTAGTTGAAATATATGGGGGTGGCCGTTTCGGGTTTCATTAAATTCAATTTGTTATATCAAAAGTAGAAAATTTATATGGTAGGGCTATGATAAGGTGATTTTTTTTTGAATGAAAAATAAGCCGCTATTTTGGTATCTTTGTAGTAAAATATACTGTTATGAATAATATCCCTAGTGTAGATTTAGCCGATTTCTTAAGTGATGATCCGAAACGCAAGCAAAAATTTGTTGATGAAATTGGTAGTGCCTACGAAGAAATAGGCTTTGTATCCCTAAAGAATCATTTTTTGAGCGATCAATTAGTTAATGGACTTTATAAAGAAATTAAAGCGTTTTTCGCACTTCCAATCGAAACAAAGCGCGGCTACGAAATTGATGGCTTAGGCGGTCAACGTGGCTATGTTTCCTTCGGAAAAGAACACGCTAAAGGTAAAAAAGAAGGTGATTTAAAAGAGTTCTGGCATTTTGGACAAGAACCAGATGCCAATGCAAAGTTAGTTGATGCATATCCAGATAATGTTGAAGTAAAGGAACTTCCAGATTTCAATAAAACCGGGATGGAAGCCTACCGAATGTTAGAAAAAACAGGGATTTATGTATTAAGAGCGCTTGCTTTGTACATTGGCGTAGACGAACATTATTTCGATCATTGGGCGTCTAACGGGAATAGTATTTTACGCCCTATCCACTACCCTCCTATCACTGAAGAGCCCAAAGGAGCTGTTCGTGCTGGAGCACACGGGGATATTAATTTAATTACTTTATTAATGGGGGCCTCCACAGGTGGTTTACAGGTGTTACGTAAAGACGGCGAATGGATAGATGCTATCCCCCAAGAAGATGAACTTGTAATAAATGTAGGCGATATGCTGGAACGTCACACTAATAATAAACTGCGCTCCACAATACACCGCGTTGTGAACCCGCCAAAAGAGCAATGGGACAATCCGCGTTATTCTATTCCGTTTTTCATGCACCCAAGAAGCGATATGGACTTGAGCTGTATGCCAGAATGTGTAGATGAAGAACACCCTAAAGCGTTTGAAGACATTACCGCAGGCGATTTTCTACACCAACGATTGGTAGAGATTGGACTAATTAAGAAATAATTCATAGTTGAGAAATGGACTTACAAGACCAGCTTAAAAATTTATTCCCAGACCACGAACCGCAGGAAACTTCTGAAACTACAGAAGAGAAACCGACTGTTTGGCTTCAGGACGACCCACTTATTTGTAAATATGAAAAACGAAAAGGCAAGCCCATTACTATAATTGATGGGTATAACGGCGCACAAAGCGATTTTAAGCAACTGGCAAAAGAATTAAAAACAATGCTGGGCGTTGGTGGGAGTTTTAAAAACGAACAAATTATCATTCAAGGTGATTACCGAAAGCAGATTATGGAGTTTTTACAGGAGAAAGGATTTAAAACAAAGCGTGTTGGTGGGTGATGATTTGAGATTAACAATCGATAATTTTTGATTGTTAAACTCTTGAGGGTGTCCCCTTGAGGTGACTTTAGTGAGTAAAACCTAAATTTTAAACAACTATGAGATTGTGAATAAAAGACATCTTTTACAAACCATACCACTATTTTTCTTAGTACTTCAAAGTTGTGAGAAGGGAAAAAGTGAAACTGATAGTTACACTAAAAATGCTGAAGATCTGGTAGCTCACATTACAAAAAACGAAAACTTAATTTGCGATTGTATTGTGCAGTTGAATAGTTTATCTCTATTTGAAGAAACAATTTTACTGATGCCCGATAAAGAGGTTCAGTTTAAAAATAAAGTTAAGGAGATACTAGGTGTTGAGAATGAAGCAGATTTTGAAAATATAGTTTCTATAGGTAAAGATTTTAGATTCACACCAGCTATGTTTAATGGCAAATTGAAAATAATTAACCGAGAAGAGATTCCAAATCAATTTGAAAGTTTGACAACTGAAAAATCAAAAAAATTTCTAGAAAAATGCCCAAAATTTAGTTGTTGGATATCGAAACCTATTTTTAATAAAAGTTTTACCAAGGCGATAATTACAAACGAATATGGGGCTAGCTGCTTCTATACTTCGCCATCAGTATATTTTAAATTTCGAGGGACTTGGGAAGTATCTTCAGAAAGTAATTTTAAGTTTTAACATGATAATCTGTAAGTAACGTAAGAAATTGTAGTACTACTATTATTAAATAAGAAAACCAGAAACCAGAAATCTTGAACTCAGCCCCCCTTTCTAATAGCGAACTAATTTTAAACGAAGATGGTAGCATGTATCACCTTCATTTAAAACCAGAGAATATTTCTACGACCATTATTACTGTAGGGGATCCAGACCGCGTGAGCGCTGTAACCAAAAATTTTGACAGTATTGAGTTTACAGTTCATAAACGTGAGTTTAAAACACAAACAGGAATTTACAAAGGAAAACGACTCACAGTAATCTCAACAGGAATAGGCACCGATAATATCGATATTGTTTTTAACGAATTGGATGCGTTAGTGAATATCGATTTTAAGACACGAATGATAAAAGATACATTTACTCAGCTCAATTTTATACGTATTGGGACCTCGGGAGCTATTCAGCCAGAAATACCAATTGGTAGTTTTTTGGTTTCTGAAAAGGCAATTGGGTTTGATGGTTTGTTACATTTCTACGGAAATGTACAGTTTTTAGACACCCAATTTTCTGAAGCATTTTTAAAACATACCAATTGGAGTAAAGAAAAGGCAACTCCGTATGTAGTTTCGGCAGATAAAACATTACTAAACATATTTAAATCTGATGAGTTTTTGAAAGGAATCACCACAACCAACGTCGGATTTTATGGACCGCAAGGACGGAAACTTCGTTTGCACTTGCAGGATGATGCTCTGAATAATAAGCTGCAAACTTTTCAGTATCACCATCAGAAAATTACTAATTTGGAAATGGAAACTTCAGGAATTTATGGGATGGCAAGATTATTGGGACATCGCGCTATATCGTTAAATGCTATTTTGGCTAATAGAGCCACTGGAGATTTCAGCAAAAAACCAAGTGAGACAACAGATAAACTTATTTCAAAAACATTAGAACTACTTGTTCATGAAAAAATTTAAAATAGGTGGTGTACCGGAACATTTCAACCTTCCGTGGTACTTAACCCTTAAAGACAAAGAATACCAGGAAAAAGACATCAATTTACGGTGGATAGATTATCATGGTGGTACGGGACAAATGTGTAAAGCATTACGAGACGGCGAAATTGATATGGCCGTTATTCTTACTGAAGGTATTATTCGTGATATCGTAAACGGGAATCCCTCCAAAATTGTTCAGGGATTTATACAGTCTCCTTTAATTTGGGGAATTCATGTAGCTGAAAATTCTGATTATCAAACAGTTTCAGACTTAAAAGGAACAGATTGTGCAATTAGCAGATATGGTTCTGGATCGCACTTAATGAGTTATGTGAATGCCGAAAATGAAAGTTGGAATCTTGAAAAAGACCTCAATTTTGAAGTCATTAAAAACCTGCAAGGCGCATTAGAAGGCTTGCCAAAAGGAAATGGCGATTACTTTATGTGGGAAAAATTTACCACCAAACCGTATGTGGACAATGGCACTTTTAGACGTGTGGGAGAATGCCTTACACCCTGGCCTTGCTTTGTAATTGCTGTGAGAGATCAAGTACTACAGGACGATGCATTTAGCATAAATACTATCTTGGAAATTATAAATAGAACAACTTCAGAATTTAAAGACATTCCAAACATAGACAAAACAATTAGCAATCGTTACGATCAAAAACTAGAAGATGTACAAGAATGGTTGTCGCTTACCGAATGGAGCCAACAACAGCTAACTTCGGCAGAAATAGCGAGGGTTCAGAAAAAATTAATTCAGTTAGAATTGATTGAAAAGGAAGTTCCTGTGGCTAGGATATTGAGGTAATTTTAACCTTGGATTTACACCCCTAATGCCCCCTCAAGGGGACAGTAACATACTCTTGAACTTATTTTTTTTAGCCGCGCAACCTTTTTACAACGCCTACATCTTATTACTATAAAAGTAAGATCATGGGTATATTTTTAATCATTTTGGGAGCCTTGCTTGTAACTAATTTCCTTTTGTTACAATTTAGCTGCAATGCTATCGAGCAAGACGGAACGGAAGATTAGGTACTCCTCACCTATTCTTCTTTAAAGTATGTATCTAAATACGCACCTCTTTTTTGCAACCATTCTAGCATATACGTTAGATGTTCTTCTTCGTGGCTTTTGTCCCACGCAAGTTGATCTCTATCGTATTTTTTTTCGTCCACTAATTCGGTATAGGTTTCTCTAATTTTTGAAACTAATGCTTCTTCAGCAAAGGCATTTGCCCTTAAGTCTGCCCAGCGTTCATTCATTTTACGCTTTAAACCCGCATCTTTCTGCATTCTATCGAATAGATAATTGCTTAAAATATCATCTGTTGTGGGAATTCTTTTACCAGCTTGTATGGTTCCAAACACGCCGTCCATATCCCAAGGCACAATAAAATATGGGGTGTCTTGGGTGTATTTCGCTACGTAAAAGTTTTTACCAAGATTATCTGTAGCTCGAATTAAATTAACAAACAGAAAATAATCGATCAAATTGTCTTCGTTAAAATACGTTGAAAGCTGTTGTGCAAATTCAGTATCTGTACTTGTGGTGACAAAGGTGATGGCCTTATGTAGATTGTTGTAATGTGCTGTGTAGTCTTCGTAAGGATATTCCATCTCCCAACCCGCCCAGGTAGGTAATGAGTTTTTAAAGTCTGGCGCGCCCTTAAATGAAGTGCCCGGATCGTAATACCCAGCTTTAAACAACTCACCACGAACGGTATCGCCTTTCTTTTTCTTCAGTTTTAATAAACCACGATTTATCTTTTCAGAAACTAAGTATATTCCTCTGTATTCATTATTCACAAATAAATCTACGTAAAATCCATCAACCGTTGCCCGTGCTTTCTTTTCTTCGGAAATATAATGTGGTGTATGAATTTCGTTCCACAATTTTTGAGACGAATACGCTCGTAATAGCAAAGGTTCATTATAAAGTCCGTCGAGAATAATATCATCGTCTTCCCGAAGTTTTTTCAACTTCACATCTTTCTGGCCTTTGGAAACCGAATCGGTATAAAACTCTACATTAAAAGATTTCTTCGGATAGGTAAGCGATAAATTTCCGCGTAAATCCATTCCAATCACGCTTGTAAACGTAGTGTCTGCATCGAAATACCTGAAATGCCCTAGCGCTCTTGGATGTTTACTCAAACTATCTTTTACCTGGATCGCAAGGATGGGCGATTTTGTAATAAACAATCGATACGCTTCGCCGTTCTTTTCAACAGTGTAACTTTCGGTATCTTTTAATCCGTTAGCAGGTGTCGAAAATTTGTAAGTATCTTCTAGCTGAAGACTTGTTAACTCTTGGTTTACATCGTCTTCCACATCAATATTAAGTACGATAATTTTTTTATCGTGATCTATCTGATAGCTATGTGCGGTTGGTGTAAACATGGGGGAATTTTGCCCGCAAGCAATAAGTGTAATACATAAGGTTATTAAAACCGTAAGTTGTTTTGTAGTATTCATGGCTGTCTTGAAATCAATTTTCATTCCGTTTACCAATGTATGGTTTTTTTTTGGTTCGTTTTTAAATAGGCATTGGTTTTACTGAAATGATGATTCCCAAACCAATAGCCTCTATTGGCGCTTAATGGCGAAGGATGACCACTTGTTAATACGAAGTGTTTTGAGGTATCTATCTTCTTACCTTTTTTCTTTGCATAACCACCCCAAAGCAAAAATACAATTCCTTTGCGTTCTTGCGACAATTTCGAAATTACCGCATCTGTAAACTGTTCCCACCCTTTTCTTTGATGGCTTCCTGCTTCATTCGCACGAACCGAAAGCGTAGCATTTAACAGAAGTATTCCTTGTGCCGCCCAGCGTTCTAAATTTCCTGAAGCCGGAGCCGTAATGCCCATATCTAAATCGATTTCCTTAAATATATTTTGTAACGATGGCGGAATGGCAACCCCTTCTGCTACCGAAAAACACAAGCCATTTGCCTGCTTAGGGCCATGATACGGGTCCTGCCCTAAAATTACAACTTTTACTTCATTAAAAGGTGTATGATTAAAAGCTGAAAAGATTTGGCTTTCTGGCGGATAACAAGTGTGTTCTTGATATTCTGATGATAGAAATTGAATAAGGTTTAAGAAGTAAGGTTTCTCAAATTCGGAAGCCAAAACCTGCTTCCAACTCTCTTCAATTTTTAGTTGCATTATGCGTACTTTTGTGTAAAATTACACACCCCAATGCTTTTTACGAAGTGTTTATGAAAAAAATATGGCTTACAACCATTTCCATTGCTAGGGAAGATTATGATTAAAATTAATAAAAAAACATTAGAAGACGTTGAGTTTCATACCGTGTTGGAGCAGGTTTCAGAGTTTTGTATTACCAATCCTGGAAATGAAAAAGTACTTGCCATTACACCATTTACTACTCCTGAAGAAGTTTTACCTTCCTTAACACGCGTTAAAGAATTTACCGCCTCATTTGGGAGCGATTCCCCTATTCCCAATCACGGATTTGAGCCAATATTTAAAGAACTTCAATTATTGGAGATTGAAAATAGTACGTTAGAGAGTTTCAGTTTTAGAAAAATTCTGGGACTTTCAGAGACTACTCAATCCTTACTGAAATTCTTTAAAAAGTTTGAAGAGTTTTATATCGCTTTACATAGTTTTTCAGTTGAAATAGAATTTACGCCCGCTATTGCTGAAGAAATAAAAAAAATATTCGATAAGTATGGTGAAGTAAAAAATGAAGCTTCCCCAGAATTAGGTACTATTCGCAGAAGGTTACATGTGGTAAAAGGACAAATAAATTCTTCGTTTGTAAAAGCATTAAGCCGCTACTCAGGATCTGATTATCTGGATGAAATTAGAGAGACTGTAGTAGACAACCGTCGTGTACTGGCCGTAAAAGCTATGTACCGTAAAAAAGTAAAGGGAGCTGTCCTTGGTCAATCCAAAACAGGAAGTCTTGTGTATATGGAACCACAAGAAACGCTGGAGTATGCCAATGAGCTAAGTAATTTAATTTATGAAGAAACTGAAGAGGTAAAACGAATTTTAAAAGCACTAACCGAATTTGTTCGCCCTTACAACCATCATCTAGCATCTTACCAAGAATACCTTACACAAATTGACACCATCTATGCAAAAGCAAAATATGCGGTAACCATCAATGGGGTGCTTCCGTTGCTTACCAAAAGCAGGCAGTTGTCTCTACTAAATGCATACCATCCATTATTGCTGGTTTCCAATAAGAAACGAAAGGAGAAAACCTACCCGCAAACCATTAAATTATCACACGACAAACGAATTATTGTGATTTCTGGTCCCAATGCCGGCGGAAAAAGTATTACGCTTAAAACGGTAGGCTTGTTGCAAATTATGCTCCAAAGCGGACTTTTAATTCCTGTAGAGCCGCAAAGTGAGGTTTGTTTTTTTGATAGAATTTTAACCGATATTGGCGATAACCAAAGTATTGAAAATCATTTAAGCACCTATAGTTACCGATTGAAGAAGATGAATCAGTTCTTCAGAAAATGTAATAAAAATACGCTGTTTTTAATAGATGAATTTGGTACTGGAAGTGATCCAGAACTAGGTGGTGCGTTGGCCGAAACTTTTTTAGAAGTGTTTTATGAGCGGGAAGCTTTTGGAATAATTACTACACATTACGCCAATTTAAAACTTTTAGCAAACGAACTTCCTCACGCAGTAAACGCAAATATGCAGTTTGATAGCAAGTCGTTAGCACCTATTTATAAATTACAAATGGGCGAAGCAGGAAGTTCTTTTACGTTTGAAGTGGCTCAAAAAAATGGCATTCCGTATAGTTTAATCAATAAGTCGAAGAAAAAGATTGAGCGTGGAAAAATTAGGTTCGACAAGACCATTGCGAATCTTCAAAAAGAGCGATCTAAACTTCGGAAAACGTCCGAGACCTTGGAAACTTCAGCAGAAAAAGCTCGTATAGAAAGCAAACAATTAGCCGAAGTAAACGCAAAAGTTCAGGAAAAGCTAGAAAGCTATCAGGAATTGTACGATGCCAACCAGAAATTAATTACCCTAGGCAGAAAATTTGATGGATTAGCTGAAAAATATTTCAACAACAAACAAAAGAAACAAATGCTGGACGAGCTGTTTAAAATGGTACTTACCGAAAACAGCAAACGCAAAAAACTAGCGCCGAAACAAAAAAAAGCAGTTCGACAGAAAAAGCACGAGCTAAAGCAAGAGGTTGAAAAAAAGGTAGCTGTTATTAGAAAAGAAAAGAAAAAGGAAAAAGAAAAAGCTAAAAAAGTACCATCGCCAAAACCGAAAGTAACACTTAAAATAGGTGACAGAGTACGCATGATTGATGGTCGTGCTATTGGTACTATCGATACGATAGAGAAAAATAAGGCATTTGTAAATTATGGAATGTTTACCACCAATGTAAGTTTAGAAGAGCTTGAGAAAGTATAAACACTGTTCGCAAATCCTAAAACCAAATCTCATACCCCACATATTTAAGTTTATATTTTCGGTATTTCATTTGGAATTTCAAGAAGTTAACTGGTTTTAAAGCTGTAAGTGTATTAGATGAAAATAATGAAATCTAAATATAAAATTATATTGTTTGACGGTGTTTGCAATCTTTGCAATACATCGGTTACTTATGTTATTATGCGAGATAAGAAAGATATATTTCGTTTTGCGGCATTGCAAGAGGAACCAGGGAAATCACTTCTAGCACAGCATAACATTAACATGTCTCAAACCGATTCTATTATTTTGGTAGACGGAGCCAAAGCATACACAAAATCTACAGCAGCTTTAAAAATCGCTCGTCATTTGGGTGGTTTGTATCCACTACTCTATGGGTTTATGCTCGTGCCAAAATTTATTCGGAACTGGGTCTATGATTATGTTGCTAAGAATCGGTATAAATGGTATGGAAAGAAAGATAGTTGTATGATTCCTACCCCCGAATTGCGCAGGAAGTTTTTGTAGCTAGTACAAGTTGGTAGCATACTTAGATACAATGTAGAGTATTACAACTACAAATGTATTATTCATTGCGTGAAATACCATTGGAGCAATTAAACCATTTGTCTTTTTACTCACGTAGCCAGTGATTAACCCAAAAAGTACATAGAATGGAAAAAGTACCAAAGAAAAGTGAACTATTGCAAACAAAACAGATTGAAATATATTGGCTCTTTTATATCCAATATATTTAGAAACACTTTTCAGGATAATGCCTCTAAAAATAATTTCTTCGTAGAAAGGAGCTAGTATTCCGACAAAAAAGATAGTGAGCCAGATTCCTTTTTCATTCAGCATTAAGGTAATGTCTTCCTTTAAACTGGCAATTTCTATGTAGGTTATACCTTCGCTTAGATCTACAAATGTGCCATAGAAACGTAAGAATATTATATTAAATATATAAAAAAGAAAACTGGCTCCTAGGATTTTTGGGAGCGTCCAATTTGAGTGAAAAATACATTGCACTCTTTTTTTGTTTAGAAACAGTACGGCAGCCAGTAGCATGGCAAAACCAAAAAACATAATTTCATTAGGGTTTGTAAGCTCGCTTTCAGTATTGTATATATATGTTGAAGTAACACTAAAATAATTATTAATTGTCTCCTGATAATAATAAACAAATGTCACTAAAACCTGAACAAATAGATACATAAAACTAATAAGCCAGAAATGTTTTAGGTTCCAAAGAGGTTTCCCTTTGTAAGTCCATTTAAAATATTTATTTAAACTATAAATGGGCAACACCCATACAGAAGGAATTATAAACAACACAATTAGTAGCAATAACAACAAATAGATATGTGTAATGCCTATCCAGGACAACCCTTTTAATGGATTTTTAAAAAATATTTGCAGTTGTTTTATTCCAAAGAAATCATCATAATAATCTTCTTCTTGCATTCGTTTATAGCTAGTAAGCGCCACTTGGGTTGAAGAGTATTTTATGTCGTGGTTTAACAATTTCTGCAAAGCGCTTGACTTTCCCCACGTTGCTAAGGTGTCTGAAACTAAATACGAACGGGCTTTTTCGGTTTCATTATCACGTATCAAAATTTTGTATAATTGGTCCGTATGTACCATAGTAGAATCTAATTTTTCTACACGCTCAAAAATTTCAACTGCTTTTTGGTATTCTTTTAATTCTATGAGCAGGTTCCCCTTTTGATTTAGTACCCATGGCTCGGCTTCATAATGCGATCCAATATCCAAAATAGCTCTAGCCTTTTGCGAATTACCTTGGTTAACGTATATTCTAGCAATCAAAAGCGAAAGATCCAACTCTTTATCACTCCGTTCGGCTATGTTAGCGTATTCTATGGCTTTTAGAGGTTGACTTTCCTCAACATCATATGCAGCTTTTTCAAACAAAGAAGCTTTTTCCTTACGAGTCCAATCATTAGGATTATTATAATATATAGTTACTGCTTCTGAAATTAAGTCCGTAGCTTCTTCCCCATACGTATTATCAATTTGGTACAACAAAACACCAGGATGCTTTGGATGCATTTTAACTAGTGATGCAGCACAAATTTCAGTTTGCTCCCAATTGGTATTGTAGTCTTCAAGCGCATCATAAAATGCTGTGCCTATAAACTTACACCGTTCAATTTTTATTGAAACATGATTGGGATGTAATGCTACATACGTATCATATAACGCAAGAATTTCTTGATAGGTAGTATTCTTTGCGTCTTCTAATTGCTTAACAAATTTTTCATGACTATTCGTATCTGTTACCCTAATTTCTTGTGCGTGAGAAATCGTTATACAGAATAAAAACACAGAAATTAACTTGGCAATAGACCTCATAGGATTACTTCAAATTTTTCAAAATAAAATCGAGCTTTTCATTTTGATTGTCATTACTGTCGAATGCAAAATTAGAATAGCTATTTCTTGTTGCCAATCCTTCAGCTTGCCACTTTTTTATAATGGGTATATGTTCTATGGAAACTTTTCCAGTTAATAATGGAGCAAGGCTTTCGTTATTATAAAAACTATCATACACTTTTTTTAATCCGGTGAGGTACATATAATCTTTGGTGAAACCTCCTCCACGGTGTGCTCGTAGTGAAATGTTATAGGCCTCTTCCCTATTTAGTTTGTATTGGTTATGCAACAGATCGAAGGTGTCGCAAAAGTTAAATCCTTTACGTAAACTGTCGGCTGCCATCACACGGTAGGCAAGTTCTTTCAGTCTATGTAAGGTTAGACAGCCACTCATATACTCACTAAAAACCGCCAAACCCTCTTGTGTTTCCACATTGTTTGGAAATCCGTTATGGAATATTTTTAAGCACTGGCTCAATCCATTAAACGTTGTTACCATATGCACACCAATCTCGTGGTTTGCCAATACCTTTAATTGATTTGCACTAAATCTATGATTTTTCTTTAAAACCAGTGTTTGTGTATTATTCTGCACCATAGCCGCTGCAGAAATTTTTGTAGACAACTTCACGTTAAATTTAAAATCGTAACGCTTGGTAAACTCGTCAAAATAACTGGCCGCTTCATCTACGTTAAACACTGGAAACATCTCGCTATCGTATTCTTCATCTTTAAAATGAAGGATAAACCGAGCATTTTCAACATCCTTTTCGGTAGGCGTACCGAAGGATTTTAGTACATTGTAGTAAAATTTTTGTCCTTTCCCAATGGTTTCAATACACTGCACAAGCCCTGAATAATCATAAATAACATCCCGAAAAAAATTACGTGTCTCTTCGTCTTTAATGCTATCAATATCCTGTGAAAATAATTCTTGCTGAAGGGTATGCGCATTAAAATCGATCTTGCGATACTTAAAATGCGGGTTTACATTGTACTTGGAAGCGAAGAAGTTACGCTTCTCTGCTTCTATATTTATAGGATTTATATAGTTAAGCAATTCGATTTTTTGAACGAGTTTGTTCAAATTAAAATCGATTTTAAAAAGGTTGGGGTGTGTTTGTAAAATTTGTTCGGCAATTGCCATGTTTATTATTCTTAATTATATTTAAAATTTTACTATAAAAATTTTCTTTTGATTTTAAAAACCTTTATCTAGTAAGCAATTACAGTAGGCAGTAAAATTTTGCGTTCTTGAATATTGTTTACTGCTACTGCACACTATTTTGGATATAAAATGAGCTTTCTTCATATCTAAACACATACAGTACTTTAGTCCTTAATGGGTTTGTTTTTGTACGTCTTGTAGAATAAATCTGCGTGGTTTTTAATTTTTTGCTGAAGTTGTTGCTCAATAGCGTGTACTACTTCAGGATAGCTAATTTGACGCAACTCGTCGCAATAAATTTTCTTAAATTCTGTCGCCAAAACTAAGGTATTTTTGAAGCTTTTAGTGATATATTTTAAAAAATAACCATTGCCCTGAAACGTATCATTAATTTTTGAAGTCGCTTTTATATTATTCGGTAATTCCAATTCCGAAAGCGACTGACGCCAAGCTTCAACACATTTGCCAAAGCGTTTATTATCAATATTTGAAGTCCCTAAATTAATTACTGGTACTTCTCTGTCCCAGCGTCTCCAGTTGTAGCTGTGCATATCGTACACTACAACTACACCAAATTTTTCCTCCAGCTTTTGTAGTAATGCTTGTACGACACTATAAAAAGCCGCGTGTTTATTCAAACTTTTTTTACGTTGCGTAGTATCAAGAGGTTCTTTCCATAATTTTTTTCCCCAGGCATCTTCATAAATAGCATTGTCGGGATCTCGGTTTAAGTCGTATTCAAACCTACTATCACAACCTGCCATAACAATGGGATGTGTCTTTACAAATTCTTTGGTACAAGGATCTTCTTCAAACCAGCGGTCGTATTCGGTGTGCAGACAATTGTCCCACAGTTTTTTCCTAAATTGATGTCCATCGTGCACTGCTCCACATACATAGGGAACATATTCCTCTATTTTTAGGGTAAATGAATAATCTTCAACAACGGCTTCGAAGGTTTCTTCTGCTGAAATTTTAGCGATTATTTCTGAAATGGAAAGGCGGAGCATTTTGGTGAAGGGTTGATTAGTTAATTGGGTAATTGGGAAACTGGATAATTAGGTAATTAGTTACCTATTATCAGGCTTCACTCACATGCTTTCTAAGTTTTGTCCTACGCTCAAAAGCGGTAACTCTTTCTACAACCTTATCTTCTACAAAATCTATTATTTTTTCTTGTATTCGGGTTTTGTACACTTTGTTTATATAGGTAATACCGCCTGGCGACATTACGTTTACTTCAACCAGCATCCCTCCTATCACGTCAATTCCGCAGAAATAAAGTCCGTCCTTAACTAACTTAGGACCAATCTTTCGGCATAATTCCTTTTCTTGTTTGGATAAACTATGCTTTTGTACCGAACCCCCTGCCGAAACATTACTTCTATGATCTTCATCACCAGGAACACGCTTCATAGCTCCAATTGGATGCCCGTTTAATAATAAAATACGTACATCACCCAATTCAGCACCTTCAATATAATCTTGAAGGATAACATAATTAGATGTGCCATCTTTGTTATCTATATAAAAATCCAGCAACGAATTTATACTTTTCATTGCGCGCTTTTCAATAAGAATTACCCCGGAGCCTCCATACCCATTTAAAGGTTTTAAAATCATTTTATCGGGTCCTTCCTTAATAGTTTTTTTAAGGTATTCTTTGTTTTTAGTCACGTGAGTTCTTGGGATGAATTCGTTCTTATCATCTTCAAAAACAGCGGTGTAAAGCTTGTTATTGGCACGGCGAATTCCGTCAAGGTCATTCATGATAAACACGTCGTCTTTTACGCTATCTAAGAAATTCAGCATAATCATATCTAACGGCGGATTGCTACGTAGAATAATAACATCGAAACCTGCCATGGGTAACATTTCGTCGTAAAATTCTGCTTTCTTATGAAACGAGCTTAGCTTGCTGGATACTTTATCCATTCGTTTTAAACAACGGCTAAAAGCAAATGCTACACTATCGCGTATGGTAAGATTTGCAGGCGTAGTGATGGCTAACCCGTGGCCACGCTTGGCAAATTCTTGAATCATTGCCAAGGTAGAGTCGTTTTCGGGATCCATTTCTTCCCAGGGATACATAATAAAACAAACGTTCATAAGGTTGGTCTTCTTGATTAGAAAAACCAAAATACAAAAGTTCTAAGAACTAGAGGTTAATTTTTAGAGCTTTACCGAATATTAATTGATTACTTGTCCTGTGTTAACCGTTCCAAAAGTTGCAGCGCTACCTGTAGTCCAGGTAAAATCTACATACTCACTTCCCGTACCTACTAATTGCATGGAAGTTCCAACGGCTGTTGTGGTATTAGATTCTGAAACGCCTATATCTTCAGACAGCAATCCTATGGCAGGTCCATTTGTACCAATAAAGCTGCCTTCATAACTTAAAAACTGAATAACATTCCCTGTTGAAATTCTAACCAATGCCAATCCTTCCATATCATTTTGAAGTCCGTTTACTGGAAGTAAATTTGCTACGGTTCCAAATCCGGTTCCCATGTTAGGAATAATTCCCGACAGGTTTATAGGCGTGCCACTAGTTCCTCCATCTGAACCATTGTATCTAACAATTTGATAATCGCTTAAATCTGTACCTGCAAGACCTGCGATTTCAAAACCTTCATCTGTATCGGTTCCAAGATTATCGTAATGGATTTCATTAATCCAAATTTCTGGGGTAGCAACGGTTACACAAGTAATATTTTCCCAAGAGTCTCCATCCCAGAGTTGAAGACAACCAGTGGATTCAATAAAAAGTAACATTCCAACGTCACTAAACCCGGGGCTAATCGAGTTTCGTTGTGCTAGATTCGATACCCGTGGCGGTAAAAACCCACCATAGGTTATACCACCATTTGAAGTACTACTAATTTCCATAGTAGCTCTTGGAGACGGTGAAGTGGTTCCAATACCAACCTGAGACAGGCCTGATAAACTAAAAAGGGGGAGTGTGATTAAGGCTAGAATAACTTTATTCATAGCTAACTGTTTTAAGTGAGTATAGCTATAAATAGGCATCCCAGTAAATCTGAGACTATAAAACTAATAAAAAATTATTAAATATAATAATCAGATTTACAATAACCTGGACTGTTATTTTTTATAATTATCATCCCAGTCTTTCACTAAAGGGTCACCTAATTTACCCTGTGACTGCGCAACCATCATTGAAACTGCACCGTCTCCAGTAACATTTACAACTGTTCTACACATATCTAATGGTCTGTCTACAGCAAAAATTAATGCAAGTCCGGCTTCAGGAATTCCTGCTTGTGCCAATACAATAACCAACATTACCATACCGGCTCCAGGTACGGCTGCAGAGCCTATAGATGCTAAGGTGGCAGTCGCAATAATTCCCAACTGTGTTCCGAGGGAAAGATCCATCCCAAAAGCTTGGGCAATAAAGACTGCAGCTACTGCCTGATACAAACTAGTACCATCCATATTAATAGTGGCTCCAATAGGCAATACAAAACTTGTAACTTCCTTTTTCACGCCAATATGTTCTTCTACACGCTCCATAGTTACCGGCAAGGTAGCAGCGCTACTACTGGTCGAAAACGCTAATAACTGTGCTGGACCCATACCATTTAAAAATGACGCAGGAGAACGTTTGGTAAATATCCAAACGAGTAATAAATACACTCCAATCATTAACGCAAGTCCTAAAACAACACAAATAGCGTACATGCCTAAGGCAGCAAACAAATCGGCACTTGGTGCCTCTACGACGAGTGCTGCCAACAGTGCAAATACACCATAGGGTGCGGCAAGCATTATGAGGTCAATCATTTTTAGTATCACTTCATTAAAGCCGTCTATAAAAGCTTTTACGGGTGCAGCGGTTTTTTCGGGAATTAAAATCATTCCTATTCCGAAGAATATAGCAAAGAAAATAACCTGTAACATATTTCTGTTGTTTGATGATGCACCTATAATATTGTCTGGTACAATATCGACCAAGGCTTGAAGGGGTCCTGCTTCTTTTTGCATTTCGGCAGCTACTTTCCGTTTTTCGGCCTCACCTCCATAGGCTTCTACAAGTTCATCACGGGTGTTTTCACCAATAGTGGCTCCAGGTTTAATAGCATTTACAACGCCAAGCCCTATGCTTACGGCAATCACGGTAGTAATTACATAGGTGACAATGGTACGAAGCCCCATTTTTGAAAGACTTGAAATATCTTTTAAGTCTGAAACTCCCTTAATTAAAGAAGCTAGAATTAGTGGCACAGCAATCAATTTTAAAGATTTGATAAATATAGTTCCGAAGGGTTTTATCCAATCGCCAATAAACTCGTCCCCCCAGGAAAAATTGGTCATGAGTAACGCGAATACCACTCCGAGTGCCATTCCCAATAAAATTTGCCAGTGTAATGCTAGTTTCTTCATATTCTTTATTTTGCTTTATATAAAGCGCTTTTGTTATGTGTTCGGCTTAACCAACTGTGCATCCAATTGTGCTACGAGGGTTGAGCGGAGTCGACGCCCAATTTAGACAATTTATTCAGCATCCAAAAATCGGCTAACGTTAAGGCGGCCATGGCTTCTACAATGGGCACTGCTCTTGGAACCACACAGGGGTCGTGGCGTCCTTTTCCCATCATTTCTACAGCGTCTCCTTTGCTGTTAATTGTATTTTGTTTCTGAATAAGCGTCGCCACAGGTTTAAAAGCTACAGTGAAGTAAATATCCTCTCCATTGCTAATGCCGCCTTGCACGCCGCCACTATAATTGCTTTGGGTGCTTCCGTCTTTGTTGAAAATATCGTTGTGTTCGCTACCTTTCATAATAGTTCCCGCAAAACCACTTCCAAATTCAAATCCTTTTACGGCGTTAATAGAAAGCATTGCTTTCCCTAATTGCGCGTGTAGCTTGTCAAAAACCGGTTCGCCTAAACCTATAGGTACATTTTGTAAAACGCACGTAATGGTACCTCCCACTGTGTCACCTTGCTTTTTAATTTCTTTGATGTAAGCTTCCATTTTTAAAGCCATTTCAGCACTTGCAGTACGTACAGGGTTTTTTTCAATTTCTGAAAAATCTACTTCTGTATGCGACTTATTTAAATGCAATTCGCCTACAGATGAAACGTAAGCAGTAATTTTTATATCCTTCAACAGTTGTTTTGCAATAGCTCCTGCTACTACCCTACATGCTGTTTCCCGTGCCGAAGAACGCCCACCACCACGATAATCACGATGGCCAAACTTTTTATCGAATGTATAATCGGCATGCGATGGACGGTAGGTGTCTTTTATATGAGAGTAGTCTTTAGATTTTTGGTCTGTGTTCTCAATCACAAAACCAATAGGAGTTCCAGTAGTTTTTCCTTCAAAAATTCCCGAAAGAAATCGTACGCTATCCTCTTCTTTCCGTTGGGTAACGATTGCAGATTGGCCAGGTTTACGACGTTGCATTTCGGCTTCAACTGCATCCAAATTAACCGAAAGCCCTGCAGGACAACCATCTATAATACCGCCAATTGCAACACCGTGGGACTCTCCAAAGGTGGTAAGTTTAAAAACGTTGCCAAAGGTATTGCCTGCCATACTAGGGTTTTTAACAAATGTAAATGTTTCCCATCAATGATGAAAGTAATCGCTGGCTTACGTTATTAACATTGCTATTAACAGTGATACTAGTTTGGTGATATATTGGTAACATTTAGGTAATGATTTATCGTTCTAAACAATTCAACTTTGCATAGTTAAACTTTCAATTTGAAAAGAAAAGTAGATATTGTTGTACTCTCAGATCTTCACTTGGGAACTTATGGTTGTCATGCCAAGGAAATTCTGCATTATTTGAATTCAGTAAAACCTAAAAAGCTAATTCTTAACGGAGATATTATCGACATCTGGCAATTCCGAAAACGGTACTTCCCCAAAGCACACCTGCAAATTATAAAAAAAGTCTTAGCACTCGCTACCAAAGGAACACGCGTATATTACATAACTGGTAATCACGACGAAAAGCTACGTCGTTTTAGTGAAACCAAGATGGGGAATATCTATATTCTCGACAAGCTAGTGCTGAACCTTGACGGAAAAAAAGCATGGTTTTTTCATGGTGATGTGTTCGATGCGTCTATCCAGCATACCAAATGGATCGCCAAATTAGGCGGCTGGGGATACGATTTACTTATTTTATTTAACCGCTTTGTAAATCATGTATTACAATCCTTCGGCAAGGAAAAATACTCGCTTTCTAAGAAAATTAAAAATTCAGTAAAAAGCGCTATTAAATTTATATCAGATTTCGAAACAACAGCAACAGACTTAGCCATAGACAATGGCTTTGACTATGTGGTTTGCGGACATATTCACCAACCCACCATTCGGAAAGTTGAAAATGAAAAAGGAAGTTGTGTGTATTTAAATAGTGGCGATTGGATTGAAAATTTAACCGCCTTAGAGTATCATAACGAGCAATGGAAACTCTACCAATACAATCCCGACAATTACAAATTAAACACCATGAACCGTTCGTTTATAGAAGATGAAGAAGACGACACCACCGAAATGCTCTCGGCATTTCAACTTCTTAATAAAAGTTTTTAATTTTTAAGCGCCTGCCTTAAAATTGTTACTGGATGTAAAGCTTCCCGCTGTGTTCCATCTTTTATCTGATGTCTACAACTGGTACCATTTGCTGCAATAATGGTCTCTTCTGAAGCTTTTCTAACCGAGGGAAACAACTTCAATTCCCCTATTTTCATACTTATTTCGTAATGCTCCTTTTCGTAGCCAAAACTTCCAGCCATCCCACAACAGCCCGAAGGAATGATGGTTGGTTTGTAGTTTTCTGGCAGATTTAAAATATCGAACGTTACTTTTTGGTTGCTTAATGCCTTTTGGTGGCAATGCACGTGAATTTTCACTTGTTTTTCTTCGGAAGTAAATTGAGCTGCAGAAATAGTACCTCGCTCTAATTCTGACGCCAAAAATTCTTCAATCAAAAAGGTGTTTTCTGAAATATGTCGCGCACCTTGTAAATCGTCTGCCAACCGAAGATACTCGTCCCGAAACCCTAAGATTGCAGAGGGTTCAATTCCTATTAAGGGAACTTCTCTAGATACTTTCGACTTAAGATAGGAAATGTTTTTGTTGGCTTCTACTTTGGCTTCTTCCAAAAACCCTTTCGAAAGCATTGCACGAGCGCTATCTAAATGATGAACTACTTCTATTTCATATCCTAATCCGTTTAACAACTCGTAAGCATCTAAGGCGATTTCAGCTTCTAAATAATTACTGAATTCGTCTACAAATAGCAACACTTTATTTTTCGTAAAATACTGTTTTTTAAATGATTCTATCTGTTTACTGAAACTTTTTCTTGAAACAATAGGAATAGAACGTTTTGTAGCAATATTTCCGTGCGCCTTTATAATTCCTGAGCTAATTGAATTGTTAAATAAGAAGTTTGAAATCTTAGGATATTTTGAAGCTTTTTTATTTAAATAAGTACTTTTTGCTACCAGTTTTTCAGCTTTGGTAGCGCCATTTGCTTTTCGATACTGGTATAAAAACTCTGCTTTTGCTGTTGCCATATCTACATTGCTGGGACATTCAGTAGCGCAAGCTTTACAACTTATACATAAATCAAACACTTCTTTTAATTCTTTAGAATCGAACTTATTAACTGCTTGGTTTTGTGTGAGTACTTCACGAAGTGTGTTGGCACGTGCTCTGGTTGTATCCTTTTCATTTTTTGTTGCGTGGTAACTGGGACACATGGCTCCTGCAGCCTGTTCGGTTTTTCTACAATCGCCACTACCATTACATTTTTCGGCCAAGCGAAGAATTCCTTGTGAATCCCCAAAGTTAAATTGTGTCGATATTTCTTCAACTGTAAAGTCGGTTCGCAGACTTTCATCCATAGGCCAGGCATCGGTAATCTTACCAGGATTAAGAATATTGTTGGGGTCGAAGGTGTATTTAATTCGTTTTAAAAGCTGAAAATTTGTTGCTCCAATCTGGGTTTTAAGGAACTCCGCTCGAACAACCCCATCCCCATGTTCGCCCGAAAAAGAACCTTTGTATTTTTTTGTCAATTTCGCTACATCGGTTGTAATGCTTCTGAAAAGCGTCTTTCCTTCTTCAGTTTTTAAATTTAGAATTGGTCGCAAATGTAATTCTCCAGCGCCTGCGTGGGCATAATACACGGCATCCTGGTTATACCCTTTCATAATTTGCGAAAACTCCTTGATAAAATCTGGTAAATCTGGCAATGCAACTGCGGTATCTTCAATACATGCCACTGCTTTTTTATCGCCCACCATATTTCCTAACAATCCAAGGCCAGCCTTTCGTAGTTCTAATGCCATGGTGATTTCTGAACCTTTTAAAACAGGTTGTGCATAACTTAAACCTGAGTCTTTAAGTGTTCTTAATAGTGGATCAATTTGCTTTGTGAGCTCACTTTGGGAGTTTGCTTTGAGCTCTAACAACAACAAGGCTTTGGGTGCGCCTTCCACAAAAAAGCGATATGGCTCGTATTTTTTATTCTGCTTGGTGCGGTCTAAAATGACATCGTCCATCATTTCACAGGTGTACAGGCTGTGTTGCATTACATTGTTGATGTCGTTTAGGCAGTTTTCCAGTGTTTCGTATTGCGCTACAACCAAAGCGGTTTCGGTAGGTGGAAGAGTGTCTAATTTTAGTGTGATTTCAGTAGTAAAAGCAAGCGTTCCTTCACTTCCACACAGCAATTTACATAGGTTTAATTTTTCTTCGGAAGTAGTGAATATTTCATTTTCCAGCAAAGCATCTACTGCGTACCCAGTGTTTCGGCGGTGGATTTCAGGTTTTGGAAATTCTTTTGTTATTTGGGCGCGGGTTGTTGGGTTGGATAATTCAGTAAAAAGGGTTTTGTAAATTTCGGCTTCTAAGGTGTTTTCTTTTGTTTTAGCACTCAATTCGGTTTTAGAAATTTCAGAAAAAATAACCACTTCACCATTGGACAGTATCGTTTTAAGCTTTACAACTTTATCACGAGTGACACCATACTTGATCGAAGTAGTACCGCTGCTGTTATTTCCTACCATCCCTCCTATCATACATCTATTGCTGGTAGAGGTATTTGGGCCAAAAAAGAGTCCGTAGGGTTCTAAAAATGTATTTAGCTCATCTCTAATAACACCTGGTTGCACGGTGACTGTCTTTGCTTCTTTGTTTAGTTTTACTATTTCAGTAAAATGTTTAGACACATCCACCACGATGCCATTCCCTACACATTGTCCTGCTAAGGAAGTTCCGGCTGCTCGAGGAATTAAGGAAGTTTTGTTGTCCTGGGCGAACTGTATAAGTTGTTTTATGTCTTCTTCAGTCTTCGGAAACGCCACTGCCAATGGCACATTGCGATACACCGATGCATCTGTCGCATAGATGGTTTTGTGCAATGCATCGAAATGAAGCGCGCCCGCTAATGTCTTTTGTAACCGAAGGAGTTTCTCTTTCATAGAATACTGTAAAAGTAAAGCTTTTGAGTATCATTTTTTACAGCTTGAAAAGACATTCTTGATAAGGCTTGCAATGTGCAATATTTAAAAAGTATATTGTATCTACTAAATTTTTGTTAGCAAGTATATTACTTCAAATTATATACCTAGCCACGAATTGAAATCTGCTGTTTTGTTCTGACTTGTTTTTAAAACTATACTTTTAGCATTCAAATAAACGGATACTGTATTTTTATTATATCTTGTAAGCGTATCAATAAATTTGCGTTGTACAATCTCGCTGCGATTAATTCGGAAGAAACATTTAGGGTCTAAAAATTTTTCAATGTCCTTAAAGACTGATTGGGGCATTGTATGTTTTTTGTTTTTTTGATCAAAAGCAAAAATAATTCCATTATCTGCTTGAAAATAAACAATATCTGCCACTTTTAAAAAATAGATGCCTTTAGTAGATCGAATAGCAAATTGGTCCTTATAATTTGTAATTATTGTTTCATTTTTCTTTATTAAATTATTAAGGGTATCTATCAATTCGTTATAATTAGGAGATAGCTCTCCTCTTAACCTAATGAATTTATCCCAGGCGTTCTTAAATCGCTCAAACGAATACGGTTTTAAAAGATATTCTATGCCATTAGCTTCAAATGCATTCATTAAAAACTCATTGTAAGCTGTGGCGAAGATAATTGGGCAATGTAAAGATATATCGTTGTATACTTCAAAAACGCTACCATCTCTTAACTCTATATCTGAAAAAATAAGATCAATATCCTGAACCTCACTTAAAAACTTCTTAGTAGCTATAACCGTTTCTATTTCAGCAACAATTTCATATGAAGAACAGGCCTGCGAGATAAATCTTTTTAGTTTTTTTCTTGCTGGAGCTTCATCTTCAATTATAAGTATTTTATACATCTACAATTTTATTTATAAGAGGTAATGTTATCTTAAAAAGCATGTCATTTTCTTCGATTTCAATATTGGTATTTCCTAATAAGTTGAATTGAGTTGACAGGTTTTTTAGTGCTCTACCACCCGTTATTTTTCTTTTGTCTTTGGGAATTTTAGTATTAGTAACCTGAATAGTATCTCCAATAACAATAGTAATGCGAACAGGGTTTTGGGGTACTCCTAGATTGTGTTCAATAGCATTTTCTAGTATAACCTGTAGACAAAATGGTGGGAGATATGCATTGACATTCTTGTTTTCTTCTAGTATGTCTAAAAAATAACAACCCAAATATTTTTCTTCCATTAGATGAAAGTAATTTTTAGCAAATTGCAATTCTTCCTGCAAAGGCACTAGTTTTTTTTCTGAAGAAATTAGAGAATATCGATATAACTCCGAAAAACGATGTAAAAAATTACTTGCTTTATTTTTATCTTCTTCAATGAGCTCGTCCAGTGTATTTAAACTATTAAATAAAAAATGAGGATTTAGTTGTGCTTTTAGTTGTTGAATTTTGCTTGACGCCAATGCTTTATCGTATTCGTTCATAGCAATTTTGTAGGAGCTGTTTTGCTTTGAATATAAAAAGGCAAGATATATACTACCAAATACTATAAATTCTACAATCCTATTAATATTTACTAAGAGTAAGGTTTGACTATTAAAATTTCGGGACATTGTGTCAAATAGTATAGCTATTATGATATTTAATACATTTGAAGCACAAATATATACTACAAATGCAATTCCAAAGTATTTCAGGTAGGTGCTTAGGTGATTACCTTCTTTTACTTTCTTCCTCTCCAGATAATTAATAATAATTTTTATGATAGTAAAAATTATAAAAGCTGCTATAAACAGTCCAATGGGCCCGTCTGGTAAAAAAATAACCTCCAGTTTCTGACCAGCCCCAATTCTGTTATTTACGACTAATACATAGCTCAATAAAAAAACAAAGAAGGCAAAATAAGTGTCAATTTCTAAATAGTTGAAAAACTTTTTCATTGGAAGGCAAATTAAGAAACTTCCTTAAAACATAGTGATACCGTTATAAGGAAGTTTACAGATACTGCTGTTTTATTCTGGCCAAGAGTTGGTTACGTTACCTTCGTCATTATATACTTCTAGTTTTACGTTGTTATGCTTGTCAACATAAAACATAGCTTTTGGTTTTCCATTATCTCCAAATAAAAATAGCCCATTGTTTTCACTTCTTGTTTTCCCTAGCATGATCCTAGTCTTTGCACCAATAAGACCTTGATCTATATATTCTTGCTGTTTTTGTCGTCTTAATTTTTTATCTTTAATAGTCTTTAGTTCGTCCATGATCTTTTGTGCTCCCTGCTGTGTTTCTTTTGCTGCACGATCATTAAATGTTAACGCACTATTTACCATTCTTTCATCACCTTTTCCAACATCAGTAGTTAAAAGTTGCATAACTTGGTCGCCATCATATTGATCGTACGTTAATGAAAGTCCTGAAACATGGCCGTTTTCAGTTTTAGTTCCATCATAAATAAAGCCACCACACTCTATACCATCTTCGTTGAAAAACAACATTCCAGAACGCTTTTTCCTATCTTTATTCACAATTTTATTATTTACTAAACTTGTACCATTTGGAAATTGGTCTACATTGGTAATTATCATTTTTACTGTACCATCAGACTCTACAATATTAATACGTTCCACATCAATAGTTCCAAATTTTTGATGGGCATTTGTATTAAAAGCATACAGAAGTAAAGCAGCCATACCTGCTACTGTACACGCTGTAAATGTTCTTAAAATTGCTAATTCTCGATTACGGTTTTTCATAGTTTTTTATGTATTGGTTTATTATTTAATACAATAGTAGTATTCTCTCTAAAAAACAACAATTCTAAAATAGTAAGCTCAGGAAAAAATGAAATAAATAAAGGAAAAAATATAGTAAGCATTATCTAATTACAAAACCTAACATTTCATTAACTCATACTAGCTTAGCAAAAATGTACGTTTGTAGTACAAATACTTAAAATATAAACTATGAAAAAATTATTGGTATTGGCTTTAGTCATTTTAGGCTTTGGCTTTCAGGCACATGCACAAGAAGAGAAAAATGCCATAGGACTTAGAATTGGAGATAGCGATGGTTTTGGTACTGAAGTGAGTTACCAACGCTACTTGGACGCCAAACACCGTCTAGAATTTGATCTAGGATGGCGAAGTAAGAGAAATTTTAGTGCTTTCAGATTAACAGGACTCTACCAGTGGGTATGGAATATCGATGGTGGTTTTAATTGGTACGCAGGAGCTGGTGGTGGTGTCGCACAAGTAAATTATGATAATGTCCCTCCGGGATTTGACGATTCTGACACCTATTTGTACGCGGCTGGAGATATAGGAATAGAATACGATTTTGATTTTCCGCTCCTATTATCACTCGATTTTAGACCAGAATTCAATTTTGGAGACGTAAATGATGATGATATCGATTTTGATATTGCTTTGGGAGTTCGATATCAGTTTTAATACATACATTTATAAATAGTCTAAAACGCTCCCTAACGGAGCGTTTTTTCATGGGGTTAAAGAGCTTCCTAAAAAACAGGGTTTTTCCTGTTTTTTAAGCCAAATATTTGTCGCAACTTTAGGGATTACAACTAATTGCTCGTTATGAAAACTCATTATGTAGATATTCATTGCCATCCTTCTTTAAAACCGTACAGCAAGAGTTTTAAGTACCAACCCACAAAACAAAATGCCTTGGATGCTGGCCGCAAGAACTCAATTTGGCATTATAGTCCGCCTACTGTGTTCGAGAAGTTTGTTAACAGATTGGTTACTCTTACAAAATTCACCCAAACCGATATGAGCGCCTTGGCCAGATCTGGCGCCAGGGTTGTAATAATTAGCCTCTATCCTTTTGAAAAACATTTTTTGACCAAACGAATCATTGGATGGAAAGGGCTCACCGATGTTTTAGTAAACTTGGCCGCTAGTATAAGTCAAAGCCGAATAGACGCCGTGATGCGCCATCAGGATTATTATGAGGACTTGGAAAGCGAGTATGCTTTTTACAAACAATTAGACAATCAAGTACATAAAATTGACGGCGTTTTTTATACCTACAGACTTGTAAATACGTTTGCTGAAATTGAAGAAAACCAACAAAGCGAAACCAAAGACAAAAAAATCATAAACATAATTTTATCCATTGAAGGAGGGCATTCCTTTAATTCGGGACTTGATATGAACAAGGACACTGCAGATCCTGTTGAAGTATTAGACAATCTAAATAATGTAAAAGATTGGAGTCATAAACCCGCCTTTATTACATTCGCGCACCATTATTATAACGAACTATGCGGACACGCTCGAAGTATTAGCATAGGGGCTTTAAAAGACAATCAGAATAGAGGTTTAAACACGGGGATAACAGAATTAGGCATGGAAGTGTTGGAACGATTGTTATCCGACACAAATGGACCTAGAATTCCCATAGACATAAAGCACATGAGTACCACGTCTAGAAAAGCGTATTACGATCTCCTGGACACAAAATATCCAGGGGAGCCTATTCCAATAATTGCAAGCCATGGGGCGGTAAATGGGCAGCGATCTATTGTGCAGTGGGATGTAACAGATTATCCAGACCAAGCGCCCTACTTTAATAATATTGATATCAATTTTTACGATGATGAACTCATACGCATTGCCAAAAGTAATGGGATGTTTGGAATACAGTTAGACGAACGACGTATTGGTAGTAAAAAAGCTATTAACAAATCTAAAATTTACTTCCCCAATAAACGGAAACAATTACAAAAAAAGTCGTTGCTAGTATGGCGACAAGTAGCACACATTGCCGAAGTTTTAAACAACCAAGGTTTATTTTGCTGGGGTATCCAAGCCATTGGCAGCGATTTTGACGGCATTGTAAACCCTATAAAAGGACTCTGGACTGCCGAAAATATGAAAGATTTAGGAGAAGAAATGATACATCACGCAAATGACTATCTGGATGCAAATAGAGAAATTTTAAAAGATTTCAATAAAATTAGTGCTGCGTCCATTGTTGAACGGGTGCTACACGTTAATGCGATGGAATTTTTGGAGCGGAATTTTTAAGGGACTAACTCCTACTCCTCCCCCGCCCCCTTCACAACTACAGGCAATCCTTGCTTTTTATACTGAATTAGTACACAAGGTTGCGACATAACGGTAGTAGCATATTTTCCTGGGGGTTTTCCTGCTGCTAATTTTACGACGATAGTCTTGTCTTGCTTTGTAACCGAAGCTACCTTAAGTCCTTCTACACCGTGATTTACTTCGCCAGGGGCATAAAAGAACACTTCAGATTGTGTGAAATCTATATTTGGAACAGGAATACCTGGCATTCTTGTACTGTTCACCTTTGCAAATACCGAGTTAAGTTCTTCTTGAGATGTAATAATACGGTGTGTACTTTCAGTAAAATTACTTTGGGAATCACTCAATAAGGTGGTAAATTCCAATGATTCCTGCTTTGGGTTTTCCACTTTTATGGGAGTTGTTGCCGTTGTGGTATTTTTACAATTTGTAAAAATGAACAAAGGCATTATACTTACTATTAAAAATACATTACGAAACATAGGCTACGGCTTTTGAATATACTTCTTCGTACATGGGAACTATATTTTTGGTATCAAATTTTCTTGCTGCTGCTTTTGCTTGGTGTTTAAATTTTGCCAGCTCTCCTGCTGATTTTAAAATTGAAATTGCGTTTTGGGCCATTTCATCTACATTTCCAACGTCGCTTAAATAACCACTTTGTCCATGTGCATTCACTTCTGGCAATCCGCCGGCATTGCTCGATATTACAGGAACTCCACTGGCCATAGCTTCTAAAGCAGCTAGTCCAAAACTTTCTTTTTCTGAAGGCAGCAAAAACAAATCGCTAAAACATAAAATTTTATTTATTTCGCTACTATTTCCTAAAAACCGAACTTTATTCTGGATTTCTTTTTTGTTGCACAAGGCTTCTGCTTCCTCCTTTTCGGGACCTTCGCCTACCATAATCAAGGTGGCAGGGATTTCTTTCTGAATACGGTCAAAAATTTCAATCACATCCATAATTCGTTTTACAGGCCTCAAATTACTAATATGTGTGACAATATATTCGTCTTTATTTGCCATCAAATCTCTTTGGCAATCGGTAAACGGATTAGTATGTTTTTCAACATCTATAAAGTTGGGTACTACATCTATTTCAGTAGTAATATCGAAAAGCCTGTTGGTATCGTCTTTTAAACTCTGCGAAACCGAAGTCACCACATCACTTTTATTAATACTAAAGGTAACCGCTGGCTTGTAAACTGGGTGATTTCCAACAAGTGTTATATCGGTTCCATGCAAAGTAGTTACCATTGGAATTGAAATACCCTCGGCCAATAACATTTTCTTAGCCATATAGCCAGCATATGCGTGCGGGATGGCATAATGGACATGTAATACTTCTATGCGATGGAGTTTCACCATATCTACCAATTTGCTGGACAAGGCCAACTCATAGGGCTGGTAGTGAAACAAGGGGTAATCTGGCACGGATACTTCGTGAAAGTGAATGTTTTTAGACAACAAATCTAACCGTACAGGTTGCTTATACGTGATGAAATGTATTTCGTGACCTCTTTCGGCGAGTGCCAAGCCTAATTCTGTAGCTACTACGCCACTTCCTCCAAAGGTTGGGTAACAAACAATCGCTATTTTCATTTAGTTGCGGTTTCGGTGGTAGTTTTTTTATCGTAATCTATAGCTTCATAAATAGCTTCTTGTATATTACTTCTCAAATTACTACTAATTAATTTTCTATTATCTGCGGAAGGGTACGTCCTATTGGACAGAAATACATACACAATTTCCTGTTCTGGATCTGCCCAGGTAAAGGTCCCGGTAAATCCACTATGCCCAAAACTAGTCATAGAAACACAGCCGCACGTAGGTCCGGACTCTCCCAATTGCGGTTTATCGAAGCCTACACCTCGCCTAATATTTTTATCGCAATAATAGCAGTTGTTAAACAAGTCTAACGTTTCAGGATTAAAATAGCGTTCTCCACCGTAAAATCCTTTCCAAAGGTACATTTGCATAATCTTAGCAATATCGTTAGAATTACTAAATAATCCCGCATGACCGCCCACGCCACCAATCATCGCAGCACCTTGATCGTGAACATAGCCATGTACTTTTTGCATTCTGAAATAAGAGTCATCTTCAGTAGGGACAATATCTGCTTTTGAAAATTTTGATAAGGGATTATAGGTAGTATAATTGGCTCCCAAGGATTCATACAAATTACTTTGTACGAGCTCGTCTAGCCCTTTTCCGTAGAAATCTTCTAAATACTTTTTTAGCATATAATATGGTAAATCACTGTATTTATAACCGCTCCTGGTTCGCAGGTCACTCTTTCTAATTATCTCAAAAATGCTATCCTTATAATCACGACGCATATAGAGTCCTTCGGCAACTTTAATGTTAAAATCTTCATTAGGATTCTTTTTATAATACTTTGCGGCAGGTTGTTTGGTAACAGTGTCCAACGTATGTGTATAAAACGGAATCCAGGCTTTTAACCGTGCGGTATGCGTTAAAATTTGCTGAAGTGTAATGTTCGCCTTATTCGAGTTTTTATACTCCGGAAGCATTTCTGAAAGCTTTGTATCTAAAGAAAGTACCCCACGATCTACCAAATCCATTATCATGGGTAAGGTTGCTAAAATTTTGGTTAATGACGCAACATCGTAAATATCATCTGTTTTTACCGAGTTCTTTTTTTGTTGGGTATGATTTCCGAAGGTTTTATTGTAAATTACTTTTCCTTTTCGCGCTACTAAAATTTGAGCGCCGGGATACATGCCAGCCCACAGACCAGATCTGGCCAAGGTGTCTATCTTTTTAAGCTTATAACTGTTTACGCCAACACTTTCGGGAGTTCCGTACTGTAGGCGGCGAAGTGGCATTGTTTCGTATTGGGTATTTACGGGAAAATCTTCTCCAAGGCTTACTGGCAACTTCCCGTTAGAACCTCTAGCTCCAAAAATAAGTTGGGCCGAAAGCTCCTGTGCTACATCACTATTTTGATAGGACATTATAATGCCTTCAAAATTTGTAGAGGTCTTTAAATCTAACAGCGCATAAGGTCTCGTAAACACATCCAGAATTACCGTATTCGTTCTGGCTATTTCATAAATCCAAACCAGTTCTTTTTCAGTAAACTCATACCTTTTCCAGGGATTATCATTAGAACGATGAAAACCTATAATTACATAGTTGTAGTCTTTCAGTTTTGTCACATAACTGTCCAGACTGGAAGCTTTTACCCAATCTACAGTAGCATAGGCACGCAACTGCTTCAGAAAAGCTTTCCCGGAATCGTCTCCAAAATTTACATACGCGATTTTCTTTTTCTGAAGGTCTTTAATGGGTAGAATAGCTTCATCGTTTTTTAGCACCGTCAAGGCATTTTCCATGGCTTCTTCATACAACGCATCGTCCCAGACGGTATTAAGATCTTCAACCAGATAGGTGGTAGAAACAGGTTGGTAGCTGTGAAGCCCCACTTTATACTTTGCATATAATATCTTCTTTACGGAGTGGGCCAAACGTTCTTCAGTTATGGTTCCATCACGGAAAGCGTTAACTAATAGTTGATGTGCCTTTGGAATGTCTTCAGAAATAAGCAACACATCGTTACCGGCAAGAAAAGCTGCCAGGTCTATTTCTCCAGGTTCTTTAAAGTTTGCAGCGCCTTTCATATTTAACGCATCGGTAAAGATGAGGCCGTTAAAACCAAGTTCCCCTTTCAGCATACCTGTTACAATTGTTTCAGAAAGTGACGATGGGTAATCTAAGCGTGCCTCTAAGGAAGGTACGTTAAGGTGAGCTACCATCACACTGCTTAATCCTTCTTCAATTAGGCGTTTGTAGGGATAAAGTTCTACACTATCAATGCGTTCTTTGGTAAAATGAATGGTAGGTAATGTTTTGTGGCTGTCGGTTTCGGTATCTCCATGGCCAGGGAAATGCTTTGCATTGGCAATAATTCCGGCACTTTGCATGCCTTTCATAAAGGCAAGTGCTTTTTGGGTTACGTTCTCTTTGTCTTCCCCAAAAGAACGATTTCCAATAATTGGATTTTTAGGGTTGGTATTAATATCTACAACGGGCGCAAAATTAATATGTACCCCAAGGCGCTTACTATGTTCTCCAATACGTTTGCCTACTTTTTCAACTATTTTGTTGTCTTCAATAGCGCCCAAAGTCATATTCCAGGGATACGCAAAGGTAGAATCTAAGCGCATGGCAAGCCCCCACTCTGCATCCATCGCAACCATTAGCGGAATGTTGGATACTGCTTGAAACTCGTTGTTTAATTTTGCTTGCCGTTTTGGACCTCCTTTTGAGAAAATAACGCCACCAATATATTGTTCTTCAATGAGTTTTTTTATTTTATCGGTTTTGGATGCTGGATCACTCGAAAATACATCTACCATAAACAACTGTCCCACTTTTTCCTGAAGAGACAAATTGGTGTAAATGCTATCTACCCATTTCTTTTGATTCTCGAAATCTTTCTTCACAATCAAAGGATTGATTTGTTGAGCATTCGCCGAAAAAAATAAAAGTACTAAAAGTGAGGTTAAAAGGTGTTTTTTCATAGCATTTAAAAGTACAAAAACTATGCTAAAAACCTGTTGTGCCAGCTTTCTTTTGCAGGAACTTCCCAATTCTCCAAATATTCTTCTTTTGTATTTACCAAGTTGTTGAAAACCACTGTATTTGGTGACACCGACTTCGCTTTTGCCATTTTTTTGAAATCTGCCAGCGATTTATGTGCTATAAATTCTCCATTGTAAAATGTTACATTCATTTTATCCAATAAATCTACTTCAAACTGTTTTTCTAATTGCTGAATAAAATGAACCGAAGCATCGATACTACACCCAGAAGCCGAAGCATTTTCCTGATTGAGACCAATTACAATAAACCGATTGTATTTTACCTCAAAGCCAGCTTCCAAATTGGAGCCATGAGCTGTCCATTGCGTTAAAAATTCTGTGGCTTTTTTTGTAATAATTGCAACCTCATCGTCCGAAAGTTTACGATTGCATTGGTATACCCATACACGGGAATTGTTAGGTAATGTTGAAAAATCTGCTAGCATATTCAATTTTTCACAAAGATACTTCGAAAAAGATAAAAGACCCGCCCGTACCGAAAAAAGTGCGTTTGGGCAAGTCACTAAGTTCAAATAGGATAGATAGGGCAATTGTCCATACTAGTTTAATTTTATGAAACATAACAACTATGTTTCTAGCAATCGGGATTTGGCAGGCCTTACTCCTACTGTTTATCATTTTAATAATAGGAGCTTTTGTTGGCCTAGTCGTGTATTTAGTAAAAAAGAATAATTAATTATTCTTCCCGTTCCACTTCCTTTCCATCCTTCCAAACTGTAGCAATATTGCTAATGTTTTGGATATCTTGTATGGGACTGGCATTCAGTAATAATAAATCTGCTTTGTACCCTTCTTGTACCCTTCCTAATTTTCCTAATTTAAAGTGTTTTGGTGGTAATGACGTAGCACTTTTTAAAACATCAATATTGGGAATACCAGCTTTGGAGAGTAAATCGAGTTCCTTATATAAATCGGTGCCATAGTTAATACCTGCATTTGGTGGATCTGTACCCGCAAGAAGAGGGATTCCTGCATCATAGATCATTTTAATTTGTTCTAAGAGTTTTGCATCACTTAAGATACTTCCTTCAGGGGCAGTTTTGCGTATTTCTGCCAAAATCAATTTATTTGTAAGCATTGTTGGCATGATAAAGCAGTCTTTATTTCGGGCCCATTGTTGTAATGCTTCGGTAGAAATTAATTTATTCCACCATAAATGTACTAAGCCATCGGCGCCATTTTCAAGCACGTTTTTAGCATCTTCAACTTTAGAAATATGTACCACAGCCACAGTTTCTTTTGCGTGTGCAGCATCTATTAATGCTTTTACAGTTTCTTGTGAGAGGGTTTCTTTCCAGGGTTCTACAATTATTTTAAGGTAATTTGCACCTGCTGCCAAACGATCGTTTACAAAACTTTCTGCTTCTGCTGGCTTCGTTAGCGTTGGGGTTGGAAAACCATATTGTGTACCGTGACCTCCTGGGACGGTAGCAGCAGCTCCTGCAACAAAATAACGCGCATAATTGGTAGAGTCTTTTAAAGCTTTCATCATTCCTTGTGCCATTTCCACACCGTGCATGTCTAACAGATTTACAACGCCTGCTTTGGCGGCTTCGTTGAGACTGTTGGCGGCCCAGGCGTGTACGTGACTATTGGTCATTGCAGGCATTAAAAATTTTCCTGTTCCATCAATTACTTTGGCTTCAGACTTTATGTTTTTAGATACTTTGGCAATTATGCTGTCTTTCACCAACACAGAGGTGTTTTCAACAACCGTATCACCATTAAATAAGGTAACATTGGTAATTACAAAACTTTGTGCCGAAAGAACTCCAGCCAGAAGAAGTAGTGTTATTTGCAGCAAATTTTTCATAAAAAAAATTTCAGGACTAATTAATTATATTTTTCGAAGTCGCGTTCTTCCTTATCGAGGTATTCTTTTATTTTTTTGTCTTCCCATTTTTTTAGAATTCCAGATTTAAAGGTATTCAGCCCGTGAAAGAGCAGTCCTATTCCCCAGAAAAATGGCGTGGTAAAATGTGCCCAACCAGGCATATGCAAGTTTACAAATCCACCTGAAAACAAACCCATTGCAGATAATAATAAAATTAAATTAACAATGCAATATATTGTTGCATGCACGTAAAATCCTTTAATTTTTTCAAGTTGCTTTTTTGCCTTTTCCCGTTTTTCTTTCTCTGAAATATTCATGGTTGTTAGTGTATTAATCGAGTTCATCTTTTTCTAGTATTTCTTTGAGTTTGCGATCTTCCCAGTTCTTAAAAAACTTGAATTTATATTGAAAAACATACAGCCCGTGTATAAGCAAGCCAACTCCCCATATTATTGCAGTACCATATACGTTCCAATCCAGCCACCTATCGAAACGAACATTACTAAAATCTCCATCTCCGAAGAATTTAAAAATTCTCGCACGCAACAACAGCAGTAGAACGTTTATAATAATGTATACGCGTAAGTGTTTATAGAATTTCTTTATTCCTTCCACTTTTTTTTGAGCGCGTTCGTATTTTGTTTTTTCTGAAGTTTTCATAATTATTGTGTCTAGTTCCATTGTTGTTTGTCTTCTTCTTCCATAAACTCTTTTAGCTTACGTTCCTCCCAATTCTTGCCCATAAAAGGACTCCACTGGTAGGCTTTGGCCGCTTGAAAAACCAATCCAATTCCCCAACCAAAGGCGGCCCATAAAAACCACATATAACGCCATTCGTTTGTATAGTAATTAACTGCTCCTAGCATTGAGATTACTATCACGTAGCCAACAAGACCCGTGTAAAATTTCTTTATTTCTGCCACGCGTTCTTTAGCGCGCAGGTACCTATTTTGTTTCTCTGTATTGTAGTCCATGGTGTTTTTGTTTTATAGCAAATTCGATTATGAATTTATATATTCTTTAATTTTTCTTTCTTCCCAGTTTTTTCCGAAGAAAGGACTCCAGCCATACGTTTCAGAAGCGTGACCAGCAACTCCTATTCCCCAACCAACAATTGGGAAAATGGCCCAGGGAAAGTTGCTTCCCCCTAACATATTAATACCAATAAAAATAGGGATAAAGATTAAATAGATGGTGAAGTGCGAATAAAAGCCTTTTAGTTTTGCAACGTGCTCTTTAGCTTCTTTTAATTTAGTTTCTTGTGTGATGTTGAAAGTTTCCATAATAAGTTGATTTTTAATTACAGTACTAAAGTACTTCGACCACAGCACTTTTGAAAAATTGAATACCTCAACTGTAGTATTTATATGCTGAAATGTACTTCGACTCCGATTACAAAACGGTTTGGCAAATTTTGGTGGGTAATGAAAATATTTCATTGCTGTTTATGGAACCGCTCATCGTAATTAATACTGAAACGACTACGTTTTTTTTATTCTTAAATTTCGGTGTTATTTTAATCCTCCTCATCCATTAACTCTTTAATCTTTCGTTCTTCCCAGCCTTTATTAAAGAAAGGGCTCCATTGAAATGTTTCAGAAGCATGTCCTAAAACACCTAATCCCCAACCAACAATTGGAAAAAGTGCCCAAGGAAATCCTGTATTAGACTGGTAATTAAGCCAAATAAAGAAGGGGATAAATATGCAGTAGATGGTTATATGCGCATAAAAACCTTTAAGTTTCTCTACATATTCTTTGGCACGCTGTACTCTTTTGTCTGAAATATAAGCCTCTTGGGTGAGCGGAACTACCGAAACATTCGTTAACATTGGAATGGTTACTATGAATTCAGTTTTTGATTTTTCTACCATAACCTGGCGCTTGGTTAAGAGACCGTAGCGCTGGTAAATATTCTGAAGTCCTACACCACTGCTTTCCCGCAATACATTTTTAGGTTGTAGATTATTCTGAACAACTAAATTGCCATTCTTTTCAAAAATAGTAATGTGTAATTTTTTTGAAGGTGTTACCTGGTTGTGTTTTACAGCGTTTTCCAGTAAAAGCTGAAGGGATAATGGTACAACCTTAGCTTCGGGATTGCTTACGTTTTCTGGCGCTGTAAATTGAATACTATCCTCAAAACGCATCTTTAGCAGGGACATATAGAGTTGTGCAAATTTCAGTTCCTCTTCCACGGTAACCAACTCTTTGTTTTTTTGTTCTAAAACGTATCTGTATACTTTTGAAAGCGATGTCGTAAATTTTGTAGCGGCGGGTGGGTTTTCTTCAATTAAACTAGTGAGTACATTTAAACTGTTAAATAAAAAATGTGGATCTAACTGATTCTTTAAAGCATCAAACTGTGCAGAAGCCGTTTTGGCAATAATCTTTTGCTGTTGTACCTGACTTTCTTTTTTTTGCTTGTAATAATAAACCCCATAGAAAATACTCGTTACTACTATGGAAATTAAAAGCCCGCTCCAATAATAGCTTAAATATTGATTGCTTAAAAAATTTACAATCGTATCTCCCTTGATAACCGTTACAATAAACATGTTTATAAAAAAAAGTGTAAGCAGCGTAAGAGAAATTGTACCCGTAAAACCATAGATTAACTTTCGTAATGTAAAGAACGAATTTCCATATCTATTTATGATATAATAAAAAAAAGGAATATTCACCAGATACAACGAAACCGAATAAATTTGGTTAATACCGTATTGATACAGTGCCTCTCCCCAACTCGTTATAGCATTTCCTGAAATAAATTGCAGCAACGCCACAACCAGAAATATAAGTGTCCCTATAAATCCGGCCTTTAAAAATTCTTTTATAAATTTAATCATCAGTACTGCCCGCGCAGACGGGTATTATTTATTACAGTTCTCGGCTAAAACCTCTTTAGCGTGTTCCAATCCTCCTTTGGGGTAAAATTCGCCTTCTGGAGTAAAGGTAGCAAAAAGTTCTATGGCTCTTTTCACATCTTTACAATAGGGTTCGGTAGATTTTCCAAACCATTTGGCGCCCCCCATATCCCATTCTGCTTTTCCTAAAACCACACGCGGATTATCTGGCGCTAATTGATTTGCCTTTGCATACAATTCACTTACTTTTCCGCCGTATTTCATGCCATATTTTTGACCATCAAAAACAATCCACGCTGTTAATAATTGTGCTTCTAGCACCAAAATTTCAGCATTATCTTTAGAAATTGCTTTGGCGTCATCCACTAAATCCTGTGCTTTTTTTAACTGTGGAACAAGCTTTGCCTTGTCCTTTTCAGAAAAGCTAGCAAATACATTTACCTGTGCCGCATAAAAAGGTGGTAACCAATTATCGGGTTCTGCTTGGGCAATGCGCTCAAATATATTGGCCGCCTCCCAGGGTTGGTTTGCTTCCCATAACTCAAACGCTTTGCGCATTCCTTTTTCGTATTTGGTTTGTGCACTTGCTGTAAGGGTTAGTAAGGCTATGATTGTAAATGTGAGTACTTTTTTCATTTGTAGTGGTATTAAGGTTGTTATCGTTAAAGTTTAACTGGCACTTGTTTTGTTTGGTTATTTTTTACTTCAAATTTGGCATCTTCCCATGCTGGCGGACCAAACATCCCTGTGGCACCGTTGCTGCAAGCGTAATCTTCTATTGGGAACATGCCCATAAGCATTTTAAATTCTCCGTTGTTATCTTCGTCATGAAAACAAGATACAGCATATACACCATCCGGAACATTGGTAAAAGTAACGTTTGCTTTTTTGTTACTTATTTTCGAATCTAAGGCTTTAAATTCTTTTTCAAGCCATGTTCCTTTATTGTTGTAAAGGCCAACTTTTACAGTTCCATCATTACTGCTAAAATTAGTCATTGAAACTTCAACAGTATTTTGTGCTTGTAAAAATACTCCTGTAAGTAAAAGTGCGAAATAAGTGATTATTGATTGCATAGTTTATGGTTTTTAATGTTACTTCAAATATCTTATGAAATGTTCACTACTTGAAATTGGAGTTACCGAAATGTAGTTTTTGAACCCTGAACTGTAATCCTAACGTAATTTGGCTTAAAATCCACCTTCCCCCGAACCGCGGATGAAAATTTTTAATTTTGATTTTACATTCTTAGACGCAGGGAGAAGAAATCCTAAATGTTGAGCAGTAATAAAATTTTGATCTTTTACCGAAGCGGTATTTTCTCTTTCTTCTATTTTATATTTTAAAGCTTATCCAATTGGTTATCGTCCCCATCTTCACTAATGGTCCAAAAGAAGCCTACAAAGAAAAATTGATCCGTTGCAGGACGCAATGCTCTACGGTTAAAATTTCCATTAGCATCTGCTGTACTGGAATATTGGTATCCGTTTACGTTGGTGAATGCAAGTACATTATTTACTGAAAAATAAAGAATTTTCTGTTGATCTAATAAATACGCCCAATTAAAGCTTAGATTATTGTAATCTTTGGTTTTTTCCTGAAGAAACCCAGAAACATTCGGATTTGTGTAGGTGCGTCCGCTTCCAAATTGGTAACTGAACCCTAATTGACTCTTCCAATTTTCTACCCAATATTTTGTTACAACAGATACATTGTGCGTATTGGCAAAGGAAGGCGTCGCTGTAGTGGGGTAATTTTTATAAAATCGCTCAGTATCCAATAAAGAATAACTCACCCAGTAATCTACGTTTTTAATGCTTTCATTATCTCTCCAAAAGAAATCGATACCTTGGGCGTAGCCATCACCATTATTGGTATAGTTACTTTCGAAATCAGCAAACTCGGTGTCAAAATTTATTAAATTATCATATTGTTTTCGATACGCTTCGGCTCTAAAAATCCGGTTGTTTGCAACGTATTGGTAATTTAGAATATAATGCTGTGTTTTTTGTGCTTCTAAGTGTTGCTGAAATTTTAAAATCTCCTGTGTTGGTTGCTGGTAAAAATCTCCATAAGCAACTGAAAGCTGACTGCTCTTCCCGGTTTTATAGGCTACCGAAGCTCTAGGTGAAACGGTAAACGCTTCGAATAACTCGCTATATTCACTACGAACTCCTGCTTTTAAAGCGAATTTTTTGGTAAAAATTACATCTGTTTCGGCAAAGGCAGCGGTTATATTATTGTTATACCCGTAGCTTGCTGAAACAAACTGGTTGTCGAAGTCTTCAGTAAAATCGGTTAAAAACTGTTCGGCTCCAAAACTTAATTTTACTTGGTTGCTAAAACGCTTTTTCAATTTTAACTTAAAGTGAAACGAATTTTCTGTGTTGTCTATTTGATCATCAATAACACCCAACTTTGTATTTGAGGAGGTAAAACTTCCACCTGTTTGTAATTTCCACGTACGCCCTAGGTCGCCTTGGTAACTAGCGTTGGTGTAAAAGTTATTATTTTTCAGTTTAAACTGTACACCTTCGGCAAGGTCTATATCTTCTTGGGTAAGTTCGAAATTTGTGGTGTCAAACGCTGCATATAATTTAAAGATGCCACTTTCAAATTTTCTTCTAAATACAGTCTCTCCAGAAATGCTTTCAAAAGGTTTTTGCCAGTCGTTTCTATTTGGAAAAGCAGCAACATAAGGCGCCAGATTAATATAGGTTGCATTAACACTTAACGAGCTTTTCTCCCACTTTTGAGTGTTTCCCAAGCCACCACCAAGTGTCATTAAAGCGATTTCGGTTTTTTCCTGATCGGGCTCGTCAATAGTATTTAACAATAAAACGGAAGAAAGCGCCTGCCCATACTCTGCGGAATAACCACCGGTTGAAAATGTAATGCCATCGAACAAAAAAGGGCTGTAACGCCCGCGTGTAGGGGTATTATTTGCTGTTGGCGAATAGGGTGTAAAAACTCTAATACCATCTATAAAAATCTGTGTTTCGCCAGCATCACCCCCACGCACAAACAAACGGCCGTCTTCTGCTACCGTAGTTGTTCCGGGAAGTGTTTGTAGCGCGCCCACAAAATCTCCCAGTGCACTTGCAGTGGTAACGACGTCTAACGGTTTTAAGACCGAAACTTTACTATTATCGCTCGCCTCCAGGCTTCCTGCCGAAATCACCACTGTATCTAACGAGTTAAAATCTTCTTTTAGCGTTAGTTTTAAATCTTTGAGTTGTGAAACATTGGCTGCCATCATAAATGGTTCGTAGGTTACATACGAAATTACAAGTGTTTGTATTCCAGCCTCTTCTGTTGTGAAGCTAAAATTTCCTTGTTCGTCTGTGGAAGCACCATCGTAAGTACCTTCTAAGTATACGTTGGCACCAAAAATGGGCGTTCCGTTTTTTTGAAGGACTACACCCGAAATAGTTTCCTGAGCGGTTACAATTCCGAAGAAAAGTAAAGCGGTTACCGATAACATTAAGTGGATACTGCGAGGCATTTTTGAAGTTTTCATTATGTTGGTTATTAATTATGGGTCAAAAATGCATTGGTTTGGAGACAAAATATAAAAAAACAAACTGAATTGTAACATAGTGCTACTGAAATGTAATAAATACAAGCTATCAAAATTTAAGTACCTTTAATTGATAAATAATTATCAAAACAGATCTATTAACAAAGCTTTATTAGCGAGATATTTTAGGATATCCTATCTTCACAGTATAAAACAACCTTACCTTATGGCTGCTTCAGAAAAAGTAACTCGGTATATTGAGAAACACGCTAAATGGAAAACACCCCTTTCCGAAATTCGTGAAGTATTACATACAACTTCGTTAGTAGAAGATATAAAATGGGGAGCTCCTGCATATACCTTTAATAATAAAATACTTATTGGTCTTGGGGCATTTAAAAACCATATGGGGATTTGGTTTCATCAAGGTGTATTTTTAAAAGACAAACAAAATAAATTATTGAATGCCCAGGAAGGAAAAACCAAAGCACTACGCCAATGGCGGGTGAAAGAAGGCGATACAGTAGATAAGAACGTGCTCCTTGCATATGTTGAGGAAGCTATCGAAAACTGCAAAGCAGGTAAAGAAGTAAAACCCGACCGAAAAACCAAAGCAGTAGTCCTAGATCCCATCCTTACAAAAGCATTGACAGAGCACAGTGAATTTAAAAAAGCATTTTACTCGTTAACTCCAGGCAAACAGCGTGAATATGCCAACTATATAGCTTCTGCAAAGCGAGAGACTACACAATATAGCAGATTAGAAAAAATTAAGCCCATGATTCTCGCTGGGCAAGGTTTACACGATACATACAAAAATTACTAAGTGAAGGAACCAAAATTTAACAGATACAATAGAAGGCAGTTTCAATTCTATTTTAAAAGGGCTTTGTATATCCTGTTTGCGTGGGTGTTTATCTCTAACTTGTTGTTTTTCTACGAATATTTAACGCTCAATAGCAATGGTGCTCTGGATTCAAATTATGATTTTATCCAAGCATTTAGTGCCAATTTAATTGTAGCGGTAACTGCAGGAATTATAGGCGGAACACTTACGGTTAACCTTATGGATCGTTGGTTGCGCAACAACGCTTTTTGGAAAGCGCTTGTCTATATTACCGTTACTTATTTTATTGGTGCAATCGTGGTAAGCACATTTGGTGCGTTGTATTTATATAGTGAAGATTTGGGGCTTCCATTTTATCATGATGAAGTACTACAAAAGTTTGAGGCGTTTTTTCAAACTTGGTTGTTTATTAAAAACTTTGTAGTCTGGCTATTTATAGTAATTGGTACACTTATCGTTTTAATGGTAAATGAAAAATATGGCCCTGGAGTATTTCCAGATTATTTGTTAGGCCGCTATTTTAGACCGAAGAAGGAGCGCCGAATTTTTATGTTTGCCGATATTAAAAATGCAACAGGTATTGCTGAAAGTTTAGGTGAAAAGAAATACTTTAACTTCCTAAAAGATTTTTTTAGAGACATTGCTCCAGCCATTGTACAATCCAGAGGCGAAGTATATCAATATGTAGGAGATGAAATTGTAATTTCCTGGAAAATGAAACACGGTTTAAAAAGTGGAAACACCATACGTTGCTTTTATAATATGAAACGTATGCTAAAATACCGCGAAAAAAGATACCTCGATAGATACGGATACTTCCCGGAATTTAAAGTAGGAATTCATTGTGGAAGCGTGATGGTGGGTGAAATTGGTAAAATAAAAAGAGAAATTGCTTTTTCGGGAGATGTGCTTAATACCACCTCTCGTATTCAAGAGCAATGTAAAGTGTACAATGTAGAAATCTTAGCTTCCGAAAAGTTCGCAAATCTTGCCTATACACTTCCTAAAAGAGTTGTAAAAAAAGAGTTAGGAGACGAATCACTTCGTGGGAAAATAGAAGAAGTTGGCCTTGTAACTTATACTCGTGAATAATCTCGGTATTGTTTTTGATTTTGAAACACTATTTAAAAATTCTCTAAATACTTCAACTTATAAATCTTTAAACTTTATTCATATGAAAACAGACAACTACACAAAAGTAATTCTTACCATTATTGCCATTTGCCTTACCATTAATGTGGTGAAAGAAGTAAATTGGATCCCTACAGCAACAGCTTCAGAGAAGATGCTACCATCAGATATTTCTACAAAATACCAACTTGTTCCCATTTCAGAAATGAATACCATGGACGTTCGTATTGTAGATATAAATACGTATGACGAACTAAACGTAAATATTAAAAGCATAGATAGTTATGACGAGATGAAGGTAAATATTAAAAGTATAGACACCTCGGACGAGCTAGACGTGAATATTGATGAAGTTGGCGGTAACTACGTATCTTCTGGAGGCCCTATAAAAGTAAAGATCGACTAACGTTTTTTGAAAGGTCTTATAATAAGTCGGGCGGCACGGTCGTAGTTAATATAACTGTATGTCCAGTTAAAAAAAGTAACAACTCTATTTCTAAAGCCTACCAAAAACCAAAGGTGAATAAACATCCAAATAAACCAGGCAAAGGCACCAGCAAAGTGCAGTTTTTTAATGTCTACCACTGCTTTGTTTCGACCTATCGTTGCCATACTCCCTTTATCAAAATACTTGAAAGGTTTCATAGCTTTACCCTTTAGCTTTCGTTTTAAGTTTTTACCCAATGTCTTTCCTTGTTGTATAGCGGGTTGTGCTACTTGCGGATGACCTTTTGGATATGCCTCGGTTTGCATAAGTGCAATGTCGCCAAGGGCGTATATATTTTCGTAGCCATCAATTTTATTGTAGGCATCTACTTTGTATCTATTGGCTCTTTCTACTAAAGACGTTGCATCGATGCCTTGTACTGGATTTCCTGTGACACCAGCTGCCCAAATAAAGGTTTTTGTAGCAAATTCTTTACCATCTTTCGTTTTTACTAGAGTGCCATCGTAGCTTTCAACAATGGTGTTTAAGTGAATTTCCACTCCAAGGTTTTCTAAAAATTGCTGTGCTTTTCTGGATGCTTTTTCACTAAAAGGAGGTAGTATTTTATTGGCGCCCTCCAATAAATGAACGTGCATTTCTTCTTCGTCTAATTCTGGGTAATCATTTTCTAAAATCCCTATTCTAAATTCAGCCAAAGCTCCTGCGAGCTCTACACCTGTTGGCCCCGCTCCTACGACAACAAAATTTAAAAGTTTTTTTCGTTTTTCTGTAGCTTCGGTAGTATCTGCTTTTTCAATATTTTGAAGCATGAGACTCCGAATATTTAATGCCTGCGGAATTGTTTTCATTGGCATACTGTTTTCTTCAATTTCGGTATTTCCGAAGAAATTAGTACGCGTACCAGTAGCAAGAACCAAATAATCATAAGAAAGCCTTCCTATATTTGTCTCAATCGTATTTTCCGAAGGATTTATGCTAGAAACAGTTGACAGCCGAAAATGAAAATCTGTATTGTTTCTGAAAATCTTCCGTAATGGATACGCAATAGAATCTGGTTCGAGCCCTGCTGTAGAAACTTGATATAATAATGGTTGAAACGTATGGTAATTGTGTTTATCGAACAACACCAACTGCACTTCTTGTCCTTGTAGTTGTTTTATAAAAGAAATGCCCGCAAAACCGCCACCAATAATGACAATTCGGGGTTTGGAAGTTTCAGGAATATTCATTTGTTATAATAAACCATAAAAATACAACTCTTAAAAAAGTTTCCGTTTAAATTTGTGAATTTTGTAACAAATCTAGTCACAAGCGCACTAATGTTTCAACTAGCAAGCAACCATTGAACAAAGACTTAGAACATAACTTTGTAACACTTCTCGAGGAGAACCAGAACATCGTTCACAAGATTTGCCGTTTGTACACCAACGACAAAGACTCGCATAACGATTTGTTCCAGGAAGTTACGATTCAGTTGTGGAAAGCCTACCCAAAATTTAGGGGAGATTCTAAGTTTAGTACCTGGATGTATCGCGTGGCACTTAACACGGCCATTACGTTATACCGAAAGTCTAAACGAAGGGTCCAAACTCAGGATTTTGAAGGTGTGAGCTTTAAGATTAAAGCCGAAGATTATGACGACACGATTGAAGTACAACTGAAACTAATGTACGATGCCGTTAAAGATCTTAACGATATAGACAAAGCATTAGTGTTTTTGTACTTAGAAGATAAAAATTATCGGGAAATTTCTGAAACCCTTGGTATTACTGAAGTAAACGCCAGAGTAAAGATGAACCGAATAAAAGAAAAATTAAGAAAAATACTTAATCCGTAAGCGTATGGATGTTTTAGATACACTAAAAAAAGAGTGGCAAAACCGGGATCCAGAATTCCCAAAAGTTTCCTACAAAGAAATATATGCCATGTTATTGAGAAAATCCTCTTCTACCGTAAAATGGATTTTTATCATAAGCATCGCCGAAATACTGCTATGGACTCTTATCTCGATATTTTTATTACCAGATTCCAGTGAAAATTTTAATAAAGAAATGGGCTTGGGTACGGCTACCTTTATTTCGAGCGTAATTAATTACATAATTGTTGCCGTATTTATTATAATTTTTTACAAAAACTACAAATCTATCTCTACCACAAGCACCATTAAAAATTTAATGGAAAGTATTTTAAAGACCCGAAAAACCGTACGTTATTTTGTGTATTATAATATAGGAGTTGCCGTCTTGGGGCTAATTGCTGTTAATGTATATCTATTTTTAAACAAAGATAAATTGGTTACATATCTTTTAAGTAATAAAGACTATGGGGCGGTTTCTGGAGAAGAAGTAGCTAGGGCTTTTTTCTTAGCTGAATTTGTAATAGGAACCATTTTTATTGGACTCTTAATGCTTTTTTACTATATAATTTACGGACTGCTGCTTAAAAGGCTAAAAAGAAACTACAAAGAACTTAAAAAAATTGAAGATTAATTAATGATGAGTAATGTGTAAAATTTACTTTTACTAACGGCTACCGTCAAAAACTACCAACAATTAGCATCAAAATTTTATTCTGAAAGGCAGAAAAGGTACCTTTGCTTTTCAAAAATAAATAGAGATGAAAAATACTGCCCTTTCCCACGTTCACGAAGCTCTTGGAGCAAAAATGGTGCCTTTCGCAGGCTATAATATGCCTGTTTCATACGAAGGTGTTGTTGCAGAACATGAAACTGTACGTAAAGCCGTTGGCGTATTTGACGTGTCGCACATGGGTGAATTTTTAATAACAGGTCCCAATGCCTTAGCACTTATCCAAAAAGTAACAAGTAACGATGCTTCCAAAATGGTGGATGGACAAGCACAATACAGTTGTTTGCCTAATGCAGATGGAGGTATTGTGGACGACCTTATCGTATATCGCTTAGAGGCCGAAAAATGGCTCTTAGTCGTAAATGCTTCTAATATTGAAAAAGACTGGAACTGGATTGCATCCCATAACGATGTGAATGCCGAAATGAAAAATATTTCAGAAGGTTTTTCGCTATTGGCCATTCAAGGTCCTAAAGCTGTAGAAGCTATGCAATCGCTCACTTCTGAAGATCTTTCAGCTATAAAATTTTACACCTTTAAAGTTTCAGACTTTGCTGGGATTGAACACGTAATTATTAGTGCGACTGGATATACAGGAAGTGGCGGATTTGAAATCTACTGTAAAAATGATGAAGTGGAACAGGTTTGGAACAAAGTATTGGAAGCTGGAGCAGCCTTTGGTATAAAACCTATTGGATTGGCTGCGCGGGATACCTTGCGATTAGAAATGGGGTATTGTCTCTACGGAAACGATATAGACGACACCACCTCTCCTCTAGAAGCTGGCTTAGGTTGGATTACAAAATTTACCAAAGAGTTTGTGAATAGTGACAAGTTGCAGCAACAAAAAACTGACGGTATTAGAAGAAAACTGGTAGGTTTTGAACTACAAGAACGTGGTATTCCCCGTAAAGGATATGCTATAGTAGATGCCCAAGGCAATGAAGTTGGAAATGTTACCAGTGGAACGCAAGCACCTTCCGTTAATAAAGGAATAGGTCTTGGTTACATTACCAAAGAATTAAGCGCTCCGGGCACTGAAATTTTTATCCAAATACGTAAAAACAAAGTGCCTGCTACTGTTGTTAAATTACCATTTTACAAAGGGTAATGCCAGACTATCAAAACATACTAAACACCATCTACCAAGAACTTCTCACCAGAGAAGATAAGGGTGAAGTAGCCGATTATATTCCTGAACTGGCGAAAGTAGATAAAACCAAATTGGGTATTTACCTAAACAACATTCACGGTGATAATTACGGCGTGGGCGATGCACAGGTTAAATTTTCCATACAAAGTATCTCCAAAGTGTTTACCCTAGCGATGGCGTTTGCAAACCAAGGAAATAAACTTTGGAAACGGGTAGATGTGGAGCCTTCTGGCAATCCGTTTAATTATTTAGCGTTATTAGAACAGGAAGAAGGGATTCCAAGAAATCCGTTGATAAACTCTGGAGCCATTGTAGTTGCAGATTGTTTGCTTTCCAGCTATGACGATCCAAAAGCCGAGCTTTTAAAATTTGTACGCCAATTGGCAAACGACAAGGATATACATTATAATGAAAAGGTGGCTGCTTCAGAAATGGAAACAGGTTTCACCAACTTCGCCATAGCCAATTTGTTGAAATCGTTTGGAAACTTAGAAAACCCGGTAGCAGATGTATTAGATTTTTATTTTTATCAATGCAGTCTGGAAATGACTTGTGAACAATTAAGTAATGCATTTTTTCCGTTTGCAAACAAAGGTATATGTATGCAACAAAATGAGTGCTTAACAGCTACACAGGCCAAGCGAATTAACGCTATTATGCTTACCTGCGGATTCTATGACGAAGCTGGCGAATTTGCTTTTGAAGTAGGCTTGCCAGGAAAAAGTGGTGTGGGTGGTGGCATTGTAGCACTATTACCAGATAATTTTATTATCACTACGTGGTCGCCAGGCCTCAACGAAAAAGGCAACAGCTACCTAGGAATGTTGGCATTAGAGAAATTTACCACCGCAACAAAAGCCTCCATATTTTAAACCATTTCAATGTCGAGAATCCCCAAGACAAAACATACCATCCTAATTTTAGGTGCCAGCGGTTTTATTGGTAATGCCTTATACCGCGAGCTCCTCTCCTATTTCAGTACGTTTGGAACGTACTACACACAAGAAGGATTGTATGGTAATAATCAAGTCTTTTTTAAATTTTCTGCCGAAGAAGATCGTATTGCTGAAATTTTAGCTGAAGTACAACCAACGGTGATTATTTCGGCACTTCGAGGACAATTTGAAGCATTGCTAAAGACACATCAAGCTATCGTTAAGTATATAGCCGAAAACCACAATAGCCGTATACTCTTCCTATCTTCTGCCAATGTTTTTGATGGATTGTATGAATTCCCAAAATATGAAAACGATAGTCCTAAAGCTGAAAGTGAAATTGGGCGTCACAAGTTGGCCATCGAAAAGCTATTATTAGAACAAATTCCCGCGCAAGCAACCATTCTTCGTCTGCCAATAGTTTTGGGAGTTACCTCACCAAGATTAATTCAACTACGACAAGCTAGTAAGCACAGAGCTACTTTTGAAGTATACCCTAACTTAATAATTAACTGTACCACAGCCGATAAATTAGCGCAGCAAATTCATTATATTGTGAATCAGCAATTGGATGGTACTTTTCATCTGGGGAGCGAAGATGTGATTCATCATGAAGATTTGTTTCGTGAATTATGTGAAAAATTAGGAGACGAGCCACCCATTTTTAAAAGTGCCTTTCAGCGAAACGAAGATAGTTATCTTGCTATCCTTCCAAAGAAAAATAAATTACCAAAACAGTATCGCATTACCGTTTCCGAAGTAATAGACGCTTGCACTTTAAAAGAGGAAATTAGTACCTTTAGGAGCTAGTTGTCTGTTATTAGTTGCTGGTTGATGATTTTTAGTTTAAAGTTTTTGGTTTAAATTTCTGAAAAAATAAATAGTTTATATGAAAAAAATAATAAATACATCACACGCGCCGGCTCCTATTGGGCCTTATAATCAGGCAGTTTTAAAAGGGAGTATGTTGTATACTTCTGGGCAAATTGCCTTGCATCCTGAAACGGGAAAACTTGTTATGGACAACATACAAACCGAAACCGAACAAGTTATGGAAAATATGAAAGCCGTATTAACCGAAGCTGGAATGACGTTCGAACATGTGCTTAAAACCTCTATTTTTATTAGTGATATGGAAAATTTTGGCGCTATCAATGAAGTGTACAGCCGTTATTTTAACGAAGCCACAGCTCCAGCCCGCGAAACGGTAGAAGTTGCCAACTTACCAAAGTATGTAAATGTAGAAATTTCGATGATCGCGAGTTTGTAAACCTTACTCGTTTTCTTCTTGCTTTCCGTCTTGATTAAAATCGACGGGATACGTATTGTCGTCTGGAGTTACAGGTAAATTTGTTTCATCCTCTAAACTCACCTTTTTATTAAAGAGCTTGTCCATTAATTCTTTAAAAGTATCGAAATCTACCGAATAGGAAACTCCTGCGCCTTGCTCAAAAATTTGTGATTCTCCAATAAACTGAATGTTTGCCTGGCGGTTAAAGAAATTAATACGCAAGCTACCGTCTTCATTTACCAGCCACTGTACTTCTACGTCGCCTGCAACGGTACTTTCGTTAGCACCTCCAACAGGCACCCCTACTTTACCATTAATTAGAATACGCTCGGTTACATCGGCCGAAAACGTAAGCCCTACCTGGTCTGCCGTTTGTTGGTTGGGTAATCTTGAACCCTGTGAATAGTCTAAGCCCACGCTAAACTTGCTGTCCTTATCTGTAAATAATTGATTTACCAATCCCGATACTCGATCTACCAACGTTCCAGTTAATGCTCCTCCTCCTCCAAAGTCATCATTTGCAAAACCATCGGAAGCTACTAGAAATAAAGCCTGCTTTTCCCGCTGCTCCTTATTCTGAATTTTATATTCCAACTCACTTCGTACTGTAGAAGTAGTTCTTGGAAATTCTATTCTAAAGTCTATTTCTGGCTGTATCAACTCCCCTTTTAAATCTACCAAAACGTTTACGGGAATTTTCCGGTTTACTGTTGGATTGTCTAGTAATACCGACGGATTTGCTTCAGTTTCATATTTGGCAGTAAGATTAATTTTTCCTCTTTCCGGATTGCCTTCCCATACAATAAATCCTCCAGGTACAATTCCAATATATTTTTGTATTAAACCGCCATATCTAAAGTCGAAAATCCCGTCTAGTACTGTATATTCACCCCACATCTTAAACTTCCCAAGGGTATTAATTTCTATATATAAAATACCTGCTCCTTTCCCGGTAAGTTTACTGTTGTTCTCCTGATCCACCACTACCTCTACTTCGGCATCGTTGGTAATATCAAGATCAAAGAAAAGCTTTAAGCCTTTGGCTTCTTTTTCAACCAGTTCCTCACCTCGCATTAATGCTTCTTTTTCAGCTGGAGATAGGAAGGTTATAAAAGTATCTTCCCCTATACTCTGGGTGTCGCTTATTGGTATTTTAAAGGAAGTATTGGGCTCTGTGGTGGCAGCAACGGTAATTGAGAGTTCATCTACAGGGCCTTCGATATCTGCGGTTCCACTTATAAAAGCAGTTCCATAATAGAGCGCATCTTCCGTCTGTGGTGTGTCCAGAGCAAGCAAGTTGTCTGTTGCTATATTGAGACCCAATTCCCAATTACTAAAATTTGTATGACTAGCAAAGCCACTTAGAGTACCTTCTGTAAGATACTTTGTGTCGGTTATGCCTGTATTACCAATATCAAACTTATTTTTGGTCACCACAATCTGTGTACCGTTATCTATATCGAAATCTGTGTTTAAATAAGGAACTTTTAAACCGCTACCTTCCAAGTTAAAACGTCCTAAAATATCGGGCGATTTATAATTACCGCTCACCCGTGCATTTCCTGAAATTAACCCTCTGATATCGGTAACTACATCACCTCCAAAAGGACTAAAGGCCTGCATATTAAATTCGTTTAAATCTACCAGCAAGTTGATCATAGGGTTGTCTTTAGACACATCTATATCTCCTCTAGCATTAATAGATTTCACACCTTTATTGGTAAGTGTTGTATTTACAGTGTATTTTGAAAGGTTTTCATTTCCTTTAATATCTAAAACTAGATCTCCAAAAGCTATATCGTTAATGTCAATTCCATCTATAGTTACAGTAGAATTAGGATAATATGCCCCGTTTTTCTGAAGAAAATTAAGTTTTCCATTAACATTCCCTTTTAACCTGAGACTATCTACGGGGGGTACAATATTTCCAATATTTACATCTCTAAACTCCGCCTTTATATCTTTGTAGGTCGAATCCCGAAGCACGCCCGCTAATTGAATGTATTCGTTTTCATGATTTAACACCAACGAGTCTATTTTTATAGTAGAGAAATTATCATCGAACGTAACCTTGTTCAGGTTGTTATTGTCTTCGTTTAAGTACCAAACGTTCTCTTTGTATGTAATATCGCTCTTTTTCACTCCCACAACCGATTTTCCATCCGGGTTTATAGTGTGATATAATGAGAGGTTAAATAAGTCTTCTTTTTCGGTTCCTCCTTTAAATTCTGATCGTATAAATAACGTATCCTTGATAGTTTTGTTTATTAAACTGAGTTCAGTTACATTGTAAACCCCAGTATATACAGAGTCTACAGAAACATAGGTATTAAATAATGGATTGTCATTATCTACCTGAATATTTACATTCCCCAAATAATTTTTAAAAGCAATTAACTCCGGGGACCTAAAATCCAACTGAAATTTAGATTCATCTGAAGCTACAGATCCTTTAATCTTTGTGTTGTCACCCAATTGCAGATCTGGTACAAAAACATCTACAATTTTATTAAAAACTTCAAATTCGTAGTTTAAATACTGATTGGTAGTAACCTCGGCAGGAATGTAGTTGGTGTAAATACTCGCTATACTATTCTGGAATAAATTTGGAATATCTTCCAATAAAAATTCCCCCGATATATTACCGTTTATAATATCTGGAGATTGTATTTGTATAGTTCGCACTGGCCCTTCAAAAGAGGAAGTTATTAAGAAATCGTCAAAATAGAAATCCCTTTCGGTGGTTTGATAGAAGGTTTGTGTAAATTCTATGGTTCCTTCGGCGTCATTAATGGTGGTTCCATCCATATCCATAACCACACGTCCTGCAAACACCGATACACTATCCCGCTTAAACAGATTTAATTGGTTTAATTCGGCATATTCAATATCGGCTTCAAAATCAAATTGATTGTACTCTTTAGATACATCGACCAAGCCTTTAAATTCCATTTTCAGATTAGGGTCATTAATGATTAAATCTCCATCAAAAATTGGATTTTTTAGTCGTCCTTCAACTTTAATGTTTTTGTAAGTATAGTCTTCAAAAGTAAACGAGCTAACGGTTCCTTTTACCTTGGTGTTCACGGTTTCCTGAGAGAATCCACTCCCATCAAAGGTTAAATCTGCAGTCATATTTCCTAAAGATGTAGTCCCTGCCAATTTTCCTAAATTAAACTTGTTTACTACTGCATTTCCTTCATAAGTAGCTCGATTGGTGTTTGTGTAGTTATTCATTTCTAAGTCAAGGTCTGCCGTACCTACTGCTGTTGTCAAACCACTTTTGGTCACTATTCTGGTTTGTGTAATAGTAGTGTTTCCCTGAAACGATACACTCCCTAAATCTTTTAACTGTACTGGTAAAACATCACCTAAAACGCGTGGCATAAAGCGACGTAATTCATAAAAACTGGTTCTAATACTATGATTTTGAGCTGTAATGCTGAAATCATCTTCATTCAGTAAATTTTTAATAGTATACGTACCATACACTTGATTCCCAGAAGAGGTTATTTCGGTTTCAGAAAACGTAAAATCGTTTAAAGTACCTTCAAATTTACCATCCACGTTAATGATTAGATCTTCACCAAACTCATTATACCATGCATTTATATCGTCTGTGTTCAATTTAGTTTCATCGAACGTAGCGCTAATGGTAACTCCATTCACAAAATCACCAAAACCTTTACCACCATGAGTAAATATAAGATCTCCTTTTATAGTAGATTTTTCAGTTTTAAAATCTAATTCTTCTATACTCATGGCTTCAGAAGTATAAGAAAAATCACCTTTCGCATCCTTAATGTCGAAACCTCTCTCGGCGTGTAACGATAACGATTCGATATTGGCAAAAACATCAACGCCATCTATCTTAAAGTTGTCTGCTACGAGGTTTACATTTTTTAAGAAAAGTACTGTGGGGGTCTCTAAATTTTCATCCACAATCCTAACTGTAGTGTTATTCAGGCTTAGGTCGTTACTAAACATAGAGAACGGCTTTACTTCTTGAGTTGAATTTGTATTAAATTTTTCAGCAAAAATGGAAAGATTATCTGTTTCTTCAGCTTTATAGGTAGTAACGTACAATTTTGCATGGTCAAGATCTATATTCCCAAAGCCAAGATCGCCACTAATTAAATTCCTGAAATTGATAACATTGGTTTGCAGCTCTTTTGCGTAGATAAGAGTGTCTGCATGATGGTCGTTAATTAAAACACCTCTAACATCTACTTCGCCTCGCCAGTTAAGACCAAGACGGTCTATGTTAATATCGGTTCCGTAGGTTTCATTTAAACTTTTTGTAACTTTTTTTGCAACGTATGTTTGTACCGAAGGAATAGAGAAAATAATCACAATTGTGATGAGGAGCAACACTAAAATCACGAACCCCCTAATTATTATTTTCCTTAATTTTTTGATACGACTCTAATGTTTTAATTTTGACACTTCAATAGATATGCCATACTTATTTTGAACACTTCAACTTGTTACATCCTAGGAATTGAATCCTCTTGCGACGACACAGCTGCTGCTATTATTAACAACGGTGTTGTTCTCAGCAATGTTGTGGCAACCCAGGAAATACATACCGAATACGGCGGTGTTGTTCCAGAGCTTGCATCGCGTGCGCACCAACAAAACATCGTTCCCGTTGTACACCAAGCATTACGCAAAGCAAATATCGACAAAAAACAATTACATGCCATAGCATTTACTAGTGGTCCTGGCCTTATGGGCTCTTTATTGGTAGGGACCTCATTTTCAAAGTCATTGTCGCTTGGTTTAGGCATTCCGCTTATAGATGTGAACCACATGCAAGCGCATATTTTGGCACATTTTATTAAAGCTGAAGGACAAACCCCACCCAATTTTCCATTTTTGGCATTAACCATTAGTGGCGGTCATACTCAAATTGTAAAAGTGACCAACTATTTTGAAATGGAAGTAATAGGGCAAAGCTTAGATGATGCCGTTGGAGAGGCATTCGACAAATCGGCTAAAATATTAGGACTTCCCTACCCTGGCGGCCCATTGGTAGATACGTATGCTCAGCAGGGAAACCCAAAAGCATTCCCGTTTCCAAAACCGAAAGTGGGTCCCTTAGATTTTAGTTTTAGCGGGTTAAAAACTTCGGTGCTTTATTTTATTGAAAGGGAGACAGCGAAGAATCCAACGTTTGTTTCAGAAAATATAGAAGATATTTGCGCAAGCCTGCAGTATACCATTGTAAATTATTTAATGGATAAGCTTAAAAATGCCGTAAAGCAAACGGGTATAAAAGAAATAGCCATTGGTGGTGGGGTTTCGGCTAATAGCGGTATTAGAAAAGCGCTAAAAGATGCTGAAGATACATACGGCTGGAAAACCCATATCCCAAAATTTGAATATTGTACAGATAATGCCGCGATGATTGCCATTGTGGGCGAACTAAAATACAAACAAGGTATCTTTGCTGAAACGAATGTAGTAGCAAGTGCAAGGCTAAAATTATAAAATTATGTCACCTTCCGAAGAAATAGTAAGACGCCTAAAAGTAGCAACGCTACCATGGGTCTCACACATAACCGAAAAGAAAATGTTTGGTGGCTATTGCATGCTTTTTAAAGGAAAAATGTGCGTGGGAGAAACAAAAGAACGCATAATGGTGCGCGTAAAGCCAGAAAAAATGGAGGAAACATTGGCAATGCCCCATGTGGTTCCAATGGATTTTACTGGAAAACCGATAAAAGAGTTTGTATTTGTAACCAAAGAAGGTTTTAAAACAGAGGAACAACTACATCATTTTATAGAATTAGGCATCGCGCATGCCGAATGGAAATTAAGTCAGTAAATTTTCAAATAACATATTTAAAAAAAATACTAATCTTGAAAACGCTTATAATTTGAACCTTTTTTACCATCCAAATAGTACTGAAACTGATACCGAAATCTTCTTCGATAAAGAAGAGAGCAGGCACATTGGCAAAGTACTTAGAAAACAAACTGGTGACGAATTATACACTACAAATGGCAAAGGTTTGGTATTTAAAGTAAAACTTCAATCTGTTACACCTAAAAAGTGTATTGCAAAGGTTTTAACTGTTAAAAAAGAAACTGTGCTTCCTTACAATTTACATCTTGCAGTAGCCCCCACAAAACTAAACGACCGCTACGAATGGTTTCTTGAAAAAGCAACCGAAATTGGCATTACAGAAATTACCCCCATTATCTGCGACCATAGCGAACGTAGCGTGATAAAACCCGAACGCTATGAAAAGATATTACAAAGCGCCATGAAGCAATCGCTAAAGGCATATATACCTATATTAAACAAGGCTGTTTCGTTTTCAGAATTTATAGCAAGTCAAAAAGATTACGATGGGTTTAAATGTATTGCGCATTGTGAGGAAACCAGAAAACAATCTTTAAAAGACGTAATCCAGCCAAAAAGCAATATTTTAATTTGCATAGGCCCCGAAGGCGATTTTTCTTCTACTGAAATAGAAAAAGCTCTAAAATCTGGTTTTGAACCTGTTAGTTTAGGAAATGCAAGACTACGCACCGAAACTGCAGCTCTGGTTGCTTGCCATAGTGTAGCGTTTGTAAATGAGGTATAACTTTTGTTCGGTTACCTTTTTAAAATTTGTATTTTTAAACGCTATGAAAAAACTCTTCACCTTACTGGTAGTTTGTACTGCATCACTAATTAATGCCCAAGAAGTTGCTGTGTTAAAATATGGCGGTGGTGGCGATTGGTATGGAAATCCTACAGCGCTTCCTAATTTGGTTCAGTTTTGCAATGAGCAAGCCAATACAAGTATTAGTCGTGAAACTGAAACGGTCGCTCCAGGAAGTGTAGATATTTATAATTATGCTTTTTTGCATATGACGGGGCATGGAAATGTATTTTTTAGTACCGAAGAAGCCGAAAATCTACGCAACTATTTATTTAGCGGCGGATTTCTACATATAGACGACAACTACGGAATGGACGAATACCTTCGGAAAGAGTTGGTAAAAGTTTTTCCGGATATAGAATTAAAAGAACTTACAAGCAATCATCCTATTTTTAACTATCGGTATAAATTCCCGCAGGGATTGCCAAAGATTCATGAACACGATAATGCAAGACCTCAAGCATTTGGCATTACCTACGAAGGCAGACTGGTACTTCTCTACACCTATGAAAGCGATTTAGGTGATGGCTGGGAAAACCCAGAAATACATAACGATCCACAGGAAGTGCGCCTAAAAGCATTACAAATGGGCGCTAATATTATAACCTATGCTTTTGAACACTAGAATTATCCGTTGTCGGTTATCAGTAGTCAAAATATCTATTACCTAATTACCTAAATTTACTAATAATAATGCTTCAGCACACTCATGAATCTACTCCATTTTCAGCAAAAAAGAATGCTATTGTATTGTTGTGTGATGGTTTGCAAAGCCCTGCAAACATAGGAGCAATCTTTAGGTTGTGCGATGCCTTTGGCGTGACCGAAGTTATCTTCAATAACCCCATAGACTTTTCATCAAACAGGTTAAAACGCACCGCACGTACTACCCAAACAGTTGTAAAATACAGTATTGTCGAAAATCTAGATGCGACACTTGTTAAATTTCAACAAAAAAAATATACAACAGTTGCGTTAGAAATTTCTTCAACCAGTATACCACTTTCTCAGATTTCAGAACTCCAAAGTCAGGCTATTGTACTTGTAATTGGGAATGAACGCACGGGGATTTCAGAAAAAATATTGCAAACGGTTCAGTACATTACACATATTAATATGTTTGGTGTTAATAGCAGTATGAATGTAGCCCAAGCTACTGCTATTGCCTTGTATGAGTTAACAAAACATTGAGGTTTTAGCATCAAGATTATAGTATCTTTACGGTGTTTATGAAACTAACCTCCAAAATAATTTCCATTGGATTGCTACGCACTTTGGCCATTCTTGGCTTATTTGCAATTTTTTTATGGTTTGTTTTTAGCATTAAAGTTTTAATACTTTATATAGGAATTGCCGCTGTTATTTCCCTTATTGGACGTCCTTTAATGCTTTTTTTAAAAGGTAAATTTAAATTTGGAAATACACTTGCCACCATAACTACCTTGCTTGCAGTTATAGGCTTTGTAATTATGCTCTTATATATCTTTGTTCCTATTGTAGTAGAACAAAGTAAAAATATTTCTGAAATCGACTTTGACCTCGTCAAGCGAGACTTAAATGAACTTAATATTCAAGCCAGTGACTATTTAGGAGTTAATAAAATAAATATTGTTGAAGCCATTAAAAATACTTCTGCTGTTGAGAATTTTGAAATTGAATTAATCCCAAGCTTCATCGATATCTTTTTCAAAAATTTTGCGGATTTTGTTATTGGGCTTTTTGCAGTACTTTTTATAGCATTCTTCTTGCTTAAAGATCAAAATTTAATCCCAAATGCAGTGATGACATTTGCTGAAAAAGGGAAAGAAAAACGTTTTATACGAGTGCTTAATAAAATTAAAGAATTACTATCACGTTATTTTATTGGGCTTACATTCCAGATACTCATCTTAGCTCTTTTTTATACCGTCTTACTTTTAATTTTTGACATTAAAAATGCCTTGGCGATTGCAATTATTTGTGCATTTTTAAATATAGTTCCCTATTTAGGCCCCCTTATTGGTTGGGCGCTTATGTTGTTGGTTGTTGTTTCTAATAACCTGGGAGCCGATTTTTCCTCTCAGCTATTGCCTATGTTAGGTTATGTAACTTTAGGATACGGAATCGCTCAAATATTTGATAATATTATTAGTCAGCCAGTGATATTTGGCAAGAGTGTTCGCTCACATCCGTTAGAAATCTTTATTGTAATTTTAATTGGCGGCTATCTTTTTGGTGTCCCTGGAATGATCTTAGCAGTGCCGGTATACACAAGTTTAAAAGTAATTGCGAAAGAGTTTTTATCTGAATATAAAATCGTAAAACGGCTTACAAAAAACTTATAGTTGGTTTGAATAAATACCTTTTAAAACCTGAAATACAAGAATTTATAAAGACGTCTACCGAAGACACCTCAAAACTAGCTTTTGCAGGAAGTCCATTTCCTGAAGTTTCCATAAACGAATTACTACAACAAATTGAAAGCAGACGCGCCATCGAAAAAAAACTTCCAAAATGGTTTGCCACTAAAAACATACTGTACCCACCCAAACTTAACCTAGAACAAACCTCGTCTGAAGTTACTGCAGCTTACAAAGCCCATTTGGTAACTGGAAAATCATTAGCAGATATCACAGGAGGTTTTGGAATTGATGCCCTCTATTTTGCTGAAATATTTAAGCAAGTCACACATTTCGAAAAAAACGAATCACTTTCCCAGCTAGCGGCGCATAATTCCCAAGTTCTTGGCCAAGAGAATATACAATATATGCCTGGTGACGGCATTCTAGGGATTAAGGATAAAGAGTTTGATGTGATTTACGTAGACCCTTCGCGACGTAACGAAAGTAAAGGAAAAGTCTTCTTTTTAAACGACTGTGAACCCAATGTGCCAAACTATTTAGAGTATTTATTAGCGCGTTGCACTACCCTACTTGTAAAAACATCTCCTATGTTGGATATTTCGATAGGAGTTCAAGAATTGAAGTATATAAGTGAAATACACGTAGTCGCCTTAAACAACGAAGTAAAAGAATTGCTTTTTGTTCTAAATAATGATGTATCTAAAGCGTTTCGTATACATACGGTTAATATTTCTAAAAAAGGGTTAGAAACATTTTCATTTCTTCCTGCAGTAGCTGTGAAAACTTTGTTTTCAACTCCTTTACGGTTTTTGTATGAACCTAATGTAGCAATCTTAAAGGCTGGCGGATTTCAATATATTTCAGAAGCATTTAAATTGAAGAAGTTGCACCAGCATAGCCATTTGTTTACGAGTGAAGCCTTGCGGGATTTTCCTGGACGAAGCTTTTTAATAGAAAAAGTAGTTCCTTATACAAAAAAGCAAATGCGTGGCATTACTTTTGCGAAAGCCAATATCACCACACGTAATTTCCCTGAAAGTGTAGCAATGCTTCGCAAAAAGTGGAAAATTAAAGAAGGTGGAAATACGTATTTGTTCTTCACAACATTAGAAAATGAAGACAAAATCATGTTAATTTGCGAAAAAGTTTAAAAATGAAATACCTATTAACCCTGTTCTTACTCGTAAGTACTATAGCAACTAGCTTTTCACAGCAGCCAGATTGTGATTATAAAATTTTAATAGACACTGAAGATGAAATCTTTAAACTTACTAATGAGAAACTTACCGAGTTTTTATTAGGGAGAGATCGTAATATTTTTATTTATTTCAGTTTAATGCAAGAGGAAGCAGTTAAGTCGTTGGTGATTCAAGTTTCGGTAAACGCGAAGGAGATGCCTCCGTTAATGTGTTTTAATAAAGATAGTAGGGTTTCTTTTAAATTGGAAGACGGTAGCTTTGTATCTATGCGCTATTTAGGTGTAGAAAATTGCGGTCGCCTAATAGAAAATGAAGAAACATTACACAATAGTGTATCTGAAGCAGCCTTTTTATTAGACGACATTAGTATAAAAAGGTTGGAAAAATCGAAAATCACCTCCATGCGTATCACAACAATGCAAACAGATTTTGATATTGACTTTCAAAATGTACTTAGTAACGATCAAATTCCAATACCAATATATCCTAAAGAGTTCTTTATGAATACCTTGAAATGTTTAGAGTAAAAAACCTTATTTTTTTTTGTTTGATACGGTGAATAAGCATACATTTGCATCCGAATAAAAAAACAACTAGTTCTTTATTCTTATTGGAGAGGTGCCTGAGTGGCCGAAAGGACTTGTTTGCTAAATAAGCGTACCTCAAAAGGGTACCCGGGGTTCGAATCCCCGTCTCTCCGCAAAAAAAAACACCTCGGGGTGTAGCGTAGCCCGGTCATCGCGCCTCGTTTGGGACGAGGAGGTCGCAGGTTCGAATCCTGCCACCCCGACAAAAACCGGACAATAGTTAATTGTTCGGTTTTTTAATTTTAATGTTTTGATTTCGAAGTTATCAAAACATTGTACGAATACAACTTCGGGCTCGTAGCTCAGCTGGATAGAGCATCCCGCTTAAAAGCGGGACGGTCACAAGACCAAAAAAAATATTGTTAATTGAGGGCTCGTAGCTCAGCTGGATAGAGCATCCCGCTTAAAAGCGGGACGGTCACAAGACCAAAAAAAATATTGTTAATTGAGGGCTCGTAGCTCAGCTGGATAGAGCACCTCCCTTCTAAGGAGGCGGTCACAGGTTCGAATCCTGTCGGGCTCACTTAACTACTCCCCGCTTTTTAAGCGGGGATTTTTTGTTTTAAATACATATGGAATTTTATGTTTACATATTATACTCTCAAAAAATTGATAGATATTATGTTGGCTACACTGGAGATATGTTGCAAGAAAGAATACGTAAGCATAACACAAATCACAAAGGTTATACAGGAATAGCAAACGATTGGGAATTATTATATGTAGAATCATTTTCATCTAAAAGTGATGCTATGAGAAGAGAATCTCAAGTTAAAAAAAGAAAATCTAGAAAGTATCTCATTCAATTAATAGAGTCAGCTGGATAGAACATCCCGCTTCAAAAGCGGGACGGTCACATTGACTGTATTGATTTTTTAACAAAATTCGAATCCTGTCGGGCTCACTTAACTACTCCCCGCTTTTTAAGCGGGGATTTTTTGTTTTCAGTAATTTCTGATAAGTATCATTCTTGGGATAGTTTCATATCGTATAGAACTTGTTGTATATTTAAGGTTTCAATTGTAAAGCCTATTTTAAAATGAAATATATTCTATTATTCCTACTACTAGCCACCACATTTTATTCCTGTAAACAGCCCAGACAATTAAGTTCTACAGACCCTGTTAACTGGGAAAAAAGGGTGATTCAGGAAATTCCCTACGATTCATTAGAGTCTGGCAGTACATTTTTATCTATCTATTCACAAATATATTTACGTACAGACCAAGATGAAACCGATCTTACTGCTACTGTGAGTTTGCATAACCCAAATATTTCGGATACAATTTATATAAACAAAGCGGTGTACTATAATACCGACGGAAAGGCAATACGAAGCTATTTTGATAAATCTATCTTTGTACGCCCCATGGAAACAGCTCAAATTGTTATCGATGGCGTTGACAATGAAGGAGGAACTGGAGCAAATTTTATTTTCGATTGGCAGATAAAACCGAATACACGAGAACCCCTATTTGAAGCTGTCATGATTTCTACCTACGGGCAGCAAGGTATTTCTTTTGTAACGGAAGGAAAACGGGTTAAATAATTAAGTTTCGTCCTTACACAACTCTTAAAAAATTTATAACCTTGAGTTTTTCCCGATATAGGATTTGTAAAAAGGTATTTTATTTGAACCCCACCCGCGTGATTGAGGTAAACTAACTCTAGTATTCCTTAAATTTATACTAGTTGAAAACGTACAATGTATCTAAAAACTGCCCTTATTTGCCTTGTGTTAGCACCATTTTTATGCCTTGCGCAATTTGAAAAGCAGATGGCCTTTAAACCTTTAACGGTAGAACAAGGCTTGTCTCAAAATAGTGTGATGAGCATTTCCCAAGATTCTATAGGCTATATGTGGTTTGCCACACAAGATGGACTTAATAAGTATGATGGGAAAACATTTACATTTTACAATAAGCAATTTGAAGATGTTACAAGACCCAGCTTTAGTAAACTTGGTAAAACATATATTGACAGAACAGGTGAACTATGGATTATTGAAATTTCAGGAATTCTTGAAAAATTTAATACCAAGGACCAAACGTTTCATGCTATAGAAAAGATAAAAAAGCCTAGTGCCATATTTCAAGATTCGAACATGAATTATTTTATTGGTACGTATGGCGAAGGCTTGTATGCTATAAATTACAAAACGGAAGACACGCTTCGGCTTTATAAAGATGAAATTGGAGATCAACATATTTTTGAGTTTCTTGAAGACAATTCAAAACTTTATATCGCTACTTCGAAAACTGTTTTTCAATTAGAAAATGAGCAACTTTCTACTATTCCAACTGAAAATCTTGCCGCTAATTTTAGTTCTTTAGCTGTTTCAGAAGAAAAGACGCTATGGCTCGGCACATTTGGTTCAGGTCTTTATTATAAGCCATTTGGGAGTCAAATTTTTAAGAAATTTAAGAATCCGAAACTTCCAAAAAACTTAAACATTCAAGATATATTAGTAGATAAAAATAATAAACTCTGGATTGCTACTTATGGAGATGGAGTGTATTTATATGATAGTGCAATACAAACGCTACAGCATTTTACCTTAAATAGTAAAGACCCGTTTGGACTTCATTATGATGATGTGTTATGTCTTTTGGAGGATTATTCTGGAACCATTTGGTTGGGAACAGATGGTGGCGGCTTGAGTTATTACGATGAGCATTTAACAAAGTTTAATGTAATTACGAATAAGCAGACTCCCAGTACTATTTCGGTAGATCTCGTTAGAGCAATTACGCTGGATAGAGAAGAAACTATCTGGATTGGTACTTCTGGAAAAGGACTAACAGCTGTTAATTTGGCAAAGCAAGATTATAAAACCTACACGACGCAAAATTCAACATTATCCAGCGACCGTATTATGAGTTTACTTGTTCATAATAATGAAATCTGGATTGGCCATCAAGGCGAAGGGTTGCAAATTATAGATGCCACCGGGAACTTAACTTCTTATCCTGAAACTTCTAAAATGACACTATGGAAGATATATAAAGATAATGCTTCAAAAATATGGTTGTGTACAAGAGAGTACGGTTTGGTGTTATTTGATAAAAATAATGGCATTATAAAAAGGATTACTACCCAAAACAGCGCATTAACTACCAATAATATAAGAACGGTTGTGGAGGGGGATAACAACGACCTTTGGATTGGTACCGAAGACCAAGGGCTTTTCTTATTAAAAGGTGAAAATCAAAAAGTTGAAAAAATTCCTGCAATTCCCAACAAAATTAAATCCTTATATTTTGAAGGACAAGCGCTATGGGTTGGTACGAATGGCAGTGGCTTAAAAAAATATACTGTTTCAGATAAAAGGGTAGACACCTATTCTATAGCCGATGGTCTTTCCAACAATGTTATTTACGGTATTTTGCCAGACAACGAAGGGAATTTATGGTTAAGTTCCAATAAAGGATTAATGAAATTTAATACAAAGGATCCCAATAAAAAATACATAGATCTTTATACTACCAATAGCGGTCTGCAGGCTCTCGAATTTAACACTGGCGCCTATTACTTAGGTACTAATAACCAACTTTATTTTGGCGGTTTGAAAGGTGTAAATTGGTTTAATCCAAACCAAATAACTTATAATCCAGCTAAACCAAAAACTGTAGTTTCAAAATTTGAAGTTTTTGGTAAGGAACAGAAAATGCAACCAGATGCTACTTTTAAACACAATGAAAATACAGTGACATTTACTTTTGCAGGGCTTCATTTTTCACAACCTGAGCAAAACTTATATCGCTATCAACTGGTTAATCACGATGCAGACTGGACATTATCGAAAAATACTAATGTGGCACATTATACAAACTTGCCCCCTAACGACTATACTTTTAGAGTACTTTCCAGCAATTATGATGGGATTTGGAACGAAGTTCCGGTTACGTACTCGTTTCGCATTTTAAAGCCCTGGTACCTAACAAATATTATGAAAGTTGCCTACGTTTTGTTAGGGTTTCTTTTACTGTACAGTATTTATCGATATCTCAAATTTCGTTGGGATGTAAAGATTAAGTTACAATTAAAACAAAACGAAACAGAGCGTTTAAAAAAACTAAATGAATTTAAAACAACACTCTACACTAATATTTCACATGAATTTAGAACTCCATTAACACTAATATCTGGTCCTATAGACCACCAGTTAGCTAAAGATAACCTTAGTACAGACGATAGGGAAGAATTAAATCTAGTAAAGCAAAACGCTACCAGATTGCTTAATCTAGTAAATCAAATGATGGATTTGTCTTTAATAGATGCCGGGCAACTTAAATTACATGTTTCAGAAGGAAACTTGAGTATTCTTTTAAAACAAATTGTCGCGGCCTTTTCTTATAAAGCCACCACAAAAGAAATTACTCTTACTACTCGTGTACATTCAAAACAATTAGATGCTGTTTGGTTTGACAAAGATATTATGGAGAAAGTAGTCTCTAATTTATTGTCTAATGCCATAAAATATGCCCCAGAAAAAAGTGAAATTATTTTCGATAGTAAGGTACAAGGTGGCTTTTTTATTTTATCATTAATTAATGTTCATGAAGCTGTAAGAGTAACCGATTTAGGTAAGTTGTTTCAACGTTTTTATCAAGATAATGAAAATCAAGAAGGCATTGGTGTTGGTCTAGCTCTCGTAAAAGAATTAGTGACGCTTTCAAAAGGAAATATAATTGTAAATACTTTAGACGAAAATAAAATTCAGTTTACAGTGACCTTACCTATTGAAAATACTGCTTTTACCTCTTCGGAAATAGTGCCCCACGTAGAAGATACAGTTGAAATAACCACTAGTGTCGAAAACAGCTATGCTTCAGAAAAATTGGTAGTGCTCATTGTTGAAGATGATCCAGATATCAGAAAATTTATAGCTTCCATGTTTAATGATACCTATGAGGTTCTGAAAGCTGAAAATGGAAAAACAGGTATTGCTTACGCGTTAAAGCACCTGCCAGATCTTGTTATAAGTGACGTAATGATGCCAGTTAAAGACGGTATCGACTTGTGTAACGAATTGAAATACAACGAACTCACCAGCCACATCCCCATTATTCTTTTAACCGCAAAAGTTGGTGAAGAAAACGAAATGGCAGGACTTAAAACAGGTGCCGATGCGTATATTACAAAACCTTTTAATAGCGAAAACTTAAAACTAAGAGTCGAAAAACTTATAGAAACCAGAAAACAACTGCAAGAAAAGTATAACAAAGGTTTTAACATTAGCCCAGAATTGGCCGTTACAAGCACCGAGGCTAATTTTCTAGATCGTTTACAAACCATTTTAAATGAAAAAATTACCGAATCTACTTTTACAAGCGAACAATTTGCAGAAGCAATGCATCTTAGCAGAACACAATTACATAGAAAGTTAAAGGCTATTTTTAATATGTCGGCTTCCGAATTTATTCGTTCTCAGCGTTTAAAACTTTCACTAAAATTACTTAAAGAGTCCGACGCGACTGTCTCTGAAGTTGCATACCAGATAGGATTTAATACAGCTTCCTATTTTATAAAATGCTTTAAGGAAACCTATGGCTGTACACCTACAGAGTATTATCAATAAATATCTTTTTATATCAGCTAAAGCTTAATTACCTCAATTTTTTATAGCCCTGTAACATCTATACTACACTTTGAAACATCTCTTTCATTGGAGAAATGTGCCATTAAGTATTTTTATTTTAACAAAACAAATAGCATATTTATGAGATCTAAAGCTGTTAGTGACCTTCAGGAAGAAAAATTATACTTAAGCATAGACCACCTAAAAAGTGGCACCTATGTACTTCACATATTACTTAGTGATAACATTATTAAATCGGTACAGATTGAAAAACCTTAATACTATTGTATGTTGTAGTAGCTTATAGAAATTCAACAATAAGTTAACTAATAGCAGTGTTCTTAGAATGAGGAGAGAAAGATTCCGCCTTGGGTACTACGGATTATTTTATTCAGGGTATTCAACTCGTAAGTGGTAGATGTTATTTAATTTCTTTTTAAGTACTTTTTTTATTTGCTGAATCTCTTTAAACGTAATATTCGCATTTAAAAACTGTCCTTGCTCTGTTTGTCCGTCAATAATTTTTTCAACAAACGCATCAATTTTGGAAGAGGTTGGCTCCTTTAAACTTTTACTGGCAGCTTCTACGCTGTCTGCCATCATTAAAATTGCGGTTTCCTTGGAGAATGGTATAGGCCCAGGATATTGAAAATCTTCTATATAGGCAGTTCCGTTTTGTTTTTCTTCTTTTTTATAAAAATAATATACAACACTATCTCCGTGATGCGTACGGATAAAATCTATCACTCTGTCTGGTAAATTACGTCTTCTGGCAATCTCTATCCCTTTAATAACATGATCTATAATTATCTTAGCACTTTCTTTTGGAGCAAGCTCATCGTGAGCATTATAGCCACTTAATTGATTTTCGGTGAAGTTCGTTGGATTTTCCATTTTTCCAATATCATGGTACAGCGCTCCTACCCTAACCAACATGGCATTTGCGCCAATCTCGTTGGCAGCAGCTTCGGCAAGATTTGCTACGTTTAAGGAGTGGTGAAATGTACCAGGTGCTTTATTACTCAACTCCTTCAAAAGTTTGCTGTTAGTATCGCTTAATTCTAACAAAGAAACGTCCGACACTAGGCCGAAAACTTTTTCATATAAATAAATAAGAGGATGCGCAAACAAGGTAGCGAGTCCCGCTAAGATGAAATATCCAAAATTTTCTAACTGAATTAATTCAATATTTCCTTCCTGAATAATAAAAAATGCAAAATATCCAACAATATAAACCAAGGTTATTTGTCCCACTGAAATAAACAGATTTGCCCTCCGGTATAATTCTGAAACCGTTAGTATGGTTACCACACCTGCAATAATCTGCAGGAATAAGAACTCAAAACTGTTGGGTACTACAAACCCCAATAGTAAAAGGGTTAGCACGTGAACAAAAAGCCCTAGCCTTGGATCAAAGAAGGCTTTTAAAATTAATGGTAAAATACACAAGGGAACGACATAAACATAATTAGCATCCAATTTCACTACAATGGTAGTTAGAAACACCATTAAAACTACATTGAAAAATATAAAAGTTACTTTGGTATTATTGTCGAAAATTTCCTTTCGGTATTTTTTCAGAAATAAAAAGAGCATTAAAAACACCAGCGATACCAGTACCGCATAGCCAAAAATTAACCAGAATCTATTGTTTTTACTCCAAACCAGCGATTGGAACTCGTCCTTTAAAGAGCTTAGGATTTGGTAAGTATTCCCTTCCACCACTTCCCCTTTGGCAATAATCCTTCCCCCTTTTTCAATAATGCCTTGGTTAGGATTTATTGCCTCTAAAGCCGAAGTAATGGCGGCCTCGGTAAGTTTGTTGTTAACCGAAACATTAGGAATGGTAGCCCTATTAAGCAGTATTTTTAATAAATCAGAAATTGCTTCGGCATTTTGCTGCTGTATAAATTTGCTAATCTTATCAGGAATTTCATCTTTTTTTACAATTTGCGAATAGGTAATTTCATCAATCTCATTCCCCTTTTTTAAATAGACCAAATCGTCATTGTCTTGCGTGGTTACTTCAGACAGCACGCCAAACCGGTATACATCTTCCAAAAATAATTTGCCCAAAGACTTCACTTTCATCTTGGGAACTGTAAACAAACTGTCTACATATGTATTCTCTAATAAATCGTCAAATTCATCAAAACTTTCAGCTACAATAGCAGTGTCATATTCAAAATACGGAATTGCATTTTCTCTAGTAGTATTTCGCTCTTTAGTGAGGTCTTCATTAGATTTTTTAATAGTAAAGCTGAAAGGAGCATATAAATTTTCATACTGCCAAGGCTTTCCTTTCTGAAATGTATATTTAAACTGCCCTCCTTTAGGCAATAAGTAAATCACTAAAAATGTGCAAATTATAAATAGGAAAACCCTATAAATATTTGATTGATTCTTAGATAAAAATGAAAAAAAGTGTTTCATAAATCGAATACGTAGAGTAAAGGTACAGTTTCGCTTTCATTAGTACAAAACCGAGATAGTAATAAGATTGAATGTTCGGTTTAAAATACGTAATTTTGCATTCCTCATTGAAGCAATTTACCTAGTGTAAAAATGCTGAAATGTTCAGAAAAATTACAATAAAAACACACAACAATACATATATTATGAGTAAAAAAGTAGTCATTGTATCGGCCGTACGAACTCCCATTGGAAGTTTCATGGGAAGTTTAGCTTCGGTAACTGCAGTTCAATTAGGAAGTACCGCAATTAAGGGTGCTTTAGACCGTATAAATCTTGACCCAGCTACCATTCAGGAAGTGTATATGGGCAATGTGGTGCAAGCGGGAGTAGGACAAGCGCCTGCCAGACAAGCTGCTTTAGGCGCTGGAATTCCAGATACCGTGCCTTGTACTACCGTAAATAAAGTATGTGCTTCTGGAATGAAAGCTGTGATGAATGCTACCCAGGCGATTGCCTTAGGTGATGCAGATGTAGTTGTTGCTGGCGGTATGGAAAGTATGAGTAACATTCCGCATTATGTGCATATGCGTAAGGGAACTAAATTTGGGCCTGCAACACTAATCGATGGAATGCAAAAAGATGGTTTGGTAGATGCCTACGACCAGAATGCCATGGGTGTATGTGCAGATGCGTGTGCAACCGAATATAAATTTTCACGTGAAGATCAGGATGCATTTGCCGTAAAATCTTATGAGCGTTCTGCCAAAGCATGGAGTGATGGAAAGTTTGCTAATGAAGTAATTCCTGTTTCAGTACCACAACGAAGAGGAGAACCTGTAATCGTTTCAGAAGATGAAGAGTATAAAAACGTAAAAATGGATAAAATCCCAGCCTTACGTGCCGCTTTCACCAAAGATGGAACCGTAACCGCTGCCAATGCCTCTACTATTAATGATGGTGCCGGCGCGATGATTTTAATGAGCGAAGAAAAAGCCAAAGAACTAGGATTAACGCCATTAGCAACTATTAAAAGCTACGCAGATGCTGCTCACGAACCATTATGGTTTACAACAGCTCCTTCTAAAGCCCTTCCAAAAGCGATTGCCAAAGCTGGAATTACGCAAGACGATGTAGATTTCTTCGAATTTAATGAAGCGTTTGCGGTAGTAGGACTTGCGAATATGAAAATTTTAGGATTAAACGACAGTAATGTAAATGTAAATGGTGGTGCTGTTTCTTTAGGGCATCCACTTGGGTGCAGCGGTGTAAGAATCTTAATCACTCTCTTAAATGTGTTGGAGCAAAACGACGCAAAAATTGGTGCTGCAGCGATCTGTAATGGTGGTGGTGGTGCTAGTGCGATGGTTCTAGAAAGAAATTAATTTTTTGTCGTTCCTACTTTTCCACTAATGAAATACGGCTTATGTCATCTTAGTATTGTTCCACTACGTTTGGAGGCTTCAGACGCCAGTGAACTAGTGACGCAGGTGCTCTATGGCGAAACCTTTAAAGTACTGGAAGAACGTAAAAAATGGAGCCGTATCCGTTTGACCTTTGACAAATATGAAGGCTGGATAGATAATAAGCAGTTTGTTTTTACTTCGGAAGATAACTATCAAGAGTTAAATAAGAATACCCCTAAATTGGTTTCAGATTTGGTAGGAATGCTCACTACGGAAGAAAATCAGTTGTTGGCTCTTCCTATGGGATGTAATGTGGCAGTCGCTCCGTATTTAAAACATAAGGCCGAAAGTGGCGTTATTTCTCAGAAACTACCCAAGCAACACATTGTAGACACTGCCCTGCTCTACTTAAATGCTCCCTATCTTTGGGGTGGTAAAACACCTTTTGGTATAGATTGTAGTGGGTTTACCCAAATGTGCTATAAACTGAATGGCTACAAATTATTGCGAGATGCTAGTCAGCAAGCCACACAAGGCGAACCCTTAAGTTTTATTGAAGAAAGTGAGCCAGGCGACCTGGCTTTTTTCGACAATGCCGACGGAGCCATTATTCACGTGGGAATTATCATGGAAGACAACTACATTATTCACGCCCATGGAAAGGTACGTATAGACCGTATAGACCACACTGGGATCTTTAATTATGAACTACGCCAACACACGCATAAACTGCGGGTGATTAAGCGAATTGTATAAATTTCCTTTAATTTTATTTGCACTATTTTATATTAGCTTCAAACCAAAAGTTAATTGATAGTTGTTCATTTGGTTTCGGTTCCTGACGGTTTCCTTGTTTACCGCCTCCACGATTCATTCCACCTCCCCTCATTCCATTTCCACGCTGTCCGCCTCCCTTTCTAGCGCCAGATTGATTTTTATTACCTCCTTCTGCCTTATCTCTTTCAATTTTATTTGAAATAACTCCAATAGATAAATTAGAAATAGTAGGGTTCTTTTTAGAAGTAATTTTATTTATAGGTATTTTAAAAAAGATTTCAAACCTTCTGTCTGCAGGATTGAAATTGTTTTTAATTGAAATGTCTAGGCCATTCAGATCTTTGTGAAATTGTTGGGTTTCATCAAAATAACTGTATTCTGCTTCATTTGGTTGCATTTCAATTATAGTGTTGAAGTCTATCTTTCTTTCTTCACCACTATTTTCTGGAGCTTTAAAGGCCGCTCGTAATTCAGTTGGATTTGTAGTATATGGATATTTTAAAAAGATGTCTTTACTCTCTTTCCCTTTTAAGTCAAAATATACGGTTACACCTTTCCTTACTAATACCATGGCAGTCTTTTCATCTATCGTGCTTATTTGTAAGTAAAGGTAGGCTTCATCGCTGGAAACCTGGTAGAGCACATTGGCTTCAGTAATTTTAGTGGTATCAAGTACTATGGACTTTTTCTCTACTGAAGCATCCACAGAAAAACAAAACAAACAAAGGGATACTAGTATTAGGTATTTCATCTTTTATATTTTGTTTTTTAGACACAAAAAACAAGTGAGGGTTTAATTACTGAAAGGGTATTTTATTAACTGAATATATCCCCCGCAAAAAAACCTCCTGATTTCTCAAGAGGTCTTATCATTTTTACTGAAAAACGTTTTACTTACCGCCTTCCATTTCGGCTAACTTCGCCTTCATAGCTTTAAACTCGGCATCTTTACCAGTTTGGCTATAAATATTCATAAGTGTTCGTACTAGTTCTACATTATCAGGGCGTAGTTTTACAGCAGATTCTAAATAAGGAATTACTTCCAAATACAAATCTTTACGTTTTTGCTTTAAAACATCGTAGCGTTTGTTATCTGCAGACGAGGTTCCTAGGTTATTCATCTCCTCTACAATAGCTCCTTCCTGGCCTAGCATTGTCGCAGCAATATTAATTTGTGCAGCGGCATAGTTAGGGTCTAATTCTAACGCTTTTTTGTATTGCTCAATAGCTTTCTCTTCTTCCCCGTTTTTTGCAAATCCTACACCAAGATTGTATCTAAGCTCTGCATTGGTTGGGTCTGTTGCAATAATCTTATCCATTAGCATATTGTAGGTTGCCATATCATTATTCTGGTATGCCATATCCGCTTCGGCACGCATTAAAGAAACATCGTCTGGGTTTTCTTTACGTGCATCTGCCATAACTTTTTTGGCTTTCTCTTTATCACCTTTACTAGTGTAAATAATAGCAATGTTTCTTAGAATATCGCCTTTAACCGAGTCGCCCATACGTTCATCTGGATTGGTATATTTACCAGATAACATATTAGTATCACGGGTTCCTTTGTCTGGAAATGTTACAATATCACCTGTTTCAAGATCTGTAGCAATCCATTCTTTTGTTACACCTGTATACCCTAAGTCCAGTAATTTTTCATAATGTACTAATGCAGTGTCGTAATCTTTTGCCAAGATTGCACTCTCAGCTGCGTTATACAAGTCTAATTCTTCATTTGCTACGGTATAACTTGTGTAAAGTTTTTCGGTAGCTTGTGAATAGTTTTTTGCTCTTTGGTCTGTCACAGCACTATTTACTAAAGCTGCACGCAATTGTTGTACTCCAAGTAGAGCTTCTTTATTGGTAGCATCCATCTCGAGCGCTTTTATAAATCCATCTGCAGATTTCTTCATTTGGTCAAAACCATTACTTCCTGCATCTGCCAAATAAATTTGACCTTTTAATAAGTAGAAGTCAGTTTTCATACCATCATCTGCACTACCTAACATGCCTTCGGCTTGGTTTAGATAATCTAATGCTTCTTCAATATCATTTCCTTTATAGGCTCTTTCAGCTTTTTTTAGTTCCTTCTTTTGTCCAAAAGAAGCGGCAGTTACTAGGAGGATTCCTGCCAATACTACATACTTTTTCATGTGTTACGTTTTACGTTATTCGTTAGTTTCGGTTTGTGTTTCATCATTGTCAAGAGTCGTGCCATTCTCTTCTGAAGAATTCTCAGCACCTTCTGCTGTTGCGATTACGTTTCCGTCTTCATCTAGCTGTGGTTCTTCGTCTTCGTTCATTACTTTGGCAACGGCAGCGATAGAATCTTCATCACGTACTTTTATAAGTCGTACTCCTTGTGTGGCACGGCCCATAACACGTAAATCTTCTACAGCCATTCGTATAGCGATTCCAGATTTGTTAATAATCATTAACCCATCGTTATCGTTTACATTCTTGATGGCCACTAAGTTACCTGTTTTTTCGGTAACGCTAATGGTCTTCACTCCTTTTCCACCACGGTTGGTGATTCGGTATTCATCGATGCTAGAGCGCTTTCCGTAGCCATTTTCTGAAACTACTAAAATATCACTTTCAGCATCGTTAATTGCAACCATTCCTATTACTTCATCGTTTTCGTTTCCTAATGTAATTCCACGAACACCTGAAGCATTACGCCCCATTGGGCGTGTTTTTTCTTCTTCAAAACGAATGGCTTTACCAGACTTCACAGCCAGCATTACCTGACTATCGCCTCTGGTTAATTTTGCAGCTAATAACTCGTCTCCGTCCTTAATAGTAATAGCATTTATACCGTTAGTACGAGGTCTAGAATATTGCTCCAATGGTGTTTTCTTAACCTGCCCTTTCTTGGTTGCCATAATTACATAGCGACTGTTAATGTATTCTTCGTCTTTAAGGTCCTGCGTACAGATAAACGCTTTCACTTTATCGTCTGGCTCAATGTTAATTAAATTCTGAATGGCTCTACCTTTAGACTGGCGACTTCCTTCCGGAATTTCAAACACACGCATCCAGAAACATTTTCCTTTTTGTGTGAAGAACAACATATATTGGTGATTGGTTCCTACAAACATATGTTCCAGGAAGTCTTCATTTCTGGTAGAAGACGCTTTTTGCCCAACCCCGCCTCTATTTTGTTCTTTATATTCGGTAAGGGATGTCCTTTTAATATATCCAGCGTGCGAAATGGTTATTACCACCTGCTCATCTGGAATAAGGTCTGTAATACTCACATCGCCTCCTGCATACTCAATTACCGAACGACGTTCGTCACCATATTTGGCTTTTATTTCGGAAAGTTCTTCTTTAATGATATCCATTCTACGCTCCTTTTTAGCAAGGATGTCTCTGTAGTCATCAATAGTTGCCATTAATTCGTCATACTCGCTACGTAGCTTGTCTTGTTCCAGGCCAGTTAATTGGCGTAGACGCATTTCAACAATTGCTTTTGCTTGTATTTCTGAAAGCTTGAATCGCTCTATTAATTTCTCACGTGCCTCATCGGCATTAGAAGAAGATCTAATAAGCGCAATTACTTCGTCTATATTATCTGAAGCAATTATTAATCCTTCTAAGATATGAGCCCGTTCTTCGGCTTTTTTCAGTAAATATTCGGTACGTCTGGTTACTACTTCGTGACGGTGCTCCACAAAATAATGAATCATGTCTTTCAGATTCAGCATACGTGGGCGCCCGTTTACGAGTGCAATATTGTTTACACTAAAACTAGATTGTAGTTCGGTGTATTTGTATAAAGTATTTAAAACAATATTTGGAATGGCGTCTCTTTTCAGGATATACACAATGCGCATCCCATTCCGGTCACTCTCGTCACGAATGTTGGAGATACCTTCTATTTTTTTATCGTTTACCAGGTCGGCGGTCTTCTTAATCATGTTCGCCTTATTTACCTGGTAAGGAATTTCACTCACTACAATACACTCTCGACCATTTACTTCTTCGAAGCTAGCTTTTGCGCGCATCACCACACGACCACGACCAGTATGAAATGCATCACGCACCCCTTCATACCCATAAATAGTTCCTCCTGTTGGAAAATCGGGAGCTTTAATGTGCTCCATCAAGCCATCAATAACTATATCATTATCGTCTATATACGCGTGAATTCCGTCAATTACTTCACTTAAATTGTGCGGTGGCATATTGGTTGCCATACCTACAGCAATACCAGAAGCTCCGTTAATTAACAATCCAGGCACCTTGGTTGGGAGCACAGTTGGCTCTTTTAAGGTGTCATCAAAATTTAATTGGTGGTCTACAGTATCTTTATCGATATCGGCCAGCATGTCTTCAGAAATCTTCTGCATACGCGCTTCTGTATAACGCATCGCAGCCGGGCTATCGCCATCGATACTTCCAAAGTTACCCTGGCCATCTACAAGCATATAGCGTAAACTCCATTCCTGAGCCATACGCACCATAGCATCGTACACCGAAGTATCTCCGTGTGGGTGATACTTACCAAGCACTTCTCCTACAATTCTAGCCGATTTTTTGTGAGCTCCGGTAGCCCGAACTCCTAATTCGTGCATCCCAAAAAGCACACGTCTGTGTACGGGTTTCATACCATCGCGCACATCTGGCAGTGCACGTGACACGATGACGGACATCGAATAATCGATGTAAGCCGATTTCATTTCATCTTCAATATTAATTGGGATTACTTTTTCGCCTTCAGCCATATAATAATTCTTTATTAATTTGAGTTAATCTTATTGTTAACGCAACTCATTTAATTGAAAACTTTTTTCTCTGTACCTATTCCTAAAGGGAACAAAAAAGAGCTGTAAGTAATATCAATTAAAATGTAGCCTATACTCTTTATTTTAGCCCTATAAGGAATAAAAAAGAGAAGAAGCCACACAATTCGCTATATAACAATAGTTGTTTTTATTTGAGTTAATCAAGAAAGCAATATACTTATTTTTGAAGGTTTCAGCAGGTAAAAACCCCAGCATTATTCACCATTTTATTAACAAAAAATTGGTAGGTAATCGTTAATAACTATAGTATTTTATACTTGTTAATTCGTTCAATTTTTTGTCCTTTTACTTCAACCTGTAATGAAAAGGCATGATTTTTGACTTATTTGTTCTGAAATACCTTCAGAATTCAGTAATTTTAGACGTACAGGAACACACAATATGGATGATAATTTTTCCCCCAGAGTAAAAGATGTAATCGCTTACAGCAAAGAAGAAGCACTGCGTTTAGGTCACGATTTTATAGGTACCGAACATTTAATGTTAGGGCTTTTGCGTGACGGTAATGGTAAAGCAGTAACCATTCTCAATCAGCTATCAATCGATCTTAATCATTTACGCCGAAAAGTTGAGATATTAAGCCCAGCAAACCCAAATGCCGGTGCCAATTCCAACGATAAAAAAAACCTTCACCTTACACGCCAGGCAGAACGTGCGCTTAAGACCACCTTTTTGGAAGCTAAACTTTTCCAAAGCTCGTCTATAAATACCGCACACCTACTCCTGTGTATTCTACGCAATGAAAATGATCCAACAACCAAGTTGTTGAATAAAATGAAAGTAGATTACGACGGTGTAAAAGATCAATTTAAACTTATGATTACAAACGACGACGACTATATAGAACCTACAGCCGAAAGTTTTCCAAACGATGATGATACTTCTAGCGAAGATGAAAACAAGGAAAATTTATTTGGCACAACAGGTGGCGGCGCAAAATCCAGTAAAAAATCGAAGACGCCTGTATTGGACAACTTCGGAAGAGATTTAACTGCACAAGCCGAAGAAGGAAAACTAGACCCCGTAGTAGGCCGCGAACACGAAATACAACGTGTCTCACAAGTTCTAAGCCGAAGAAAAAAGAACAATCCGCTACTTATAGGAGAACCCGGTGTTGGTAAAAGCGCCATTGCCGAAGGACTCGCCTTGCGCATTGTACAACGCAAAGTAAGCCGAATTTTATACGATAAACGTGTGGTAACCCTAGACCTGGCCAGTCTTGTTGCAGGAACCAAATACCGTGGGCAGTTTGAAGAACGTATGAAAGCCGTAATGAACGAGCTGGAAAAAAACGACGACATTATCTTGTTTATTGACGAAATCCATACCATTGTAGGTGCCGGTGGCGCCACAGGATCTCTGGATGCCAGTAATATGTTTAAGCCAGCTCTGGCACGTGGTGAAATACAATGTGTGGGTGCCACTACCCTAGACGAATACCGACAATACATCGAAAAGGATGGGGCGCTGGAGCGACGTTTTCAGAAAGTATTGGTAGAACCTACTACGGTAGAGGAAACCATCGAAATTTTACAAAACATTAAAGAAAAATACGAAACACATCACAACGTGCAATATACAGATGCCGCGTTAGAAGCGTGTGTAAAATTAACCAACAGGTATATGACCGAGCGCTTCCTGCCAGACAAAGCCATAGACGCCTTGGACGAAGCTGGATCACGTGTGCATATTACCAACATTCACGTGCCAGAAAAAATCCTGAAATTGGAAGCAGATCTGGAAGAAGTGCGCGAAAATAAAAATTCTGTAGTGAAAAAACAGAAATACGAAGAAGCCGCAAAACTTCGTGATGACGAAAAAAACCTTGAAAAACAATTAGCCGAAGCGCAAGAAGCATGGGAAAAAGACAGTGCGCTTCATAAAGAAACGGTAGACGAAGAAGAAGTTGCCGAAGTAGTTTCTATGATGACTGGCATTCCCGTAAACCGTATTGCACAAACCGAAAGTAATAAACTTTCTGCTTTACCAGACCGAATTAAAGGTAAGGTAATTGGCCAGGACGAAGCTGTTGCCAAAGTGGTAAAAGCCATACAGCGTAACCGTGCAGGTCTTAAAGATCCTAACAAACCCATTGGTTCGTTCATCTTTTTAGGGCAAACTGGAGTTGGTAAAACACAGTTGGCAAAGGTGTTGGCACGGGAGTTGTTCGATAATGATAATGCACTGGTACGTATCGATATGAGCGAGTATATGGAGAAATTTGCAGTCTCTCGTTTAATTGGAGCACCTCCAGGCTACGTAGGCTACGAAGAAGGCGGACAATTAACCGAAAAAATACGCCGCAAACCATACGCCGTTGTCTTGCTGGATGAAATTGAAAAAGCCCACCCAGACGTGTTTAATATGTTGCTGCAAGTCTTGGACGATGGGTATTTAACTGATAGTTTAGGCAGAAAAATTGACTTTAGAAACTGTATCATTATCATGACCTCTAATATTGGTGCCCGTAAGTTAAAAGACTTTGGTACCGGAGTTGGTTTTGGAACCTCTGCGCAAACAAGCCAGGCAGATGCAAACGCCAAAAGCATTATCGAAAATGCTTTAAAGAAAGCCTTTGCACCCGAGTTCTTAAACCGTGTGGACGATGTGATGGTGTTTAATACGCTGGAGCGTGAGCATATTCATAAAATTATAGATATCGAATTGGCCAAGCTATTTGCCCGTATCCAGGACATTGGGTACACCCTAAAATTAACCGAAAAAGCAAAAGATTACATCGCAGACAAAGGTTTTGATAAGGACTACGGAGCAAGACCGCTTAACCGTGCTATCCAGAAGTATGTAGAAGACGCTCTGGCAGAAGAGATTATTAACGCTAACCTAAAAGAAGGCGATACCATTACGATGGATCTGGACGAAAAAGCCAATGAGCTTACCATAAAAATTAAAAAAGCAAAGAAAAAAGCAACAGAGTCTGAAGAGACCAACTCCAAAGATGCTGGCGCTAAATAGTAAAGTAGCATTTTTTTCTTACTTTTAAACGAGTAATACCTAGTATTAGAATAACAGCCCTCTCCCCTTTCAAGCGCTGAAAGTGGAGCGGGTTTTTTAATTTAGATGGATGGATAGCGCTTTTATAGTGTTTATCCGGAAGTTGGCAGCAATTAGAGAAACATCGAGAAAACAAGAAAAAAATGAATTGGGAAAAAATTAAAGATAGTTTTAGCCAAAAGTTAATTTGGGAAATATTAAAATATACAGTTGTGTTTTTAATATTTAATGGAGGTTTTATATTAATACTTCAAGTTGTTTCTGACTATGTTGAAAGTCTTCAAAATCAATGGATTTTTTGGTCACTAATTGCGTTATTCGCAATTTTAATATTCATTTTATTATTTCAAAGATTAAATCGTCATATTCCGAACTTTCCAGTAATTGAATCAGACTTTCAAATTTTAGAGGAGGAAATTACACATAAAATAATTTCCAAAACGGAATATATTCACACTAGAAGATATAAATTAAAGGCGAAGAGAAATGGTTTAGGTAGATATACTGACAAATTTATGTGGACTGGTGGAGATTTTGAAATATCAAGTGGAGATGACCAACATACTGTTTTAATGTCAAGAAAACTGAATGTCTTCGATACATATATTATTGATTTTGACAGAACTTACAATAAAAATGAAATAATTGAGGCAGTTGTAGAATGGAAACTTTTTGGAGAGGGAAGACCATTTATATCAACGCAGATAGAAGAGCCAACAAATAAATTAATAATGAACGTTGTATTTGGCACAGGTGTTGGAGTTTCAAAAGTAACTTTTGACGAGAATTATATTCAAGCAGCGAAAAGAACATTAAAACATATACAATTGGAATTAAAGAATAATTGTGCTTCACAAACGATAAATAATCCAAAGTTACTTCACTTGTACGAGATAAATTGGAGATAAAAAAACAACTATGAAAAAAATAATAGAATTAGAAAAAAAGGATTTTTTTAATAAAGAATTGGATAATCCTTTGCGAAAAAAATCATCAGAAATTGAAACATTTGATAATGAACTGAAAAACATCATTTCAGATATGAAGAAAGTTTTTGATTCTTATAAAATTTCGGTTGGACTTGCAGCACCTCAAATCGGAATAAACAAGAGGGTATTAATGGTAAATCTAAATAAGGAAGAAAACGATGATGTAATTATGATTAATCCTAAAATTATTTCAAATACGGGAAAGACTAAAGAATCATATGAATCTTGTTTATCATTACCAAACTACAAAGGTAAAGTCAAAAGGAAAAATAAGTTATCAATTGAATACTTTGACGAAAATGGAGATAAGCAAGAAATGGAAACTTCAAGCTTTTATGGTAGAGTTATTTTGCACGAAATAGACCATTTAAACGGAATTCTTTTTGTTGACCATATTGAAGATAAAAATAATTTAGAAAAAATTGATTTTGAGTGGAAATAACTGCTGATAACAACGTATGTAGCTCATAGATAGTTAGTTGCTTAAACGAAGTTAAGGCATATTTGGAAAGTCGCCAAATTTTTAAATTTGACGATTTCCAATAAAAAAAATAAATAGTAAAATTTAAAAATCTGGCTTGTGCTCAACCGAAAAACAAAAGCTAATTCACACGCTACGAGCTATACACAAGACCGTTGGGTGCAATTAAAACAAGAACATGAAAGGAACAATTTTAGATGAAAGAATAGAAGAAGACAGTTTAAGTACCTGTTATCTTTCTAAAATCAATCTTGCGGATTATGTAAAATCACTTCCAAAGGGTTATAAAGAATATGAGGTTCAAAGAGAAATAGTTAAAAACACTTATTTAGACAGTTTGGTAGAAACCGTTCTAAATAGAAGACATATTCCACCAATTGTTCTTATTGTTGAAAAAGGAAATTTCGTTAAAACCGAAAATGAATTAACCATCGACAAGTTTAAAATTCTTGACGGTCTTCAGAGAACATTTCGTTTAAAATTAATTTGGGATACATTAGAATTATTCAAATCTGAATTAACTCTTTCAAAAGAAATTCTTGAATTAAAAAGAATTCAACTATCACGTAAGTTCTCTACTAGGCTTGAAGAAATAAATTCAAATTCTAAAGTACTTGAATCGATAATAAAATATTACAATCTTGAAGTTAGAAATGCTGAATATGATATTTTGGATTGTTTTAATGTTAATCAGTGGTTTGAAATATGGACAGGTCTAACACCCGAACAAGAAGTGAGCAAAATGCTAATTTTGAATGCTGGTCACAAGCCTGTAAAAACTAAACATCAACTTGAACTTTTGTTTAGAAGTCTTATTCCTGTTGTAAAAAGTGTCGGTTTAGATGATTTTGAGTTAATCCGAGAAAAAGATATGTCCTCTATTGTTTATAGTAAGAATAGGACAGTTGGTCAATTTCATTTTTCTCATATTATTACTTCAATTCTATCCTTAAATGAAGGCAAACCTTTAACATCAAATGTTGCATTAGTTCATAAAACTCAATCTCAGGATTTCGATTTCGATAAATTTGACAAATACTTCTCTTTCGATTTTCTTCACAAATTTATTGAATCATTACTGGAACTGGACAGAAAAGTTGAATCACAATATGGAGCTTTAGGAATTAAATGGATTGGTAGAGAAATTTCCCTAGTTGGTATTTTTGCTGCACTAGGTAAATACTCAAATGAACACTTTATACATCCTACTCAATCAATTGACTTGCTTGAAGAGAAAATAACTAATAATCCAAGTGTGTTACAATTAGAAGAATTTGAACATCTTAGGAATAGACTAGATTTAAGCAAGATAAATATTGGTTCTGTTAACAAGAAAGCTGTATATGAAGGTATCTACGCTATTTTATCTGATGAAGCGGAATCAATTTCATGGTCACTATATTTTAAAGGAGTTGCACTATGAAAAAATTAGATTTACTTTATAAAAATTTATTGGAACTTTTATCTAACCTAAGTTTTGACAGCCCTGTATTTAGTGACTATCATGATGCACTTACCGAACCATTTCAAGAAGAAATCATCACTTTAGTTGAAAAAATATCTAGAGAAAGAAGTGAGATATCAAAATCACAAGTAAGAAAAGAATTTCATTCAGATTTTACAGACATAATAGAATACCTGGATAATTTTAAATCTAAATTTGATAATTATCCGAATTTTAGAAAAAATGAAATTTATGCTATAATTAGCATAGTTCAGAAACTATACACAGAATTTAGTGACTCTACTATTGACCTGGATGAAGAAGTAGATGTTTCAATATTCAATTTGATGAAAGTGGATGATGTCATATCTCAAAATAATTTCCTTCACTTCGATTCAACCACCATTGAAAATTCTTTACTTCTTATAAATATCAATGAAAAAGAAAAATTCAAATTATTTATTGATGAAACAGTTGTAGGAACTCATTTGCTATTTTTCCTTTTAGGAAAAATTGGAGTTAATGAACACAAGCTTGATAATTCAAAATATATCTTAGTTAAAGCAGGTTTAGAAACTAAACCAAAAATGGTTTGGGCAACACTTTGCTTATACATAGTTAAATCCGGTAAGATAATTCATGAACCACATGAATATAATTTAGAACCGTCAATAACTTCTGAATGCTCAATTGATTTAGGTGAAACATATCAACAATTCGCAGATTCAATAGATATTATTAGTGAATACAATTACCAAAAAGATATTCTAGACAAGTATCTTAGAATCTACCACGTAATTGAGAATTTTATGTATAAGAGACCTCTTGTAGATATTGAAAAGCAATCAGATGGTGATGTTTTTTCTATTAGAGACTTTAAGAGAATGTACGATTCAGTAAATGATTCAGAATTAAAAGCCCTTAAAAAACTGATTGAAAAAACCCTTGAACTAAACTATAATTCCACAACAACTTTTGAAGCCAAAATTTTAAGTGATTGGCAAAGTTTAGCAACAACACATTTTGGAGGAGACGAATCTAAAATTGACAGTCTGATTTCAATTTTTAATATTAGAACGAAAAGCGGTAACCTTTTAAAATATTCAGAAATAAGTGCGAGCAATATAAACAACCTATTAAGTTCGCTTATTTATAGTTTTAGAAACTCAATGGTGCATAATAGAGAAACAGAATTTCACTTAACTCATCTTACTTTAAATAATCACGATGTTATTGGAGATACTGCTAGAAAACTATTAGAACAGTATCTCTTGCCAATAATGGAAGAGATGTGTTTCTTTTTGATAATAAAACGAAATGATTTGGTCTGGTATGATAACTCAAGTTTAAAACTTTGGAACGAAAATTAAAAACTGCACCCAACAACGCATATAATACAGCGGTCACATCCGGCTTCAATTAAATTCCCTAACTTTATAGAAATTTTGGTACAGCGGATACATACGTAGTGGCGGCGCCAATGTCTTCCTCTCGCAGAAAAGCTCGTCGGAGACAAGTGGCTGATTCGCACGCTGGGCTGCCAACGCTCAGCCGACACAGCCGCAAAAACGCCACAAATCATCTACAACCCCATTAGCACATATTTGAAAAAAAAATGAAACGATTCATACATTTCATAGAAAAGAATATTTCAGGTAAAAAGGTTTTAGGACTTTTTATCTTAACTAATCTTGTGTACACCTTTATGCTAACGGTTACAATTCCCAAAACAATGGAATTCTCTAACGGAATGAAACTATTGGATATGATGCCTACAGGATATGATTTAAATTATGTAAGGGAATTATTTACTTCCCTTGGTGAAAAGGGACGTTTAACATATCTAACCAACCAAATACCTGTAGATATGATTTACCCACTGCTTTTCGGACTTTCTTACTGTTTGCTTTTGGGATATTTCTTGAAAAAATTGAACAAATTAAATTCCCCATATAGTTATCTCTGCCTACTACCCATAATTGCCGGAATTGCAGATTATTTGGAAAATATCGGAATTATCTCCATGCTCAAAAACTATCCCGAATTAAAAGAGACTATTGTGTATACAACTAATATATTTTCAGTTATAAAAAGCAGCTCAACAAGTATATTTTTTATTGTATTAATAGTAGTCTTAATAACACTTGGAATTAAAGTAGTAAACAGAAAAACAAATGCTAACACTGTATAAAATAATAGAACGATTGTAGCAAAACAGAACAGTTCGAGCACATATTCGCTGCGACCAATTTTTAATCATTCACCCAAGAATAAATAAATAAATAAAGCTATTCCTGGGATCCTCATTTTTCTGCCATTCCTTTGTATGATACTCTATATTATTTACTTTATGCTTAGTATATTTAGATTTGCATAGGTGCTCGATGCCCAAGCAGGAGATCCTAACGTGGCAGATCCCAGCCCATTCTGGCTTTTTTAGGCTTATGTGTTACTGTTATTTGTATTTATTTCTGGGCTAAGCATAGTAATTTACTACTTTAAACGCACAACAACAATCCCATGTTTGAAAGCAACCAGAAGCTTATATGGATATTAGGGTTGGCAAATATTAGTTTTGTATCTTACAGAAAAAAAATTACGAATGAGTATGTTTTACCACTACGATCTGGAATATGCAGAAGTTTTTATTTTCGACCAGTTTTTAGTAAACCAAATCCGTCAAGGAATAACTGTTCGCACTGAGCATAATAAAACACTACGAGAAATTATAGACCTTCATTTTACCAACAAGCCTTTAGTGTATATTAGTAACAGGCATTTTTCTTATGCTGTAGATCCGCTTACCTATATTGCTACCTCTAAAATTCACAATTTATTGGCAATGGCTATTGTGGCCACCACAGAAATTAGTCGGAGTAATGCGCTGCTAGAAAAATATTTTTACGATAAGCCTTTTGAGGTTTTTCCAACCCTTAGTGAAGCGATGGTTTGGGTACACCATGTGATACTAAATCATGAGGAGTAAGGATATAAATGCTATCCGTACAAAAGTGTGAACGAAGCCACATTACATAAATCCAAACTTAAAGTAAAGAAGTAACAAGTGGCACTCAGTAACTTATACTATAGTGACTTTGAAATATATTTAAAATGTAAATAAAGAATATCGCTAGGTAGCATTTATTAGTGTATTTACCGTTACTTGTGTTGCATTTACAAGTAAATTAAACTATCTTTAAGACAAGAAACTAACAAATGACTATATCAAAAACACTTACCTTCGAGTTTGGTACTATAGAATTATTTGATCACTATGTTATTACCACAATGAAAGAGGGAATTACTGTAATTCCAAGGTACAATGAAGAATTGGTAGATTTGGCTAATTCTCATTTTGCAGGAAGGCCCTTTGCGTATATTACAAACCGTAAAAATTCGTATGCGGTAGATCCAAGTATTTACTATAAAACGTCAAAAATTGAAAACCTCGTGGCTTTTGCGGTGGTTTCAAAAGATGCCATAGCAGAAAAAACGGTGGCCGTAGAAAAGATGTTTTTAAACAAACCCTTTCAGCTTTTTGCAGAAATGAAAGAAGCTGTTGCTTGGGCGTCAGAAGTGATTGAAAACCACAAAAAAGTCTAAAAACTAGTATACTACAAATTTAAAGGTCTTCGAATAACCTTCAGCATCATTAACTTTTAAAATATAGAGCCCCGCCGAAAGCGAACTCGTGTTCATGCTAAACTGGTTTTCATTGGTTATATTGGCCACTTCAGCAAGTATATTTCCAGTGATAGCGTATACCATCACTTTTTGAACAGCATTTGCGTTTTCTATTCGTATAACACTTTCACTTGCATAAAACTGAACATTCCAAAGTGGGTTTTGCGTATTGTAAACACTTAAAATACTTGGTGTACACTCCGTAACTTGCTCTAAATTCTCATATATACGTTCGGTATTTCTGAATGAACAACTTAACTGTCCTACGCCATCAAAATCTGGGTGTCCGCCTGGCGCGGTTACAATAGATAACGAACCCACTCCTTCTACCCAGACGGCATCTTGAGTACTTGTAGTATTTCCAGCCGATGGCGAAAAGTAAAAGTGTCTGTATTCGTTGCCATCTGCCAGCGGTAAGCTTTCAATAGCAACTAAATCAAAAAGCCCTCCTTCTTCAGGAAAGGGTGTAATGGGGTTAAACATTTCAAAAGAATCGCCTACCTCTAGAGAAAAGTCATATAATAAATAGTTTACCTCGCCACTAGGGAGAAATATTTTTAAGTACACTTTCTTTTCAGTAACATCTTCACGCAGCAAAAAGGTTCTTGAAATATAATGATAGCCATCCAATATTTTATAGCTCGTTCCATTAACCAAAGTATCACCAGCTGTATAATAAGTGTCGGTTAGGCAACCGTTAAAACATGTGGTGAATTTCCATTCGTTTAAATCATCCAACAAAGGCACGTACGCTTGCGCCGAAACATTTAAATATCCAACAACTGCAAAAGCAACTATAATTAATTTTATTCTCATTTACTTTTTTTTACTATCACCCAATCCTAACCAAACAATACCTCTCTATCTATACTAAAACTCTGTATAAATGCTACAGCAGCATGAATATCGTCTGCTAGTAATCTGTCGTCTTCAACAAAAGGCACAACAGTTCTAAACGATCCCACAAAACTTTCGACTAAAGGCGAGGATTTTTTAGGTTTTCTGAATTCCAGAGCTTGGGAGGCATTTAGCAATTCGATCGCTAAAACCGTTTCCAGATTGTCTACAATGCGTAAGCATTTGGTAGCTCCATTAGCTCCCATGCTTACGTGGTCTTCCTGTCCATTACTAGACACAATACTATCTACCGAAGCTGGTGTAGCCAATTGTTTGTTTTGACTTACAATGCTAGCTGCCGTGTACTGCGGAATCATAAACCCACTATTTAAACCAGGGTTATTTATTAAAAAAGCAGGCAGTCCGCGTAATCCTGAAACTAATTGATATGTTCTTCTTTCTGAAATATTTGCCAATTCTGCCAAAGCAATGCCTAAATAATCCAGTGCCAAAGCGAGGGGTTGTCCGTGAAAATTTCCGCCAGAGATAATTGTATCGGCATCTATAAAAATGTTCGGGTTATCGGTAACACTGTTAATTTCAGTTTTAAATGTTTTATGCGCAAATAAGATTGTGTCCTTTGTAGCGCCATGCACCTGCGGAATGCAACGAAACGAATACGGATCCTGCACACTTTCCTTTTCGCTTACACCAATTTCACTATCTTCAAGAAACTCACGAACACGCTCTGCAGTTTTTACTTGTCCGCGATGTGGGCGTACCAAGTGCACCAAAGCATTAAACGGACTCATATTACAATCGAACGCATCTACCGAAGTAGCTCCAATTAAATCGGCCAGGTAGGATAGTTTATGTGATTTCAGTAAGATGTATGTTCCGTAAGCGCTCATAAATTGCGTTCCGTTAAGCAACGCCAAGCCTTCTTTTGCTTGTAACACAATAGGTTTCCAGTTGTGTTTTTTAAGTAGCTCTGCTGAAGGGACTATTTTTCCGTCCACCCAAACATCTCCCATTCCCAGTAAGGGCAGTGCCAAATGTGCCAAAGGAGCCAAATCACCTGAAGCTCCTAAACTCCCCTGATTGTAAATTACGGGAAGGATATCGTTATTATAGAAATCTATCAATCGCTCCACCGTTTGCAACTGTACACCACTATAACCATAACTTAACGACTGAATTTTCAGTAAAAGCATGAGTTTAATAATGGGTTTTGGTACATATTCGCCCGTACCACAAGCGTGTGATTTCACTAGGTTTTCTTGAAGTTTGCTTAAATTTTCTTCAGCAATTTTCACATTACAAAGCGATCCAAACCCAGTGTTTATACCATAGATAGGGCTTTTATCATTTTTAATTTTTTGATGAAGGTAAAGGTGAGATTTCTTTATGTTTAGGATGGCTTCTTCAGAAAGAGCCAGAAGCATAGCATGTTCAAGGATATTGCTAAGTACGGGAAGATCTAAATTTTCGGCACTTATATAATGGGTTTCCTGCATTGGTTTAGGGGTTTTTACAAAAATACAATTCTAAAGAGGAATAATTGTACTAATTTCACAACTGCAAAATACAATACCTATCTTATAAAAAAACACTTATTTATGAAAAAAATCCTCATCCTTTCAGCTTTAATTGCACTAGTTGCATGTCAAGAAGAACAGCCAAAAAAAGAGTATGTAACGTTTTCTGGAACTATTACCAATCCTAATAACGACTCGCTATTTGTGCAAAAAAGAGGGTTTAAAAAAGTAATTGCTGTTAAGGAAGATGGAACTTTTAGCGATACCTTAAAAGTAGTATCTGGGCTGTACTACTTCAATGATGGTTCTGAAAGCTCCAGCATTTTCCTGAAAAATGGCTATGACATCAACTTAACTATGGATACCAAAGAGTTTGATGAATCAATAAAATACACAGGTGAAGGAGCCGAAAACAATAACTTCTTAGCTCAAAAAGCCTTAAAGGAAGAAAAAATATTTGATAGAGATTTTGATAGAATGAGTAAAGAAGGCTTGAGCAAAGCTATGGCTGAAGCGAAAACCGAAATTACCACCTTCATCGAGAGTCAAAAAGGGCTAGATTCTATTGTAATTGCTGAAAGTAAAGCTGGTCTAGAAGGGAACATTAAGGCAATAACAAACTATTACGGCGGCATGATTGCTCTACGTGAAGCCTTCCCAAAAGGAGCGCTATCTCCAACCTTTGAAGACTATGAAAATTTTAAAGGAGGTACCACTTCCTTAGCCGATTTAAAGGGAAAGTATGTATATATAGATGTTTGGGCAACCTGGTGCGCGCCTTGCAAAGTTGAAATTCCATATTTAAAAGCATTAGAAACCGAACTGCACGGTAAGAACATCGCTTTTGTAAGTATGAGTATCGATGACGATAGAACGCATAAAGGCTCCTGGGATCAAGCCAAAACCGACTGGAAAGCTATGGTAGCCGATAAAGAGTTAAGCGGCATACAAATTATGGCACCCAAAGGATGGCAATCGCAATTTGTAAAAGACTATAAAATTGGTGGAATTCCTAGGTTTATCTTAATAGACCCAGACGGAAATGTAGTAGACCCAAGTGCTCCAAGACCTTCGGACCCTGAGTTAAAAACTATGTTGGCGGAGTTGTTATAGCACTATTGTCACACTGAGCCTGTCGAAGTCCTTCTCCATATGGATAGAATCTTCGAAAAGCTCGGGCCGAGGACACTTAAACGTTCAAAAAATCTAACTTTTATGGACGCTTTTGTTTTTTAGCCCCTCTAAAGGATTTGGGGGTTGGAATTTATAAGTTGCCTTTTTTAGAATTTAACATCTATGATGTTTACGCATTCTTATTTTCCTGCTCCGTAGGTTCTGGAGCGAACAATTCTAAAAATGCTGGGCCAATTTTTTCTAAAATATCGCTTGCAGTTAGAGCTTCAAAGCCAATATCTTGTGTTGCTATATTCCCAGCGCTACCGTGTAAAAAGGCGCCAAATACCGAAGCAATTAACGGGTCGTACCCTTGTGAGAGTAATCCAGCAATCATTCCGGAAAGTACATCTCCACTCCCACCCGTTGCCATACCTGGGTTTCCGGTTGTGTTTATGTAGAGTCTATTTTCAACCGCTACAATGGTGTTTGCTCCTTTTACAACAATAATTACATTGTTTTTTTTTGCAAATTTTTTGGTCTTGTCTAGTTTCTCAAAGTCATTGTTCCAATCGCCTATTAATCGTTTTAATTCGCCTGGATGTGGAGTTAGTACGGAAAGTTCGGGTGTTTTTTTAAGTAATGATTCGTTTTCTGAAATACAATTCAACGCATCGGCATCTAATACCAAAGGGCTTTTAGTTGTACTGAATAAATTCTCTAATGCCAAAACAGTTTCGGACTTGGTGCCCATCCCCATTCCTATAGCAATTGAGGCGGGTTCGAAATCTACCTTAATATCGGTTATTAAATCGTTTTCTTTATCGGTTACCGTCATCGCTTCAGGGATGCTACTTTGTAGAATATTATAACCACATTTTGGAACAAAAGCAGTTACAAGCCCTGCACCTGTTTTATAAGCCGCTTTGGTCGAAAGTACCGCAGCACCTATCTTTCCATAACTTCCAGCCACTATTAGTGTATGCCCATAATTCCCTTTATGTGCATATTTTTCGCGTTGTTTATAGAATTGTTGCGCTTCAGGCTTTGCAATTACCTGAGCTAAGGGTTCGGTATTGTGTAAATATTCCGGATCTAAACCAATTTCTAATACTTCAAAATAAGGAACAAATTTTCCTGTTTCAGGCAAAAAGAAACTCAGTTTTGGCGCTTGAAAAGTAAGCGTGTGGCTAGCCTTTAAGACAGCTTCGGCATCGCCTAGTGCTTGGTCTGCATACATTCCGCTAGGAATATCTATGGAAAGCTTAAACGATTTTTTACTGTTTAAAAATTGAATTAATTGCTTCACCCAACCTTCTGGAGGACGGTTTAATCCTATTCCGAAGATGGCATCAATAATAATATCCTCAGGATTAATATCCGGGAAATCTTCTTCCGAAGTCATTAGTCTAGGCCAGTTTTTGGTAACTTCTTTTATGCGGTCGTAATTAGCTAGAAAACATTTAGAACGTTTGTCGGTAAAATTAGCTACGTATACGTGTACATTGTAACCGTGCTCGTGTAGCATTCGGCCCAACACCAATCCATCACCGCCATTGTTTCCTATGCCGCAAAAAATATGAACAGGCACTTGTGCGCCTTGCATACGACTGTGTAACCAATTAAAAATTTGTGTACCGGCACGTTCCATCAATTCTAATTTTGTGATGCCGTGTTTTTCTGTGGTGACAAAATCTGCTTCGTGAAGTTGTGCTGCTGAGAATATTTTCATGCGTAATTTTTAAGTGGAAGGTAAAGATACTTGTATTGAGAAAACAAAACTAATAACAGCCTGAGCAAAGTCAAAATGTATTAACTATCGTTCTTTAATTGGTCTTCGACTGCGCTCAGACTCACATTTATACAAGTGATTAAACAAATACAGAAAAAATGATTCCTATGTTAACCACTAATACCGCCACTGTCGTTCTTTATTCATCTCTTCCTCCTTTGTAAGTTCTTCTTGCGGAATTACTTTCAAAAATGAAGGATGTTGCTCGATGGCATATTCTAGTTTTTCTACAATTTCCTGAACAGTATCGTTTTCATAATCAATCTTCAAGGGCTCTTTTATCTCCATGGATTGAAGTATTCCCCGTTTCTTGATACGAATTCCTTTACGGTCAAAAGAACGTCTAAAACCATCTATTACAATAGGAACCACTAGAGGTTTGTTCTTTTTAATAATGTGTGCCGTACCACGTCTAATTGGCTTCCAAGGTTTTGTTGTTCCTTGCGGAAAAGTAATAACCCAACCATCGTCTAGTGCTGTTTTTATATTGCTAACATCACTCATTTTTACCTGGCGGTTTACATCTTTTCCTTCGGCACGCCACGTACGTTCTATGCTTACAGATCCAGCATATGCCAATATCTTAGGCAACAATCCCGATGTCATCGTTTCCTTTGCTGCTACAAAGTATAAATTAAGCTTGGGGTTCCAGAGGTATCCAATATTCTTAATACTGTCGTCACGACCGCTTAAACTGGCATTGAATACGTGAAACATAGCCACTACGTCGGCAAAATAAGTTTGGTGATTAGAAACAAAAAGTACATTGGTTTCGGGAAGATTTTTTAAAATCTCACTTCCTTCAATCTCTAATTTGTTAAATCCTTTAAAACGTCTGTGTGTAAGTGCTCCCAAGATTCGAATGAGCCAACGTTTCAGGAAAAGTATATGTCCAAATGGATTCTTTTTAAAAAGCCCCATAGTTCAGTATTCAATTTTCAGTAATTAGTAAGCAGTAGTGCTCCTTTAAATTAGGACGGTAAAGATACAAAATATTGCATTTATAGCAGTTCTTTTAGCATTTCCCGCACTTCGTTGAGCATCATTGCGGTAGCACCCCACACCACATGATTTTGCAATAAAAATGCTGGCACATCAATCTCTTTAGCGTAAGATGTTGAAAGTGTTTTAGTGATTTTAATTGCATCATTCATAAATTCTGTAAGCGGGACTTCAATAATAGCCTCTACTTCTTCTTCTTGAGGAATAAAATGTGGCATTTCGTGGGTTATTCCTAAATAAGGCTGTACAAAAAAATCGCTTGGCGGAATGTAAATTTCAGTTAGTTTTTTGTAGACTTTAATGCTTTCTTCAGTCACTCCCACTTCTTCTTCGGTTTCCCTTACAGCAGTGGCCTGGTAGTCTGCATCGCCTTCCTCCCATTTGCCACCAGGAAAACCAACTTGTGCAGAATGAACACCTTTGTAAGTTTTCCGAAGAATTAATACGAAATTAGTTTCGTTATTTTCAGAAGGGTAAAACAACACCAATACGGCAGCCTTTTTTGCGGTTTTTGATTGGCGAGCCTGCATTTTAAGCTCCAGCAAACGCTCTAAAGGGGCCATTTTTAAATGAATCTCTTCTCCAAGCAAATCCATTTTTTCTATTTTTACAATCTTATCTTTAAATACTGAAAAATCCATTTATGCGAATACTGTTTACGCTTCTTTTTATTGCTTTTAGTTACGGTTGTGAAGATACCAAAAACGCTTCCACCGAAAAAGAAAAAACAATACCTACTTCCGAAACTTCAAAGATGAAGGCTAACGTAGCCATTGCCGATACTATTTCAGAAGAAAAATCACCCGAGTACCCAAAAATAACCGAAGAAAACATTATTACATTTCTTACTGAATACGGTAAAAATAATCCTGAAACTAAGGTGAAAATAAGCACCCGCTTAGGAGATATTCATTTAGAGCTCTATGAAGACACGCCTTTGCACCGTTCCAATTTTATCAATTTAGTAAAACGCGAATACTTTAGTGATACCTTTTTTCATAGAGTGGTGCCTAATTTTATTATTCAGGGTGGCAATAGCGATTTGCCAACTACCAATAAAAAACGAGCCACTATTGGCGCTACCTACCTCCTGCCTGCCGAAATTAATGGTCGTGACGTTTCTTACGGAAGTCTCGTTGGCGCAAAAGAATACCGGGAAAACCCCGATAAGAAAACAGCTCCCTTCGAATTTTTCATCTTTTTAGGTCCGCAAACTTCAACAGCCCATCTAAACGGGAACTATACGGTTTTTGGAACAGTAACAAAAGGAATGGATGTGGTTGAAAAAATTTCAGAATTAAAATCGGACGAAGGCGAATGGCCTTTGCAGAATGTGTATATTACTGCAAAAGTTGTTAAAGATTAATCAGTGTTGAAGGTGTAATTTTATTGTAAAGTAATTATTTAAATAAAAACAAGTAAAATACTGTAAACGTGCTCATTAATGCTAGTTAAAATTAAGCATATACACTAATCTCCAATGTCCTTTTAATGTTTGTAATTACAATACAGAAAGGAAACTTTTTTAATTAGAAAATAAAATTAATTCAATAGTAAAAAGGCAAAGCTCACTTCACATTAAATCCTTATTTTAGCCTTGCGAAAAAGGAAACTCATAATTATAATTTTATGGAAAGCATAAGTGTTTTCGACATGTTAAAAATTGGCGTTGGTCCATCTAGTTCTCACACTCTTGGTCCTTGGCGAGCTGCCAGCCTATGGATTAAACGTTTACAGCGACTGGAACAATTTACAGGTGTTGCCAGCGTACGCGTACAACTGTATGGTTCACTTTCCTTAACTGGAAAAGGACACGCTACCGATGTCGCAGTAGTGATGGGGCTATTAGGCACAGATCCAGTTACATATCCTATCGAAAACATTCAAGCTGAAATTGATAAACTAAAAGAAACCGGAACCCTTTTATTAAATTCTGAAAAGAAAATTCCTTTTTCGTTTACTGAGGATATAAAATTTAACCGAAAATTTCTGGATTTTCACCCCAATGGAATCACTTTTGAAGCAACACTCCGTAATGGCGCCAAACGCAGCGCTACTTATTATTCAATTGGTGGCGGATTTGTAGTTCAGAAAGAAAGAGCGCGTGCCAAACGACAAAAAGAAAAGTTCAGCAGTTTCCCCCATCCTACTCAGAACGCAGTACAAATACTGGAGCACTGTACCAAACATAATCTTTCCATCAGTGAAATGGTATACCGGAATGAACTTTCCCTACGTGATCCAGATAGAATAGACGATAAACTAAGAGCTATTTGGGATGTTATGTTAGATAGTATGTATGTGGGTTGCCACACCGAAGGGATATTGCCTGGAGGACTTAATGTACGCCGCCGTGCTTATGATACACATGAAAAATTAAAAGGTGACACCCCATATACCAATGCCGAAGAATGGATACGATCTATTAGAAATACAGAGGTGAAATTCCGTCAAATTTTAAAATGGGTTACTTGTTTTGCCTTGGCGGTAAACGAAGTGAATGCTTCGTTGGGACGTGTGGTTACCGCTCCAACTAATGGTAGTGCTGGTGTAATTCCAGCCGTGTTAATGTACTATTTAGTAATTGAAAACCACGATGGAAATTTTGATGATATCAAAAAATTCCTGATGACGGCAGGTGAATTAGGCAGCCTCTTTAAGAAAAATGCCACCATTTCAGCTGCTATGGGTGGATGCCAGGCCGAGATTGGCGTTTCTTCTGCCATGGCTGCCGGAGCTCTTACCGAACTCATGGGAGGTACTCCCGGACAAGTTCTTATGGCAGCTGAAATTGCCATGGAACACCATTTAGGTCTTACTTGCGACCCTATTGCAGGATTGGTACAAATCCCTTGTATAGAACGTAATGCAATGGGAGCCATAAAAGCAATTAATGCATGTGAAATGGCTTTAGACGGCGATCCTTCTCAGGCTAAAATTCCACTAGATAAAGTAATTGCTACCATGTGGGAAACTGCAAAGGATATGACATCAAAATATAAAGAAACCAGTGAGGGCGGACTTGCAGTGCAAGTAAATATGAGTGATTGTTAGTTATTGTTTACACCCTTCTCTTCTTCTTGAATCTATGAGGTGAATAATTTTCCAACCTTCTTCTAATTTGGCTATGGTAAATGCATTGGCTCCACAGTGGCTAAAATTTCCATTAACCCAGAATTCGTAAGGTGTCCATACATGGGCTAAATTACCATCGATACTAACTTTGTAATCCAATAAACGCTCCTCCCATTTTTGAGTTGCTGGGCGTTTTGCTATGGCATTTAAAAGGCCTTCGATACTATCATTGGAGAGTTGTGGGTTCCCTTCTCTATTTGTAGCAGTACTTTGAAGTCGCACTTCTTTGGCAAGTACACTTCGCATTAAAATAGTATCTCCTTTATGAAAACCTTCAAAGAAAGTATCCACTACTTGTTGCGCTTCGGTTTCAGTGAATTGTGATTGTGTTGTTGCTGTTATCGTCAAACAAAGTATAAAATAGAAAAGAAGGATTTTCATATTCATATTATTAAGTGGTTTCCCTTTCAAATTTAGTATTTTTACGCTTTAAAACACTATAAAATGAGCGTTGCTAAAAAAGAATACAAAAGAATTACCACCAAGACATTAGTCGATATGAAAAAGAAAGGTGAAAAAATTTCGATGCTTACAGCATACGATTTCACCATGGCGAAGATTGTAGATGGTGCCGGGATAGATGTTATTTTGGTAGGCGATTCGGCTTCCAATGTGATGGCTGGTCATGAAACTACTTTGCCTATAACTTTAGACCAGATGATTTATCATGCATCCTCGGTTGTTCGTGGGATTACACGAAGCCTGGTTGTAGTAGACATACCCTTTGGGAGCTACCAAAGTGACCCAAAAGAAGCACTTCGTTCTGCTATTAGAATTATGAAAGAAAGTGGTGCCCACGCCGTTAAAGTAGAAGGTGGAAAAGAGATAAAAGAATCGGTTAAGCGTATTTTAAACGCGGGAATTCCTGTAATGGGACATCTAGGATTAACGCCACAATCTATCTACAAATTTGGGACCTATACAGTGCGGGCTAAAGAAGATGACGAAGCAGAAAAACTAAAAGAAGATGCAAAATTGCTTGAAAAGATAGGGTGTTTTGCGATTGTTTTAGAAAAAGTTCCTGCAAAATTGGCCACAGAAGTAGCCGCAAGTGTTTCCATCCCTATTATTGGTATTGGTGCTGGAAATGGTGTAGACGGCCAGGTATTGGTAACACACGATATGATTGGGATGACTAAAGAATTTAACCCAAGATTTTTACGTAGGTATTTAGACTTAGACGCCGAAATGACCGGCGCTTTCCGTACCTATAGTGAAGATGTAAAGTCTGGAGATTTTCCTAATGATAAGGAGCAGTATTAGATATTGTGGATAGCTATTCATGCTGAATGATTTTTTTGTATATTTAACTAATACAAGTTAAACTACTAAATATGTATAAGTTACAAGAACAGCTCTTCATTCTTTTTTTAGCTACATTCAGCTTAATTTCTTGTTCAAATGATGATGATATTCTAAATGAAGAAACGAATGCGCCATTGGTCATAATTCTTAATCAAAAAACAGAAACTTTGCATGAGACCAGTACTGATTCACTTCAACTTAAAATAGAGGTTACTGGAAATATTATTGAAAATAAATCTCAAAATCTAAAAGAACAAACCTACAATCATGGCAATTTAGTTAGCGATACTCTGCACACCATTTTTGAATATGACACTAATAACAATCTAACAATGAGCCATGCAATTGGCAAAAATCTTTACAGATTATATTATAGCACAGAGAATAAATTAACTCAAATAAACTGGAAACCAGAAGGTTTTGGAACCACTATCTATTATAAAATTACTGAATTGCCAAACAACTTAATCCAATATGATAGGTATGAGGAACCTTTTACAAATCCCGATGCACCAATTTCTTATCGAATATTATTGGAATTTAACGATAATGAAGAGGTAATTACAGCTGGTTATGACACTAATTTCGATAGTAAATTAGATTCTATTAGCACGTTTACCTACGACAACGGTAATCTCATTAGTTTTACAAATGCCGTTGGCGAAGATTCTTATATTTCATATTCCAACATAATAGATACTAAAAGTTTCATCGCTCGTGAAAGTTTCGGAAAAAAGGAATTAAATATTTTACATAGTGAATTGTATATTAGACCAAGAGTCGATTATTTTGAAAGTAGTTCACTATTTTACAATGTACCCCAAAGTAGTACAGAGACTAGTAGTTTCAACATTCATTCTTCGGGGTATTACCATAAAAAAACTACTATTTTTCCAACTAGTGGGTCCATACAAACAACAATTATAGAAGAATTTGAATTCTCTTCAAATTAATATAGCTATAAAATAATTTACTATGCAAGCATAATACTTTGGCAGAATAGCTGTAGATTTACATTTCAGAAAAACTAAAAAAGAATGGATTTAAAAGCAAAAATGCTTCGTGACGACGCACTTAAAGGAAAAACGATAGTAGTAACTGGTGGCGGTAGTGGCTTAGGAAAGTCCATGACCACTTATTTTCTGGAGTTAGGTGCTAATGTGGTAATTACATCCAGAAATATTGAAAAGTTACAAACTGTAAAAAAAGAATTGGAAGCCCAAACTGGAAGTAAAGTCTTTCCTGTGCAGTGTGATGTTAGAAATTATGACGAAGTGGAAGCTATGGTACAAGCTTCGGTAAAGGAGTTTGGGAAAGTAGATGTGTTGCTTAATAATGCCGCAGGTAATTTTATTTCACCTACCGAACGACTTTCAGCAAATGCTTTCGATACCATTATAGATATTGTTTTAAAAGGAACAAAAAACTGTACGTTGGCCTTTGGAAAACATTGGATTGAACAAAAAGAAACAAACAAAACAGTATTAAATATTGTGACTACCTATGCCTTTACAGGTTCGGCGTATGTAGTGCCAAGCGCCACCGCAAAAGCAGGTGTATTGGCAATGACGCGTTCTCTTGCAGTAGAATGGGCAAAATACGGCATACGGTTTAATGCTATTGCCCCTGGCCCCTTCCCTACCAAGGGTGCATGGGACAGATTATTGCCTGGTGATTTAAAAGAAAAGTTTGATCTTGCTAAAAAAGTACCATTAAAACGTGTTGGAGATCACCAAGAATTGGCGAATCTTGCAGCGTATTTAGTTTCAGATTTTTCGGCTTACTTAAATGGTGAAGTAATTGTTATAGATGGTGGTGAATGGCTAAAAGGAGCCGGACAGATGAACCTCCTAGAGCAAGTCCCCGAAGAAATGTGGGATATGCTCGAAATGATGATTCGGTCTAAAAAAAATAAATCATAAGCATTTCCGCATTGTATTGGGTGTACAAAAATATAAAATGGATATATTGCATGGCAACCATTTTAGGGTTTTGTGCGGCAACTCCATCATGATGATTCGGTCTAAAAAAAATAAATCATAAGCATATCCCGCATTGTAGTGGGTGTACAAAAAGATAAAATGGATATATTGCATAGCCACCATTTTAGGGTTTTGTGCGGCAACTCCATCATGATGATTCTTTCCAAGAAAAATAAGTCTTAGCATATCCCACATTGCTGTGGGTGTACAAAAACATAAAATGGATATATTGCATAGCAACCATTTTAGGGTTTTGTGCGGCAACTCCATCATAATGATTCGGTCTAAAAAAAATAAATCATAAGCATATCCCACATTGTAGTGGGTGTACAAAAACATAAAATGGATATATTGCATGGCAACCATTTTAGGGTTTTGTGCGGCAACTCCATCATGATGATTCGGTCTAAAAAAAATAGATCATAAGCATATCCCACATTGCTGTGGGTGGTAAAAGCTGCAAAACTCAATTGTGAATCATTTAAATCATATTTTGGAGCTTTTGCCGGTAACTTTACCCCTAATGATTCGTTCCTAGAAAAATAAATCATAAATGTATCTCATGTTTTTAGTGGGGATAAAAATTACAAAAACAATTATTACTAACTTTCTCTTTTTGGGAATTTTGCGCGCAATCTCTTCAAAGTGATTTGCTTAAAGAAAAATAAATCGTAACTTTAAGCGACTCCCCGTCATTTAAACATCAATTTTATGAAATTAAAAATTTTAGCTGTAGCAATTTTGACATGTAGTTTTTTAGCAGGAAATGCACAAATCGATTTGCAAAAAAACACAAAAAAACTAGCAAGCACAAAAATTCCGTTGAACCCTAATGTAAAAATGGGAACTCTAGAAAACGGGCTAACGTATTATGTTCAGAATAACGGGAAACCTTCAGATAAACTAGAGCTACGCTTAGTGGTAAATGCAGGTTCTATTCTGGAAACCGAAGACCAACTAGGACTAGCTCACTTTATGGAGCATATGAATTTTAATGGTACCAAAAATTTTCAGAAAAACGAATTGGTAGACTACCTACAAAGTATTGGAGTGAAATTTGGCGCAGATTTAAACGCATATACCAGCTTCGATGAAACCGTTTATATTCTTCCTATACCAAGTGACGATCCTGAAAAACTGGAAAAAGGATTTCAAATTTTAGAAGATTGGGCACACAACGCAACCCTTACAGATGAAGCAATAGACGATGAGCGTGGTGTTGTATTAGAAGAATACCGTTTAGGGTTAGGTCCCAATAAACGAATGATGCAGGAATACTTACCAAAGTTAATGCACGGTTCCAAATATGCAGACCGTTTACCAATTGGCACCAAAGAAAACCTCGATACATTTGAATACAAAGACGTTCGGGACTATTATAAAAACTGGTACCGCCCAGATTTAATGGCGGTTATAGCTATTGGAGATTTAGACCCTGCAGCACTAGAGGCAAAAATAAAAAAACACTTTGGTAGCATTGCCAAAGCAAAGTCTCCCAAGAAAAGAGAGGAATTTTCAATGCCAAATCACGAAGAGACCCTTGTTGCGATAGCAAGTGATAAAGAAGCTCCTTTTACTCAAATTCAAATTGTATATAAAGATAAGTTTAAAGCACCAATGATTGAGACGGTAGCCGATTTTAAAGACGATCTGGCTAAAGACTTATTCGCAACTATGATCAATAACAGATTGACCGAATTGACCAATAGTCCCAATCCGCCGTTTGTATTTGGATTTTCCTATTATGGCGGAACTTTCGCCAGAGGAAAAAATGCCTACCAGAGTATTGCTTCAACCAGCGAAACCGGACAATTAAATGGCTTAAAAGCATTACTGGAAGAAAATGAACGTGTAAAACAATACGGTTTCCAGGAAGGGGAATTTGAACGGGCTAAGGCTTCAATTATGGCACGTTTAGAAAAACAATACAATGATCGCGATAAGCAGGAAAGTAATAGGATTATAGGACAATACATTCAAAATTATTTGGAAGATGCACCCGCTCCAGGAGTTGCCTGGCAGTATGAAACTACAAAGAAATTATTGCCTACTATTGAGTTGACAGACGTGAGCAAACTCATAAATACTTTTATTCACGACGATAACAGGGTAATTATTTTAACAGGACCTGAAAAGGATGGGCTTAAAAAAGTTACAGAAGCAGAAGTGCTAGCATTGTTGAAAGATGTTCAAAATTCAAAAATTGAGCCCTACCAAGATAATGTAGTTCGTAAGGATTTAGTTGAAAATATAAAACCTGAAGGAAGTATCACTAAAACGGAAACCGACAAGAACTTGGGTGTTACAACACTTACGCTAAGCAATGGCGCCAAAGTTATTTACAAGAAAACCGATTTTAAAAACGATGAAGTGCTATTTGAAGCTTTCAGTTTTGGGGGAAATAGTTTATATAGTGATAAAGAATTATTGGCTACCATCTACGCAAATGGTGGGATTAACGAAGCAGGAATTGGCGGGCTTTCTAAAACCGATCTTAGCAAAATGATGAGCGGTAAAATTGCCAGGGTATCTCCAAGTATTGGCCTTACAACTGAGAATTTAAGAGGACAGGCTGCACCTAAAGATTTAGAAACGCTTTTTCAAATGGTCTACCTCTATTTTACAGATGTTAACAAAGATACCGAGGCATATCAATCTTTTATTTCGAAACAGAAGAGTTTCTTAGCCAATATTATGAGTAATCCTAATTTTTATTTTAACGACCAGTTAGAGAAATTTCAAAGTCAAGAAAACCCACGTTATACTGGTTTTCCAACTATTGAAGACTTAGACGCTGCAGATTATGATTTGGCTTATAAGAAGTTTATGGAACGTTTTGAAGATGCAGGAGACTTCAATTTTTATTTTGTAGGAAATGTTGATGAAGCAAAATTGAAAGAATTTTCAAAAAAATATATTGCCTCCTTGCCTACTACAAATAGTAATGAAACGTTTAATCCTACCAGATTCAGAAGAAAAGATGTGTATCAGAAAAAAATAATAAATAAAGGAACAGATCCTAAAAGCTCTGTGCGTATTATGTGGAGAGAGGATGATGTACCTTACAATGAAGAGGAAAGTATTTTGATTTCTGCTTTGGGTGAGGTGTTATCCATAAAACTCATTGAGCAATTAAGGGAAGAAGAAGCCGGAGTGTACGGTGTGGGTGCTAATGGAAATTTCAGAAAACTCTCCTACCCTGGCATTACCTTTACTATTTCGTTCCCTTGTGGTCCAGAGAATGTAGATAAGTTAGTTTCTGCAGCTTTAGCTGAAGTTGAAAAAATTAAAAAAAATGGCCCCACACAAAAAGATGTGGAGAAAGTAAAAGAAGCAGTGTTGGTTGAAAATAAAGAAAATCTAGAAAAAAATAGTTTTTGGATGCGAACCCTTGTTACTGCTGCCACAGAAGAAAGAAAGATAGATGCTTTTATAAATGCAAAAAGTGAAGTAGAAGCGATTACTGCTGAGGGCATTCAAAGAGTTGCCAAAAAATATCTGGATGATAAGTATTTGCTCGGAATCTTAATGCCTGAAGAAAAATAAAATTCTAATAATATTTTATTATAAAACCCTGCTAATTGGCAGGGTTTTAATAATACTGGGGGTACAAATTGTCTTTGATATTTGCTTACAACTTTTAGGTAAGAAAGCAAATAATTACAATAAACAAAGAAGAATAACTGATTACTTGTGATATACAGGGAAGATTTCAACTAAAACAATTGTTCACTTCCTGTTAACAAATATCATTTTCACTCCGCATAATTAATCGTATTTTTATCCTTTAAACCAGATGATACTTCATGGGTAAAATAATTGCTATTGCCAATCAAAAAGGAGGCGTTGGAAAGACAACGACAAGTGTTAACCTTGCTGCTTCTTTAGGAGTTTTAGAAAAAAAAGTACTGTTAATAGATGCAGATCCGCAGGCTAATGCTACGTCCGGTCTTGGTATTGAAGTGGAAAACGTAGAAATAGGAACCTACCAACTTTTAGAACACACCGCTAGCGCTACACAAGCTATAGTAAAGACAGAATCTCCTAATCTGGACATTATTCCCTCGCATATAGATCTAGTTGCCATTGAAATAGAATTGGTAGACAAAGAAAACAGGGAGTATATGATGCAGCAGGCTATTACAAGCCTGAAAGAAAAATACGATTACATTTTAATAGATTGTGCACCTTCATTAGGATTGCTTACATTAAATGCCCTAACTGCTGCAGACGCGGTTATTATTCCCATTCAGTGTGAATACTTTGCATTGGAGGGCTTAGGAAAATTGTTGAATACTATTAAAAGCGTTCAGAAAATTCACAATCCAGCGTTAGATATTGAAGGGTTGTTACTTACTATGTACGATTCCCGCTTGCGACTTTCCAATCAAGTAGTAGATGAGGTGAAAAAGCACTTCGACGCTATGGTGTTTAAAACAATCATTCAGCGAAATGTGCGTTTAAGTGAAGCACCTAGCTATGGCGAGAGTATTATTAGTTACGATGCAGGTAGTAAAGGAGCCAATAATTACTTAAGTTTGGCACAGGAATTAATTGAAAAGAACCAATAAAAATTACCTGCGGAAGTTTATACGACGCGGTGTCCTAAATACGAAAACTGAAGATGGCGAAAGCAACAAAAAAACAAGCCTTAGGACGTGGTCTTTCTGCATTGCTGAAAGATCCCGATAACGACATACAATCTGTAAAAGATAAAAATGCCGATAAAGTTGTAGGAAACATTGTTGAACTAGAGCTAGACTTTATTGAAGTAAACCCTTTCCAACCACGTACTAGCTTTAACGAAGAATCGCTACGAGAATTAGCTTCTTCCATTAGAGAGCTAGGTGTTATACAACCCATTACAGTACGTAAATTAGGATTTAACAGTTACCAGTTGGTAAGTGGTGAACGCCGGTATAGAGCTTCCAAACTTATTGGATTGTCTAGTGTTCCTGCTTACATTCGTATTGCCAACGACCAAGAATCTTTGGAAATGGCATTGGTGGAGAATATCCAACGGCAAGACCTAGATCCTATAGAAATTGCACTCTCCTACCAGCGTCTTATTGAAGAAATACAAATTACCCAGGAAGAATTAAGTGATCGCGTAGGAAAAAATAGATCTACCATTGCAAATTACCTTCGTTTACTAAAACTAGACCCTATAATTCAAACAGGAATGCGCGACGGGTTTATTTCGATGGGACACGGTAGAGCACTTATTAATGTAGAAAACATTGACGACCAGCTTGCTATTTACGAGAAAATAATCTCTAAAAAGCTATCGGTTCGAGATACTGAATCTTTGGTGCGAGATGCAAAATCCCCCGAACAGAAATCGGCTCCTGCCAAAAAAGCACTTCCTACCTATGCAAACAAGGCTCGTAGAGAATTAAGTAGCATTCTAGATACTAAAGTAGACGTTAAGGTCTCTACATCTGGAAAAGGTCAATTTGTAGTACCCTTTACTAACAAGGATGATTTTGAACGCATTCTCGGACTTCTTAAAAGTGAAAATTAATTTTCTATATATCCTGGTCATTTTGGGTATGGCTACTTCCCTAGCCCAAACTCAAGATACGCTTTCCGTAGCTAAAGACACCCAAATCGTGGTAAAGGATTCCCTTACCCCCAAAACTCCGTATAATCCATTGGCACCTAGTAAAGCTGCATTCTATTCGGCTGTTGTACCTGGATTGGGACAAGCTTACAATAAAAAATACTGGAAGATTCCCATTGTATATGCAGGAATTGGAGCTGGAATCTATTTTCATGTAAAAAATCAAGAAGATTACAATAGATTTAGAGATGCGTACAAACGCAGACTTGCGGGATTTACCGATGACGAGTTTTATGGTGATGGAACAACCCCTATAATTAGTGATGATCGCCTTATAGATGCACAACGTTCTGCACAAAAAAATAAGGATGTGAGTATTATTGTTGCATTAGCATTTTATTTGGTTAATATTATTGATGCCAATGTAGATGCACACTTAAAGCAGTACGATGTGAGTGAAGACCTTACTCTAGAACCTAATTTTGAGATAAATAACATAAACGCTCGTCCTAATTATGGATTGGCGTTAAAATTTAATTTAAAATGAAACTAGCGCTTTTAGGATATGGGAAAATGGGTAAAACCATCGAAACGCTGGCTAAAGAAAAGGGTCATGAGATTGTCTATAAAAAAGGAAGGGATTTTGAAGATGGCGCCCTAACTGAAGCTGATGCGGCTATAGAGTTTTCAATACCTGAAGCGGCTGTTGCAAATATTAAAAAGTGTTTGAACACTAATATTCCTGTAGTTTCAGGAACAACGGGGTGGCTTTCAAGCTATGCTGAAATGGTAAAATTATGTGAAACCCGTAACGGAAGCTTCATCTACGCGTCCAACTTCAGTGTTGGTGTAAATTTGTTTTTCAGTATTAACGAATTTGCTGCAAAATTAATGGCGCCATGGAAGGAATATTCGGTTGCGATTGAAGAAATTCATCACACTCAAAAAAAGGATGCTCCAAGTGGAACTGCTATTACGATTGCTGAAGGAATTGTAGAGCACTCAGATAAAAAATCATGGACGTTAGAGACACCTTCAGCAGAAAACATATTTATTGATGCCAAACGAGAAGGCGATGTAAAAGGAACACATACCGTAGCATATAGTTCAGCAATTGATACTATTTCGTTAAAACACGAGGCACATACAAGAGATGGTTTTGCCAAAGGCGCTATCCTAGCGGCCGAATGGCTTGCAAATAAAAAAGGGGTGTACTCGATGAAGGATGTGCTAGGAATATAGAGTTGAGTAGATTAGGGGAAAATTAGTTGAAATGGTATAACTTACAACTAAATTTATAAAATATTCTTCCCCTCTTGAGAGGGGTTGGGGGGTGTGTTCATCCCATAAACATACTAAATTGACACGTTAAAAAATTAACGATTAAAGACTAAAAGAATGAGCTGGACTGGTTGGTTACTATTTATTTTAATTATACAAGTAATTCACTTTCTTGGGACGTGGAAACTTTATGTAAAAGCTGGAAGACACGCTTGGGAAGCTGCAGTACCTGTGTACAATGCCATTGTGTTAATGAAAATAATTCACAGACCGTGGTGGTGGACAATTTTATTGTTTATTCCTATTGTAAACCTAATTATGTTTCCTGTAGTGTGGGTAGAGACACTTCGAAGCTTTGGACGTAATAGCAATGCAGATACCTTTTTGGTACTTATCACGTTTGGGTTATACATTTACTACATTAATTATACGCAGGACGTAACCCACATTAAAGAAAGGAGTTTAAAACCACGTACTTCTGCGGGAGAATGGACAAGCTCTATTCTGTTTGCTGTAGTTGCTGCTACCATTGTGCATACGTACTTTATGCAACCGTTTACAATTCCTACTTCCTCATTGGAAAAAACATTGTTAGTAGGAGACTTTTTGTTTGTAAGTAAGTTTCATTATGGAGCCCGTGCTCCCATGACGCCTATTTCGTTTCCTATGGTACACGACACCATTCCAGTTGCTGGAGTGAAATCGTATGTGAAAGATCCTCAAATTCCGTATTTTAGATTTCCTGGATTTCAGAAAATTAAGCGCAACGATATTGTAGTTTTTAACTGGCCAGTAGACACGCTTATCGATATTAACCCTTCCTCTATGCGGGGAAGTGTTCAAAAACCTATTGATAAAAAATCGAATTATGTAAAGCGATGCGTTGGTTTACCAGGAGATTCATTGTCGGTTAAAAACGGACGGGTATTTATTGATGGGCAACCACTAGAATTAAATGATAGAGCAAGAATTCAGTTTGGGTATCAGGCAGCTACTAAGAAACCTTTAAACATAGCATTTATAAAGGAACGTTATGATATAACCGATATTTACCCCCTTAACCGTGAAGGTACTGCATATCAGTTTCATGCTACAGATGAGGCGCTTGAAAAGTTTAAAAATTATCCGGATGTTATTCAGGTAGTTGCCACCAATGAGGTTGATAAGGGATGGGATCAAACGGTGTTCCCTAACGATGCACAATACAATTTCAACAATAATTTCTTTGGTCCTATTTACATCCCGGAAGCTGGAAAAACAGTTGCAATTAACTCTGAAAGTATTTCGTTTTATAAACGTATTATTGAAACCTATGAGGGTTCCGAAATGGGTATTGACAACAAAATCACCCAAAACGGAACTCAAGTGCTTTTAAATGGTCAAGCTCTTACTGAATACACCTTTAAGATGGACTATTACTGGCTTATGGGAGATAACCGAAACAACTCTCAGGATGCGAGAACGTGGGGGTATGTTCCCTTTAACCACGTAGTTGGAAAACCTGTATTTGTTTGGATGAGTTGGGACAGCAATTCGGGATCGGTACGTTGGGATCGTGTATTTACAACGGTTGGTGGCTCTGGAAAGCCAGTTTCTTATCTTATGTATTTTGTAATTGCTTTAATTGGTTGGTTTGGATTTAATTATTTCAGAAAAAGAAAGAAGTCGGCTAAAAAATAGGCAGGCAGTGGTAGTTAGTAGTTTTATATGAAACATATTTTAATACATCCCACGTATTTCCCTAGTATTATACAAATGGCCACTGCAGCCCAGGCCGAAACTGTTGTATTTGAGGTGCAGGACAATTACCAAAAACAAACATACCGAAATAGGTGTTATATTGCGCACACCAATGGCAAATTATTGCTAAATGTACCCATAAAACACAGTAAAGATAAAAAGCATCAAAAGATGAAAGATGTTTTGGTCGAAAATGCGTTTCCCTGGCAAAAAGAACATTGGCGAAGTATTCAGAATGCATACCGTACATCTCCTTTTTTCGAATATTATGAAGATGAACTAGCTCCCCTATTTACAACACCTGTTGAAAAATTGTTAGATTTCAACCTAAAAATATATGAAGTTGTAACAGATTTGATTGGTTTAGATATACCAACTTCATTTTCTGAAACGTATGAAACAACACCACAAATAACAGATAAGCGTTATTTAGCCAACGCAAAATCAGAAAGACGAACTACCTTAGAGCCCTACACTCAGGTTTTAGAATCGCACCACGGCTGGCTGCCTAATCTTTCGGTGTTGGATGTGTTATTTAACGAAGGTCCCAACACTTTGAATTATCTGGAATCTCAGAAAATAAAAAACCGGAACGTTTAAAAAACATCCCGGTTATCTTTAAAAAGTTACTCTTTTGTCTATTGTTTAGGAACTACAGTTGCTCCCTCAGGCTTCTCAAAAACATCGGCATCTAGTTTTAAGTCGGAAACAGTAATTTTATCAAATAGCATATCATTTCGCTCATCGGTTGGTATGTTGTCTTTTACATTATACCACGTTAATTTTTCTGGCAATAGCAAACCGTTTACTTCATTCCACCTGTCATATTTTATAAAGTGCCAATCCTCGCTTTTTTCACCGCTACGGAAGGTTACGGTGTATCCCAACCAAGCCATTTGGTTAGTTTCAGGGTCAAAATATAAAATATATTCATCGTCGGGAGAATCTCCAACGCCATCATCGTAGCCAATTTTAATTCCGTTGTAGGTTTTTCCGTCTAATTCGGTTGGTTCTATTTCAGTATATACAATTCCGTCGTCACCTAGAATGTAAGGCATTGCATAGAAATAAAACATTAAATTATGGTAAAAACGGGCGTTACCCTGGTAGGCATCTTCTTTGTTTTGTAATAACCAAACCTCACTGCCATCATAGCCAATAGACCAGTCTTTATGTTCAATTTTGGTCTTTCGGTTTTTTAAATCTATTGTGTGTATTTCGGTGCCTCCTCTCCCATCAAGCTCAAAGCAAAGATTGTTCATTGTATTCCAGGCATCCCAACTACCATGGGCATTGAAAACAGCCTTCAAATTGGGTGGATAGTTAGGGGTTTTAGTTTCAATTTCTGAAACTTCAACAGTATCCTGTATTACAAGCGGTTCTTCTTTTTTTGTATCGTCCTTGCAAGCTATGAATGCTGTAGTTGCTACAAGGAGTATAAATAGTTTTTTCATGGAATTTGGTTTTAGGTTTGCATAAATGTAAAAAAGCTTCCACCTAAGTCGAAGCTTTTTTAGAAACCTTTATGAAGAATAGCTTAATTTTTAATTATTTTTTCGGTGAATGTACCTTTTTGAGTTGCTACTTTAATGAAATAGATGCCTTCTGAAATTCCTGAAAGGTTTAATATGCTGCTATTTCTTTCTTTTGAAATACTTTCTATATACATTAATTTACCATTCAAGGCATACACGCTAATCGTTTCAACGAGCATAGCAGCATCCCATTGAAGAGTCAGTTTGTTTCGAACTGGATTGGGATACAATAGCACGTTTAAACCAAAATTATCTTCAATTCCTAACGAACCATCGGTTTCAATTTCAAAACTTGTACAAAACACACACCCATTATCGAAGCGTTCTACACGAACATACATTGTTTGCGGGTTCAATATATTCATATAAGCCGTTGGAGTAACAATTGGGTTTGCATTTGTCTCACAATCTAGTTCGGTTTCAAAATAAGAAAACGAAAAATTAGCAGGATCTTGAGTGCCAATCATTGCCGCCTCATTAACGGTAAGGTCAAATAGTGTAAATCCGTCTTGGTTATCGTCGGGTAGATAAATAGCTTGTGGGGAGGTTTCTATGGTTGGCAAAACTTCAATATCCATCGTGGTAACTTGCCAATCACCATTTACAGTACTTCGAACCCTCACGAATATTAATTGCGGGTTTGCAGTGTTTAGATAACTTTCAGGATTTGGAAAAGCATTTTGCCCCCCTAGAGCATCACCACTGGTGGGGTGAAAGCTAACTACTACATTAGTCTGTCCACCTATAATTTCGGCTTCACGACTGGTTAAATCGAACACTTCTATTAAATCTCCAGGAGTATCAACATCACAAAGGATAATAGGAGTTGGTGGATTGGCTATAACTTGAGCATTTAAACCAAAGCTGGTACAAATACTAATTAGGAAGAATAATTTTTTCATTTCATATTTTTTAATCCTTTCAAAGATAAAACTTAAAACCTATTTGTTATACATTTTCCAAAGCCTGTTATATTTGCATCATGTATAAACAAATAAGTAGCCTTCAGAATACCGTGGTAAAACAACTCGTCACACTCACCGAAAAGTCTCGAGAGCGTAAAAAAACTGGTTTATTTGTAATTGAAGGCGAACGGGAAATAACGCTGGCAAAAAAAGGAGGTTACGTTTTTAAACAACTCTTTTTTTGTGCTGAAATTTTTAGCGGAAGCCCCACTGATTTTTCTACTGAAAACACTGAAATTATTCAAATTTCAAGAGATGTATATCAAAAAATAGCCTATAGAACTACAACTGAAGGAATCTTAGCCGTTGCTGAAGTAAAAGAACAATCGGTTAAAAATTTAAAATTTCAACGGGAGAATCCATTAATTTTAGTAGCCGAAGCTCCTGAAAAACCTGGTAATATTGGCGCATTACTCCGTACGGCAGACGCTGCAAATCTTGATGCCGTGATTATTGCAAATCCAAAGACCGATTTATTCAATCCCAACATTATTAGAAGTAGCGTAGGGTGTTTGTTTACCAACCAAGTAGTAACGGGAAGTACTCAGGAGATTATTACATTTTTAAAAGTGAATAATATTAGTTTTTATAGCGCAACACTTCAAAATAGCCACTCATATCACAAGTGCAACTTTACCTCTGCAACGGCACTGGTTGTTGGTACAGAAGCTACAGGCCTGTCTCAACAATGGCGTGATGAAAGCACACAAAATATCCTCATCCCTATGCAGGGTGAAATAGACAGTATGAATGTTTCGGTAGCTGCAGGAATTCTTATCTTTGAGGCAAAAAGACAGCGAAAATTTCTTTAGAAATTTAAAAATAAAATTAAGCGCTTTCCTAGAAAACCTCCTTTTGGGATTTGGGTTTTTATTTTTTTTGGAATTTAAATAGTATGGATCCACAAACACTCTTCTACATTATCATAGCTATTATTATCGTTAATTTCATTTTCGATAAAATTTTAGGTGGCTTAAACGCAACATATTTTAACAATACATTACCCGAAGAATTAAACGATGTATACGACGAAGCTGAATACAAAAAATCGCAGCGCTACAAAAAAGAAAAATACAGATTTGGACTACTAAGTTCTTCTATTTCAATAATTGCGACTTTGTTATTTTTCTTTCTAGACGGTTTTGCTTTGGTAGATAATTGGGCGCGTTTGTATACAGACAATTCAATTGTAATAGCACTTATCTTTTTCGGAATACTGGTGTTTGTAAGTGATATTTTAGCCCTTCCTTTTAGTTACTACAACACCTTTGTGATTGAAGAGAAGTATGGTTTCAATAAAACAAATACTGCGACTTTTATTTTGGATAAACTAAAAGGATGGGCAATGATGGTGGTTGTTGGCGGTGGATTACTGGCGCTTATTATTTGGTTTTATACCCTAACGGGAATTTATTTTTGGCTTTATGCCTGGGGTTTAGTTACCATTTTTACCGTTTTTATGAATCTTTTTTACGCCCGTCTTATAGTTCCTTTGTTTAATAAGCAAAGCCCATTGGAAGAAGGGGCGCTGCGTGCAAAAATTGAAGCGTATGCAAAAACAGTGCATTTTAGCCTGGCTAATATTTTTGTAATAGATGGTTCCAAACGAAGCACAAAGGCAAACGCATATTTTTCGGGATTTGGGAGGGAAAAGCGAATTACGTTGTACGATACACTCATAAACGATTTAGAGGATGAAGAGATTGTAGCTGTGTTGGCGCATGAAGTTGGACATTACAAACGCAAACACATTATTTATAATTTGGGGTCTTCCATCCTACTTACCGGGTTCACTTTTTGGTTACTCTCCTTGTTTATTGGTAGTGAAACACTTTCGGCAGCATTGGGTGTTGTGGAGCCTTCGTTTCATATTGGATTGGTAGCTTTCGGAATTTTATACAGTCCAATTTCAGAAGTTACCGGCTTGTTAATGAACTTACTATCCAGGAAATTTGAATACCAGGCAGATAATTTTGCCAGAGAAACCTATGCGGGTCCACCGCTAATTTCAGCATTAAAGAAACTCTCAAAAAACAGCTTGAGTAATCTTACACCACATCCTGCCTATGTTTTTATGAATTACTCACATCCTACTATGTTAGAGCGCTTTAGGAATTTAGAAAAGTAGGATGAAGTAAGTGCGACTTTCTTCAGAATAACAAAAATTGAAACTAACGCTTTAAAAAATTTGTCATTTTAAAGCTTAATTGTACATTTATTCTATGACTGAAGCTGCCATAGAAGCCGAGAAAAAGGAGCTCGCCAAACAGTACAAACAACTTTTAAAAATTAGCTATCGAACACTTTCGACAGCCGATAAAAAGTTAATTCGTTCTGCTTTTGACGTAGCTATGGATGCACACAAAGACCAAAGACGAAAAAGTGGCGAGGCATATATATTTCATCCTATTGCCGTTGCAAAAATAGTTGCTTCAGAAATTGGTTTAGATGCCACTTCCATTGCTGCAGCATTACTCCACGACGTAGTTGAAGACACAGAATACACCTTAGCAGATCTGGAACAACTTTTTGGAGAAACTGTTGCACGAATTGTAGACGGGTTAACAAAAATTTCTAAAATGCCATATGATGGCGACGTCTCTTTACAGGCAGAAAATTTCAGAAAAATGTTGCTTACCCTTAATGAAGACATTCGGGTAATTATTATTAAAATAGCCGACCGCCTGCATAATATGCAAACCATGGATAGTATGCCTGGTTATAAGCAAGTAAAAATCGCTTCTGAAACGTTATACATTTATGCACCACTTGCCCACAGAATAGGGCTTTACAATATTAAAACGCAATTAGAAGATTTAGGTTTAAAATACACCGAACCTGAAGTTTACAACGATATTTTAAGTAAAATTAAAGAAAGTAAGGAAGAGCAAGATGCTTATATTCAGTCTTTTAATCAAACCATTAAAGATTCTCTGGATGCCGAAAACTTAGCGTATGAAATAAAGGGAAGACCAAAATCTATCTTCTCCATTCGCAGAAAGATAATTGCGCAAAACGTTTCTTTTGATGAAGTGTATGACAAGTTTGCCGTTCGTATTATATACAAAAGTGACACTATTGAAGCCGAAAAGTTTATTGCCTGGAAGGTATATTCAATTGTAACAGATCACTTTAGGCCTAACCCCACACGTCTTAGAGATTGGATTTCTTCTCCAAAATCTACAGGATACGAAGCCCTGCACATAACGGTAATGGGTCCTAAAGGTCGTTGGGTAGAAGTACAAATACGAAGTGAACGCATGAACGAAATTGCAGAGAAAGGTTACGCTGCGCATTTTAAATATAAAAATAAAGAAAAAGATGACGGCTTAGAGGCTTGGCTTAACAAACTGCAAGACACACTTGAAAATAGTGAAATTAGCGCTGTAGATTTTGTAGAAGAATTTAAGTTGAATCTTTACGCTAAAGAGATATTTGCCTTTAGCCCAAAAGGAGATTTATACTCCCTTCCAAAAGGCGCTACAGCTTTGGATTTTGCTTTTCACATTCATACAGAAGTAGGCTTACATACGCGTGGTACTAAAGTAAATGGTAAGTTAACTCCATTAAGCCATGTGCTAAAAAGTGGCGACCAGGTTGAAATAATTACGTCGGAAAAGGCGAAACCTTCGGCCAACTGGTTAGATTATGCTACCACTGGTAAAGCCAGGAGCAAGATTAAATCTTCTTTAAAAGAAGAACAAAAACAAATAGCTTCAGAGGGAAAAGAAATACTCGCCCGAAAATTGAAATCGCTTAAAATAACATTGGATGAGCGTACTGTAAACCAACTAGTGGTTTTTTTCAAAGTAAAAACAAGTTTAGATCTGTTTTATAGAGTTGGCGCGGGTATTATTGATAATACACAATTGAAAGCATTTGCAGCTTCCCGTAGCAATGCATTGGTTAGTTTTTTTAAAAATAAAATTAGAAAGCCAGACAAGCCTGCCGATGTTGATAAAGATGAAATTTCGGTTAAATATGACCAGCTTGTTTTTGGAAAGGACGAACAGCAACTCGATTACGTGATAGCAAATTGTTGTAACCCAATCCCTGGTGATGATGTTTTCGGATTTGTAACCGTAAATGATGGCATAAAAGTACACAAGCAAAACTGCCCAAATGCCTTGCAGTTACAGAGCAATTATAGTTACCGTATTATGCCCGCAAAGTGGATAGACTCTACGCAACGCGAGTTTAAAGCACAGCTTAAAGTTTCAGGAATAGATGCAGTGGGCCTTGTAAATGAAGTAACTAAAGTAATTAGTAATAACCATCATATAGATATGAAAAAGGTTTATTTCGATTCGGACGATGGTATTTTTACTGGTGAAATTATTGTGGTAGTCAAGAACAAGTCAATTCTTGATAACTTAGTTCAAAACCTCAAAAAAATAAATGGAATTGACAAAGTTACACGAGCTTAAATAGCTACCTTTGTTCTTTGGTATGAGCACATCTACAGAAAAAAACAACCAAGCAATAGTCAAGAATGTTTTTACAGGATTCTTGGAAGAAAAAGGGCATCGAAAAACGCCCGAACGCTTTGCTATACTTCAAGAAATTTACGATCAAGAAGATCACTTCGACATTGAATCTTTGTATATAAATATGAAGAACAAAAACTATCGTGTAAGTCGTGCAACGTTATACAATACGATAGAGTTATTACTTGAATGTGGTTTGGTTCGTAAGCATCAGTTTGGTCAAAATCAAGCACAATACGAAAAGTCTTATTTCGATAAGCAACACGACCACATTATTTTAAGCAATGGTGAAGTGATAGAGTTCTGTGATCCGCGTATACAAACCATTAAGAAAACGATAGAAGAAGTGTTTGACATTGAAATTACGAAGCATTCACTGTACTTCTACGGAAATAGAAAAACGACCAATTAATATTATTATGGCAGTAGACTTACTACTTGGATTACAATGGGGAGACGAAGGCAAAGGAAAAATTGTCGATGTGCTTACCAGCAATTATAACATTATCGCAAGATTTCAAGGAGGCCCCAATGCAGGGCATACGCTTGAATTTGATGGCATTAAACACGTTTTAAGAACAATTCCTTCAGGTATTTTTCATGAAAAATCTGTAAATGTAATTGGTAACGGAGTTGTTATAGACCCTGTTGTTTTTGTAAAAGAATTGGAAGGTCTGGATCAGTTCCGTATCGATTATAAATCGAAATTAATTATTTCAAGAAAGGCGCATTTAATTCTTCCAACCCACAGATTGCTCGATGCAGCTTCCGAAGCTTCCAAAGGAAAAGCAAAAATTGGTTCAACCTTAAAAGGAATTGGCCCAACCTATATGGATAAAACAGGTCGGAATGGTATACGAGTTGGCGATTTAGAACTTTCTAACTGGAAAGAAAAATACAGAGCGTTAGCAAATAAGCATGAAGCAATGATTGCTTTTTACAACGTAGATGTACAATACAATCTTGACGAAATGGAGGTTGAATTTTTTGAAGCCGTAGAACGTCTTAAAGAGCTCACTTTTATTGATAGTGAAGCCTATCTAAACGACGCTATAAAAGAAGGTAAAACTATCTTGGCCGAAGGCGCACAAGGATCGTTACTCGATATCGATTTTGGAACCTATCCTTTTGTAACCTCTTCTAATACTACAGCTGCAGGTGCTTGCACAGGATTAGGAATAGCTCCTAATAGAGTTGGAGAAGTCTACGGAATCTTTAAAGCATATACTACAAGAGTTGGTAGTGGCCCCTTCCCTACCGAATTATTTGACAGTGTAGGCGAAAATATGGCAAAAGTTGGAAATGAATTTGGAGCCGTAACAGGCCGCCCAAGACGTTGTGGCTGGTTAGACTTAGTAGCTTTAAAATATACCTGTGAAGTAAATGGCGTAACACAGTTAATGATGATGAAAGGAGACGTGCTCTCTGGATTCAAAGAATTAAAAGTTTGCACAGCATACAAATACAAAGGTGAAACAATTACGCACCTTCCATACAACATAGAGTCCGAAAATGTAACGCCTATTTATACTTCGTTGCCCTGCTGGAAAGAAGACCTTACAAAAATGACGGAAACTTCTCAATTCCCAAAAGAGCTAAACGAATACATTTCATTTTTAGAAAAAGAGCTGGAAATTCCTATCAAAATAGTATCGGTAGGTCCGGATAGAAAACAGACGATACATAGGTAGGATATCATTTTTGATATATTCTTTAAAAAGATACTTTGAAAACATATTTTAAGATAATGAAGGTTCCGAATGTTCGGTTGAGCGCTTCGACTAGCTCAGGACTGGCCAAGGTCGAAATCTTCATTTTTTGTTTTGCTCTATTCGCATATGCCTCTATTCTAGCCCAACCCAACACACAAAAACAAAAAATAGAGATTAAATCAGGATATCTGGAAATTAAACCAGAACTCCCAGATGCAATTGTTTATACGAAAGACGAAAACGGACAAGTATATGTGATTCACGAAGGTGTGGAGATGTGGTGCGACCAAGCCTATGTATATCGAAAAGACAATTTTGTAAAAGCGTACGGTACGGTAAAAATTACACAGGGCGACACCGTTACCATGAATAGTACGTACGCTGAATATAACGGAAATACCAGCTTTGCCTTTGCAAGTGGAGACGTTGTCTTACGCGAACCAAAAACTACACTCACTACAGATACACTCTACTTTGATAGGGTAAAACAACAAGCTTACTACCGCACAGGCGGGAAAGTTGTAGATACAGCAAGTACACTAACTAGCCGTATTGGAAGGTATTTTGCTGAAACTAAAAAATACCAGTTTTTAAGCGATGTAAAAATTGTAAATCCTAAGTACACTGTAAATAGTGAACAACTCGATTTTTATTCTGAAACTGGAGGAGCATATCTCTATGGAGAGTCTACCATTGTGAGTGAAACAAGCACGGTGTATTGCGAACGTGGTTATTACGATACACGAGAGGATACGGGGTATTTTGTAAAAAACTCTAAGATAGATTATGAAAACCGGACGCTCTATGGCGATAGTATCTATTTTGACCGAAACAAAAGTTTTGCCTCCGCCACTAACAATATTAAAGTATTAGATACCCTTAATAAAAGTGTGATTCGTGGTCACTATGCTGAGGTTTTTAGAGATAAGGACTCAGTTTTTATTACCAAACGAGCTGTTGCTGTAACACTTCGGGAAAAAGATTCGATGTATGTGCATGCCGATACCTTACGAATTACTGGAAAAGCAGAAAATAGAATTTTAAGAGGATTTTACCGAGCTCGCATGTTTAAATATGGCGTGCCAGGCGAGGAACCAACGAGCGGTAAGTGCGACTCTATCTATTCTTCGGAAGTATTAGGAATTACTAAATTACTTCGGGAACCCATTCTGTGGAGTGGTGAAAACCAAATGACAGGTGATACCATTCATCTACTTTCTAACAAGCTAACAGACAAATTAGACACCTTAAAAGTATTTAACAATGCGTTTTTAGTTCAAAAAGACAGTGCTGGTTATAATCAGGTAAAAGGCGAACGTCTTATAGGTTTATTTACTAACAATGAATTAGATACCGTTTCCATTATTAAAAATGCAGAAGTTATTTACTTTCCGCGGAATGAAGACGGAGAACTCATTGGCATAAATAACACCGTTTCCAGTTCTATTGAATTATATATGAACGAACAGCGCATTACGGGAACCAAGTTCATTAAAAAAGGGAAAGGAAAACTCTATCCGGAGTCTGAATTACCTGAAAATGCCAGAATTCTCAAAGGTTTTATTTGGCGTGGAGAGGAACGTTTAAAAACCGTAAACGATTTGTTTAAAGGAAAACCAATGCCAATTCTCCCCAGAATAAAAGGAATACCGCTCCCCGAAGACGAAGGTCAATTTTTTGAAGATATTCCGCTAGACGAAATAGAAATCCCCGAAAACTCAAAGTTAAAGCCCGAAGATTTACAAAATCGGAAAGACGACCCTAAAATGAAAACTCGAGAAGATGATGTGGAGGAGGATAAAATTGAAAAAGAAAATAAAGATGGTGTTGAAAAAGACGAGAACTAAACTCCATTTCCAATCTCCTCCCTTCTTACCTGCTTCTGGCCTATGAAGTAAGAGTAATAAGAAATATAGGTAACGATATATTTTGCATCAAGCATTAATAGTTCTACATACTATCCTTTATTTTAGAAAACTATTTAATAAGAGTTGAAAAAAGATTTTTACACATACCAAACCCAAACAACTCCACATCCGCTTGCGATGCAGGTTTCGCACGCGATTGGCAGCTATATTTATGATACGAAAGGGAACAAACACTTAGATTTTGTAGCTGGCGTATCGGCGTGTAGTTTAGGGCATAGCCACCCGCGGGTAGTGCTAGCTATTAAAGAACAAGTTGATAAATACCAACACGTGATGGTATATGGAGAATATATACAATCTCCTGCGGTACAGCTCACGAAATTATTGGCGCAACACCTCCCCGACCCTCTCGAAACTACCTATTTAGTGAATAGTGGTGCAGAGGCCATAGAGGGTGCTATGAAATTAGCGAGACGCGCAACGGGTCGCTCAGAAATATGCTATGCAAACCACGCCTATCACGGAAATACCTTTGGAGCATTAAGTGTGATGGGCTATGAAGAACGTAAAAGACCTTTTGGTCCTCTTCTGCCGGATTGTTACCCTATTCAGTTTAATGCTAAAGAAGATCTCCATAAAATTACAGACAAGACCGCAGCCGTTATTTTAGAAACTATTCAAGGTGGTGCAGGATTTATTTTGCCCATACAGGATTATCTTAAAAAGGTAAAGAGACGATGTGAAGAAGTTGGTGCCTTGTTTATTTTGGATGAAATTCAACCAGGGTTTGGGCGTACCGGAGCGTTATTCGGATTTCAACATTTTAACGTTATCCCGGATATTCTGGTGCTGGGCAAAGGAATGGGCGGCGGTATGCCTATTGGCGCCTTTACAGCTTCAAAAAAGCTCATGGCATTATTGAGCGATAACCCCAAGTTAGGGCACATTACCACATTTGGCGGAAATGCCGTAATAGCTTCTGCCGCTTTGGCAACCCTTCAGGAGCTCACTGAAAGCCATATAATTGCACAAACGCTTCAGAAGGAAACATTAATTAGAAAACACTTACAGCATCCCTTAATTTCAGAAATACGCGGCAAAGGGTTGATGCTTGCTGTCATGGTTACATCTGGTGAGTTGGCTACAGAAATAATTATGCGCTGTAAAGAGCGAAATTTAATCCTTTTTTGGCTCCTTTTTGAACCTCGTGCCATCCGCATTACGCCTCCACTCACTATTAGCAATGACGAAATTAAAGAAGGTTGTGACATAATTACCGAAGTCTTAGATGAACTTCAGAAAAAATAAATAAATCAAAAGTAATTGATTTTCAGTAAGTTAAAATAAAAAACACCTGTTAATAAGCCTGTTAACAAGAATAGCGGCACAACTATTGAAACCGCATATACATTGCTATCTTTAAAAAAGTAGTAATCGTTAAACCGTAGCGTATGCCCTCTAATCCTAACGAGTATAACAATTTTCCACTGTCGCGTTTTGAATCTATGCTGAAAACGAACGATGTGTATTTTTTCGATTCTGAAGAATTTGAAGAGATCATTCAGCACTATTTAGAAAACGGGAAAGTAGCGCTTGCCAAAAAAGCTACCAAGCTTGGGTTGGAACAGCATCCAACTTCTACAAGTTTAAAATTGTTTCAAATTGAAATGTTCATTTTTGAAAACGATCTGGAAACAGCCGAAACTTTATTAGACAATTTATATGCCCTTGAGCAGAATAATGAAGAGGTGTATATTCAAAAAGCGAACATCTTTTCCCGTCGTGACGATCATAAAAATGCTATAAAGTTATTACAAAAGGCATTAAAAATAACCGATGATCAAAGCGATGTACTTTCACTAATAGGAATGGAATACCTGTTTTTAGAAGATTTTGATAATGCCAAACATTATTTTATGAAGTGTTTGGAGCAAGATGAGCAGGATTATTCGGCGCTTTATAATATTATTTATTGCTTTGAATTTTTGGACGAATACGAAGCCGCTATAGATTATTTAAACGATTTCTTAAATAAAAATCCGTATTGCGAAGTTGCTTGGCACCAAGTAGGTAAAATGTATTACATTTTAAAAGACTACACCAAAGCATTAGCTGCTTTTGATTTTGCGATAATTAGCGACGACAGATTTATTGGTGCGTATCTTGAAAAAGGGAAAACCCTAGAACGTTTAAAAAACTATCCGGAGGCTATCGAAAGCTATTCCATAACCCTTGGTTTGGACGATCCTACCTCCTTCGCCTTACTCCAAATAGGTAAATGCTACGAACGCTTAGGCGATAGTGAATTAGCGTTGCAATTTTTCACCAAATGTGTGGAAGAAGACAGCCTCCTAGATAAAGGGTGGATAGCCATAACCGATAATTATTTAAAAGCGAAAGATTATGAAAAGGCCCTCTATTTTATTGAGAAAGCAATAAATATAGATGGCGAAAACGTATTATACTGGAAACGCTATGCACGCATTAACTTACGCCTCCAGCATTTAGAAGAAGCCGAACATGGGTTTAGAAGAACCTTAGAATTAGGTAATTATGAACTAGAAACGTGGTTGTCCCGTTGCGATTTGCTTATGAAGCTAGGTGAATTTAATGCCGCAGCAAATAATTTATTTCAGGCAACTGAATTTTACCCCGAAAATGCCGAAATTGAGTTTAGACTCGCAGGTTTATTCTATATCTTAAAAGAAACCAGAAAAGCAGAGTTTCATTTAAAAAACGGATTAAAATTTAATCCAGAATTCTTAATGATTCTAGAAGAATTATTTCCTAAGGTTTACGTAAAGAGTAAGGTGCGCCAAATTATTACGAAACACAAAAATACCTCGGTATAATTTGTTTATTTTTGAGCAACTTTAAACCGTTCCAATGCCATCACGATCTTTTCTTCAATATGTAGTTATAACTGCTAAAGGCCTTGCTATGGGTGCTGCAGACGTAGTCCCAGGGGTCTCGGGAGGTACTATCGCTTTTATTGCGGGTATTTATGAAGAACTTATAGAGACTATTCATAAATTGGATATGGGTTTCTTTAAGCTATGGAAGAAGGATGGATTTAGGGCAGCTTGGAGCACATATAATCTAGCATTTTTAGTAGCGCTTTTTTCAGGGGTTTTGATAAGTATTCTATCCTTGGCCAAAGTTATTACTTGGCTCTTGGCCGAACATCCTATTTTGGTTTGGGCTTTCTTTTTTGGATTGGTGGTAGCGAGTATTCTCTATGTAGGCAAACAAATTACAGTTTGGAATCCCAAAGTTATTATCGCATTAGCAGTAGCCGCTGGGTTTGCCTATGCTGTTACGCTCGCAAAGCCCATAGGCGATACCGAAAGCACTTGGTTTTTGTTTCTAGCTGGCTTTATTGCTATTATAGCCATGATTTTACCAGGTTTAAGCGGCGCTTTTATATTATTGCTGCTAGGAGCTTACACCTCTATAATTGGCACGTTATCTCAGTTATTAGATGGACTAACCAAACTTGATAGTGCATTGTTTTTTTCAGCATTTGGAAAATTACTTGTTTTTGCAGCTGGTGCTATTATTGGACTTAAGTCTTTCTCACGTGTGTTGAATTACATGTTTAAAAATTTCAAGAATATAACACTTGCAGTATTAACCGGCTTTATGATTGGCGCCCTGAATAAAATTTGGCCTTGGAAAGAAGTCTTACAATTCCGTCTTAATCATAACGGGGAAGAAGTCCCATTTTTAGAAAATAGTATTCTTCCAACAAATTTTAACGGTGATCCTAAACTCCTCCTCGCGATAGCATTTATGGTCATAGGCTTTTTAACTATCTTTATCATGGAGCGCTTTGCAGCTTCTAAAAAAGAACGTTAATGCAAGAAACCCGGACCTTTTCAGATAAAATATGGTTGGTTTTAAAAGGCCTCTTTATGGGTGCTGCCAATAAAGTACCTGGAGTATCTGGTGGTGTTGTAGCGTTTGTAGCGGGATTTTATGAAGAATTTATTTACTCCCTTCAAAAAGTAAATAGAAAAGCTTTTGCACTCCTCATAAATGGTCGCTTTAGAAGTTTTTATAGGTATATAAATGGCCGTTTCTTAGGGCTGCTCATTTTAGGGATGCTTATTAGTTATTTTAGTGTCTCAAAAATATTAGACTATCTAATTGTACACTACGAGTTGTTTGTTTGGAGTGCATTCTTCGGAATGATTATTGGCTCAATCTATTACTTAGCCAAGGACTTTGGCGAATGGAACCGCAAATATATTGCCTACCTTTTATGCGGAATTATAGCTGGGGTTAGCATTAGTTTTTTAGAGCCTGCTCGGCAAAACAGTAACCTTATCTTTGTATTTTTCTGCGGTATTATTAGCGTTTCTGGAATGACCTTACCAGGACTCTCAGGATCGTTTATCTTAATTTTACTTGGTAATTATGTTTTGTTATTGGTAGATTCGGTAAATGCGCTTTTTGATACGTTCTCAGAATTATTTCAAGGGGATACAAGTTTTGTCTCTAATTCGGAACGTCTACAAATGTTAAAGATTCTAGCCGTTTTTACGTTAGGTTCTCTTACAGGATTAGTTTCGTTGTCACATATATTAGGATATGTTTTGAAACGTTTTAAGAAGGCTACATATGCCGTTATTATTGGATTTATAGCAGGTTCATTAGGTGTAGTTTGGCCATGGAAAACCAAGCAGATAGACTACGATGATTATGGAAATATTAAGTTAGATGCTAACGGCGACACAATTATTAGTGGGTATGACAGGTATTGGCCGTCAGATTTTTCTTTCGAGACGCTATGGGCAATACTTTTTATATTTGTTGGTATAACACTAGTACTAAGTCTAGATATTTATCAAAAAAAGAAAAGTTCCCCAACCCATGGCTAAATTTGGTTTACTAGGAAGGGATATTGGTTATTCCTTTTCGAAAACATTTTTCTCTGTAAAATTTGAGAATGAGTCACTTCCGCACTCCTATCATAATTTTGATATGCCGAGTATTGAAAATTTTGAAACTTTCATTGCTGAAAATCCAGACATTAAAGGAATGAATGTGACCATACCTTATAAGGAAGAAATTATTCCTCATTTATTTAATTTAGATAAAGAATCAAAAATAATAGGTGCAGTTAACACCATAAAATTTCGGAAAGACGGAAAATTAATTGGCTATAATACAGACCATTACGGGTTCGCAAAAGCCTTAATCGAATTTCTACCTCTGAAAAACAAAACAGCACTAATTTTAGGCACTGGTGGTGCGTCCAAAGCTATTAAATACGTATTGGATGCTATGGAATTTCAGTATTATTCGGTTTCAAGAAAAGCCGAAGAAGATATTCTTTCCTATAGCCAGCTCACAAAAGATATTGTTGAAAATCATTATTTAATTATAAACTGTACGCCACTTGGCACAACACCTAATACAAACGAAGCCCCTGAAATTCCTTATCAATTTGTGGGTAAGGATCATGTATTATTCGATTTAATCTATAATCCTAGAATGACCGAATTTATGAAACTAGGCACTTCTAAAGGCGCTAGAGTGTGCAACGGCTTAAACATGTTGAAACACCAAGCCCTTAAATCTTGGGCAGTTTGGAATAGTTAAGGCTTTTTTACCCCTTCAAAATAAACAGAACTGCTTTGTCGTTTCTATTGTTGTTAGTATCTTGAACCCTCATACAATACGAACCCTAACATTGAAACACATGTCCGACGAAAAATCGCCCCAAAAAGAAAACACTGTACCAGAAAACGATGCCCTAGAAAAAGCAATTGTCGAAGAATCTGGTAAAAATGCTGAAGTTAAAGAAACAAATTCAGAAGCAGATACTGCCGAAAATTTGACAGAAACTGAATTGGCCGAAACAGCAAATACTACTTCAAAAGAAGCTACAACTAAAGACACTCCTTTGGACCTTTCAGCTGAAAAACCAGAAGAAAAAGAAGCTGAAAACACTAAAAAAGATTTAAGTGAAACTTTAGAAAACGACAATCAAATCACTGAAAACAAAGATATTGACGAATCTGGTGTTAAAGTTTCAGAAAGTACTGAAACCAGCTTGGATACAGCATCCAGAAATAAGGTAGAAAATGAAGAAGAGGACATTGCCGATGAAGAAGAAATAGCTTCTAGTGACGAAGAAGACAAAGAAGAAGAAGACGAGGAAGAAGATATAGATTATAGTGCACTTTCTAAAAAGGAACTTATTGAGGCTTTCGCAAAATTATTGAAAGACAAACCTGTTCAAGAAATTAAAACAGAAGCTGAAGAAATTAAAACAGAATTTAATTCAAAGTTTGCTGAAGCACTTGAAGAAAAGAAAGAAGAGTTTCTGGCCGAAGGTGGTAATATTATAGATTTCCATTACTCTACTCCTATTAAAAAAGAGTTTAATTCACTTTATTTTGAATATAAAGAGAAACGAAACAACCACTATAAAAATTTAAAGAAAGATTTACAAGCCAATCTGGCGAAGCGAGAGGAGTTAATTGAAGAATTAAAAGGGCTATTAACAACCGAAGAAAACATAAATACAACCTACAAGCATTTTAAAGACATACAAGAAAGATGGCATACAGCAGGTGCGATCCCGCGCGACAAGTACAATCTTACCTGGAATACATATCACCATCACGTTGAGAATTTTTACGATTTTTTACATTTAAATAGAGAGTTTCGTGATTTAGATTTTAAACATAACTTAGATCAGAAGCTTAAGATAATTATTAGAGCAGAAGAATTGCATCAAGAACCCGATGTAAACAAAGCTTTCCGTGAGCTACAGATGCTTCACAAAATGTGGAAAGAAGAAATTGGACCGGTTGCCAAAGAGTATCGGGACGATGTTTGGGATAAGTTTAGCGAAGCTACAAAAGTAATTCACGATAAGCGACAAGCCCAGCAAGAAGAACTAGATAAAAAGTACGAAGCAAATTACGTCGCTAAAAAAGAACTGGTTGCTCAAATAAGAGCTTTTAAAGATAAAGCGAAACCAAATCACAGCTCGTGGCAACACGCTATGAAGCAAGTACAAGAATTACGCGACACATATTTTGCCACAGGGAAAGTCCCCCGTAACAAAAACAAAGAAATTTGGAATGCTTTTAAAGAAGCAACTCGTGAGTTTAACAAAGCCAAAAATAATTTCTACAAAGAACAGAAAAAAGAGCAATATGCCAATCTAGAAAAAAAGCGGGAGCTCATAAAAATAGCCAACGAGAACAAAGAAAGCGACGATTTTGAAGCTGTAACTCCGTTGATGAAAAAAATACAAGCAGACTGGAAAGCTATTGGGCATGTTCCTAGAAGAGATAGTGATAAAATCTGGAAAGAATTTAAAGCTGCCTGTAATTTCTATTTTGACAGAATACACGCAAAAAAGAATGAAGCGAGCCAGGAAGAAGAAGAAAACCTCACAAAAAAAGAAACTTTGCTAAAAACCATAAAAGCTACAGAAATAACTGGCGATCGTAAAGTAGATTTAGCAGCTATTAAAGCCTCTATTAAGGAATGGAAAGAGATTGGGCGCGTGCCTTATAAGAAGAAAAATATAGAGCAAGACTTTAATAAAATTTTGGATGGGCTTTTCAAAAAATTGGATCTTAATAAAAATGAAGCCGAACTCATTAAATACGATAATAAACTAAGCTCTATGGTGTCTCGAGATGATGCTAGAAAGCTACAAAACGAGCATTTTTTCATCTCTAAGAAGATAGATGAAGTAAAATCTGAAATCAATCAGTTAGAGAATAATCTTGGCTTTTTCCAACATGTACCGGATGACAATCCAATGGTGGCCGAAGTTCATAAAAACATTGCGCGCCATAAAGAACAACTGGAAGTTTGGAAAAAGAAACTCATTAAAATAAAATCTGCTCGTAGCGATTCGTAATGGTTTCTTGTATTCTTTGTGCTAAAACTACTATTTCAGAATATTATAAAGATAAAAAGCACCACTTTTTAGTTTGCTCAACCTGCCATACGGTTTTTAGACATCCTGAAACATTCATTTCTTTTCAGGCTGAAAAGGATCGTTATTTGTCACACCATAACGATGTAACTGATACTGGATATCAAAAATCTGTAAAGTCTTTAGTGGAAGCTGTTTCAGCTAATTTTTCTACCACTGCTGTGGGGTTAGATTTTGGAGCGGGAACGGGACCTGTCGCTGCTACCTTACTTCGGGAAAAAGGATATTCAATTGTATTGTACGATCCGTTTTTTTATCCAAACCAAGACGTTTTAGGAAATAAATACGATTTTATTATTTGCAATGAAGTGATTGAGCATTTTCACCATCCGTTGAAAGAGTTTAAACTTCTTAAATCGCTTTTGAAACCAGAAGGCATGCTTTTTTGTATGACAATGTTGTGGAATGGAACTACAGAAATATTTAAAAATTGGTGGTATAAAAACGATTCCACCCATACCCTATTCTATCATAAAACCAATTTGAAGTTTATACAAAAAACGTGTAATTTTAAAAGTGTTTTTTTAAAAGGGAATTTGATAATATTGAAGTAAGCGATACATATTTTTAACCTACACGAAAAATTATAAATGAAAGACAGGCTCGAATTATACTTTTCAAGAGATACAGAATGGTACGATTGGTTGCATAATAACCATATGAATCACGAGCAAGGCGTGCATTTAATTTTTTATAAATTAGAAGCCAACATCCCTACAATGCGTTGGGAAGAGGCTGTAAAAGTAGCGCTGTGTTTTGGCTGGATAGATAGCACAGTAAAATCTTTGGGAGATGGAAAAAGAAGGCAGTACTTTTGCCCTCGCAATCCAAAAAGTACTTGGAGCAAACTAAATAAAACCTATATAGAAGAATTAAAGTTTAAGGGATTAATCCACGAAAGTGGATGGAAGTTAATTAATTTGGCTAAAGAAACTGGCACTTGGTCTGAAATGGACGCTGTTGAAAACCTAGTAGTTCCAAAGGACTTACAGAACGCTTTTGCTGAAAACCCCATAGCCTTTAAAAATTATGAGAGTTTTAGTCCAAGTTATCGCAAGGGTTATTTAAGTTGGTTGCACAGCGGCAAGCGTCAAACAACCCGTGATAAGCGCATTGCAAAGATTATTCAGCTATGTGAACAAAACAGAAAATCCAGAATGTAAGTTACTCTTCTAAAAGCGCATCGATGGTTTCGTGAACAGATTTACTGTCCCAATCTGCCGCTCCTTTTTTATTCATTACAATTTTTCCACTTTTTGAAATAAGGTAGGTTGTAGGAAAAGAATTGGTTTCTAAAGCTTCAGGAAATTTATCTTGAATTGAATAAACAGGCAAGTCGTATCCTTTTTTCTCTATAAAACGTTGTAGTGTTTCGGCAGGTTCCAAAGAGACAAAATAGAAGGATACTTCGGAAGTATAACGATTGTTCAAGGCTTGCATGGAAGGCATTTCGGCAATACAGGGCGGACACCATGTAGCCCAGACGTTAACTAAGATTACGTTGCCTTTAGCTTCCGTAAAATTTACTGTATTTCCCTGTACATCAGTTAACTTCCAATTATAATCTGAAATCAATTCTTGATCTGTTTCAGCTATTTCAGAAGGACTAAAAGCTATAAGTCTATTAAAAAATACTTTTATTGGTGTCCCTGTTTGTGGTATAAAGAGTACTGCAACCAACGCTAATAGTACAAGGGTACTCCAATTCTTCTTTATAAATGAAATCATATTGTAAAGATATAAAATGAAACTACTATAAAATATACAAAGCGCACTTCCTAGAAGGAAAGCACGCTTTATAACAACTAACAAAAAACAATCTTACAATAACGAAAATGATTTTTAAAGTTTGCTTCTAACTTCAAAAACTAACAGATTTTGAATCATTGTTTTTTGTTTACACTACCTAGTCTGAAAAAATAAAATATCCTTACAAAAAAAAGACCCTGATGTACATCAGGGTCTTTCAATAAAAACAATAAATAATTAAGTGTTTTGTTTCTTAATCATATTAAGTGCCGAACCTTCTCTGTACCATGCAATTTGTGCATCGTTATAAGTATGGTTGGCTATAACCGTGTCTTTGCTACCATCTGCGTGCGTTATCTCTATGGTTAACGGCGTATCTGCAGCAAAGTCTGCTATATCTACAAAGTTAAAGGTATCATCCTCCTGAATTTTATCGTAATCTTCTTCGTTAGCAAACGTAAGCCCTAGCATTCCTTGCTTTTTCAAGTTGGTTTCGTGAATACGTGCGAAACTCTTTACCAACACTGCTGCAACCCCTAAATGACGAGGCTCCATAGCTGCGTGTTCTCTTGATGAACCTTCTCCATAGTTGTGATCTCCCACTACAATAGTATAAATACCGTTTTTCTTGTATTCGCGTTGTGTATCTGGCACACCGCCATACTCCCCATCCAACTGATTTTTTACAAAATTTGTTTTTTTGTTGTATGCATTTACAGCACCAATTAAACAGTTATTCGAAATATTATCTAAGTGACCTCTGTAACGCAACCAAGGTCCCGCCATAGAAATATGGTCTGTCGTACATTTTCCGAAAGCTTTAATTAATAACTTTACATTACTTAAATCTTCATCTTTAATTGGCTCAAACGGTGTTAGCAATTCAAGACGTTCGCTATCTTCTGCTACGATTACTTCAACACTAGAACCGTCTTCTTTTGGTGCTACATAGCCATTTTCTTCTACTGCAAATCCTTTAGGTGGTAATTCCCAACCTGTTGGTTCTTCAAATTTTACTTCTTCTCCATTTTCGTTTAACAAAGTATCTGTCATTGGGTTAAAGTCTAAGCGGCCTGCAAAAGCAATAGCTGCTGTTAACTCTGGTGATGCTACAAAGGCGTGTGTATTTGGATTTCCATCGGCTCTTTTGGCGAAATTTCTATTAAAAGAGTGTACAATACTATTTTTTGGAGCATTCTTAGGATCTTCATACCGAGCCCATTGCCCAATACATGGGCCACAGGCATTGGTAAAAATCTTAGCACCTAAGTTTTCAAAAATCCCTAAGATACCGTCACGTTCTGCTGTATAGCGTACTTGCTCTGAACCTGGGTTTATACCTAATTCTGACTTTATTTTTAATCCTTTGTCAATTCCTTGTTGTGCAATGGAAGATGCTCTAGACAAATCTTCGTAGCTAGAATTGGTACAAGAACCAATTAAGCCCCATTCTACTTGTAGTGGCCAATCGTTTCTGGTTGCTTTTTCGGTCATTTCTTTTCCAACCGTTGTGGAAAGGTCTGGTGTAAAAGGACCATTTAATAAGGGACCAAGTTCAGATAAATTAATTTCGATTACCTGATCAAAATAGTTTTCTGGGTTTGCGTATACTTCAGGGTCTGCTGTTAGGTATTCACGTACTTTATTTGCTTCATCTGCAACATCGGCTCTTTCGGTTGCGCGTAAATAACGCTCCATAGAATCGTCGTACCCAAAGGTAGAGGTGGTTGCTCCAATTTCGGCACCCATATTACAAATTGTTCCTTTTCCTGTACAAGACATTGCGGTTGCACCAGGGCCAAAATATTCAACAATCGCTCCGGTACCTCCTTTTGCAGTTAAAATTTCAGCAACCTTTAAAATTACATCCTTGGGTGCTGTCCAACCACTTAATTTACCAGTTAGTCTTACTCCTATTAACTTCGGAAACTTAAGCTCCCAAGCCATTCCTGCCATTACATCTACGGCGTCTGCCCCTCCTACTCCAATAGCTACCATTCCTAGTCCACCAGCATTTACAGTATGGCTATCTGTACCAATCATCATTCCACCAGGAAATGCATAATTCTCTAATACTACTTGGTGAATAATTCCTGCGCCAGGAGCCCAAAAACCAATACCATATTTATTTGAAACAGATTCTAAAAAGTCGAAAACCTCATTACTCGTTTCATTTGCTCTTTTTAAATCGGCTGCTGCACCTTGTTTTGCTTGTATTAAGTGATCGCAATGAACCGTAGTTGGCACTGCAACATTTTTTTTACCAGCTTGCATAAATTGCAATAATGCCATTTGCGCGGTTGCATCTTGACATGCAATGCGATCAGGAGCAAAATCTACATAATCCTTACCCCTTGTGAATGCCTTAGTCGGCATACCATCCCAAAGGTGATTGTAAAGTATTTTCTCTGAAAGCGTTAAGGGTTTGCCCACAATGTCACGTGCTTTATCTACACGCTCGGCCATTTGAGCATACACTTTTTTAATCATATCTATATCGAAAGCCATAGTACTTATATTTTTTTGGTTTGAAGGGAATCTGGTATAGCTAATATGCTTTTTTCAGATTCATGCAAAAGTAAGAAAAATCAATATGCTTTAAAAATAAATCAATCCTATACTAAATTTACTGCGTATTATTCAATAAAATGAATTTTGAACATGGGATAATTGTTAATTTCATAATTTTGATATATTAATTTTATGAAATTAACAATAAAGATTCGTTACTAAGTTGAGAAAAATAGGTGTAAGTATCTTTATTTGTAGTTGTAAAACGCAAATGAGCCTATAGATTAGTACAAACTTCTAATAATCTCTTCGATAGAAAGTCCTTCGGCTTCGGCTTTGTAATTTTTAATAAGACGGTGGCGTAAAATTCCAATGGCTACTTTTTGCACATCCTCAATATCTGGTGAGAACTTCCCGTGTAATGCAGCATTGGCTTTGGCTCCTAGGATTAAGTTTTGTGAAGCTCGAGGCCCTGCCCCCCAATCTATGTAGTTTTTAATTATTTCTGGTGCGGCTTGACTCTTAGGTCTTGTTTTACCCACTAAAGTAACTGCATATTCCACCACATTATCTGCTACAGGAATTTTTCTTATAAGTTGTTGAAAATCTATAATTTCCTGTGGGGAAAACAAAGCATTTACTTGTTGTGATGTTCCTCCTGTCGTTGTTTTTACGACTTCCACTTCTTCGGCAAAGGTAGGGTAATCTAAATTTATGGCTACCATAAAGCGGTCCAATTGTGCTTCGGGCAATGGGTAGGTTCCTTCTTGTTCAATAGGATTTTGCGTAGCTAATACAAAATATGGTAAATCTAACTTGTAATGAGATCCTGCAATTGTAACAGCGCGTTCCTGCATTGCTTCTAATAAAGCTGCTTGTGTTTTGGGAGGAGTTCGGTTAATTTCATCTGCCAAAATAATGTTAGAGAAAATGGGACCTTTAATAAATTTAAATGTTCTATTTTCATCTAAGATTTCTGAACCTAATATATCACTAGGCATTAAATCTGGCGTAAACTGAATTCGCTTAAATTGCAATCCAAGCGCTTGTGCAACAGTATTTACAAGTAGTGTTTTTGCTAGACCGGGTACTCCAATTAGTAATGCATGACCGCCTGAAAAAACAGATAATAATACCTGTTCTACAACTTCATCCTGTCCTACGATTACTTTTTTAATCTCTAGCCTTAAGGCATTATATTTTTTTACGAGTTGCTCTACTGCCGCTACGTCTCCCATAATTTATTTTAGTTACTTGTTTTAACCCAGTCGCTCGAGAACTCACAATCTTGGTAGTCTTCGTTCACGCTTACATACGTTTGCTTAATTTGTTTGTTTTGCCATTCCTCTATGGCTCTAATTTGTTTTTCCTTTAATGCAAGTTCCTGTATGCGCTCGTAATCTTTTACATACTCTGCCGGATGCTCTTCGTACCGCTCTGTTACTGTGTATATTTTAAAGGTTGCTTTTCCTGTTCTATCTCTTTCAACAAATACTTTAGACACTTCGTCTTGAACCAAGTTGTATACTTTGGCGCTCAGGTCTGGATCCATTTTTGTAAGGTCGAACTTGGTATCGAAAGTAACAGGGTTTACTAACTGCCCTCCATTATTACGTGTTTCTTTTTCTTCGGAATAAAGACGTGCTGCTTCAGCAAATGGTATGGTCCCGTCTATTATACCTGCTCTTACTTTTTCAATTTTTTCTTTAGCCTTATCGATACTCCATTGTGGTACTTCAGGATAAATAAGGATATGGCGTACATCTACTTCTTGTCCTCTAATTTTATCTACTTTTAGAATATGATACCCAAATTGCGTTTCAAAAGGTTCGCTAATTTCACCTTCTAATAATGAGAATGCCTGGTCTTTAAATTCTTTTACGTATTGGGAGTTTCTTTTTACACCTTCAATTAAGCCACCACGCGTTTTAGATCCATCTTCAGAATATAAACCGGCTTTGGTTGCAAAACTCACACCGTTGTTTATAATATCTTCCCGCATTTGATTGAGCCTATCGATAGCTGTTTGCTTTGCGTCTTTTGTAATTTCCGGTTCTACTACTATTTGTGCAACTTCTACTTCTGCACTAAAGACTGGTCGCTCATCTTCTGGTATTGCGAAGAAGAACTCACGTACCTCTTCCGGGGTGATTTCAACATTTTCTACCACCTTTGCCTGCATTCGGCCTGCAAGTTTCAAGTTTTTTCGGGCATCGAAAAGTTCACTTCGCAGTTCTGGAAGGCTATTTTTTCGGTAAAATTTAAGTAATTTTTCTTCCGAGCCTATTTCAGAAGTCATATACTGTAGCATTTGGTCTACCTCTGGATTTATCTCTCCATCACTAACAACAATACTATCCTGTACTGCTTGGTGTAAATAGAGTTTATCTTCCATAAGTTTCCCTAATAATTGGCATCTTGTAATATCGTCCACCGAAACGCCTTGTTGCTGAAACTCTAAATATCCCTTATCTATATCACTGTCTAAGACTACATAATCACCTACAACAGAAGCTACTCCTTCCACTTTATAGCGTGAAAAAGGTTTTTTTACCGTGTCGTTTTGTACTTCGGGGGTTTTGGTGGTTACTTCTGTAACATCAATGTCCTGCGCTTGGGCAAACAAAGAGGCGAAAAGCACTATAAATACCAGCATCTTATTCATCTTCGTAAATTTCAAAATTATTGTTTTTAATTGCATCTGTTGTAATATCTTTTTCTAATTTTTTTATTAAATCCAATTTTCGTTTGTTCAGAATAATTTGCTCAATAGTTGGTTTTACGTATAACAAAGGGGCTATATCACTAGGGTTTAGCCTATCTTCAATTTTCAGTAAATATACTCCTAATGAGTCTTGTAAGCGGATAAAATTGGATTTTTTTAACTTTTGTTCGTCTATGTTTTGCAAAACTGGTAACGCCATTTCTAATGCTTCGCGTTTTACCCAGGTACTATCGTTAAGATTAAAACTTTTGTACTGAATGCTTTCTTCCATTAAATCTTGCATGTCCTTTGCATTATAGCGTTCTAGTTTTTGAGAGGTTTGCGCTAGATTCGTGAAATCCTTGTTTATTTGAATGTATCGTACTTTAAATAACTGATCGTTAAGTTTAAAATTTTGATTGTTTGTTTCGTAAAAATTTTCAAGTTCATAATCCGAAACGGTACTGTCTAACTGTTTGTTAATGATTGTATTTTTATACGTCTCGGTATACAAATCACGTTTGTATTCTGCTATTAGTTTATTATAATTTTCTTGTTTACTTTCGGGGATATTGATGATGGCCTGGTCCATTAAAATTTGTTGCGTAGCCCATCTGTTAATGTAATTACTTACTAGTAAAGTACTATCCTCTTGCGATGTATTTTCAGAAATAAGCGCCGCAATATCTTCTTTATACAAATAACTATTGTTAACCCTGGCAATGGGGATGCGATTGTCTTTTTCCTTAAAATACTCGCAACTAGTAACAAGTATACATAAGCACAATATGTATGCTATGGTTTTCATTATTTATTTAAATCCTTTTTTATTCTTTTTAAGGTTTTCTTATTAACCGTTACTTTGTATTTCTCCCGAAGGCTTGTTATCCAATCTTCCTCTACTCTTACCTGATAATCACTCAAAACCCTCCCACGTACATCGTCTAAGTCCTTCTTCATTGGAGGTACTATGTCTAAAACATTCACTACGGTGTAAGTTGTTCCATTTACATAGGTTTGTGACACCCCTTTCTTTTTTATAAAACCGCTTGGTAATGCTTTATTTGAAAGTTCAAATTTACCGTATGTCACTATTGCGTTAACATCTGAATTATTATTAAGAGTATTTTTTATTTCTTCTGAACCTTTATCCTGTTCTAGCAGTTTACGTGCCTCATTCGCATACTCTTGGCTCGTAGCATTTACAATTGTGGCTTCTACTCGTTCTTCCCAACTATATTTATCTCTATTACTATTAAAATATTGCTGAAGACCAGTCGAATCGGCTTTAGCCTTATTCCAAATATTTATTTTCATTAAATCGAAAATGAGTAAACCATCACGATATTCATTTATAATGGCAGCATAGTCCTCATCTTCATTTTCTAAAGCAGTACGATAATACTCTTTTAGCGCATCTCTTTCAAACGTGTCATAATACCCTAGTAAGGCTTCATTAATACTGGTATACTTCATTCTTCGATTTTGTTTGGCAACGAGATACTCAGCAAAATCCTGATAGGTCTTAGTTTCATCTCCACCAATTGTAAAGAGTGTTTTATTTTCCTGACTGCTTATTGGCTTAAGGGTCCAGGTTCCTTGTAACAGCGAATCGTTTACGTAGCCTTCAAAGTACTCTAAGTACGAAGCGCCCTGCTTAAAGCCATACTTCTCTTTAATACTAGAATTAACTGCTGCTGTAACAATTTTTGAACGGTCTCCGTTTTTTACCTTTTTTTCTAATTGTTCTTTTTCATCTTCGAAACTAGCTTGCTCATTAATTTTGTCCAGGCGCGCAATATGCCATCCTACTTCACTTTTAAAGGGTTTTGTTACGTGACCTTCTTTGTTAATTTCAAATATTTTCTCTTCGAATAGTTTTGAGCGTAATTCTCCTTTCCCAAAAGGACGCAAACTTCCACCCATTGTTGCAGAACCTTTATCGTCTGAATATTGCTTGGCCAATTCCTCAAATTTTTCACCTTGTTGTAGTAACTGATAAATCTCATCAATGCGGTCCTTAGGATTAAATGTTCGTGTCTCATCTTCCTTATCGAAAACCATAATATGAGACACCGTGCGCTTTGGTTCTCGCTTACGTCTATCGTTAACTTTTAAAATGTGATATCCAAACTGGGTTCTTACAATCTCGGAAACAGCTCCTACCTTAGTGCTATATGCTGCAGTTTCGAAAGGGTATACCATAGAAAACACAGTAAAATACCCTAAGTTTCCAGCCGTTTTATCGGCATTTGGCTCTTCCGAATTTTCTTTAACTAAGGTTTCAAAATCTTCACCCGCGATGGCGCGTTGGCGTAGTTTTTCAATTTTCTGATAGGCTTTTAAAGTATCGGCTGGGCTATCCGTATATTTAGAACGTATAAGAATATGGTTGGCATTAATTTCTTCAAGACTTCGGTCGTAGGCTTCCTTTGCCAAGTCTTTTGTTGCATTGTCTTCATATATATAAAAGCGGGAAAGTTGTTCTTGGTAATCGCCCAATTCTTTTTTGTAAACTTTATTCTCATGTAACTTTTGAGCATACGCCTCTGTAACTTTTAATTTATAATCTATAAAAAGATCTAAATAACCATCTACAGTTTTCTGGTTTTCATCCTGAACCAAATCCAGATTCTTTTTGTAAACCCTTTTAAATTCTTTAGCATAAACTGGCGCTCCATCTATGGTTAATAAAATATCCTTTTTTTTCTGGCCGAAAAGCACCGAGGACACTAAAAATAACGAAACGAATACAAAGGAAAACTTCTTCATAGGTATAAAACTTTTTTTCTGAAATGTGTGCAAAAATAACAAATTATAGTGCTTTAAAAGGTTATTTTGTTAAACGTTTTACAATCTGAAATAGTACACTTGTAAACAACCGAAATTTCAAAAATTTGTATCTTGTTCTACCAGTAAGTTCTGTATAATTTATAATACCGAACGAGCACTCAATAAAACCAAGAATCTAAGCCGAATTATGGAACGTATAAAACTTCTTTGGGATTTTAGAGGCCCTAATGCCCAGCCAATTGCCAAGCATCACGTGGTTCATTTAAAAGAATTTGTCGAAGCCGAAGGCTTGCAAAACACGCTATGCGATACTCAAAAGGTCACAGAAATGTACTGGATCGCCTATTTAGTGGTAGAAAAAAACCATATGAACGACCTGCGTGAGCGCCTAAAACCCAACCGCGGACAACTATATACTGAATAAAAAACTTTTTAAAGACGTATTTGCATACAACCACCACTCCAATACTGAAATGCCAAAGTGTATAAGCACCAATGCTACGCTTTATTCTGAAAAAGCACAAGTATTAGGAAGTCATACCTTAAATGCTCACCACATTTGGAACGCAAGAATTTTAGAAACCAAAACCGAATTTGGCGTTTGGCAAGAACATTCACTTGAAGATGCAGTAATTTTAGATCAAACCAACATTGAGACTTCTATGGCTATTATAGCTCAAAAAGAATTACAAAGCGTATTTAAGTATACCAATTCTAAAGGAAGCCCATTTCAGAATAAAATTCAAGATACTCTGTTTCATATTATAAACCATAGTACCTATCACAGAGGCCAGCTCATGAGCGAATTGAAACAACTAGGCTACACCCCTATTGCAACCCATTATATTGTTTATAAACAGGGATTACCGCGAATAATTAGGAGCTTCCTTCGTAATAGTAACGTCGTGAGGATGGCTCTCATGAATTCCTGAAGCTGTAATTTTTACAAACTTCCCGGTAGCTTTTAAGGTTTCAATATCCTTACTTCCGCAATACCCCATTCCAGCTCTTAACCCGCCAATAAACTGCGTCATACTTTCTAGCAATTCACCTTTGTAAGGAACGCGTCCTACGATGCCTTCTGGAACTAATTTTTTAATATCGTCTTCTACATCCTGGAAATAGCGATCTTTAGAGCCTTTTTTCATTGCCTCAACACTTCCCATTCCACGGTAGCTTTTAAACTTTCTTCCTTCGTAAATAATGGTTTCTCCAGGAGATTCTTTGGTTCCAGCCAATAAAGATCCTAACATAACACTGTCTGCACCTGCGGCAATTGCTTTAGGAATATCTCCTGTGTATCGAATTCCACCATCTGCAATTACAGGAACACCTGAACCTTTAATGGCTGCAGCCACTTCCAATACTGCACTAAACTGCGGAAAACCAACACCAGCAACCACTCTGGTTGTACAAATAGACCCTGGGCCAATTCCTACTTTAACAGCATCGGCACCTGCATCTACCAAATATTGGGCTGCTTCTGGCGTAGCAATATTACCAACTACAACGTCCAGTTCTGGAAATTTCTTTTTTACTTCTTTCAAAACCGTAACTACTCCTTTAGTATGTCCGTGCGCAGTATCTATAATTACCGCATCTACTTGTGCGTTTACTAACGCTTCGGCACGTTCTACAGCATCTGCGGTAACACCTAAAGCAGCGGCAACACGTAATCTACCGAAGTTATCTTTATTGGCTATTGGTTTTTGAGTGAGTTTTGTAATATCTCGGAATGTAATTAATCCTAATAATGTTCCATCATCTTCAACCACCGGCAGTTTTTCAATTTTATTTTGCTGAAGAATAATTTCCGCTTCTTTTAACGATGTTCCTTCGGCTACTGTAACTAAATTTTCAGTAGTCATAATATCACTCAACTTGCGATCGTAATCCTTTTCAAATCGAAGGTCACGATTGGTTACTATCCCAATTAATTTTCCTGCATCATCTACAATAGGTATTCCTCCAATGCTATATTCGCGCATAGTTTTTTGTGCATCCCCAACATTGTTATCCTTCTTTAAAGTAACAGGATCCTGAATCATTCCGCTTTCGGCACGCTTTACTTTACGAACTTCGGCAGCCTGTTGCTTAATAGTCATGTTTTTGTGTAACACCCCTATTCCACCTTCACGGGCAATAGCAATTGCCATAGCGCTTTCGGTCACCGTATCCATTGCGGCAGAAACGATGGGTACATTGAGCGTAATATTTCTTGAAAACTTGGTTTTAATGGAGACTTCTCTGGGTAGTACTTCGGAAAAGGCAGGTACTAAAAGTACATCATCGTATGTTAAACCTTCGCCTAGAATTTTGTTTTCGTGTGCAGTCATCGCAATTAAATTTACTTCCGAAGAATACGGAATAGTGTTACTGTTTAATTGCGTGCAAAGATACTCTATTTAATTATGAATATCGAACTATGAATTCAGAAATACATATATTCAAATCAATTAAGTTACTTCTATTTTAAATCAATCTAAATACAAATTCCATCTATCCAACCATTTATATTGGTTCTAAAGTGTCTTCGCCGTATCTTTAAATAGAATTTTAAATAAAATAGTATGGCTATTAGACTTGCGAGTAACTGTATAAACTGTGATAATTTAATGGAAGGCGATGTTTGCGCTATTCACAAAGTGATGGTAAATGACCATTATACATGCGACAGTTTTGAAATGAAGTCACACCTTAAAGACGACCGAAATTGTGTTACGTGTGTGAGATATAATGAACCTGATTGTGCCAACCCTACTAAAGCAGCTCCAGGAATGTTGTGTGCAGCATGGGCCCCGCAACGGGCAGATGCATAAAATATATGTATAATACCCTTTCAGTTTGGCTTATAAACTGAAAATTATAAAGGAGACCCAAGCAGAACACTTTACTGCCTGGGTCTTTTTTTATCCTATCTCAAAATTAAAACGCTCTCTTAAAACACGTTACCAGTATAAGTAATAACGGTTTTTTGTACTTCTAACAATGAAAAGTAAAAAAAAACGAAATAACGTAATTTAGAATGTTAATTTTAAATAACTGTAATACAGTATTTTACCTCTTTTTTTATTTAGAATAAGTCTTAATTAAGTCGTTTGAACCATTTTATTGTTATTTAGAATAAATAAAAATAACTAATTTTGTGCCCTCACAATAACTAGAGAGATGCGCAGAGTTTTTATATATATTTTTCTATTAACAGGTACACTTGTTTTTGCACAGCTACCGCAAAAAAAAGATTCAATTTCACCTGAAAAATTAGATGAAGTGGTTGTGACTGGCCAAATAAACCCACAATCTGTTTCAAAATCTGTCGTAGAGGTTAAAGTAATTTCCAGAAAAGATATTGAAAGGCAAGCAGGAAATACACTTGCAGATCTATTAAATACTACACTTAACCTAAACATTACTCCTAACACTGCTACAGGAAAAAGTGGAGTAAGTCTTTTTGGATTAGATAGTCAATATTTTAAAGTTCTTATCGATAATATTCCTATTATTAACGAAGAAGGTGTGGGGAACAACACAGACTTAACCCTCATAAACCTGGACGATATTGAACGTATTGAAATCGTTGAAGGCGCTATGGGCGTACAATACGGCTCGAATGCAGTTTCAGGAATTATAAATATTATAACAAAAAAGTCCTCACGCAACGATTGGGATATCACTGCCTATGTTCAGGAAGAAACCGTGGGCGATGAATATGAATGGTTTGATAAAGGTCGTCATATCCAATCGTTGAAAGTGGGGCACAATTTTTCTGAAAGCGTCTATGCCAATGTTGTTTATACCCGTAACGACTTTGCTGGTTTCTTTAACGACCGACAAGGAGAAAATTACGATGTTAATGATGGATTGCGAGGTCACGAATGGTTACCGAAAGTACAGCAAAACACAAAAGCCCTGCTTTCTTATAATAAAGAAAAATTCAACCTGTTTTATCGTTTCGATTATTTAAATGAACGCATAGAGCGTTATAATGAAACTGTAGATCCGAATGAAAATCCTGCGACAGCAACTACAAACCCGTCTGCATTGGATGAAATTTATACTAACAATCGTCTGTACCACCATCTAAACAGCACAGGAACTATTTTTAACAAAATTGGATACAACGTTTCTGTTTCATACCAAGAACAAACTAAAGATCTAGAGCGCTATACCTACCGCATTAGAAGTGAGCAAAAAGAAAATGTGGAAGCAGGCGAATACCAAAGCCGAAGCGCATTTTTCTCCCGCGGAACCTTCAGCAATATCATTAATACAGCTAAAGCAAATTTACAAGTGGGGTATGAACTTACTAACGAGCAAGGTTCAGGATCGTCACTAGCCATTGTTATTGGTCCGGAAAGTGATGAAGTAACTCAAAAACTTAATAACTACGATTTCTTTGCTGCTTCAGAAATACAACTTACCAACCGTTTTTCATTACGCCCTGGTTTTAGAGCGTCCTTCAGTAATTTATTCGACACACAATACATAGGTTCTTTGAGCGCCAAGCAAACGCTGGGTGACGATTGGGAATTACGCGCCATCTTAGGTTCTGCCAACCGAACGCCTAATTACAACGAGTTGTACACCTTTTTTGTAGACGTAAACCACAACGTACAAGGAAATCCGGAACTAAAGCCAGAGCAAGGATATTCGGCATTTTTACATATTAAAAAGAAAAGCTCTTTAGCAGCAGGTTCTATTAGGTTAAAAAACAAACTTAGCTTCAACTATTTAGGATTACAAGACAGAATAGAATTGATTGTAGTAAATCAAACCCCGTTGGCATTTCAGTACAGCAATATAGATAGTTTCAGGGCTGCTGGTCTGTTTTCTGAAAATGAAATCTACTATAAAAACTTTAAAGGTCAGTTAGGTGCTTCAGTACAGGGAATTTCAAAAGTATTGGACAGCAACACACAAAGTAATGACGATTTTCTATTCAACTTACAACTTAATTCGAATCTGGCCTATACAGTTCCTGAATGGAATACTACATTTTCAGTTTTCTTTAAGTATATAGGCGAACAGCAACAATTTGTAGAAAAAACAAATGCCGAAGGCAACCAGGAATTTGTACAAGGCGAAACCGATGCTTATAGCTGGACAGATGCTACCATCAATAAATCATTTTTTGATGGAGCGTTTATCACCACCTTAGGAGCTCGCAATCTTTTCGATGTAACCGAAGTAAATACCACAGCTTTTGAAGGAGGCACCCACAATGGTCCGCCTACACAAATTCCATTAGGCTACGGTCGCTCCTACTTTTTAAAATTAACATACAACCTAACATTCTAATTATGCAATTTTTAAAAAACCTTAACCCCACCTTTCTTTTTATTGTACTAACTGCGCTATTTAGTTCTTGTAGTGACGATGAGAGTACTACAGCAACAAGCGACCCGTTTGTAGTAGCTTTTGAAAATCTTTCTGCTAATTTAAGTGAGATTGAATCTAGCCAGGAAATAAACTTGGTATATTCTGAAACTACTAGTGAGCCAGGAAGTATTACACTTTTAGTGGAAGCAACTAATGCGGTGTATGGCGAAGATTTTACGACAAACCCAGTCGCCGTGGCAAATAATATTACCCTTTCACTTGAGCAAAGTGAAAATGGAACCAGTTTTACGTTCAATAAGTTAGCTGAAGTATTTGATGAAACGGTTGAAATTAAATTTAGTATCGTTTCCATAGACTATCCAAACGCGCAACTTCAGGGAAATACTACTTTTGCGCTCAATAGTTCGGCATCTTTAGGGCGTGGTTTTGAACCTACTGTAGGGGGTGCTAATCAACCGAATCAGGTGTATATCGATTTAAGTACCGAAGAGCAAACAGCCATACAAAGAGACACCTGGGATTTAAGCTTTTACGGCGGAAATGATTTTCGCGTAGGAATTAATGGTTCTATTTATATGGCAGCGGCTCCATTAGAAAGTACAAATATTGATGCTGTAACAGAAGCAGACGTTACAGATCTTCAAGATCTAGTAGCAGTTGGTACTTTCGATCCTTTAAATGAAGCTTACATAGACAACCCAAATGGCGATATCACGAAAACTGCCATTGCAGCCATTAGTGAAACTGAAACCAACAATAAAGTCTATTTAGTAAACCTTGGGTATGAAGTGGGAACCGAAAGTCCCGCTCCAGGGAGTGTTGCGGTAGCTGGGGAAGCTAGAGGATGGAAAAAAATTCGCGTGTTGCGTCAAGAAGACGCATACTTGTTACAGTATGCAGATTTGAACGCTACGACACATCAGGAAATTGTTATTCAGAAAAATACTAATTACAATTTTACATTCTTCAGTTTTGATTCAAACAGCACATTGCAAGTAGAGCCAGAAGCCGAAAACTGGGATATCAACTTTACAGTATTCACTAATGTTTTAGACGGAGCAGGTTCTTACGGATTTAGCGATGGTGTATTACACAACCGCAAAGGTGGCGTTACAGTTTATTCGGTAGATACAAATGCTATTGCGTATGACGATTTTCAACTAAGCAATGTAAATAATTCGAACTTTCAACAAGACCAGCGTGCTATTGGTAGTTCTTGGCGGGATGTAATTAATGACGATAAAACATTAATCGATACCATTTTTTACATCATAAAAGATGCTAATGGGACTATTTATAAACTAAAATTCACTGCCTTATTAAGTGACAGCGGTGAGCGTGGTTTTCCAGAATTTAAATACAACTTATTACAATAATAAAAACTCTAAAATTTCAGAAAAAAAATGAAAAAGTTATTACTTTCGGCTATCGTTTTAGCTACTACTATTGCAACTGCACAGGAGACTGTAAATATCTCTATGGGCGCAGGATACGAGAACGAGGTGTATGTTAACCTTGAAGACCTAACTGAAAATACTTACGAAGCTGCAAGCTGGGACATTGCCTTTTTACGTAATGATCCACAAAATATTGGAATTCGTGTAAATGATGGTATTGGAATTCAGGTCTTTGAAGCAGCTACTACTCCAGAAGATTTTTACACTATAGATATTGCTAATGAAGCTACCTGGACACCACTATACAACGACGATACAAATTGGGACAACGGTGCTTTTATGCAAGGGTCTGCAGGTTTTGGCTGGGGAGAATACAACCCAGTAAATCACCATGTAGAAGGAACTATTGTTTTTGTACTTAAATATGCAGATGGAACGTATGTGAAGTTTATTAATGAAGATTATTTTGGTGCGTACACTTTTAAATATGCAACCTGGAATGGTACAGACTGGGTAGGTGAAGCCACCGAAACTGTAGACAATACAAGCAATCCAAACAACCGCTACAACTACTACTCTATTCAGAATAATGAAGAGGTAGTTGCAGAGCCAGCCGTAGACAACTGGGACTTTGTATTTACTAAATATACCACATTTTTAGACCCTCCAGGAGCATTTTATAGTGTAACAGGTGTGTTGCACAATCCAACAGTTACCGTTGCACAAAACGAAGAACCAACTGGAGCTGGGGATCCGGATAACCAAATGTATCTTGAAGAAATTAACACTATTGGGTACGACTGGAAATCTTTTAATGGTTCCGATTATGATGTAAACAGTGATATGGCATATTACATAAAACGTGCAGACAATAGCGTGTACAGACTAGTTTTTACGGAGTTTGAAGGAACTTCTACTGGAAACTTAACATTTGTATATGAAAACGTGTCGGAACAGCTAGGTTTTGAAACTGTTTCTGAAAACAGCTCTTTTGGAATGTTTCCTAACCCAACTGCAAATGGTCAAGTAACATTAGTGTATGATACTGCAACAACTTCAGGAAAAAACATTGTGGAAATCTACGCAATGAATGGAACACGCGTTTTCTCTCAAGAACTTACAAATCAAGGAGGTTTTTACAACAAAACAATAGACGTTTCTGCTTTGCAAACAGGTGTGTATGTGGTAAACTTCACTTCAGGAAGCAACAGTATTTCAAAAAAATTAATTGTAAAATAATTTAAAAATGAAAAAGATAATTCTCTCCATTTTTGTTTTGAGTCTTGCGATTTCAGCAACAGCTCAAAGCAAACAAAAGCAAGATGCAGACGCCATAAAAAAAATGTGTGGTTGTTATGAAGTAACCTTTAATTTTGCTGAAACATTTAACTATAGTAACGATTCGTTGTATAAGCCTTCAAAAACGAAAGTAGACAAAGGGTTAGAATGGGCACAATTGGTTACAGATGAAAAGGATAAAATCCAGATTCAGCATTTGTTACAAGTAGGAAATCCCGCTGAACCTATGATTATTAAGCACTGGCGTCAGGATTGGTTGTTCGAAAATACCAATCTCTATACGTATAATGCAGCTAATGAGTGGACCTATGTTCAAAAACCTAAAAAAGATGTAAAAGGACAATGGACACAAAAGGTTTATCAGGTAGATGACAGTCCGCGTTATGAAGGTTCGTCCTCCTGGGTACACGTAGATGGCAAAAGCTATTGGGAAAATACCACCCCTGCTCCATTACCAAGACGTGAATACACAAAAAGAAGCGATTATAACCTAACGATGCGTGGTAACCGACAAGAAATCACAGATTTTGGATGGGTACACGACCAGGATAACGATAAAATAATTCGTGAAAAAGGTAAAGAAGATGTTGTGCTAGCAAAAGAAAAAGGATTTAATACCTATAAAAAAGTAGCAGACAGCAAATGTGCTGCCGCAGCACAATGGTGGAAAGATAATGAAGCAAAATGGGCATTGGTCCGAACAAAATGGGACGAGGTATATGGTCGAAATCAGGACCTTGTGTTAGAAGAAAAAGTAAACAATAAAGTACTTTACAAATATCTTTTTGATGAAGGATACGAAGAAAAAGCTAAGGTTGATACTGTTATTGAATCTTTTGTAAAAAAATAATATGATGAAATTTTTTAAAAATATAGTTTCAATTGGGTTGCTTTTTGTAGCGCTGGTAGGAACTGCACAACAAAAAAATGTATTTCTGGACCGATCCTTTTGGAAAGGGAACCCAACATTAGAAACTGTACAACAAAAAATTTCTGAAGGTACTAATGCCACAGCGTTAAATGCAAATGCATTTGATGCTGTGGTATATGCTTTGCTTGAAAAAGCAGATGATGATGTTGTAAAACACCTCTTGTCCTTTGAAGGAAATCCAGTAGACAAGAAAACACACGACAGCCGTATTTATTTACACTGGGCTGCGTATGCTGGGCAAACTAACATTGTGAAATACCTCTTGGAAAAAGGTTCTTCTGTAACCGAATTGGACAGCCACGGCTATACCCCACTTGCTTTTGCTGCCAATGCGGGACAGAAAGACAAAGCGATTTACGAAACTTTTGAAAAATATGGGGTAACCCTAACTGAAGAAAAAACAGAACAAGGGGCCAACCTATTGTTGTTGATCGCTCCTTCCCTATCCAATGAAAAAGAATTAAACTTTTTTACCAGTAAAGGCTTTAAACTTGAAAGCGCAGATACTAATGGCAATGGAATTTTTAACTATGCTGCCAAAAAAGGAAATATCGAATTTCTTAAACTACTCGTAAAAAAAGAAGTGGATTACAAATCTTTGAATAAAGAAAACGGAAATGCATTCTTATTTGCTACTCAAGGTGGGCGTGGATATAGCAATCCGCTGGCTGTGTATGAATACTTAGAAAGCCTGGGGCTGGAGCCAAACATAATTACGAAAGATGGATATACACCTTTACATAGATTAGCTTACAGTAATACCGACCCAGCTATTTTTAATTTTTTCCTGAATGCTGGAGCCAATGTTAATCAGCAGGATGCGGATGGGAATACACCGTTTATTAACGCTGCTTCAGGTAACAAATTGGAAATAGTTCAATTACTCGCGTCGCGTGTGAAAAATATTAATGAGACTAATAAAAACGAACAAACCGCGTTAATGCTTGCAGTTAAAGGAAATAATGCTCAGGTAGTTTCATTTTTATTGGAAAAAGGAGGAAATGCTTCAGCTAAGGATAATAAAGGTAATACGTTAGCCTATTATTTAGTGGAATCTTTTAACGGACGAGACGTCGATACTTTTGATAAAAAACTTGTATTACTTAAGAAAAAAGGAGTGCAGTTTACTACAACACAAGCTGAAGGAAATAATCTATATCATTTAGCGGCAAAACAAAACAATTTGGAATTATTACAACGTCTTACAACGTTTGGTATTGATATTAACGCCAAAAATGAAGAAGGTCTTACGCCATTACATCTGGCAGCAATGAAAGCAGAAGACGACCAGATAATGAAATACCTTATTTCGCAAGGTGCAAATGCTAAAATCACAACCGATTTTGAAGAAACCGTATATGATTTAGCAACCGAAAATGAACAATTACAGAAAAAGAAAACACCTTTAAATTTTTTAAAATAATATGAAGAATTTATTTAAAATTATTCCAGTTCTTTTGCTAGCCGGAGTTCTGTTTACGGCGTTTACTTCAGCTAATTCAAAAGCAGTGAAATGCATGATCCAGATGACCAATTACACAGGCGAAGGGGCTTATGTTGTAGTTTCATTATTAAATCCAGAGGGTGCGTACGAAGAAACGCTTTATGTACAAGGAAAAGACAGCGAATGGTATAGCGAAATCTCTGAGTGGTGGAAATTTTACGGAAAACGCCGTCCTAACATAGACGCTATTTCTGGCGAAACCATTAGTGGTGGCGAGCGTACCGTTACCGTCTTAAAAATTCCTGAAGATAAAATCGATCAGGGATATTCTTTGCGGTTTGAAACTTCGGTAGAAGACCAAAATTATTATACAGACGATTTACAATTCCCACTTACTACTGAAAATTTAAAAAGCAAAAAAGAAGGAAAAGGCTGGATACGATACGTAAGGTTGCTAGCGAATTAATTATTAGATATGACTATTTCAATCTGGCGATATAGTCATTTAGTATTGGCTGTGGTGGCCTCCTTATTTTTAGTAGTAGCTTCTATTACAGGAGCAATTTTGGCAATAGAACCTATTTCGCATCAGGCTAAGGGATATGATGTTGCAAATTTAGATGAAGTTTCTTTAGCGACTACCATTACAGCACTACAAGATAATTTTGATGATGTTTTTTCGCTGGAAATTACACCTGCAAATTTTGTAAAAGCTTCGGTATTAACGGAAAATTTTGAAACCAAAGATGTCTTTATCGACCCTAGAACTGGCGAACCCCTAGCCGAAGTTGCCGAAAGACCCTTCATTTATAGTTTTGCCACTAATTTACATCGTTCACTATTTTTAAAAAGTGTCGGGCGAATTTTTGTAGGAATTATTTCCCTATTGCTAGTACTTATAGCCATTTCAGGAATGGTTCTATTACTGAAAAGACAAGGTGGCATACAACGTATTTTTTCGAAAGTTCAGAAAGAATATTTTGAAATGCGGTACCACGTAATTTTAAGCCGCTGGTTGTTTATACCCATTGTTATTGTTGCACTTACTGGAGTGTATCTCTCTGCTGAAAAGTTTGATTTGTTGCCCGATACTGTGCTTCAATTTGATGAAAGTCTTACTGCTGAAACTACTAAAACCTATCCTACATACTCCGAAATACCATTTTTTAAGGAAACTAAACTTTCAGCCATACGAAATGTAACCTTTCCATTTTCAGATGATCCTGAAGAGTATTTTCAAATTGCTCTTCAGAACAAGGAGATTAAAGTACATCAAAAAACCGGAGCGACTCTAAGTAGCGCCTCCTACCCTTTTATAGTACTAGCATCCAGATTAAGTTTCGAATTGCATACCGGGGAAGGAAATGTATGGTGGTCCATTATCTTAGGCATTACCAGCGTCTCCATATTATTTTTTATGTATTCTGGCTTCGTTATGACCCTTAAAAGAATAAAAAAAACCAAAACTATAAGAACGATGCCTAACAAAGACGAATGTGAGTTTATTATTTTGGTAGGATCAGAAACAGGGTCCACCTTTGGTTTTGCACAACGTTTTTACGAGGCGTTAACACAAGCAGGTAAAACAGTGCATTTAAGTGAATTAAATGCGTATTCTGTTTATAAAAAAGCAAGGCATATTATAGTATTTACAGCTACCTATGGTGAAGGAGATGCTACCACCAACGCCCGTAAATTTGAAGAGATTTTCCCAACGATCCAGCAACCTCACTCCATTAAATATGCTGTTGCAGGCTTTGGCTCATTAGAATACCCGGATTACTGTCAGTTTGCGATTAAAGTGAACGGACTTTTACAAGGTCGGGAAGGTTTTTCACCACTGTTACCTTTATATAAAATAAACAATGCAAATGAAATAGCTTTTAAAGATTGGGTTAAAAACTGGAGTGATACAATTGGAGTTTCTCTTGCGTTGAAACTTTCAGAAACTAAAAAGAAAAAATTAAAATTTAGAGATTTTAAAGTTGTGGAGCGTACACAGTTAAATGTAGATGACACCTTCTTATTACACTTGAAGCCCGCAAAAAAAACCAAATTTACATCAGGAGATTTGTTGTCTATACTTCCCGAAGGTAGTGAGGTAGTGCGCCAGTATTCAATTGCTAAATATGATAAAACGATATTGTTAAGTATTAAAAAACATGAAAAAGGTCGGGTTTCTCCGTATTTATATGGCTTGGCAAATGGAGATATAGTTCGAGCAGCTGTGGAGGTAAATTCAACGTTTCATTTAAAAGAGAAAGTCCCAACGATATTAATTGCCAATGGTACTGGAATAGCACCTTTTTTAGGGATGATTCGAGAAAATAGAAACAGTATCATCAATTTATTCTGGGGAGGACGTACAAAGGAATCTTCCCATATTTACGAATCTATTCTTACTGAAGAACTTTCAGCAAATAAATATTTGAAAGTACATACGGCCAACTCAAGAGAAGGTAAAAAAGAGTATGTACAGGATTTAATTGCTTATAAAAAAGAGTTACTTATAACTACACTGAAAAATAATGGAACTATTATGATTTGTGGTTCTTTGGCTATGCAAAACGATGTGCTAGACACTATGGAAGTACTTTTAAAGTCTTCTAATTATAGCCTTGATGAGTTACAGCAAAATGGCCAATTATTTATGGATTGTTATTAAAACAAACCTTTAAGGTGTAAGCGAAACTTCCAGCTTATTCTTATACTTAAGCCTTGTTAAACCAGCCCATTGCAGAATACGTTTGGTGTCTTCTTCAGAAAGGTCGCCGTGAAGCCAGGTGTAAGAATCTAGTGGCATCTCCCCATCTTCTACAAATTCTATAAGTTCTTCCAGTTTATGGTCTTTCTTTTTAAGGGAATAACTGCCCCATTCTGAAACATTAAAATGTCCTTTTCCGTGTTCAATATGTTCATCCAACCAAAAAGAAATAGGTGCAATCTCAGCATACCAGGGATACTGTGTTTGATTACTATGGCAGTCGTAGCAGTTTGTTTTTAATAATTCGGCAACCTCAAGGCTGGGAGTTGTTTCCTTTTCAAATTCCATCACACTTTCATAACCACCATTATTTTTCTCGGGCCGTATAAATTGAATAAGGACTAAAGCTGCCAAAGCTAAAAGTAAAAAATAGCGTACAAATTTGTTCATAGGAATTGATTTTAGGTATGTAAATCTAATTATTTGTTAGAGAAAGTTCTAAATAATTTAACCGCTTCTTAGTGTTCGTATTTAAGATAATTAATTACTGCTTTTCTAATGTCGCCTGCCATCTCGTTTTCTGAAGGTTTGTAAACTTCTAGTACACCTTCATTTTCTGGTGTTAAAAAGGGAATGTCAAATCCTTTGAGTAAAAAATCACTTACCGCGGCGATATATGTTTTATCATCTTCAATTGGGTTACCATTATATAACCACGGGCCACTTATAGATTCCTTATTTACAGACATTCGATGTAGATAGGCTCCTGTTCCAGCGTGGGACACCCCATAATCCAATACTTCTTTAAGCAGACTTCCTTTTAATTTAATTTTGTAAACACTACCTCCAAAAGGTAATACTCTAAAGATATCCAGACTGGTTACATTTCCTTCTAACATATCGTCTAGCCTAAAAGAGCCTCCATTTACGAAAACTACATCTACTTCATCTTTATACGCATACGCCATGCCTTGCGTTATTAATTTACCTAGATTGGTTTGGGTGCTTCTGTTGGCAGTATCGGTACCATCCAACGGTATTTCGGCTTTAAAAATTATCTCGGAAGGATTTGCAATTACTTCCTTAATTTTTTCATCTAGAATACTATTCCATTTATCCACCACCGCTTTCACTTTAGGAGAGGATGCTATTTTGTCTGTAATGGGAACCAAATCTGATGCAATTTTAAGCTTTTTGTCTTTTAAATTATAGATAAACGTATGTACATACACTGTTTTTGCGTTGGCATCTGCCTTAACTATGTTAGTATTGTTTACGGGAACTAGCATATTGTTATGTTCGTGACCACCCATTAATAAAGGAACTTGGGGAAGTGCTTTGGCAACTTCCCTATCTTGTGCTAGCGTTAAATGCGTAAGTCCTAAAATAACAGCTGCTTTTTGTCCTTCTAAAGTAGCAACTGCGGTGTTTGCTTCAATTAAATAGTCACTATAATATACGTAATCTTGAGGGTTAGAATCTATGGTTACACTAAATAATCCCACGTTAAGGGCTACGGTATCTGCTTTTTTAATCTGAAAGGTATAGGTATCTGAAACTCTAGTTGAATCTCCATCTTTTACTGTATAAAAACTGATGGGCCCCGCTTCTGTCTGTTGAAACACATTGGCGCTTGTCCAGGCAAACTCAGATTCATTTAATCGGTTTTGAAGTTCCTCTGGTTTTAAATCGAATTCATGATTACCGAAAGTAACCAAATCTACTTCCATAGCATTCATTACATCTATCATGTGTTTTCCACGTAGGCGTTTCCCATCCACTTTAACGGTTCCCAACAAGGAAGGGTTTAAGAAATCGCCCGCCATTACCAAAAAAGTATTTGGGTTTAATGCTTTTATAGAATCCACCACATGTGCTACACGTGCCAGTCCACCATATTTTCCACCGCTTAAAGGAGCTATTTCGTATACATCGTTCATTTGAACAATTTTAAAGACAACCTTGGTGTCTTTTGTCTTTACTACCGGAGATGGAGTTTTACAACCATAGAACAGAAAAAAGAGAAGAGAAAAGAGAAAAGGGACATTGTATATCGCTTTCATAGAAAAGGTTTCAAATTTTGGATTAGCTTTCATCTTTAATTTCGTTAGTGATACTTTGTGAAAATTTTAGTAGCCTCATTGTGTGAACTTTCAAAAGACATTGGGTTAATATTGGTGTCTACCTTTTCGGCTGTAAAAAAACTGAGCATTTTCTCGGTTGGCATATTTCCTGTAAGGTCGTCTTTTGCCATTGGGCAACCTCCAAAACCTTGTATGGCACCATCAAACCTTCTACAACCCGATACATAAGCAGCTTGCACTTTTTCATGCCAGGCAGTAGGTGTGGTATGTAGATGTGCACCAAATTCAATTTCGGGATATTTTGGAATAAGATTTGAAAATAAATACTCAATAATTTCTGGGGTAGACGTACCAACGGTATCACTCAAAGATAAAATAGTCACGCCCATTCCTGCCAATTTCTCTGCCCACTCTCCTACTATTTCTACATTCCAGGGATCGCCATATGGGTTTCCAAAGCCCATGGAGAGATAGGTAACCACCTCTTTATTCTGAATTGCCGCCAATTCCAAAATCTCTTGTAAAATTTCAATAGATTGTGCAATGGTCTTATGTGTGTTCCGCATCTGAAAGTTTTCAGAAATAGAAAACGGATACCCTAAATATTGAATTTCAGGATGTGTTAAAGCAGCTTTGGCACCTCTTACATTAGCTACAATAGCAAGTAATTTACTTTCAGTATTAGATAAGTCTAATTGCGATAAAACCTTAGCAGTATCTGTCATTTGAGGAATTGCTTTAGGCGACACAAAGCTCCCAAAGTCAATAGTGTCAAAACCACATCGCAACAGCGATTGGATGTATTGCACCTTCATTTCGGTTGGAATCCAGTCTTTAATGCCTTGCATAGCATCACGTGGACATTCTATAATTTTTACTTTTTGCATTAACGTAAAGATAGTATTTGAAGGACGATTTACGAAGTGCGAAATACGATTTTCTGAAATAAAATAGAAGAAAAACATAACTTGGTTTTTCTTTAAGTTTGTCGGACGACTAAAGAATCTTTATAAAAATATAAATATCGCTATTCCAACAAAAACAATAATTTGTAGCCACTTTAATACTACTCCAACCTGCTTGTTACTTTTCAGATACTTAGAAATACTTCCTGCTAAAAGTGCGATGCTACTAAAAACTAAAAACGAAACCACCATGAAAACACCCCCTAGGATAAAAAACTGAAGCGCAGTCCCTTCAGAAGGATTCCAGAGAAATGCTGGAAAAAAAGCAATAAAAAAAAGCATCACTTTTGGATTTACCAGGTTCATAAAAACCCCAATTTTAAAGTAGTTCCAGTTAGATTTTTTCTGAGAGCTATCTGTTCCCAATTGTATAGAAGCATCTGCCCTAAAAATTTTATATGCCAAATACAGCAAATACGTCGCTCCAACACATTTTATAATAAAGAAGAGACTGGGAGAGGCAGTAATTAATGCCGAAATACCAAAAGCCAATAAAGCTGTATGTACAACACAACCGCTAATTAATCCTGCCGTTGTAGCTACGCCACTCTTACTGCCATGTGCTAACGATTGGGTGAGTACGTAAATATTATCTGGCCCAGGAGAAAAGGCAAGGACTACGGTAGCCAGGGAAAATGATAACAGTGCTTCTAACATTACTTTAATATCGTGAAAGCAGTGCTTTATTTATTTTTTTTATAAGCGCAGGTCCTTCATAAATAAAGCCTGTATAGAGCTGAACCAAACTGGCACCGGCATCAATTTTTTCAAGTGCATCATTTGCACTATGTATTCCTCCTACGCCAATAATTGGAAATGCCTTATTACTTTTTTCTGAAAGAAACCGAATTACTTCGGTGGAACGACTTGTTAAAGGTTTGCCGCTTAATCCGCCGGTTTCATTTTTATTTTCAGACTGTAAACCCTCTCGTGAAATAGTTGTATTGGTCGCTATTACCCCATCAATTTTTGTTTCAGCAACAATAGCGATTATGTCCATTAATTGCTCATTGGTTAAATCTGGTGCAATTTTCAGTAAAATAGGCTTGGGATTTACTTTTTTTGAATTTGCTGTTTTTAAGACTTTTAAAAGCTTTGTGAGTGGCTCCTTATCTTGTAAGGCTCTTAAATTTGGAGTGTTTGGAGAGCTTACGTTTACCACAAAATAATCTACATAGTCGAACAGTGCTTCAAAACAAATTATATAATCGTTTACCGCCTCTTCATTTGGTGTTACTTTGTTTTTCCCAATATTACCACCAATTAAAACGTGCCCTTTTTGTCCAGGTTTTGGATTCTTTTTTAGTCGCTCTGCAGCTTCAGCAACGCCACCATTATTAAAACCCATTCGGTTAATAATGGCATTATCTTCTTTTAAACGAAACAATCGTTTCTTCGGGTTACCATCTTGTGGTTTTGGGGTTACCGTACCAATTTCAATAAAACCGAAACCAAAATTTGCCAGCTCTTTGTATAACTTGGCATCTTTATCGAATCCTGCAGCCAATCCAACCGGATTTGGAAATGTTAAACCAAAAAGTTCTCGTTGTAATCTTTTATCCTCCTTTTTATAAATACTTCGGAACAAACCTGCAAAACCTAATTTATGAAGATTCCGAACCATTTTGAAAGTAAAGTAATGTACTTTTTCAGGATCTTTAGTAAATAATAAAGGGCGGAGTAGTGATTTGTACATACTAGCGAGTTAAGGTGCAAAAATAGTATTAAAATGAGTAAAAAGGTTCGGGTTATTCCGTTAATTTTGTGACATAACCGAACAAGCCATGATAGACAAACAACACTTAATTAATAGATTTATAAGCTACGTAACTGTAGATACCGAAAGTGATCCAGAAAGTAACACTACCCCTAGCACAGCAAAGCAATGGGATCTTGCCAACGCACTTGTGGAAGAGCTAAAAGCTATTGGATTGGAAGACGTCACCATAGACAAGAATGCCTATATTATGGCTACGTTACCTTCTAATATTGAGGAAGATGTTCCTGTAATTGGTTTTGTGTCTCATTTCGACACTACGCCAGATTTTACAGGCGCGAATGTGAAGCCTCAAATAATTGAAAATTATGATGGAGGCGATATTGTTTTAAATGAAGCTGAAAACATAGTGCTATCTCCTAAAGATTTTGACGATTTACTTCAATACAAAGGGCAAACATTAATAACCACAGACGGAACTACCCTTTTAGGAGCCGATGATAAAGCAGGTATTGCTGAAATAGTTTCGGCTATGGAATACTTAGTACAGCACCCAGAACTAAAACACGGGAAAATACGAGTTGGTTTCACTCCAGATGAAGAAATTGGTCGTGGTGCCCATAAATTTGATGTCGAAAAATTTGGAGCCGATTGGGCGTATACTATGGACGGTAGCCAAATAGGTGAATTAGAGTATGAAAATTTTAATGCTGCAGGCGCGGTAGTGACAGTAAAAGGTAAAATTGTTCACCCTGGATATGCAAAAGGCAAGATGGTAAACAGTATGTATATCGCTACCGATTACATCAATTCGTTACCAAGAATGGAAACGCCAGAGCATACAGAAGACAGACAGGGATTCTTTCACTTATATAGTATTGAAGGTGAAGTAGACAGCACTAAAATGCAATATATTATAAGAGATCACGATAAAGGTCATTTTGAAGCTAGAAAAGAGATGATGCAAAAATTAGCAGATGAGCTTAATGCACAATTTGAAAAAGAAGTAATTACTATTGAAATTACGAATCAATACTTCAATATGCGGGAAAAAATTGAACCTGTGATGCACATTGTAGCTATTGCCGAAGAAGCTATGAAAGATGCAGGTATTAAGCCTTTAATAAAGCCTATTAGAGGTGGGACCGATGGTTCTCAACTAAGCTTTATGGGGTTACCGTGTCCAAATATTTTTGCGGGCGGACATAATTTTCACGGGCGTTATGAGTATGTTCCCGTAGAAAGTATGCAAAAAGCAATTGAAGTGATTGTGAATATTGCACAATTGGTTGGCAAGAAAAAATAACCGTATAAGATAGGCATAAAAAAACCTCGCAACGTTTGTTGCGAGGTTTTTTAGTTATATAAGAAAATCTTATTTCTTTTCTAGTATAGTGCTGTTTTTGTTTTCGTTTAATTTAATGCTTAATTCCATAGAAAGAGCAGAACGTTCAAACTTCATTTTTCCAGCACCGGTTTCAATAATACAAGTCCCGTCATCGTTAAGATCGAGGATTTTACCATGCAATCCGCTTTTGGTAATTACCTTATCTCCGCGTTTAAGGTCTGCTGCAAACTTTTTCTCGTTCTTAGAACGTTTCATTTGCGGGCGTATCATAAATAGATACACAACCAAAAACATTAAGATGAGTGGGGCAAAACTCTGTAATGATTCCATAAATGGGTATTCTATTTATTATTTTCCGCTAAGTGGCGTACCTGCTGCAGCACCATCTTTAGGATTTACGAAAGCTTTGATTTGTAACGTTTCTTTACCAGCTTTTGTATTTGCAGTAATTGTAACTGTTTTACTAACTTGGTTCTTACCACTACCGTTAAACTTTACCAATAACTCCCCTGTTGCTCCAGGAGCAACCGCTTCTTTAGGATACGAAGGAACAGTACATCCACAGCTACTCTTAGCATCTACAATTACTAATGGAGCTTCTCCAGTGTTTGTAAATGTGAATATTGTTTCTACTGCGGTACCTTGCTCGATAGTTCCAAAATCATGAACAGTTTTATCAAACTGCATAACCGGTACTTTACCTGCGTTTACGTCTCTGTCTGCTGCTGCTGCAACGTTTTCTTCTTTTACTTTTTCTGAAGCGTCATCCTTACAAGAGGTGAAGATAAATGCTGAAAGTACAGCGATAATTAAAAATGATTTTTTCATAGTCTAAATTTATTTTAAATTTTCAAGGGTTAAAAATAACCATTTTTTGCATTTACTGCAAGCCACGGCCTATTTTATTTAAGGTCTTTTTTTCTGTGAATTCCTTAACAAGTTTGTCTAAAATTCCATTGATAAAAATACTGCTTTTGGGTGTGCTGTATTCTTTAGAAACTTCAAGGTATTCGTTAATGGTTACTCGCACTGGTATTGATGGGAAGTATAAAAATTCTGCAATTCCCATTTTTAAAATGGTAAAGTCAATTTCGGCAATACGTTCTTTGTCCCAATTTGGAGTTTTTCCGTCTATTTGTTCCGCTAGTTTTTCTTCGTTTAATATAACCTTTCGAAGTAACTGAATGGCATATTCCTTATCGTCTTCATTTTTGTAAAGCGCTGGTATCACTGCAGCACTATTCCCTTCTGAAATTTTACCCAACATTTTTACAATAGCTGTATTTACAATCGGGTAATCGTCTACCCACGTAAGGCGTCTGTCTTCAATATAGTCATATAGTTTTTCGTTGGGAGCAATTACTTCTTTATAGACTTTTACCAAAAAGGATTTATCTTCTTTAAAGGAAGTCTCTTTTTGCGAAAGATATTCGGTATACCATTCTTTAGAAGTTAAATCTTTAAAGAGTATGGCAATATACTCGTCGTCCTCTTTCCAGTAATTCAACTTTTTCTTTTTCAGAATTTCTTGAAGAAAAGAATTTTCGGCTAAAAGCCCAATTGCTTTATTATCGACAAACCGTCTACTCGGGTCTTTTTCTAAAGCCGTAGCCAAATGTTTTTGTTGTGATTTCAGTAAATATCCTTCGGCGTGGTCTTTTAATGCAACCATACTTTGCAACAGCAGCACGTAAAGATCGTGCATTTGCTCTATGCTATACCAAAGAAATTTTTCCTGCTTGTCCAGATCTGCATGTTGTGTCTGATTGTAAGCGTAAATAGATTGCAAAACTTTAACCCGAATATGTCTTCTTGTGAGCATAGATAGTAAAGAACTTTTATGTTATAAAAACAGCGCACAAAATTTAGTTGTTGTGCGCTGCAAAGATACTGTGTATTCTTATGCCGAAAAACTATTTTTCGTTCTTTCTAGCATCTATTCTAGACTGAGCAATATCGAAGGCTGCTTGGTGTGTTGTAACATCTTTTAATTCAGCATTTTTCAATATTTCCAACGTTGTATTGTAAATATTTTCGGTCTTACGGATTATTTCTTGCTTTCCGTAGTTCTCTAATTCGGCATATACATTTATAATTCCTCCAGCATTAATTAAGAAATCTGGCGCATACACAATTCCTCTTTCTTGTAGCATTTTACCATGTTTAAGCTCTTCGGCCAATTGGTTGTTTGCTGCTCCTGCTATTACTTTTGCCTTTAACTGATGTATAGTTTCGTCATTAATAGTTGCTCCAAGCGCACAAGGTGCATAAATGTCCATAGCTTCGGCATAGATATTTTTTCCACCGTAAATGTCTACGTTGTACTTATCTCTAACTTCCTCCAAACGCTCTTGGTTAATATCGGAGATATATACTTTGGCACCTTCGTTAGATAAGTGTTCTACCAGCGCTTCCCCTACATTTCCAATTCCCTGTACATATACTATTTTATCTTCTAAAAGATCACTTCCATAGGCATGCTTTGCAGCTGCTTTCATACCCATAAATACGCCGTAGGCAGTAATAGGCGACGGATTTCCAGCCCCTCCAATTTCTTCAGAGATTCCAGTTACGTATGGTGTTACTGTACGTACTAAATCCATATCGGCTGTGGTCATTCCCACATCTTCTGCTGTAATATATTTACCACTTAGTGAATGTACAAACTCACCAAAACGCTTCATAAGCTCTGGCGTTTTTTGTGTTTTGGCGTCTCCAATAATCACGGCTTTACCTCCACCAAGATTTAATCCGGTAATTGCACTTTTAAATGTCATACCACGGGAAAGACGCAAGGCATCGTTAAGTGCGTCCCACTCGCTGGTGTAGTTCCACATTCTGGTACCTCCCAGAGCAGGTCCTAGAACCGTGTTGTGAATTCCAATTATTGCTTTTAATCCTGTATCTTTGTCATTACAAAAAACAACTTGTTCGTGATTGTCAAAAGATAGTTGGCCAAAGACCGGAGCCATTTTTTTTAGGTCTTCTTTGTTTACTATATCAGTTACCATAAATATGTTCAATTTTTAAGATATCCTCAAAAAGGACGTGCAAAAATAGTCTTAAATTAATAATCCCGCAAAAAAATAGTTGTCAAAACATTTATTTGTTAATAAAAAATTTAGCCCTAAATGAAAGAATTACAGTACATTAATCGCTTTTTTATTAAATATAGAGGTAGATTATTAGTAGGGTTATTAGTGACAATCGTTGCGGCAGTTTTCAAATTGTTTGTTCCTATAATTATTGGAGACACTGTAAACGTGGTAGATGAATATATTAGAGGCGATATTACAGATCTTGCTTACGTAAAATCGCAGCTTATTACAAATATTTTGCTCATACTGGGTACTACCCTACTAGCAGCTTTATTCACTTTTATCATGCGACAAACTATTATTGTAGTATCTAGATATATTGAATTTGATTTAAAAAATGTAGTGTTCGAACAATATGAACGTTTGTCCCTAAGCTTCTATAAACAAAACCGAACGGGTGACCTCATGAACCGAATTAGCGAAGACGTAGGGAAAGTACGTATGTACGCAGGACCCGCCCTAATGTACAGTACCACTACTATTACGCTATTTATTGTGGTGCTTTCTTATATGTTTTACAAAGCGCCAATCCTTACGCTATATGTAATTGCTCCTTTACCAATTTTATCCTTTTTTATCTATAAATTAAGTAAAGCCATTCATAAACGTAGTACTATCGTACAGCAAGTACTTTCTAAACTTACCACCTTTGCGCAGGAGAGTTTCAGCGGAATATCTGTCATAAAAGCCTACGGAATAGAACCAAGAATTAATAACGGCTTTGTAGAACTTTCTGAAACGAGCCGCGATAAAAACATAGATTTGGCAAAAGTGCAAGCGCTCTTCTTTCCCTTAATGGTACTCTTAATTGGTGCTAGTAATTTAATGGTTATCTACATTGGTGGAAATCAATATATAGATGGTGAAATTGACTTCGGAACTATAGTTGAATTTTTAATCTATGTAAACATGCTCACTTGGCCTGTTGCCATTGTAGGATGGGTTTCTAGTATGGTGCAACAAGCCGAAGCGTCTCAAAAACGAATTAACGAATTTCTAAAAGAAGTTCCAGCTATTCAAAATACGGTATCCAAAACCGAAACCGTGGAAGGCACTATAGCATTTGAAAATCTTTCATTTACCTATCCAGATACAAACATTATAGCCTTAAAAAATATTTCCTTTTCAGTAAAAGCGGGAGAAACCCTTGCAATTGTTGGGAATACAGGAAGTGGTAAATCGACTATTCTGGAGCTTATCGGACGTTTATACGACGTGCAAGACGGAACCTTAAAAATAGACGGAATCCCAATTGCCGAAAGAAACTTAGACAACATACGGCAGGCCATTGGCTATGTCCCGCAAGATGCATTCCTGTTTAGCGATAGTATAAAAAACAATATAAAATTTGGAAAGGAAGAAGCTACGGACAAAGAAGTATTTGAGGCTGCCAAAAATGCCGCAGTACACAACAACATTGTAGGCTTCTCAAATGGGTACGATACCGTTTTGGGAGAACGTGGTATTTCCTTAAGCGGCGGACAAAAACAACGAGTGTCTATCGCCCGGGCTATTATAAAAGATCCAAAGATATTATTGTTTGACGATTGCCTTTCGGCCGTAGATACCGAAACTGAAGAAGAGATACTTCAAAACCTGAACAATATTTCAGATAAAAAAACCACTATAATTGTGAGCCACAGGGTGTCTTCAGCAAAAAATGCAGACACTATTATCGTATTAGAAGAGGGGGAGATCATTCAGCAAGGCACTCATTTACAACTCATAAACACAGAGGGTTACTATAAAGAATTATACAATAAACAACTTTCCGAAAAAGAAATATAGTCAACCATTTGGCTTATTTGGTTTTTTTCTTGATTTTTGATGCACGTATAAAAACAAATACAACTATGAGTGATACTTATTCGATGGAGAAAGAAGAAATTTACAGTAAAGTGATGCGCGCAGGTCGTCGCACGTACTTTTTTGACGTACGATCTACCAAAGCAGGAGATTACTACCTAACCATTACCGAAAGTAAAAAGTTTACCAATGACGATGGTTCTTTTCACTACAAAAAACACAAAATCTACTTGTATAAAGAAGATTTTTCAGAATTTAAAGACCATGTGAGCGAAATGATAGACTATATCATCGATGCAAAAGGCGAAGAAGTAATAAGCGATCGTCACCAAAGCGATTATAAAAAAGAGGATAATTTAGGTGGCCCACAAAGCGCTCCAGAAGCAGGAACCGTAGCAGACGAGCCAGCGCCAACCAACTTTACCGACATCGATTTTGACGACATATAATTGAAACTACATATTTAACAACAAACCGCCTTTTAATTAGAGGCGGTTTTTTTATTTTTACGATATGGGCGTTTCCCGTTTCTTTGCTGAAAATAGCAAGAAACAGGTCGTGCTTTCAGCTATATCCCCGATAACCATCGGGGGATGCCGCTTCAATCACTAACGCAAAAACATTCACCTTTACCAACTCATCTATGAAAAAACTACTTCAATTCTCCCTCTTCTGTCTTACTATTACTGCTGTAGCACAAGATTACAACGTAGATTTAGACTATTATTTACCTTCTAATGTAACCTACAACCAAAATATTCCTACACCTAAAAGTGTAATAGGTCACGAAGTTGGAGCATGGCATGTAACTCATGACAAATTAACCTATTATATGACTGCCCTAGCCGAGGCCAGCGACCGAATTACTTTAGAAAACAGAGGGACTACTTTTGAAGGGCGCCCCTTGTTGTTGCTTACTATCACTTCACCAGCAAATCATAACAATATGGAGAGTATTAGAAAAAACCACGTAGCCTTAACCGAAAGTGGTAGTGGCGCGCTGGATACCAGCAATATGCCCATTGTAGTATACCAAGGGTTTTCCATTCACGGAAACGAACCCAGTGGTTCCAATGCAGCCCTTGCAGTAGCTTATTATCTTGCTGCAGCACAAGGTCCTAAGATTGACGAACTACTTACAAATACCGTAATTTTATTTGACCCATCATTAAATCCGGACGGACTCCAGCGTTTCTCTTATTGGGCAAACATGCATAAAAGTGTAAATGTAAATCCAGACCCATACGATCGTGAATACGACGAAGTATGGCCCGGCGGACGAACAAACCATTATTGGTTCGATATGAACCGTGACTGGCTTCCTGTACAATTGCCCGAAAGTCGTGCCCGTATTGCATCGTTTCACCATTGGTATCCAAACATTTTAACAGACCACCACGAAATGGGAACAAACTCTAGTTTCTTTTTTCAGCCTGGAATTCCGTCACGTACACATCCCTTAACACCTAAATTAAATCAAGAACTCACAGGTAAGATTGGGAACTACCACGCTAAAGCATTAGATAAAATAGGCAGCTTTTACTATACCGAAGAAAATTTTGACGATTTCTACTACGGAAAAGGAAGTACATTCCCAGACATTAACGGTGGGATAGGGATTCTGTTTGAGCAAGCCTCCTCACGTGGGCATGCGCAAGAAAGCGATAATGGTATTTTAACCTTTCCGTTTACGGTGCGTAACCAATTTACAGCGGCACTTTCTACTTTGGAAGCTGCGGTTGAAATGCGAAAAGAAATTCTAGACTACCAGCGCTCTTTTTACAACAATGCACGTAGCGAAGTTACTAACGGTGCCATTGTCTTTGGAGATGAAAAAGATGCTGGAAAGACCTACGAATTGGCTCAAATATTACAACGCCACAAAATAAAATTCCACGAAGTAAAAAATGATTTTACCAAAGATGGGAAAAACTATAAAAAAGGCTTCAGTTATATAATTCCGAAGAACCAGAAACAATCGCGCCTTGTAAAAGCAATGTTCGAAAAACGAACCACCTTCCAAGATAGTTTATTCTACGATGTTTCTGCCTGGTCATTTCCCTTAGCTTTCAATTTAGATTATTCTGAAGAAGTAGCGATAAGTCAAGCGGGTACCGAAGTAAACAATTTAAAAATGAATACGCCTGCCACTCCTACAATGTCTAATTATGGATATTTACTAGAGTGGCACGAATACTACAGCCCAAAAGCACTTAACCTTATTCTAAAAGAAGGATTACGGGCCAAAGTTGGGATGACTCCTTTCAGTTTAGAAAATATAGAATACGATTATGGAACCGTATTAATTCCAGTACAAAACCAAAAGCTACAAGGAACTGAATTGAATCAGTTTTTGGCCAGTGTAAGCAAAAAAACGGGGGTAAAAATAACAGGCGTACAAACAGGGTTAACCAGAGGAATTGACCTAGGAAGTGGCCAGTTTAGAGCTATTGAAATACCTAAAGTTGGACTTTTAGTGGGCGAAGGTATAAATCCGAGTGATGCCGGCGAAATCTGGCATTTGTTCGATACGCGCTACGATATGCTTATAACCAAACTTGATACCAAGAACTTTGGACGTATGGATTTAAGCAAATACACCGATATTATTTTACCAGCCACCTGGGGTGGTGCTTTAGATAAAAACGATACCGAAAAACTAAAGGATTGGGTACGCGCTGGAGGAACACTTATAGGATTTAGAAATGCTGGACGTTATTTAAATAGTAACGAATTATTAAAAATGGAATTCAAAAAGAAGCAAGACACTGCAAAAGCCATTACATTTGAGCAACGCCGTGATTATTTTGGTGCACAAGTTATTGGTGGTGCTATTTTTGAAACAAAACTAGACCGCTCCCACCCTATTGCATTTGGTTATAAAAACAATACATTACCCATGTTTAGAAACACAACTTTATTTGTAGAAGCAGATGAGAATAGTTATAACAATCCCATACAGTATACAGCGTCTCCTTTATTGGCAGGTTATATTTCCAAGCCAAATCTTGAAGAGTTAAAAAACACCGTTCCATTTAAAACAGGCAGTTATGGCCGTGGAAACGTTATTTATTTTACAGACAATACAAACTTCAGAGCCTTTTGGTATGGAACCAATAAATTGTTAATGAATGCTATTTTCTTTGGGGATGAAATGTAGCTATTAGTTGATAGGACGCTTCGCTGGTAGCGGGGAGTTTAGAGAAAAATTAAAATAATGAAACCGTCTCCTTGAGGGGACTTTAGGGATGTTCCTATCCTAATATATAATCTATTAAAGTAGTTGACAACCGCAGTAATCATTTTAAACTGGAACGGAAAAGCACTCTTAGAGCAGTTCCTGCCTTCTGTAGTACGTTATTCTCAAAACGCTACGGTATATGTAGCAGATAATGCTTCTACAGACGATTCTATTGCGTATGTTTCGGCAAATTTCCCTACGGTTCAACTTATTAGAAATACGGAGAATGGCGGGTATGCAAAAGGGTATAATGATGCGCTCGCTCAACTTTCAGAAGAGATTTTTGTACTGCTGAATAGCGATGTAGAAGTAACCGAAAACTGGCTTCAACCCGTACTTTCAGAATTCAAAAAAGATGAAAATTTAGTAGCCGCACAACCAAAAATTTTAGATTACAAAGACAAATCGAAGTTTGAATATGCAGGTGCTGCTGGCGGATTTATAGATAAACTAGGTTACCCATATTGTCGTGGCCGTATTTTTAGCACATTAGAAGAAGATACAAACCAATACAACGATGTACAACCTATTTTTTGGGCCTCGGGAGCGTGTTTGTTTGTAACAAGTCACGCATTTAAACAAGTTGATGGTTTTGATGAGGATTTCTTTGCGCATCAGGAAGAAATTGATTTGTGTTGGCGTATGCAAAGCTTGGGTGGTGTTATAAAATATGTAGGAACTTCTGCTGTGTATCACGTTGGCGGCGCTACGCTAGGGGCTGCGAATCCGCAAAAAACGTTTTATAATTTCCGAAACACATTATTGGCTTTGGTTAAAAATGTAAAAGGTAGTCACGTTTGGTGGCGAATCTTTCAGCGAATGCTATGGGATGGTGTTGCAGGATTCCAATTTATATTACAGGGGAAATTTTCACACTTTTTTGCTATTTTTAGGGCACATTTCAGTTTTTATGGACTGTTGCCTAAATTTCTTCAGAAACGTAAAAAATGGGCATCCAATTATAAGTATTATAAAGTTTCATCTATTGTATGGCAGTATTTCTTCCGAAGCAAAAAAAAGTATACAGACCTCGAGTAGATTTTACTTAAAGTATTGTTAATCGTACTAGTGGTCGTGTTTCGTTTTATAATTTTGGCATAGAAATGGATTGGTAAAATCAATTCAAAAATGAAAAAATAAACAACTAAAAATAAATCAAAAATGAAAAAATTAATTTTGCTTACCCTTTGTTCTGGGTTATTGTTTACTTCTTGTGTTGGTAAAAAGAAATATACCGAACTTGAAGCAAAACAACAAAAGACACAAGATTTATTAAATACAGCAACTGTTAAGTTGAACGACTGTTTAGAAGAGCGCTCTGGATTAAGAGCTCAAAACGAAAGCTTAAAAAGCCAAGTTGCTTCGTTAAATGCAACTAATGGAGACTTGATAAGACAAGTAGGTGATTTTACCGATTTAACTAAAAAAGGAGCCGAAAACTTAGAGAAATCTTTGGAAAGCTTGCAAGAAAAAGATTTAACGATTCGTAGATTACAAGATGCTCTTACACGTAAAGATAGTGTAACACTTGCATTGGTAACTAGTCTGAAAAAAGAAGTTGGCTTGGACGATCAAGACATCGAAATTAACGTTGAAAAAGGTGTGGTATTTATTTCTTTAAGTGATAAGGTATTATTTAAAAGTGGTAGTTACAACATAACGAGCCGTGCTTCTGAAATTTTAGGAAAAGTTGCTACGGTAATCAATGGTAAGCCAGATTTTGAAGCTTTAGTTGAAGGACATACAGACGATGTTCCCTATAGTAAAGGTGTATTGGTTGATAACTGGGATTTAAGTGTAAAACGCTCTACAGCTATTGTTAGAGAGTTGGTGAATCTAGGTGCTAACCCAGCGCAATTAATCGCTGCAGGACGTAGTGAGTTTGTACCAAAGGTGCCAAATACTTCGGCAGAGAATAAATCTACCAACCGTAGAACAAAAATTTACGTGCTACCTAAGATCGATCAATTCTATGAAATGGTTGAGACATCTATGGAAAACTTAAGTGAAGAAGGTGGTGAATAAACCCCATTGGAACTAAAAATTAAAAAACCCGACACGTAATTGTCGGGTTTTTTGATTTATACAAATAAGTTATTTTCTAAAAATAATTCCTTTTATATTTCTAGACTTCCCTTTCCTTCTCGAACCAAAGCAGGCTCATCACCCGTTAAATCTATCACAGTAGATGCAATATTTCCACCATATCCACCGTCTATAACTACATCGACTAATTTCTCCCATTTCTCAAAAATAAGTTCTGGATCTGTTGTGTATTCAATTACTTCATCTTCATCCTTAATAGAAGTAGCTATAATTGGGTTTCCCAGTGCGTGTACCAAAGCAAGTGCAATGGAATTATCTGGAACACGAATGCCAACTTCCTTTTTCTTTTTAAAAACGGTTGGCAGGTTATTATTGCCCGGAAGAATAAAGGTATAAGGCCCAGGCAATGCTCGTTTTAATAGTTTAAACGTTGCCGAATCTATTTGCTTTACATAATCACTTAAGTTGCTTAAATCCTCACAAACAAAGGAAAAATTGGCTTTTTCTAACTTCACCCCTTTTAATTGTGCAACTTTCTCTAAGGCTCTATTGTTAGTAATATCACAGCCTAACGCATATACTGTGTCACTTGGATAGATAACCAATCCCCCTTTGCGCAGTACATCCACCACTTTCTTTATGTCTTTTGGATTTGGGTTGTCCTCGTAAATTTTAATGAATTGTGCCATAGTTTTTCTTTTATAACCTAAAGATAAGACAGTTTTTGAATGAAATCACAAAAAATAAATATCAAATTCTAAAATTATGGAGTATGCCTATAATCACTTCGATTTAAATGTTTTTATACTCCTGTTTCAAAAATAAAAAACGCCTCAGTTTCCTGAAGCGCTTTCAATTTTTATTATCTATAGGTTGTTGCTTATTTTTTCACATCCATTAATTCTACATCAAAAACCAAGGTTGCGTTTGGTGGAATTACACCGCCAGCACCCTGTGCTCCATAGCCTAAGTGGCTTGGGATTACAAATCTTGCTTTGTCACCAACGTGTAATAATTGTATTCCTTCGTCCCAACCTGCAATTACATTACCCATTCCTACTGGAAAATCGATTGGGTTACCTCTTTTATAAGATGAATCGAAGACACCACCATCTGCGAACATACCTTTGTAGTGAACTGAAACAGTATTACCATTTTCAGCTTTCACACCGTCTCCTTTTTGGATGATTTGGTAGCGTAAACCACTTTCAGTCTCTTCGAATCCTTCTGAAATGCTTGTAAGCAATTCTTCATCGGCTTTTAAAGCGGCTGCTTCTCTTTCTGCTTTGGCGCCATTAAAATTTCTGAAATTTTCTACCGCGTTCCAGGCTTGCGCTTCTTCACCTACTCTAATAATTTCAACTTTCTGCATAGTATCGCCTTGTGCAACACTATCTACGACATCTTGTCCTTCCACAACTTTTCCAAAAACGGTGTGCTTATTATCTAACCAAGGAGTTGCTACGTGTGTAATAAAAAACTGACTCCCATTACTGCTAGGGCCTGCATTTGCCATAGAAAAAATCCCAGGTGTATCGTGACGCAAATCTTGGTGAAATTCATCATCAAACTTATATCCTGGTCCGCCAGCACCTGTTCCTGCAGGATCACCACCCTGAATCATAAAATCTGGAATCACACGGTGAAATGTTAATCCGTTGTAATAAGGAGTTCCTTGTGGTTTTGCATCATTTTCTAAGTTACCTTCGGCTAGGGCAACAAAATTACCCACGGTTCCTGGAGTTTCTTTGTACGTTAACTGGCCTAATATTTCGCCTTTTTCAGTGGTGATCTTTGCGTAGATTCCGTCTTGCATTTTTTAATGTTTTTAAAGATTTTTCCGAAGCTTTTTTGCTTCGATAAATAGGGTGCAAAGGTACTAAATCTAGTATCAAAAACTGTAATACAACATCGGTTAAAGTCTACAAAGTGTCTATTTTCAACAAATTTTATAATAATTTTAAGAGTCTGTATTTCAGCAGTGCATACTTTTACCAACTTAAATTTTTACCAACCCTTTAAAATCATTAAAAATGACAAACCAAGATCTTTTAGCCGTAGCGCAGGAGTTTGGAAACCCTGTTTATGTGTATGACGCCTCTAATATGGAAGCGCAATACAAACGCTTGGCAAAAGCTTTTAAGGGTGTAAAACAGGTAAAATTTAATTATGCAGTAAAGGCGCTTTCAAATATTTCAGTTTTAAAATTACTGAACAGTTTTGGCTGCGGTATGGATACCGTTTCTATCCAAGAAGTACGTCTGGCACTGGAAGCAGGTGTAGCTGCAGAGGATATTATCTTTACTCCCAACGGCGTTTCGCTGAAAGAATTAGAGAAAGCTAAAGAACTAGGCGTACAAATAAATATTGACAACCTCTCTATTCTAGAGCAGTTTGGAACATTATATCCCAAAACCCCAGTGTGTATTCGTATCAATCCCCATGTAATGGCGGGTGGAAACACCAATATTTCAGTTGGACATATTGATAGTAAATTTGGTATTTCTATACACCAATTACCACATATTGAACGTATCGTAAAGAATACCGGAATGCACGTTAACGGCATCCATATGCACACAGGAAGCGATATTTTGGATATTGATGTATTTTTATATGCTTCTGAAATTTTATTTGAAACCGCTAAACACTTCAAAAACTTAGAGTTTATAGATTTTGGAAGCGGGTTTAAAGTCCCCTACAAAGCAGGCGATATTGAAACCAATGTTGAAGAAATGGGTGAAAAACTTACCAAACGGTTCAATGAATTTTGCACAAATTATGGACGTGATCTAACGCTAGCTTTCGAACCTGGAAAATTTTTGGTGAGCGAATCTGGAAAGTTTTTGGCACAAGTAAACGTTGTAAAGCAGACCACTTCTACCGTTTTTGCACAAATAGATAGCGGATTTAATCATTTACTTCGCCCAATGTTATATAACGCCCAACATCATATAGAAAACATTAGCAATCCAGAGGGTCGTACGCGTTTTTATAGTGTGGTGGGTTATATATGTGAAACCGATACGTTTGCCAATAATCGTAGAATTTCTGAAATAAATGAAGGCAACATCTTGGCATTCCACAATGCAGGAGCCTACTGTTTTTCTATGGCAAGCAATTATAACAGCCGGTACCGTCCTGCCGAAGTTTTATGGTACAAAGGCAAAGCTCACCTTATTAGAAAACGAGAGGTATTTGAAGATTTAGTGGCAAATCAGGTTGCGATAGCGTTATAAACCTATTCCCAGGTTAGTGTAGCTTTAATTGGATAATGGTCTGAAAATGTGGTGTCAATGCGTTCAAAATTTAATACTTCAAAAGTTTTTGAAGTAAAAATATAATCTATACGCATGGGGAAAAAATCGAATGTAAACGTAGTTCCCAGACCATTACCCTTTTCTAAAAAAGCATCGTTCATGCTCTCACCCAATAACTGATATACATAAGAAAATGGCGTATTGTTAAAATCGCCCATTAACAAAGCTGGATAAGGAGATTTTGCTTTGTGCTTGACAATGTCTTCGGCTTGCTGTTCCTGTTTTGCAAATGCGGTAGACAAGCGCCTGCGTACTCTTTCTTGGTTTTCCTCTTGTAATTCTCCTACAGAGGGTTTTATTCCGAAGGACTGCAAATGCAAATTATATACTCGTACGGTATCTTTTCCTACTACCACATCGGCAAAAAGCGTATTGTTAAACGTGTTTTCAAAATCGAAAGCCCCTGAGTTTATTAACTTATACTTTGAAAAAATAGCGTGTCCCAACTTGTGTTTTTTTTCACCAAAATGAGTGTATTTATAAGGGTATTCTGAAAAATCTACCGTGTTTTTCTCGTAATACTCCTGAAGGCAAAGGATATCGGGTTTTTCAGTTTTTAATATTTCTGAAAGCACTGCAGATGTTATGTTTACATCTCCTTTTTCTTCATATAGATTAAAAAGACGCACATTATATGACACAACAGAAAGTGTTTTTTGCGATGCTTGCTCTTCTGCTTCCGAAGAAAATTTATAAAAGGGATTAAAAACAAAATAGGCAATCACCAAAACAATTGCAGGTAATAGAAAAATTCGTTTTCGCTTTAAAATCCAAAAAACCAAAAAGAAAGCATTCACCCACAGTAATGGAGCTACAGCTAGACTTAACAAGGATAAATTAGGAAAGCTTTTAGGTGAAATATAGGGTAAGAAGAAAGAAATAAGCAATAAAAAACCCACAATGGAATTAATCCAAAAAAGTATTGTACCGAAAAACCCCAAATTTTTCAATCGTTTAATCTTTACCCGCTTTAAAAAGAAAATCCTTTTCGGCTTTGGTAAGGCTGTCGTAACCACTCTTACCAATTTTATCTAAGATAGCATCTACTTTCTTTTGCGTGGTAGATTTATCTGCCGTTGCATTAGAACGAGGAGTCGCCTTAGTTGTTGTACGGTGCACCTTTTTAAAAGGTTTTTGTTTACGAGTTTTAAAAAGATTTACAAACCAATCCATAAAATTCTCGAACCATTTCCCAATATCAGTACCTTTCGTAAGCTGTGTTCCATACACATATCCAAAAGCAGCACCTCCCAGGTGTGCTAACATTCCACCCGGGTTTCCACCTGTTGGAAGCCTGATTAGGTCTAAAAGCACCAAAAATACTGCAATTTTCCAAAGCTTGATATTCCATGTAAAGATACGCATTTCGGCATTTGGTGTGTACGTAGCAATAAAAACCATAATAGCCGTGACCGCACCAGACGCGCCAATAAGATAACTTCTGGAATTATCGAATACAGGAAAAATGTTATAACAAACAACATACAGTAAGCCACCAAAAAAGGCGCCTAAAAGATACACGGTAAGAAAGCGTTTACCGTTAAACAGATTGAGTACAAAATTACCAAACCAATACAGCCACAACATATTGAACAACAAATGCCAAAATCCAAAATGTATAAAAGCATACGTAATAAATGCCCACGGTTGGGTAATTATATCCTCAAAGGCATCGGGCAATACAAACCATTTAACCAAACTCACTGGGGCTAGCTGCATAAAAAATGCTACCAAGTTTACCACTAAGAAAATCGCCAAATTAATCACAATAAGCTTTATGATAACGCTAGCTGTTTTAAACTGATATGATAGATTACTTGTATTCATGTTAGTTCCATCGGGTATTGTTAAAACTATTTTTTTTCCAGTAATAGGCCATAATGAACCCCGCTAAGGCGCCACCAATATGGGCAAAGTGTGCAATAGGTCCAATAGAGTAGGATGTTAATCCAAAAAACAAATCGATACACAAAATCCCCGGTACAAAGTACTTGGCTTTAATAGGTATTGGTAAAAAGATAAGCATTAACGGTGTGTTTGGAAAGGTTAAAGCAAACGCAACCAATACTCCATACAAAGCGCCAGACGCGCCCAGCATAGTACCATTAAAAGGTTGTAATAAACGAGCGACACCTTCTTCGCCTCCTAAAGCTGTTAACCAACGTCTGTCGTACATATATTCGCCAGAGCGTAATGTTTCCATTGTTTCAACTTTATCGAAACCAGCAGCAATTAATGTGTCTAACGCCGAAGAGAACTGAAAATACAAAATCCCTGTATACAATAAAAGTGACCCCAATCCTGCTGAAATATAAAAGAAGATAAATTTTTTCTTCCCCCACATTTGTTCCAAGGGTGTTCCAAACATCCAGATACCAAACATATTAAAAAGAATGTGGTAAAATACAATTCCGCCGCCTTGTTGGTAGCTGGCATGCATAAACATATGGGTTATAATTTGCCATGGTTTAAACCCATCATTTAATGGGAAATGCATAGCAAACAGGTTGTTCATAAAATCACCATTACTACCAATAAGTAAGGTTGCCACCCAAAAAATGACGTTTATAATTATAATGTGCTTTACTGTATCGCTTATTCCTCTCATCTTTGGTACCCGAAAACGGGTAACTTTTTTAATTAAATTTTCTATCCAATTCGTTCGTATCAATAGTGACTAAAACAGGTCTGTTATCTGGTGACACACTTGGTTCTTTACAGGCAAATAACCTGTGCACCAAATGTTCTTGCGCTTCTTTGTTTAAATGTGTGCCCGTTTTAATCGCCATACTTTTTGCCATACTTTTTGCCAACAAATCGTTCTGGCTAAATCCTGCATCTGGCACTTCTTCACGTATGTCGTTTACCAATTGCTCCAAGATTGTTTCGGCCTGACTTTCAGTAACGGCAACTGGGATTCCTTTTATTTCTAGGTGTTCGGCATTGGTTTCAGAAAAAGCGAAGCCTGTATGTTCTAATTGTTCCTGAATCTTATATAAAATTTCCAAATCGGGTTTCGAAAACTGTAATTGCAACGGAAATAATAATTGCTGACTCACCGCTTCTTGTACGGTAATATTTTTCAGTAATTCTTCGTACAACACCCGGTAATGTGCCAAATGCTGATGTATCACCAACATCCCGTTTTTAATAGCACTCACTATATATTTTTGCTGTAACTGAAACGTTGTAAACTGACTTTCATTTTCTGAAGTTGAAAATAAACTTCCTGTTATCTCGTCACTTTCAAATTCTATGGCTTCGGTTGCCAATGTTTCAAGGGTAGCAGTTGAAGGAAACGACTCACTGTTACTGTCCTTTAAGCCTACATACAAAGATTCCCAACGGGGTTGTTTTTCTCTTTTAAAAGGAAAATTGATATTACTTTGCTTGGGTTTCCTTTCCTCCACAAAGGGATTAAAATTGCTATCCACTTCCACTTTGGGTGCAGAGGGTTGTTTTTTACTGTACTCATACGGCGTTTCAAAGCCCGAATCTTTATTGAAATCCAGCACAGGAGCTACACTAAACTGCCCTAAACTATGTTTTACCGTTGCTCGTAACATAGCATAGATACTGTGCTCATCGTCAAATTTAATTTCAGTTTTTGTGGGGTGTATGTTTATATCTATCGATTTGGTATCTACATCCAGAAAAAGAAAATAGCCTGGATGTGTCCCTTGTTTCAGCAATCCTTCAAAAGCCGAACTTACGGCATGGTGCAAATAGGAGCTCTTTATAAAGCGATCGTTTACAAAAAAGAACTGTTCTCCCCTGCTCTTTTTACCAAATTCTGGTTTTAATACAAACCCTGCAACTTTTACGATTTCGGTTTCTTCGGAAACGGGAACCAATTTTTCATTCATTTTAGCCCCGAAGATATTTACAATCCGCTGCCTAACATTACTTGCTGGTAAGTTAAATACGGGACTGCCATTATGTACCATCGAGAATTCGATTTGCGGATGTGCCAGGGCTACACGATGAAACTCATCTATAATATGGCGGGTTTCTACGGAATTACTTTTTAAAAAATTTCGGCGTGCAGGAATATTATAAAATAAATTTTTAACTGAAATGGTCGTTCCTGTGGGCACAACAGCAGGCTCCTGTTCGGTTACTTGGCTACCTTCTATGGAAATTGTAGTGCCTATTTCAGCATCGTCAGTTTTTGTTTTAAGTTGCACGTGGGCAATCGCAGCAATAGATGCCAATGCTTCTCCACGAAAACCTTTTGTATTAAGTTTAAAAAGGTCGTCAGCAATTTTAATTTTACTGGTTGCGTGGCGTTCAAAGCACAAGCGGGCGTCTGTAGTAGACATCCCAATCCCGTTGTCTGTAACCTGTACGAGTGTTTTTCCGGCGTCTTTAACGAGTAAAGTAATGGTTAAAGCTTTTGCGTCTATGGCATTCTCCAACAGCTCTTTAACAACGGAAGATGGGCGTTGAACCACTTCTCCAGCTGCAATTTGGTTGGCAACGTGATCTGGTAATAAGGCTATAATATCTGCCATGTAAAAAGGCTAGCTAAAAATTGAAAGGTCAAAGTCTAAAATCCACAAACAAACAAATACCAGAATCAACGCAACAAAAAGTATGGTCTTATTGAAACCACCATTGCTTCTATTTCGGCTTGCAAATCGGGCATCTCGCCAATGGGAACCAAAATCATTTTTATTGTAGGTTTCGTAATACTTTTCGAATTTATTAGCAAAATTATACTCGTTTGCATCTTCCTTCCCTTTGTAGTAGCGGGGTGTATAGTTGAAACGATTGTTTGGTTTGGTACGTTTTAAAAAGCTAATCTTCATAATCCTTGTATTACCTTCAAAATTACTGAAAATGTCTCAATTTTGAAGCTGTTTAACAGCTAATCTATAAACAATTTCTGTACCAGTTTGACTATAAGGGTTCTTTTTCGGCTTTATAAATGCTAGGAAGCGACCAATTAAAAGTTACCGCAAGCAATCTAATAGAAATAACAACTGAAAATGAAATGATAACTATCCAGGTTTCGGATACATTAAATTTCAGCAATAAAAAATACACTGCACCACCAAGGATACAGGCGGTAGCATATATATTCTTTCTGAAGATTACAGGGATTTCATTACACAATATATCGCGAATTACCCCTCCAAAACAAGCCGACATGGTGCCAAGCGCCACACAAATAAGTGCGGGGAAATCTGCAGCAATTCCCTTTTCTACGCCCACTACGGTATACAATGCAATCCCAATGGTATCGAATAAAAATAACGATCTTCGCACATACCCCAATTTTTTTTTGAAAATAATGGTAACAATCGTGGCTCCAATAATTACATACACAAAGGTTAAATCACGCATCCAAACTACGTTAGCATCAATAAGTACGTCTCGCAGTGTACCACCACCAACTGAAGTTACAAAAGCAATAATAAAAATACCGAAGACATCCAACTGCTTTTTCATAGCTGTTAATGCTCCAGAAACGGCAAAGGCTATCGTTCCCAAAATATCAATTAATAGGAATACATCAAAATGCGGAGGAGGAACCAGTGCTAAACTCACATGTTTTGGGTATAATAGTTATAATCTTTTATCACTTTATCTACAAACGCAATAGGCGTTTCTTCTGGCTTAATTTCCATGACTTTGGAAAGACGTTTGGAAAGTTGTAGTACTACACCGTGATTCCCATTGTATTTTGCTTCCCAAAAAAGGGTTTTAATGGTGCTCATCTCGGCATCGGTAAAAACGGTGACTTGTGGGTACTTTGGTATATAATCATCGGGTAAATCCATAACCAATGTTTGATGGAGGCTTATAGTCTTCTTTTCGGTGATTACGGTGGTAGCTGCTGCAATATCACCTAATCGCTGTCCTTTCCCATTCAGCAAAACAGTTACTAATGCCAACGCGCCACTGGTAACCGAAATGTCGATAATACGTAACAACCAACGGATAAAGTAATTTGAAAATGAAGGTTTAGAACCATCCAATTTTACCACCCGAAGTTTCATTAATGCTTTCCCAGGGCTTCTTCCATTCCAGAAAGTTTCCCACAAAAGACTGTATACAAAGACGGGTAAACCCACCGTCATATATACAATAAACATATAGTCACTATCAAAGTCCAACGCAGAAATAGCAATGGATACGAGAATTATATATATAAATATAATGAAGTAGTCCACGATAAAGGCCAGCACCCTTTCGCCAATTCCACCAACATTTTGCGCAATGTTTACATTTTGCGCTGTTTCTATTTGAAAATTATCCATTAAATATGTTACTTTGAAAAAAACTGCTACGAATGCGCGAAGCCGCTTTTGCGAAACAAAATAAAGACAAATGGCTAAGATTTGAAAATGTTCTACGGAATAATATTCAAGTTCCTCCAGATGAGTTGAGTGCTTTGTATGTAGAAATTACAGACCACCTTAGCTACGCACAGACTTTCTATCCTAAAAGCAACACGCTAAATTACTTGAATGGGATTTCAGTTTTAGCGCATCAAAAAATTTATAAGACTAAAAGAGAGTCCCGAAAACGGTTTATAACTTTCTATACCAAAGAATTTCCTTTGTTTTTTGCACAATACCAAAAACAACTGCTTATTGCTTTTGTCACCTTTGCCATTTTTACCATCGTTGGCGCCTACTCTGCTGCAACAGATGGGGATTTTGTTCGCTTAATTCTTGGCGATGGCTACGTAAATATGACGCTCCAAAATATTGAAGATGGCGACCCAATGCGTGTTTATAAAGAGATGAACGAGCTTAATATGGCGCTGGGAATTACAATCAATAATATTCGCGTAGCACTAATGGCCTTTGCGTTTGGGCTATTTTTAAGTCTTGGTACACTATTTATTATAATGCGAAATGCAATTATGCTTGGCTCTTTTCAGTATTTCTTTTACGATCAGGGACTGCTGTGGGAAAGTGCAAGAACTATATGGATTCACGGAACTATTGAAATTTCAGTAATTATTATTGCTGGTTGCGCAGGTTTGGTTTTAGGAAACAGTATTTTGTTTCCAGGCACCTACTCTCGTGTACAATCTTTTGTAAAAGGGGCAAAAGATGGGGTGAAGATTTTAATTAGCACCATTCCATTCTTTATTGTTGCAGGTTTTTTAGAAGGCTTTGTAACCCGCCATACCGAAATGCCAGATTGGCTTGCCATTTTTATAATTGGCAGTTCCTTAGCACTTATTTTATTTTATTATGTTTTTTACCCGTTAAAACTGAAACGAAAATTACGCTTACAGCAAGTAGCACGTAACACAATGGAAAACGCATAAACCTATACCAAACACGAAAGTATACCATGCAAGATATTATACAATTTAAAAAACAACGGGAGCTCGGTACCATTTTAGGAGACACCTTTAAGTTTATTCGCTTACAATGGAAACCATTATTTGGACTTATTTTCCGAATTGCGGGTCCTGCGCTTATCCTGTTAGTACTGGCGTATGTGTTTTATATGCAAACAGTTTTTGGCACCTTAAGCACACTGGATAGCAATCCAAATCTCTTTGGGACTAGTGAGTTTGGCGTTTCAATTGTACTGGCAATTATCCTTATCATTTTAGCAGGAATTGCGTACTATGCTTTAATGTACGGTACAGTAATGTATAGCATACAATCCTACATAAACAATAATGGCCAGATTAATAAAAAAGAAGTCATCTCTGGAGTAAAAAGAGACTTCTGGAAACTTATTGGTGTTAGTATTTTAACAGGGCTAATAGTTGGTGTAGGTGTTGTTGTATGTGTAGCGCCAGGTATTTATTTAGGCGTTGTGCTGGCGACAACGTATGGGGTTTTAATTTTCGAAAAGCGAAGCGTAACCGATAGTATTAGTTATAGTTTTGAACTCATTAAAGGAGAATGGTGGATTACATTTGCCACATTACTAGTTATTTTTATTCTGTATTATATCATTATGATGATTGCTCAAATCCCACAATACATTTACTTTTTTATAAAAATGTTTGCAGTAGCAGAAACCATGTCTTCAGACCCCTCCTCCATGTTTGACGGTATTTATATCGCGCTGAATGGTTTTGCCATGATTTTGCAATATGTATTTTATGTGATCATCGTAATTTCAACAGGATTTATCTATTTCAATTTAAACGAAAAGAAAAATTTCACTGGAACTATGGAGACTATTGAGAGCCTGGGCAGTCGGGAAACTCCGGAGGAAACTATTTAGTTGTGAGTTGTGAGTTGTGAGTTGTGAGTTGTGAGTTGTGAGTTGTGAGTTGTGAGTTGTGAGTTAAATATAATTTGATTTTAAAAATTGCGTAGCATAGTTTTCATTTTTTTAATTTTCATTTCTGCTGAAATTTCGGCCCAAGACAGTATTGCTAAAATTCAAGAAACACAAGTTCCGTTATTTCAAGACACCATTTATTCAGCTGAAAAGAAAGTAGTTCAATACGATACCCATAGCAATAAAACACCGCTTTCTCTTAATAAAAATAAAATTGAGGACTACAAAAACAACCCAGATTTTAACTACAAACCACCTGAAGAAACCGATAATTGGTGGAATCAGTTTACAAATTGGGTGGGTAGTTTAGTTACTAAATTTTTTAACTGGCTGGGCAATGTATGGAGTTCGTTTTGGGAATGGCTACTCCCTAACAGCAAAGGAAGCGCTATGTGGGGTTTTGTTATTCACGTATTGCCCTACATTATAATTGCCGTGTTTGTAGCTTTTATTATCTGGCTTTTTTATAAGCTGAACCCTGGTGCAAAGCTCATGAAATCGAAAGCAAAGCCAGCTGTTTTCTTTACTGAAGAAGAAGAAATTATTAAAACCCGAGACATTCAAAAATTAATTGATAAAGCACTTCAGAAACAAAATTACCGCCTAGCAGTGCGTTATTACTACCTTTTAATCCTGAAACGCCTCACCGATGCCGAATTAATCGAATACGAATTTGATAAAACCAACAGCGATTACTTTGCCGAAGTAACTTCAGAAAAATTAAATCATGGCTTCCGCAAAGCCACCAACATTTACGATTATATCTGGTACGGAAACTTTACAGTGACCGAAGCCGATTTCAACAAAGCACAAGCCATTTTTAAAAACCTAGAACGTAGCATCCCAAAAACTGTATGACAAAACTGCAAAAAATAGTGTTGTTTTCGTTGCTAGGTCTCCTGGCGCTCTTGGTCTATGTAGAAGCTACCAAACCACAGCCTATTAATTGGTTTCAGAGTTATAGCAGGGTAGATAAAATTCCCTATGGAACCTATGTGCTACACGATTTATTAGATGAAAAATTAGACGATAATTTCATTGAAATGAATCGTCCACCATTTGAGGTTTTAACAGATTCATCTTTAAGAGGAACCTATTTTTTCGTAAATAATTACATAAGCATTTATGGAGATGAGCTTAACAAACTACTTAGTTGGACAGAAAAAGGAAACACCGTATTTATTGCTTCACACAGCTTTAGTAGAGAATTGTTGGACACGCTCTCTTTGCAAGAAGAAAGACAATACAGCATAAACACCATGGGCACTCAGCCAATGCTGGAGCTAGTGAATGAAAATTTAAAAACTAACAAGCCTTATCTCCTAGAACGCGATCTAAGTATTGGTAATTTTTACGAACTGGACACCCTTAACCAAATAGTGTTAGGACAAACTGAAGTTTATAACGATACACTGAAAATTAATGATCCAAAGCCTAATTTTATTAAAGCTCCCTTTGGTAAAGGTTTTATTTATCTACACTTACAACCTGAAGTGTTTACCAATTACTTTCTGCTCGAAAAAGACAATGTGAGTTATACCGAAGGTGTTTTGTCGTATATAAATAGCCAGGGGAAATTTTATTGGGACAACCATTACAAATCTGGAAAACCTATTGAAACATCGCCTTTATACATTTTATTGAATAACAAATATTTAAAATGGGCGTATTATTTTATGCTCATTGGTGCCTTGCTCTTTGTTTTATTTGAAGGAAAACGAAAACAACGCAAAATCCCGATTGTTGTTCCGCCAGCTAATAAAACTTTTGAATACACTCGAACCATTGCTGGGATGTATTACGAACAGAAAGACTATAAAACGATTGCCGAAAAGCAAATAGCACTTTTTATGGAGTACATTCGTACACGGCTACGTATTCCAACCGAACATATAAACACACGCTTTTTCTCCCAAGTAGCAGCCCGTAGTGGAAATACGCCAGAAGATACCAAAGCATTATTTACTTTTATGGAGCAAATACAGCACACGCCTACCCTTGCACCAGAAACCTTACTGAAACTGAATAGAGAAATCACCACCTATAAACAAAAAACAGATGGAAAATCCTGAAGAAAACCCAATACCACCACAGCAAAACGAAGACCTACAATTTAACAATCGTATTCCATTAGAAGAGTTAAGGACTTCGGTGGAAGCTATTAAAGCACAATTGCGTAAAATAATTATTGGACAAGAAGATTTTATTGAATTGCTGGTTGTTGGTTTACTCGCAAATGGACATTTACTAATTGAAGGCGTGCCGGGAATTGCAAAAACAATTACCGCAAAGCTGTTTGCGAAGACGTTAAAAACCGATTTCAGCAGGATTCAATTTACGCCAGATTTAATGCCTAGCGATGTGTTGGGAACGTCTATCTTAAATATGAAAGCTTCAGAATTTGAATTTAAAAAAGGACCTATTTTCAGTAATATAATTCTCATTGATGAAATTAACCGTGCGCCAGCAAAAACCCAAGCCGCCTTATTTGAGGTAATGGAAGAACGCCAAATTACTATGGATGGTACCAAATATGTAATGGAGTATCCCTTTATGGTATTGGCAACTCAAAACCCCGTAGAACAAGAAGGTACCTACGCCCTACCCGAAGCACAATTGGATCGTTTTCTGTTTAAGATAAAAGTTGGCTATCCTAAACTGGAAGAAGAGATTACCATTCTAAAAACGCATCACGATCGTAAGATGGCTGTTCCTGCAGCTGCAATTGAAGGTGTGTTATCCTCAGCAGACTTAAAGAAATTTAGAGGACAGGTTCAGGAAATATTAATTGAAGATAAAATATTTAATTACATCGCTCAGGTGGTAGATAAAACCAGGAATCATCCACATTTATATTTAGGAGGTTCTCCAAGAGCTTCGTTGGCAATAATGAACGCCTCCAAGGCCTTTGCTGCGGTAAACGGACGTGATTTTGTGACTCCAGACGATGTAAAGAGAAGTTTAGCTCCCGTATTGCGTCACCGTATAATTCTCTCACCAGAACGTGAAATGGAAGGTATGACGCCAGAGACTGTTATAGATATGATTGCACAAAGCATAGAAATACCAAGGTAACAACATACCCCAAAAATTTAAAATCTATTTTTCCTTGGCACACTTACCACTCACCATTAAATAATGATCAACTTCTTTAAATCGCTGTATTTAACACCACGTTTTTTCTACGTGCTCGCTGTGCTTTCGGTGCTTTTCATCATTTCAAATTGGTGGTTGGAGCTGTACGGTATCACTTGGGTTTTGGTATTGGGTATTGCGGTTTTTATAGTGTTGGAAATTTCTATGCTATACAGCAATAAAGGATTGAAAGGCACCAGAATTCTACCCGATAAATTTTCAAATAGTGACGAGAATGAAGTGCTTGTTCAACTAGAAAATAGATATGCTTTTACAATTACAGTTGGAATTGTAGACGAATTACCTGTCCAGTTTCAGAAGAGAGATTTCTTTCAGCTTACTAAAATCCCAGGAAAACACAGGCATACCTATCCCTATTTGGTTCGTCCTGTAGAGCGTGGTGAGTATATTTTCGGAAATTTGAATCTCTATGCCACTTCAATTATTGGATTGATTAGAAGGCGGTATACCTTCAGCAACGAGCAACTGGTGAAAGTGTACCCATCTTTTATCCAAATGAAAAAATACGATTTTCTTGCTATCGATAACAGGTTGTCGCACATTGGTCTCAAAAAAATAAGAAAGATTGGCCACACGATGGAGTTTGAGCAAATTAAAGAATATGTGGTGGGTGATGATGTGCGTACAGTAAACTGGAAAGCTACAGCAAAGCACGCACGGTTGATGGTAAACCAATTTCAGGATGAAAAAATGCAACCCGTTTACAGCATTATTGACACCAGCAGGGTGATGAAAATGCCTTTTAACGAATTAAAATTAGTAGACTACGCCATAAACAGTGCGCTGGCCTTCAGCAATATTGCGTTGAAGAAAAATGATAAAGTAGGGTTAGTAGATTTCAGTAATAAAATTGGTAATTTCTTACCTGCACAGGCCAAAAAAACCTATCTCAACAACATTCTGGATACCTTGTATAATATAGATTCTAAGTATTTAGATTCAGATTTTGGAGCGTTGCAGGCGATGGTTCGTAGGCGTATTAATCACCGCAGTTTGTTGTTGCTATATACCAATTTTGAGCACATTTCATCACTTCATCGCCAACTGCCCTATTTACAAGCCATTGCTAAAAAACATGTATTGGTTGTTATTTTTTTTGAAAATACCGAGCTTCGAAAATTAAGTGAAACAGAAGCCTATACTATTCCCGATATTTTCGACAAAACCATTGCAGAGCAATTTCAGTTTGATAAAAAAGTAATGGTTCGTGAGTTACAGCAGCGAGGCATACAAACGGTATTAACCGCTCCTGAAGATCTTACTGTAAATACTATAAATAAGTATTTGGAAATTAAGGCAAAAGGATTGTTGTGAATTGGTTAGTTAGTTAATTAGTTAACTAGTGAATTGGTGAATTTACAAAGTGACTACTTAACTAAATAGAAGAAAAACTCTCTTCCCGAATGTGCCTTTTAGGTACGGACAGGCTTCCCTATTTTTATGTTAAGGTAGTTGAAACAGTGTGAGGTACAATTACTTTTTCAATCGGAAGGGGTGCGATTCCTTCACTGTTTACTAATTATTTATATAGTTTTCAGTAAAAGAAAATGAAAACATAAAAGTTTACAAGCTACTAGCTGTCCACTATTTTACATTTCAGTTATACAATTCTACAGTTGGGTAGGTTTCAATGTATGTTCCTAGAGTTTATTTGCACTTTTGAACTGTTCAAAACAAATAACCCTATAAACACTAATTTTATGAAAACTATCATCACCACAATCGTTCTAGCACTAACAGTAGCATTTATGAATGCTCAAGAAGCGAATAAAATCGAAGGAACCACTATCACTATAACAGTTCCAACAAAATCTAATAAAGGCGAAATAGTAGCAGCTTTATTTACAGAAAACACCTTTTTAGTTGCACAACCCTTACAAGGAAAAAGTAGTAAAATTGAAAATGGCAAAGCAACCATTATTTTTACAAATGTCGCTCCTGGAGAATACGGAATTACCTTGGTGCAAGATTTAAATGGAAACAAGCAAATGGATTTTGAACTTAATGGAATGCCAAAAGAGAATTTTGGTGTATCTAATAATGTTATGAACTTTGGACCACCACAATGGAATGATGCAAAGTTTACAGTAGCTGCAAAACCAGTTAAAATGGAAATTATTATGTAAGCAAAAAATTACGCTAAAAGACATAAGGTTGAATCGCTAGGTTCAACCTTTTTTAATAGTTAAAAACTTGAACAAATAAATCTCACATAGTTTTTATTGATAGTGTTTTGTATCTTTGTAAGACACATTTCAGATACTGAAACTGTACAGCGTCAAATAAATACCGCAACATCTTATGACTATCACCCAACTAAAATATGTTCTTGCCGTAGCAGAACACCAGAACTTCACCAAAGCTGCTGAAAAAACTTTTGTCACCCAGCCTACATTAAGTATGCAAATACAAAAGTTGGAAGACGAATTGGATATCCTAATCTTCGACCGAAGTAAAAAACCTATCGAACTCACTGAGATTGGTAAAAAAATAGTAAGTCAGGCACGAAGTATTGTTAATGAAGCCGATAGAATGCAAGATGTTGTAGACCAGCAAAAGGGGTTTATTGGCGGTGAATTTAAATTAGGCATTATCCCAACGATTATGCCTACGTTGTTACCCATGTTTTTGCAAACTTTTACGAAAAGACATCCAAAAGTTCAACTTAAAATAGAAGAGTTAACTACAGATGAAATAATTTCAAAAATTAATGACAATCATTTAGATGCTGCTATCGCAGCCACTCCTTTGTATCAGGAAAACATAAAAGAACGTGCGTTGTACTACGAACCTTTTGTTGGGTATATTCCAAAAACGCATAGACTAGCAAATAAAAAGGAAATTGAAACAGCAGATCTGGATATTGATGATATTTTATTATTGGAAGACGGACATTGTTTTCGGGATGGTATTGTAAATCTTTGTAAGACTTCACAATTAAATGAAACGCAATCTTTTCAGCTACAAAGCGGAAGTTTTGAAACCCTTATAAAATTAAGCAACGAAGGTTTGGGGATGACACTACTCCCCTATTTGCACAGTATGGATTTGGACGAGAAGCATAAAATTAATTTAAAGCATTTTAAAAAGCCATTACCGTCAAGAGAAGTAAGCTTAATTTACAGCAGCAGTGAACTAAAGTTACAAATTAGTAATGCGCTATATGATACGATAGCTGGAGTAGTACGGGGAGCCATTGCATTCCAAGATGTTGAAATTATAAGCCCGACGAAAAAAATTAATTAAAAAAAAGCTCCACAAATTTGTGGAGTTTCTTTGTTAGGGATTTAAATAAATTAAACATTGATTCAGTTCTGGTTTCTGCTTTATAAGAGCGTCCACCCATACTTTTAATTCCTCAATTTCGTAAGGAAGTAGTCGTTCCATTGCTTTTTTCAACTCTTTACAGAATAGATTTGCATCAAAACTAACTTTTTTTAAAACAGCTTTGGTATAATCATACATTGCTCTAGCCATAGTAAAATCAGGTATTAATTAGGTTAAGTAGTGTTTATCTATACGCGAGGTGTTTTTATGATTAATTCTGTTTGTAAGATACTAAAAAACTTTCAAGAAAAATACGTTTCTTAGCAAGAAATTCTAGATTAAAACCTATTATCTCCGTCTAAAAGATCTCCCAGGCCACCTAAAATGCTACCCTCGCCTTTATTTTTTCCACCACCTTGTGGTGCTGCAGCCCAAACTCTTTTTGCCAACCTACTAAACGGTAAGGACTGAACAAATACAGTTCCAGGTCCCGTTAACGTTGCGAAGAAAAGACCTTCTCCCCCAAACAGTGTGTTTTTTATACCTCCAACAAATTCGATATCGTAGTGTACGGTATGATCAAAACCTATGATACAACCAGTATCTATCTTCAGTTTTTCGCCAGGCGCTAGCTCTTTGGTAGCGGTTGTTCCACCAGCATGAACAAATGCCATGCCGTCACCTTCTAATTTTTGCATAATAAAACCTTCGCCGCCAAAGAGTCCGCGACCTAGTTTTTTTGAGAATTCAATTCCTATACTCACTCCTTTTGCAGCGCACAAAAATGCGTCTTTTTGGCACACAAACTTGTTTCCAAATCTCGTTAGGTCTATCGGGATAATTTTTCCCGGATAGGGTGAAGCAAAATTTACTTGTTTTTTTCCCGTTCCTATATTGTAGAAAGCCGTCATAAACAAACTTTCTCCTGTGAGTAATCGTTTTCCTGCACCAAACACCTTACCCATAAAGCCTTTATCATTTGCAGAGCCATCACCAAAGATGGTTTCCATTTTAATACCATCGTCCATCATCATAAAACTCCCAGCTTCGGCTACTACGCCTTCGTTTGGATCCAGTTCTATTTCTACAAATTGCATTTCTTCGCCGTAAATTTTGTAGTCTATTTCGTGTGCATTCATTTTTTTAAGTATAAAGTTAAGTCGCTTACCTTTGGCTTTGCTATTTATGAGTTGAGCCCTTCGATACAATTCCGCAGAAAAAACGGAATCATTCGGGGTGACTTTTTATGAGTTGAAATGTTCGGTAGAATGTTACAGGAAACTGCTGAAAAATAATAACATCTATAATAATAACACAGAGATATGTAGCGTAGTGCAGAGAATCACTGAAGTTTTTTGGGTAACATTAAATTTGAAAAATACTCAGTAACACCTCAACGCTCAACTCCTCGACTCTTTTTCCTCACTGTCCACTCAAATTCAAACACCGAAACTACATCGCCTGCTGCATCAATACCTTGTGATTTCATCCAGCAGGTTTGTCCTTCGCCAGTTGCAACAGTTGTAGCGATTGCTTCTTTAATCGCGGCGCCATCTTTGCAAGTAAAGGTGATTCTACCTGTGGCTTTTTTGGTGAATGTAGCTTTATTATTTGCCACCAACATAGAAACCTTGGCGCCACTTTCCCGTATTTGTGCCATGACCAACGCTCCAGTACTTAACTCTGCTGCCATACCCTGTACAGCCCAAAACATGGAGTTGAATGGATTTTGATTAATCCACTTCAATTTTACGGAGGTGGTACAGCTTTCTTCTGAAATTTTCTTCACACGAACACCTGTTAAAAAAGCTGAAGGAAGTTTCAACATCGTAAAGGTGTTAATTTTTTTTGGGGTCAACATTTTAATTTAATTAGACAACGAAGATAGTAAAAACAATGGTTTTGAGAGGATTTTACTATAATTCAATACCTTTCTATTTGTTAACGTTTTGTTAAATTTTAGTACTATGCGTAACATAATACCATCTAATAGACATATATTTGTATAAGAAATTAATGGACAATGGAAACTAACCCTTCAAATAATGACAAAAATGTAGCTGCTTTAACGCATCTTTCTACATTTTCAAAATACTTTATACCTTTTGGTAATTTTATAATTCCGCTATTATTATGGACGGTACATAAAGAAAAACCTTTTATAAATGAACACGGCAGGCAAGCGCTCAATTTCCAGTTGAGTATTTTGGTTTATACGATTTTAGTAGGAGTTGCCTGCTTGCCGTTCTTTATCATTTTTGCGACCGACTTTGTTTCCTTAATAGAGGCCATGGAGAATCAGTATCACGAAGTTTCGGTACAAAATATTAAGAATATTTCTGGGTATTTTATTCTCTTCGGAATTATAGCGCTCTTATTATTAGGCCTATTTGTTTTTGAATTGTACGCCATTATCACGGCTACCACAAAAGCGTCACGCGGATTACTTTATAAATATCCACTCACCATACCTTTTTTAAAACAACAACCATTAAAACCTCAGGAACATGAACACGTTAATTAGCATTGTAATGGCCATTGTACTCAATTTTTTGGGTCTGGAAGTTCAAGAACGAAAACTCGTAGCCAGTACGCAGCTTGAAGTTAAAGAACAAACTAACCTCGTTGAATGCGATAAAATTTCAGCAAAAAATACTATTGAAGTTATTCATCAATCAGAATCGAACATAAATGTAAACTAAGCAAATGAAGATCGAAAACACAAAAGCGCAAATGCGCAAAGGGGTCTTAGAGTATTGCATCCTATCCATTTTACAAGATGGGGAAGCGTACACCAGTGACATACTGGATACCCTCAAAGACGCAAAAATGCTTGTGGTAGAAGGCACGATATACCCGTTACTTACACGGTTAAAAAATGCCGGACTCCTCGCCTACCGCTGGGAAGAATCTACTAGTGGTCCGCCACGCAAGTATTACGAACTCACAGAAACAGGAACCCTGTTCTTAAACGAATTAACTACCACCTGGGGCGAACTGCAACAGGCCGTAAATAAAGTAACTAGCACAACCTCTAAGAAATGAAAAAGACAGTAAACATAAATTTGGCAGGCACGTTCTTTCATATAGACGAGGATGCCTTTGGTAAACTTTCACGCTACCTCGAAGCCATAAAAAATTCTTTGAGTGACCCATTGGGGAAAGATGAAATTATACGTGATATTGAAGCGCGGATTTCTGAATTGTTTTCAGAAAAAATTGAATCCAGCTCTCAGGTAATTAGTATTAAAGAACTAGACGAAGTAATTGCTGTTATGGGACAGCCTGAAGATTACCGCGTAGACGAAGAACTATTTGATGATGAACCCATCTCCTACACCAGTAGCAGACGAGATCGTACCAATGCTTCTCATAAGCAACTATTTAGAGATGTAGACAATAAGTTTATCTCTGGGGTTTCTTCGGGGTTGGCACATTATTTAAAAATAGATGCCATTTGGGTACGCTTGTTATGGATTTTACTCACCATATTTACGAGTGGAACCTTTATTATTATCTATATTTTATTTTGGATTTTGGTTCCAGCGGCACTCACTACTTCAGAAAAGCTGAAAATGAGCGGGGAAGCCGTTACAATATCGAATATCGAAAAAAAGTTCAAGGAAGGATATGACACAGTTGCAGATAGGGTGAAAAATGCAGACTATGACAAATACGGGCGTGAGATAAAAAAAGGAGCTTCAGGGTTCTTTAGCACGCTTGGTGATATCTTTCTTACCCTACTTAAAATAATTGTCAAATTTATTGGGATTCTATTAATTTTAATAGGTCTTTCGGTGTTAATTAGCCTAATAGTAAGCTTGTTTACCTTAGGAACTATAGACCTATGGGGCACTGGCGAAGTATTGGATTATATTAATTTGGTAGATACTTCGAACAGCCCTATCTGGTTAATATCCGTACTTACTTTTTTAGCTGTAGGTATCCCGTTTTTTGTAATTTTTATTTTAGGACTCAAACTATTGGTAAATAATTTAAAATCTATTGGAACTAAAGCAAAAATTATTTTACTAATTCTTTGGGTAATATCTTTAGTAGGCTTAGGAATTCTTGGTGTACGCCAAGCAACAGAAAAAGCGTATAACGGTGAAGTGCTTACCGAAGAAACACTACCAATCCGTACTGGTGACACAGTGCAACTAGCTATGCGAGCCAATACGCAGTACGATGCGTATGTATCGAGAAGAGGCGGTGTAGAGATTAAGTATGACGAAAACGACCAGAAAATTATCTATAGTAGCGACATACGGCTTATTGTGAAATCTACCAACGATAGTGTTGCCAAGATTATGATTGATAAAAATGCTGAAGGCAATAGCTTCCTAAACGCAAAAAAACGTGCAGAAGCCATTGAGTACAACTATTCTTTTGAAAATGGAACTATATTTTTGGATGGTTATTTTCTAACAGCTATTGAAAACAAATACCGCGATCAGGAGATAGATGTTACACTCTTTTTACCAGAAGGAAGTGTGCTTATCGCTAAAGATAATACCTACTCCTACCATAGAAACGATTCACGTCATAACGATATCCTTCACAATGGTATGGAAGGAAAATCGTTATTAATCTTGAAAGGCAAGACCGAATGTTTAGACTGCCCAGAAAATGAAACAACGAAAGAAAGTACCGAAACAAGTACTTCAAGTAATGCTGACTGGAAAAACGAAGTAGAAAAAGATTTTACAGACGATACACAAGTTGAAGTTGAAGAGAAAAAAGTAGACACGTTAACAGCTGAAATACCTGTAAAAGTAAATGATACAATTAAATAAACTAAAATTTTAAACAACCAAAAACAAAAACCATGAAAACACTAAAAATAATCTTGCTCACCATAGCAACCGTAACCCTTACCTCTTGCAATTTTAATATGACCTTTGGTCAGACCGATGGCAATGGAAATGTAACTACAGAAACCAGAAATGTCTCTGAAGACTTTACCAAAGTACGTGGTAGTGCGGGACTAGACGTGTACATCACAAAAGGAAACACTGCAAGTATTAAAGTAGAAGCGGACGAGAACCTGCACGAAATTATTGAAACCGAAATTACAAATGGTAAACTACACATTAAAACCAGTAATAGCCACAATATTGGAAGAGCGAAAGCTAAAAAAGTGTATGTAACCTATGTTTCTTTAGACGAAGTTGCTTCTTCGAGCGGTGCAGATGTTATCGTTAACGGAGTTTTAGAAGCTGAAAATCTAACGTTAGATTCTAGTAGCGGATCTGATCTGGAAGTAGAAGTCTTTGCAAAAAATCTGTATATAGATTGCAGTAGCGGAGCAGATATTAAAGTTTCGGGAAAAGCTACAGAACTTACTGCAGACGCTTCTAGTGGTAGCGAAATTAGTGCAAAAGACTTACTGGTAGTAAATTGCAAAGCCGAAGTTTCCAGTGGAGCAGATATTACAGTAAATGTTAAAGAAAATCTTGAAATAGACGCCTCAAGTGGTGGGGATGTTAATTATTACGGAACACCAACAGCTGTACAAGATAACAGCAGCAAATCTGCTGGAAGTGTAAGGAAGATGTAAACCAGGCAAATGGTGCATATATTGCGAAAAATATGAGGTTTTTATACTGAAACCAAAAAAATGTAACTACCCTATACCAAAATAAAATATTAACAAAGCTATCGGCTATAAAAGCCGAATCCGTCTTGATTTCCTAGTTGAATTGGGACGGATTTTTTTTACACTTACATCATGAAATATATACTATACATTTTAATAATTTTAATTTCAGTGACAGGGATCGCCCAGGTTGAAAAAACGTCTGCATTATACCTAAAAATGAAGCAAATGGACAGTATTGTCTTTGATGCAGGATTTAATACTTGCGATATGAAAGCTCTAGATGCTGTTTTAGCATCCGATTTAGAATTTTACCATGACATTGGAGGAACACAAAACAGAGCTGAATTCTTAGCTGCTATGGCAAAAAATATCTGTGGGAATCCTTCAGTAAAGATAACACGTGAGCTAGTTGTAGGAAGCTTACAAGTATTTCCGTTAAAATCTAACGACAGTCTTTACGGAGCACTCCAAAGAGGTGAGCACGAATTCTACCAACAAAAAACCAACGAAGTAAAGAAAAAGACTGGAACAGCAAGATTCACATCGTATTGGGAGCTACAAGATGGAGACTGGAAACTGAAACGAGTATTTAGTTTTGATCATAAAGCTACAGAATAATACTTGTTACTTCACATAAGAAAAGCCGCATATAGCGGCTTTTAATTTAACTATTCATAAAAGAGGGTTATGCCTCTACTTCTTCTTCCGTCTCAACTGTTGCTAAGTAACGCTCTGCATCTAACGCAGCCATACAACCTGTACCAGCTGCAGTTACGGCTTGACGATATTCTTTATCCTGTACATCACCACTGGCAAATACACCTGGTTTATTTGTTTTAGTAGATTTACCTTCGGTAATTAAATACCCGGTGTCGTCCATTGTTAATTGTCCTTTAAAGATGTCGGTATTTGGCTTGTGACCAATAGCGATAAATAATCCGGTAATATCGATGGTTTCTTTTTCACCTGTTTGGTTGTTCTTCATTCGTAAACCTTCAACAACCATATCCCCTAACACTTCATCAACTTCGGTGTTGTAGCGTACCTCTATATTTTTAGTAGAAGTAACACGGTGTTGCATGGCTTTAGATGCTTTCATGTAGTCTTTTCGGACTAACATTGTTACTTTATTACAAATATTGGCTAAATACGTAGCTTCTTCAGCAGCGGTATCTCCGGCTCCAACGATAGCTACATCTTGCCCTTTGTAGAAAAAACCATCACAAACGGCACAGGCAGAAACGCCACCACCACGTAATTTTTGCTCACTTGGCAATCCAAGGTATTTTGCAGTAGCTCCAGTAGAGATGATAACTGTTTCGGCTTCTATTTGAGTAGCATTATCTACTGTTACTTTATGAATTCCTCCTACGGTATCGCTAAAATCTACGGCGGTTACCATACCAATACGTACTTGCGTTCCAAACCGTTCGGCTTGCTGTTGTAATTGCACCATCATGGTTGGGCCATCTATTCCTTCTGGATACCCTGGGAAATTATCTACTTCGGTTGTAGTCGTTAATTGCCCCCCAGGCTCCATTCCTGTATACATTACTGGTTTAAGGTCTGCCCTTGCGGCATAAATTGCTGCTGTATATCCTGCAGGTCCAGAACCAATAATCAAACATTTTATTTTTTCTACTGTATCGCTCATAGTATGGTTGTCTTTGTAAAATTTAAGAATGTAAAAGTAGCAAGAATGTTGAAAATCTTACCAGAAAAGTTATTAAGAATTATAATAGGAATATTACCAGTGCTTATGGATGTACTTTTAGGTTTTATATTACCTAGCGTATAGCTTTATTTATTTCAGTCGGGTATATATATTATGCATATGTGATTTTATTTTATAGTACGTGCATTCAGAAGCCTTGCACGTCTTATTTCTAATTTTTTAAGCATCCAATCTGGATATTCCGAATTGTCTTCGGCATCAAAAATACGGAGTGATTGGTCGGGATCAGGTTTTATTAGATCGTCTTGGTGCTTCCCTAAAATTACGCCTGCGGTTTGTACTCCAGAATAACTGGCACCAGCAATTCCATGAGATACAATACTTGCGCCACACAAATATAAATTTTCGATTTCACTTTTTGGTTTGAAGGCAAATGGACCAATTTGTCGAAGGCTTTTTTCTGTCCCGTATACACTCCCATTGGTAGCATTAATATAATATTGATTAGTGATGGGTGTTCCCAGTTCTTGATGTACAATGTGATTGCTTATACCAGGCACTATCTTTTCTACGGTAGCTAGCATTTTTTTACTAAGCCGTTCTTTAAAGGCTAAATAGGCAGTAGAACGTTCTACACCTTCCCCTTCAAATTTCTTAAAAGGTTCATAATTAATATAGGTAATAGCTTCAAGAGTATGGTGTTTCCCATCAAAACTCGCTGGATCTTTTAAGGTGGTACAACTTAAGAACATACCACCAAAAATTTCGCCTTCTTCAATAGTTGGCTTTTGCAAATTGCCATATACTTCGTCCAGATCTCCGTCTTCCATAAACCAAATATTCCCTGAATCTAACCCAGCCTTCTGCACATCCATATCTACTGTTAAAAACAACATTAAGGAAGTACAGGAATATTTTGTCTTGTTTATTTTTTTTAGAAGCTTTTTACTCAAATTAGATTCGCCAATAAGCTTTCGATATGTAATGTCTGGATCTGCGTTTGAAATGATTTGTTTGGCGAACATCTTTTCGCCATTGGCAAGCTCTACACCAATAGCACGTTTACTTTTAGTGCCTTCCAGAAGGATGCTTTTAACCTTGGCATTTGTTTTTACTTCACCATTATATTTTTTAATATAGCTAGTCATCGCTTTAATAATAGCACCTCCACCACCCATAGGATAATAACCACCTTGAAAATAATGATCCATGACAGCACAGTGCAATGGAAAACTTGCCTGACGGGGCGGTAAGCCGTGATCTCCTATTTGCACATTTAATATTTTTTTGAGTTTAGGGTTCTTTAAATGCCAATCTATGACCCGTCGTAGACTAAATAGCCCATATTTCCCCATTTGTTTTGTACGAAATGGAATGAACAGTCGCTCCCAAAAAGTCCTTAACTTTGGTAGTAATTGTAATTGTCTACTTACATTTCGAACTAAATTTAAATACGTTGTAATGCCTTTTTTTTCTTCAGGAAAACGCTCTGTGAGTTTCTTAACCAAGTCATCAAAATTAGAAGGGAAATCAAAGCGATCTTCTCCCATATGAAGATGTTCGTAGCTATCTTTATTCATCTTAAAAAACACAAGATCATTAGCTATCCCAAGACCTTCATACAGCACCCTTGTCGATTCTCCTCTATCTAATTGACCAATATAGTGTACCCCAGGTGTAAATCTGTGGCCGTTTAAATAAAAGCTGTGGCACCATCCACCAGGGACATCATGTTGTTCTAACACCAGTACTTTTTGTCCTTCTTTTGCCAAACATATCGCAGCCGATAAACCTCCAGCTCCAGAGCCAATTATTATAGTATCGTAGTATTTAGTGTCCATAAAAGCTCCTGAGAATTTGTTCAAAATATAGTTCCTAAAACTAAACAAAATAATTAGGGTGACCACATATATTTACAGAACAAGAAATACTGCAAAAAAAAATTTAGAAAATAATTTTTATACTAAAACTATTTATCGTAATATTGCAATGAATAAATAAAGAAGCAATGGGTTTAGCTAAAACGGAAATGTTTACCGATCAACAAAACGAGATTGCGCTGTTTGCAAAAGCTTTCGGGCATCCTGCACGTGTGGCTATTTTACAACATCTTTTTAAAATAAATAGTTGTGTTTGTGGTGATCTTGTAAATGAAATTGGATTGGCACAACCAACTATTTCTCAACACCTTAAAGAATTAAAACACTTAGGCCTCATTAAAGGTAATGTTGAAGGAACAAGTGTTTGCTATTGTATTGACACCGAAAATTGGACACAAATGAAAAAAGTTATGTCCCAGTTTTTGGACCAGGATATTAGTAAAACCAATTGTTGCTAAAAAAAATTAAACTAATTAATCGTATAATCGCAATAAACAAATATAATTATGAAACTTTCAGAAATAAAAAATAATTTAAATCAATTGGAAACCATTTCTTTTCAATTGCCTAACGGAGAGTTAGTACCAAGTCATTTTCACGTTACTGAAGTTGGTAAGGTCACAAAACACTTTATCGATTGTGGCGGAACCGTTCGCAAAGAAGAAGTGGTAAATTTTCAACTTTGGAATGCAAACGACTATGACCACAGATTACATCCTGAAAAATTGGTGAACATTATCGAACTTTCAGAAAAGGTTTTAGGAATTGAAGATCTGGAAATTGAAGTGGAGTATCAAGCCGATACAATCGGGAAATTTGGCCTTGATTTTAACGGAACCACATTTTTATTAACTACAAAAGAAACCGATTGTTTGGCAAAGGACCAGTGTGGAGTTCCAACAGAAAAACCAAAACTTCAATTTGCCGATGTAAGTGACGAACCTTGCTGTTCTCCAGATGGAAATTGTTGTTAATTCCCTAAAAAAATAAAGAAAATGATAACAACAAAAGCAACGCTATTTCCAAAAATAGAAGCGATAATCGAGAATTTGAAACCTGAATCTATTTCAGAAGAGCGGAAAACTGTTTTGCAACCATTAACTGAATTTATTCAGGCAAAGGTTTCAGATAACCAGGAAGTTCGTATCAATTTTATATGTACTCACAATTCGCGAAGGAGTCATTTATCACAGGTTTGGGCACAAACTATGGCGTACCATTTCAATATTAAAAATGTGCTGTGTTACTCGGGTGGTACTGAAAACACAGCACTTTTCCCGATGGTTGCCAAAACGCTACAGAATTCGGGCTTTGAAGTAAACACACTTTCTGAAGGGACTAATCCTGTGTACAGTATTAAATATGCTGAAAATGAACATCCTGTTATTGGGTTTTCAAAAAAACTAGATGACGACTTTAACCCAAAATCTGAATTTGCGGCGGTAATGACGTGCGATTCGGCAAATGAAGCATGTCCTTTTGTACCGGGTGCAGAAAAACGCGTTCCAACAACGTATGAAGACCCAAAGGCTTTTGACGATACTCCGCTGCAAGCTGAAAAATACAACGAAAGAAGTCTGCAAATCGCAACCGAACTAATGTATGTTTTCTCAAAAATTAAATCATAAACTTGGCATCAAAAAAATTAAGCTTTCTCGACCGAAACCTAACCCTATGGATTTTTGTCGCTATGGGAATTGGCGTGGGATTAGGATATTTTATCCCAACATTCCCCAGTATTATTAATTCATTTAATAGCGGAACAACAAATATCCCTATCGCAATTGGACTCATTTTAATGATGTATCCGCCTTTGGCAAAAGTAAACTACGCTTTGTTGCCCAAGGTATTCCGAAACACAAAGATTCTTTCTATTTCCCTACTACTCAATTGGATAATTGGTCCCATTTTAATGTTTATTCTGGCCATTACTTTTTTGCGTGATTATCCAGAATATATGGTTGGACTTATTTTAATTGGGCTAGCCCGCTGTATTGCCATGGTTTTGGTGTGGAATGATCTTGCCGAAGGAAGTAGCGAATACGGTGCAGGTTTGGTTGCGTTAAATAGTATTTTTCAGGTATTTGCGTATAGTTTTTACGCGTGGATTTTTATCACGGTGCTTCCGCCCTATTTTGGGTTTGAAAGCGCCATTGTAGATATTTCGGTAGCAACAATAGCCGAAAGTGTCGCTATTTATCTTGGTATTCCTTTTGTAATGGGAATTTTAAGCCGTTTCATTTTAGTAAAATTGAAAGGTGAAGAATGGTACACCAAAAAGTTCATTCCAAAAATTTCGCCTATAACGTTGATTGCGCTGTTATTTACCATTGTAATAATGTTCTCCTTAAAAGGCGAGTTAATAGTTGAAATACCTATGGATGTTGTAATTATTGCAATTCCGTTGCTTATTTATTTCACGTTAATGTTTATCATTGGTTTTTTCTTTACCAAGGCAACAGGTGCCGAATACGACAAAACCACAGCCGTAGCTTTTACAGCCGCAGGAAATAATTTTGAATTGGCTATTGCCGTTGCCATAGCAGTTTTTGGGCTAAATTCGGGACAAGCCTTTGCTGGGGTTATTGGTCCTTTAGTTGAGGTTCCAGCGTTAATATTATTGGTTCGGGTTTCATTTTGGTTGAAAAAGAAATATTACGATACCCCTAAAACTTCAGAATAATTTGAGGAACTTGGGAAATGTAAATTAAATATCAGCAAAAAAAATAAATATGAGTGCTACTAAAAATTACCCAAAATCTTTTTCACATATAGGAATAACAGTTCCGGACATTACGAAAGCAGTAAAGTTTTATGCTGAAGTCATGGGTTGGTATGTAATTATGGAGCCTTCAACAGTTAAAAAGGAAACCGAAACAGCCATTGGTCAAATGTGCATCGATGTTTTTGGAAACGATTGGGAGGCATTTGAAATTGCTCATTTAGCAACTTCAGACGGAATTGGTATTGAACTATTTTCTTTTTCAAACGGAATTAAAGAAGCACCAGCCTTTAATCCATTTAATACCGGTCTTTTTCATTTTTGTGTGCAAGATCCAAATATTGAAGCGCTTATTGATAAAATTGTTGCTTACGGAGGAAAACAAAGAATGCCCATCAGAGAATACTATCCTAACGATAAGCCCTTTAAAATGTGCTATGTAGAAGATCCTTTCGGGATAGTTTTTGAAATTTATACACATAGTTATGAATTAACATATTCTTCAGGTGCGTATTCGAAATAAAAATCAGTTATAAATAGAGCAGATACATTGAAAATATACGATGTAATAATCATTGGAGGTGGGCAAGCAGGATTGTCTGTAGCTTATTTTTTAAGAAGAAGTAAGCTGGATTATTTGATATTGGACAATCAGCAAGAAGCTGGCGGTTCCTGGTTACAAACTTGGGATGGCTTACAGTTATTTTCTCCTGCAACGTATAGTTCTTTATCGGGCTGGCCAATGCCCAAAAGTGAAAAGGAGTATCCCACCAAGGAAGAATTTATAGATTATATAACAGCATATGAAAAGCGGTATGGTTTTTCAATACAGAGACAAACAGAAGTGCTGCAGGTTGAAAAAGATAGTGGGCTCTTTAAAATCGAAACAAATACTAGCACTTTTTATTCCAAAACACTAGTAAGCGCTACCGGAACGGCAGGTAATCCTTTTATACCAGAATATCCTAAAAGCGCTATTTATACTGGAATGCAGATTCATTCGGGTACCTATAAGAATTCTAATCCTTTTAAAAATAAAAAGGTGCTTATTGTAGGAGGAGGAAATTCTGGTGCACAAATTTTAGCGGAAGTTTCTAAAGTAGCAAAGACACAATGGGTTACCTTACAAGAACCACAATTTCTTCCTGACGAAATTGATGGACGCTACCTTTTTAATGAAGCAACTCAAAAATTTTTAGGGAAATCAAGTGATAATATAGGTGAAAAACACAGTGTTTCTTTATCTAACATTGTGATGATCGATAGTGTAAAAGAGGCACGAAGCAGAAACGTATTACACGCGGTACGTCCTTTCAAAGAATTTTACGAAGACGGCGTTGTTTGGAAGGATGGTACTAAAGAGCCCTTTGATGTGGTTATTTGGTGTACAGGTTTTCGGTCTACTTTAAAACACTTGGAATCGTTAGGCGTCATTGAAAACGATAAAATACAAACTAAAAATACCCGATCTATAAAAGAACCTGGTTTATGGCTCGTTGGCTATGGTAATTGGACAGGATTTGCCTCCGCCACCATTTATGGCGTTGGCAAAACAGCTAGGCAAACAGTTAAGGAAATTACGAAAGTACTATCATAACATTCAAAATTGAACTTGGAGTAAACAATTTTGGTACCCCCTTCATACCATCAGTGTATGCACTTTTGGAGGCAAGATTCTAATAATTACAAAGTAAACCTTAAGAATCCTCTAACATTTAATGATATGTAATAACCATAGTACTTAAAAATGTGATGGTAGCCATACAACAAAAAGCCTTCCCTCAACAATAAGATTCTCAATAAAGCACCAAGTTTTTGCCATTGTGATAAAATGAAAGGTTCTCTTTCATGTTTTTTTGCTAAATACACAAAAACCTAAGCCAAGCATATTTATGCAGCCTTTGCATAGTAGTGTTAAGCTTATACTAATACTTTAAATGAGCTGAAAATTCCCCGCTATTAACATTAAATTTATAAAAACAAAAAACCTCGGTTATGAAAAAAATCTACATTGTACTATTTATCACTCATATGATTTCCTTCGTGGCTTGTAAATCAAAACAGGAAAAAGAAATGACGGTCTCTAAAGATGAAAAAGAGATTATTTCCCAACAACCTGCAGATACTGTACAAACAGCTATTGGTGAATTAATCTTACCAAAACCCTATGCAACCGAATCTGTTAGAAAACAAAATAATCTTGTAGCTTGGCCAAAAGGTAAAATGCCTGTTGCGCCAGAAGGATTTAAAGTAACAAAACTTGCTGACGGATTTAAAAATCCACGATGGACGTATATTGGCCCTAACGGTGATATGTTTGTTTGTGAAGCGAATACCAAAGACAGCGCTGGGCTAATTACCTTATTGCGCGATAAAGATAACGATGGTACTATCGAACTGCGTGAAACATTTCTTAGTGATTTAAAACAACCCCTGGGAATGTTAATTATAAACGACCATTTTTATGTTGCCAATACCGATGGCCTCTACAAGTATCCATATAAAACGGGGCAAACTTCTTTAATGGCTTCAGAAAGAAAGAAAATAGTCAAACTGCCTGCTGGAGGCTACAACAATCACTGGACACGAAACATTATAACTAATAAAGCACAAGATAAAATTTACATTTCAGTAGGCTCTGCTAGTAATGTGGGGGAATATGGGATGGAAGAAGAAATTAGACGTGCCAATATCTTAGAAGTAAATCTAAATGGCCAAAATGAAAAAATTTATGCCAGCGGACTTAGAAACCCTGTTGGTATGGATTGGAATCCTGTTAATGGCGAACTCTGGACAGCTGTGAACGAACGAGATAAATTAGGTGACAACTTAGTGCCAGATTATGTTACCAGTGTAAAAGAAGGCGGATTTTATGGTTGGCCTTATGCATATTTTGGTTCTATAGAAGATCCGCGATTAGATGGTAAAGCACCAGAACTTGTGGCAAAAACAATAGTTCCAGATGTTTCTGTAGGGTCTCACACAGCATCACTAGGATTCACGTTTTATAACGATGATAGCTTTCCTGCAAAATTTAAAAACGGCGCCTTTGTTGGTCAGCATGGCTCTTGGAATCGTTCAGTACTTTCGGGGTATCGTGTGGTTTTTATACCTTTTGAGAACGGTAAACCTACAGGAGCTCCACAGGATTTTCTTACTGGTTTTATTTCAGAAGAAAATGATAGAGATGTATATGGAAGACCTGTTTGCGTAACAGTAACGCCTGCGGGAGATTTATTGGTGAATGACGATGCTGGAAATACTATCTGGAAAGTGAGTTATACTAAATAGAATTTTCAGTTTCTATAATCTATCAATACTTTTTAATGAAATTTAAACTAGTAAAATTTATGGCGGTTCTATTTATAACCGCCAGTATTACTCCTATTCAAGCTCAAAGTAGCAGTGGTCAAGTCATTGACTCTTCAGCCACACCTATATCGGGTGTCGCTGTTCTCTTGAATGGCGAATTGATTTCTGAAACAAATGCTGAAGGTATTTTTATAGTGCCTGAAGCCTATCCCCTTCCTCTAGAATTAAAATTAGAACATCCCGATTATTATATCACATCTGTTACCTTATCTGAAGAAAATTCAGTTTTTAAACTCGTTGCTTTAGCGCATACACAAAATCTTGATGCAGTCCTTATTTCTTCCACCTATCAAAAAGAAAGTAAGGTTATTATTCCCACTTCAAAAATAGCAGCACAAAAATTTGAAGCGTATAGCCCCATAGATTTGGTTTCGGCTATAAACGAAACACCTGGGGTTTACATTCAGAGTGGTGCCCTAAATACCAATAGAATTGTAATTAGGGGTGTAGGTTCACGAACGCTATACGGAACTAATAAAATACGCGCCTATTTTAACGGCATCCCCATAACAAATGGTACGGGCGAAACCGCCATTGATGCTTTCGATCCTGAGAATATAGAAAACCTGGAAATTGTGAAAGGGCCCAAAGCCACACAATATGGTACAAATCTGGGAGGAACTTTATTACTGAATTCAAAAGAAGCGTTAGCAGGTGAGACTTATTTTAAAAGTAATCTCACCGTTGGAAGCTTCGGTTTACTGAAAAATAATGTTTCAATAGCCACCGCAACTGAAAAACTAGCGCTAAACCTTAATTACGATCATTTAGAATTTGATGGGTTTCGTGATAATAGCGAGTATAACCGACATACGGCTTTGTTGACATCTACCTATAGATTCAACACAAAAAATGAAATTGGAGTGCTCTTAAACTACACCGATTATAGTGCCCAAATTCCAAGTTCTATAGGTAAAACTGATTTTGAAGAAGCTCCTTCCCAAGCGGCATTTACATGGAATGCTGCACAAGGATTTGAAGATAATAAACAAATTTTGGCAGGACTTACTTTTACGCATCGGTTTTCAGAAAATTTCAGTAATACTACTTCAGTATTTTATACATATCTCAATCATTACGAACCACGTCCCTTTAATATTCTGGATGAATATACCAATGGCTATGGCGCCAGAACCTTATTCGCAAAAGATTTTGAATTTTTAAATAGTAACGCCAGCCTTAGTTTTGGTGGAGAATTTTATAAGGACCAATACAACTGGAAAACTATAGAAAACCGATACGAAGAGAACAATGACAACGGAAGCTTAGAAGGACAATTACTAAGCGACAATAAAGAAGATCGAAATAACTTAAATGTCTTTGCTACTGCAACGTTACCATTTACCGAAAAGCTAACAGCGCAAGTAGGCATTAACATTAATAAAACCAATTACTCTTTTATAGACAAATTTAATACGGGTGAAACTAGTAAAAATGCTGATCGTGATTTCGATCCAGTTTTCGCACCAAATTTGAATGTATTATATCAATTTACATCGAATGTAAATGCTTATTTGAATGTGAGCCGGGGGTTTAATTTTCCTTCCATAGAAGAAACGCTCACACCTGAAGGTGTTATTAATCCAGAATTAGGCCCTGAAACAGGTTTTAATTATGAAATAGGTAGCGAAGCATTTCTATTCAATAAAAAACTCAACATACAGCTTTCTACATACTTACTGGATATTGACAACTTATTGGTGGCAGACCGTGTAGGTGACGATCAGTTTATAGGTAGAAATGCAGGCAAAACTGAACATAAAGGGATTGAAATGTCTGTTTCATATACACAACTATTTAACAATGGCTTCTCATTCGCGCCCTATTTAAATGCTGAATTTTCCGACAACAAGTTTATTAATTTTATAGATGGTGATAATGACTTTTCAGGAAATGAATTGACAGGAGTACCCAATAACAAAATAAATGGTGGTATTCGATTCGGTTTTAAAAATTTCAGCTTGAACACTAATTTTCTCTCTATTGGAGCCATGTCACTAAACGATGCTAACACACTATATTCTAACAGCTATACAGTTTTTAACACTAAATTGTCTTATAAAAATAACGTTACAAAACATCTCTTTATTGAAGTGAATGCAGGTATAAATAATATTACAGATAAAGCCTATGCGTCTTCCATACTCATAAATGCAGTAGGGTTTGGCGACTCAGAGCCGCGTTATTATTATCCCGGACTACCACGCAATTGGTTTAGTGGTTTCAAAATTGGATACTCTCTTTAAGAACCCTTTATAAAATGATTACACAAATTAAACTAAATAGTATGAAAAAGAACTTCGCAACACTTTTAGTATGTATATGTGCCTTACAAGTTACAATGGCACAAACTGAAAGTTTAGAATGGTTAGACATTGAGTTAGCGAATTATCAATATCCGTATAAAGTTTCAACCTTAGACTTGCACATACAAGAGCAGGATTTAAAAATGGCGTATATGGATATTACCCCTATAAATTATAATGGAAAAAACGTGGTGCTATTTCATGGGAAAAATTTTAATGGTGCCTACTGGCAAACAACTATTGAAGCACTAACTAAAGAAGGGTTTCGGGTAATTGTACCCGATCAAATTGGATTTGGAAAATCTTCCAAACCAGATCATTTTCAGTATACCTTTCAGCAACTGGCACAAAACACTAAAGTACTTTTAGATACTTTAAACATAAAAGAAGTCGCTATTTTAGGGCATTCTATGGGTGGTATGCTCGCTACACGCTTTACCCTGATGTATCCTGAACTAACTGAAAAGTTAATTTTAGAAAACCCCATTGGATTGGAAGACTGGAAATTAAAAGTACCCTACAAACCCATTGATTGGTGGTACAAAAATGAACTAAAAAAAACATACGAAGGCATTAAAGAGTATCAATTGGTAAACTATTACGATAACAAATGGAAGCCGGAATATGACCAATGGGTTAACCTATTAGCAGGTTGGACATTAAATTCAAATTATGAAACCATCGCATGGAATGCAGCACTAACATACGATATGATTTTTACACAACCAGTTGTGTATGAGTTTAAAAATATTACCGCTCCTACGCTACTAATTATTGGCACCAGAGATAGAACAGCCCTCGGAAAACCACTTGTTTCAGATGCTGTTCGCAAAACTATGGGGTTATATGACCAATTAGGGAAACGCACACAAAAAGAAATCCCGAATGCTCAACTAGTGGAATTGGAAAATGTAGGACATTTGCCTCATATTGAAAAGTTTGAGGATTTTATAAAACCTTTGCTTATATTTCTAAATGAATAACTGTAACTAAAGGAGAATCAATGAGATTTTATACATCAATTCCGCCAGAACTTAAACCATATTATACTACAGAATTAAAAAAATACAGTATCCAGTATTCACATGGTAATTTACAAAATGCCTGGAATCATTTGGAACGAGCTCATATTCTTGGGCAAAAATACCCATACGCGCATACACGTGTGCATTGGAAAATGTTACAATTCGGGTTTAAAATTAAAAATAGAAAAGAAATCTTTGGACAAATTCCACGTCTTATTTTTGGAGGAGTAAAGTCTTTTGTCGGAAAAATCCCTGTTGGAAACCCAGGAGGAGCAAATGTTCCGCCATTGAAATCTTTTCCAATAGAAAACAATTTGCAAGTAATTTTAAAAAAGGCAGGAGTTGGTTTGGATTGAAAATAAAAAATATGAAAAATTTGGGTGAAATGGTTCTTACATAAAAGAATTTATGCACATTTTAAAATAGTAAAATTTCATCTTAGACCTGTAGCTATTTCTAAAAATAATACCTATTTTACTACTGTGATAAAGTAAAATATTACTGTTACAAAAAAAACACTCTAACAAAGCTATGAACTCATTTTTAACTAGAATTATAATTCAATCAACTCATAAGTTTAGGAATAAAAAAAAATATCCAGAAGGGGAACCGTCAGAGTATCAGCTTGCAAAACAATATCGTGAGTTGGTTATTTCCTTGAAGCGTAATTCTAAAAACTTTATACTTATAACCATAGGGATTTTTTCTGCGGCCTTTGGTTTTAAGGGTTTTTTGCTTACAAACGATTTCATAGATGGTGGTGCTACGGGAATTTCATTACTTGTGGCTGCGGTTACAGACATTCCACTTTACATGCTAATTATAGCTGTAAACATTCCTTTTGTACTTCTTGGATATAAAGTAATGGGAAAACGCTTTGCTATCAAAACTGCATTAGCAATCATTGGGCTTGCGCTATGTGTTGCTATAGTCCCATTTCCTAATGTTACGAATGATGATTTGCTGGTAGCCGTTTTTGGTGGGTTTTTCTTAGGAGCTGGAATAGGCCTTTCAATTAGAGGTGGTGCCGTAATCGATGGAACCGAAGTGCTCGCAATTTTCCTGAGTCGTAGATTTTCAGCAACCATTGGCGATGTAATTATACTTATTAATATTGTGATATTTTCATTCGCAGCCTACCTCCTTTCTATCGAAATTGCATTGTATTCCATGATTACCTATATCGCCGCGTCCAAAACATTAGATTTTGTGATCGAGGGTATCGAAGAATACATAGGTGTTACCATTATTGCTTCACAAAGCAACCGCGTAAAAGAAATGATACTAGATAAATTAGGACGTGGCGTAACTGTTTATAAAGGGCAAGGCGGCTATGTGAAAAATGGTGTTTCGGAAGACAAAGACATTATCTACACTGTAATTACACGACTGGAATTGAACAAATTGAATACCGAAATCGAAAAAATTGAACCCAATGCATTTATGGTAATGAATAGCATAAAGGACATAAAAGGTGGTATGATTAAAAAAAGACCTCTGGAGCATTAAGCAAAAAACCCCACTAATTTAAAACAGCATATCTATTTTCCAAAGCGCTATAACGAACCTTGAATTAATAAATATGCTGTTGCTCCTAACCTATACAAAAACTAAACAGTTGCCAGTTCCCTCACTTTTAATATATTAGAAGGAACCTTTGTACCATTGGTAACCACATTGGGCGAAACATGATCACCATTATCAGATACAACTGAAGTAACATAGGTAGCAGAATTTTCCATTTTATATTCTTTTCGAAAGCCTATGAGCTCTACAGAAATGTCTCTTTCTTTAGAGCCTTCATCCACAAATTCTTTAATCATCTGAAGAACGTCGTAATCTATATAAACGGTGGTTGAAGCGTCTATAGTAATTTTACCACCATCAGGCAAATGCGCAAATGTTTGTTTTATGGCTGCTTTGTTTAAAAACGAAACTTCTTGTGCCAATTCCATATTAATAGTTTCTCCCTCTACATGTTTATCTTTTTTGAAAAAGTAAGCTAGCTTCACATTTCCTCTTAAAATGAAGTAAATACTTACAGCCATACCAATTCCAACACCAATTAATAAATCTGTGAAAACTACCGCCACAACAGTCACTACAAAAGGTACAAACTGAAACTTTTTACTGTTACGCCACATATGCACAAATTTTGCCGGACTAGCTAGTTTATATCCAATAACCAATAATACAGCAGCAAGAGATGCCAATGGGATTAAATTCAATAAAAAGGGAATTGCAAGTACCGCGGCCATTAAAAAGATACCGTGCGAAATAGCAGCTATCTTTGTTTTACCTCCAGCATTTACATTTGCAGAAGTTCTAACAATTACCGAAGTCACAGGAATCCCACCAATTAAACAACTAAGCATATTACCTACACCTTGTGCTTTTAACTCTCTGTTAGTGTTTGTATACCGCTTTAAAGGATCCATTTTATCGGCAGCTTCAATACATAACAACGTTTCAATACTAGCAACAGCGGCAATAGTTACGGCTACAATCCATATATCCATATTTGCTATTTGTGTAAAATCTGGCAAACTAAACTGATTCCAAAACTGCGACATAGATTCAGGCACAGGGAGACTTACTAAATGTTCCTGACTTATGGCTAATGAGGAACCTGTTGCCTTAAATATTTCATTAATAACAATACCGGCTAATACAGCAACCAAAGCACCAGGAATAGATTGCATACGTTTCAAAAAAGGAACTTTCAAAAAAGCAATAAGAATACCTAAAGAAACCAACACCACAATTAAGGCACCTGGGTGAATAAAATTAACTGTATTTGCCAATGTTGTAAAAATTTGATGTTCACCGGCGGCATTTATAAACCAGTAATCACCTTCGTGCATTTCGTCAAATCCTACTGCGTGTGGTAGTTGCGATAAAATGATAATGATTCCAATCGCAGCTAACATTCCTTCAATAACATTAGACGGTAGGTAATTGGAAAGTACTCCCGCTTTCACAAAACCAAGAATTATCTGGATAACACCAGCTAAAACACCAGCCAATAAGAAGGCTTCAAACGACCCTAATGTGGCAATTGCAGCTAAAACAATGGCCGTTAACCCTGCTGCTGGGCCAGATACACTTAATTGTGAGCCACTAAGTGTACCCACGACAATTCCGGCAACTACACCAGAAATAATACCTGAAAATAAGGGTGCGCCACTTGCAAGGGCGATACCCAAACATAATGGTAGGGCGACTAAAAAGACAACTAGTCCCGATTTTATATCGGATTTAAAATATTTTGTTGAAAAATTTTTCATAGCATTTTTTTTTTTTGAAACTTATAGATTGAAAAGACTTACTAAGGAGAATTTTCGTTGAGATACCTCTTCAGAAATTTCTACGGGAACTTCAATTACTTTTGCCACGTTTTTTTTAATAAGACTGGTAGCATCAAACCATTTATTATTAGGACACTGTAGCGTTTTTTCCTTTGGCACTATAGCGTTGGTAGCTTTTATTTGTTCTAAGAAATTTTGAAAAGCAAATGAGTTAACACCTGTGAACATTTCAAAAGAAACTGTTTCGATATTATTTTTGTGCTCCAAAACAATTCGGCGTTTGGCCTCATTAAACTTGCCACTAAGTTGCTTTCTAATTTGTTCTCTTTCATTGAAATGGGTAATTCCCCACCGTGTGTCTGGCAGCTTATAACCCGCTATAAGCACAACATCTAGTTTTGTGTCTGGATAGTTCAGGATTGCATATTCAACTAGCTGTAATGATTCGACAGAGAAATCTGTAGGAATAAGTATTTTTTTCATTTTTCTAACTTTTGGACAAACATAATTGCCAATAGTTAGAGCCGTATAAGAGCGACATTAAAATGAGATTAGAATTTTAGGCTACTTAAAAGTTATAGGTGTTTTTATTGGGTAATTTAATTTTTACAAGTGTTCCCTTATCTATTTGAGAAAGTACGCGTATTTCGCCCGAATGCATTTTAATAATACGATACGCAAGCGGAAGTCCAAATCCAAATCCTTTTATATCCCTAACATTAGATGCCCTGAAAAACGGTTCGTAAATATTCTTCAGTTCATCTTCTGGGATACCTATTCCCCTATCTTTTATAGTGAGTAAAATATAATCTGCATCAGAAACTATTTTCACCAATACATTTTCGTTGTTTGAAAATTTACAGGCATTTTCCAAAATATTCCCCAAGGCAACTTTCAAAAGAGATTCGCTACCCATATGGGTAATTGCGTCTTCACTTTTAGGCAACTCTTGAAAATCGAGTTCGATTTTATTATTGGGTATTGCTACATCGAGCGTTTTTTTTATGTTCAAAATCATTTCATCAAGACGAATTGGCTCAATTAAAAATCCTTTAGAATCAAAATCGGTTTGGGCAAGTTTCAGCAGTCCATTTACTAAGAAATCTAATCGGGATGCCTCAAGATCTATACTTTTAAGAATGGAAAAATATTCTTCTTTGCTTCTGTCTTTGTTTAGTGCAATCTCGGTTTGGCCTAAAATTGCTGTGAGCGGATTTCTAAGCTCGTGAGACGCGTTGTTAATAAAGTTACTTTGCAGGTCGAAGGAGAGTTGCAACCTATCTAACATATTGTTGAAGGTTGTTGTTAGTTGCGCAAGTTCGTCTTTACTGTTGGTAGTATTTAAACGAAGTGATAAGTTTTCGGCACGAATTGAATTCACTTCTTTAATGATTTTAGAAATTGGGCTCAACGCTTGCCGCGCATAATAACCTCCTAAAATAAAGATAAAAATAATACTGATAAAAAACGCAATAATAAGCGTGTTCCTTAAATTATCAAGTTTTCCAAACCCATATAGGTCTGTAGCCGATAACACGACGATAAAATCGCCTTCATTATCGTGATATAATAATCCAGTGTAGTAATAGTCGTCTTGCTTTAGTTCGGCGTATTCTTTATTAAAAATTTTCTCGTAAAAACTAGTGGGCAAATTTTTATCTAATGCCTTCAAAGGAACTTTACGCTCGGCATCTACAGGGTAAATTACTTCTTTTTCATTAGGCAGAGTCATTAAATGACGAATCCTAACATCCTCATAAATATCGATGTTTAACTCATCTTCCTCTAAATAGGCTTGTGCTGCAATGGTGGCTCTCTGGCTCAGTCGCAGATAAAATTCGCTTTCTGTGTATTTTTTTGAAGTATAGTAAATAAGAATAAACACACCCGTTAAGAAAAGGCTGGTAAGCACTATAAATATGGATGTTATTTTTGTCCTTAACCGCATGCTTCGTCTATTCGCTTTTTAGTACATACCCCATTCCAATTACCGTGTGGATAAGTTTGGTCTCGAATTTTTTATCAATTTTATTCCGAAGGTAATTCACATAAACATCTACAACGTTGGTTCCCATATTAAAGTTAATGTCCCATACACTCTCCAAAATATCGATACGGCTTAGTACTCTATTTTTATTTTGTAGTAAATATTCTAATAGTCTAAATTCAGTAGAAGTCAAGTTTATTTCATTCCCCGCTCTTTTTACAATTTTGGCATCCATATCCAACTCTAAGTCTTCTAGTGCTAATTTCTGACTTGTATTCACGGCGGTGCCTTTAGTTCTTGTATGCGCTCGTATTCTGGCTAATAACTCTTTAAACTTAAATGGTTTTATTAGGTAATCATCGGCTCCAGCATCCAGTCCTTTTACAATATTTTCGGTTGCCCCTAAAGCTGTTAGCATTATAATAGGTAACAAGTCGAAGCCCATGTGCCTAATTTTTATTGCAACTTCTCTACCATCCATACCTGGTAAAATAATATCCAGAACGACCAAATCTATTTCTTTCTGTTGCAACAACTCCAGCCCGTTTAAACCATCATAAGCAACAAATACAGTGTAACCGGATTCTTGAAGCCCTTGGCTAATAAAAGCCGCTACATTGGGCTCATCTTCTATAACTAATATTTGCTTTGCGATGATTGTTACGTTAAAGTGTAAAACAGCTACAAAGATATATTTTTGATAAGATTGGGTTGAATTATAACATTAGAATTACATTAGAAATGGATAAACAATTTAAAGTATTACTAATTTTTTATTCGGTAACGTGTAATTTTTTAAATACGTAAGTTTCACGCTACAGGTGCTAATTACTACTTTCTGAAATTTAATACTACAGGAATTTATAAAGGTGTAAATATCTCATAGATAAAAAATCCCTTTTTGTATAGACAAAACACCGAATCGTCTATTACAGTTTTAGAAAACAACCTATAGTTTCACCTTTGAAGTGTTAATTAAAAAAGCACTTTAAAATGAAATTATACATCCTCATAGTAAGTTTGTTCTTTCTGCAAATTTCTTATGCACAAGAGACTTCAGAAAATCCGACTACGAAAATATGGACACTTCAAGAAAGCATAGACTATGCACTGGAAAACAATATTATTGTTAAAAACGCTGCACTAAATAAAAATCTTGCTGAAGTAGATTATAGCGCGGCAAAATCGTCAAGATTACCAAATCTATTTGGCAGTGCGTCACAAACTTTTTCTAACGGAAACACCATTGACCCTATTACAAGCGATTTTGTATCGGACCAGATACACAGTACAAATCTAGGCATCAATAGTTCGGTAACGTTGTTTCAGGGGAACCAAATTAGCAATCAGATACAACAGAATAAATTATTTCTGGAACAAAGTATTTTTCAGGAAGAAGTAGAGAAAAACAATATCACCTTATCGATTCTGGAAACGTATTTACAAGCACTTTTCAGTAAAGAAAACATCACCATTGCAGAAAATAATTTGGCTGTTTCAGAAAAAGAAGTGTTACGAGCAAAAGCACGCTTGGATGCAGGAACAATTGCTTTAAACGAATATACCGAAGCTCAAAGTCAAGCAGCAACGAACAAGTATAATATCATTTCGGCTAAAAATGATTATAAGCAGTTTATCATTCAATTAAAACAACTCTTAGAATTAGATCCTTCAGAAAGTATGGATATAGCTCCGGTAGATGATAGTAAAGACTTAATAACCTTCGGTATTGACAAGTTGGAGTTGTATAACAGCGCCAAAAACTTCTTACCCGAAATTGCCGCAAGTAACTTAGATGTTGAAATAAGCGAAAAAGAACTGGACATTGCAAAAGGTGCCTATTTACCAACGCTCGCTTTAACTGGAAGTATGGGGTCTGGATACACAAGTATTAATGACAATACGTTTGCAGACCAGTTTAATGTGAATTTCAATCAACGACTAGGACTTACATTAACCATTCCCATTTTTAACAGAAATCAGACAAAAGCTGCTGTAAAAACGGCAAAAATAAATATTGAAAAAGCTGAAATCTTAAAGCAATCTACCGAAAAAGCGGTGTATTTAAAAGTAGAAACGGCGTACCAGAATGCGCTTTCTGCTTATGAACAGGTAGCAGCTTCAGAAGCTTCAAAAAAAGCAGCAGAGCAATCGTATAATCTGGCACAAAAAAAATATGAGTTAGGAGACTTAAGTACTACAGATCTTGTGATTAGTCAGAACACCTATACGAATGCACAACAGAACTATTTACAGTCTAAATACTTGAATATTTTATACAATCAATTATTACAATTTTATCAAGGAAACAGCATCAAAATTTAATCTAAACAATATGAAAACTAAAAAGAAAATAATAATCGGAAGCATGCTATTAGTCGTACTTGCCCTTGTAGGCTACAGTTTTATGAACGGCAACGACACTATTATTGTAGAAGCTAAAACAGTGGCGGCTAAGAAAGCAAACGTAACCACCATGGTTACAGCAACAGGAACCATAGAACCCATTACGCAAGTTGAAGTGGGAACACAAGTATCTGGAGTTGTAGAAAAAATATATGTGGATTATAACAGTGAAGTTAAAGAAGGGCAGCTTATTGCAGAATTGGATAAAACAAATCTTAGAGCGTCACTTACCCAAATGCAAGCGGCGTACGATAATGCGGTAAGCCAGAGAAATTACACCAAAACTATTTTTGACAGACAGCAAACTCTGTATGATAATCAAGTGATTAGCAAATCAGATTTTGATGATGCGCAGTTTAATTATCAAACGGCAAAAGGGACTGTGACACAGCGTTTATCAGATTTACAATCGGCTAGAACAAATTTAGGCTATGCCAATATTTATTCGCCAATCGATGGTGTAGTACTGTCCAGAGCAATTGACGAGGGACAAACCGTTGCTTCAAGTTTAAGTACTCCTACCCTTTTTACTATTGCGCAGGATTTGAAAGAAATGCAGGTAGAGGCCGATGTGGATGAGGCAGATATAGGTGAAGTAAAAGAAGGGCAGCGTGTCACCTTTACGGTAGATGCTTACTTAGGCGAAACTTTTGAAGGCGAAGTAACACAGGTGCGTTTGGATCCAACGGTAACCTCAAATGTTGTGACCTACACCGTGGTTATTAAAGCACACAATCCAGATTTAAAGTTGAAACCTGGTTTAACGGCAACTATATCAATCTATACGTTAGAATTAAATGATGTACTAACTGCTGAAGCTAAAGCCATAAACTTTAACCCAGAAGCTGAAACGTTAAGCACCTATAATCAACAACATAAAATTTCAGAAGAAACTACTATAGCACCTAAAAGTAAAACGACGCTTTGGGTACTTGGTAAAGACGAACGTATCACCCCAAAAACAGTAACGTTAGGTGCAAGTGATGGCGTATATGTTCAAATTTTAAGCGGAATCGCTCAGGGTGAACAATTGGTATACAGTTTAAAAGGAGTTGCAAAATCTGAAGTTGGCCCAGCAGGTGCAAATGAAAGTCCGTTTATGCCACAACGTCCAGGAGGAAAGAAAAAAAGCTAAGTATTATGACTAAAGAGATTATTAAAATAGAAGACCTAAAACGTCAATTTACTATGGGAACCGAAACTGTTCATGCGCTCAAAGGTATTTCGTTTACCATAAACGAAGGCGAGTTTGTGACTATCATGGGGTCCAGCGGATCAGGAAAAAGTACGATGTTGAATATTTTGGGATGTTTAGATCAGCCCACTTCAGGAACATATGAAATTGATACTGTTCCCGTAAAAGATTTAAGCCGCAATGAACTGGCAACCATACGTAACGAAAAGATAGGGTTTATTTTCCAATCGTATAATTTGCTGGCGAGAACTTCAGCTATTGAAAACGTAGAACTCCCATTGTTGTACAACAGTAAAGTTTCAACTGAAGAAAGAAGAAACAGAGCCATAAAAGCCTTACAAATGGTAGGATTAGGTGAGAGACTGGACCACACACCCTCACAACTTTCTGGGGGACAACAACAACGGGTTGCCATTGCAAGATCGCTGGTGAATAATCCTGTAATGATTTTGGCAGATGAGGCTACCGGAAATCTGGATACCAGAACATCGTACGAAATTATGTCCTTGTTTCAAGACTTAAACAAGCAAGGAATTACCATCACGTTTGTGACGCACGAACCAGATATTGCCCTTTTTAGCAACAGAACTATTGTGCTAAAAGACGGAGAGATTATGCAGGATTACGCAAATAACAAGGTAAAATCTGCTGCAGAACTATTAGCTAAATTACCTAAAGAAGAAGCTGTATTATGAGAGTATTAAATTTATTGAAAATCGCTTTTAAGGCTATTGTCCTTAATAAAATGAGAACATTACTCACTATGCTCGGCATTATCATTGGAGTTGCATCTGTGATTGCTATGTTGGCAATTGGCGAAGGCTCTAAAGAAAGTATACGTACTACCATTTCGGCCATGGGGTCCAATATGATTACCATTAGACCTGGTGCAGACGATAGAGGTCCTGCAAGAGGAAGTGGCGGCGATGTGCAAACTTTGACGCTTCAGGATTATGAAGTGATAAAAGAAAAAGCTACGCTATTGAGCTATATCACACCCGTTGTAAATGGTGGCGGACAAGTAATTAACGGTTCTAATAACTGGCCCAGTACCATTTACGGTGTAAACCCAGACTATTTGAATATCAAAATAGTCGATTTACAAAGCGGAAGTATGTTTACAGAAGCCGAGGTACAATCGGCTTCAAAAGTTGCACTTATTGGGCAAACGGTTGTAGAAAATATATTCCCAGACGGTCAGGAACCTGTAGGGAAAATGATTCGTTTTAATAATATTCCTTTTAAAGTTATTGGCGTTTTAGAGGAAAAAGGGGAAAACACCTTTGGGCAGGATCAGGATGATGTGGTAATTGCGCCGTACACTACGGTTCAAAAACGTATTTTAGCAATAGATTATTTGAATCAGGTAATGGCTTCAGCCGTGAGTGAAGACGATGCAACCGAAGCTGTTACACAAGTAACCGAAATTTTACGTTCACAACACAAATTAATGGCAACTGAAGACGACGACTTTAGTGTACGTTCTATGGAAGAATTAATCTCTACTTTTAGCTCTACCAGTGAAATGTTAACAATTTTATTGGTTGCCGTGGCGAGTATTTCGTTATTAATAGGCGGTATCGGAATTATGAATATTATGTATGTTTCGGTTAAAGAACGTACTAAAGAAATAGGGTTACGTATGGCTGTAGGCGGAAAAGGCTCTGATATTTTAATGCAGTTTTTAATTGAAGCCATTTTAATAAGTATTACTGGAGGGTTATTAGGTGTTATCTTAGGATTAGGAGCCACGGTCTTTATTGAAAATTTCTTAAATTGGCCTACGAGTGTCGCGCTTTATTCTATTGTGATTTCTTTTGTTGTTTGCGCAGTTACAGGGATCTTTTTTGGATGGTATCCAGCTAGAAAAGCTTCGGCATTGGATCCTATAACCGCGTTGCGTTACGAATAGACAACTATGTATAACAACAAAAAAATAACTGTCTTTTCACATCTTCTGGTGTGGGTTGTATTATTCAGTATGCCCTACCTCCTATCATATAGCCAGGAACAGAATATAAACAGAATCATCGCACATTTCTGGATTCCATTGGTTTTTTCGGCAGTGATTTTCTATCTGAATTATTGGCTGCTCATCGATCGGTTTTTGTTTGCTAAAAAGACGGCTTTGTTCGTGATTCTTAACATCCTATTAATTGCGCTTTTTATTTATCTGAAAGAACAAATAGAAGATACTTTTTTTCAGGAATTTACCAGAAAAAAAGTCACTGATACCAACGAAACTACAGGGCCGCCTTTAAAGATGTTTATTTACATACAAATGTTATCCTATATGGCACCTTTGTTGTTTTCTATCGCGGTAAAAACTACGAAGAGATGGGTAAAAACCGAGGCAGAACGAAAGGAAGCCGCTAATTTTAAATTGAAATCTGAATTACAGCATTTACATTACCAGTTGCAACCGCATTTCTTTTTTAACTCGCTAAACAACATTTATGCACTGGTAGATATTTCGCCAGACCAGGCCAAGACATCTATCCATAGCTTAAGTAAATTGATGCGTTATATGTTGTATGAAACGAATGTGGAGCTGGTATCGCTGTCTAAAGAAATAGATTTTCTGAAAAAGTATATCGATTTAATGAAGTTACGTGTTTCTGATAAAACGAAGGTGGCATATAATTTTCCTTCTGAAGAAACCGGCATTAAAATAGCCCCTTTGTTGTTTATTTCCCTAATTGAAAATGCTTTTAAACACGGTGTTTCGGCAAGTAAAGAAAGTGAAATAACAATTGAAATGAACATTGAAAATAAAACCGTTTTGTTTACAATTGAAAATGATAATTTTCCGAAAGAAACCGATGACAAAAGTGGCTCTGGTATAGGATTACAGAATTTAGAAAAGCGGTTGCAATTACTGTATTCAGATAAACATCAATTTAAAACTGAATTAAACGACAATCGATTTTCAGTACATTTAGAAATTGAAACCAGCTAAATTATGGGCAACCTAAAAATATCTTGCATTATTGTAGACGATGAGCCTATGGCGCTTAACCTGGTGGAAAGCTATGTAGAAAAAACTCCTTTTTTACAATTGAAGAAAAAATGTAGCAGTGCCATTGAAGCGATGGAGTTTGTTAAAAATGAGCCGGTAGATTTGTTGTTTTTAGACATACAAATGCCAGATTTAACAGGTATTGAGTTTTCAAAAATGCTTCCTGCAACATCGCGCGTTATTTTCACTACAGCTTTTGATCAGTATGCATTAGAGGGTTTTAAAGTTGAAGCATTAGATTACCTATTAAAACCTTTTGATTACGCCGAATTTCTTGCAGCAGCAAACAAAGCAAACACCTGGTTTGAATTGGTAAAAGGCAAACAAAAAAGTATTATTTCCGAAGAAAAAGAATTTTTGTTTGTAAAATCGGAATACAAGCAATTGCGTATTAAACTAGCCGATGTCCTATATTTTGAAGGGTTAAAAGACTACATCAAAATCTGGTTAAAAGACAATCCAAAGCCTGTATTAACCCTAAAGAGCTTAAAATCGTTAGAAGAAGAATTACCAGAAACCCAATTTATGCGCGTGCACCGCTCGTTTATTGTGGCGTTAAAAAACGTTGAAATTATAGAACGTAGTCAGATAATTATTAATAAACAGCGCATTACCGTTTCGGAACAATACAAACCGAATTTTTTGGCATATATCAATAATAACTCGCTTAATTCATAAGCAGCTTTTTTTTTCATATCTATAAAATTTACGAGTTGGTAGAGACAATACGGGGACTCGTATATTTTGCTTTTTTTCAGTAAGCAGGCTACATACTTTTATACTATCAATATGAAACAACACATTTCAAATTGATAGAAAAAGAAATTGTAATCCTTAAAATCTGAAAAATTATGAAAGCGTTTATCAAAACAGTAGTCTTGCCGTCCTTATTTATAGTGGTTCTTTCAGCACCAATTTCGGCACAAACAAGTCGTACTTCTACTACAAAGGATAGAACTACAAAAACAACAACTACAAATACTAGAAAAACTACGGCAAGCAGGACTATATCAAGAAATAGAGTAACCTATAAAACACCACAAAAAAAAGTGGTTGCCGTAAGAAATGTACCCAATAGAACGGTTGTAAAACACAATAATCAAAACTATTACTACGGAAACAATACCTATTATACCCAATCCAGAGGTAGATATGTTCCTATAGCGCCTAAGGTGGGTTTTAAAATAAAAACCTTACCTGTAAACTATAAAAGAGTTCGTTATAATAACTACAACTACTATAATGCACAGGGTATATTTTACATTCAGATACATAATCAATATGAAGTGGTAGACCCTGAAATAGGTACTGTAGTTTATGAATTGCCAAACGATTACGAAAGGGTGACCATAGATGGATTAACCTATTATGAATATGCAAATATTCTATATGAAAAAGTACAAGTAGATGGCGCCAGAGCTTATGAAGTAGTTGGTATTATTGAAATGGATTAAGAGTTAGTTTTTTTTTGATTGGTTAGTTAGTGATTGAAAAGGGGGTAGTTTTATAGCTACCCTCTTTTTAGATATATTAGGTCTAGAAGTACATCAATTCGGTTTGAAAGTGGGTATTGCAAAATGCTTTTCAATATTTTATAATCAAAAGACTAATTTGGTAGTTGCTATAGGACTTTAAGAAATTTAACTTTTAAATAATTCACTTTTTACTAGCTCATAGTAACTATCGCTCACAGGAATTTTTGTATCCTCTAATAACAGCTCACGACTTTTTAAACCTGTTACTTTTTGCCCATTTACAATGTAGGATCTATGCACTCTTAAAAATGAAGCTGGCAACGTAGTAATAAGTTTACTTAACGATTGATTTGCCATTATTTTCTTACCATTTTCTAAGTGATAATGTACATATTCACTATCACTTTCTATGTATACTATATCTTCTGGTACTATTTTATGTAGGTCGTAACCAGATTTTACAATAATATATTTTTCCTGCTGTGTTGCTTTCTTCGGAAATTTTTCCACCGAACTTAAAAATCGGTTAAAAGTGATGGGTTTCAGCAAATAGTCCAGTGCGTTTAATTCGAACCCTTTGAGGGCATATTCAGAATAGGCCGTAGTAAATATAATTTTCGTGGCCGACTTGGCTATAAGTTGAGCAAAATCGGTTCCCTTTATCTCGGGCATTTGAATATCCAGAAATAGTAGGTCTACGGGATTATCCTTTAAAAAAGACAGCGCTTCTAACGGATTTTCATAAGAGCCCTGCCATTTCAAATAGGTTACTTTTTCCACATAGGTTTCCAGTAGCGTTCTAGCTAACTCTTCATCGTCTATTATTACACAATTAATCGTACTCACCAGATGTTTACTTTTAAATAGACCTTAAAGGTATTCGATTTATCAATAGTTAGGTTGTGTTTGTCAGGATATAAAATTTTCAACCTTTTTTGTACATTTTGCAAGCCTATCCCTCCTTGTTTGTCGGTAATGAGAGATTTGGACGGGACGCTGTTTTCTATTAAAAATTCAATAGTGTTTTCTTTCTCTTTAAGTGAAATAGTTACAAAGCGCTCTCCTCCTTTTTCAATACCGCTGTGTTTAAATGCATTTTCAATAAAAGGGACAAAAAGCATGGGTGCAATCATAAGGGTGTCATTTTGCACGTCTTCAGTAAAAGTAATATTGAAATTCTTACTGCTTTTAAGCTTAAAAAGTTCTATAAAATGTGTGATGTATTCAAGTTCTTTTCGCAACGGCACTTTTGGTTGTTCGCAATCATATAACACATATCGTAACATTTCAGAAAGGGTACTTATGCCTTCTTGTGTTTTTTCAGAATTTGTTACAGATAGCGCATAGATGTTATTAAGTGCATTAAAGAGAAAATGAGGGTTTATCTGCATTTTCAAGAACTTCAACTCACTTTCCAATAGTTCTGCTTTCGCAAAAGCAATCCCCTTTTCTTTTTGTTGTGCAAAAATGAATGTTTCTAAAAGCACCGCAGATACGCAGGATATTGTTAGTATTAATAAGCTAATTAAAAAACGAGAAGGAATATTTGTTGGCGGTTTTAATTTATTGGGAGGTGGTAACCTATCAACCGGTGGAGCTGGGCCTAACTCTGCGGCTATATAGGCACCAAATAAAATTATGGGAATGGTTGAAAGAAAAAATAGAAGATACTTTTTGCTGAATAAAAACCGTGGAACAGCATAATAAATCAACCCAAAAAGCAACACTATCTGAAGCGCGAAGGCTGGGCCATTTGTTTTAATAAACAAAATATCGCTCCCACTGGAAATCCACAGCAAACACCAGATACCCAACCATAAGAGTACTTGAAAAATATATCTTTTAAATAGATTCATACTGCAAATAAAGTAAATTAAATTTCAGTAAAACTTTAAAAACTGGTGTTTTACACTACAGTAAAAGCAAGTTGGAGGGAGAACTACTGGTATTCGCTGAAAACTCTTGGCGTTTCACTGAAAACTTAAATAGTGTAAAACTTGGGTATGTATTTTCGCTTCAGAAATTCAACAAAAATCTAGAAATAATGAATCAAAAAAAACTAAACATGAAACAAGTATTTACAATTGTCTTAACGCTATTGTCTTGTATTGTTAATAGTGAAAAGGCTTTTTCGCAGGACTTTTACGATAGTAGTACTATCCAAACTATTGAAATTGTCTTTGCACAGTCTAATTGGGATGCACTTTTAGACGCACAAATGGCAGGCGATAACGATTATACCGAAGCCGAATCTGTCACTATTAATGGAGAGGTTTTTGAAACTGTAGGTGTAAAGTATAAGGGCAATAGTTCTTATAATCCCAATTACGACAAGAACCCATTTCATATAGAATTAGACACTTATGAAGACCAGGACTACCAGGGCTATAAGGATATCAAATTGGCCAATGTAATTTTTGACCCTTCATTTGTTCGCGAAACTGTATCCTACGCAATTGCAGGACAATATATGGATGCGCCTCAAGCAAATTACGCAAATGTATATGTTAATGGAGACTTAATTGGATTGTATTCAAATACCGAAGCTATTACTAAAACCTTTGTAGAAGATAGATTTGGCTCAAAAACGAATGCTTTCTTTAGCTGTAGCCCTCCAGATGGTGCAGGACCACAAACAAATGATTATCCTAATCTGGAGTATCTAGGTACAAACGTTGCCAATTATGAAGATGCCTACGAAATAAAATCTGATGGAACCGAAGACTGGGATCATTTAATTGAATTAACAAACATCCTAAAAAACGACATCTCAAACATTGAGACTGTTTTGGATGTAGACAGAGCCCTTTGGATGCTAGCGTTTGATAATGTAATGGTAAATCTGGATAGTTATATTGGCGCTTTTAAGCAAAATTATTATCTGTATGAAACAGATGCCGGCGTATTTAACTCGGTTGTTTGGGATTTGAATATGTCTTTAGGCGTGTTCAGCCAAACAGGTGCTGGCGGTGGCCCAGGTGGTGGTAATCTTAATACCACTACAGAAAAAGCAGAAATGGATCACCTCTTACAAGATAATAGTGACGATTTCCCTTTAATGAAAGAGTTAATGGCAGTACCACGATATAAGAAGATGTACCTGGCGCATTATAAAACTATTTTAACTGAAAATATTACCAATTCAAATTATCTGACACTGGCCAACGACTTTCAAAACCTTATTGATGCAGCCGTACAAGCCGATATAAACAAATTTTACACGTATGCGCAATTTACAGGTAATATAAATACCGATTATAATGTTGGAGGTAACACCGCTCCTGGACTAGCCACTTTAATGAATGCCCGTGGTGCATATTTGGCTGGTTTATCAGATTTTACGGCAACACAGCCAACTATTACAGATGTAGCTCCTTCCAATACAGACCCAACAGTTGGAGATATTATTACCTTTACAACCACAGTTATAAATACTAACACCAATGCTGTTTTTCTAGGATATAGAACCAATCAGCACGCTCCATTCACAAAGATTCAAATGTTTGACGATGGTGCGCACAACGATGGTGCGGCTGGAGACAATGTATATGGAGTAGACCTCACCATTACTAACGATTATACACAGTATTATGTATATGCCGAAAACAATTCTATTGGAGCCTTTTCACCAGCAAGAGCACAACACGAGTTTTATACTGTAAATGCTGCTTATGTACCATTGCCCATAGGTGCATTGGTAATAAATGAACTTATGGCAGACAATGAAACTATAGTTACAGATCAGGACGGAGAGTATGACGATTGGATAGAGTTGTATAATAGCACTACGGAAACATTGAGTCTTGATGGTCTGTACCTTTCGGACGATCCAGACGATTTATTACAATGGGAATTTCCTGATGGTCTCACGCTAGCACCAGATAGCTATCTAATAATCTGGTGTGATAAAGATTTAGATCAAGAAGGCTTACACGCCGATATTAAATTCTCTGCCGATGGAGAAAGTGCTATTCTATCGTATGCAGATGGAACCATTATAGAGAACATCGAATTTGGAGCACAAGAAGTAGATTTAAGCTATTCCAGAATACCTAACGGAACAGGAGATTTTATTATTAAGCAAGCAACGTATGGAATTAATAATGAAATTATCTTGGGGGTGGACTCTTTTACTACTGAAATGTCTTTGAATTATTATCCAAATCCAACACATTCAATCTTAAATATTGAAAATGCCGAAGGGAATATAAACTCTATAAAAGTTAGCTCCATTTTAGGACAAGTATTGTTTTCACAAACGTACATGAATGCTTCTGCTATACAAGTAGACTTTTCAGCCTTTGCGAAAGGGACTTTTTTTGTTTCAGTAAATGAAAGTAATGTAATAAAGATTCTTAAGAAGTAATCTTATTTAATAGTTTTTTAAAAGCTTCACAATGTATTTGTGAAGCTTTTTTTATGGGTAAAGATGAATTTCAGCAATATAAAAAGACCTATACATCTTATTTCAACTGAAATTTATAAGCGTTTAAAAATCATTTGTTTGGAAAAACAACCCTTTGACTGAAAACCACGCCCCATTCGCTGAAAGTGTACTTTTTGTATAAAACTATTACGCATCTTTGAGGTCATATTAACAAACATAAAAACAAACACTATGAAAACAATAAGTTTAAAAACAACAGGAATAGCCTTTGTATTTGCATTAGGTTTTATAACCGTATCATGCGCACAAGGACAACGTGGAAATGATAAAAAAGAACCACCCACGTACGCACAGCTTTTAAAAGAGTTGGACAAAAACGAAGATGGCAAATTGGCGAAGGCAGAATTAAAAGGTCCTCTTAAAAACGAATTCTCAAAGATCGATACCGATGAAGATGGTTTTATCTCTGAAAAAGAATTTGAAAAGGCGCCAAAACCAGAACGTAAAGAAAGACGTTCTAAGTAATTAAAGATTTTTCATGATGGTTGATTAATTGGTTAATTGGAGTCCTGTAGTTGATTGCAGGGCTTCAATTTTCTTCAAAAGAATAAAAGATGAAACTAGATAAAAATTTAAACGTTATTGTAATACTTGTAATCGCAATAACACTTGTAAGTTGTAATAACACTACCCATACAGCTTCCCATACACATGGAGAAGCAACACATACCCATGACAACACCCATTCGCATGAACTTACAGATTATTTTGGTAACTATATCCTTGAAGATAAGCAATACGGAACTAAAACCGTGGTTACCATAAAAGATGGTGAACGGACCATAGAAACCAACGCTTTACCCAACCACAAAACCGGAATATTTCCCAACGAAGGAAATCCAAATACTATTTCGTCCCAGGAAAGGACGTATACCTTTCCTGTACATCCTAAATATACTGGAAAAGCACAATGGGTACGAGAGCCTGGAGTTGCTTTAAACGGAATTAAATTTGAACCAGAAACCGCAGAAGTAGTAGAATGCGAAAGCGGGGAGCGTTTTCGTGTTGAGGCGAAACAAGAACTTATTGCCATGGGATTAGACTTTAACAATGCCCACGTGCAACCCACTGGGGCGTATCACTATCACGGTACCCCAACCTCCGTGATTTCGGCATTTGATACAGGAAAAGATCTGGTACATATTGGATTTGCAAAAGATGGATTCGCCATTTATTATTCAAAAAGTGGTGCTTTTACACCTAGTTACAGATTGTATGACGAAACCCGAGAAGGTGAAGATTGTTCTTACAACAGACCAGGACAGCAATTGGATGTCCCTATAGACGAAAGCCATCCCGATGGAACCTTTGTTTCGGACTGGGAATATGTGGAGGGATTAGGAGATCTCGATGCCTGTAATGGTATTATGATTGAAGGAACTTATGCCTACCTAGTAACAGACGCTTATCCCTACGTATCTCGTTGCTTAATGGGCGAGTTTGAAGAAGAGCGACATGGACCACCTCCAGGCGGAGGACCTCCTGGAGGTGGGCGGTCGCCACAAAACGAAAAACCTATACGCCATTAGTATCTACTGAATATTTCAGAAAAATAAAACGAAATTACTATCAAAGTAGTTTCGTATACTCACAGTTTGAATTAGCCTTCCCACTGAACGAGTTATACCTTGTAAAAGGGCTTTTAACTAAAATTAAAAGCCCTTACACGGGGTCCAAACAAAGTAAATACATGATTTACAGATAAGTAAGTGAATAGAATTGGCGAATAAAAAAAAAGGCATGTATGAGATTATTTGGCAAGATTCGGAGAAAGATGGTGCTTAACGGTAAATTCAGAAATTATCTGCTGTATGCGTTTGGAGAAATCCTGTTAATCGTTATAGGAATTTTAATTGCCTGGAAGATTAATAATCTAAACGAAATAAGAAAAAATAAAATAATTGAGGTAAAGATTTATAAGAGTCTATACGAGGAGTTGAAGACAAATTTAAATGTAGTAGACAGTGCAATTGTTCGGTATAACAACAATGTATTGTCCCTACAAAATTCGCTTCAATATGTTGGGATACCACCAAATAACCTTACGCAGGAAGTTAAAGATTTACTTGTACAAATAAAATTTAGAAATTCAAATTTGCGTAATGAAGCATTAAGTTCAATAAATAATACTAACAAGTTTGAATTCATGGGAAACGATTCTTTAAAGACCAAGATTTCGCAATACCCTACTGAAATTAGCATTTTTAAGGCTCAGGAAATCAAGATCAGAAATATTGTAGACAATAGGTTAAAACCCGTAATTGAAAAGCATATTTCATTAATTGAGATGCTACCAGAAAAAAACAAAAGCTATTCTAAGGTGAAGGATTTTGGGCAAGCATCAAATTATTCAGGATTATTGAATAGCAGGGAATATCAAAACACAGTTGTGGATCAGTTATTACAAACTCAAATTCAATTAACCATTGCAAAAAAACTTCGAAAGAAAACAGAATCACTCGCTATTAAATTAAAGCGAGAACTGGAGGGGTAACGCTAGAGGATTCAATACACGTTTAAAATAAAAATATAATCACTAAATAAAAGTAGTATGAAATTAAAGATCTTAAATGTACCCATGTTGGGTTTGGCTAGTATCACTATGGGAATTATAGGATGCACCTCCTGTTCAAACGATGATAATGCAGGTAATGCCGAAGAAATAGATGATACTGTTGTCGTTAATGTAGCACAAGCAAATTTTACAAATACGGTTATCATTACAACAGTTCCTTGTACGCTGTCTAATGGGACTACTACAGATTGTTATCAAATAGTAACAACAAGTACACCGTCGGACCACCAAATGGGTCCCTGGTGTCCCGAGAATATTGAAGACAATGCAGAGGCTGGCGGAATTTGGCTGGAAGGTGGCGAAGTATATGATGTGGATGGAGCCTTTATTGAAAACATGGCTACTTTTTATAACGATCAAAATTGGTTAATGTATGATGCAAATGGGAATATATATGTAACGAACACAGAAGAAGACTGTATTAACGCTGCCAACCCAGCTGTTGGTGAAGAATATGAAAATTTTTGTGTAGAATGTTTGCCTTCTTATATCACAGATGTAACCCAAACATTTACCATTCCAATTACACCTGTTTTACTCGATGAAGGAGTTGCATTTGCTACAGGACCCGGAGGTCCTCCAGGTGGTGGAACAGCTATTCCTTCAACACGAGGTATAGCACTAAATGGGGTAGAGTTTTCGGCACCCGCTCCTACCGATAATATTTTGAGTGCTTACACACTTGCACCTTTCGATGATGCTGGTGGACATATTAACGTACACCAGGGATATCATTACCACGCCGCAACTGGATTTAGCACCAAAGTAGTTCAGGATGACGGACATGCATCTTTAATTGGGTACGCTTTAGATGGTCATGGAATTTATGAACTGGAAGATGTAGACGGAAATATAGCCACTGATCTCGACGAATTTCGTGGCCACAGTGACGATATACGTGGGTATCATTATCACGTAGATGCAGCGGGTAATAATAATTTTATTAATGGCTTAAAAGGGGCTTACGTTAACTAAAATAAGAAAGATGAAAAAATTGATCATAGTATTGTCTTTTGGGTTCATTTCGCTAGCAAGTTTTGCGCACCAGCCCGAAATATCTTCCACAGTATTGGTTGAGAAAGCGGATAATGTTTGGCTGCTACAGGTAAGCGCTCCACTCACTGCGTTTCAGCAAGAAATTAAAACGCATTTTGCTGAAACCCCCTATACAACTCCGGAAGAGTTTCAGCAAATGGTACTGGAACATATAAAAAACAACCTTCAAATTAATGTGAATAATACAAATCACGTGACATTAACCAAGGGAAGAGTAACGTTGGGTCACGAAACTAAAGTGATTTTTAAAGTGCTGGGTATTTCTTCCAATTTACATTCGGTTGAAGTAACCAATACTGCATTTAAAGATGTCTACAATAGCAAAAGCACCCTGGTTGTACTAAAAGAAAATTTCAAGCAAAACAAATTTAGTTTGAATAATGCGAACCATCATTCATTAAGATTAATGGTTGTAGATAATGAATTTATGGAAATAGTGGAACAGAAAGCAAGCCTGTTTTCTCCAACTGTATTTTTCTTCCTCATGAGTATGTTGGGGATAGGGCTTGTTTTCAATTTTAAAAAGCGAAAAGTTAAACTACTGAAAGCCGATTAATTTCTTTTAATGAATATAAACAGCCATTCACTTAAAATGAAATACTAATGACAGATATGTAAAATTTCGCATTCAAAACTTGAGTACGTTTGTTACTAGTTGCAAAATAAGGAAAGATTAATTTAATCGTATAAAGTATGGTATTTATCAAAATCATTATAGAAACAATTTCAATTGTTTCCAGCAACTTCAGGCGTATCAATTAAAAATCAAACTTTAAAAAAATATTCATCTAAAAGTAAAGAACAATGAAAAAGTTATTTAAAATTTCAATCCTAGCTACACTAGCTGTTACAATATTCATTGCTTGCTCTAGTGACGATAGTACAACATTGGAGGACAACGAGGAAGTATTAACTGAATTGCATGCCGCATTCTCAGCATTTAATCCTGAAGCAACCACTATCTATATAGATGGTTCTAAGGTGGTTATAGAATCAACTGGCTTACCTAATCACGAAACAGTGTATTGGGGAGCCGGTCATCCCCTTTATAGAGAAGAACCCGATGTACAGTTAACTCCTTCTATAATGTCTAGTAATAACAATGCTGTGACCATAACGGTAGATGGAACCCCCAATTTAACGGGGAGCACAGTAGCTACTCAGTTAAGTACCATTGGCATTGCGGTTAGTGGCGCCTCTATATTCAATGATCAGGAAGGAAATGGAGCTTTAGACCAGGCTGCGGCCAGTTTGGATTGGACGGGCGCACATATTGGTCCTGGAGTATATCACTATCATTTAGAACCTAAAGCATTTACAGATGATGATGAAAACCTGGTAGGAATACTTTTGGATGGTGTTTTTCTCTATGGAAGAAAATGTAACAGTACTGGTACGTATCCAATGGATCTCGATGCTTCAGGTGGTCACACTAGCAGTACACAATACACAACCGGAGAAGAAGAATACCACTATCATATTGTTAACGAACTATATTCTAACACGGGCTCTTATATAGCCTTTACGGGACCTTACCAAGGATATTAATTATGTATATAAAGGCGTTTTATTTTATACCTGTTGTTCTACTATTATTTTCTAACTGTACAGAAGTTATAGAAGATTATAAAGAAGATTCAATTGCTTCTGTTTCTGAAGATACAACCATTATTATGAACATTGTGGTGTTAAAAAAAGACTTGATGCTAAACCAACTGGAAGGGAGATGGTATTATAAAAACAAACCGTACACCGGCTACTCTGTTAGGTATTACCCCAATGATACGTTGGCCGAAAGCCTTGGGTATGTAAATGGTAAAAGAGAAGGAATTGCCAGAAAATGGTCTGAGAATGGTGTACTTCGTATAGAATCATTTTATAAACATAACCGTTTAGATAGTATTTATAAAAGTTGGTGGGAAAATGGTATGTTGTCTGCACAAGTTACTTATGCAGAAGGTGTAAAACAAGGATTAGAAAATGAATGGTATCCTACAGGGCAACTAGCAAAAGAAAGGCAATTGGTCGATGGAAAAGAAAATGGACTGCAAAAAGCCTGGTTGCAAAATGGAACATTATATGTTAATTACGAAGCCAAAAACGGACGCATTTTTGGCATGCGAAAAGCAAATTCGTGTTATAAATTAGAAGATGAAACTATTATCAAAAATAAAAAAATATAAACTGTTTACGCTTTCTATTCTTCTTATCGCCATAAGCTGCAACAATGAAGTAAAGAAAGAAACTATTAAGGTTACTGAAACGAGCAGAACCGAATATCTGCCGTACTATAACGAAGAATCATTTACACCTAACTGGCTCACCCCCGGGACTGAAGAGGAACTGGGTTTTCACAAAATTCCAGATTTCAAATTGGTCAATCAGTTAGGAGATACCGTGACCCAACAAACGTTTGAAGACAAAATCTATGTTACCGATTTCTTCTTTACGGTCTGTCCAGGTATCTGTCCGCAAATGACCGATAATATGTTTAAGTTACAGGAGGAATTTAAAAATAATGCAGATATTTTATTGCTTTCACATTCTGTAATGCCTTCAACAGACTCGGTGCCTGTTTTAAAGGAATATGCCAAAAACCATAACGTTATTGCTAATAAATGGCATCTGGTAACCGGAGATAAAGCTGAAATTTATACTTTAGGGAGAGCTGCTTATTTTGTTGAAAATAATTTAGGAGAACCAAAAAGCATCGATGATTTCTTACATACTGAAAACTTTTTACTCATTGATAAAAACAGACATATAAGAGGCATTTATAATGGATTAAATAGCGCATCTATAGCACAATTGACTGTAGATATTAAAACTTTACAGGCAGAATAATGTGCTAATAGTTATAAATTTTAATATCTCTAAGAATTTAGGATTGGTAGTGTTCCTGAAAGTTTAAAATCCTTCTCCAGTACGAATGTTGGTTAAGTTCATACGTTCTTCCGGGGTAAACATTCTGGATTTTATAATAAAACGTAACCCAAGAGGGATTTCCAGTGAAAAACTAGAACCCCTCCCCTTAGTTACGTCTACTGTTAATTGGGTATGTTGCCAATATTGAAACTGGTCTTGCGACATATAAAAATCACAACCGCTAATGGTTCCTAACCAAATATCAGTCTCGTTAAGCAAGAGGTCCCCTTTTTCAAGACACATAGGGCTGGAGCCATCACAACAACCACCACTTTGATGAAACATAAGTTCTCCGTGGCGGTCACGCAATTGGTCAATAATTTTTGTAGCTTCGTCTGTTATTTTTACACGTTCGGTCATCCTAAAAGAATCCCATTGCTTTCTTATCGTAGGAGATAAGCATATTCTTGGTATGGCGATAGTGGTTTAGCATCATTTTATGGTTTTCACGACCTATACCAGACTTTTTGTAGCCACCAAAAGGAGCATGAGCTGGATAATTATGGTAGTTATTCACCCAGACTCTCCCTGCTTTTATAGCTCTCGGTATTTTATAAGCCTGATGGTTATCTCTGGTCCAAACACCAGCTCCTAAACCATATAAGGTATCGTTTGCAATTTCGATAGCTTCTGCTTCATCTTTAAAAGTAGTTACACACGCTACAGGCCCAAAAATCTCTTCTTGAAATACCCGCATTTTATTATTTCCTTTCAAAAGTGTGGGCTGAATGTAATAGCCTCCTTCCAAACCTTCATTATAAGCAGCGTCACCACCGGTAAGTACTTCGCACCCTTCTTCTTTTCCAATGGAAATATAATTAAGAATCTTTTCATATTGATCGTTAGACGCTTGTGCCCCCATCATCGTATCCGAAGCGAGTGGATGTCCTAGTTTTATAGCTTTTGTTCGCTCAATAACACGTTCGATAAAAGCATCATATATATTTTCCTGAATAAGAATTCTAGACGGACACGTACAAATTTCACCTTGGTTTAAGGCAAACATTACGGCTCCTTCAATACACTTATCGAAAAAATCGTCGTCTGCATCCATAATACTCTCAAAGAAAATATTTGGTGATTTACCACCTAATTCCAAAGTAACAGGCGTAATATTTTTTGATGCGTATTGCATAATTAACTGTCCCGTAGTGGTCTCGCCAGTAAATGCAATTTTATTAATACGCGGACTCGACGCCAACGGTTTTCCTGCTTCGGCTCCAAATCCGTTTACAACATTTAAAACACCGGCCGGTAAAACATCTTCTATCATTTCCATGAGGATAAGAATCCCAACAGGTGTTTGTTCGGCTGGCTTTAAGACTACGCAATTACCTGCTGCCAAAGCGGGAGCTACTTTCCAGGTAGCCATAAGAATTGGGAAGTTCCATGGAATGATTTGCCCTACTACTCCCAATGGTTCAGTTACATTTAGACAAACTGTATTGGCATCTAATTCACTTACGGAGCCTTCTTCAGCACGAATAACTCCTGCAAAATATCTAAAATGGTCTACTGCCAGCGGTAAGTCTGCTGCCATCGTTTCACGAACTGCTTTCCCATTATCCCAGGTTTCAGCTCTTGCCAAAGCTTCAAGGTTTTGTTCCATAATATCGGCTATCTTTAGTAATAAGTTACTTCTAAAGGTTGCTGAAGAGTTATTCCATGCTGGTGCCGCTTTCCAGGCCGCATCAATAGCTGCGTTTACATCATCTTCGGTAGAACGTGGAATTTTAGTGAAACTAGTACCGTCTACAGGAGAAACATTATCAAAATATTCACCTTTAGCTGGAACAACCCATTTTCCGCCGATAAAATTTTCGTACTGGTCTTTAAATTTTGGTTTCTGTATAGCTTGTGCTATTGTACTTTCTGTAGTGCTCATAATCTATATTATTTTAAACGTTAAAAAATGAAATCAGTTCTAGATTGCTCTCAACAAGTTCACATTCTAAAAACCGTTTTTTAAAAGTAAAAGTTATACGTCCGTCATTTCTGACCTATTCTACCAAACTATTGAACAATACTATCATTTAGTGTCATACCCATAAATATCGTCCCAAAAAATTGTACATTTATAATAATTATCCTTAAAAAATAAGAATGCATCAATTTTAATATATGAGGTTGCCAGAACATTTTTATACCGAAAGAAAACTTGAGAATTTAGTTGAAAATCAAACTTCTTACACACTGGAATCTGCTGCAATGCATATTTTTGAAACGCATAAACAGGCAGATAAAGTGCTATTGCAGTTTGACCAGCCTGTCTTGGCGAGCATGCTTGTAGGTAAAAAAGTGATGCATCTACGAGATCACAATTCTTTCGATTTTTTACCGGGTGAATCTCTAATTTTGCCTTCAAATGAAATAATGTGTATAGATTTCCCTGAAGCAAAATATACCAATCCTACGCGTTGTCTGGCTATGGCTATTGCCGAAGAGAAAATAAAAGAAGTCTTACAATTAATGAATGAAACCATGCCCAAGCATAACAACAAAGAGTGGGGCTTGCTAGATTATAATTTTCATTTTACAAATGACGTAGGTATCTATCAAATTTTACAGCGCCTATTATTTCTATTCACAGAAAACCACGCCTCTAAAGATTTATTTGTAAATAATATGCTTCGCGAGCTCATTATTAGAATTTTGCAAACCAATTCTAAGAAAATTTACACAGACGAGACGCTACATATGGTTACAGATAACCGCCTGGCATTTGTAATCGATTATATACGCAAAAACATTAGAGAATCACTTACAGTCGAACTATTAAGTAAGAAGGCCTATATGAGTGAATCTCATTTTTATCGTGTCTTCAAAACTGAATTAGGAGTCTCCCCCATTGAGTTTATTAACAGTGAACGCATAAAACTTGCGGTAAGCTTGCTTCAAAACCCTAGAAAGAGCATTAAGGATGTGTTTATGGAAAGTGGTTTTGAAAGTAGGTCCTATTTCAACCGCCTATTTAAGCGCGCCAACAAAATAACTCCAAAAGCGTATCGAGAGAAAGTCTTTCGTAGTTAGACTATAAAATGGCTACTCCACTTCAAAAATCAGGAAACTAGCACACTCAAAATTTATCTTTTCTCAGGCTATCTCTATAAATCGAAATTCTATTATCCCGGGATATTGGAGAAGCTATTTAACTTAAATAGACTAATTTTACTTCTTTTAATGTAGTTAGTAACTTTTGACCGTTCTCTACTCACCTTCGTCTGTTTAAATTGTATGCTAAAGCGATCTATTTATTATATGATTATAAGCGCATTAGCATTTACTTTTTTAAATGTTTTTGTAAAATATCTTGAAAGCTTTCATGTAGCCCAAATCATTTTTTTTAGATCTGTTGGATCACTACTATTTACAGGTTGGTTTCTGGCACGACACAACATTTCTCCATTTGGAAACAAAAAAACATTATTAATTCTTAGAGGAATTACTGGGCTACTTTCGATGGGACTTTTTTTTGCTGCCATTAAAGAATTACAAATAGGCTCGGCAGTCTCCCTCCGGTACACCTCTCCTATCTTCGCAATGTTCTTTGCACTCCTCTTTCTGAAAGAAAAAATTAAACCCTTACAATGGCTCTTTATCGGCATTGCGTTTTTGGGGGTGTTGCTCATGAAGGGTTTCGATACCGAAGTAAATACACTTGGAACGCTATACATATTGGGATCAGCTATTTTTAGTGGCTTGGTATTTATTCTCATTCGCAAGATTGGAGACCAGGATCATCCCTTGGTTGTTGTAAACTACTTTATGTTTATTTCGGCACTTGCAAGTGGTATTTTCACTCTTTTATACTGGAAAACTCCCGAAGGTACACAATGGCTTTTTCTATTAGGTTTGGGAATATTTGGCTACGTAGGGCAGTTCTTTATGACGAAGGCATTTCAATCTGCACAAACAAACTTTGTGGCGCCGCTAAAATATCTGGAAGTAATTTTTACAATGCTGTTGGGACTTATGTGGTTTAAAGAAATTTATTCCTCTTGGACCTTAGCAGGGATTTTGCTGGTAATAATAGGACTTTCATTAAATACACTTTTGAAACGTAAAGAATAATCATTCCTATAATTTTGTAGAAGCATATTTCAATGAAATATTATTGCGATTTAAGTCATTTCGTTTTCAATAAAAGAAGAATCGGATTATAAGCTTTAAAAAAATTAATTATTTCACAGTGTATCCTATACATTTAAGTAACATGGAGTGCTAAATTAAACCGTTAACATCTTTACATTTGTCCTATAGTTAAATTATTAAATGGAATTTACAGAAATCTTTGGATACGTTGGCGCACTCTTAATAGGTCTCGTTTTAGGTTTAATAGGCGGCGGCGGGTCTATCCTTACTGTGCCCATTTTAGTATACGCATTAACTCTTAATCCAGTAATTGCTACGGCTTATTCACTCTTTGTAGTTGGTACAACATCACTCATTGGTGCCGTTAAGAATATGATGAAGGGAATGGTCGATTTTAAAACAGCCATTATCTTTGCTATTCCCGCTTTTATAGCTGTGTATCTTACCAGAGCTTTTTTAATTCCAGCAATTCCAGATCAACTATTTGAAATTGGCAATTTTATGGTGACAAAAAATCTTGCCATAATGCTATTCTTTGCCATTGTTATGCTGCTTGCATCCGTATCTATGATACGAAATACTCATAAGGAAACCGACGAAACTGCCAAAATAACGTATAATTATCCACTCATCATAATTGAAGGTCTTGTCGTGGGAACCATCACAGGTATTGTAGGTGCTGGTGGCGGATTTCTAATTATTCCAGCGTTAGTCTTGTTGGCAAAATTACCCATGAAAAAAGCTGTGGCTACATCGCTTTTCATTATTGCCATAAAATCGTTAATAGGCTTTTTAGGCGATGTTCAATATCTAGATATAGATTGGACTTTCTTACTATCCTTTACAGCGATTTCGGTTGTGGGTATATTTATTGGAATTTGGTTAAATAAATTTATTGATGGTAAAAAACTTAAAAAAGCATTTGGTTGGTTTGTACTACTTATGGGAATCTATATTATTTACAAAGAACTGGTTATGTAAGCTTTGTGATTAAAAAATCAATTCTTCGGCTTTCTTTTTACTGAAATTTAACTAACTCTTACACTACATTGTCCATTATTTCCTGAACACATTCGGGATTTAGTAGCGTACTCGTATCCCCTAGATTACTTGTTTCATTGCTAGCTATTTTTCTAAGAATACGACGCATAATTTTCCCAGATCTTGTTTTTGGTAATCCTGTTGTAAATTGAATTTTATTCAACTTTGCAATAGGCCCTATTTGTTCGGTAATTATTTGATTGATTTCGGTTCTCAAATTATCGTGGTTTCGGCTCTCCCCTGTTTCCTTTAAAATTACATAACCATATAATGCATTCCCTTTTACATCGTGTGGAAAACCCACAATGGCACTTTCCGAAACGGCCGGATGTTCGTTTATTGCATCTTCAATAGGAGCTGTACCCAGATTATGTCCCGAAACAATTATCACATCGTCTACACGACCTGTAATTCTGTAATATCCTACTTCGTCTCTTAGAGCCCCATCTCCCGTAAAATACATGTTTTTGTATGCCGAAAAATATGTGTCTTTATAACGTTGGTGATTCCCCCAAATAGTTCTAGCAATACTAGGCCACGGAAATTTTATACACAAACGACCATCGGTTTGATTCCCTTTTATTTCTTGAGCGTTTTCGTCCATTAATGCTGGTTGGATTCCAATAAAAGGGAGCGTTGCATAGGTAGGTTTTGTAGGGGTAGAAAAAGGTATGGGAGTTATCATAATCCCCCCTGTTTCAGTTTGCCACCACGTATCAACAATTGGAGATTTTTTCTTACCTATATTATCATCGTACCAATGCCATGCCTCTTCGTTAATGGGTTCACCTACGGTTCCTAACACTTTTAAAGATGACAAATCGTGTTTTTCTACGTGTGCAACACCTTCTTTGGCTAAGGCCCTAATGGCTGTAGGTGCCGTGTAAAATTGAGTGATTTTATGCTTTTCAACAATCTCCCAAAAACGACTGTAATCTGGATAACTAGGAACTCCTTCAAACATAACAGTAGTCGCCCCATTTGCTAGCGGTCCGTACACAATATAGGAATGTCCAGTAATCCAGCCAATATCTGCTGTACACCAATAAATATCATTTTCTTTATACTGAAAAACATTTTTAAACGTATACGCACTATACACCATATACCCCGCGGTGGTATGTACCATTCCCTTAGGCATTCCGGTAGACCCAGAGGTGTACAAAATAAACAAGGGATCTTCAGCATCCATAACGGTGGCAACAAGTTGATCTGAAGCTTCATCTAACAAAGGTTGTAGCCACTCGTCCCGCCCTTCTTTCATAGAAATTTCTGTGTGAATACGCTTAGCCACCAAAACAGAGGCAACACCGTTACAGTCCTCCAAGGCTTCGTCTACAATTCCTTTTAAATTGATGGTCTTTGCACCACGAAACGATCCATCCGAAGTAATGACTATTTTACAATTACTATCATTAATTCTGGTCGCTAACGCAATAGATGAAAACCCAGCAAACACTACAGAATGTATCGCACCAATACGAGCACAGGCCAATACCGAAACCGCTAATTCTGGAATCATGGGTAGATAAATACACACCCTATCTCCTTTCTTAATTCCTTTAGATATCAACACATTTGCAAATTTGTTTACACGGTGGTACAAGTCGGTATACGTTATGTGTTGCGCTTTTTCATTGGGATCGTTGGGTTCAAATAAAATGGCTGTTTTATCTCCTCTTGTCGCTAAATGCCTATCGATACAGTTTTCCGTAATATTTAATTTTGCGCCTTCAAACCATTTTACTTCTGGTTTTGTAAAGTCCCAGCTCAGGACATTGTCCCACTTTTTACGCCATAGGAAATGTTCTTCGGCTATCTCTTCCCAAAAAGATTCGGGATTGCGCACAGATTTTCTATAAACCTGATAATATTCTTCAAGATGTTTTATATGGTAATTACTCATAGTTACTTTGTTTTTAAATCTCAATATAATGAGTTGGTATGCTAACGTTCTTCGGAAATAATACACAGCAATTTACAAAGAATTTTTATCGCTTTGTGGGATTGATAAGCGTTTTAGAACAGATACACTGTAAAATGATAGTATTGTATCTATTTTATGAATGATACTATTTATCCATTTTTACTGAATGTTGTTTTCTTCAGAAATTTCTAAATAAAAGTATGACTAAATACAATTCAATTTTCATGCATATTAATCTGTAACTACACCCATTAAAACCTTCTTATTTAAAAAAGATTTAATGAAATCTTAGCATCTTCAAAAAAGAATCTATATATTTGGTCAACCAATCTGGTTAACCAATTCATATAAAACTTCTTTATGTATAAAATTTTAAAAAAATTTGGAGGGATTTTCTTTATCATTTTAACCGTTAGTTCTTGTAATACGTCAATAGAGAAAAGTAAATTAGTTAGTAACATTTCAGACTTACAAGTAGCTATAGAGAATGCAAAGCCAGGAGATAATATTATTTTAAAAGACGGTGTCTGGAAAGATGTCGCGTTGGTTTTTAATGCTGAAGGAACAGAAGAAAACCCTATAACAATAAAAGCAGAAACACCGGGAAAAGTATTTATAGAAGGAGTGTCTAGTTTAAATTTTGGAGGAAATTATTTAATTGTAAATGGGCTACATTTTAGAAATGGGTATTCGCCTTCAAATGCAGTAGTGGAATTTGGTATAGATGAGAACAATATCGCAAATTACTGTACTTTAACGAATACTGTGATTGAAGATTTCAATAAAATGTCACGTGATGATTCAGATTTGTGGGTATTGCTAAGAGGAAGACATAATACGTTAAGCAATTGCTATATTGAAGGAAAAACCAATAGAGGGCCTACGGTACGAGTTGATGTTGCCGGAAGAGAAAGTATTAATAACTACCACCAGATAGTGCATAATCATTTTGGGCCAAGACCTACAAAGGGTGGAGCCAGTGGCGAGACGATACAAATAGGAGATAGTTTTACATCTATGTCCCCAAGTTATACCATGGTTGCAAATAATTTATTTGAAAATTGTAATGGTGAAGTAGAGATCATTTCCAGCAAAACAAATTTTAATGAATTTAGAAACAATGTTTTTTACAAAAGCGAAGGTTCATTAGTAACAAGGCACGGTAATTATGTGACAATTGATGGGAATTATTTTATTGGCGATGGAGAAAATGAAAATTATGGCGGAATTAGAATTATAAACACCGGGCACACGGTAACAAACAATTATTTCTACAATTTAAAAGGAAAAAACTTTAGAAGCCCATTGGCTGTAATGAATGGAATTCCAAAGTCACCTTTAAACCGTTATAATCAGGTAACAGACTTAGTAGTAGCCTACAATACTTATGTAAATTGTGATGCTCCATGGCAGTTTGGCGTGGGTCAAAATTTGAGTCAGAAAGATGTGTTGCCGGCTTCAGAAATTAGATCTGCGAGACCTATTCGATCGTTGGTTGCAAACAATGTTATCTATAATGAAAAAGGTGATGAAACACCAATTATTGAACACGATACTGCAGACGGTGTATTATTTAAAAGTAATATAATTAATAATCAGGGAGTTTCGTTTAAAGAAATTGACGGACTTAAAGCTGTAAATTTTAATATAACAGAAATAGCCCCTTCTATTTATATGCCTTCGGAAGCTTTAACTATGAAAGCATATGAGGGATTTGGATTTAATGAATTTTCGACAGACTTATTCGGAAATTCTCGCGAAAACGATACCTCAATAGGTGCAAGTACAACTACCGAAGTTGAAGATCCAATGCTTCTAGATAAATCGAAATATGGCACTCATTGGTATTCAAAAGAAAAAGATAAAAAGAAACCAAAAACCTATACAGTTGCTACTGCTGAAGAACTGAGAACTAAAATTAATGAAGCCGGTAATTATGACATTATTGAGTTGAAACCAGGAAACTATACTATAAATTCTTCGTTACAAATTAATAAAAAGATACAAATAACTTCTGAAGATAAAGTAAACACAATACTTAAGTATACCGGACCCGAAAACACGCCTCTTTTTGAGTTACAACCAAAGGGATTTCTATCGCTTAAAGGTGTTACTGTGAAGGGAAATAATAGTCAATATGCTTTTGCAAGTTTAAAAGAGAACATGTTTACTCATTTTGAATTAACTGTAATGGACTGTGAGATAAGCAATTTTAAATATGCATTAAAAGTGTTTAAGCAATCTTTTGCCGAACGCATTACGTTTCAAAACACGACTATTAAAGATTGTGAAAATGGAATAGAATTATCTGAAGAAACAAATGATAAAGGTGATTATAATACAGAGTATTTAACCATTAACACCTGTACATTTGAAAACGTAGAAAAGAACGTTATTGACTATTATCGAGGTGGTTATGACGAATCTACGATTGGTGGAAATCTTATTCTCAAAAATTCCACCTTCAGTAATTGCGGTGCAAAAGAAGAAAACGGAATTTTGATAAACACACGCGGTATCATTAACGTTACTATTTCAGAAAACACCTTTACAAACAATCCTGTAAAGCTAGTTGCCTTGCTTTGGGGAGCAAAAAATAACTCACACAATGACAACGAAATTAACAACTCTGGAGAAATTATAGTAGAAGAGAATTTGAAACTTACGCTATTCTACTAATTATATTAAAATTTAACTAATTATTAATTACCTGAAAATTAAATTTTCAATGAAAAATTTAGCCATTGTAATAGTCGCTCTTTTAACAATATTAGCTTGTAAAGACAAAGAGAGCACTCTTTCCGAAGAAAAAATTAAAACCGAAAATGTAGCAACAAAACCAAGTGATGTTTTACCCTTTATGGAAGAGTGGAAAATATTATTAGGAGATGGAACACATAGAGACAGTTTAGTTGGATATGCTAAAGAAGATTTTTTCTACTCTCAAAATGATGGCACAACAGATTGGGTTGTATATAAAACACCAAATGCAGGAATTACTTCAAAAAATTCTGGGAATACCAGAACAGAATTAGGTCAAAAAAAGCGCTGGACACCAGAGACAGGTGGTAATCTTACGGGTACATTAAAAGTACAACATGTTTCTACTAGTGGTGATGCTCGTGTAGCGGCGTCTTATTCTGTAGTAGTGGGACAAATACATAGTGATGAAGGACATAAAAATGAACCTTTAAAAATATTCTATAAAAAATTTCCTGGACATGAAAAAGGTTCAGTTTTCTGGAATTATGAAATCAATACAGCGGGTGACAACTCAAAAAGATGGGATTATTCAACGGCCGTTTGGGGGTACGACATGGCTGTAATAGGTACAAGCCCAACAACCTATCCCGAAGAACCCGAGAATGGTATTGCCTTAGGCGAAGAGTTCAGTTATGAAATTAATGTTTTTGAAGGCATTATGTACATCACCTTTATGAGTGACAACCACGAGACTAAAACGTTTACTAAAAGTTTAATAGCTTCAGATTTCAGTACAAAAAATGATATTCCAGAACAAGTAATAAAATTGTTTGTGCCCATTGGCCAAGATGGAACGGAAAGAGCTAACGCATATGCAGGTGAAATGCAATTTTTTAAGCTTGGTGCCTATAATCAAACCAACGGTAAAAACCCTGAAACAAATAGGGCTTGGAGTACAGGGTCTGAAGTGTATGGAGGAGATATTGCAAAGCAATATGCAAACGGAAGCTTCGCTGAGGTTTGGTTTAAAGAAGCAACTGTAGGCGCTGGAGTTGCACCTAATAAAGAATAAGCATTACAATGAACAATCGAGTGATACTTCTTATGGGGGTTTCTGGTTGCGGGAAAAGTACCATTGGAACGCTGCTTGCTCAAGAACTAGACATTCCATTTTTTGACGGCGATGATTTTCATCCGGAAGAAAATATACAAAAGATGTCTAGCGGTAAAGCTTTAAACAACAAGGACAGACAAGGCTGGTTAGAAAAGATAAACGAAGTAGCAAAGAATCAATTAACAAAAGGGGGTTGTGTACTAGCGTGTTCTGCCTTAAAAAAAATATACCGCGATACATTAAGCCATGATATTGAACATCAAATAAAGTGGGTGTATTTGTCTGGATCGATGGATCAGATTTTTGATAGAGTTCAAAATAGAACAGCTCATTTTATGCCATCAGAATTGTTGAAATCGCAATTTGATATTCTTGAAGAACCTAAAAACGCCTTGCAAATTGATATTAGTAAGTCACCAGAAAAAATCGTTAAAACCCTAAAAAACCACTTTATGGATACATCAGAATTTGGATTGTTTGGTTTGGGTGTTATGGGAAAAAGTTTATGTCGAAATTTAGCAACGCATGGGTTTAAAATTTCGATGTATAACAGACATCTTGAAGGTGTTGAAGAAAACATAGCGAAGGATTTTAAAGCGCTACATGCCGAGTTATCCAACACAACTGCTTTTGATGATATACCTTCTTTTGTAAATTCTTTACAACAACCAAGGAAAATACTATTGATGGTTAATGCAGGAAAGACAATAGATTTTGTTATAGAAAATTTATTGCCACATTTATCCGAAAATGATATCATAATTGATGGGGGAAATTCTAATTATTTAAAAACGAAAGCACGTTTTGACTATTTAAAAACAAAAGGTATCCACTTTATAGGGGCAGGAGTTTCGGGAGGAGAAGAAGGCGCGTTATATGGCCCCTCGATTATGCCAAGCGGAAATCTTGAAGCCTATACGCAGGTAAAGCCATTTTTGGAAACTATTGCTGCACAAGACAAAAATAAGTTACCCTGTTGCACCTATGTTGGTCCAGAAGGTAGTGGGCATTTTATAAAAATGGTACACAATGGTATTGAGTATGTAGAAATGCAACTCCTCGCTGAAATATGTACTATATTAGAATCTGCAGGTAGAAATCCAGATGAAATAGCCAACACTTTAGAAACTTGGAAAGAAACTGCCGGTAGTTATTTACTAAAAATTACAATCGATATCCTTAGAAAAAAAGAAGGTGAGGATTGGTTGGTTAAAAAAGTATTAGATAGTGCTGGTAATAAAGGCACAGGAAACTGGGCGACTATTGCTTCGGCAGAACTGGGTATTCCTAGTACATTAATAGCTTCTGCCCTATTTGCTCGGTACACTTCATTTAATAAAGACGAGCGGGTTGTAAATAATGAAAATTTCAGAAATACCAAAAAAGAAATAAGTAACATCGTCATGGACGAGGTGTTTGAAGCGTATCAATTTGCCAGAATTATAAATCATTATCAGGGTTTTAAACTCATATTTGAAGCATCAAACTCCTTTTCATGGCATTTAAACTTGAGTGAAATTGCTAGAATTTGGACAAATGGTTGCATTATTAAATCTACGTTAATGCAGGATTTAGCAACTATTTTTAAGGAAACATCAAACATCCTAACTACTAGGCAATTCATTGAAGCCATTACTCATTACAAACCATCGGTTAAGAACGTTGTTTCGCAATGTGTACTTAATGATATTGCTGTACCTTGTTTAGGAGAATCGATTCAGTTTTTCAATGGCATTACGACAGCAAATTCTTCTGCAAATATTATTCAGGCACAACGAGATTATTTCGGTGCGCATACCTACAAAAGAGTAGATGATAACGGAATAGAAAATCATCATACTAACTGGAAGTAAAACAACCGAATTTATGGAACCAACTGCAACTAATAAATCATTTTTAAAGAAAATTATAGCCATAATATTAGGTTTTGGACCAGGAATTTTTGCGATAGGTTATACTATTGGTACTGGTAGTGTAACTGCAATGATTGTTGCTGGAAGTAGATTTAACATGCAATTATTATGGGTGCTTTTACTAAGCTGTATTTTTTCTGGCGTTCTAATGTTTGCTTATGGGAATTATGCCTTATTAACTGGCGAAACAGCACTGTTTGGGTTTAAAAAGCATTTAAAATTTGGAAAGATTTTAGCCATTTTAATCATTGTTGGAATAACGTTTGGGCAATGGAATTCGCTAATGGGTATTTTAGGAATTTCATCAAACATCATTTTTGAAATTCTGGTATTAAATTTTGAGTCATTAGGTGCTTATAAATATGAAACTGTTTTAGGAATAGCCATAGTCATTATTGTGACATTTTATTTGTTAATGCTGGTGGGTAAGTACACATTTTTTGAAAAGATACTCGTAATTTTTGTTTCACTAATGGGGTTGTCGTTTATAGCATCCTTATGTTTTGTACAACCATTATCACTGGATGTAGTAAAAGGTTTAATGCCAAGCATACCAGATGTTCCTGGGGGTAAGATGCTAGTTGCGGCTTTTGTTGGAACCACGATGGCTTCGGCTACATTTTTATCACGCCCTTTATTTGTAAAAGGGAAAGGTTGGACTATTAAAAATTTATCTCAGCAAAAAAAAGATGCTATTACTGCTGCAATTCTCATTTTTATTATAAGCGGAGTTATCATGGCAGTTGCTGCTGGTGCCTTATACTATCAAGGTAAAGAAGTGACTCAAGTATTAGATATGGCCAATACTTTAGAACCTGTCGCAGGAAAATGGGCGGTGACCATCTTTTTTACAGGAGCTTTAAGTGCTGGGCTATCTTCTATTTTTCCTTGTTTGTTAATAGCACCGTTACTTATAGCAGATTATCAATCTGGAGTATTAGACACAAATTCGCGACAGTTTAGAATTATCACTGCTATAGCTTGTTTAGTAGCCTTAATTGGTCCTGCTTTTGGGGCTAATCCTATTGAAGTTCAAATTGTATCTCAGGTTTTTAATGTGTTTGTGCTACCTATAGTAGTTCTTGGAATTATACTTATGTTACACAGTAAAAAAGTAATGAAAAAGTATAAAACGAGCTTAGGTGTTTATATAGGCCTCTATGCTGCATTGTTCTTTTCGTTAGTAATTTCATACAACGGTATTGTAGCGCTAACCGAATATTTTTAAAGTGTATTAATCCAAAAAAAACATCTTAAACTAAAAAAGTAAATTATGAAAAATAAAACAAAAAACACTTTCAAGATCTTCTGTATGCTCTCAGCATTTGTCGTTATTGTTAGTTGTAATAATTCTGAAAAGAAATCAAACGATACCATTTCAGTAGAAAAACAAATCGAAAAGGAAAAGTATGCAAGTGATGTAATTCCATTTTTTGACCATTTTAAATTAATATTAGGGGACGGCTCGAATGTTGGTGTAGCAACAAATTTTAAAAATGACCAATTTTTTTACACAACAAAGGACGGTGATACGGATTGGGTAGTTTTTAAAACTCCAAATAATGGTAGCACCCACGGATCTTCTAATAATACAAGAACAGAATTAGCTCAAAAGAAAAAATTCTTTCCTACAAAAGCTAATGATAAGATGACCGCTACGCTTAAAGTAATGAATGTTTCTGCTACAGGTGATGCACGAGTAGCAGCCTCTTACTCAGTTGTTGTTGGACAAATTCATAGTGCAGATGGGCACGAGAATGAGCCGCTTAAAATATTTTATAAAAAATTTCCAGGACACGAAAAAGGTTCAGTTTTTTGGAATTATGAAATCAATACCGCTGGAGACGATAATACCGGAAGATGGGATTTTTCTTTACCTGTTTGGGGATATGATTTATCGGTAGTTGGAACAGATAAAGAGACTGTCCCTGCAGAACCTGAAAATGGAATTAAGCTGGGGGAAGAATTTAGTTATGAGGTACTCGTAAAAGACGGAATTATGACGTTGAAATTTTCAAGTGAAGGTCACGAAACAAAAACATTCACAAAAAATCTAATAGTTTCTGAATTTTCAACAGTTGCAGAAAGACCAGAACAAGTAGAAAAATTATTTGTTCCAATAGGTCAAGATGGGGTAGAACGTAAAAATGGGTACACGGGCGAAGGATGTTTTTTTAAAATAGGAACATACAATCAAACAAACGGAAAATCTCCTGAAGAAAATATAGTGTGGTGTGCTGGAGCAGAAACACACGATGGCGATATTAAAAAACAATATGCAGATGGTAATTATGCCGAAGTTTGGTTTAAGTCTGCAAGTATTTCAATAAGCGAAGATGCGGTTTCTAATGAAGGGTATTTTTCTAAAAACGACGATTATAAAAAATGAAAAAACTAGTTGGAAAAAATGTGCTTATCACTGCTGGAGCACAAGGAATAGGAGAATCAATAACAAAACATTTTATTGAAAGCGGAGCGAATGTAGCCATTCATTATTTTTCAAGTAATGCGACTGCAAACGAGTTGGTAGAATTTGCTACAAGTAAAGGGCAAAAAGCAATTGCGATAGCTGGTGACTTAACAAAAGAGGCAGATGCAAATGCGTTGGTAGCAACAACCGTAACAGCATTGGGAAGCCTAGACATACTCATTAATAATGCAGGGTCGCTTGTAGCACGTAACTTACTAAGTGAAATGGAAATTGGCTTTTGGAATAAAGTAATGGATATAAACCTCACATCTATGATGTTTGTAACCAGAGCAGCAACGCCTTATTTAACGAAGAATAAAAATAGTAGTATGGTAAATTTGGCCTCACTTGCAGGTCGTAAAGGTGGTCACCCAGGTTCATTAGCGTATGCAACCAGTAAAGGAGCAATACTCACATTTACACGTGCATTGGCTACAGAATTAGGTCCTGAAGGTGTAAGAGTCAATGCGGTTTCACCAGGACTTATCCTTGGCACCTCTTTTCACAACACACATACCACGAAAGAATCTGCGGCTGCAACTACAGCTGGTATCCCAATACAACGTGCAGGGAATGCTGCAGATGTTGCACGAGCAGTTTTATATCTGGCATCTGAATATGATGGCTTTATTACGGGTGCTACCCTAGACATAAATGGCGGGGTTTATACTATGTAAAATAGCAAACAATTAAATCTAATTAATACGTTGATTATCCAGTAAGGGTATCAAAAACTAAATCAAAATTTAAAAATTAAATAATATGAAAACTTTTGGATCAAGTAAAGAATTTTTATTGGACGAAAATCAAGAATGGGAAGTAGTTGGTGAGGGTGTAAAAAGAAAAATAATGGGGTATGATGATAAAATTATGCTCGTTAAAGTAGAATTTGATACTGGAGGAATTGGCTATAAGCACAAACATCACCACTCTCAAGTAACTTATGTAGAGAGCGGTTCATTCGATTTTAGCATTGGAGATGTCACCAAAACGGTTAAAGGAGGAGATTCAGTCTATATTCCTCCACATGTAATGCACGGAGCTATCTGTACAGCAAAAGGGATTCTTATTGATGTTTTTAGCCCAATTCGTGAGGATTTTATGGAATAATTCAAAAAATTTAGTGAATAAACTTTTTAGTTAACATAATTTTAATATATTTGGTAAACCAAACTGGTAAACCACTTTGGTTTACCAGAAAATAATAGCAAAGTGCTTTACTTTTCTAAAATCTAATCACTAAAAACTTAAAACATCTAATTATGAATTTAAAAACGAAGTTAACTTTAATTATGATGCTCTTTAGTAGTGTCATAATTTTTGCGCAAGACAGCTACTCCCTCACGGGTTCGGTAGTTTCAGCTGCCGACCAAATGGGCATTCCAGGGGCTAACGTTAGTATTAAAGGCACTACTACTGGTACTGCTACAGACTTTGATGGAAATTTTGAAATAACTGTAACAGCTGGTGATGTAGTTATGTTTTCATACATAGGTTTTGTAACCCAAGAGGTTTTAATTGGAAGCCAAAAAACAGTAAATATTGTTTTAGCTGAAGATGAAAACACACTAGATCAAGTAGTTGTAGTTGGTTACGGAACTCGCAAAAAGAGTCACGTAACTGGTGCTGTTTCTAAAGTAGTTGGAGGCGACATTGCCGCTATTCAGGCTACTCGTGTGGATGAAGCGTTAGGAGGTAAATTAGCAGGTGTTTTAATTCAGAATCAGGATGGTGCGCCAGGTGCAGATCCTAAAATCCAAGTAAGAGCTGCTTCTTCTATTAATGGTAATTCAAACCCACTGATTGTTGTGGATGGGTATCCAATTTCAGGAAGCTTGGCAACTGTTAACCCAAACGATATTGATAGCGTTGAAGTATTAAAAGATGCTGCTTCGGCTGCCATTTATGGCTCCAGGGGAGCAAATGGTGTTATCTTGGTTACTACTAAAAAAGGAAAGAAAGGTGAAACAAAGTTTAGTTATAACACATATGCTAGTATTTCCTGCAGGTATTTGCAAGACAATATAAACATGACCTCTGGAGAATGGGGAAATGCATTAGAAACTGGTATAGCCAATGGAACTTATGATGTTTCTGAATTGGATCCAGCTTTTGTAAACTATAAAATTAATGCCTATAAAAACTCACCTGATGTTGTTGCATTAGAAGACTGGCTTTTCCAAAACGGATATAGTACGAGTCATGATTTTAGTTATAGTGGAGGTTCTGAAAACGCAAATTTCTTTGCTTCTATTGGATACCAAAACACTGAAGGTATTGTAATTACACAAGGGTATGAAAGGTTAAATGCACGTTTGAATGTAGACGCTACATTAGGAGACAAGTTTAAAACAGGAATTAGTTTTAACGGTTTTGCATCTACCAGAGATATTGTAGGTCACGATATGAGAGATCTTTTAAGATCCTATAGCATCCACCCTATTTACCATACCCAGGCTTCTATTGCTTTCGTACAACAATTAGACAGACAAGCACAAGCTTTAGGACTTGATCCATTTGACGATGGTTATAGAGGAGGTGACGCACCTTTTAACAATAGCATTTATACATTACAGCCTGGTGATACAGCTCAGGATTGGCATTATGGAAGAAGTGGTAATGGTATTGGAGGATCTGGAGATGCTGGTCCTGCAACCAAGCTTGATAACACAGATCAATACCAAAAGACCTTTTTTGGTAATGTAACGGGGTATTTACAATACAGTATTATAGAGGGTTTAAATGTAAAAGCTCTTTTAGGAGCCGATCTTAGAGATACACAAGATTATTTCTGGAGAGGACTAGAGTTTGACTCTAGAGCACGTTCCAATCAAACTGCTTTAAATCAAACTGATGTAAAACAATCTTCAACGCTAAGTGAGACTACTTTGAATTACGCTAAAGAAATTGGAAAACACGACGTGTCTGCTGTTGCGGGAGTTGAGTTTCAGCAAATTAACTTCAAAGGCAATTCTTTAAATGGTACCAATGTTCCATTTAGTGATATAATTAACTACAACTTATTAGATCCAGAAGATATTACGGTAACTGAAAGAGATGAGACTATTTCAAGATGGAGTTATTTTGGAAGAGTTAATTATGCTTTTGACGATCGGTACTTAATATCTGCATCGGTAAGAAGAGATGGTGATTCTCGTTTCGGTTCAAACAATAGATATAAGACATTCCCTGCCCTTTCAGTAGGATGGAATGTTCATAACGAATCTTTTTACAACTTCGACATTATAAGTTTATTAAAACCACGATTTAGTACTGGGTCTTTAGGAACTACTTCAGATTTAGGAGCGTATAGTTCACTAAGTCTTTTAAATCCACAGCCAACAGTATTAGGAACAGGATTCTTAATCCCGTCCGATGTTGCAAACGCCGATTTAACTTGGCAAACTAATACAGAAACCAACTACGGTCTTGATCTAGGTTTTCTAAACAATCGTATTAGAGTTGGAGTAGATTATTATACATCAGATATTGAAGATATTTTAATTAATCAAAGTGTATCTGAAGTTTTCGGTACTACTTCAATTAGACTTAACTCTGGTGATGTAAGAAGTTCTGGTCTAGAAGTTGAATTATCTGCAAGCGTTATTAGAAATGATAACTTTAAATGGGATGTTGGAGCTAACCTGTCTACAGTTGAAACAGAAATCACAGATTTAGGTGGCTTGGACGAACTACCCCGAGCTATTTATGGCCAAAGTGGTAGAGGTCCCGTATTTAGAAATTATGTAGGTGGAGAGATTGGAGAAATGTGGGGATTAGAAACAAAAGGACAAGTTGAAGACAGCTACATAGAAGACCCTACACGTGCAGTTGGACTTAATAGTTCGGCGTTTTATGTGGTAGACCAGAATGGTGATGGTGTTATTGATAATACAAAAACAGTTGAAGAAGGTGGTGATTTGGTTAAAATTGGACAAAATACACCAGACTTTTACTGGGGTTTCAATAGTTCGATGCAGTACAAAGCTTTCGATATGTCCTTTCAGGTACAGGGCTCGCAAGGAGGAGATGTATGGAATGTTGACCCAATCTATTATAATTCAGAATTTGGCGGAAGACTAAGAGAGAGCTTTGATGCTGACGGGGATGGAATTGCAGATCACAATGGTGAGTTCTATTTAGACTCAAATAACCAACTCGATGCGCAAGTACAAGATGCTTCTTACGTGGCATTGCGAAACCTTACTATTGGTTACACTCTTGAAACAGATCTGGTTAGTAAAGTTGGAATAGATTCTGCAAGAATGTATCTCGCTGCCACAAACTTGTTGTATTTATGGAGTGACGATTATACCTCTTTTAATCCAGAAGGTGTAGAAACTACCAATCCCGATTACTTAGGACCTACTACATATGGAGTACAAGTAGGTGCAAGTCCAATTGTAAGAAGCTTTACGTTTGGTTTAAATGTTAACTTTTAAATTATGAAAAAAATGAAAAATATATATATCTTATTTTTAGGATTATTGTTAGTAACAATATCCTGTAGTACAGATTTGGATGAAATTCCAGAAAATGTTGCTAGTTCAGATTCATTAACAGATTTCGCAGGAGTTTTAAATGCTGCGTATTACTATCAGCTTGGTTCGGTAACGCCAATGGCAGTGATGGGAGACTTTAGAGCAGACAACGCGCTAATGGACGAAGAGCCTTATCCCGCTTTCGATAGGTTTAATAGTGAACTAACTGTTATGGAAGATCAATTTTTTGGCCCTTTCTACACAGCATTATATAAGTCTATATTAAGTGCTAATAATGTAATTGAAAATTCAACAGACGCCACTCAGGTAGGTGAGGCAAAATTTTTGAGAGGCCTATCATATTTTAAACTCGTACAAGTTTTTGGAGATGTTCCTGTAGTTTTAACTACTATTAATATAGAGGATATTCCAACGTTCGATTTAACAAGACAAGCTGCTGGTGATATTTATAATAACGTTATTATACCAGACCTACAGGCTGCAATAGGTGCTTTATCTAATACTGCTACAAATGGTAGAGCAACAAGCCTTGCGGCACAGGCCATATTAGGTAAAGTATATATGCACAGAGGGAACTATGGTGCTGCAGAGGCAAATTTGGCTGCAGTAATAAATGGAGCTGGTGCTGCAGGCGTTAGTTTACAAGAAAACTTTGCCGATATTTTTGGAGAAGCAAACGATTTAAATTCTGAAATAATTTTTGCAACCCAAGTGTCAGGTTCTATAAGCGATGAATATGGTTTTTCTGAATTCTGGGAATGGTTCTTCGGACTTGACACCAAAGCACTGGATCCTTTAGATGCAGACTTAATTGCTGCCTTTGATGCAAGCCCAGGAGACGCAAGAAGAGATGTAACTATTGATGTAGATGCCCTCGCCTCTCCAAAATATCCTCAAACTGGAGGACCAGATCACGATTGGATAGAAATAAGACTAGCAGATGTAATCCTTCTCTATGCAGAAGCATTAAACGAAAATGGAGCTTCCCCGGAAAGTGTACTTGATCTTTTAGATCCAATTCGAAACAGAGCTGAAGTAGCTGTCCTAGATCATACTGTTCTTAATACACAAGCATTGGTTAGACAGGCAATTCAAGATGAAAGAAGACTGGAAATGGCTTTTGAAGGGCAAAGATGGTTCGATTTGGTTAGAACAGGAACCGTAGCGGCTGAAATGGGAGAAACTATTAATCCTAATTATTATGTTTTTCCAATTCCAATCTCAGAGATTCTTGCAAGTGATGGAGTAATTACTCAGAATCCTGGATACTAAAAACCATATTAAATTTATGTAAGTGTATAACTACTTAAATGAATTGAATAGCAGAATTTGAAAATATTGTTGTGAGTTTTGATGTGAGTACGTATGCTTACATAGTTTATGAAAAATTAAACATACTTAAAGCATCAAAACATCACACAACATATAAAAAAAGAAACAATTAAAACAACCATAATATTAAAGTATCATTGACAGGTATTTGATTAGCCATTAAATTTTGTTAAAGGTTTTACTGGCCTTTACTATGGCCAGTAAAACTTATGAACTAACAAAATGTGATAAATAATATTAGTTTATTTAACTTTAAACGCTCATACTTTGGTTAACCAATTGTTGAAAATATAGAATATATGAAAGTTGAAGTTCTTACTACAAATGAAAACTACTCTCTTCAGAAACAAGTAATAGTTAAGATCAGGAATCTAATAAATCACAAAAATTTAGAGCCTGGAGATAAACTACCCTCTGAGAGAATGCTTTCAGAAAAATTTGAAGTTACGAGAAGTACTATTCGTGAGGCAATTCAAAAATTGGAGCTTTATGGATTATTAAAATCTAGACCACAAAGTGGAACTTTTGTAGCTAATATTGGTATAGTTGCTTTAAACGGAATGATAGATGACATTTTACGTCTTGAAGATCCAGATTTTAAATCGCTCGTTGAAACAAGAATACTATTAGAACTAAAAACATCCAGATTAGCTGCTATTAGAAGAACTGAAGATGATTTAATTAGCATGAAAAATGCGCTTGAAGCATATGCAGATAAAGTTAATAATGGAGAAGATGCAGTTCAAGAAGATTTACTGTTTCATTTAGCAATAGCAAAAGCATGTGGGAATAGTTCCATGAATACATTTATGTTAATCATTACTCCTGAAATAATTACAAATTTCGCAAAGTATCATGTTTGTGACGCAGCTCAAGCTATTTCTGGAATCGAAGAGCACCGACTAATTTACGAAGCTATAAAGGAGCAAAATCCGCAATTAGCTAAGAAAAGAATGAAAAAACATTTTAAAGAACTATATAAATACTGTTACAATGTAGAAGTATAATATTAGATTCTTTAGCATGTATCTAAAAAATTAAAGAGGAGTTACTATTCACTTTATTTAGCTTAATTATTTATTAAGTATACTAATTTTTTCAATCTACTTGTGTAGCATTGACATAGAAAACACACGCCATTTTCTAAGAATCTGGGTGTAACTCAAATATAAAAAAAAATGAAAATAAAAGGACTTAGATGGTGGATTATTGGGCTTGTTTGTCTGGCAACTATTATTAATTATATCGACAGATCTGCATTAGGAATTATGTGGCCCGAAATGAGCAAAGATCTAGGCTTAACTGAAGCCGATTATGCTTGGGTGATAAATATTTTTACTGCCACTTATGCAGCGGGTAAATTTATTTCAGGAAAAGTATATGATAAAGTTGGGACAAAAATTGGTTTCGTTTTATCCATCGCCCTATGGTCATTAGCATCTGCATTACATTTCTTTGCAAGAGGCGCTGCGTCTCTGGGAATCTTTAGAGGACTTTTAGGAATAGGTGAAGCAGGAAACTGGCCAGGTGCAGTTAAAAATAATGCAGAATGGTTTCCTATACAAGAAAGAGCACTCGCGCAAGGAATTTTTAATGCTGGAGCAGGAATTGGGTCAATAATTGCCGCTCCAACTATAGCCGAACTTTTTGGAGCTTATGGTTGGGAAATAACATTTCTTATTATTGGTATTCTTGGTTTTCTATGGATAATTCCATGGGTTATTATGAATAAGAAAAGCCCTGTGGCACACCCTTGGATTACAGAAATGGAGAGGCAATACATACTTGCTGGAAGACACGAAAGCAGGAAAGATCAAGTTAACGGGCGTAGTTTAAGTGTAAGAGAAATTTTATCTAAAAAAGAATCCTGGGGAGTAATAATTTCAAGATTTTTTATAGAACCTATATGGTGGTTATTCGTATTCTGGATGCCTATTTATCTTTTTAAAGAATTTAATTTCAACGTAAAAGAGATTGGCTACTATGCTTGGTTTCCTTACGTAGGAGCAATGATAGGTAGTTTAGCTGGAGGCTGGTATGCAAAAAAACTAATTAAATCTAAGACCATTGATTATAGTAGAAAAAAGACCGTTGTTCTAGGAGCTATTATTATAGTAATTTCCATTATTGGAGCTATACTATTTGCAGATACGCCTCTAAAGTTTGTATGCTTTGTCTTTTTAGTATTATTCGGTTTTCAGTTTGCCATCAGTAATATCCAAACAATACCAAGTGATCTATTAAGTGGTGAATCCGTTGGCACCCTTGCAGGTTTATGTGGGAGTATTGGTGCAGTTTCAGTAATAATAATGAACTGGTTAATCCCAATAATTACGGTTGATTCGTATACACCAGCATTTATTATTCTGGCAGTATTAGCACCATTAGCGGTGGTGTCAATCTTTACGCTTATCAAAAAAATTGAACCTATAGATGTAGAAGCTTAAAAAAAATAAAAAAATAAAAATTAAATAATTATGAGTAACACAAAAGGAAAAGTAGCAATAATAACTGGAGCAACTGGAGGCATTGGTTATGCAGTTGCAAAAAGATTAGGTAATGATGGATATACTGTTGTTTTAAACGGTATTGATGACGAAGCAGGAGCTAAAAGAATAGAAGAGCTCACTGCCGAAGGTATTACTGCCGAGTATTATGGGTTTGACGTTACAAGCGAAGAAGCTGTAACCGAAAACATCAAAAAAATTGGAGAAAAATACGGTAAAATAGACGTGCTTGTAAATAACGCAGGTGGTTTAGGTGGAAGATCCAGGTTTGAGGAAATGACAACTGAATTTTACAGAAATGTAATGGCGCTTAATTTAGACTCTGTATTTTTTGCTTCAAGAGCAGCGATACCCTTCCTTAAAAAGGGAGAGCATCCTTCTATAATTAACTACACCTCTAATGCAGGATGGACTGCTGGAGGTCCTGGGGCAGGAATTTACGGTACGTCTAAGGCTGGTGTTCATGCAATTACCAGAGCTTTAGCAAAAGACCTTTCGGAATATGGTATTAGAGCAAACGCAGTTTCTCCAGGTACTATAGACACCCCTTTTCACGCACAAATTAAAGCTACGAAGCCAGAAGTTTTTGCATCTTGGGCAAACAATATTATGTTAGGTCGTTTAGGCCAACCCGAAGATGTAGCTGGAGTTGTTTCATTTCTAGCTAGTAAAGATGCAGGCTTTATTACTGCTGAAACTATTCAAATAGGTGGTGGACAAGCACTAGGGATTTAAAAATTAGTATTAACTTGTTAAGTAGCTTTATTTAAAAGGGCATTTCTTTACATGTAAAAAAGAAGCTAAATAATAAAGCTACTTGATTTTTCAGTTTGTAAAATTCAGTACTAAAATTTAAAGAATGAGTAAAGTTGTCACATTTGGTGAAATTATGTTGAGACTCTCAACAGAACGTCATTTAAGGTTCTCTCAAGCAAAAACATTTTCCGCTTCCTATGGCGGTGGAGAGTTTAATGTAGCGGTCTCTCTAGCAAATTATGGGGTCCCAGTAGAATTTGTTACCAGATTACCTAATAATGAAATTGGAGCATGTGCATTAAAAGAGATGCGTAAATTTAATGTAGAGTCTAAAAACGTTATATATGGCGGTGACAGACTGGGTATATATTATTTTGAAACGGGCGCAGGAACTCGTAGCAGTAATGTTGTATATGATAGATCGAATAGCTCTATGGCAACTATTACAAAAGGTTCTATAGACTGGGAATCTGTTTTTAAAGATGTTAGTTGGTTTCACTGGAGTGGTATCACCCCCGCAATTTCTGAGGCCGCGGCTCAAGAATGCTTAGAAGCATTGAAAGTTGCTCATAAATTGGGTGTTACTATTTCTTCAGATTTAAACTATAGATCCAAATTATGGCAATATGGCAAAGAACCAAATCAAGTAATGCCTGAATTACTGAAATATAGCAACATTATTTTAGGTGATATTGATACTGCATTGTTTATGTTGGGAAAAGATAAAGTAAGTCCTAATTATCAAAATGAAACCTCTTTACCTGTTTTATACGACCAGATTTTTAAATTATGCCCCAATTTAAACATTATCGCAACTACATTAAGATATTCAGTAAGTGCCTCACACCAACGTATTGGTGGGGTTTTATACGATGGAAAAACGTTATACAGCGCAGATGTAAAAGAAGTAACTCCTGTTGTAGATAGAGTTGGTAGTGGTGACGCATTTATGGGCGGATTAATCTACGGAATACTAAGTGATAACTACGACAAACAAAAAGCGCTAAACCTTGCTGTTGCTGCTTGCTGTTTAAAACATACCATATCTGGTGATTATAACTTAATTACCTTAAACGAAATAGAAAAACTACTAAATGGAGACGCGTTTGGCGAAGTCTCAAGATAAACAAAATTAAATGGCACAATACTCAAGAATTGAAGTTGCAACTACCATGGCAAAAACAGGGCTAGTACCCTTGTTTTATGAAAGTAATATAGCTACAAGCAAAAATATTTTAGAAGCCCTCTACAAAGGTGGTGCAAGAGTATTCGAATTTACTGCCAGAGGTGATTTTGCAGAAGAGGTATTTAGTGAATTAAACAAATTCGCCCTAGCAAAATTACCTGGAATGATTTTAGGCGTTGGTTCTGTAACCGATGCAGCTGCTGCATCTCGCTATATGGCATTAGGTGCTAATTTTATTGTGACACCAGTTTTAAGAGAAGATATAGCCATAGTTTGTAATAGAAGAAAAGTACTATGGTCACCTGGGTGTGGCTCATTAACCGAAATTGCCAAAGCCGAAGAGCTAGGCTGCGAAATTGTAAAATTATTCCCAGGAAGCATCTATGGCCCTGGATTTGTAAAAGCAATAAAAGGACCATGCCAATGGACAAGCATTATGCCTACAGGCGGTGTTTCTCCTACAAGAGATAACTTAACTGGATGGTTCAATGCAGGAGTTACCTGTGTAGGGATGGGCTCTAAATTAATTCGTAAAGATGCTGAAGGTACATATGATTTAGCACGAATAGAAGAGCTTACAAAAATATCCTTAGAAATAATTTCAGAATTGAAAAAATAGCCTAAAAAATTCATTTAAAAAATTCTCTTATGGAATCTAAATGTTTAATACTAGGCTAATATATGCTTCAAAGAACTAAACAACTCAAGTTTCATAAAAACACATTAGGCACTTTGCCTTTCAATATAGTATATAAAACAATTTTGTTTATAGCAACTAAATAAAAAAAAATGAAAAAAATTGCAATTAATGGATTCGGTAGAATAGGTCGAGCTGCCTATAAAGTAATAGCAGAAACAGCAGATTTACAAGTGGTAGGCATTAACGATTTAATGAGTATTGAAAACGCAGCCTATGCTTTAAAATATGATAGCGTATATGGTACCTACAAAAAAACGATTAGTCACGACTCCGACAACCTTATTATCGACGGAGTTAAAATTAAATACACCTCTATTAAAGACCCTGAATTATTACCATGGAAAGCACTTGATATTGATGTTACCATTGAAAGTACAGGGTTTTTTACTAGCATGACAGGTGCTAAAAAACACATTACAGCAGGAGCCAAATTTGTTATAATTTCAGGCCCAACAAAAGATACACCTATGATTGTTCATGGTGTTAATAATAGTGAGGAAAAAATGGAGGTCTTTTCGTGTGCAAGTTGTACTACAAATAACACCAGTCCTATTATGGAAATTTTAGGGCGCCGTATCGGAATTAAAAAAGCAATTCTAAATACAATTCACGCATATACTACGTCACAATCGCTTGTCGATGGGCCTTCCAATAAAAACTTTAGAATGGGAAGAGCTGCGGGATTAAACCTTGCCCCATCTACCACGGGTGCAGCAATTGCAACCACTAAAGTTATCCCTAAATATGAAGGTAAGTTCGATGGTGTGGCTGTAAGAGTGCCAGTACCAGTAGGCTCTATGTCCGATATTACATTTATAACCGAAAGACCCACATCTATTGAAGAAATTAACCAAATACTAACGGAAGAGTCTAAAACCGATAGATATAACAAAGTAGTGGCCGTGACTACAGATCCGGTAGTGTCTAGTGACATTGTTAAAAGTCCATTTGCCGCAACAGCAGATCTGGCGATGACCAAAGTGGTGGATGGCGATTTGGTAAAAGTTATGGCATGGTATGACAATGAATGGGGCTTCACTAACCAGATGATTCGCTTGGTACAGAAGATATAATTTATGTGTACAAAACTAGTAATTCAAATTGTAGCTTTCATTAAGGAGGCTACCACTCCCCTATTTTTTATTTTAAAATTCCAAACTCCTATATTTTAAATTAATTTGTGTGTTCTATTTTCTTAATTTGCAGTATCCTCTCTCGAGGTTCACTCAAATTACACAACGAAGCTGAGAGCTTAAAAAAAGGGTAATGGTACAATTTAAATTTCTATTGGGTATAGCATTGTCTTCTTACTCGTGAAGGTGTAAACTGAAAGGTTTCGCTTTTCATGTCACATACGTGATAATGTATACCCTATTCTTAGTTTAATTTTATTCATTATAAATTAAATTGGAAATTATGAAAAATTTTAAATTGATATTACTGGGGGTTTTAATGGTGTCACTTTCTTGTGGTGTTGAAGATATAGGAAAATCTGATTGCGCAATAGATCTCACAACTTTCTAGACCAAGCAGAAGAAGATTACCAATCTTTAATGACTCAGCCTGATAGCCAAGGTAATGATTAGTCGTTGGAAGCGTGTTTAAATCGGTTTATTGTTACAGAGGCTGAAATTCTTCATATAGAAAGGGCACTTGAAAGATTAGAAAATAATGAAGGCTACACCGAAGAGGAGTATTTTAATATTAGAGCAAGAATTCTTGAAAGAAAACAGGATTTGGAAGAGGATATAGAAACTGTATGGAGTAAATGCGAAGAAACTTTTGGAAGGTTAATAAAATTAGTTCACTCCTATGGTAAAAATCGAAAATGAACGCTTGCAGCGCACTTATTTTTTAGTTCCAATCACTTACAAAAGTTGCGGAAACAGGATGTATAGAATCCAAAAAACCCTCAGTGAAAATGGAAAATGAACGCGCAACGCGTTCTCAATTTCTATTCCCATCTGCTTACAAAAGTTGCACTTTTAAAAAAGGATTTATAGAATCCTAAAAAACACTCTGTGAAAATGGAAAATGAACGCGCAACGCGTTCTCATTTTCTATTCCCATCTGCTTACAAAAGTTGCACTTTTGATACAGCTGGAAATAGAAAATGATCCAGCAAGACTGAATCATTTTCCGTTACGTCGGGATGACAGGATTTGAACCTGCGACCACACGGCCCCCAGCCGTGCATGCTACCGGACTGCACCACATCCCGTAATTGGAATGCAAATATAAAACTCTTGTAGAACTCATACTAAATTTTTTTAGCTTTAATTAATTCCATTATTTTTAGATACTGCTTAACCCCTGGTATAAAACAAATTATTTGAAGATCGATTGGGTGACGCATTGCTATCACTTGGACCATTATTATTATAGCAAAAAGATAAATTCTGAATGTACTTAAGATTAAATTACAAATTCATTTGGTGGATCCAGGGGTACTTCAAGTCTCATTTCCGTTCTTAAAATCACAGTTAATCGACCATCTTTTAAATCATAAGGCACCCTAAAATCTTTACTTCCAGTATATGTGCTTGGATGAAAACTGGAAGGAACTCGTGTTGAAGAGTCAAAGCCAACAGGAAAGTTTGCAATTAATTTTAAAACATCCTTCAATGCGTTATCATCTTCTTTGATGTAAAGAGCCATATAAATGGGGGCGTCGCTATGTGCTATATCTACTGAAAAATTACTGCCCTCAACAGTAGCATAGACGGGAAAAATTATGCCGGCACCTTGAATTAAAGTTTGAACATTTTCATTCCAGTGTTCAACAAAGACATTTGTGTTATTGTGGCTCACAGTCATGTCGATCTCAAATTCTGAGTAAGATTCAAATAACGAATCAAAGTGTCCATTTACCTCAAGTATCATGGGGTAACAAATAAACTTGTAAAGAGGATCAATTTCTATTACCCTTGAGTTCCAAACTGATTTTCCTTTATCATCTATAGCTTGAACAAGTATAATTTTTCTATTTGGCGTATTTTCTTCATACCTATGTTGAAATTTAAAGGTATTTCTTGGCAGGGTTTCATTGCTTGCAACAAGACGTTCTCTACGCACATCGATGGTAAGTGGCAAAGTATTCTCGCCTTCGTCACCCCACCAAATTCTAAGTAGCCTATGCTCTTCCTCTACTACAAGAAGAAGTGTGGCAACAACACTTTTATGGGTTACAATAAAAGTATTAAGTTCCTTAGCTTTTTGAGCAGGCTTTGAGGGCAAAATTTTTTGCATTCCTGTATAAAGAAGTTTCTGATCTACATTTTTATTTGTATTCATATCAATAAATTTTTATAGGTTTCTTTTGAATCTATTTTTATACCCAACTAAGTTGAGAGTTAAACAGATTACTAGTTAGGGTCTGGCCTCCAGAATTAAATTGAAAGGTGTTTCCGTAGCGCGTCTAAACTTTGTAAATCCGCCTTTTTGAATCACTTCTTTTAATTTTATTTCTCCAGCCTGAGCTCCTAACGCCAATCCTACTTCTTGGTTTAAAGAACAAGGTGTACAAAGCATTGTAGAAAATGCATAAAAAGCTCTACCTACTGGGTTTAGATTTTCTTCTAAAGAATCTTTTGCAAAAGGCTCAACAATCATACAAGTACCATCCGGTTTCAAGGCTTTTTTTGTATGCGCACATGCGCCTGCAGGATCTCCCATATCGTGTAAGCAATCGAAAAAAGTGATAAAATCATATTTTTTTCCAGGGAAATCCTTAGCAGTAGCTACTTCAAAAGAAATATTGGTCAAACCAGCATCTACTGCTCTTTCCCTCGCCTGCTCGATAGATGCTCCATGAAAATCGAAACCAATAAAAGTCGAGTTTGGAAATGCTTTTGCCATAATAATTGTAGAAGCAGCATGACCGCATCCTACATCAGCAACCTTGGCTCCTTTTTCTAACTTCGCTACAACTCCTTCCATGGAGGGAATCCAGTTTGAAATTAAATTTCCTTCATATGATGGGCTAAAAAACTTTTCAGTTCCACAGAACAAACAGGAATTATGATCTCCCCATGAAACCCCTTCCCCAGTTTTGAAGGCTTCTTCAATTTTGTGTTCGTCATGATATAATGATGATATTGCATAAAAAGCACCTGTCATAAATACCGGACTTTTTCTATTTCCAAAAACCATTGTTTGTTCTGGAGTCATAAAAAACATCTCAGTTTTCGGATCATATTCTACATATCCTGAAGCGGCCTGTGCCGATAACCATTCCCTTACATACCTTTCGGCTGTGTTGGTTTTAGTTGCTAATTCATTAGAGGACATAATCCCTGATTCTGACAGCGCTGTATATAGCCCTAGTTTGTCCCCAATAGTAATTAATGGTCCGTTTGCTGCGGCTCCCATTTCGGTCACTACTTGACCTAATAATGCATGTAATTTCTCTTCGTTTAGTTCCATGATATAATAGTTTTAATTAGTTATATTTTAAATAAAGTTTATACGCTATAAGCAGCTTTTACAAACAGCCTTCTCCAGGATCTGTTAGTATTGTTAAAACACCTCCGTTCGCTATTTGCAAATCACATACTCCTTGTGGTATGGTACTAATAGGGTTATTGGTGATACTTAATAATGTTAAGTTGGTTAATACCTGAAAACTCTCGGGAACAGTAGTAAAGTTATTGGAAGCCGCGGTTATAGTTGTAAGTTTGAGTAAATTAGTGTTCACCTCTGGAAAACTTGAAATTGTATTATTATTAATGCTTAGAACTTCTAAATCTCCAAAAACATTCATGCTTTCTGGTAATCTAGTGAGGTTTTTATTGTTAAATATCATTTCCGTTGGATTAGAGCTGCTATTGAAGGCAACTCCAGGGAAATTATCTACACCCCATCCTAAAGTGTTTTCTGGATTAGCACTGTATATTTGAATGAGTGCATCTTTGATGGATGAAGTAATACAACTTACATTCAGATCCTTATTTATTGTGAGACCATTGAAGTTTTCAAGGTTACATATAGCATTAGGGACGCCAGTAATAGTATTATTCCTAATATCCATATGTGATAAGTTGAGAAGGAATCCAATTTCAGCAGGTATGGTGGTTAGATTATTCTTATCTAGCCTGCATAATTCTAAAGCTGTTAAGTTCCCTATTTCTTCAGGGAGAGTAGTAAGTTGATTTGTAGATACTTCTAATACTCGTAAATTGATTAATTGCGCTATTTCTTTAGGAATTGATGTAAGCTTATTTTCGCTTAGTCTCAAGGATTCTAAATTGGTAATATTTCCAATCTCTTTAGGTATAGCATTGAGTAGGTTAAACGCTACATCTAAATCCGTTACTCCTTTTAAATCACCAATCTCTGGCGGGATTGCTATTAGCTTATTATTAGATAAAGCAATTTTTTTCAGTTGAGTTAATTGCCCTATTTCTGGCGGAAGGATGGTAATATCGTTTTCTGCCAATGACAAACCCTCTAAATTAGAAAGTTTAGTGATTTCAACAGGAATTTCAGTAATGTTATTAAAATTCGCACCAAAACTTTTTAAGCTCACAAGGTTTTCAATCGCGCTTGGAATGGAAGTGATTTGGTTGAATGCAAAACTCAATCTCTCCAGCGTGGCCAACCCAAAAATTTCGTTAGGTAATACACTTATACTATTTTCACTAAAACTTAATGATTTTAAGTTAGTTAGTTGTCCAATTTCGGGCGGAATTTCAGATAGGTTTTTTTGTCCTAATACTAGTTCTATTATTCGTCCTTGCGTATTAATAGTAACTCCCGTGAGATCCCCTAAATTTTCAGTAGTTTCGAGATCCCAGTCCAACGTATGGTTTGGATTTGCATCTAAAATTGCTTGTAATATCTCTCTTTGGGAAAGTGCAATGGCAACAGTTACCTCATAAGTAGCTTTAGAACCATCTTCAGCCATAACAACATACGAAACAGGACCTGTAAAATCTTGAGCTACCTCTGTACTAATTTGAGCTTTAGGAGATACCTTAATTTCAGGCAATAAACCTGTGACATCGGTTTCTTGAGGTACAAAAGCAGTAATAGTATTGGTAGTATTATTAATAGCTGCAATTACATTTACTTCAATTGGATTGTCTGTAAGTAGAAAGATAAAACTGGTGATTTTATTTTCATTACTTTGAGTACCTTCCTGTATTACAGTGTCATCTTCTTTGCTACAACTTGTTATAAGCGTACCTATTAATAAGAAAATTAGTAATTGAAGTCTTGTATTATTTTTCCAGTTTATCTGAATTGTTTTCATAACCCTATATTTTAGTTAGGGCTAAAGTAGTTTTGAATGTTTCGTTATGCTTTCACTATTTCTTCATTCCCATGTAGTATTTATGAATGAGCAAAAAAAAGCATGGAGTATTTTTGCAGAAATAAATTTAAAATGTTAATTACCAGCTACTTACAGTAGTCGCTTGGAGGAACACCAAATTCGTCTTTAAACGACCTGCTAAACCATGATGGGTCGTTAAATCCTACTTCATAGGCAACTTCTGAAACAGTTTTATTAGAGGTTTGCAACAATCCTTTAGCTTTTTGAAGTCGCACTGAACGGATAAATACAGCTGTCGATTTGTCGGTAATCGATTTTAATTTTCGATAGATTTGAGATTCACTTAAGCGCATTTCTTCGGAAAGCATTGTAGGTCCAAAATTAACATTGTCTAAATGGGTAAGGACAATCCTAATGACTTGTTGTACAAATTTGGTTTGCGGATTTTCAACTTTTTCATTTAACACGCTAGAAAATCCGTTTTGTTCTAATTTACGAATCAGCTTTTTTCGAAGCAATATCAATTGATCCAAACGTGTAAATAACTCTTTCTTATTGAATGGTTTTGCAAGATATGCATCGGCACCATGTGTTAATCCTGTTAACCTATCTTCAGAAGACACCTTAGCTGTTAACAGGATAATAGGTATATGGTCGGTACGTTCATCGGCTTTTAATGTGGCGCACACCTCATATCCATTCATATTTGGCATCATTACATCAGAAATAATAATATCGGGAATATTCTCAAAGGCCATTTTAATTCCTATAGCACCATCCAAAGCATGAATGGTCTGGTATTTGCCCTGAAGACAGGTTTCTAAGTAAAGAGCTACATCCATATTATCCTCTATTATTAATAACAGTGGCAAGTCTGAAGTAGTTGCTTCCAGCGACAGTTCTTTTTTATGTTTGGGTGGAGCTTCTCTAAATGCAGGTTCTATAGTGTTAGTAGGCATTTCATTTTTAATTGCATTTTGGGTTATAGGAAGTTGTACCGTAAAAGTAGTTCCTTTTCCGATTGAACTTTCAACAGAAATATTCCCGTTCATTAGCTCAACAAACTCTTTGGTTAAAGAAAGTCCTATTCCGGTTCCAAGTTGTTGTCTTTGAGATGTATTGCTTACCTGATAAAATCTATTGAATACATGTGCTATATCTTTTCCGTCCAATCCCTGCCCATTGTCTATTATTTTAATTGTTAGTGACTGTTTTTCTTGCTGTTCAATTTTATTAAGGTGTACAATAATTTTACCATTTTCTGGAGTAAATTTCACAGCATTAGAAAGCAGATTGGAGATAATAGCACCTAGTTTATTTACATCTATGTCCATATTCAGCGCTTCAATTTCAGAATAAATAGTTAGGTTAATGTTCTTTGCTTCTGCTAAGGAATGAAAGCTTTCACTAAAATACTTTATAAAGGGAACAACATCTGTCTGGACTAATTCCAATTCCATAGAACCACTTTCTATCTTTGCCAGATCCAGCAATTTATTCACCAAATGCAATAGGTTCTTACCGTTGCGACGAATCATCTCCAAGGATTTTTCGGTATTTTTAGAGATTTGATTGTCAAAATCAGATTTTAAGGTATCTGTCATACCAAGGATAACAGTAAGGGGTGTTCGAAATTCATGGCTTACATTTGAAAACAATCGAGTCTTTACTTCGTTAAGCTCTACCAGTTTTTCTGTTTGGTGGTTTAAAATTTCATTTTTATGACGAATTTCAAGTGTGCGCTGCGCAATAGTTTTTTCTAAGTTTTTATTTTGTTTTTTTAATTCTTTAGACCTCCATCGAATAATTAATAAGACCAAGCCAAGGGCTAATAGTACATACAACACATAAGCCCACCACGTTTGATACCAAGGAGCATCTATTATAAATTTATAAGAATCCGTATCTCCCATCTCATTATAAATATTCTTTGAGCGGACTTTAAATCTGTAAGTACCGGCTGGTATGTTTGTATAATTGCGATTTGTTTCCTGTGTCCAAGAAGACCACGAAGTATCGTAACCCTCTAAATATGACTGATAACTGTTATGTTGTGATTTATTATAATAAGGGAGGGTATATTCAAAATTCAAATTATTTTGAGCATACGAGAATTCGATTGCTTCTGTATTTATAGTAGAAGCATTTGCACCCGCATATACTAAGGAATCTCCATTTACAAATACTTTAGTTAATTGCGTGACTAATTGCTTATTAGATGGTCTTGTTTGTTTTGGGTTATAGGCCAACATTCCTTTCAGTCCTAATAAGAGAGGAATATCCTCCAAGAACTCCATACTATAAATATCGAAATCGGAATATGCATTAAATTCTGAAACTTCATTAAGAATACCATCATTTAATGTATATAATTTGTTCGTGAAGCCTTCTCTCACGGTTTGCCAAATGGTGCCATTTTTAGAACGCCCCATATAGCCATAGGCATCTACATTTGTATTATACTGATTATTTAAAAGACTGTCCTTTTCAAAGGCTTGGGCATTTTCATTAAAGCGGTACATTCCATCATCTGCCGTTACATAAACCCTATCGTTAAATCGATATAAAAAATTATACGTCATAGTAGGTAAACCTGAGAGCGTATCATATTTTTTAAGAGCAAAGCGTTTTTCACTATTTGTTTGTTCAGTTTGTTTTTCTGCAAAATAAAGCCCACGATAATTGGTTTGTAACCAGAGATCGCCATTAGAAATTTCTGTGATATTCTCAATGTTTCCATCTACCTGAAGGATAGGTTCCGGCGCTACGATCCATTGCTTATTTTTATATTTGCTTTCAAATAAATTACCTTCCAGTGAACTAAGATATAGGGTAGAAGTATCGATAGAAGATCTTCTAATTGAGGTGAAAGTAAAATTATGACGCTCCTTATGCAATAATTTATTGTTAGCATTAATTATAAAAATAAATTGAGCATTAAATGCTAGGATATTGTCTTCATAGGGAATCATGGATTCAATTGTATTCTCAATGCCTTTAATCTTTTTGAAACTAGGGGTATAAATTTCTTGTACCGAATCATTCTTTACCATTTCATATAACCCCTTACTATCCACATAAAGCCTTCCTTTGTGGTACATAGCAGAACGAACTCTTTCATTAATTCCGTTGTATTCGTTAAAAATTCGAAACGGAGATGCCCAATCTATTCTTGAGATTCCATTGTCACTGCCTACCCAAATAGCACCAAAACTATCTTCATACACACTAAATAGTACATCACTTATTAATCCTTGCTTCTTGCCTATTCTTTTTTTTATTGCTCCCGTATTCCCATCTATGATGTATAAACCGTTTGTTGTTGTCGCCATGGCATAATCGCCACCAGACAACCGAACACTTTTATAGATTCTATTTTGTCGAAAAACAACATTACTCTCTTCATTAAATCGAATGATATGCTGCCCATTAAATATGGACATCCCAAACCTTGCAGTTATAAGTAGAAGCTTACTGTCTTCCTGTGAGAGAATACCCTCTATTTTAGCCCGATCGGCAACAACAAGTTGTCCGCCTGGAATTATATGGAGAGTTTCACCGTCTAATTTAAGGATACCAACACCTTTGCTATCAATATATAAATCACTTCCAACCTTAAAGCTACTTCCAAAAATTTCTTTAGGTTTCCATACTTTAAAAGCTGTACCGTCCCATCTAAAAAGTGCATTTCCAAATTGAAAATATACCAACTCACCAATAACTACAGTAGACCATACGTCCCGAAACTCACGATACTCTTCATCTAGAAAAGATCTAAGAGAGTGAAACTGCATGCTCCCTATAGCATTAGGTGCTAAATACCCAACTTCGTTGACTCCCCCAACATATATTTTGCCATCGACACCAGCAGCAATGGAGCGTACCAACCCTTTATTAGGTAATGGTATTGTGGTCCAGTTAACGCCATCGTATTGAAGAACTCCATTGGTATTTGCTGCATAGATAAAGCCATTGCTTCCCTCTGCAAAACCCCAGTTTTGAGGACTGCTTTTATAATCGCTGGTTGAAAAGTTTTCTATAGACGGTAACCCTGCTTCCCAGATTTCTATAGGTGAAATACCTGTTTTAGCAGGTGGTACTTCTTGTGAAAAGAGTATACTAGAAAATAAAAAAGGGAGTGGTAAAAACACATAGCGAAACACATGCATCCTTTTAAGCAGTAAAGTAATTGCACCTAAAACTTCCCTAACTATTCTAAATTCACCTACTGCTTTTGGACTACAAATCAACAATCCTAAATTCGACTTAAGTTTATGTTGTTCCATGGTTACGTAAAGATAGAATAATATAACCAGTAAAAACAACAACTTAATTTTCAGTTAATTAAGCATTTAAGGATTGGTATAGTCTTTTTATTTTCATAAACAACCCTGATTAAAAAATGATCCAATCATTTTGGTGATTGGACTCTCCCTGTTACCTAAAGGTGTTTATAGACTATTTTAAGATGTAGCAAAAGGTAAAAACTCCCTGATGCTACCTTTTAAATTACAACGGAATATTCCCGTGTTTACGGTCAGGGCGTGTAACCAATTTCGTTTCTAACATCGCAAACGATTTCAATAATTTTCGGCGTGTTTCTTTTGGTTGTATTACTTCGTCTATAAATCCGCGTTGGGCAGCTCTAAATGGATTGGCAAATTTTTCGGCATACTCAGCTTCCTTTTCTGAAAGTTTTAGTTCTGGATCTTCAGCAGCTGCAATTTCTTTTCTGAATATAATTTCACTGGCTCCCTTTGCTCCCATTACAGCAATTTCGGCTGTAGGCCACGCAAAATTCATATCGGCTCCTATGTGTTTACTATTCATAACATCATAAGCACCACCGTACGCTTTTCTGGTTATTACTGTAACTCTAGGAACTGTTGCTTCGCTTAAAGCATATAATAATTTAGCCCCATTTAAAATAATACCATTCCATTCCTGATCGGTTCCCGGTAAGAATCCAGGTACATCTACCAATACCAGCAATGGAATATTAAAGCAATCGCAAAAACGAGTAAATCGCGCTCCTTTTCTGGAGCTTTCCACATCCAACACACCCGCAAGACTCATGGGCTGGTTTGCTACAATACCTATACTCCTACCTCCTAAACGCGCAAAACCTACAATAATATTAGCTGCATAGTCTTTATGAATTTCAAAAAAAGAATCTTTGTCAATAATGCCTTCAATCACCGTATGCATATCGTAAGGCTTATTTGACGAATCTGGAACAATAGTTTCTAATTCCTCACGAAGTTCATCCTTCAACTCAAAGGGTATTTTTTCTGTCGTATTTTTATTATTCTGCGGAAGATATCCCAACAATTGTTTTATCTGATTAAGACAAACAATATCGCTAGCAGCGGTTAAATGCGTCACCCCACTTTTTGTAGCATGGGTCCTGGCACCTCCCAATTCTTCTGAAGTCACCGTTTCATTTGTAACCGTTTTTACCACGTTGGGTCCCGTTACAAACATATAACTACTGTCCTGAACCATAAGGGTAAAATCGGTCATCGCTGGGGAATACACAGCACCTCCTGCACAAGGTCCCATAATTGCTGAAATTTGCGGAATCACTCCAGAAGCCTGTACATTTCGATAAAAAATATCTGCATAGCCTCCGAGAGAGCGAACCCCTTCCTGAATTCGTGCACCTCCCGAATCGTTTAACCCTATTATAGGAGCACCCACCCGCAGCGCGTGGTCCATAACCTTACATATTTTTTCGGCATGTGTTTCAGAAAGAGCACCTCCAAAAACAGTAAAATCCTGTGCAAATACGTATACCAATCTGCCATCTATAGTACCATACCCCGTAACAACCCCATCCCCGTAGTAAATTTCTTTGTCCATACTAAAATCTGTTGTGCGGTGTGTTACCAAAATCCCCATTTCTTCAAAAGAACCTTCATCTAACAAATAATTAATACGCTCTCTTGCAGTTAACTTCTTTTTGGCATGTTGTTTTTGTATACGTTTTTCACCTCCTCCCAGATGGGCTTGGGCAATTTTCTCTTGTAATTTTTTTGTAGTATCGCTCATAATAGTCCTCATGAATTAATGTTTGGGAAGTCTTACTTTTTCAGCATCTTTTAGGTACAATCGCAACGCAATTTTTGCTGCAAGAGCTGCTTTAACGTGCATCTGCTCCTTTAATTTATCTTCGGAATAGTAATTTTTTACAAAATGTGTGTCGAAAATGCCACTTCTGAAAGCTTCATGTTCAAAAACAAATTTCCCGAAAGGTAATGTAGTACTCACTCCTTTTACTTCAAACTTAGAAATGGCGTCTATCATATTTTGTATGGCTTCGTTTCTATCTTTTCCATAAGTGATAAGTTTTGAGAGCATAGGGTCGTACTGTATAGGTACTTCCATTCCTTCTTCAAAACCATCATCCATCCTAATATTTTTTCCTGAAGGGGGGCGATACACTTCCAAAGTTCCCACACTTGGCATAAAATTTTGCAAGGAATCTTCGGCATACACTCGTAATTCTACCGCGTGACCTTTTATTTTTAGTTCATCTTGAGAAAATGACAACGTTTCTCCATTAGCTACCTTTATTTGCTGTGCTACCAAATCTACTCCTGTAATCCACTCGGTTACCGGATGTTCTACTTGTAAACGGGTATTCATTTCAAGAAAGTAGAAATTATGTTGTTCATCTAATAAAAACTCCACCGTTCCGGCACCTACATAATCACATGCCTTCGCAACTTTTACAGCGGCTTCTCCCATTTCTTGGCGTAAACTAGGAGTTAAGACCGCAGAAGGCGCCTCTTCCACCACTTTTTGATGGCGGCGTTGAATGCTACATTCGCGTTCAAATAAATGAACTATGTTTCCATGCGTATCGGCCAGTACTTGTATTTCAATGTGTCTTGGAGAAGCAACGTATTTTTCAATAAATACAGATCCGTCACCAAAAGCATTTTCGGCTTCACTTATAGCACGTTTCATTTGATCTTCTAGCTCTGAAACTTTTTCAACAACCCGCATTCCTTTACCACCACCTCCAGCCGATGCTTTTATAAGAATAGGAAAACCTATATCCTTAGCAATTTCAATTGCTTTCTCCACATTGGTTATGGCTTTGTCAATTCCAGGAACCATAGGAATATTGTAGGCTTTCACAGCTTCTTTAGCTGCCAGTTTACTTCCCATAACACGAATGGCATGCGACTTTGGACCAATAAATATAATACCACTTTTTTCAACCTTTTCAGCAAATAATGCATTTTCACTTAAAAATCCATAGCCAGGATGAATGGCGTCTACCTTCAGCTTTTTAGCAACTTCAATAATATAATCTCCTCGTAAATAAGACTGATTTGAGGGTGGCGGACCAATAACTACAGCTTCGTCTGCGAACCTAACGTGGGGCGAATTTCTATCTATTTCAGAATATACAGCCACCGTTTTAATTCCCATACTACGTGCTGTTTTCATTACACGTAAAGCAATTTCACCTCTATTGGCTACTAGTATTTTTTGTATCATGCTTCTTCAAAATCTATTAATAATGCTCCTTTTTCTACTGTTTGTCCGTTTTTAATGTGAACAGATTTTATAATTCCATCTTTTGGAGATAACAAAGCATTTTCCATCTTCATAGCTTCCAACACACATAAAACATCTCCTTCTTTTACCTCCTGCCCTGCTGTGACTGAAACTTCAATTAGCAATCCGGGCATGGGTGCATACATTTCGTTACTTACCGCATCTTCTCCTGTGGCCAGCCCCATTTCAGAAATAAGTAAATCCAGTTCATTTTCAATTTTAACTTCGTATAAAGTTCCTTTCATCTTAAAATGATAGGTGCGGGTGTTGAAGTTATTTTTCAACAAATCCACTTCAATAGATTCATTGTTATAGATAACCTGTGCTTTGTCTTTTTCTACGATTATATCGAGTGATGTTGCCTCTTCTTCTGAAACTGTAAGCTCGAAAGTAGTATTTACGTGTGCTTTATATGTTGAATTCATTTGATGAATTTTTGATAAAGATAAGACTAGTATAACGATACTACAAGCTGAAGCCTTCGTGTACCTATGCCCAAAATTTTGTATGGGCTTTAATATTTTTAAAATTCTTATCTCTTAAAAATGAATGGTAGAGAGTATGTTATTTATATTCAAAATGATTTAAAAATTAGCAATGCATAAATTACCGGAATAAACCGAAAATCGTTGAACACAATGAATAATAATAAAATGGGTAACCGCTTTATCGATAAAAATAGATTTCCAGTACCATAGTCACATTGGGATTTGTGACCAATACAATGAGATCTGTAAATAGAAAATCGCTAACTTTTACCTACTTTTAGCGTTTGAAAAAAAGTTTAAATTAGATGCTTACACATGCCCGTTTTTTCATAGTATTCTTATTACTGTTATTTTCAGTAACTAGTAGTGGACAAATTGAAAACCCTACAAAAGCAGATGACCAAATAGAAGAAGCTGTTGAGCAGATGTTTGAAAAACAACACGCCAAATCCTTAGAGCTATTGGTCGAAATTAAAGCGATAGCTCAAAAAAATGAATGGTATGAACAGGATTTTAGAGCGACTCTTAATATTGGATCCAATTATTACTTGCTTTCAGATTATGGGGAGGCTCTCCAATACTACCTGCAAGCATATGAAATAGCTATAGCCCATTTAGGTTCTGGACAGGAAATGATAGTGCTTAACAACATAGGCATACTGTATTTTCAAGAAGAAGAGCGTTCTCAGGCCAAGAAATATTTTTACAAAGCCTATCAAAAAGCCAAGCAAGCCAAAGACGAGGTTAAAGTAGGGTACTATGCAGTAAATTTAGCTTTAGTTTCTAATAAAATGAAAGAAGTAGACTCTTCAGAATTTTATATCCAGGAAGCCTTACCGTTATTAAAAAATAGTCCAAATGTATTGCTGCAAGGAAAAATGGCACAGGCAGAAATGTATCTATTAAAGGAACAATTCGCTAAGGCAGAGTCTTTAGCTTTACACCTGTTACCCGAGCTTCAAGGAGTGTCTCAAGTAGAAAATAAAGTTTTTATATTATTAGTTTTGGCTCAAATTAATGAAGCACAGGACCGAATAAGTAAAGCCCTAACGTATGCTATTGAAGCACGAGATACACAGCTGGGATTTGAAAATAGAACCGAAGTGTATAATTATTTATCTGAATTATATGGCGAAGCAGGGGATTTTGAGAGAGCAATAGCGTATAAAGATTCTGTATTAATTGCTTCAGACTCTTTAAATACCTTTAGAAATAGAAAGCTATTTGAAAACGAAAAAGTAAAGTTTCAACTTCAAAATTATCAACATGAACTTTCAGAAAGCAAAGAAGTACTAAAGCAGGAACGTCGCTTTTTCTATAGTATAATTGGAATTGCTGTTTTATGTATGGGTTTTATAATATGGGTTTACAGAAGTAATTCAGTAAAACACAAACAACGCAAAAAAATTGTAGAGTTAGAACTGGCAAAAGAAAAAAGTGATCACTTACTTCTAGAAAAGCAATTGCGTGAAAAAGAAGCGCTTGCGTTATTAGAACAAGAACGTCTTAAAAATGAGCTAGAAGTTAAAAATAGAAAACTTACTGCAAAAGCATTATATCTTTCAAGTAAAAATGACCTTATCGAGGAAGTTGTTCAGTCCTTATCAGAACACACAGAGATAGCAGACAATCCGAAATTAAAAAGACAAATTACCGAATTAAAAAAACACCTGAAAAAAGACACACAATGGGATAGTTTTTTTACGCATTTTGAAGAAATTAATCAAGGCTTTCTCGATAGACTTAGAAATAAACACCCAAAACTCACCTCAAGTGATATTCGTTTTATCACATATTTATACATGAACTTAAGCAATAAAGAGATTGCTTCGTTATTAAATATTACACCACAATCCTGTAGAAAAAGAAAAGAACGAATTTCTAAAAAAATGGACACTCCAAATAATATCTCCCTTCATGCTTATCTATCAAAGATTTAAGCGGTAAGTCACATTATTGAGTGGCGCATGTCACAAAATGTCACGCCTTGAATAAGCGCTAAGAAGCCCGTTGTATCTATATTTATCACATAATTTAAAAATAGATATAATGAAAAAATTAACAACGCTCTTCTTACTTTTCTTTTATATACTTATACTACAAAATAGTACCGCCCAAGTCGCCCTTGAAGGTGCAAAGGAATACGGACAACTTTTTAATGTAATATATAGTGAGACCGAAGAAAATGTTATCTATGCGCGCACAGTTACAAACCATATTGTTACCTCTACAGATAGTGGCGATACTTGGGAAATTTTATATGCTGAACCTCTTGACAGCTATGCAACACTTAAAGATCTTAAACTCACGAATAACGGAGCAACTTTAAGTTTTATTATTTCAGCAGAAGGAACAGATTACAATGCAATTGTGTTGTTTGACCTTGCAAGCGAATCGATTACACGAACGTATACGCCACCCAATTCTTTTGAAGCAGATATTTTAATTGAATCGTACGATGTATTAGCTTCAAATAACGACATAGCACTTATGCACACAACATACTCGTTAGGGGGTTCATATACTCATGAGGTCTTTTATACGAGTAATGGAGGAACAAATTGGTTTCCTATTTACTATAGTCCCGCAAACGATGGAGTTGTTATAAATAACGTGGCTATCTCACCAGAAAATGGTGAAAAACTATTTTTAATGCGTGGGGGTTCTACAACCAGTACTTTTGGAGGCTTATTTACATCTACCGATGCAGGCCAAACCTGGGAAGAAAAAATAAGTGGAAATATGTACGATCCAATAGCGTTTAATCCAGACAATGCTAATGATATTTTAGTAGGAACAGGATATGGGTATGAAACCCATCAGGAAAATCTTTTCCGCTCTATAGATGGTGGCGAAACATGGAGTATTGTACCTATTTCTTGGACTACAATGTCTCAAGATAATATAACTGCTATCACCTTTAACCCTTCCAATACAAATGAAATAATAGTTCTTGAAGAAAATGAAATTGTTACCTCTTCAGATAATGGTGCTACATGGCAAAACAATGTATATACAGAAATTAACCCAGAAACCTATTATTATGGTTTAACAGCATCCTTCAATCCATTCACTTCTCGTGAGATATTAATAAGCACCAACTTTTATCCTTTCTTATCGGATGACGGAGGAACTACGCTATCTAAATTAGAAAGTCCGTTCATAAACTCTACAGGTACTATTGCATCATTTACTTCAGAAAACGAAAACCACTTATATTATGGTTTGCGCTCAGGATATATTCACAAAGATTTTCAGGAAGAAACAGAAGAAGGCTACGGATTACAACCCTTAAACCAGGTATTTGGTTCTCCTGTTAAAGTATTTTCAGACCCAGTAGTTGCCGGAAGGGTATTTACTAACAATAGAGTGGTAAACACTTCGTATCTAAATGTAAGTGCTAATCACGGAGAAGACATAAAATTAATAGCTAGTTCTATGTTCTTTTTAATCCTGGAAGATGTATCTACATCGGTTACCAATCCTAATATTAGCTGGATATCTACTGGTATTGAAGCACACAAGATAGACCTCACAGATATGGAAAATATAGTAGATACAAATGTTCCTGTACCGCAGGCTGGAGAAGTAGTTACTGCCGTACAAGTAGACCGGGAAGATGAAACAACAATCTATATTACGCAAGGCGTTAATTTTTATAAGTCATCAAACGATGGTGTGTTATGGGAACTTGCTGTTACAGGCTTAGAAGATTTGATTCCTGAAAATGATTTAATAATAGACATTGAGCAAAACCCATTAAATGCCAATGAATTAATGCTAGCCACAACTAACGGTATTTATTTGTCTGAAGATAAGGGAGATTCCTGGAGCCTTATTTCGTCTGAATTTACCAACGATGTTGCCTTCTCAACAGTAACTCAGGATGCTATAGTAGCAGTAACTCATTATTCTGATGGTTTTAATATTCCATTACCAGTAGCAAAAACAAAAATAATTTTCAGCAAGGATATGGGTGAAACCTGGGAGGAAATCTCTCCAGAAACACTTCGATATCCAATTACCGAAACTTCTGCTTTCATCTTTACCCAAGACGCAGTAGCTGTATACTTAGGGGTTCAGGATTTAGGAGTTGTAAAATATGCTATCAATCTTGAAACCTTAGGAGTAAATTCTGAAATTTTAGATACAAAAAAAATCACCTTATTCCCTAACCCAGCAACCACAATGGTTTCGATACATAGTGTTCACGAAGTGCAAACCATACGTATTTACAATATGGCGGGTCAAGAGGTGAAAAAAATAGAAAATACAGATCAGAATATTGATGTCTCAGATTTAGCAAACGGAATGTATGTTGTGAAAGTAAAAACAACAGAAGGAACCATTTCAAAACAACTAATTAAATCATAATAGCATTTAAAATAATAGTAATTTTTTTCATAAAGTTATGTCAGAGACCTAGTTTCAATTAGCTAACAACTTGAGAGATGTAACTTTATATTTTGTTGTAAGGTAAAAGCCCAAATTCTTTAAAAGATTTGGGCTTTTTATTTTTGATTGTAATTATGTATCTTTTCAAAAAGATATGAAAAAATGAAAATTTCCTTATGCACTGTAATCTTACTTTCAATTCTGGTAAGTTGCAACGCTCCAAAAAAGAAGAATGATGTTGCCTTAACCACCCAACCAAAACGAGGCTATACTACCCAAAAAGTAGTAGACAACCTTAACAATCCTTGGGGAATGACCTGGCTTCCAGACGGCAGTATGCTTATTACAGAAAAAAGTGGCGAACTCATTCATTTTAAAAACGGAGAAAAAACCAGCCTTAAAAATGTACCAGCAGTCTACAATCGCGGTCAAGGCGGTTTACTAGATATAGAACTACATCCTAAGTATGCAGAAAATGGCTGGATTTATTTTACATATGCTTCTGAAGAAGGAGAAGGAAAAGGCGGACATACAAAACTAAGCCGAGCTAAGTTAGACGGGGATGCACTCACCAGCGTTGAAAACCTTTACAAAGCAACCCCCAACACTACTCGAGGGCAACATTTTGGTTCCAGAATTGAGTTTGACAACGAGGGCTATCTTTATTTCTCTATTGGCGAGCGTGGGAACAGAGATGTGAATCCACAAGACATTAACCGTGACGGCGGTAAAATTTACCGCTTAAATGACGATGGAAGTATCCCACAAGACAATCCATTTGTGGGGAAAGACGGGCTAGATGCTGTGTATACCTACGGAAATAGAAATCCCCAAGGAATGTCAATTCATCCAACTACTGGAAAAATCTGGATTCACGAACATGGTCCAAAAGGAGGTGACGAGATAAATATAGTTGAAAAAGGAAACAATTACGGTTGGCCCGTGATTAGTTACGGGGTAAATTATAGTGGTACAACGTTTACCGATATCACCAAAAAAGAAGGAATGACACAACCCATTTATTATTGGGTGCCCTCTATTGCTCCCTGCGGAATGGATTTTGTAACCAGCGACACGTATCCAGATTGGAAAGGGCATTTGCTCGTAGGCTCCCTAAAATTTAATTATGTAGAACTAGTAAAACTGAAGGGAGATAAAGTAACAGGCCGCGAAAGAATTGCCGAAGATATTGGACGTGTACGCAATGTAAAAGAAGCGCCAGATGGTTATATTTACATTGCTGTGGAAGGCGATGGTATTTATAAGGTGGTACCTAACTAGCAATCGACCCGCAAGGTTCCCTTCGCTGTTACGCTAACAACCTTGTAGGTCTGAGCATAAAATTTAATTAAATTAAACCATCCGCAAACTGAGCGGAGTTGAAATATGAAAAAAACAATTGTACTCCTAACTATTGCAATGGCGATGCTAGCCTGCAATGATTCAGAAAAAAAGCAAAGTATTAAAATTGGCTCTGTAAAAGTGACCGAAGAAACCAAGAAAAGCCAAGATCCACTACACGAAAGTATGGAACGGGGCGGTTTGGTGTATACAGATTTCTGCATGCAATGTCATCTTGGCAATGGAAAAGGCGTACCGGGTAACTTCCCTCCTTTAGCAGGTTCAAATTGGTTGAAAGATAAAAGAACCGAAAGTATTTATGGTGTAAAATATGGCCAAAAAGGTGAAATTGAAGTAAATGGGGTAACGTATAATGGCGTGATGGTACCCATGGGATTAAGCAATGAAGAAATAGCAGACGTGATGAATTACGTGATGAACAGCTGGGGAAATACCCAAGATAAAATGGTTACCGAAACCGAAGTTGCGAATATTGAAGAATAGCTGTTACAAACTAACAGATTTCCTACCTTTGCGACAAACAATTAAACTATGCTCATACTAGGAATTGGAGGCGGTACTGGAAGTGGTAAAACAACGGTGGTACATCAAATTGTAGAACAATTACCTGCAGATGAGGTATGCGTGATTTCACAAGACAGTTATTATAATGATACGAGTGATTTGCCATACGAAGAGCGAGTGAAAATTAATTTTGATCATCCCAACTCCATCGATTTTAAATTATTGGTGCAACATTTGGAAGAACTCAAAAAAGGTAATTCCTTTGAGCAACCTGTATATAGTTTTAAGGAACATAACCGAACAAAGGAAACTGTAACCACCCACCCCAAAAAAGTTATTATTGTAGAGGGTATCTTAATTTTAACCCATCCAGCTATTCGGGAGTTATTTGATATAAAAATATTTGTACACGCCGATAGTGACGAACGCTTAATTCGCAGATTAAAGCGGGATATTGCAGAACGTGGTCGAGACTTAGACGAAGTGCTAAGTCGCTATCAAACCACGCTTAAACCTATGCATATGCAATTTATCGAGCCCACAAAGGAATTTGCAGACATTATAATTCCAAACAATAGGTATAATACCGTTGCGGTAGATGTGATTCGGAAAATTGTTCAGCAAAAAATAGCAAATGAAATTTAAAAATCTAAAGCAAAAACGCTGGTTTACAATTTTAGGAAGTACCTACATACTTATCCTAATCTTATTTGTGGTGTGGATGATTTTTTTCGACACGAATTCTTATTTTATCCACAATGAATTGAATCAAGACATTAAAGCATTAGAAGAAAACAAAGAGTTTTATAAAACCGAAATCGAAAAAGATAAAGTATTTCTAGATAAAATGAAAGATAGCAACGAAGTAGAAAAATATGCCCGAGAGAAATACTATCTAAAAAAAGAGGGCGAAGACATTTATATTATTGAAAATCAAGACAGCCTTAAATGAAGTACGAAGTTCGAGCAACGAATGATGAAGCAAGTTTAAGCAGTTTAAATGTTCCCTTAAGGATACTTTAGGAGTGTTTTCTTAGTGTGAAATTTTATATCTCAAATCAAAAAAAAACTACATAAGTGACTAAAAACCTATTCAAAGACTTTAACCCAGTTTCTGCCAAAGAATGGAAACAAAAAATACAAGTAGACCTAAAAGGTGCCGACTATAACGACACGCTTGTTTGGCAAAGTTTGGAAGGCATTCACGTACGTCCTACTTATCATGCAGACGACACTAAAAAAATAGCTGGTATTCCCGGGCATCCAACCCATTGGAACATCGCGCAACAGGTTTTTATAGACAACGAAACCATTGCAAGTTCACTGGCTCTAAACAGTATTGAAAGAGGTGCCGAAGCAATTGTCTTTACTGCTGAAACTTCTTTTGAAATTGAACAGGTTTTTGAAAATTTTCCATTCGGAAAATTGGTAATTTATTTCGAATTTCAATTTTTAGACGAAGCTTTTTTAGAAAAATTAATAGCCTTTTTAACCCATAAAAACGCTTCCGTATTTTATAATATCGATTTGTTGGGAAATCTTGCAAAGACTGGTAATTGGTTTTTTAACCCGAGGAAAGATCACGATATACTCGAAAACCTTCAACAAAAACAGGCCATTAAGCATTTACTTTCAGTAGATACTTCGGTGTATCAAAATGCAGGTGCTAATACGGTGCAACAACTTGCGTATGGATTGGCCCACGCAAATGAATATTTAAATCATTTTTGTCACACTAAACGCAGCCGAAGTGCTTTGCTTTCACTCACCTTCAAAATAGCAACAGGTTCCAATTACTTTTTTGAAATCGCTAAAATTAGAGCCTTACGGTTGTTATATGCTAGTTTGGCTTCAGCATATACCCTTTCAGAAACTTGCCACGTTATTGCAACACCATCCAAAAGAAACAAAACTATCTACGATTATAACGTAAATATGCTACGTACCACTACCGAGACTATGAGTGCCGTATTGGGTGGGGCAAATACAGTGTACAACCTTCCATATGATGCGCTTTATCACAAAAGCAATGACTTTGGCGAACGAATTTCTCGCAATCAGTTACTAATTTTAAAGAAGGAAAGTTATTTCGATACGGTTTCAAACCCTGCAGACGGTAGTTATTATATCGAAACACTCACTCAACAATTGGCAGAACAGGCGTTAGAAGTATTTAAATCTATAGAAAAAGGCGGCGGATTGTTAGCACAATTAAAGAACGGCACCCTTCAGAAAAAAATAAAAGAAAGCGCTACAAAAGAACAGGAATGGTTCGATACTGGTAAATTGGTTTTGGTAGGCACCAATAAATATCCGAATGATGAAGACCGAATGAAAAACAATTTGGAACTCTATCCGTTTGTAAAAACAAATGCCCGTAAAACAGAAATTGAGCCCATTATCCCCAAAAGATTAGCAGAAAAAGTTGAACAAGAACGATTAAGTCATGAATAAATTTAGCACATTTATTTTACTTATTTGTATTGGATTTACCTTTACTAGTTGTCTTGAAGTTGCCACCCAAATTTCATCTTGGAATGATTTACAAGAAAATGATGAGCCGAAAGGCAGGTTTGAATTTCTTGAAGATTCCGGGGTGAAAGTCTATATTCCAGTTGAGTTTGAGAGAATTTCTATTTTTGAATATCAAAAAATTATTAAAGAAAATTTAACCGAAGAGTCTCAAACACTTGAAATTAATCGAATGAACAAGTTAAAAGATTTCGACGGCGAACTTTATCTATTTTACGATTCAATTACTAAAGCCTCTATAACCGTAAACACTATACCCTTTATGCCGTTAACAAGAGAAGAAGCAAGGTACTTATTAGGGCTAATGCGACAACAGATAAATGAAAATACTGCAAATTTACCCTTAGATATAGAAAAAATCTCTTCTCAATATAAAGGGAACAAAAATGATTATATTTTTAAATACATATATAAGTTTACAAATACCGAAGAAGGATTTGCTGTATATAATTCGGCATATTTTATTACTAAAGACTTTCAAACAGTTTTTATAAACCTAAACGCAGGATTCAACGCATATTATGATCCATTTGCCGTAAAAACAATTATGTGATGAGTAGAAAGAACCTTCAAGACCTAAAATTAAAAAACACGAACAACGAACAAGGAACGTCTCGTGATGAAAACAATAAAGCACAAACTACAAATCCTGAATTATTTACAACTGCTGAAGATATTTTAATAAAAAAAACCTATTCTGAAAAAGATGTAACAAACCTAGAACACCTCAATTATGTCGCTGGAATCGCCCCTAATCTACGCGGTCCCTACTCCACCATGTATGTTCGCAGGCCTTGGACTATTCGTCAATATGCAGGATTTTCTACAGCAGAGGACAGTAATGCATTTTACAGAAGAAATTTAGCAGCAGGACAAAAAGGACTTTCGGTAGCGTTCGATCTGGCAACACACCGTGGCTATGACAGTGACCATGACCGTGTGGTAGGCGACGTGGGAAAAGCTGGCGTGGCTATTGACAGCGTGGAGGATATGAAAATTTTATTCAACCAGATTCCGTTGGATAAAATGAGTGTTTCTATGACTATGAATGGTGCTGTATTGCCTATTATGGCATTTTATATTGTGGCTGCCGAAGAACAAGGCGTTGCTCCGGAAGCTTTAGCGGGAACCATTCAAAATGATATTTTAAAAGAATTTATGGTGCGGAATACTTATATCTACCCGCCTACGCCTTCGATGAAAATTATCAGTGATATTTTTGAATTTACGTCAGAAAAGATGCCGAAATTTAATAGTATTTCTATTTCGGGTTATCATATGCAAGAAGCAGGAGCTACCTGCGATATTGAATTGGCGTACACCCTGGCAGACGGTTTAGAATATATTAAAACCGGAATCGCGGCTGGCATGGATATTGATACCTTTGCCCCTCGCCTATCATTCTTTTGGGCCATTGGAATGAACCATTTTATGGAAATTGCCAAAATGCGTGCCGCGCGAATGATTTGGGCAAAAATGGTGAAACAGTTTAACCCAAAAAATCAAAAATCACTTGCGTTACGAACGCACTGTCAAACAAGTGGATGGAGTTTAACTGCGCAAGATCCTTTTAATAATGTAGCTAGAACGTGTATTGAAGCTAGCGCAGCAGCATTTGGAGGAACACAAAGTTTGCATACCAATGCCCTGGATGAAGCGATTGCATTGCCTACAGATTTTTCCGCACGAATAGCAAGAAATACACAGATTTATCTTCAAGAAGAAACACAAATAAACCGAACTGTAGATCCCTGGGCAGGGAGCTATTATGTTGAAAAATTAACCCACGATATTGCCCAAAAAGCCTGGAAGCTTATCGAAGAAGTAGAGGAATTGGGTGGCATGACCAAAGCTATTGAAGCTGGCATCCCTAAACTTCGCATTGAAGAAGCCGCTGCAAGAAAGCAAGCCAGGATAGATGGCGGACAGGATATTATTGTTGGAGTGAATAAATTTCAGCTAGAGAAAGAAGATCCGTTACAAATTTTAGACGTAGACAATCAGAAAGTTCGGAAAGGGCAAATGGAACTTCTGAAACGTATTAAAGCCAAAAGAAATACAACAAAAGTTTCCGAAGCGTTAAAAAAACTTACCCAATGTGCTAAAACAGGTGATGGGAATTTACTAGCTTTAGCCATAGAAGCTGCCCGGGAAAGAGCTACCCTGGGAGAAATTAGCGATGCATTGGAAGAAAAATTTGGAAGGTATAAAGCACAAATTAAATCGTTTAGTGGCGTGTATAGTAAAGAGATAAAAAAAGACCCTCAGTTTGAAAAAGCCAGACAACTTGCAGACAAGTTTGCAGAGCAAGAAGGCCGTAGACCACGTATTATGATAGCCAAGATGGGACAAGATGGTCACGATCGTGGTGCTAAAGTAGTCGCCACAGGGTATGCAGATGTTGGTTTTGACGTAGATATTGGTCCGTTATTTCAAACTCCCAAAGAAGCTGCCCAACAAGCCATTGAAAACGATGTACATATTTTAGGTGTTTCCAGCCTTGCTGCGGGACATAAAACACTAGTGCCGCAAGTAATTGAAGAAATGAAAAAGTTAGGCCGTGAAGACATTATGGTTATTGTTGGTGGGGTAATTCCTCCACAAGACTATGAGTTTTTATTCGAAGCAGGCGCCGTAGCTGTTTTTGGCCCTGGGACTAAGATTAGCGATGCTGCAATTGCTATTTTGGAAGTTTTGATAGGAGATGAGATTTAAACCTGTGAAACCTTATATACTAAAAACCAATCGCCTGGGCCTACGCAACTGGCTCCCAAGTGACGAAATACCTTTTACAGAATTGTGTCAAGATCCTGCTGTTATGGAACATTTCCCAAGTACGCTTTCGGCTGCGGAAACTTCAGGTTTAATTAAAACATTGGATGCTCATTTTAAAGAGTTTGGGTATACTTATTTTGCAGTAGATGTATTGGAAACAGGAAAGTTTATTGGCTTTGCAGGGTTTAAAAATCAAACTTGGGAAAGTGAGTATACGCCTTGTGTAGATATTGGGTATCGGTTAGAGCAATCTGCTTGGGGTAAAGGCTATGCTACCGAAGCAGCTACTGCATTAATACAAAATGCCTTTTCAATGTTTGGCATTAAAGAATTATATAGTTTTACTACCAATACCAATATGGCTTCGGAACATGTGATGAAAAAAATTGGGATGCAGTATGTAGGAACAGTACAACATCCTTCCATCGCTGGAGATGACCGATTTAAACATTGCGTAGTATATAAACTAATATTGTAAATAAAAATACGAATGTCATGTGGAGCACAATCGAAACTTTTAATTATCAAGATTTGTATTCATTCGACTGCGCTCAAACTAACAATAATAATTAGTCTGCTGCAAACAACTCAATTCCATCCTCTTTAATCACAATCTGTTTGTCTTTGTAGAGACTTCCAATTGCTTTCTTAAAGGATTTTTTGCTCAGTCCCAATTCATTTTTAATCGTTTCAGGATCGCTTTTATCGTGTAAGGGAAGAAATCCGCCGGCTGCCTTTAATTCGTCTAACACATAATTAGCGTTAGGCTCAATACTTCGGTAGCCTGGCGCTTGTAACACCAAATCTATTTTATTATCGTCACGAACTTTTTTAACATAAGCTTTCATCCTATCGCCTGTGCGGATATCTTCAAAAATATCGTCTATGTAAATAAGACCGTGGTGTTTTCCGTTTACAATGGCGTTGGCTCCTTTATCGGTTAAATGAGTGACTAGAATATCGACGTGGTCAAATTTTTCCACTTCCAGAGTCGTATTGTCAACATATTTATTTGTTTTGCTGGAGCCTACCAGACGGTTTGTTTGTTCGTCAAGGTATAAATAAACAATATACCAGTTGCCAACTTTCATAGGGCGTGCTTGTTCTTTAAATGGAACAAACAACTGCTTTTGTACGCCCCAATCCATGTAGGCTCCGTATTCATTTACATCGGCACAATGCAAATACCCAAATGTATTAAGGGTTAAATAGGGTTTTAACGTAGTGGCTACAGGGCGCTCTTCGTAATCTAAGTACACAAATACCTCCATAGGTTCGCCAATAGCAAAATCTTCAGGTTTGTACTTGTTGGGTAACAGTACTTCGTCTTCATCGGCATTCGCTAAAAAGAGACCTGGTTCGGTATCTCTTACAATATATAATTCTTGGTATTCTCCTAGTTTTAGCATAATGCAAAGGTACGGTTTAAGGTTGTATTGAAATAAAGTTGAAAAGAAATAAAACGTTAAGCGATATAATTGAAATACCGAAGTAAAATTTCATCATTTACTTCGGAAGGTGTAAAAACTTCCAGTACTTTAGGCCGATCGCTAGTTGTAAAAAAGTTTTGCAATGCCAAAGTTATTTCCGTTTCGTTTGAAGCTGAAACATATTCCAACTGGTACATATCGCATAATTGAACTGCCGTGAGTTGATGTTTGGTTTCGAAATAGGTTTTAAAATTCTTCGTCTGTTTATCGCCCGGGAGTATTCTGAAAATCCCACCACCACTGTTATTAATAATAATTATTCTAAAATCCTTCGGAATAAAATCATTCCACAGTGCATTGCTGTCGTAGAAAAAACTCAAATCGCCTGTAATAAAAACAGTCTGTTTTGCTGAAGCCACTGCAGCACCTATTGCTGTGCTCGTACTTCCATCAATCCCACTCGTACCTCGGTTACAAAATACTTCATAACTGGGATCTAACTGAAACAATTGTGCATACCGTATGGTCGCACTGTTGGCCATTTGTAATTGAATTTCCCTGGGTAATGCCTTAAAAATTTCTGCAAAAGCTTTAAAGTCTGAAAAAGGAATTTCAGCTAAATACGCTGCGTGTTTTACAAGTCTATGTTCTCTTATTTTTAACCAGTATTTCCGATAGTCACTTTTAATTACATCGCAGTTTTCATACAAGGTTGTTAAAAAATAATTAGGTGTGGTTTTACAATGATTTTCTAGTGCAAAAAAGGTATTATATGCTTTTTTGGGATCTATATGCCAATGTTTTTTAGGTTGAAATTTTCGTAGAAAAGCCTTGATTCGTTTTGAAACCACCATACCGCCAAAAGTTAACAGCACATCAGGCTGCAAGGCTTTAAATTCGGTTTCAGTTAATGAAGAAATTAACTGGTCTATTGCTAGGATAAAATTTGGGTGATGAAGGTTGCTCGTTGTTTCGGTTAATACTAAAACACTTTCGTCTTCGGCCAAGCTTTGAATTTGCTTAGCTTCGATACTATTGGGTTTTAAAACTCCAACTAATACCATTTTCTTTACTGAAGTACTCCACGTTTCAACAAAAGCTGAGAAAGGTTCTTTTTCAATTTCTTTCTGAATTTTAATACGTGCAGGAACATGTTGTGGTTGTACCGAAACATCTTCAGACGTTAAATACAACGGCTCAGAAAAAGGAACGTTAATATGAACCGGACCGTGTAATTCAAGTGCAGTATTCAGGGCAATATTTATTTCAGTTTCATTAAAAACTTGGTGCTCCTGCCCTTCTTTACAGTTCCCCGAATATAAAATATGCTTGCCATATACATGTTCTTGCATAATGGTTTGCCCGTCCCCAATTTCAACCAAATGCCGGGGTCTATCTGCACTAAGAATTACTAGAGAAATATCGCTGTAAAATGCCTCTGCCACTGCAGGAAAATAATTAAGTAAGGCAGATCCTGAAGTACAAACAACTGCTACAGGTTTTTGCAATTGCTGCGCCAATCCTAATGCAAAAAAAGCAGCACAACGCTCATCTACAATGCTATAATTATTAAAATCGGGATGTTCTGTAAATCCAATAGTTAGAGGAGCATTACGGGAACCGGGAGAGATTACAATATGGTTTATCCCTTTAGCGAGGCATAATTGTGTGACCGTTTGTGCGAGTGGCTTATTGCTAAATTTCATTGGTACAAATGTACAACTGCCAAACGAAATTTTAAAGAAGCGGTTGCAATACTTTGGCCATGGTTTGAAGTTTGTTATGAGTTTCGTCCCATTCGGCATCGGGTATGGAATCTTCAGTAATTCCGCCACCAGCATAGAGTGTTGCCAAGTTTCCTTCAATCTTTACACACCGTAGGTTTACAAACAACTGGGTTTGTTGTACCTCGCTATTTGTAACACCAAGAAAGCCTGTATAAAATTCACGGTCATACGTTTCATTTACTGCTATAAAAAGTTGAGCAGCTTTTCGTGGTGTGCCACAAATGGCTGGAGTTGGATGTAATGTTTCTACTACTTTTTTTAGCGCATGTTTGTTTGTTGTAAATTCGCCTCTAATATCGGTTCGTAAATGGGCAAGATTACCAGCAATATGGGTTTGGGTTTTGGAAATATTTAATGCGGTTGTTTTATCTAATAAATTTTCTACAATGGCATCTACAACCCATTGTTGCTCGCTTTTCTCTTTTTGTTCCCAGAAAATTATTGATTTTCCATCGACTTTCTGGGTACCTGCCAATGCCATAGTAGAAAAGGAAGTACCCTTCGTTTTAATAAGTACTTCGGGGGTGGCACCGCACCAAATAGCCGTTTCGGGATGGTACCATATATATCTATATGCCAGCGAATATTTAGAAAAAAGAGAGTCACAAAGTTTTACAAAGTTGAAGTTTTGTAAGGGTACCTCTTTTTTTCTTGAAACTACAATTTTTTGCGCCTTAGCAGTTTTAATCTTGGCAATGGTTTTGGAGATTAGCGCTACATGTACTTTTTTATCTTTTTCGTCTTCAATAATATTCGCTAAACCTTCTCTATTAATAGTTGTTGGCACATCTTTACAATTAACTACTTCACTAAATTCTAATGGGATTTGCAATATTCCTCTTTCTAAATTGAAAGGAGCAAATACAAATCCGTTTTCTTGAGATAATTGGGAAGTGTGAAGGGTTGGGCTATTTTGAAATATGCCTATAATTTCATCGCTATCTGGCAATGAATACAGCGCAAATGGAAGTTTTTTTTCAAAATGTTCCAATGCTTTTTGAGCGAGTTGAGAATACTGCATTTGGGATGGTTTACTATAAATTTAAAGATGCTTTTTTGCCTCCTAAATGTACAAGGAAACGATTGACTTTTATAATTTAAGTGCAATTTATTTTGGCAACGTTATAGTAGTTAATTTTACCAAGGAAACCAATTGATTTTCTTCGTTTACAATGCGTATTTGCCATAGTTGTGTGGTACGCCCTTGATGCAATACCGTGGCATGGGCGTACACAAATCCATCTTGAACACTTTTTACGTGATTGGCAGCAATTTCAATACCTCGAATGGCTACATTTTTGGCATCCAGAAAAATAAATGCAGCGGCACTTCCTACACTTTCAGCCAAAGCAACAGACGCTCCGCCATGCAACACCCCGTCTGGTTGATGTACTTTTGGAGTAACAGGCATACGAGCTACCAAGGTGTTTTCAGAAACATCGATAAACTCGATATTTAATGTTTCCATAAGGGTATTTTCACACATTTCCTTGCAGCCAGCAAGTATTTCTTCTTTTGAATATTTCATAGCAATTACGTTACTTTTGTAAAAGTACAAAACAAGCTTAATACAAATGGAAGAAAAACAAGTAACCTATACAACATCCAATACCTACACAACTTTAAATTCACTAACAAGTAAAACAAAAAACGTGTGGTTAGTTTTTCATGGTATGGGATACTTAAGCAAGTATTTTGCTAAGTATTTTAAAGAATTAAATACTGAAGAAAATTTTGTTATTATTCCGCAAGCTCCTTCAAAATATTATTTAGGAAGCAAGTACCGTCATGTAGGAGCTAGTTGGCTCACTCGTGAAAACACAATTGAAGATACTAAAAACGTTCTCACTTATATAGACGCTGTATGGCACGAAGAAAAACCCGAAATACTTCCTAAATTTATTGTTTTAGGATACTCTCAAGGGGTTTCTATCGCTATGCGGTGGTTGGCTAGCCGAAAAATTCAATGTACAGATTTGGTGTTACACAGTGGTGGAATTCCTACAGAGTTGGGAAATACAGATTTTGAATATTTATCTGAAAGCTGTAAGGTTACCTATTTGTATGGTAATAAAGACCAATACATCACTGAAGCCAAAAAAACTGAAGAAACATTAAAAGGAAACTCTATTTTTGGAAAACGTCTCTCCATCCAGGTTTTTTCAGGCATTCACGAAGTAAACACAAACTTCATTCAACAGTTATCTGAAAAATAGTGTATTTCAACTGTGCATTTCATCGAAAAAATTTGCTTTTTATCAATCTATTGATTTAATTTACTCTCAATTGTAAGAATAATCTCATACTCAACCGATGAAAAGCATACTACTTACCACCATTTTAGCTTTATGTAGTGTTGTACTCACAGCACAAGTAAGCCCAAAAGAAAAACAAGCACTATTAGATTTTTATGTTGAAACGCAAGGTGATCAATGGACACAATCATGGGACATTAACACTCCAGTTTCAGAGTGGCAGGGAGTTACAGTAGAGAACGATAAAGTAACTGGTATTAGTTTACTTTTTAATAATATAACTGGTGAACTACCTACCTCTATTGGCGATTTGATTCATTTAAAAACATTAGAATTATCTTTCAATAAAATAGATGGAACCCTACCAAAAACATTAGGAAACTTAAAAAGTCTGGAAGTGTTGGCCTTTAATGGAAACTCATTAACAGGTCTTATTCCTGCCTCTTTAGGGGAGTTAACCAATCTTAAACAATTGCATTTAAGTAGTAATAAGCTTTTCGGAAACGTTCCTACCTCTATAAATAATTTAGTAGCACTTGAAGTTTTTAACGTGTTTGATAATAACTTGGCTGGTTCGCTTCCAGTTCAATTGGCAAATAATAGTAATTTAAAAGAATTAATGATTGCCGAAAACAATTTTACAAATACGGAGATATTTTCAATTGTACTGCTATCTAATTCTGGGGCGCTAGATTTAGAAAAAAGAACAATTGTTCCTTCAGCTAAAACAGTAATCGCTATAGAATCTAGCGACGACAATTAACTATTTTTTTCAAAGTTGACTATTGAAAATGGCCAGTGTAATGCTGGTCATTTTTTTTATTTTTTTCTGTTGAAAATGTATACCATCACGCCACCAGTTATAAACATGAGTACACTATACACAGCAGGCGCTATAGCAAAAGAGGGGTTCTGAAGCAATACAATAGCAATGGTAATCGCTAAAGTACCGTTTTGTATTCCAGATTCAATCGAAATAGATACAGCCGAAGGCGTTGCCAAACGGAACAGTCGGGCCGAAAAATATCCCACAAACATTGTAATAACATTCAGTAAAAAAGCAGCAATACCCGCTTCCTGAAAATACGCTCCAAAATTAGCGCGTTCCTTAATTACAAGCCCTACAATAATTAATGCTAATACCACTCCCGAAGCAATACGCACAGGTTTTCCCATCGTAGCTCCTAGTCTAGGTTGTACCAGGCTAATAAACATTCCAATGGCAATTGGGATAATAACTATCACAAAAATTTGCCCTATCGTTTGTAAAATATCTAAATGCACTGTTTGTTCAGTACCCATAAAATATTCCGAAGAAAATGAAACTAGAAATGGTATCGTAATAATAGTAATCACACTACTTAAGGCCGTAAGCGAAACAGACAAGGCGATGTCTGCCTTTGCCATAAAAGAAATTAAATTTGAGGTAGGCCCACCGGGACAGGCAGCAAGTATCATAACCCCTACGGCAATTTCGGGCCCTATAGGAAGTACTACAGCTATTAAAAAACCAATAAGGGGTAGTAAAATTAGCTGATTGATAAGGCCGATTAAAATGGCTTTCGGATATATAAAAATACGTTTAAAATCTGCCACACGTAAGGAAAGCCCCATTCCTAACATAATTACAAACAAGGCTCCAGCAAGAATAATTGTAGATAGACTGTCCATATAATGTATCTATTGTATTATTTCAAAAGTAACACATTAATTAGGTATAGAAAGAATTGTCCTCTTTTATGTATATTTAACGCACGAGTCTAGATGAAATATTCTCATTAATATTAAATACTATGAAACATATTACCTTTTTAACTTCATTACTTTTCTCTTTCACTGTTCTTGGGCAGGTAACATTTCAGCATATACCCGAAAATAGCACTCAAGTCTCTAATGAAGCTGCTGTAACGCAAATCACCGCTTCCATAGGCTATCAAGGCTATGACGAGGCGCAGGAGTATTTCGGACAAGGATTGTATGAGATTTTTTTAGACAATGTAGATGGAGTTTTAGACAAGCCCGTTATTTTACTAGACGGTTTTGACCCAGGAGATGCAAGAGATATTAATGGTTTGTATAGCAGTTTGGCTTTTGGAGGAGAAAATTTGGCAGATCTTGTGCGTGACGAAGGCTTTGATATTGTAGTGCTTAATGCCCCACTCTATACTACAGACGGAAAAGACATAGACGGAGGAGCCGATTATATTCAGCGTAATGCCATGGTACTTATTGAGCTTATCGATTTTCTAAACAGTGAAAAAGTAGGTGACGAAGAACTTGTAGTATTAGGCCCAAGTATGGGCGGGCTTATTGCCAGATACGGACTTGCTTTTATGGAAGCCAATAGTATGCCACACGAAACAAGATTGTATATTTCTTTCGATTCGCCTCACAAGGGTGCAAATATCCCAATTAGCTTGCAATATCTTATTAACTATTTAGCACAAGAGATTGGTGATGCACAGGCTGTTGCTATTGTAGATCAAGTATTAAACTCACCTGCCGCAAAGGAAATGCTGTACGATCATCTTTTGGGACATTTACTGGCAGGTTCTACTATAGATCAGGATCCAACAAAATTATTACCGGCAGGCGCTCCAGGTTTTAGAGATGCATTTCAAACAGAATTAGATGCCTTAGGGTTTCCTCAAAATGTGCGTAATGTAACGATGATAAACGGTGCTGGAAATGGTCTTACCACAGGAATGCCTGGCATGCAAATAGTAGATACAACTTTAGATTTAGGTGCTGGAGCTACTGCAGACGTTCTTTTACATTTTGTACCCGAAGCCAATACAACAACTAATGTTACATCGTTCGATTCATTTTTTCTAGGGTTTCCTATAGACACCTATAATGCCGATGCACAAGGTGAACCAACTATTGATGGGCTAGATGCTTCTCCAGGTGGAGTGTCTTTTATTTCTAATGCCTTAGGAGACGGAGGAGGCAATCAAGTGATTCAGGATTTTATAGACGCGTTGGATCAAGATGCTTTCTCTTTTATCCCAACTGTAAGTGCTTTAGCCTTAGAAACCGAAAACGACTGGTTTGCCATTCCAGATGTAAACGATTCTCCCTTTGTGAATTTCCATATTCCAATTACCAACGAACGTCATGTAGAACCAACTGCACAAAACGTAGCGTTTGCTTTAGCTGAAATATTACAAAACCCACTAGGTGTTTCTGAAAATAAAAATTCTAGCACATTTCAATTAGTATGCAATCCTGTTAAAGAACGTATTGAAATTTTGGTAAACCCTTCGGTTGTAAGCGGAAGTGTTGTTGCTGCTGAAATATACAATCAATTAGGACAGCAGTTGTTTGAAGCTACTATTTCAGTAACTTCATCCAGCATATCCATCACGCAGGCATTGCCAACTGGAATGTATGTTTTAAAGTTGAGCACGACCAGCGGAACACAAACATTGAAGTTTTTAGTAAACTAAAACCATACATATTTGAAAGATATCACCTTCCGAAGAACCAATGGAAGCAATCCGAAATTTCTTGAGCTAGTTACACTTTTAGATGCCTCCCTTGCCAAAACCGATGGCGACTTGCACGATTTTTACAATCAATTTAACGGATTAGAAAATATTAAGCATGTAGTTGTTGCCTATACTGAAAATACGCCCATTGCCTGTGGTGCGATGAAAGCATTCGAAAAAGAGTCTGCCGAGGTAAAACGCATGTTTACCATCCCAACCTACCGTGGTAAAGGAATAGGCTCACAAATTTTGATACAACTAGAATTATGGGCAAAGGAGCTTAAGTATACCTCCTGTGTGCTAGAAACTGGCAAACGCCAGCCCGACGCCATTGCACTCTATGAGAAAAACGGTTACCAAAAAACACAGCAATATGGGCAGTATGTTGGGATGGAGAATAGTCTGTGCTTTAAGAAACTTATTTAAGCTTTATTAAATTTCCCTATTTTTATACAAAACTAACCAACTATGAAACGCTTTCTTACACTGCTCCTGCTCTGTCTTTTTATTTCACTTTCTGCTTCAGCTCAAAAAAAAGAAACTAAAACATCTGTAGATACGTTATACCACAGTTTAAAATGGCGGAATATTGGTCCGTTTCGTGGTGGACGAAGTGTCGCTTCTACTGGCGTAGTTGGACAAGCTATGACCTATTATATGGGAGGAACTGGCGGAGGTGTATTTAAAACCGAAGACGACGGGATTACCTGGAAAAACGTTTCAGACGGATTCTTTAAGACAGGAACGGTTGGCGACATCGCTGTTTCAGAAAGCAACCCGAATATTGTGGTTGTGGGAATGGGTGAACACGCAGCCCGTGGGGTTATGACTTCTATGGGCGATGGTGTGTACAAATCTACAGATGGTGGAAAAACCTGGAAACATATAGGACTGGACTTTACACGACATATTTCAGATGTGATTATTCATCCCTCTAATCCGGATATTTTATTCGTTGCTGCCCAAGGAGCACAATACGGACCTTCCCAAGATCGTGGAATTTATAAATCTACAGACGGTGGAAAAACGTGGAAAAAAACACTCTACATCGATGAGAATACTGGAGCCTCGGATCTTACAATGGATTTTAAAAACCCTTTAATTTTATACGCAGCCATGTGGCAACACCGTCGCTATCCGTGGACCATGGAAAGTGGTGGCAAGACCTCTGGTTTGTACAAATCTAATGATGGTGGCGATACTTGGCAACCTATGAAAAACGGAATTCCAGACGCCTTTGGAAAATCGGGAATTTCGGTCTCACGGGCTAATCCCGATCGTGTTTATGCTGTTTTAGAAGCTGAAGGTGAAAAAGCAGGTGTGTACCGTAGTGATAACGCCGGAAAATCGTGGAAACAAATCAGTAAAGACCGCGTAAACATAACTCGCTCATGGTATTATATGGAAATAGTTGCCGATACACAAGATGAAAATGTTGTCTACGTACTAAATGCACCCGTCATGAAATCGATAGATGGCGGAAAATCTTTCAGTAATGTGCCTGTCCCACACGGAGATAACCACGATTTGTGGATTCATCCTGAGAATAATCAGATTATGATTAATAGTAATGACGGAGGTGCGAACGTTTCAAATAATGGCGGAAAAAGCTGGAGCACGCAACAGAATCAGGCAACTGCCCAGTTTTACAGAGTGATTACAGATAATTTAGTTCCGTATAATGTGTACGGAGGGCAACAGGACAACAGTGCCATTGCTATCGCTAGTCGTACCAATGACGCAGGAATAGACTGGAAAGATTGGTACAGTGTTGCCGGATGCGAAAGTGCTTTTTTAGCCTTCGACCCAGACAACCCTGTGGAAGTGTATGGAGGCTGTTACCAGGGAATTATAGACAGATGGATGAAGAACACGGGAGATTCGAAGATTATAAACCAATATCCCGAGCAAGGCTTAAGCAAAGCCCCAAAAGACGCCAAATATCGCTTTAACTGGAATGCACCCATTATTAGCGACCCTTTTAACCGAAAAACAATTTATCATGCTGGAAATCGTGTGTTTAAAACTACCAATGGCGGCACCAATTGGACTCCCATAAGCCCAGACCTCACTAAAAATGAAACCGAAAAACACGGGCCTGGCGGAGGTCCCTATACCAACGAAGCTGCAGGAGGTGAAAATTACAACACCTTAATGGCTTTAGTAGCATCCCCATTAGAACAAGGTGTTTTGTATGCGGGAAGTGACGACGGCTTGGTACATATAACTAAAAATGGCGGGCAAAGCTGGGAGAATGTGACGCCAAAAGGAATAGGTGCCTACATCATTAACAGCATTGAAGTGTCCCCCCACGACAAAGCAACCGCCTATATCGCTGTAATGGGATACAAAATTATGGACTTAAAACCTTATATTTTTAAGACATCTAATTACGGGCAAAGCTGGACAAAAATTACCAATGGCATTACTGGCGACCACACCTTTGTACGCGTGGTACGTGAAGACCCAAAAAAGAAAGGATTACTCTACGCGGGAACCGAAACGGGGCTCTATGTTTCTTGGAACGATGGGAAGAACTGGAAACCGTTTCAATTAAACCTACCTGTAGTGCCTATTAACGATTTGGCGATTCAGGATAACGATTTGATTGCTGCTACTGCGGGACGTTCTTTTTGGATTTTGGACGACTTGGGGGCCATTCAGAATAAAATGACTTCCGATGGAAAACTGAGTATTGTAAAACCAAAAGACACGTATTTGTTTTTCGGCGGAAAAGTACCTGCGGGTAATGGGCTGGGAGAAAATCCCGCTTCTGGTGTAACACTAGATTATTACATTCCTGCCTACAAAGATTCCTTGAATTTGAAACTGGAGATCGTGCAAGACGGAACTATACTACGAACTATTACCAACAAACCACCTAAAGATTTTAAAACCTGGGCAGGCGGACCACCAAAACCTGCTGTGTTACCCAGTAAACAAGGATTTAATCGATTTACGTGGGATTTCAGAAAAGAAACACTGCCTGCGGTAGACAATGTTTTTGTATTCGGAAACTACCAAGGCGCTACTGTGGCCCCAGGAAACTATACCTTACGTTTAAAAGCGAATGATGACATAACTGAAACGTCTGTAACCATTAAACCAAATCCCAATATTGACTCCTCTCCTGCTCAGTTTGCAGAACGCCAAGCCATCTTAAGTGAATTGGAAAGAATGATTACCGAAATTCATAAATCTGTGAACGAGATGCGCTCTGTACAAACACAATTAGGCCATTACAAGAAAATACTTAAGAATACCGAGAAAGCAGAAGAACTACTTAAAAAAGGAGATTCCTTAAGCAAACGCATTACCTCCTGGGAAGAAAACTTAATACAAACGCAACAAAAAACATTTCAGGACGTGATTAACTTTAACAACAAACTGAATAGTGAAGTATTGTATTTAAAAGACTTTATAGACACTGCCATCCCACAAGTAACCGCTGGCTCCAAGCAACGCCTTCAGGATTTAAAACATGATTGGCAAACCTATAAAACCGAGCGAGATGCGATTGTTACTACTGAAATGGCTACGTATAATAGTATGTTTTCACAATTGCAGTTACCGGCGTTGGTAATGAAAAAAGAATGATTTTTTATAAACTAAGTGTACCCTATTGTGTTTTATAATTCACGTATAAGTTGGTGTTGTACTTAATTTTGTATCAGTTCAATTAATTTTTCTAATTGTGAATCGTTTTTTCGTAACAACTGATTCTCATCTCGTTCGAGACTAATGTCTGGAGGAGTTCCATTTCCATCTAGTGTTTTTCCATTTCTCTGGAAAGAAAGCATTGTTGAAATCTTGACACGAATATTGGAATTCTTAAGATAAAACGAATGTGACCTACCACTTGAACCATTTGTAGTTACTCCAGCTATTTTTACATTCTCTAATCCTTTAAATGTAGCAGCAAATACAGAGGCTGCACTGAAAGATTCTTCATTTACTAAAATATAAATAGGACATTTTATGGGGGGTAAATTACTATGCAAAACCATATAATATGGTGTGCTAAATTTAGCTGAGTCTACCTTAAATTCGGTTTCATATTCTTCATTAAATATATCTATTGCTTCCCTGTCCTTGCTGGATAGCATTTCTGAATTATAGTTGTAAAGAAATCTTGACTGCATAGAAACTATATCTTCATCTAAGAGTTGGTCGCTTCTTACATATGCTACATTTGCGACCCAGGGCGATTGTTCAGATGGTATAAAATAACCTGATAATGTATGAAGTATTTCCCTTGTTCCGCCGCCATTGCCACGAATATCAATTATAAGTGCTTTCGATTTTCTGTACTTTTCAATGGTAGCTTTCAGGTAGGGTTCTAGGTTTATATTTTCATCGTAACTTAACATAGAGGGAATAGCAAGATACGCTATAGAATCTGTTAACCATCTATCTAATTTGGTCAAATCAAAATCTTTATCTCTATCAAAATTTCTATACTTCCTGTTAAAAGTTGTAGTGCCAATATCAAAATACCAATTCCTTTTATTGCTTAGCGGTAAAATTAACTCTTTATCAATTTTGCCATTTGTTAACGTTATTTCAACATTTTCCTTGGTGGTATTGCCTTGCTTGAAATAAAGCTCACCAATATCTCTTAAGTCTTTTAATCCATCGGCTAGTTTGGCACTCTTGGGGGAATGTTTTCTTTGGTAGGCATTTTTATCTAAAAACTCTTTAATGTCAATTTTATTCACTCTTTTTATAAATGGATACTTTTCAGAAAAATATTCATACTCTTTAGTAGATGTATTAAACTTAAGTGCAACAATGTTATCATCCAAAGAAGATACCGCAAAAGGCAAATACAAATTATACAACTTATAATCATCTTCTTCAAAATCTTCCATTCTAATATTTGCGTGTCTATCGATTATATTTGAGATAATTTTTTCTAATTCAAAAGCTAAAAAATATACTGGTAGTGTATCTTTTTGATTTATTTTTCTTTTAACCTCACCATACTGTTTTTCAAAATCAATTTTCGATACTTGGTAATAGGAAGACTGCTTTTCTAACAAGGTTTTAAATTCTCTTAGATCTTCTAAAGCCATATCTTTTGTGAGATGTTGACCAAAACTTAATGTTGAAGTGAATAGTAACGAGCAGCTTAATAAGAGGTGTTTTAGTATTGACATTAGTTAGTTTAAAATTAAATACAACGATGTTGTTAAATAGCTTATAGCGTGTTAATTATAAAATTATATTTGGATGGAAGTTCTGCGAAACCCTTGTGCTTTTTGATATCCGTTCTTATTAAAAATTCAGTTTTGTTAGTATCGGTCAGTTTTTGTGCAACTAGTTATAGTAAGCAATGTATGCATTATATCTCAAATTCAGAACTGTATAGTATTACATTTATACATTAGTTTCCTGCATTTCTAAGGGCTCTAAATTTTCAAAAACAAATAGAAATATTCCTTTAGGATTGTAACGCTAATCCATCCAACAAAAATTTGTAATTTCGTCCTTTCATACTATGTTACTTTGTCTAAGAAAACAGATCCCTTTTTATTTTTTACCAGTACTACCGAAATTCCAACAAAAGATTGGAAACACGTGGTGGGTACCAGTAATCTATTCTTGTCTCTACCCTATCTAGAAGCACTATCAGAAGCACTACATAAAGACTTGCAATGGATCTATGTGTTGGTCTATCTAGACACCACACCAATAGTAGCGGGAGTCTTCCAAATAGCTTCATTTACTTACAAAAAGGGAGCACAAACCCATGTAGTACTCAAGTTATTTCAGGATTGTAAAAACAAAGACGACAGTGTTTCTATCCAGGGATTGGTAGGTGGGAATATTTTTGCCACCGGCACTAACGGATTTGCTCACAGCAAGGAGGTGCGTTTTAAAGCTGCTGTAGAATTAATGGCTTCGGCTGCAAAACAACTTAGGAAGATGAAAAAGTATGAAGATGCTTTTTCCATTCAACTTTTAAAGGATTTTGATGCAGATTCGGCTTCGCAACTCAGCATGTTAGAAGATTTCAAATACCGCTCGTTTCAGGCAGATGTCACGATGGTGCTTCCTTTGCATAAAAATTGGCAAACCTTTCAGCAGTATTTAGAGAGCATGAAAGCCAAATACCGCACCAAGGCAAATAGTGCGTTAAAAAAAGCCTCCGCTGTAGCTTTAGTATCACTTTCAGCTTCAGAAATTGAGCAACACCAAGACACATTGCTACGCCTGTTTAACAACGTACAACAACAATCTAATTATAGTTATGGCGAAACGTATCCTAAAGCATTTAAAGCCTTAAAAAAAAATCTAGGCAATGCATTTATATGTAGAGGAGCTTTTTTAAACGAAACTTTAATTGGTTTTAGCACTGCTTTTATAAATGGAACTACGTTAGAAGCTAGCTATGTTGGTTTAGATTATAACTACAATGCTTCGTATGCACTCTACGAACGGCTGTTGTATAAGTATGTTGAAGAAGCCATCCAACAAAAGATGAAAGTGTTACATTTAGGACGTACGAGCGAATTGATAAAAAGCGCATTAGGTGCCACGCCACATTCTATGACATTATACGCAAAGCATACTTCAAAATTTAAAAATGTGCTGCTTAAACCTATCCTAGAAAACATTTCCCCGAGCGAGTTTGAACTTAGAAAACCGTTTAAAGCTAATTTCTATAAAGAAAACACCTGATTTTTATCCCCATTGGCATAAAATACCGCCCATAAGCGACAGGGTGATAACCCAATATCCAGCATTTATATAACCATATTTAAAGCTTTTTGCTTCAAACAATCCGTTCAAGGCTATAAATACGCCAATAAGTCCGCCGTGGAATGCTATGTGTTTAATTGTACGGTACTAACTGCCTCATTGCTTCATAAAAAGCGGCAATTTGCAACCTAATTTCGGAGCCTTCTTCATTAAACACCTGGTTCTCCTACAAATAACGAACAATAATGGGTTTGATGTACTACGAGGGTAAATAGAAAAAATGAAAGGAGAAAACTAAGCACTACCACAGTACAAAAGATTTTAGGTTTGTTCCGGTTTTTTTTCTTCAATTACACGGGCGGCTTTCACCGTGCATTTACAAAGGTTTTAGGGCCTATCATACAAAAATTTCAGCGAGTGCCCCAATTAGCATATTTGGCATTATATAGGTTGGCTTTTGGTTGCTAAAAATAGTGGATTTATACTAAGACAAACCTATAACTCAAACACCTTCCCATCTTCGGCTAGCTCCACATTTGGATAAATTTCTTGCGCTTCACTTCTGAAAATTTCAAAACTGCTATACCGTCCTGAGTAATGTCCTAAAATTAAGGTGCCCACGTTTGCCTTTTTTGCAATGGCTGCAGCTTCTTTGGTGGTGCTGTGTTTGGTTTTTTCGGCTAGGTGGTGGTCTTTGTCCAGAAAGGTAGCCTCATGATACAGTGTTGTTGCCTGGGAGATTTGTGGAACAATTTCAGGAAAATACGCTGTATCGCTGCAATACGCATAACTCTTTGGTGCAGGAGGATCGAATGTAATAAGTGTATTGGGAACCGTTTTTCCATCTTTGGTGATACCATCTGCTCCTTTTTTTATTTTATGGTAGTAGCTCATTTCAACATTAAGTTCGCGGGCTTTGTCAATGTTTAAAGACCGATCTCCTACTTTTTCCTGAAATAGAAATCCGTTGGTGTACACCCGGTGCTCTAATGGAATGGTAGTAACGGTAAGTTTATCATCCTCAAAAATAAGTTGGGGTTCTTTACTTTCCAATTCGTGAAAATATAAACCGTAATTAGTGTAACTCTTTCCTAGCTTTAGTTGCAATAAAATTGCTTCTTTAATGCCTTTAGGGCCATAAATATGTAAGTCGGCTTCACGTCCTAACAATCTGAAGGTTGAGATAAGTCCTACCAATCCAAAAAAATGGTCGCCATGTAGGTGTGAAATAAAAATATATTTTAGTCGGGAGAATTTTACTTTAAATCGGCGTAGTTGTACTTGAGTTCCTTCGGCACAATCTATTAAAAATAAATGTCCTTTCACCTCCAAGACTTGAGATGTAGGGTTGGCGTCCCAACGCGGGGTTGCAGAATGACAGCCTAGGATGGTTAGTTTCATTTAAAAGTACGAGTTACGATTTACGATTTCGAAAGTATTATTAAAAATAACTGAACAAAGGTAACTGAGCGGTTTCGATATAATCCTTTGAATTTTATTGAAATTAAATTGAAGCTAAAAGCCTAAATCCCGTTCTATTTCTTCCATGCCAATAATATCTTCTCCTTCCTGAAGGGTTGGAACGACCACCATTTCATATGGTATTTCGTCTGGATTTATCGTGTTGTTAATAATTACAAACGACTGCTTTGTCTTTCGGTGCAGGTTTGAAACTTTCAGAAATAACAAGAGTTCCTGAAGTGATAATGCATTATAATCTAATAAGTTTAACACTACATTCTGTCCTTTAAACTTATTTGGGATTTGATATTCCAGGAAAGAGGCAAAGTCTTTTATATCGTCTTTTTCGTCTGCGAGAATGACGTAATTATCTTTATTTTCAATCTTCATTATGCTTAATTTTTGAGGCCAATAAATATAGTACAGCCATTCGCACTGCTACTCCATTTTGAACTTGATCCAAAATAATAGCCTGTTTGCTATCGGCTACGTCACTTGTAATTTCTACCCCTCTGTTTATAGGGCCTGGATGCATTATTATAATTTCCTTATTCAAACTATCCAGCAATGCTTTATTCAAACCAAACTGCTGAGTATATTCTCTTGTGGAGGGAAAATAGCTTATATCCATACGTTCGTTTTGTACCCGAAGCATATTGGCTACATCGCACCACTCAAGCGCTTTCTTTAAATTTGGCTCAAAAGTAACTCCCAGGCTTTCAATATATTTTGGAATAAGCGTTTTAGGACCACAAACTTTCACCGTTGCTCCTAATTTCTGAAGCGCAAAAATATTACTTAACGCAACTCTGGAATGTAAAATATCTCCTACAATCAACACTTTTTTACCTGCAACATCACCTAGTTTTTCTCTAATTGAATAGCAGTCTAACAATGCCTGCGTTGGATGTTCGTGGGCTCCGTCTCCAGCATTTACAATACTTGCGTTAACATGCTTCGATAAAAACACACCTGCACCAGGATTGGGATGGCGCATTACAACCATATCTACTTTCATAGAGAGTATGTTGTTTACGGTGTCGATTAAGGTTTCTCCTTTTTTTACAGATGAAGACGCTGCAGAAAAGTTAATCACATCGGCAGAGAGACGTTTTTCAGCCAATTCGAACGAAAGACGGGTACGGGTGCTATTTTCAAAAAATAAGTTGGCAATAGTAATATCACGAAGCGAGGGTACTTTTTTAATAGGACGATTAATCACTTCTTTAAAATGATCTGCCGTGTCGAAGATGAGTTGGATGTCGTCTTCGGTAATGTACTTAATTCCCAGTAAGTGATTTACACTTAATTCGCTCATTGTATCTCTGTTCTCTGTTCTCTGTTCTCTGTTCTCTAATATCAGTTTTTCACCAAATACACGGCATCTTCTCCTTCGTTTTCCTTCCAGCAAACTTTTACTTTTTCACCTCCAATAGCATCTACTTGCCTTCCTCTGTAATCTGGTTGTATGGGTAAATGACGGCTAAATCTTCTATCGATTAAAGTAAGTAATTCAATTTCTAATGGTCTTCCAAAAGACTGTATTGCTGTTAATGCGCTACGTATGCTTCGGCCAGTGTATAAAACATCGTCTATGAAAACTACTTTTTTGTCTTCTACTATAAAATCTATATTCGTGGTATTTGCTTCTAGAGGTTTTCCACTTCTTCTAAAATCGTCTCGATAAAACGTAATGTCTAGACAGCCAAGAGAAACATTTTTTATTTTGTACTCCTTTTCTAGCAACGTTTTTAAGCGTTCAGCCAAAAAAATTCCTCTAGGCTGGATGCCTATTAGTACCGTATCTTTAAAAGTATCGTGATTTTCTATTAATTGACAAGCCAAACGGTGAAGCGCTATTTGTACTTCGGTTGCGTTGAGTAACACTTTTTGGCTCATAGAGAAATGCTGAATTGTATTCAGAAAGCAAATTTAAGGGATTTATTTCAATTTTGTGCCTATGAGAAAGATTTTACATTTAAAATCGATTTCATACACTGAAACATATTGAAATATAGGCTACTTCCATAAAATGCAACATACATATTACACTATTTTTTCAAAAATATAAGGTTATAAAAAACTCATGTAGTTGCCAGATTTACACATTCACCTTCGATTATAATAAATAAGTACCGTGGTAAGTATACTATTGTATCAAAGAAATTATAAAAGGTGATAATTTTTGTGCCGAAACCTCCCTAATTTAGTATCTTTCAACTCTAAAAATCTCACGAAAAAATGCAAAAAACTACATTCTTACTTTTCTTCCTATGTATTGCCTCCATTACAGGAATTGCACAAAAAAAAGCCATTACAATTGAAGAAGAAAAAACAAAAAATAGAATCAACTTCTACGCAATAAATGAAAACTTACAAGATGTTGATGTAATCTTAACTGTTACAGGTACTGGTTTTAAACAACGTGGAGGCGCAGAAAGAGCTACTCGTGTGCCTGCAACCTCCAAAGTACAAGTAAAAAGTCTTATTATAGAACGTAATAAATATCCAATGTACGAGTATACGGTGAAAGCTACAGATAGTTTATCCCGTAGAGCGTTACGACGACCCTCGGAAAAAATTAAAATAAACCCTTACAAACCTATTTTAATGTACAGCACATCGTTATGTAAGCAATGCGATACCATCTCTAAGTCGTTAACAGCCGGACCGTATGTTTTCAAAACAATGAATCTAGCCGAAAAACCAGATGTAACCGAGGTTTTAAAACGTGCGCTTCCAGCCATAGATACCATTTCTACACCTATTATGAGTATTGGTGGGGCTTTATACACAGATATTGTTACCTATGAAGCGCTACTAAATAAATTAGATGAAATTGAAAAGGAGGGTGAGTAGTCACTTATTACCAAAAATTTATATATTGAAAATCCCTTGCACATTATAGCAAGGGATTTTTTTTAGGACTACGTTTTATAATATCTTTACCATAAACCCAATCTTTTGCATTCCAATAACCTTCACAACGCACCATACGATTTTGAAGCTCTTCGTAAAGCACATGCACCGTTACAGGCTTTTCTGCATTCTAATTCCCATGGGAAAGAAACGATAGATTTTTCAGATCCTGAAGCCGTTTTTCACCTCAACAAAGCAATTTTAAAACATCATTACCAACTAACAGATTGGACCCTTCCTGAGGGCTACCTCTGCCCTCCTATTCCATCGCGTGCAGATTACTTACATTATCTTAACGACTTACTTCGAGAAAACAAAGTCCCTAACCCCATACAAATTTTAGACATTGGTACTGGAGCCAATTGTATGTATGCGTTATTAGCGGCCAGTATATTTAATTGGAATGTGGTAGGATGCGATATAGATTCAGTTGCGGTAGTAGCTGCGCAAAAAAATGTATTGGCTACCGAAGGCCTTTCAGAAAAAATAGAAATCCGCCATCAAACAAACAATGCAGACATTTTTAAAGGAATTATTTTCCCTGGTGAATTTTATAGTGCTACTGTTTGCAATCCGCCATTTTATGCTTCGGAAGCTGAAGCCGCTAAAAGTACACTTCGAAAACTGAAAAAACTGAACCCAGAAAAATCGGTTTTGGAGCTGGAACGTAATTTTAAAGGACGCCCAAACGAACTTTGGTGCAATGGTGGCGAAGCATTGTTTATAAAACGAATGGTAAAACAAAGCAAACAGTTTAAAAAGCAAGTAGGCTGGTTTACTACCTTAGTTTCAAAAAGTGAAACCTTGCCTAAACTCTATAAACTTCTTCAAAAATTAGGGGCAACATATAAAACCTTAGATATGGAACACGGAAATAAAATCACCAGAGTGGTAGCGTGGCGGTTTTAATCTGGCATTTTTTTTGAAGTTGCCATACCTCATCAAAACCTTCAACGTATGAGAACTTCAAGAAACCCAGCTACCATTAACGCAGGAAGTATGGCAGATATCGCCTTTTTATTACTTCTATTTTTCTTAGTTGCCACCACTATTTCACAAGAAAAAGGTATTGTGCGAAAACTTCCCAGTCCTTGTCCAACAGGTCAAGATTGCAATGCCGATATTCACGAACGAAACCTCTTACATATTTTAATAAATGAAAATGGAGAATTATTGGTGAATAATGAGATAATACCATTAGCGTCGTTAAAAGAGAAAGCAATAGCGTTTGTAGATAATAATGGAACAGGAAGTTGTGAGTATTGTCAAGGTGCAAAAATTTTAACGGAATCTGACCATCCAACAAAGGCTGTTATTTCGTTGAGCAGTCATCGATTATCGAATTATGCTTCTTTTATTTTGGTGCAAGACGAATTAACAAAAGCCTATAAAGAATTAAGAACTAGATATGCGTCTGAAGCATTAGGAAAAACCCTAGATATGCTTTCCGAAGAAGAACTAAGAAAAGTACAGAAGGCCTATCCCTTTATTGTTTCGGAAGCTACCATAGATTAGACTTTCAGTATAGAATAAAGAAAAATTGCAAAACGATTTCAGGGTTTACTTTTTCGTCGGTTTCTCCGGCATGGGACCACGTAGATGAACGATAAGTCCGTTTAAAAAATTACGAAGAAACTGATCGCCACACTCCATATATTTTGGGTGATCTGGATTTCGGTAAATGGCGTTTATTTCACTTTTAGTAACATTAAAATCTACTAATTTACAAATAGCTACAATTTGGTCGTCACGTAGCTTGTGGGCAACACGTAACTTTTTCATAATATCGTTATTGGTAAGTGCCATGGAAATTTCTGTTTTCAGCAAAAGTACTTTAAATTTTTAGTGATACATTGTGTTCTATAGAATTGTTAGGTTTGCAGGTATTTTATGCATCTATGACTGAAAAATTACATTCCTATTTCAAAATCTACAAGCCATATGGATACGTGAGCCAGTTTATCACTAACGACAGCAAGGCAAAACGTAAAAAGTTTTTAGGAATGTTACAAGATTTCCCAGAAGGAACTATGGCTGTAGGAAGGTTGGATGAAAAAAGTGAAGGACTTCTCTTTTTAACAACAGATGGAACCTTCAGCAACACTATAAATAAAGGTGCTACTGAAAAAGAGTACTATGCGCAAGTAGATGGCTTAGTAACCGAAGAAGCGATTTCTGCCCTAAAAAAAGGCGTTGTAATAGGTGTGAATGGTGTTAACTACAAAACAAAACCTTGTAAGGCAAAATTGGTTGTAAGCCCGAAACTACCTCCTACCAGACAAAAAATACGAGATGCAAGACACGGCCCCACTTCTTGGATTTCTATCACACTAACTGAAGGCAAATTTAGACAAGTACGTAAAATGACTGCTGCTGTTGGTTTTCCTACCTTACGGTTAGTAAGAGTGCGAATTGGTACTGAAACTATCAAAGGTATGGTATCTGGAAGTGTTCTTACTATACTTCCAGAACAAGTTTTTACACAATAGTTCCTTTAAAAAACAAATGCAGGCAAAAGAGCGCAAGCACAATCACAAATTGAATAAGAAGCTTAATCATCTTCGGTTAGGCTAAAAAAATCGTTCACAGGTTTCTTGAATATCGCCGATAGCTTTAAAGCCAGTACTGTGGATGGCACGTATCGGTTCGCTTCAATCGAATTAATAGTTTGTCTGGAAACCCCTATCTGTTCTGCCAACTCCCCTTGTGTAAGATTAAGAATGGCGCGTTCTACTTTTAGTGTGTTTCTCATTACTCCTTCTTTTTAGAAAAATAAAAAAACAATAGGTAGACAATTAACATAAACCACAGAATTACAAAATCTCCTAAATCCTGAAAAATTTCTATATCTTTTCCAATAATGTTGGCTACAATAAAATTTACAATAGGTTGAAATAAAATATAAATGGCAGTTAGCAAGAAAGTCATCCCAAAAGACCTTGCCCGTAAATGCTGTACGCGTTCATCTTCAAACTTTTCTTTAGCAAGTACTACAATAAATAGAGAAATTAATAATATACGTCTTGCTACATCTTTTAAAAAATCGAAATCCCCTTCGATAAACTTCAGTGAAATAATAAATAGCATGGTAACGACAAAAAGGCTCCATCCTATTTTTTTTGCTGTATGAGGCAACTTAAAACTAAGTAACCTTTTCAAATTTCTTTCTTCACACTCCTTTATAGTTTTTAAATTCATGATTGCTGTTTTTAAAGTTCATTTTCCATTATGGAAAGTTTAATTTCCTATTTGACAAATATACTTTACATTTTGAGATTAAAAAAATTTCAGCGTATTAAACTGAGAATTTTTATTCCTGAATTACAATAATAGTAGCTTTTTTGCCCGTGAGTAATACCCATTCTTTAGCTGAAACTATACGGCCTTTATCGTCGTAAACTTGTAGCTCGGCAGTATTGGGTCCAGAAGAACCTTGATTCAGTGCTTGAAAAACAATTTTATTAGGTCCTTTTTGAAGCGGAACATTAAAACCGTCAAAACTTCCATTTAAAGTTACATCTGATCGTACTACATCCCCGTTTAAAAATACTCGAATACGGTCACCATCTACAAACTCATGATCTCGGTACGCAATATTTACATACACAGCACCTACACGAATCTCGCCTAAAAACTGATCGTTTCCAAGTCCTTCAGCTGCGGCTTTGTCTTTCACAAAAGCTTTTGGCGTGCTCCCACTGTTATACGTTTTAAGTCCATCGCCTTTTGTGATGTCAAAATCTTCCGGAGTTTCCTTTCCTAAATTTGCATATTTACTTGGCGTATCAATATTAGTAAGGCTTGGTTTTTTTGAGGCTGGCAGGGTAATTCCTTTGGGGTTTTCGGAAATAATATCTTCTGCTTCGATATTTATTGAATTAGGTATGTTCTTATCCAGTTGTGCCAAAATAGGCAGACTGACTAGGATACTAAGACAGCAAAACAAAAAAGTTTTCATTGTTATTTTTTTTATATTTTATTTCAAAAACTGCGCCAAAAGCATTTATTTTTTTAGAACTCTTTTTACAATGGTTCCCCCTGTCACAGCGTCTTTTACCACTAGAAAATAGACACCCGTTTGTAAATTGGCTATATTGGTTATAGTAGTTCTTGTACTTTCTTCTGAAATGGTAATTGCGTATTCTTTTCCTTGAATATCGAATAAATGCACTTCAGAAAAACTTTGTAAAGGACTGTGTTGTATTGAAATTGTTTCAGAAAAAGGATTTGGAACCACTACAATTTCAGCTTCATTTGTATTCGTTGAGACATCTAAAATGCCTTCAGTATAATTCAAAACTTGAAAATCGTCAAAATAAAAACCGTCGCCAGGTCTTGCTCCATCGGTAATCATAGCAAAACGGAATTGTATATTTTCTTCTCCGGATAGCTCGCTTAGATTAATCCCCGCTATGGTCCAGTCTTCATTTTGCTGGTAATTGCGTAACGTAATCCAGTCTACCCCATTATTAGTAGATACCTGAAACGAAGCCGTATCATTTCCAATAAGCGAATGTTTATATGCGTATTGTACTAACGGTCCATCCATCCCAACAAAATTGAATGTCTCAGTAAGCTGAAAGTAATTCTCGGTATCATTGGCGCTATTTCCATCGGTACTATCTCCAAAACATTGCGCACCACTAAAGGAGTCGTCTTGAGTTATACCCCAGCTAATTTCTGTTCCACTGGCTGTCCAATTAGTAGTACCACTTTCTGCATCATCTTCAAATAGAATTTCTTTCTCACCAACAAAAACGGGTATTTCAAGTGTTTCATTAGGAATACCGTCTTGAATTGTGGTAATGGTTATGGTAAAAAAACCTCCGTCAAATTGAGGGTTTATTGTAAACTGAAAAGGAATTGCTGCATTATCTTTTTTCTGTCTTGCTGGAATCTCTCCAAAAGTACTTGCTGTTGGTGAAATTATATCAATATTATCTGTTTGCACGACCACGCTTACATTATTTGCAGTTGCTCCTACTCCAATATTTTTTATTTCCACCATCAATTCGAAGGTATTCCCTCGCACAACCTGTCCTATAATCTCATAGGATTGTACATCTAAGTACGCACCTGCAATATATGTTTGAAATAAAAATGGCCGCACATTTTCTGCCACTAAGTCAAAAATTGTACTCTCTGGTGGCCAAAATCCGTTTCCTCCAATCTCTGGGGTCCATCCATAAATCCCCTCGGAGTGCATATAATCCCTTGTTGTTCCGCAAGATGTATATCCTAGCATTTGAAAAGTAACTCCATAACTATAGTCATTTTCATCTAAGAAAGCCGAAGCCCATTCTGAATAAATATCGAATGCGGGGGGTGATGTATCATAACCATAGGGCATTAAATACGTCCCTGCTGTGGAATGTGTGGAGAAAGCTGTGTTGGCTTCGGTTAGTGCCAACAAATCTCTAATTGCCCTGCTTTCTGGTTCAGAAAATGCTTCGGAGCCTCTATAAACGCCCGAACAAGGGTCTGGACTAGAGCAGTTATTGTCTGTAGCATAGCCAAACCCATAATTTCTATTTAAATCTACTCCAAAGCAACCACCTGTATCTGGAGTTCTGTTTTTACGCCATAAGCCACCACCATTTGGATCAGTAGTTTGGTTATACACATAGCCATCTGGGTTTACAACGGGAACAAAATAAATCTCCCGATTATCTACCAAATATTTAACTGAAGCGTCGGTTTCATAATTTTCTAACAGCCAGAACATATAGTTTATCGTGGTTGCCATAGCCAGTGGCTCGCGTGCGTGGTGTAGTGCATCGAAATGTGCAGCAGGCTCGTCTTCATTTACCTCTGGATTATCACTAATTTTAACCATCCATATAGCTCTTCCTTCTTCGGAAATTCCAATACTTTCTTTTGTGGTGATAAGATTTGGAAAGTTAGTTTTCATTTCATCTAGCTTATTCACAACTTCATCATAGGTGTAAAAGCCTCCCATGGAACCTAAATCGAACCCAGCTGCAACACCTTCAGGTTTTATTGGATTTGGATGTGTAGTTCTATCTATTTGTTGTAGCGTATTATAGTATGTTTTATAATTAGGAATGGTAATTTCTACCGAATATCCTTCGTTTTGTAACGATTGTAATTCGGAAGGTGTCACAAAAAAACGAATACCATTTTTCCAATCTCCCTGATAATGATCTATGGCATATCCTTTTTCAGCCAATGGCTGAATTTCGTCGAAGGAGTTGAGAACAACTTTAACTTCAGAATAGATAGTGGTTTGGGCAATACTGTGAAAAAACAGCGCTATTGAGAATAGTATAAATAAAAAATGTTTCATCTAGTATGTTTACTTTTTTCCTTTTCGTATACGTAATACTAGTAGTAGTAAAATTAATAGCGGCATTACAATGTATAGTATTATATCGGCAGTTTTTGTTAAATCTATAGGCGAATTGTTGCTTGGCTTTGGTACTTCCGATGGAATTTGAGCGTATAAGGAGGTGCCAAAAAACAGAAGTAATGAAATAGAAGTATAAAAATAGTGTCTCATAGTAGTTAATTTAAACTATAAAAAGGTAAAAACGTACAAAAATGCACTTTTTTTTCACAAATAGTGTTAAGTATTTGGAATTGTCAAATAATGGTGTTACCATGCGGGGTTATTAAAATTTAAAATCCCAAAGAATATATGAGACAACTCAAAATTACAAAGCAGGTTACCAACAGGGAAACTAAGTCGTTAAACAGCTATTTGCAAGATGTGAGCAAGATAGACATGATTACTGCCGAAGAGGAAGTAGAATTAGCGCAAAGAATTAGAGCCGGAGATCAACGAGCTCTAGACAAGTTGACACGATCTAACCTACGATTTGTAATATCGGTTGCTAAGCAATACCAAAATCAGGGATTGCGTCTTCCAGATCTTATTAATGAAGGAAACGTTGGTTTAGTGAAAGCTGCCAAGCGTTTTGATGAAACCCGTGGTTTCAAATTTATATCGTACGCAGTATGGTGGATTAGACAATCTATCCTTCAGGCCCTTGCAGAACAATCTAGAGTGGTTCGTTTACCGCTTAACAAGATTGGCGATATTAATAAAATTAGAAAAGCCTCTATTCATTTAGAGCAAGTACATGAGCGTAAGCCTTCTGCTGCCGAAATTGCAAAGGAATTGGATATGACCATTTCTAATGTAAAGCAATCTTTAAAGAACGCAAACCGTAGTTTATCTATGGATGCTCCTTTTCAGGAAGGTGAAAACGATAACAACCTATACGACGTTATTAGCTCTGGTGAGACACCAAATCCAGATAAGTCTCTAATTCACGAATCTCTTAAAATCGAGATAGACCGTGCGTTAGATACATTGGCTCCTCGTGAAGCAGATGTTGTAAGACTTAATTTTGGTTTGTCTAACCAACCAGCAATGACGTTGCAAGAAATTGGAGATACCTTCGATTTAAGTAGAGAACGTGTTCGCCAGATTCGTGAAAAAGCGATTCGAAGATTACGAAAGGAATCTAAAAGCCACATCCTTAAGAAATACTTAGGATAAACTTTTTATATCTAATGAAACACCCTTGTTTTAAGATTTTCTTATTACAAGGGTGTTTTTTATTTGCATAATTTTGAAATTAAACCAATTAAAAACATTTATGATCAAAAACGACATACAAGATTCAGCTAAAGAAACTGTGGAAGAAACCACCATTGGCGCTACCGATGCTGTGAGTAAATTATGGGATAAACTTGATGGATGGTTAGATGCAGTTATTTTAAAATTACCTAATTTTATTTTAGCTGTTTTAGTTATTATTATTTTCTACTTTATTGCTCGTGGCGTTAGTAAACTAGTAAAAAAGCTAGTGCTCAGAAAAGTTAAAGAGGAATCTATAAAGCAAATCATTGGACAAATGGTTTTTGCTTTAACCATAATTATAGGCTTTTTTATTGCATTAGGAGTGATGGACCTTAATAAGGTACTTACTTCTGTTTTAGCGGGTGCCGGTGTTGTTGGACTTGCTATAGGTTTAGCTTTACAAGGAACTTTGAGTAACACCGTTTCGGGGTTTATACTTTCATTTTTACCTAAAATAAGTTTAGGCGACTGGATTGAAACGAATGATGACAAAGGATTTGTAACCGAAATTAATCTAAGAAATGTTACAATACAACGTCCAGATAATAATCTGACTATAATCCCCAACTCAACGTTTGCCGACAATCCTTTTACTAATTACTCTATAAATAAACGTTCCCGTATTATTGTTGGATGTGGCGTAGGTTATGAAAGCGATTTGCAGCTAGTTGAAGATTTAACGGTTAAAATACTTAAGGAAGCATTCCCTCAAAACGAAAAAGAGGAAATAGAGTTTTTCTATACAGAATTTGGCGATAGCTCTATCAACTTTTTAGTTAGATTCTGGGCAGATTGTAGCAATGGAAAAGAAAATTTTATGCACCAGCATACAGCAATTAAAACCATTAAAAAACACTTTGATGAAGCCAATATAAACATTCCGTTTCCTATACGAACCTTGGACTTCGGAAAGAATAATCTTACGGTTCTTTCAGATAAAGGAAAATAATTTTCAAAGTATTGTACTAGTAAAAAGACAGCTTCATAGCTGTCTTTTTGTGTTCTGTATAATAATTACACAGAAAAACTTCATTTTTAAAAATTTCAGAAGCAAAAGCACCGTTTTAACAAAATTGTGACATTTGTTAACTATTTTTTTGGAAAGCCACCAACCTATATTTGTCCCATAATCAAAAACATAACAAACCTAAAACTTTAATAATATGAAAAAAGCAATTGCACTTACATTATTCTCAGGAGCTATTTTATTTACCTCTTGTGTTTCGAAGAAAAAATATGTCGAACTTGAAGGACAATATAACGATACTCGTTCTACGTTAGCAAAAACACAACTTGAAAAAGAAGAAGCCGAAACTAAATTGGCTAAAATTGAAGACCGTGTGGCAAGCTATAATCAAAAGATCCAATCCTTAACCGATACGAATAATGACAGACTTCAACAATTTGAAGGTGTTGTTTTATCTCAAAACGATAAGGATAAAATGAAAACAGCTTTAGCAAATGTAGATCCAGCTGAACTTGCTGAAGCCAAAACTTTAAAGGATAGTATGAACCTTATTATCTCTCACAACCTTAAAGCAAATCTAGACAACAGTTTAATTGCCGATGGAGAAGAAGATGATATCGAAATAAATATCGATGAAACTGTGGTTATGATTACCATTTCAGATAAATTATTATTTAGGTCTGGAAGTTATAAAGTAAACCCAAAAGCAAATCCGTTATTGGAGCGTTTGGCCAATGTAATTAACAGCGAGCCTGCTTTAGAAGTAATGGTAGAGGGCCACACAGATGCACAAACAGTAAAAACTGGTTCATACATTAAAGACAACTGGGATTTAAGTGTTGAACGTTCAACTGCTGTAATTAGAACATTACAGGAAAAGTACGGAGTAGCCCCTGAAAAATTGATTGCGGCCGGACGTAGTAGCTTTCACCCACTTACCGAAAATGAAACGAAAGAAGGTCGTGCTACCAACCGTCGAACACGTATTGTAATACTACCTAATTTAGATAAGTTCTTGGCTTTGCTTTCTGCCAACTAAAAAACTGAAAGTAAACAACTCTTTGAGTGCAACATTTCAAAAAGAAATGTTGCACTTTTTTATTACTATATTTACTGAAGACTAATTTTTAACAAACCTTCATGAAGTTAGAAGACTCCCCGCTAATAAAAAATTGTTTTATAAAAGTTTCTGAACCCTACGGCGATTTTTTCATCTTTGAAAAATTTGTAGTAGGCGAATTGGTTGAAGGCACTCATTTTGATTGGGCTAAAGCAAAAGTTTTAATTGAAAAAGTTTATCAATATTTTGGATCTAGAGACATACAACTAAATTACATTTCAAACCGAATACACTCATATTCAGTAAATGCACAAGATTGGCTTAAGTTTTACAAAGAACGCCACAGCATTGCTCGAGTTGCCATAGTTGCTTACGAAGAAAAAGCCCTTTTAAGTGTACAACTGGAAAAAATATTTACGAAGTCCAAATACAAAACATTCAATACATTAGAAAATGCAGCTCAGTGGGCTGGCAAGTAACTATTCATTACAACGGAAACTTATTTTCTAGCACTTGGCGGTACACTAGGACGCACTTCTATTTTACTTGGGAGCGTTCTAGGATTCATTTGTAATAAATCTACCACAAGCTTACCTATATCTTCAATTTGTATTTTCCAGGCACCTTCTTCGCTAGGTTCATTGCCGTTAAAGTGTGTAGAAACACTTCCTGGCATAATTGTACTTACTTTAATTTCGTGTTTTCTGAGGTCTAGCATGGCGGCTTGTGTAAAACCTGTAACGCCAAATTTGCTAGCATTATATGCTGTTCCACCTTCAAAAAAATTGGTACCTGCCAAACTAGAAATCGAGATATAGTATCCTTTTGTTTCTTTTAAAGCTGCAACAGACGATTTCAGTGAATAAAAAGCACCCGTAAGGTTTGTGTCTATTACTTCGTTCCAATTTTTAACACTCATTTCTTCAATAGATCCAAAGTGCCCCAGGCCTGCATTGGCCACTACAACATTTAGTTTTCCGAATGCTTCTAATGTAGCTTTTACAGCCTGTTCTTGACTCTCGAAAGAACGTACATCTGCAGCAATTCCTATAGCACTCGCACTGTCGTATCCTTTACTATTTAAATCTTTTGCTGCCGTGTCTGCCGCTTTTTGGCTTCGGCTTGTAATGGCTACGTTTACACCTTGTTTTAGTAATGCTTCTGCTATTCCGTATCCTATTCCTTTGGTTCCGCCTGTTATTAAGGCAACTTTTCCTCTTATGTTTTGCATGGGTTTATTTTTTAACAAAGTTACAAGTACAATCGCTGCTGAAGTATTAAATAATCCTTAATTTTAAAACCGAAAGCTTCAGAATTCTGAATATCCTTCAACATGAAAAATCTTCAATTTCTTATAATTTTATTTTTTCTATACCTCCCGTTCTTTGGAACTACACAAGAATTGGTAAATATTGCCGACTTCCCTTCAGAATTTGAATACGAAGTACGGTACGCCACTGCCAACAATTTTATTGGAGAAGTACTATACGATTGCTCCGTATGCCTCCTACAACCCGAAGTAGCCGAAGCTTTGCTAAATGCCAATCAGTATTTCTGCGAAAAAGGCTACCGCATAAAACTATACGATTGCTACAGACCGCTTGACGTACAAAAAAAAATGTGGGCAAAAGTACCTCGTGCTACCTACGTTGCCAATCCGTATGGCCGGGGAAGCATTCACAATAAAGGTGCTGCAGTAGATATTACGCTCGTAACTTTGGATGGTTGTTATATGGAAATGGGAAGTGATTATGATTTCTTCGGTAGAGAAAGCCACATAGATAATTATAATTTTTCAGCCGAAATTTTAGCCAACCGAAAACTTCTACGAGAAGGTATGCAAAAACACGGATTTGGCACCGTACGTACCGAGTGGTGGCACTACAGCTACCGAAAAAACTGGAGCTTCCCAACGCTTAATGAGACTTTGCCTTGTGAGTGAGGTGCTAGGTATGAGGGATTAGATGTTGTCTGTTGCCTGTTGCCTGTTGTCTGTTGTCTGTTGTCTGTTGTCTGTTGTCTGTTGTCTGTTGTCTGTTGTCTGTTGTCTGAAAATTTAAAAAATATTCCCAATAAACTTTTAAGGTATAACCGTTAACCATAATACTTTACTTCCCTGCTCCCAAACTATTATCTGCCGGGTCGGTCTTTAAACGCAGTGGAATGTCTTTTTGACCGCCATACAACTTAATTTCAGTAATATCTCCAGGCATGATAAAGTCGGCCTTTACAAAGGCTTCTTTTACTTCTTTAATTATTTTTCCACGTAGTTGTCTGGAAGCTCTTCTATAGTCTACCGTATGAATCCAAAAGAACACCTTTAGGTTCACGGTACTTGCAGCCAGTTCATTTTCAATTACAAAATTCTCATGGAGTTGGTCGTGAACAATTTCAGGATTTGTATTAAGAATATTCATAATAATCTCTTTGCCTCGTTCAATATCGTCCTCATACCCTATTCCTACAATAAATTCCACTCTATAAAAACCGTCCGATGTATAGTTTTCAACTGGCTTCGTTAGCACATCGCTATTGGGAATATAAATATCTCTGCCGTCGGTTGTTTTAATATGGGTATATCTAAAATTAAGTGCTATTACTTTCCCAAAATGGCCGTCTACCATTATCGTATCATTCACTCCAAAAGGTCTGTTAAAAGCTAAGATAATACCTGCCAAAAAGTTTTTCCCAATATCCTGAAACGCAAACCCCAATACAATAGCAGCACCTCCAGCAGCTGTTAAAATACCTGCAGCAACACCTCTTAATCCAGCTACATCCAACGCGATCATAATGGCTATAAGTATTAAAATTATCTTTACTGCCTGGGTTAAAAACCTTGCCATTAAAGGGTCTTCAGCCTTTTTCAAAATTCTCTTTCGGAAAAAACTTGTGAGTAGCTGGGCAATTAAAATTCCCGCAACAATTACAAGAATTCCCATGGCAATTCTTGGTAAAAGGTTTAAAAATGTATCGTAGTACCCTTTGGCAGCTGCAATAACTGTTTCTGAAGCAGATTCTTGAAATAGCATTATAATATTTTGCATAGTTTTAAAGATACAACAACCATATATCTTAGTAAGACCTCTTAATAAAACTTTTTGAAATCACGCTTAAGGTTTTTAGTTGTTTTATCTTTGTATAAAAATTTTTAACGTTGGATACATCAGTAAAAACATTTAAGATTATTAGTACACTAGAAGCAATTTCGTTTTTAGTATTGCTCTGTATAGCGATGCCATTAAAATATATATGGGATATGCCAGAAATGGTACGTTTTGTAGGAATGGCACACGGAATTTTATTTATAGCCTACATTATTGGTGCCTATTTTATGAAAGAAAAATTAAAATGGTCGTGGGGAGTTTTGGGCATTGTAATACTTTGCTCAGTTTTACCCTTAGGACCTTTTTATGCTGAAAAGAAATATCTGTGAAAAGGGGAATTTGGTAACTAGTGAATTGGGTAACTGGATAACCGGGGAATTGGTGAATTGGTGAATTGGTGAATTAGGTAATTGGGTAAAAAGATGCTATAAGAAAGGAGCATAATTAGTTAAATAAAAATATGGACAGAGAAGTCATAAATACCTATGCTTGTTTTATACGGGATTACCTAATTGAATTAGGCATGGGCGAGCTGTGGGCCTCTATCATTAATCTTGCAATAAATCTTATAGTTGTTGTAGTGCTGGCTACTATTCTGGATATAGTTTTCAGAAAAATTATAGTCCAGATTTTTAAAACCTTTAGCGATAAAACCAAAACTACATTCGATAATTTTTTAGTAAAAAGTAATTTCCCCAGGTTTATTGCTCATTTTATTCCACTTGGAATTTTTTGGTACCTCATTCCTTCTTTGTTTCAGGATTTTTCTATAGCTGAATATGTTATGCACGTGATCGCACAACTATACTTAGTGCTACTTTCGATTTTGGTATTTCGCAGTGTTTTACGAACAACCAATAATTATTTGCGTTTCAGTACCGAAAAATACAGCGACAAACCCCTTGAAAGTTATGTACAGGTATTAATGATTTTTGCCTGGAGTGCTGGTATATTCTTAGCGATACAAGTTCTTACCGACTATAGTTTAAAAAGCTTAACTACTTTAGGAGCATTTTCAGCTGTATTGTTACTTATTTTTAAAGATACTATTCTTGGCTTTGTAGCAAGCATACAAGTTTCAGTGAATGATATTGTTCGAATTGGTGACTGGATTACCTTCAGTAAATTTGGTGCAGATGGGTATGTAACTGAAATTAATCTAGCAACCGTTCGTGTTCAGAATTTTGACAATACGTTCACTACCATCCCTACGTATAGCTTAATTGCAGACTCCTTCCAAAACTGGCGCGGTATGCAAGAGAGTGAAGGACGCCGTATTAAACGTTCTATTTTTATAAAGCAAAATTCAATTAAATTTGTTTCAGCTGAAGAGATTGAAGAGTTGAAGAAAATTCAGCTTATTGCACCCTATATTGAGCATCGAGAAAGAGACGTTAACAAATATAATAAGCTAACTGAAGCCGATAGATCGTTGCAAATTAATGGTAGAAATCAGACCAATCTGGGAATTTTCAGAAAATATGCAGATGCTTTTCTTCATGAAAATCCAGCCATTAATAAAGATCAGTTTTTAATGGTACGTCATTTAGCACCTACAGATAAAGGAATCCCTTTAGAAATTTTTTGCTATAGTTACGACAAAACCTGGGTAAATTACGAACACATCCAAGCCGATATTTTTGACCATCTTATTGCTGCAGTACCTTATTTTGGACTTGAAATATTTGAATCTCCTTCGGGAAAAGATTTAGCTAAACTTTCCTTAAACAAATAATTTTTTAAAAGTTCGATTGTATTTTTATACAAACAAACCGACTTTGAAATTAAAACCTATTCTGCAAATTTCGGCAGGAATTGCCATTGTATGTACGCTGTTGCCATTAATTGCAATAGACTATTGGTGGATTCGGGTGTTTGATTTTCCACATATACAACTTACCATTTTTACTTTTACGGTAAGCATCACTTATTTTATGCGTTTTAAAATAAATGAGTGGCAGGATTATATCTTTGTTTTCTTACTTGTAAGTTGCCTACTATTTCAATACATAAAAATTCACCCATACATTCCATATGCGAAAGAGGAAGCGAAAAGTACTTCGGCCAACTATCAAGGAGCATTATTAAAAGTATATACTGCCAATGTTTATCAGAAAAATGAACAACCTGATAAACTTCAACAAGAAATTATTTCAAAAAATGCAGATATTCTACTTTTTTTGGAAGCACATAAATTATGGCAACAACATATTTTAGAGGTTTTATCTTCAGAGTATTCATATAAAGTAGAAGTTCCATTAGACAATACATATGGTATGTTATTGTATTCAAAATTGAAGTTAGTAAATCCACAGGTAAGATATTTGGTAGACGATAGTATTCCCTCTATTGAAACCAAAGTTATTTTGCAGTCTGGAGATACCATACAAATGTTTACTATTCATCCTACACCGCCCATGCCACAACATAATCCATCTTCTTCAGATCGTGATGCTGAAATGATGAAAATTGCAAATATGAGCAGAGAATCTAATTACCCCGTTTTAGTACTAGGTGATTTTAATGATGTTGCGTGGTCTGCTACCACACGTTTATTTCAAAATGTAGGAGAATTACTAGATCCGAGGAAGGGTCGGGGGTTTTACAATACTTTTAGTGCAAATAGCACTTTTATGCGGTGGCCCTTGGACCATGTGTTTGTATCTTCTGAGTTTAGGGTACAAACACTTAAAATAGATAAAGACATTGCATCAGACCATTTTCCTACTTATACTGAATTAAGTTTTGAGCCAACAATCAAAGAAGAACAAGCTCCAAAAAAACCAACCGAAAACGAGCTAAAACGAGCTAAACAACAAGCGGAGGGGGTTAGAAAAGTTGAGTTAGATTATTAAAACAAGGTCTTTGGATCATTCATTTGTGGGATATGTAGCGAAGTTCCAAATCGCTCATTCGCTTTTTCAATAAAATGTGCCGAAAGTAAAGGAGATGCCTTCTCCAGGTTTTGATGTACAAAAAAATAGATATGCTGCAAGCCCTGTTCCACCCACTCTTCTAGCCTATCAATCCAATCGTCCAAACGGGTATAATCACTTTCATGATTTGCACCATTATACCGTATAAATGCACTCGGCGACGTCATACGCATATGTAGCAAATCTCTTCTTCCAGCACTGTCTACAATAATATTGGAGACTTTATATTTTTCTAAGATCTCATATAACTCACTAGCCACAGCGGCATCATTAAACCAATCGGTATGGCGAAACTCTATGGCAATGCGCATATCTTTTGGGATGGCTTCAAAAAAAGTAGGAAGCCTGTCCATATCTTTTGGTGAAAAATTACTGTGCAACTGTACAAAGGGCATTTCCAGTTTTTCCTTCAGATTTGAAGCATTTAATAAATATTCATTTAAATAGCTTTCAAAATCGTTTAAGCGTTTCCAGTGGGTTACCCCTTGAAATACTTTCGGAAAAAAACGAAACTCGGCTGGGGTTTTTTCATACCATCCTTCAAAAACATCGGTTGGAAAAATACGATAGAAGGTTGCATTCAACTCAATACTATTAAACTGAGTAGAATAATATGCTAACTCATCTTTAGATGAACCTTTTGTTGGTAATAATTTAGAATTCTTCCAAGTTGGGTGTTTTACATAAAGGTTTGGGATACCCTTAACATCATATTTATTAAGGGTTGTAGAAGTATCTGGATGGTCTGGTGGTAATGTAAAATCTACTTCAATTGGGTTCCTAACTTTACCGAATAACATATTCATTATTTAAAGGTAATATTTTAATACATATTGTATTTAGATAGAATAAAATTATATTTAATCATAGCATTTAAAAGAATTTAATTTCCAACTGATTGCTTAAATTTGTAAAAAACAATATATTTTGAAATTAAAAAAATTAGGGCATCTTGGTTATGGTGGTTTTAGTACAGTAGATTTAGTTGAAGATGATGATGGTAATGAATATGCACGTAAAACTTATCAATTTAATCAAGTTGGAAATTTTCCACACACTTTTAAAGAGAAGTGTAAAAAAAGATTCATTAATGAAGCTAACTTTATAGAAGCCACTGAGCATCCAAATATAGTTACAATTCAATATAAAGATTTAGAGTGTGACCCCCCATTTTACCTTATGCCTGTTGCTGAAATTGTTTTATCAGAAGAATTAAAAAAAGATAAGACTCTTGGTGGTAATCAGATTAGTGCTATTATGGATATAATATCTGCAATTGAAGAACTACATTCTTATAGTAAATACCATAGAGATATGAAACCTGGGAATGTTCTCAAATTTAGACGTGAGGACGGTACTCCTTATTATGCTGTTTCAGACTTTGGGTTGTTAAGAGATGAAAATAGTAATAAAACTGTCCTAACTACGGTGGAAACTCAAAAAGGGTCTGATGATTATACTGCACCAGAATTATCTATTGACATTAGGAATGCAAGTGCGCAGTCAGATATTTATTCTATTGGGTGTATTTTACACGATATGTATGGCATAGATAGAAGAACACCTTTCACGGAAATAGTTGAAAATTCTCCTTATGGACCTGTTTTTAGAAATTGCACTAAAATTAATGAAGATAATCGTTTTGATGATGTAGGTGATTTAAGAGATGCAATAATGTCTATTTATGAATCATATGATGACAACAGTTCACAGAGTGATGAAATAAATGAAATCTTGTCCAAAACCACCTTAGACGAACAGGAAGCAAAATTTTTAACAAACTACATTGATGATAAAAAAAATGATGAAGAGGGAATGTATATTCTTGGAAGAATAAATTTTCATCATATTGATGAGGTTTACAGATTAGCACCAAAAAGATGGCGTATTCTAGCAAAAAATTATTGTGAATGGATTCAAAATAATTCATTTAATTTTGAGCTTTGTGATGGTTATGCTAATAGATTATTATCTTTTTATGATTTAGCGATGCCAGATATCAAAAATGAGTGTTTATTAGCATTATTAGAACTTGGAACATCACATAATCGATTTTATGTTGAAAGAAAAGCTGTTCGATTAATGGACTCTTCAATGAATGATGATTTAGCTAGAAGTTTGAAAATTGATTTTTCTACAGATAAAAGAAAATTTTGCGCAACTATTAATAAGTTAGTACGGTCGATTGGATATAATACAGATAACTTACATCCCGAAATTTTAAAAGCTTACCAAGATTTTTGCAAGTGAAATATAATATAGAAACCTATACTAATAAGGGACCTAGAAAGGATAATCAAGATAGATTAATAACTGAGGTCACAGAACTTGGCTACATCGTTGCAGCAATTGCTGACGGCGTTGGTGGTAATAAGAGTGGCGATGTAGCTGCGGAACTTGCTGTTAATAAATTTTTGAATTTAATTCATACTTCAAAAAATAGGCGAGTTAGAAATATAGTTTTACAAGTACACCACGAAGTCGTTAAAACAGGACAAGAAAATCATCAACATAAAGGTATGTTAACCACCCTAAGTGGATGTGTGCTTGGTCCAAATAAAATTTGGTTTGGTCACGTTGGCGATTCAAGAATATATATCATAAATCGCAAACAGATTAGGAGGTTAAGTAATGACCATACAGAGGTTAATAAATTATTGCAAGATGGTAAAATTACTGAAGAAGATATTGAACTTTATCCACGAAAAAATGTCATTACAGATGCATTGGGTATGGAAAAAATTCCTGAGATTCAATCTGGTTCAGTCAGTTTAGAAAAAGGTGATTGTATATTGTTGACTACAGACGGTATTCACGGTGTTCTTAGTGATAATGAAATTCATAAACAATTTTTGAAATCAAAAACATTAATTGAATTTAAACAAAATCTAATGAGTTCATTAAGGTTTAAGATTATAACAGATAACAACTCTTTTGTGTGCTTAAATATCCAAGATATATAATCCCATAAAATATACTTAAAAATTAATATTAATAACTTGGAAATATTCCATAATTTTGGAATATGATTGATGTAAGTAGATATTCCCAGTATTTTGAAAGGATGGTTAAGAACAATGGTGTGCCTAATCTTACAGAAAAAGATTTTAGAAGGTATATGAATATTGTTTATCTTGAAGGTTACTATTCAGCCCTTAGAGAATTAGGAACAGCAAAGGAATATAATTCTATAGAAGTATATAAAAATAATAAACTATTATATACATTAACCAAAGGGCTACCACCAGAAAAACTATATTTTAAAATGACTAATAATAGATAGTATGTGCTACGAAACATCTTCAACAAAAATGAAGGAAGCAATGGAAGATTATGCCCGTGCCGATTTTGCTTTACCACATAAATATCAACCATATTTTCATAAGACTGGTTTCGGTCATCCCAATCTACAAATACTAAAAATGGATGAACCAGATATAATTTACCCTGCAAGTTGGGGATTGGTTCCAGAATGGGGAATGAAAGATATTGATGTATTCAGAAAAAAATACAATACGCTTAATACCAAATCAGAAACACTATTTAGTGGGTTATCTAAAGGTTCAGCAATTGATAAAAGATGTTTAATTCTTGCAGATGGTTTTTTTGAACCACACAAAGAAAATGGTGTTAGCATTCCTTACTTCTGCCATATACCAACTAATAATTATAAAGATGGTCGTGATATATTTTGCTTTGCAGGTATTTACAGTGAAGTTGAAGAATACTCTGAAAGCTATACTTGTTCCATCTTAACAATGGAAGCAAATGATTTCTTTGCAGAAGTTCATAATGTAAAAAAAAGAATGCCATTAGTATTAGATGATGAACTATTTAGTGAATGGTTTAACGATGGTTTGAAAGAAGATAATGTAATGGAACTAATGAAGCACGGTTTCACCTCTAAAACGTTTAATGCGTACCCCGTAAGCCGTAATTTATACAAAAGGGGTATTGATACTAACAATGAAAACATATTACAACCTGCGGATAAAGAAACCCTATTTTAAATGACACTCTACGAATTCAATATGTTACCGAATAAAGAAAAAGAAACGGTTGTTTTTGAACAGTCTGAATTTTTATGTGTTCAAACCATCGATAATGAAAAGCATAGTTTATATGCAAAAGATAAATTCTTTATTGAAGCGATTTGCTATGCTGATAGTTTGATTGTTAAAGAAATAAATTCTTTTAAATCTGGTTACTTAATCGATAAGTATTCAGGTTATATTTCCAGTATTTTATATTGATTTAGTTGTTGAAAAGTTGGTCAAGATTTTTAATTTTCCAAGTTTATTATCTTCTTAAAGATAAGATTATATAGACCAAAACAATTATATATATAATTTGTTTTTTCTTAAAGAATTAATACGATAGACAAATTAATCTTCAATTTCTAATTCCTTCCTTTTTTCTTTATAAATATTATTCAATAATTCTTTTTTACTCAATCCAAAAGAAGTATTGACAATCTCAAAAATATCCCTGGCAGAATATGTATTTGTAAGAGAAATTAGAAGAGCTTCATCAAATCTCCTAATGTCTTTTATCTTAAAGAAATTTTCAATTGCCTCGTCACTTTTATCGTAAAAAATAGACATAGAATTAAAATAATTATCACTAAGCTCATCCAATGTGTCTGAATCATTTATTTTTTTTATTATATCTTCAATAATATCTTTTGTAGATTCATCCAAATAGGTAAAAATTTCTTTTAGAGTATATGTCATAAAAAATTATTTAAACATTAAATATAAATTACACTATTAATGATGTTCCTTTAACTAGTTATATAATAGAAATGTAACAAAATTTCAGTAAAACTAGAAAAACCTTGCGACTTGGTGGGATAGGGTCTTAAATAGTTATTCACATTATATTTTAAAAAGATGCAGAACTTTCAATTGTCTGTACCCTATTTGATACTGTTGAAATTTCATCTACCCCTACTCTAGGTGCAGGTAAACTCATATTTGCTTCTGCTACTTTTGAAGCCAATAAATCATAATCTAATAATTGGGTAGGTGAATTATTTGTACTTCCGAGTATACCACCATCGGCAAATTTCCTACCACCCCCTGCTTCATTTAATTGACTTAAAATAGGTGCAAACATTCTGGTTGACCTTTTATTAATTATAGCTTCACCACCTTCTAATTCACCGTAGGGTGTTCTTATACCACCTCTTGCGTGTGATGCTCCTACTAAGATACCACCATCAGCATACTTAGTATTTGTACTTGTAATCTTTGCTACATTAGATAAACCACTTGCAACTGCTAAACCTGCTGCTGCAATACCAAGAACAGGCCCCACAATTGGAATACCTGCTAATGCACTATAAGCTGCGGTTGCTGCCTTATAAGTATTGATAGTTGTTTCTGCAATTGCTGCTGCCTTACTTACAGCAGTTTCTTCACCAAATAATCCTTTTATTTGCCCTAACACACCTGCATAAGCATCTAACTTAGCTTGTCCTACAGCTTGGTCTAGTTGTTTTTTACGTTGTGCATATTTCTGATTAATTAAATCAACATCAGCACCCGTTTTTTCAGCATTAGTAACTTCCTGTAATCTGTCTTCTTCTAATCTTTCATAAGCCCTTTCAATTTCATCTCCCCTTCTTTCATCATCAATTGCACGCTTATTTTCAAAGTCAATTAATTCTTGTTCTTTCCTTGCTTCTTCTCTTTCTAATTCAGCTTCTTCATTAGCAATTCTGTTTTCTTCATTAATAGCATTAATTGCTGAATTATATTCAGTTTGATTTATTATACCTTCATCGAATTGAAGCTTTGCAAATTCCCTTTGCTTTTCTGCAATGGCATCAAGTCTTTCCTGTTCAATTCTAAGTGATTCATCAGAAAAGAATTTTTCTGTATCAATCTTTCTTTCAGTATTTTGTAGATATTGTTGAAGTTCAAATTCTGCATTCTCAACCGCTATTTCTGCATTACGTTTAAGTAACTCATTTTTGATATTGAGTAATTCAGCATCATATTCAGCTTGAAGTATATTTTTGTTCTTTAATTCAGCATCAAGAATTTCAATAGATTTATTAGCTACTTCTTCTTCTATTTTTAATTGTTCCTTTAAAGTCTTTGCTCTAATACCTTGTTGAGCAATGAATAAATCCAATTCTGCTTTTTGTCTTTCAATAGCTTTGTTTGCTATCTCCTTTGCTTTTTCATTAGCTTCTTTTTGTAAACTAACTCTATTGGTAAGTTGTTCAGATTCTTGTCCGGTAATACGTTCTTGAATATCTGCAATGGTTGTAAGTGCCTCAGCTTGGGCATCCAAAGTTTCTCTTGTTTCACCTTCGGCTTTAATTCTAAGATTTGCAACTATTAAGGCTTGGTTAGCTATTTCTAATTCTTTAGCTAATTGTAATTGTAGAACCTTACCCAATTCATCATTGGCTTGTATTCTTTCACGTATTGAAAGGTTTTCATTGTCACGTTGTTGTCTGAGCAACTCAGCCGAACGTTGTGCATCGAGCATTACCTTCTGCGCTTCACGTTGGTTTTTGGTAAGTTCTGCTTGTGCATCTGCTAATTCTTTTGCATTAGCAGAACCTTCTTTTAATGCTTCATTGAAATCACGTACATTTTTTGCAGCTTCTTCAAACCCTAAGAAATCAAGAAAACTTGCAAAAGCATCCTGTGCTTCATAAACTGCTTTTTCAGCCAATTCTAGCCCTTTTACAATACCATCAATAAGAAAGTCACCTACTGGTTCAAGTATCTTTAAAACTGCGTTCATAATACCTTCAAATGCACTAAATGCTTTTTTGATTTTATTGGTAGATTCTTCACTTCTATTCATTGCATTCTTAACAAGTAAGAAAACAGCAACCAATGCTGTTATAACAGCACCAACTGGTGTAGCAATAAATGCTAAGGATGCTTTGGTTAATCCAACAAAACCTTGTGCCATACCTGCAAGGCTACCTTTCAATAGGTTACCTACTCCACCTGCATCTTTAGCCCTTTGGGTAAATCCTTCGATACCACCATTAAAAACATTCATCTCTTGGAATGCATCCTTGATGCCATCCTTATAGTTACCAATGGCAATCTTTTGTTGTTCTAATGCGGAAGCATTTTGTTCTATATAATCATTGTTTGCATCAATCTTAGAATTGATTTCATCTAATGTTTGCGCACCCTCAACCGTTTCCGTATTGACTTGACCTCGTATTTTTCTCAATTCTTTATTGTTGGAAGAAGCTTGGTCAAGTGAAAGGATTTCTTTCTTGATTTCAGAAGTTAGTTTTTGACTAGCTTGTGTAGTGGTCTGTAATACCTTTGATTGTTTAGAGTATTCAGATTTTAAGTTTTTAAGTGCAACTTCATTCTGTACAAAAGTTTCAGAATTGGTGTCACCGGCTTGTTTTAATTCCTTCTGTTTTTTGGTAAGGTCATCGATTTCCTTTTTAGTATCAGAAATTGATTTTAATAATTTTTTGTTGTCTATTGCTATTTCAGCAATTTTAATAGTTTCAGGCATTTCTACATAGGCGTATTATTTATATGTTATTAAATGGTTGATTGATTTCCACCATTTCAACCTTGGTTTTGTTTGCGGTTACTTTTACAGAATTTAAGTAGTAATACTTTCCCGTTTGCTTTAAATATTTTAATCTGAAAAAATCAAGATTGTATAAATCCATTCTTGAAAGATTAGCATTGAATGTTAGTATCTTGCTTGTATCAAGTAGTTTATTAAATTCGCTGTAGTAGTTATTTATAAAGTATTGATATCCAATATTAACATAACTCATATAAGGTATATCACCGCTATGAACATAATTCTGTCCATTCTCATATAGTTTGAATTGTGTTGATTGGTTATATTTTCTTAATCTGAATAGTCCTATTTGGGTTTCTCTTGGTGTTACTGTAATGGAACCACCATTATCATTTTCTTCCCAAATAGGTATTAAGGCAACTGGAACATTAAACCTTTTATAAGGTCTTGGTTTCATTTCAAATATTGATGTGAACAAAGTTTTTTCAAATTGGAAATGTTCATTATCAACTTCCATAGTACCATCGAAATAAAAATTTTCCCTGTACGCTTCATCATATTTATACTTCATAAAATTGTTGATTCCATAACCTTTCAAATCATATTCTTCATTTGTCTGGTCAATAATTTTAGAAGTCCAATCCTCAGCAGTATTATGACTTTGTAACAATTCTTCCATTGTTATGAAGGTCAATTGATTTTCTGATGTTTTGGTAAGTATCATACCAAAGTGTTGCATTATGTCTTTTATGATTTTGTCTTGTGCAACATCTTGATATAAATTATTCAGGTCAACTATCTGTCCACCTGTTTGCTGTGAAAATGTAAGTGAATTGGAATTGGTGAATTCTAGTACATAGGTTGTATCAAATGCTAATTCCGATGTAGCATCAATAAATCCATAGATAGTATCACCATCAAGAACTTGAATAAATATTTCATTTTCATCCGTATTACTTCCTGTTTGGTCAAACGTAATTTGTTTGATATAGGTGTTATTTTTCCAAATTTCAACCCTAACAGTACCTGCCGTAATTCCCACTATATTTTGAATATCTATCTTAATACTTCCATCAAAATTTACAGTTATTGTATTAGGGTCAGTTATGGTGAATCCACTTACAGGTGTAGTATCATATTCCCACTCTAAATCGTAATGGTATGTAGTTTCTTGTTGCTCTTCAATATATACAGCAATTGGTTCAGATTCTATTGTTGCTAATTCTGTTAACACGGCACTTTCATCTTCCACTACATAGCCGTTTGTAGGACTTAATAATAAATCTTTATAATCTGGTGAATTGAAAATAGCACCAGAATAACTAAAACCTGCATCGGTTAATATTTTATCAAATACAGTATGTGCAAATAATGCAGGTGCTTGGTATTCTATTCTATAAATATCATCTGGGCTATAAGCACCATAATCCGCTAATGCGTAGATATAACCTTCAGTATTTGTGAAGCTATCTAAATAATCTGGAATATTTATATAGTGGTTGTATTCAATTAAATTTAGGTCAGATAAAGTTTTATTCTTTAACCTTTCGGACAGGTCAATAACTCCATCGAATAAGACTATTTTAAATGAATCTTCTGTTGTATCTGTTACTTGAATATATCCTTCACGGATTAACGGAATCGTATTTTGTGTATAGGTACATTTTACCCTCTTGTATGGTATTCTACTTGTATTACCAACAACACCCAAGTAATCCAATGCTTTAGTATTCTTAGCTGTTCTGGGAACTGAAATAGTATTAGAATAATAACTATTTCTAGTACTTATATCATTGATATTGTTAAGTTGAAGGTTAAGGTTTATTTTTTCATTTTCGTATAAATCAAGTTCCTTTCCATTTACTGTAATTTTTTCAACCATTATAATGTTGGGGTTAATAGCTTCGGTAAATCAAGTGTTACCGTTATTTTATTCTTGCTGGATTTGTTATTGGTTTCATAACTACCAGATAATTCAACATCAATCCATTCACCTTCAATAAATGGCTCGTTTTGTGACCACATTTGTACTGATGGTGATGTAAAAAGATTCTTTAAAAAGTAAGATTCATTTTCATCTACGTTAGCATTAATTACAAGGCTTTCATACCCTTCTTTACCAATTGGGGATGTCAAGTTCTTTAATTCATTTGCATTATTGAATTGATTATTGGAAATCAGTTTTAGTTGGTTTGATTTAATATTATTCTTATAGAATTCATCAAATAGGAAATAGGAATATCCACCTTGATTATTGAACCATTTAAGATATACACCACATTTTGATGATATTTTTTTTAGATTAACATTAGATGTTACAAATGTTCCTAGACCAGATTTAGCCCTAATTTCTAATCTATTTAGAATATCATTTAAAGGTAAGAATCCTTGTGTAGTCCAATTGGAAGTTCCAGTATCAACATATAATCTAAAAGTATTAAGTTCAGATGTTGATATGGTATCTGATATAAATCCTGTATTATTATTTTTAATTGAAATATCTATATTATTTGACACCCTCATCATATCCATTGCAAATGGATAACCCTCGAAATACGTAATGTTATAATCAAATTTATTTTTTGATGGGTTACATATTCTTGAAGTATTGAAATTATATCCTTCACCAACTTGCACCACATATTTGAAAAAGTTGTAAGTCTTAATCACGGATTCATTAGTTATATTACTATAAACCCTTATGGTTAATTCTTGTGATAAATATGAACCATCGATGGTTTCACCAAAAGTATTTATATTTTGATTTGAAGGTGTTTCACTCCATTGGTCAACAAATCCGTTTTGGGTTAGTTTTTCACTAATAATTTCCTTTAAATTAAATTGATATACACCATCCTTATTTGGATAAATTTCAAAGTAATCTCCTATAACCAATAAGTTTTCATTCAAAGTAATAGTAGCCCTATTATTATTTGCTAATGTTGAAGTGAATTCAATATAGCTTTCATTGAAAACTGGATATACTCCTGTAGGTTGTTTAGTAAATGATATTGCCATTATTATATATTTTTTGTTAGAATTTTTAAACTGGTTGTCAACTCATTCACAAACAAATTCACATTAAATTCTGAAACCTTATTTATTACTTCCTCAATCCTTCTAGGTGTAATTATCTTTTCATATACCTTTAAATGGTATTCTTTGTTGGTACCATCTTTTGCTATCTTTTTTGCAATAGCCCAAGCCAATGATGTTACTGTTATATTATCCTTGATTGGTTGAATACCCTTTTGTGTTATCCATTGCTTTATATTCTCAATTGGTGGCATCTTCCCTGCCCTTCTACCTGCCAAATAAAAGTGACCTTCTAATATTGCCCTATTATCTGAATAAGTGGCTTTTAAGCCCTGTTCAAACTGCCCAGACGTTCTTTTACCACTATTGTTATATAACAACCTAATATCATCTAAAATGGCTTCAATTTCCTGTTTGATGATATCATTACTGTTCATCTAATTTGTAGGTTACTAAAATCCCATCTAGGTTATAATCGAATACATTGATAACTTCTACTTCACGCCAATTTGTTATACTTATATCTGTATTACATCTTACATAATCCTTGATATTATTTAGGGCTGTAGTAGCTAATGGCTTGATATGGGTTTGATACTTGTAATCATAGTTTTCTTCATCAATATCACTGGACACCAAGCACATAAAAGAACCTTCATAACTAGTTGAAATTGGTTCATTAAATTCATCAAAAACTGTATCAATCTGAACCGGGTCTAAAAAAATATGAGGTACGCCAATTTGTTCAGCTTCATCAAATAGATTTGCATAGTCTTTTCTTGCGTATTGGAATACCCAATTATTAATAGTTGCTATGGTTTTTAATACATCGTACATTCGTTTTAAGTTGTTTTAATCGCATTCATTTCATCTTGAAGTGCTTTCTTTTCCTTTTCCATTAGAAGCTTCGTAAAAACCTCTGAATATGGTAAATTCATTATTTTATTATATTTTAATATATCCCCTTCCGCTAGTGCATCTAAAGTGTTGTAAATCGCATATTTTTGCATACGCTCACTTCCGTTAACAGCTTCCCATTTGATATTAGTAATTTCTGTTGTTAAGCTATTTTGTTCCGCATTAGATATTTTTTCAATCTGTTCTTTTACGCTGTTATACAATCCAAAGAACTTGACAATTGGCATTTTTAAGATTTCCTTTTTTTTACATTTCTGAACAATTGAGATAATTTTTATTATTGCTTTATCATCATTGCTGTTTAAATTCTGTTTGATGAATTCAACTTGTTTCAATTTTAAATGGAATACTTTCTTTTTGGTGAAGACGGGTGCTGTGAATTGTAATACATTCATATACTCTGCAATCAATTCCCTGTCTTTTGTAAGAAAGTCTTTTAACCTATAATTCTTAATCGTTTCCATTTAGCTGACCCATCTTAAACTATTGTAATTGTTATTCCTACTCGATAATCTTTCCATTGCAAAATATCTAACAGCATCTAAGCCGTGATTATGTTTATCAATCGGTGTATTTAATTTTTCACCATTTTTATCTTTCTCCCAAGTGTAATTATTCAATTCAGAAATAATATTTTCACTTCTTTTGGTAACAAATAGATTGTAACCCTGTAGAATTGAAATACCGTCCAAAATTGAACCTGCACCTTTTTTTACAGCTTTTGCAGGTATTCTATTATTTCTTAATTCTGCAATAATTTCAGGTCTGGCACTATCAGCAATAATTATATTTTGACTTAATTCGACATCCTGAAGAATGTGTTTTACTATTTGGGTATTTAACAATCCACTTTTGTAAAGTGATTCATCAATTATTAAATCTTTTTCACCTCTTAGGTAGATTTTGGAAATTGCACTTGGGTCATTAAAACCAAAATCCAGACCTGCTCCCAAATATTTGCAGTTGTCAGGTATTTCATCAATTACTGTATAATCATATATACAACCTTCTACCTGCCCTTCTTCACCATACACATATACATCAACAAAATTTTGCCAATAAGAACTACCATTTTGAGCCTTTATAATTGCATTTTGATATTCTTGTATTACAGCTTTAGATAAAAATTCATTATCCAAATAAGTAAGTTTTACAAAGTTGGATTTATCGGGTTTTATATATTCCCTAATGAAACCTAAGTGACTAGGGTTATAATCAAGAAATATAAATTCCTTTGTTCTAATAGATAGCTGTGTGAATGCTTCCCTATTAATATTATTCGCTTCATTAACAAATAATATATCCCTTCTAGCACCTCTTAATTTTGCACCATCTTCAACACCAAACCATTCAATTGTACAGCCGTTTAATTTGTAACTATTGTTTGTTTTATTGTGGTGTTTTTCATCATATAGGTTATTATCTTGAAGAATATCTATTAAGTCTTTTGCAACACCTCTTCTAAGGTGTGGGAATGACTCTGAAACAATTGATATTGTTAATGGTCTTTTCGCTTTAGTACAAAGAATTATTAAGTATTGTAGAATGGAATAGGTTTTTGAAGAACCCCCGGCACCCTGAACAATTCTAGTTCTATCTTTTAATTTTGCAATCTTATTAAATGCCGTTGTTAGCTTCACTTATACCATCATCTTTATCTTTTTTCGTTATTAATAGTTGTTCTTTTTCTTCTTCTAATTCATCATAATCGATGTCTATTGCATCAATCAATTTTGCATCAGCACCTTCAATTTGAAGTGTGATATTTCCGTTCCCTATTTGCAGATTTTGTTTTAACTGTAAGTGTGAATTTTTTCTTTCTAAAGCCCACAAATACGGATATGCGTTTTTCTTTTCATCATCAAAAGCTTTAGCAGTTAAATTCATTTTTTGTAATACCCTACCAACATTTAGAATGTTTAAAAACTCTTCTTTTTCTTCATCTGAAAGAGATTGGTTACTACTTATACTTCTAGGGTTTGATTGATTTGGACTTTTAAGAAACTCAAAGTAACTCATCGAGATTCTAAGTTCTGGAGTTAGTTTAGAGTTAACTAGGTAGAAAATATCTCTATCAGATAATAATGTTGTATTCTCATCTTCAAGAACTTCTTTCATCTTGTACATAAAAACTTTTGCCTTTTCCCCTTTTTGAAATTTTGGTTCTTTATTTGCCACTTTTTTAGTTAATATTCTCTGTTATTTGAAATAAAGAAAAGCTTCTTCATTTCTTCTTCTCACCAATCCCTTCAATCTTTTTCCACCTGCATTAACCCATTTTTTAAATTCATTTTTAATTGATGGGTCATTTGGATTAACATTTACTTTTTTAAGTAAAGTTGAAGTAGATAATGCTGTTACCCCTAAGTTGTAAGCGAATGAAACCAATGCATCAAATTGATTTTGATTTATTGAAGATTTAACCAATCTGTTAACACCTTTTTCAAAGGATGCAACAATAATCAATAGTAGTTCTTCTGCTCTTTGTTTTGTGATTGGTGGGTCATTTAGTGTGACCTTATTTCCGTTTGGGTAGTATGTATTACCGTAACCTATTGTAGGTACATTAGCACTACATAAGTATGGATGGTTTCTAAATCCTTCGTATTTTTTAATTAGGTCTAAACCCTCTTTTGAAATTTTCAATTCTCATAATCTTTTTCTTCAATGTTATTAATCGGTCAATTTTAAACCTAACCACTTCACTTTATCTGTAAGTCCAGACCATACTTGCAACTTGTGTAAACCAATATCTAAAACACCCATTGAAGTATTTAAAGAAGTCATAGTATTATCAACACCATTTACCTTTACATAGGCATCTTCCAAATTACCTGTACCAAATGCGTTTAGATTGTATTGTTTTTTTGAGGTATTGAATACAAGAAAATCTTGTAACAATTCATCATCTGAATTATCCTTGATGTAGTTAGCTTTGATTTTAAAACCATTATCGAATGTGTCCAACAATGATACATCCAAATAGCTAACTGTACTCTTAATACCCTGTGTGGAAAAATCTAAAATCTCACCACCTTCACTCCATATAACCCTAGGGCAGAAATGAGAAAACAATAACTCCGCTGTGAATTTGTGTCCGGCATCACCGAAATGAATAATATTTTCCCCTAGACCGAAGATTTGATTTTTTAATGGTATCAATGAATTAGACATCAAATTGGTTGACATATCGTGAACATCAACTAATTCTAACCCCCATTTATCAGCTAATTCTTTTTTAATTCTATTACTGACAGTTACAACGTGTTCAGAATCTTTACCAACCGCAACTGAATTAAAGGGTTGTATAACTGGTTGTGAGGTCATAAGAAAAGGTTGAATATCATTATCAAGACACCATTTAATTATCCCTTCAATTCTATCATAAAATAGTTCAGACATAAATTTGTAATCGTTAGTCCTATCATTGATACCGTGACTAATACCAACCATCTTAACATCACTATAATCACCACCAAAGATTGTTTCAATATTGGTTAACGCCCAACCACTATTTCTACCACTAAAACCTGCGTTGTATATTCTTAAAATGTCATTACCAGTTTCTTCACGTAATAAATTTTGAAGTACTGAACAGTAACTGTTTGGTGAGGTTAAAAAATCATCATAATATTCTGGTTCAGCAGGTCTATATGTATGGTCAGTTGTATCATTACCGTTTGTGGTGCTATCACCTAATATTGCAACTGGAAATTTTTGTCCATCCAACCAATGATAATAAGCATCTACAAGGTTGTATTTCCTTTTGGTGATTTCAGTTAAATCTTGCTTAGTCTGATTTATAAATTGATTTTTGAAAAAGAATTTATAAGGTTGTGGAAATGGTGTTGTTGCTACGCTACCTTCATTTAATTGGAATCTATAACTTACTGCTGCGGAAAGGTTAAATCTCAACCAGTGGCAATTACTAGGAGTTGTAAAAGTTAGGTTTTGACCTACAGACAACCAATTTCTATTTTCATCATAGAATAATACCCTGCTCATTTCCCCTGCGGAATATTCAGTTAATGGTTGACACGGTATAAAATATGTACAATCTAAAGATGCATTAGTTAACAATGTGACACCATCATTTAAGTTTATAGAAGTACCACTAATTAGTGTTCCATCGTGCATATTTAAGAATCCAACATCCTTGAATTGCCAAGGTTGTACTGCATCCTTATTGATTGCTTCAGTATTTACTGATAAGTCATTCAAACTTTCAGCATTAACTGTATTTGCTTTTAATTCTCTTTTATATGGTTCATAAGTTGTGGTACCACTACCAACTTCAAATTGTGCTGAATCTAAATTAGAATCATCTACACTTAGGACTGCATATACAGAATTAGCAGGACTAGTTATAACTGATGCAGGGCTAAAATGCTCTAAGTGTACACCCAAGAAATCATAAAAACTTACTTTCCTAACATCGGTACAAGCATAAGTCGTATTTGCAGAAACAATTATTCTTTCAGTTACATTTCTTGTAGCATTACTAAAAAATGTACCATCATTTGAAAGTCCCTTTCCATCGATAATAAATTCCTTATCAAATAAGTTTTTTCCAACTTTATTCAATAAATCAAAATCCTTTTTAAACTTGTATAACCCACCAGATTCAATTAGTCTCGTACTATCCTTTATAATATTATCTGTAGTTTGAATAGAGATTGGAACAACAACTAAATCAAAAGAACCATTCTGTTTTGTGATATAATGAATACCGTTATTTAAGTTTACTACAATTCCACCTGCATTACTATATGTACCATTTGCTGATGCTAAATAATACCCATCGCTTGGTAAAGTATCAGTACTATCAATTGCCCCTTGGAAACCGCTTTGTAATCCTTCCAATTGGCTTAAAACATCATCTATTATTGCAGGTAAATCTGGATTAGTAATTGAATTTACCAATGCTGTTAAAAGTTCATCTTGATTATTGTAGGTTTGACCATTTAATGAAACTTCATCATATCTAGTACTACCTAAAATTTGTTGTTTGGTGTCATATTTGTTATAAATAGCAATATTTTCCAATCCCAATTTTAAGGGTTGAAAAATCTTTGCATAGGTTGTATTATTTAGGCTGAAAGTGTTGTCACCTGTTGAATTTATTATTACTGCCATTCATATTCTTTAATTCTTATGTTATTTTACATCTAATAGGGAAATCAGTCTAGTTCTAGCGTTTTCCATTAGATTTGAAACCCTTTCAACACCTTCTATATCAACACCATATTCTTCATCAAAACTCATTGAAATGTAGTAGGTTGCTGTGGTTCCCGTTTTAATCCACATTCCATACATTGATTTTGTACCAATGGAGTTCATATAGATTTTAGTTTTCCCTTCATAAATGGATGGATATTTTTTTACAGCATTAACATAGAATGGTTTTCCCTTTCTTCTAAGCATTTCGTAGGCATAATCAGCCACTCCATCATAAAGTTCTCTGTTTTCCCAATCCTTCTTCAAGTCAACACCCCTAATATTATCTGTTGTATATAGAACTGAAACTTTTGCTTCGCCACCGGTACGAGGTGTTCCCCCACCATTATGAATTGAAAAAATGGTTATATGTGTTGAAGTAGTAATTCTTCTTTCCAAATAAGCCATTAAATCAACAATCTGGTTGTTTTTAAAAATGAATAATTCAGCTTCCACTCTCTTTTTTTCATCGTTAATGGAATCCAACCTTCTATTAACTTCCTTTTCCACATCTATTTCTCGTTCAATCCTTTTTTCCTTACGCTCATCAGATTTATTTATGTAATCAAAAACTGTAGGTGCTATGAAATATCCAAATAGAAATATGCTTGCTAGAATCGCAATTATGAATGCTTGTTTTCTTGTTATTTTTCTAAATACTTCAATGATTGAACTATTGTAATCCATTTAAAATTTGGGGTTGTATTCTTTGTTATTTTATCACAGAAAATCTTTGTGAATTTGTGTTGATGTTTGGGTTGTTTCCCTGTTTATATCTAGGGAATTGGGTTCTGTTTGATTTCAAAAATTTGTCTACCATTTGAAACTTTATACTAGCATCTATTTGTGCTTGCTTTGAAATATCTTTTAATAGGTTCCTATCAACTGGTGAACTGTCTTGACCAAATTTTTGTGTTGCTCCAAATGGTGTAAAATTGGTATTAACTAGATAGACATACCTTGAATAAACAAGGTCGCTTAAAACGCTTCTTATACCCTCTTGATGATAGTCTTGGTTATCTATTGTGAAGGTTGAACCACTCATTAAATCATTAAAATCTGTTTCTTCTGAATTCTCAATCACTTCAAATAAGAAATCACCTAATACATCATATAAATCTATATTTTGTGATAGTTTGATGCACTCATTAATTTTATCTTTATCTAACTTACTACCTACGTCACGGTAGGTTGCAAACTGTTCAGGTGTTAGTATTAAATTCATTCTGAAATTGTTTGTTCCGGTGATGTTATTTGCTCTTGAAATGGTGAAATAATTTTTAACTCACCTTCAATTGGTTTATGAAAATTGGATAGTAATTTTTGAAACATTTCTTCAATCATATCTCGTTCTTCTTCCCTGCTTTCATACAGTTGTTTTTTAGCTTCTAGAAGCATTTCACCACTATTTCCAAATAATCCATCATTTGAACTATCAACAAGCACCACAGGCACCCCAAATGCCTTGCAGATATTCTTTTCGGCTTGGCTATCTGAATAAGCAAATAGTTCATCATTGTATTCACTTGTTAAATCAGATAATTTTATTTCATTATCTAAATTGTCAGAAACATTTGTACTTTCCATAAGAAGTACGGAACCACTGTTCTTTGTACCTTGTAGTTCGTTCAACTTATTATGAAATTGCCTTCTTTCATCATCGCTCGAAAATGGTTTAATAGTTAAAAGCTTAGTATTTGTGAAACCTCTTTCGCTAGAATTTGACCTAAAAAGTTGTGAATTATGTTCCAATAACGCTTCACTCATAACAGGGTTCAAATCTGGTAGTGAATAAATACTATTAGTGTCTTTTTGAAGATGTAAGATTTGACCTTTGTAACTTGTAATGCTACCTGCTTTTTCAATTTGAGATTGTATAACTGTTTGAATTGGGCTGTAACGGTCATAAATTCTGAATTCTTCTGGTTTTGGTCTATCTTCCCAATCTGCAACGATATATTTTCCGCTATATCCTAAATCATCTTGTTTACCAATTCTAACAGATTTACAGGGAATAACTTTAATAGATTTAATTTCTAAAAGTGCATTGTAACCTATGTGAATAAAAAGGTTGTTGTGCTTAGAGTATTCTCTTGAAGCAATACGTAAAACTTCATTCAATGTTTGACCATCAGAATTTACAATTACCTTCCCAATATCTCCGAAACTCTTACCGTATACTGCTTTACTTACTTTCTGAATACAAGTTGATGAAGTGACACTTAAATTGATAAGTGTTTCAATAAGGCTCGGAAATTTGTTATCAAGCCCCCAATTATAAACTTCAGTACGTTTATCGATTTTAACGTCAAGTATGGTATGTCTAACATCATTATAAATTTTCATTATTAAGGGTTAATATCTGGTCAACAAAATCTGCTTTAGAAGTTGCCTTTATTGATGGGTATTGCTCCCTTAAATCATTCATATTAGTATTTAAAAGCTTAGATTTTTTCTTGCAATCACTACAAGGTTTCTTTTCGGTTGAAACATTAAATTCATCACCAATAAGTTCTTTCCAATTCTCAGGATATTTTCCAAACAATTCAATTCTATTTGGATTAATCTTTAAAAATGCAATAGCCAATTCATCAGTCATTTTATCATTACTAATGGTTTGGGGATTATGCTTTTGAAGTTTATAAATTACAAATGGTTTCTTCAATTCAAATTGTGTCATATTATATATTTTCTTTAGTGTCAATACCATCTGCTGAAGGTCACTAGGGCAACTTTTGCAGACAGTTCTTCCAGTTTTTTCTTTGTAGTCTATCGCCAATAAATCAATATGATTTTTCAGCTTATGGTCTGGAAGATTTATTATTTCGTGTATCATAATTAATTGAAAATGGTGGGTTAAGTATTACCCCTTCCCACCTCTTTTCTTTAGTTAATTTGATTGATTATGCTTCTACAAACAAGCTATCAAATGATGCCTGAGTTGTAGCATAATCAGTTTCCAATAGTACTCTGTATAAGTATTCTTCAACCACCTGTTCAGGAGTTGCTAAAGTATATAAAGTAGAACCTGCATTTTCGTTAGTAGCATTGGTCATTTCAGAAAGTTCCATACCTTCAAATCCGTACATTTTGAATGCATCCTTATTATCAACACCTTTGTAGTTGGTCTTAACAACAACTGCATATTTTCCACCCTTTAATTCGGTTGCTCTTTCTGCATTTGCAGCACTAGAATTTGGTAATCTACAGATGAAACTGTGTCCAAATCCATCATAGTTTTCTGTGTCTTTATTAAATTGTGAAGAAACATTTCCTAAGTTTCTGTACCATTCCAACTTATATCCAGTAGAACCACTTTTAAGTGTTAATTCTGTAACAGTTGCACCGCTAGTAGTTGTTGATGTCCAATCAATATCTTCATAGTTGATTAGTACTGCTGTACCATCAGCTAAGAATGCTTTACCGGCATCAGCACAACCAAATAATATATCTTCGGTTAATTTTTTATTACAAGCCATTTATTTTATTTTTTATAGTATAGGAAGTGGTGGGTTTAGCACCACTTCCCTATTATTGTTATTATTAATTATCAGTTATTATGCTGATACTGTGAATTCAACTATTTCATCTGCATTGCTTATTGCAACACCTGCTTTAGCTTTCACTCTGATGTACATTTTATCAGTTGTTTGGTCATAGAATACTTCTGCAACATTTGATTCATTTTCTACATCTGAACCAACAATGAAAGAAGAACCTAATCCACTAAACATTCTGTCAGTACCATTTAATCCGTAAACTCTGATTAATTTACCTTGACCACCACCGATTGAGTAAACTCCATTGTCGTGTTCTGGTTTGTAGTGATATAAATTGTCAGCTTTTTCTTTTGCTATGTACATATCGAATACATCATCACCAACAAGTGTTACATAATCAGCACTTCTTTTAACTTTAGCAGGTGCAGATATTCTCATATCTTCTACTAAAGATTTTACATTTAAAGTAGTAATGGTAGATGCACTTGAAGTATTTCCATCAATTACGTTATTATCAGCATCTACTTTTACTATGAAACCATCAAATAAGTTGTGAGTTCCACCAGTAGAATTACCTTGCCAGTAGTTCATTTCTAATTGTTCTTGGATAGAAGCGATTGTAGTTTCAACCAACTTTTCTTCCCAAGTAAGTGTATCACCATTATTAGAACCGGGAGCCAATACCGTGTTAGGTAAAAGGTTTTCTAAATCGTCTTGACAGTAATCGTCAAATACTGTAAAAGGTTCTACTGAAAGTGTTATTTCGTTAAGGTTTGCTGAACCGCTAGGGTTAACACAGCTACCTTTTTGTAAGGTTGCATCCTTTGATAAGTGAGGTACTTTTGTACTCCCTTTCACATTTGTAATGTGCATTGCGAATTTTCCTGTATCACCACCTGCAAACAAAATGCTAGTTAATACTGCATTTTCCTTTGTGATGTATTCGCTAAAATTTGAAACATTGTAAGCCATTTTTTAGTTAGTATTTTTTTTCTATTATTTTCTAAGCGCACTTAAATAATTTGTTGTGCTTTTAGAATTGGTATTGTTATTCATATTCGTTGGAGCAATTGAAGTATCTTCACTTCCAACTAGCTTTTTAAGGCTATTTAATTCAGCTTTTACAGCCTTATTTTCTTCGGTAAACATTGCAGTAACCTTTGCAACTACACCGTCTGTAATTTGTTCTATTAAAGCTTCGGCATCGAATTCATCAGTAATTTCTTCTTCTACCTTGTCTTCAACTTCTGCTTCTTCAGTTTCTTCTTCTGATTCAGCTTTCTTGATTTCAATTAATTCACCTGCTTCAAAAACCCATACATCACCATTAATTGCTGTTCTTTCACCTTCGATTGGGTTGTTATCAGAATCCACAGCTTTACTTCCTGCTGTTTCACCATCTTTTACAGTAGGTGTATCATCTACATCCAATTCTGGAAAGTTTATTTCATCACCATTTGCATCTTGAACCATTAAATTTGTTGGTTCAGTTTCTTCAAATTGTTCAGTGAAAAAATCTTTGAATGCCTTGAAAAATGATTTCTCTTTTTTATTCATTTTGTCATTTTTATCTTCTTTGTTATTATCAAATTTTGCCACAGCTTTAAGTGGAACAAGAATTGAATTCACAATACCCATATCCATCGCTGTTCCGCTATCAATCCAAGTTTCCTGTTCTAGCAAAGCATAGATTGTTTTATCATCTAAATTGAAAAAGGGCGTATAGAATGCTGCTAATTCAGCTTCTAAATCCCTTAATGTTTTTGAATAATCTTCTATATTTTGAGCAGTACCACCAACTTGACCGCTAGGCAGGTGTATCATTATTTCTGCATCTTCATACATCTGTCTTGTATCACCTGCGAAAAAGATATATGATGCTATTGAAGCACACATTCCTTTTGCTATGGTAGTAGTTGAGATGTCTAATGATTTTATATAATTGTGTATAGATTTACCAACATTTACAAATCCCCCGTTACTGTCAATAATTATTTCGGCTTCGGTTGGATTGTCAAAAGATTTAAATTGGCGTACAACGTCGATTAATTCAACATCAACACCTATTTCACCAGTTATATAAATTGTAGCTTTATTGCTCATATACTACTATATCAGCAGTATTGAGCCTGTTTTGGTAGAATAGGACACTTGGTTGTCCTTAATAAAAAAAGCACCCCATTAAGAGTGCTTTATATCAATTAGTAGTCAACTAATTAATCTTCATAGATTGTCATTATCGCATCAGCTTCTTTTAAAAGAAAACAAGGTTTGTAAACCCATTCTGAAGAACCATTTTCTGAACTTGAAACAGGACAACTGATAAAATGTATATTTCCAAATTTACAATCACCTAAATCAAACAAGTAAGTTTTGTCTTCAAATTTTGATAGATAATATGCTCCTGTCGTATCATTAATATTTTCCCTTTTCTTCTGTTTGAGAATTTGGAATAATGAATTGAGTTTATCCAATTCAATCAATATACCATCACCATAATTAGATTTAGATTTGGTTCTGGTCTTAACCTCACATATTCCTTTTTTGGTGAGTGGGGATTTTGTGGTGCCGGATGAAAATTCAAAATCGTATCTGGAAAATCCTTCATTTTTGATTTCTGTAATTGTAATTTCTTCATTGATTAAATCAAAAAATTCTATCGTTTCTGTTTCGGTGTTAATGTGTTCTTCAAATGTCATTTTACTATCTTTTTATAATAAATAGTATTAGATTTGGGAAACGACTAAAAAATTTTCAATTATGACTAAAAAAGAATTTTTAAGTGAAAAAATGTGCTTTTTCGCTGGTTCAGAAAAAATTAAAAATATTGTTAATTTTAGAACCCGTGTAATAGACAAAAGAAATGGTAAAGTATTAGATGTTTTCCATCACCCACATTTTGAGGATGATTATTTAGGTGCTGAACCAGAAATTCAATATAGAATTGAGAATGAAGCAAGAAAAGAATTATTTAATCAAATAATTGTAGCATTTAAATTATCTCCAAATGCAATGAATGAAATAAATGAATATCATTCATTCAATCGTATTAATTAAAGGTAAATAATCATTTTACAAAAGTTTCACTTAGATACTTACCCAAAAACTCCAATACTTCCATATCATTTTTATTCTTGTTCTTAAATTGAATTAAGATTTCAAAATTGAAAAGTGAGCATTGTTTTATTTCAGTTGCATCTTCATAATCTTCAATCTGCACATCAATATTCAATTTATTAATCTGATTGAAATTAGACGTTATGTCACGCTCAATCATTCGTTCTAAGTTATCGCTATGTGCATACTTGGAAAAGAGTTTAACGCCCTTTAAATTACCTTTAAGGGTATACATATTTGTTTGCAGTTCATTACAAGTTATCATTTTGCTTTTTTATTTAATTTCTTGATTATTCTTTGGATTGTTTTTGGTGATACTCTGAATTCATTCGATAATAATTCATAACGTTCAGTTTTATTTCCTTCTAACTGATAGAATTTGTCATAGATTGATATTTGAGTTATCACCGAACTATCAAGTACTATCTTGTTTCTAATTAATTTTACAATGGTATTTAAGTTATCCGGTTGATTTAATAATTGATATACATTCATCTACTTTTTTAAAATTTTATAAATCGTTTTTTCACTCTTGATTAAGTGATAGGGTTGATAAACCTTTATTATTGTTGCTACGCTAACTCCTTCATTATAATATTTGTTCTGAATGAATTTTTCTACTTCAGATAAATTTTGATTGTGCTTGCTTATGTAATCATCAGTTTCAAGTTGGGAATCCAAATCCAATTCTGATTTAATCAAATCAATCTTTCTTTCTTCATTACCTTCTTCATCAATTACCAATTCATCAAGTGATGGTTGATTAAGTTGATTAGCTTCTAAGAAGTCAATACAGGTGTAATAAAGTCTTTTGTAGCTGTAAGTATTAATACTAGCTATATCGTTATTGAAACGCTTTAAAATTGCATCTAGTTGGATATAGCATTCATTAAACAAATCTTCACTGTATTGTTTGGGAAATTTGAATATTATCTTTTGGATTAATTTTGTCTTTTCTGTTTCGGTCACTATTCATTTGGTAACATTTGAAGGTTACTTATATATAAATAGTACCAAAAACCAAAAAGTTCAATAGTTGAAGAAATTATTTCCAATTTTTTTCAAAAGGACGGAATCCGTACAGCTACCTTTAAGAAGGCTCATTTTGATACTTCTAAGTATTTATAGTAGCTGAAGAATACAAATCGGCTCATTTTGATGTCTCTTAATTCTAAAAGTATCATTTTGATACCCTATTTATCAACTAAAAAAAACCAGGTTACTTGTTGATATACATATTTTTAATGCAGAAGTATCATTTTGATACGTTTAAGAAGGTTCATTTTGATACTTCTTAACTAACTAGATTATATCTAACTAGATTATAACTATAAAGAAATATATATAATAGTATTATTAATAGAAGAAACGTTTTTTGATAAATGAATTTTTGAGAATAATATTTTATATGAAAAACAATCTCCAACCATAATTCTATTTGATAATTATTTTAAATAAAATAAATCTTCAACTGATTTCTATTTTTAAATTTCATTTTAAATAAAATAAACACACCTTCAACCCTTCTTTGTTTAAAACCCCCAATTGCGCTCCACCCCCATTGGAAATAATTATTCAAATCCACTTGCAACTTGAGCTTTTATTTACTATTATCGCATTACACCTGTAAAATTGATTAAAAATAAAACATTTTAACATTTATTTAACAATTGTAAATCGTACTTTCTTAAAATGAAGACTATTTATATATGTAACATCACTCAGTTACAGGGGTTGAAGGTGGGGATTAGCTACCACCTTCTTCTACACCCCAACCAAGTAGAAATAATAAAATGTAGAATAAAAATTAACTATGAAAAACGAAAATATAATATTTCACAAAACATCACAATCATTGAGAAGAAGAACTGATTTAAACCCAACTCAAAAATTAATTATTGGTTACTTACTAAGCTTCCAAGAAAATATCAAAGTATGCCACCAAACCGCTGAAGAACTAAGTTTTGAACTTGGCATACCACTTTCAACTATGAAAAGAACCCTTGCCAATATGGAAAAAGTGGGGTTGATTAAAAGAGGTTCATTTAAAGAATTGGGATTAGAAAAGAATCAATACAAAAACAGAAAAGCTACAATGTATGTTGAAGGTGAAGTTAAACCAAAGGAAATTAATATAACTGAAGCTGTCCAACCGGAAGAAATTATTAATGAAGATTTATTGCCTTGGGATGAAGGTTATGTGAAAACCACAACATATACACCACCAACAAGATTGATGCACTCTGATGGCTTTCAAACAAATGATACAGCCGTATTAAGTTGCACTATCAATTCTAACATAAGCAACACCGAGATTGATGACAGAATTCTTAACCTTCCAATGAATCCAAATACTATTGGAACAATCAAAAAACATCTTATCAATGTTGGAGAAATGGATAAAGGGAAAGAATACTCTTTAACCGAAACAATAAATATTCTGGGAAACCTTAAAGCAATTATGAATTAATGAAAACAAAAAACTACGAAACAAAAATTATAGATAGAATAAACGCACTTGCAGAAAAGCAAAAAACAACAATGAATCTATTGAATAACATTTTAAATAATGACTATGAAAGAAATTGAATAATATAATTACCTACATCACCCAAAACTCCACCAAACTTTCAAAGGAAAAAGTAAACCTACTGATACAAGACAGGATAGCAAACAAAAATGAAATTGTTAAATCCCACCTTGCACTTGTTCTACACCTTGCAAAAAAATTTAGCTTCAATACTGGTTATTCTCTTGAAGATTGCGTTAGCTATGGTTTTGAAGGTCTTTTAAGAGCAGTTGACACCTACCAACAAAGGAAGTGTAAAACATCTTTCACCACCTTTGCAAGCTATCTAATAAGAAACGAAATGTATAAACTTAATGTCCAATCTAATGATAGGGATATTATTAGACAACCTACACAAAACAAAGACCAATACTTTGCATCCGCTACAACCTTTTCAACATTCTATTCAGATGATGATTACAACCCATTGGAAAGTTCAATAAGTTATAATTACAATCCAAAAGTTAATAATAATGAAGCTTTAATTAAACTAATTAGAGCCTGTTTAAAGAAAGAACGTCAAGCCAATATAGTTATCAATCATTTGGGGTTAAAAGATGGTGAAAAGATAAGCTTTGTGGTTATGGCTGAAAAGGAAGGAAAGACACATCAGGCAATTTCAAATATATTCCACACATCCATAAAGAAGCTTCAACAAAATCAAAGTTTTGTCCAGGCCTTGAAATTAATAACAGATAAATAAAGAACTATGATACATTGGCAAAACTTACAAAAGCACAATTTAAACTCCATAACCAAGCTGAAGAACTATTAGAAAAAGATACCCTTACTTGGAATGACAAATTATTCGTTTACGAAAACTGGAATGAATCAGCAACTTCAATAAATAGCCAAGCAGGGGCATTCTTCACACCTCTTGGATTAGCAGCAGACTTTTCACTAGAAATAATAGATAAATCAAATGTAATTGACCTATGCGCAGGGATTGGAATGTTATCATTCTATGCACACCACTACAAAAAATGTGATGTTACCTGTATAGAACTTAATCCTGAATACGTAAGAGTAGGTAGAAAACTACTTCCAGAAGCTAAGTGGATAAACGCAAGCATATTTGATTACAAAAACTTTGGACACTTTGACCAAGTAATATCTAACCCACCATTCGGAAAAATTAAAACAGGATTGGATGCCGATGTACTAAAGGATTTCAAATACAGGGGTAAAGAATTTGAATTTCTAACAATTGAAGTAGGTGAAAAGATTGCTGATTATGGAACGTTTTTAATACCACAAGGTAGCACACCATTTAAGTATTCTAATGATACAATGAAAGTAGGATTTTGTGATTTGAGAATGGAAAGTAAAGGATATAATCCTTATGGACAGGAACCAATGCAGAAGGTAAAGAAGTTCTTAAAGGAAACAGGATATGACCCTATCTTTAATGTTGGAATAGATACCGGATATTATAAGAAAGAATGGAAGGGTGTTAGCCCAACTTGCGAGGTTGTGAATTTTGATTGGAAAGGTCTTTGGTGGTAACTAAGCACTATCAATATCTTTCTTTGATGGAAGTTTAATTACTTTAGATTTATCATTTGGTGGCTTACCATTCAATAATCTTGAATTGTCTATAAAAATAGCATCTTCTCTATTCATAGAAAGTAATCTATATATCATCAAATGCTTTTCTATAATTCTAATGACAACGAGCGTCAAAAAACCAAACCAACCAATAATTATTGTTATTGGGTAAATTAAAATCCAAGGGTGTTCTTGTATAAATTCCATCGCAATAGGTGTTTAGACCAAAAGGTCATTAAGCAAAATTGTTAGCCTAAAATGGCTCTAAAAACTTGTTAGGTGGATAGAATGTTTAGTCCTAAAGTTTTCCTTTTGCGTTATCCCAATACGATATTTGCGTAGGTAAGTAATCCGAATAATTCAACAACAATTGTTATCATCGTCTATCCGTTACAAATTTAAAACTAATTTCTAAAACCTCAAAATTTTTAAGAACGTAAACTAATAATTTGCAATGTATTAAAGGTTATTATGAATTGATGTGACATGAAGTCACATCAATGAAATCAATGGTTTCTTAATTTTATATCTTGATAAACAAAACACTCATAATGAACATTCTTCAAGTATATGATATACCCCAAATAAAAAAAAGGACATCACTTTTTGAACTTGTATTTGCTAATCTATAAATGCACATTTTATTTAACCGTGACAAACATAAGTCAATCCTATAAAAGCTATGTGGACAGTACAAATAAATCATTTTAAACCCCTATAAGCATTGAGGGTATTAAATAATATTGGTTTTACACGACATACCACCTATCCCAGAAAAATGGTCTATAAACTCTAAATAAGTGGACATAACGTAAGCACATTTTATTCATACATATTATCACCAAACTTTTCATTTCGATGTCAACATTGTTTTATATTTTTCAATTTAACTCAGTCACGTAAATATTAATGATGACATTGTTACATTTTCTAAATTACCAAATCAACTAAATCTTGTTGGTCAACATTGTTGACTTCTTACTTCATAAACGCATAGAATCCATCTTGGTTCCACCTGCACCACAAAACAAACCCATCACTTCCTACGAACGTTCTCTAACAGTGTTAGTGGAACAGGGCTATAATCATTTGAAAAAAATTTAAGCACCTAATTGGTCATTCTGTGCAAATAGCGCAAGCCTTGCATTAATCCCTGCAACACTTTCAAAATTGATAATTTTAATTTTAAAAATTTTTCAAGAGTACTTAGTTGTCCATACTAATGTCTAGTAATGTCTGGTTGTTGCCACTTGATGAAGGTTTAACTGAACTATTTCAATAAAAAACCCCACATATTTCTATGCAGGGTCATTTAAAAGCGTTCTAAGAAACGTTCTATTTATTTTCCTTAACTATCTTCTTAACCTTCTGAACAGTTGCCAATGATACACCAGATAGCTTTGCAGTATTTCGTAATGATTGTTTTTGATTGAGATATTTTATAACTTCCTTATACTTACTCAAAAATTCTTTATCACTTTCAGTACTACCCTTTACCCTACCCTTATAAGTTCCAGAAGCTTTGGCAATAGCAATACCTTCCCGTTGCCTTTCTAACATTGTTTCACGTTCCATTTCACTAATGTTAGCCAATACACTAATAATTAATTTGAATGCTGGATTACTCTTATTCTTAACCCTAGATTCAATACCTAGATTATCTACCTTCACGGTAACATTCAATTTATCCAATGTTTGAAGTGTGGTTAATATATCTAATAGATTTCTACCCAACCTATCTACAGCATTAACACTCAAATAATCTATCTTAGAAGACTTTACAGCTTCAAATAACAAAGAACCTTGCTCACGTTCTTCAAATGGTATTGAACCGCTACAAACATCTATATATAGCTTTTCATCTGGATGGTTAGTTACTAACTGCCTTTCATATTTTTGGTCTGGCGTGGAAATTCTTACGTATCGTGATTTCATAATGTTTTATAATTTAAGGGGGCTGTTACACCCCCTTGGTTAGTTTCTAGTTATAATCGTCTATGCGTTCAATCACATTATCAATCGTTTCAGCTAATACATCACAATAGATGTTAGTTTGTGTTTCCTTTGTTGGATTGAAATGACTTGTAAAATAACGTACTGTATAGGTATCATCCCAAGCTAAGGTAATAAGTACCCAACCGTTTAAGTGATTACCATTAACACGCAATAACAAACCTTTGTTATCCATATTAACCTTTCTACTCAACCCCCAAGACATTGGAAGGATTGGATTGATTTTGAGCCATTGCCACGTTTCTTGTGGGTTGAACTCTCTTTCAGCATACACAGCAATAAAATCTGCATTGAATTTTAATTTACTCATAATGTAATTATTTAAATTGTTTGACATTACAAATCTAAGCAATTACAAATTACTGTGCTAATTTTAGGGTGGTTATTTTTAGTACGCTTTTATTTAAGTGGTTTGGTTCAATAAAATATATTAAATGTGATAGGGTTAGGGCTTGCCCTATTTTCAGCATAACAAAATTTATTATGGTTTTGTGAGGTCTATTCTACCACCGTAATTTTACCACCAAATAAATACTATGAAATACGAAAAAAACATACTAGAACTAAGAACCTCACTAGATATGGTTATCAAGTCATATCCTATCATTTTAAGAGGTTTATACAGGGAGTTGAACAGATTGAAAGAAGAAGTAAATAGGTTACAGAAACAAGCTTAAATGGGTTGTTCTATGGTTGTAGAAGAAAGAGGGGTGCAGGGGGTCTAATTTGCGTGCTGTGGCTATACTTTTGGTAGGTTTTGTCGCTATACTTTGGGTAGGTTTTATAGTTACCCTTTTATATCACCCTACAATCTATTTTTTTAAAATCTGCGTTTTAGTTTCATATTCTAAACTAGAGTTATTAACAATCGCATAAAATATTTTATGAAGTATAAAGTTTTTTATTTACTCTGGACAAATAAAATTGTGTTACCCAATATGTAAATCACGTTATAACAATGGCTTACAGTAAATAAATGAAAACCCCATTTTATTGTGAATAAGTTAGTTTTAGGAGATTGTGTATATGCAGTATCTTTGAAATGTAGATAAATAAAAAGGAATGCACGTCTAAATACATTCCTTTTATCTTCTTACTAAACGGGATAGCACCAATTTATATGCTTCTTAAAAGTAAGGTCTTTCATTAAGATACACTTTATAGGATTACCGTTTTTTTATTATAGGGAGTTAGTGTAACAACAGCTCCCTTTTTTCATTTACAAAAGTATGTTTAAATAATAAAAAATTTTATTAAAATTAACAAGATTTATCAACAAGGCAAATAAAAAAGGGCTACCATAATGATAGCCCAGATACTCCATTTAGTCGTCAAACAATTTAATAAATAATTACATCTATTAAGCAATGGAGCATTACAAATTTAAGTTTATTTATTTTCTTCTTTGGTTTCTGTTGGGTTAGATTTTATTAGGTCTATTTTCATTTTAGCAAGTTCCATTTTGGTTAATTCGTCCAAGGGTTTCTGTACTCTATAGTACCAATAATAAAAACCAGTTGACATCATTACAATTCCAGAAATTAACATTATATATAAAAGGTAATTAATTATTCCTTGTATTTTTTCTTTGGCATTATAATTTTCTTCTCTAATATTTTCAAGTTGTCTTTCCCATTGATTTGCTAGTGGGTCAGACTCTTTCAATTTATCTAATTGAATTTGAGCTTCTGATAAATTATGATTACTTCTCAGAGTAAATAAATCATTTAAGCTATCTTCTAATTTTTTATCAGCATTTTCAATAGTTTCATTTGCTTTTTCAAATACCAAATAAATAGATAATACAAATAATATTAAACCAAAAATTGCTAAGAATTTATAAAGGTTATCTGTTGGTAAAGATGGTAATGTTGGTAGTGCCATATTTATATTTATTATGGTTATTTTATTTCTTCCCCGGCGGATGTACATCCAGAAGGACTGTTATTGCATACTCTAGCTCTTTAGGTATTTTTCCATCATTTTTTAAAACATCTTTCTCCCAACCTAGTATATTATCATATCCTTTTGCTCTTGCTTTATTATCGGCTTCAATATCAACCAAAATTGTTTCGTTATATAATTCATCCACAATAAATCTTTCGTTTGGTAGTGGGAACATATTGTATTTTATTTCAATTGTAAAATAACCGTTTTCTTTATTAATAGATATATGGTTAATAATCTTTTTTACAATTTCTTTTTTCTTTTTGAAGGGTAAGTTTTTATAAAGGTTCTCCAAGGAGGAATTATCGATTTTTTCCTTTTGCTCTAATTTCTTTAGGTAGTTTAACTGTTCTTCAATATTTATAATTGAGTTATTTAGTTTTAGTTTTGCAGAATCAATAGATTTTAATTCTTCTTTCACTTCATCATCTGAAAGAATTTGGTCGAAAGCTAATCTCGCAGCGTTTTTTCTTTTACTATTTTGTTTTGAAACCTCGGCTTTGAGTTTTTCAAGCTCAATTTCAAGTTCCTTCTGTTTTGCACTATTATCAGTGTTATTGTTAAGCTTTTTTACTTTGTTAAGTAATTTGTTATTTGAAAAGAAATGTATCCATATAGCTTCTTCAATGTATTCAATTCTTATTCCGCTGTTTCCACATTTATGAGGTTTTGCTTCGCTTGCGCATCTATAATAAGCGTAGCCATAGTTAGCATTTCTTTTCCCTTGGAAACTCTTACCACATCTTGCACACTTAATTAACCCTTTATTTAGAAGATAGTTGTGTCTTGTTATTTTTCCACTGTATCTTCTATTCTTTTTCAAGTTTTTTTGCGCACGTTCCCATTTGTCTTTGGGAATAATAACTGGCACTTCGTAAATATTACCACTAAAATTTCTTTCTCCTTTATACCACGGATTTTTGATAATATCTAAGATTGTATTGGATGACCATTGTTTTGCGCCCCTCATTGTTGGAATACCTTCTAGGGTAAACATTCTTGCTATTACTTTACCACCTTTACCTTCTTCGCTTAATTGAAATATACGTCTTACAAGTTTAGCATCATCTTCATCTATAATTATGTGATTGGTTTCTGATTTTGTGTAACCTAATGGTGGTCTGGAATGTACTTTACCTTGTTCTGCATTGTAGCGTAATTTATCGGTAATCATTACATTCCTTTTCTTAACTTCCATCCTATTAAGCATAGACTGGATGCCACGCATAAAGAAAGTATCTTCATTGTTAAGGTCTATCTCAACACCATTCTCATAAAGTTTTGTGTTATGGTCTTGGACAATTTTTGCAAGTGTGAAGAAAGTTAGGGGTTCACGCTCTGCCCTATTTTGTGACCATATATGGACTTTAGTAATCTTTCCACTAACAATATCACCGAGCATTTTTTCAAACTGTGGTCTATTTGAAATGTCTCCGGTACCACTTAACCCTTCGTCAGAATATATAATGTAATCCCATCCTTTATCTTTAGCGAACGACTCACCAAGTGCAATTTGAAGTTCAATGGATTTTTGTTTATCAGTAGATTTTCTTGCGTAGATACCTAACATATAGTAGATTTAATAATTAATGCTAGGACAAATATAAATAATACTAACTTAAAAGTCGTCTTTTGTACCCCGCGGATAAAAACCTTTAAGATCGGCCCGGTTCCATTTGGCACAACCTACAAATAGATTTGGCTTCCCTGTTTTTTTGTACTTTCCTAACAATTTTGAGGTGTCTGGATGATCTGGCGGCAGTGTAAAATCTATTTCGCCGGGATTGTCTACTTTTCCAAATTTCATAGTGTCGGTTTCTTTTTCAGTAAAGATAATGAATCATTTAACTTAACAACGACACTTAATTGTAGTCGAGGCTACACTGAACGCAGTCGAAGTGTAATGTAATTATACGGCAATGGCAAAACCATCATTCGATTGCGCTCAAGATGACATAATTATATTTTTTTATCATTTATAAAAAACTTAATTTTATTAATCAACAAACGAAAAGTTCAAAAAAAAAAAAATAACACGCTTGTAACAAAAAACAAAGACGAGAGACTTACCTTTACGATAAACCTTAATAACACTAAATATGAAAACATTAAAGACTTTATTCATCGCATTATTTGTAGTAGCGCTAGCACCAATAGCTCAAGCTCAAACAGCAGATGAGATTATTACTGCATACTTTGAAAATACTGGCGGAATGGACGCTTGGGACAAACTTAACGGTGTGCTAATTAAAGGATCTGTAAATGCACAGGGAATGGATATTCCTGTTGACATATACCAAATGAAAGATGGTAAACAATTAGTGAAAATTAATCTTCAAGGTCAGGATATGGTTCAAATGGCTTTTGATGGGGAAACCATGTGGACTACAAATTTTATGACAATGACTCCAGAAAAGAGCGATGCTGAAGCTACCGAGAATATGAAAAAACAAGCTGGCGATTTTCCAAACCCTTTTTACAACTACGCAGACCGTGGGTATACAGTAGAGCTTATGGGGAATGAAACAAAGGAAGGTACTGAAACATACAAAATTAAATTGACCCAAAATCCAGTCATGGTAGACGGGAAAGAAGAGGCGAATATTTCTTACCACTATTTTGAAAAAGAAAATATGGTAATAATTGCTAGTGAATCTGAAGTGAAGTCTGGACCTATGAAGGGACAAATGAGTACCAATACTATGAGCGATTATCAAGAAGTTGAAGGATTATACTTTCCATTCGATATGGGCATGGCAGGACAAAGTCTTATTGTAAATGAAATTGTTCTAAATCCTGAAATTGACTTGGCATTATTTGCTTTCCCTGAAAAGAAGTAAGCAACTTAAAATATTATGAAATCCCTGCTTGTCGGGGATTTTTTTTACCAAATTTTCACTTCGACTCTGCTCAGTGTTCAATTTAGAATATCTCATATAACTACAGTTTCAATTAAAACCAACAACATGAAAAAACTAATCCTTACCGTTTTCGCTTTGGCTTTGTTACCCCTTGCCTCCCAGGCACAGGAGGAAATAACACTTAAAGGGAAAGAACTTTTTGGCGATATGAAAGCGCGTCACATTGGTCCAGCCTTAATGAGTGGCCGTATTAACGATCTTGAAATGCACCCAACCAATTCCCGTATCATGTACGCTGGTACAGCTGGTGGTGGTGTTTGGAAAAGTAGCGACGGGGGTGCTACCTTCGCTCCTATTTTTGACGATCATGTACAATCCATAGGGGTTGTAACCTTAGACCCTAAAAATCCAGATCAAGTAATTTGGGTAGGAACTGGAGAAACCTGGACGCGTAACTCAGTCTCTGTTGGTAATGGCCTATATCGCTCTACAGACGGTGGCGGAACTTGGCAAGAAATCCCAGGTTTTGAAAACAGCGAGCGTATTGCTTCTGTGGTAATAGATCCAAATAATTCTAACATTGTATATGTTGGTGTTTTAGGAGCTTTATGGAGTGATAGTGAAGATCGAGGTGTTTATAAAACTACCGACGGCGGGAAAACGTGGAACAAAATACTCTATGTAGGACCTGCAACTGGTGCTGGAGATGTGATTATGGATCCTAAAAATTCAAATGTATTATACACTTCTATGTGGCAATTTAGAAGAACAGGATGGGGCTTCAACTCTGGTGGAGAAAACAGCGCCATTTACAAATCTACAGACGCAGGGAAAACGTGGAACAAAATACACAAAGGCTTTCCAGCTGGTAAATTAGGGCGTATTGGTCTTGCACTGGCACCAAGTGATAGCAACAGACTCTACGCTGTGTTAGAAACCGAAGAAAAAGCAAAAAATGGACTGTGGGTTTCTAAAGATGCGGGTAGCTCTTGGGAGCATTTAAACAACGATTTTGGTTTGGTGGTGCGTCCTTTCTATTTCGCAAGAATTACAGTAGACCCTCGTAATCCAGATATTATTTTAAAAGGTGGTTTAAACGGTTCAATTAGCCGTGATGGTGGAAAAACATTTAAAAACCTCGGTAATATGCATAGTGATATTCACGATATTACATTTCATATAAACGATAGCGATGTAATTTATTCTGGAACAGATGGTGGCGTATACCGCTCCTGGAATGGAGGAACAACTTTTGAAATTGTAGAAAACTTACCACTTTCTCAGTTTTATCATATTAGTACCGATAATGAAACACCTTACAATGTATATGGCGGATTACAAGACAATGGTAGCTGGTGGGGACCAAGTTCTTCCCCGGGTGGTGTAGAAGCCAGAGATTGGAACAGTGTTGGTGCCGGGGACGGATTTAGAGTATTAAAACATCCAACAAAAAATATTGTGTATTCTGAAATGCAAGGTGCCGAAAACGTATGGCGTATAGATGTAGATAAAAACAGAACAAAGACAATTCAGCCACTGCCTAGAAAAGGAGATGCCGAATTGCGTTTTAACTGGAATGCACCCATGGCCGTAAGCACACATGTACCAGATCGCTTTTATATGGGAAGTCAGTTTGTACATAAAAGTGACGATATGGGCGATACGTGGACTATTATTTCTCCAGATCTAACCACAAACGATCCTACAAAACAAGACCAGTCTAAATCTGGCGGACTCTCCGTAGATAATAGTGGTGCCGAAAACCACACAACTATTTTCACAATTGCCGAATCTCCTCTAGATCAAAATATTCTTTGGGTGGGAACAGACGACGGTAACGTTCAAGTTACTCAGGACGGTGGAAAAAACTGGACCAATGTAACCCCTAATTTAGTTGGAATTCCAGCAAATACCTGGGTGTATCATATTGAAGCCAGTGTACACGGAAAGGGAACAGCTTATGCTGTTTTCGAAGGACATACAAGTGGCGATATGAAGCCCTACGCTTTAAAAACAACCGATTTTGGTAAAACGTGGAAGAATATCATTTCAGAAGATATAGATGCCAAAGCATTTGTAAGAAACATTCAAGAAGATTACGTGAATGAGGATTTATTATTCTTAGGAACCGAATTTGGATTGTACGTAACTGTAGATGGTGGTAAAAACTGGTCACATTTTACTAATAACATGCCGTTAGTTGCTGTTCATTTTATAGATATGCAAAAGGCCACAAACGATATTGTGATGGGAACACACGGTCGTGGAGTTATTATTATAGACGATATTAGTCCGTTACGTGAAGTAAATCAGAGTGTACTTTCTAAAGATGTACACTTCTTTAAAACAGAGCCCGTAACTATGGTAGAGCAAGGAGGTTTCTCTGGAGGCTTTGGGGCAGAGACACAATTTGTTGGAGGCAATAAGCCTACATCAGCCAGAATTAGCTACTATTTAAAGAAGCGACATACTTTTGGGAAGATGACAATGGAAATTCAAGATATGGAAGGCAACACACTTACAAAGTTAAGCCCTGGTAAATCAAAGGGTATTAATGTAGTAAATTGGGGCTTCAACACTACAAATCCAAAGATGGCCGCTGCAAAAACACTTTCATTTGGTGGATTTGCCTCTCCTAGAGTTCCTGCAGGAAAATACAAAGTGGTGCTAACAAAAGGAAAGGACACCTACGAGCATATCATTGAAACACAATACGACGACACTGCCATTACCACTATAGCCGATAGAAAAAACCAAGAAAAAATGACGCAGACAATGTTCGATATGGTAGAAGATTTGGCTTATGTAGTGTACGAAATTGGCGAATTGCAAACAAAAGCTAAAAACGTAATAGAAAACAAACCAAAAGGTAAAAAAGTAGCGCAGCAGCTGTATGACGCCTTAGAAAAATTGCGTAAAGATTTGGTTGTAACTACTGGAGATAATTACGTAGCCTCTGCAGAACCCGAATTACGTGAGCGAATGGGAGAGTTGTATGCTAATATAGCTGGAAGCTATGATCGTGTTACTGGTGCTCAAATGCAAAACTATGAGTTAATTAGCGAAGAATTTGAAACTGAAAAACAACGCTTTGAAGCCATCAAAAACAAAGAAGGTAAGAAGTTTATGAAGTTTCTAGAAAAAAATGATATGGAACTGAAACTAGACAGCAAACAAGAATTCTTATCAGATAAATAATTTCAAGATAAAATCTAAACTCCAAACCCGTCAAGTTTTTTCAATCTTGATGGGTTTTTTGTTGTTTTTGGGTTTTCACTTTATATAAACTGTTTTCCTATTCATAAACTCCTGAATGCCGTGTTTGCTCAACTCACGTCCATATCCACTCTCTTTAACACCTCCAAACGGTAATCTGGGATCACTTTTAACAAGTTCGTTTACAAATACGGCTCCTTCATCAAATTTATAGGCTGTTTTTTCGACAGCAGTTGTGTCTTTGGTAAAAATAGATACACCCAATCCAAATTTTGAATTGTTAGATAACTCAATAGCTTCATCTATCGTTTTAAATGTAGTGATGCCCAATACAGGACCAAAAGTTTCTTCTTTAAAAACAGTCATTTTCGGCGTTACATTTCCTATTATGGTAGGTTCAAAATAAGCACCTTGTCGCTTCCCTCCTAGTAAAAGTTTGGCTCCTTGGCTCATAGATTTCGAAACCTGATCTTCTAATTCGGAAGCTAAATCTTCTCGTGCCATGGTTCCAATATAGGTTTCTTTCTCCATAGGATCGCCACTTTTTAGCTCTCTTACTTTCAACACTAATTTTTCAGTAAACTCGTCTGCAATACGTTCGTCCAGTAGTAATCGTTTTCCTGCGATACAGCTTTGCCCCGTATTCTGAAATCTGGCTTGCACACAAGTTTCAACCGTTGCATCAATATCACAATCTTTTAGCACTACCAAAGCATTGTTACCGCCTAATTCCAAAACCGATTTCTTAATATTTTTCCCTGCAGTAGCAGCAACGGCGCTTCCTGCTGGACCGCTTCCGGTGAGCGTTACTGCTTTTACAATAGGGTTTTCAATAATAGCTTCAATCTTAGCGCTACCCACTAATAAAGTAGTAAAACAATTATCTGGAAAGCCAGCACGTTTAAAAATTTTTTCAATATTAAGGGCACTTCCAAAAACGTTAGAGGCGTGTTTTAAAACACTAATATTTCCAGCCATTAATGCAGGTGCTGCAAAGCGAAATACTTGCCAAAAGGGGTAATTCCAGGGCATTACTGCCAAGATTACTCCTAAGGGCTCATAGCTGGTATAGCTTTTACTGGCATCGGTTTTAATAAGTTCGTTTGCTAGGTGTTTTTCGGCTTCTTCGGCGTAGTATTCGCATACCCAAGCACATTTCTCAACTTCGGCAATGGATTGAGAAATAGGTTTCCCAATCTCCAAAGTTATTGTTGTAGCATATTCTTGTTTGTTCTTTTTTAATTCTGAAGCAGCTGCTAGTAGTAACTTTTTCCGTTCTCCAAAAGTAGTCTCTCTCCATTTGTAAAAGCGCTTATCTGCTTTCTCTAAAATTTCAGTAATTTCTTTTTTGGTATGCGTTGTAAATGTTTCAATTTCTTTTCCCGAATATGGATTTACAGAAGTAACAGTGCTCATTGTTTTTCTTTTAAAAGTACGCAACAGTAGGTAGATAGAGCGATGGATTAAGACTACTTTAACGCCCTGGTTGTTGAAAAGGCGTTTATAACTATCACTAGGGCACCGTATTTTCTGTATACGTTTTCTTACATTTAATAAAACCCAATAGTTATGAATTCACGAGATATTGTATTACTAGAATTACGACCTGAGATACCTTCAGCAAAATTGATTTCTGGAATGTCTGCAGGAGAATATTTTCAGAATAACACATTACGCCCCATCGCTAAACTTCAAGATGAATTATTGGTTGCGGTGTTTCAGAATTACTGCCGAAAACATAAAAGCGTTTTTTACGATCTTTCTGTTGAAAAACGTTTCGACTATATTGAAAATGCTATCCATAAGGATATGAAATTCAGAAATAGTTTAAAAGGTATCATTATTGGTCAATTCACTATTGAAGAGTATGAACTTTATATAAAAAATTCGTCTGCCTTAAATAAGCGCATGATGGATATTGTTAAGGAAAGACTAAAAAGCAATGTAATGCTATTAGATCAACCTGCTGTTTTTGTCGCTTAAAAAAACTGTATTGTCCTCTATAAATCTGAAAAACACCACACTATAAAACCCTGGTGTTTACAGTGTATTTGTCTAGATGTTAAGCTTTCTTTAAATGTATTTCTTTTAACAATTTTGATATAATAGGATTCTATTTTTGTGCAAAACTAAAATAGATATATTATGAAAAAGATTACCCTACTTATGACACTGTTCCTTTTTGGAATTGTTGTTACCGCTCAAAATGTTGAGCAAGAAAATTTAATAAATACAGATTACAATAAATGGTCTATCGAGTTCGGAGGCGGTTTTGTTAAACCTTCTTCACTTTTTGCAAATGGCTACAGTGTAAAAGGAATTGCTCCTTACCAGGCATCGGTTGGTGTGCGTTATATGATGAATGAAAAATTTGGTCTTCGTGCTAATTTTGGATATGCTAGCCTTTCAGAAGAAGAAGGAAGTCTTCCTTTCGAAACTTCTTATTACAGAGGTACCTTAGAAGGAGTTTCTAATCTTGGTAATATTTTAGAATTTTCAGAATGGACAGATACTTTTGGGCTATTATTTCACGCTGGAGGGGGATATTCTATTATAAATAACGAAGCTCCTTTAGAATTAGATGAAAAAGATAGCGCTTTTAATATCGTATTAGGTATTACACCACAGATTAAAATTTCAGATAAAATTGCTTTTTATGCAGATTTCTCTTTAATTCCAAATGTAGGAATGGAGCGCTCTTGGGACGGTACCGAAGTAATACAAACTGCGTCAAGAAGAATTGATGACGGCTTATTATACAACGTTTCTGCTGGGTTTAATATATATTTAGGTAGTAGCGATAAGCATGCCGACTGGTATTCAGAAGAAACGACGTTAAAGTCTAAGATTGAAGAATTGGAAGATAGACTGGCAAAAGTTGAAACAGATCTTATTGATACAGATCAGGATGGTGTTCCAGATTATTTAGACAGAGAAGCAAATACACCTTCAGGCGTTGCAGTTAATACAAAAGGTATCGCTGTAGATAATAATAAGAACGGAATTCCAGATGAGCTAGAGCCTTCTTTGGATGAGCGTTATGTTAATGAGTCTGATTATGTGGCTACTAAAGGTGGTGGTCTAAATGTAAAAGAACTTTTAGACAAGGGGTACGTAAATGTATACTTTAAGTTTAACAGCACTACACCAGAAACATACTCTCTGGAAGCTATAAACTATTTGATTAAGTATATGAACGAAAACCCTAGTGCAAATGCTGAATTAATTGGATATGCAGACGAAATTGGAAGTCCATCTTACAATCAAACTCTTTCAGAAAAAAGAGCAAACAAAGTAAAAGAAATTTTAATAGCCTCTGGAGTTGCTGAAGGAAGATTAACCGTCACAGGTAATGGTGAAGATGTTTCAGTGGAGAAAGGTTCTACACAGGCAAGACAATTAGTAAGAAGAGTTACTTTTAAATTGAACTAATTTTAAAAGAATAATTCGATTATTGAGTCCTTCAATCTTAAGGTTGAAGGACTTTTTTTATGTAAGTGTCGAAACCCCGTTTAAATCGGTTGTTACTACGTCACTCATATAATCGAAATACGGACGTAATAATTCAAAATGTTGGATGACAACTTCAGAAAAATTGGGAGCCAACACCTCTGCATCGGTGAATTTGTGAGTAACCACAAAGTTTTTTAAACGAATTAAATCTATATTAGGATCATCCTTACTAAACCCTTTAGGAGCCGTTTTTACAGGATCCCATGCATCAAACTCACCACCAAATGCTTTCTTGAATTTTGGAGCCGAAAGAATGGCTCTAATGTGCGAAGCATCCATTTCAAACTCTTTTCTAATCCGAAATAAATCTGCCGATTCTGGACCAAAAAAACCGCCAGCGACCACACTTTTATTTCCAGGTTCAATACGTAAGTAATACCCACCACGACGGTGTGCCCCTGCCCTACTGAAACTTGAGCTACGATGTACATTGTAAGGTGTCTTATCCTTACTGAAGCGAATATCTCTATTAATTCTAAAGACCTTTACTTTGGCAATTTCGTCGTTTTTATTAAGTCCTTTTTCAATTTCGGCATACAATTGTTTTAATGCTTTTTCGCTGGAGTGGTATTCCTTTCGGTGTTCATCCATCCAATCTTTATGGTTATTCTTGGCGAGTTTCTTTAAAAAATCTAAGGATGATTTTGGTACTGTAGGCATCATACTAATTTAATTGAAATTTAAAGGTACCGTATTTTTCCTATATTTATAACATATAACCCTAAACCAATTTAATATGTCTACACAAGTAAAACCACCCACTAGCTTCTGGGTAATCGCTATTATTGCCCTACTATGGAATTTAATGGGAGTATTTCAATTTTTCTCTGCAACTGTTTTATTAGAAACTGTAGTTGCTGCTTTACCCAAAGAACAAGCCGATTTGTATACAGGAATGCCCATGTGGTATTTGGTTGTTTTTGCTATAGCTGTATTTAGTGGATTTCTAGGATGCATCACGATGTTATTAAAAAAGAGAATTACTATATCTCTTTTTGGCATCTCATTACTTACAGTGCTGGTAGCGCAAGGATATTGGCTTATAGGAACCGAGGCAATGACCATTATTGGCATGTCGGCTATAGTAATGCCTTTAGTAGTAATTGCAGTTTCAATCTTTCTGTATTACTATTCCAAAGGAGCTGCCAGAAATGGATGGCTTACTTAAAAAAACATCCCTTTTATAAAAATGCAAAAAAGTCGCCTAACATATGTTAGGCGACTTTTTTTTTGATTTTAATAATTACTTTTTAAAGTCCTTAAAGTTTATAATTGGACCAAAAAAGCTCCATTTGTAATTTCGTACACTGCTGGGTCTGTCACTGTAGCATCTTTTGCTGTAAAGCTGAAGGTACCCTCAATCACATTAGCCACCTCGTCGAATGTTGTAATAGTTAAGGTTCCCGGGTTTGAAGTGAAAGGCACTAAAGAGCCAATTGTTGGAAGATACGTCCCTACAATTTCATTACCTGTAAGTAGTGTTGGGCTCATACCGTATGTTCCTTCAGTAGCAGCAGCCATAGGAAAGTCTAACTGAATTGTCTCACCGCCCATCATTGCAGTGATAGTAAGTATAGTAACACCGTTAAAAGTATCGGTTGCAGCCGTTACACTCTCTGCGCTAAAATTGTTTCCATCTACATCAGCTTGAAAAGCTAGGGTTATATTTCCTGGTGTTGGCACAAAAGTTACATCCAGGTTTCCTTCGGTAATTTGTACCACTGTTGGGTCTTGGGCTAAAGGATCTTTAGCAGTAAATTCGAAAGTTGCTACTAGTTTTCCTGAAAACGAATTAAATTCAGTAATCGTAATTGTTCCAGGGTTTGAAGAAAGTATTTCTCCGCCATTATTTGGGTTGTAATAACCAATAAGGTTAGAACCGTCTGAAATCCCATCATAAAGGTCGAATGTTCCAAGTATAAGTGTTTCAGGAACATCTAAGCGCAAACTAGCTCCTAACGAATCTGTTGCCAATATTTGAATCATTGGCGTCATTCCAGCCACATATTGGGATACAACGACATCAGCAGGAACAAAATCTACGCCATCTGCTTTTGCGAACATCACATCTGGATTAGGGAGTGGATCTCCATCACCACCGCCACCTGATCCGGCTGGAACACATTCACTTGGTGTTGCATCACCACTTACAATTTCAAAATTAATATCTGTAAATGATCCTTCCGTTACGGTAACTGTATTGGTTCCAGGAACACCATTTATATATTCTACGGCTACAAAGTCAAACATTCCCGAAACAAGCATAGTTTCTGTGTCATAATTTGTAATTTCAAGCAGTCCAGATGTAAGGCCTGAAGTAAATCCAAAAGTATTATAGATATCGCTTCCAGGTCCATTTAAACTAAGAATAGCAGCGTTAGACAAGCTCGTCATGTCGAATGTACATTCAGATTTACTTTGGACTGTTAGTGCTAAACTTCTACCCGTGGCATCTGTAGTAGCAATAACCAATGCATCATTTACAATATCGGCATCGATTGTTGTTGCTGTATAAAGGTCTCCGTCAATGATGGCTGTAAACTGCCCAGATCCTGCACCACCAGGTTCATCTAAAATAAATTCACCTTCCAAAGGTTCATTATCACAGCTTGTAAAAACTGTCGCCATTAAAGTAAATAGAATAAGGCTTAAGTGTTGAAATTTCTTCATAAGTACGTTTTTGCTATCTAACTAAACGCAAACATAAGTAAAAATTGTATATCTAAACTATTTTCTTGGCACTCGGAAGAGTAAAATTACTCCTATCGCGAAAAATAATACAAAAAACAATATTGCTGGTTTAATACTATCCGAAATTTGTGTAACCACTCCATAACAAACCATTCCAATTACAATTCCAATTTTTTCAGCTACATCATAGAAACTAAAATAGGAAGCTGTATCTAGCGCACCCTCGGGAATTAACTTTGAATAGGTAGAACGAGAAAGGGATTGTATCCCTCCCATCACCAAGCCAACAAATCCGGCAGTTACATAAAATTGAGTGGGTGATGTAATGGTAAAGGCATACACACAAATAATAATCCAAATAAAATTTAAAGCAATTAATGTTCTGATATTTCCATATTTTTCAGAGGCCTTAGAAGTTAAAAATGCTCCTAATACTGCTACCAACTGGATAAGTAAAATACTAACGATGAGTCCTGTAGTTGGATTTGTTGTTCCCCACTCTAATTCTTCTATTCCAAAATAAGTAGCAATTAGCATTATAGTTTGTACAGCCATACTGTATACAAAAAAAGCTGTCAGATATCTTTTAAGCGCTAGGTTATGCTTCGTTTTATTCCATATTAATTTTAACTCTTTAAATCCATTAAAAAGTAAATCTTTAGTGAATTTTTGTTTTTTATTTCCTTTTGGGAGATAATAATAGGTGTACTGGCTAAAACCAATCCACCAGATACCTGTTAGTATAAACGATAGACGTGTAGGAGTTCCTTCGTCTTCAAACCCAAAAATATCATGCATTAAAATCATAGCAAGGCATAGAAGCAAGAGTATGACACTTCCAACATACCCTAAAGAATATCCTTTTGCACTAATTTTATCTTGTTGTTCAGGAAATGCAATATCTGGTAAATAAGAATTGTAAAAAACCAAACTGGCCCAGAAACCAATTAACGCCAAAAAGTAACAGAGTAAACCAAACCAAAGATGCTCCATAGAAAACCAGTATAAACCAATGCAACTAAGAGCTCCTAAATAACAGAAAAACTTCATAAAGACTTTCTTGTTACCAACATAATCTGCAATACCACTTAACAAAGGGCTTAAAAAAGAGACAACTAAAAAAGCCGCTGCAGTAACATAACTAATTAGCGTATCATTATTGAAGTTGATTCCCAAAAAAGTAACAGTATCATCTAATATAGTACCGTTTTCATCTTTAACTAAGGTAAGCGCACCATAGAAAATTGGAAAAACAGCCGATGCTATGACCAAACTATAGACCGAATTCGCCCAATCGTAAAAGGCCCAGGCGTTCAATAATTTTTTACTTCCTTTGGGTAAATTATTTTTCATGGGTTGGTTTTAAATAAAAAAGCTGCCAAAGATAAATTGACAGCTTCCAAAGTACTAAAAAAATACTTTTACTTGTATATTATTTTTTGAAGGATGTTACTCCAAATTTACGAGCCTCGGTTTTAGCTTCTGGCGCCCAGGATGTAATATTATTAATTCGGGTAGTACTAGAAGGGTGGGTGCTTAAAAATTCTGGGGGTGCACTCCCTCCTGCGTTTGCTTTCATTCTTTTCCACAAATCTGCAGCTGCTATAGGATCATATCCAGCTATTGCCATTAATGTTAACCCAATTTTATCTGCTTCACTCTCATGGCTTCTACTAAAAGGTAACATTATGCCAACTGAAGAACCTAAACCATACGCCTGATTAAATATTTGTTGTTTTTGTGGGTCACTCCCCAATGCAAGGTTTCCAGCTACAGCTCCAATTTGCTGATACTGCGCCGCACTCATACGTTGTTGTCCGTGATTTGCTAATGCATGAGCCACTTCGTGCCCCATAACAGCTGCAATTCCAGCTTCCCCTTGTGCAATAGGTAATATTCCTGTGTAAAAAACAATTTTTCCTCCGGGCATGCACCATGCATTTACTGCGGGATCATCCACCAAATTATATTCCCACTTATAGTCGTTTAAATAACCTGCGTAACCGTTAGCGTTCAAATAACGCTCGGAAGCGGCGGCAATTTTCTGCCCCACATTGGTAATCATTCTGGCATCTGTGGTTCCTTTAACGACTTTATTTGCACCTAAAAACTGATCATATTCCTGAAAAGCCATCGGAAAAATCTGTGAATTGGGGACTAATGCCATCGTTTTTTTACCGGTAAATGGGTTGGTAGCGCAAGCTACAACTACAGCGGTAAGGATTGCAATAGAAAAAATAGTTTTAAATTTCATGGTTTATATTTTAGTAGGGTTAAAGATACTATTTATCTAAAAAAGACGCTCTTAAAAAAAAGTTATTAAACTCATAGTAAACTTCTAAAAATGGAACGACTTTTGTTTTAGTATTCAGAAATTATACCATAATTCTAGCACTATAGCTATTATATATGCTGAAGTTACTGTAATTTAGAGCCTAATACCTTCACTAATAAAAATTTAAAATTTATGAAAAAAGCACTCTTATTTCTAGCCGTTTCCGTTTCATTTTTCTTTATCGCTTGCGAAGGAGATCCAGGACCTCCGGGACCCGAAGGAGAACCTGGTATCAATATTCTAGGACAGGTTTTTGAATATAATACCGACCTACTATTTGATCCTGGACAAGATGCTTTGGTATCGCCTATTTTATCCTTTCCAAGTAATGTTGAAGTTTTTGAAAGTGATGCTATCTTAGTATATCGTTTAACTGGACAAGACAATAGTATTAATCCACCAGCAGACGTCTGGACTCAAATGCCTTATAGCGAATTTTTTGCAGATGACACTGGCGATGTACTTCAGTATAACTTTAACCATACATTTTTTGATATTCAGTTTACGCTCGATGGAAATTTTGATGTTTCTGGGTTAGGTTCTGGATTTACAAACGACCAAATTTTCCGGGTTGCAGTAGTTCCTTCAGAATTTGCACAAGATGGCTTGTCTATGTCGCAATTATTAGATGGATTACAACTAGATCCTTCAAAAATAGAAACTATTGGAAATTAATTTTATGAAAAAAATCACCTTAGTACTTGTTGCACTTACACTTTTTAGCTGTAATAGTCCAGCACAGGAAAAAAAAGATTCGAAAGAAAAAGCCTTTAAAATTTCAAAAACCGAAGCCGAATGGAAAGCAGAACTTTCAGAAATGGAATATTACGTGCTTCGCGAAGCAGGAACCGAACGCGCCGGAACCTCTCCCTTAGATAAAGAGTATAACGAAGGAACTTTTATTTGCGCTGCTTGTAATACTCCTTTGTTTAAAAGTGAACATAAATTTGATAGCGGAACAGGATGGCCAAGCTTTGACAGACCCATTGAAGGTAATGTTGCCTACGGGTCCGACAATAAACTAGGTTACAGTCGTGACGAAGAACATTGTGCTACTTGTGGCGGTCATTTAGGGCATGTTTTTAATGACGGGCCTCGCGACACTACTGGAAAAAGACACTGTATTAATGGCGTATCGTTAAATTTTATTCCGAAAGGAGAAACACTTCCTACCATTGAGTAACTATCCCATTACCAAAACCGAAGCTGAGTGGCTTGAGGAACTAGGCCCAGAACGCTACAGAATCCTACGAGAAAAAGGAACCGAATGCCCGTTTACAGGAACATACAACCTCACTGCCGAAAAAGGAACCTATACGTGTGGAGCATGCAGCACCCCTTTATTTGAAAGTAATAGCAAGTTTGACAGTGGTTGCGGATGGCCAAGTTTTGATGAAAGTATTGATGGTGCCGTGGAATATATAAAAGATACCACCCTCGGAATGCTACGCACCGAAATTTTATGCGCTACCTGTGGAAGTCATTTAGGGCACGTATTTAATGATGGCCCTACACAAACGGGACAACGCTATTGTGTTAATTCACTCTCGGTAGATCTTGAGAAAAAATAATTTTTTTCCAAAATCTCAAAAAACCAAATCCCAAATTCCGAAATATTGGAGTTTTGGGATTTGATAGTTTTATACCGCAATAAACCCTTCCGGGTTTTAATGAATTAAAATTTATCTGTTTTATTTTAATCCCGATACATTAAAACCACCTTCCCTTTAGCGCAATACTACTATTCACTTTTTCTTTAAGCACTATAAATGCTAAGAGAAAGAGCAATTAATCGTGAATATTTATATTTTTGAAATCTAATTTTTAGGAGTTGGAATTTGCTTTTTGGAATTTGCTTTTTTTCTTCTAGCATTTTGTAAATTTGAACTCTTACTTTAATATGAAAAAAAGTTTTATGAGTAAATACGATATCATTGTTCTTGGAAGTGGCCCTGGAGGGTATGTAACCGCAATTCGCGCGTCACAATTAGGTTTTAAAACAGCCGTTATTGAAAAAGAAAAATTGGGTGGTGTATGTTTAAATTGGGGATGTATTCCAACAAAAGCATTGCTGAAGAGCGCACAAGTGTTCGATTATCTAAATCATGCCGAAGACTACGGGCTTTCGGTACAAGGAGCCGATAAAGACTTCAACAAAGTTGTGGATCGTAGTCGCGGTGTTGCCGATGGGATGAGCAAAGGTGTTCAGTTTTTGATGAAAAAAAATAAGATTGATGTTATTGAAGGCTACGGAAAACTAAAACCTGGCAAAAAAATAGACGTCGATGGGAAAGAATATAGTGCAGATCATATTGTAATTGCAACAGGAGCACGTTCTAGAGAATTGCCTAACCTTCCGCAGGATGGTAAAAAAGTAATTGGATACCGTGAAGCAATGACATTAGAGAAACAACCAAAATCTATGATTGTTGTAGGTAGTGGTGCCATAGGTGTAGAGTTTGCACATTTTTATAACGCTATGGGAACCGATGTTACCATAGTTGAATTTTTACCAACACTTGTTCCTTTGGAAGATGACGATGTTTCAAAACAATTTGAGCGTTCTTTCAAAAAAGCAGGGATTAAGGTGATGACAAATTCTTCGGTTGAAAAAGTAGATACATCTGGAAAAACAGTAAAAGCTACCGTTAAAACCAAAAAAGGGGAAGAAATCTTGGAAGCAGATGTTGTACTTTCCGCAGTAGGTATTGCCGCAAATATTGAAAACATTGGTTTGGAAGACGTTGGTATTGTAACCGATAAAGGGAAAATCATGGTAAACGACTGGTACCAAACAAACATACCAGGCTATTATGCTATTGGCGATGTAGTGCCAGGACAGGCTTTAGCTCACGTAGCTTCGGCTGAAGGAATTACCTGTGTTGAAAAAATTGCAGGAATGCACGTGGAAGCTATAGACTACGGAAACGTCCCAGGATGTACCTACGCAACACCCGAAATTGCGAGCGTTGGTATGACCGAAAAACAAGCCAAAGAAGCCGGATATGAACTTAAAATTGGTAAGTTTCCTTTTTCAGCAAGTGGAAAAGCAAGCGCTGCTGGAACTAAAGACGGTTTTGTAAAAGTAATCTTTGATGCCAAATACGGCGAATGGTTAGGCTGCCATATGATTGGTGCTGGTGTAACCGATATGATTGCTGAAGCCGTTTTAGGAAGAAAACTAGAAACTACAGGACACGAAGTATTAAAAGCAATACACCCACATCCAACTATGAGTGAAGCAGTAATGGAAGCTGTTGCTGATGCGTATGGAGAAGTGATCCACCTATAATAGTTGACGGTTGACGGTTGACGGTTGACGGTTGACGGTTGACGGTTGACGGTTGACGGTTGACAAAATAAAATTAAAAAATCCCGTTGTTCTAACGAACTGCGGGATTTTTTTGTTTATTGGATTATAAAAGACTAATCTATCTTTTTACCCGGCATTTGTTGTCCACCTTGCAATAGCGTTAAACTTTCCACAGCTCCTGTGCTACCTCTGGCAAAATGAATTTCAGCAGCAATGGCTTTAGTGAAGAATTTATCTTTTTCCATCGCAAATATCTCAAGCTCACCTTGGCCCGTTGCGAGGGCAAAAATTTTACCTTCTCTTACACTTATATCAATATTAAAACCAGGTTGTAACTCGTAGGTGCCTATATATTCAGCTTGTATTTCCGGAGATAATGAAATCGTTGCTCGCTCTGCAGGAGGGGCTTTATCAACACCTTTCCCCACCATTATATTTCCATTAACCTTCATTTTGGTCATTCGGTTGCCATTTTCCACATAAAACTCATACGAAGTACTTCCACCTTCAAAAATAAAATTGGTAGGCGTCATCGGGTATATTTTCAGATTAGTACTACCTTCTCGCTGACTAAATAATTGCGTGTCCTGAAGGGTAATGTGACGTATAACACCTTCGTCAAACTCATAAGCCCCCACCCATTTATTGAGTTGTTTCTTGCTAAGAGAAATAGCGTCTTCTATCTTCGGAAAAGGTTTTCCAATGGCAATAGCTGCTACATTTGAAACCATGGCTTGTACATTACCACAATCACAATTGGACAAACCAATTACGTAGACATTTTCTTCTGGAAGAAAAATACCATTGGTAGTATACCCAAAAATTCCACCAGAATGTTCAACAGTTTTGGAGCCATTTATATTTCCTGTAATCCAACCATATCCATACGGGATCTTTTCGCCCGTACTTAAGATAGAGCCATTTATTGCTTTTTCAAGGGTGCTTCTTTTAATTAAAGTATTGGCACTAATTGCATTTTGCCATTTGAGTAAATCTTCGGTGGTAGACATAATAGAACCTGCGGCATATGGTAAAGTAAGACTCAAATAGTTCGCATTTCTATATCCAGATTCTGTTTCAGAATAACCGCTGGCCCGATTGGGAATGAGTTGTGGCATGCTTCCGTAATAAGAATTTGTCATGCCAACTACATCAAAAATATTGGTTTGAATAAAATTAGCGTAGCTTTTTCCTGAAATCACCTCAATAATATATCCCAAAAGAATATAGCCAGAATTGTTATAATTATAAGCAGTGCCTGGATCAAACTCCATGGGTTCATTTTTGAATTTGTCAATAAGCTCTATAGGAGCCATATCGGTGCGTGCAAGGGTCATAAAACTTGCCATGTTGGTATAACTTTTAATACCAGAAGTGTGGTTTAATAACTGGTGTATCGTAATGGTTTTGCCCTGCGTTGGGTAGTCCGGAATAAACTTGGTAATTTCATCCTGAAGATTAAGTTTGCCTTGTTCTTCTAACATTAAAATAGAAACCGCTGTAAATTGTTTGGTAATAGAACCAATTTCGAACACATGTTTAGGTGCTGCGGGAACGCCCAATTCTAAGTTGGCCATTCCAAAGCCATTTTTGTAAATGGTTTGTCCGTTTTTAGCAACGAGAAGGGAAAATCCAGGGGTTTTAGCCGTGTACGTTTCACTCATATAGGCATTGATCTCTTTTTCGAAATTTTGCGCTATACCGGATAAGGTAAAGAAGATGCAAAAGGTCATAAAAAAGCCTTTTACAAGGTGTTGATTGTTGTTCATGGTAATTGATTTTGATTGATTAATGATGTAACATTTAGTTTGACGGCTGAAAAAGAAATTGGTTACAGAAATAAGAAAATCTTTTTTATAAGATATAAGTCGCTTATTTTAAATTGAATATTAAATCGATTAACCTTCAGTTCTTTTACATTTTATCAAATACATTGGTTGATCTTCATTCACTTCACTCAGCTCAAAAAATCCAAAGTCATAAAACTCGGCTTTTACAGATTCTTGATCGTAGTAAAATATTTTTACACCTTCATGATATTCATAGCGGTCTTTTTCAATAAGTTTCCCCTTTCCATAATTCACTGCGTTTTTGTTTATAGCAGTAAAAAACATATATCCATTTTTAGTCAGTTGATTATAACAGTTTCTTATTAATTTCACTCTGTCATTTTTATCGAGCAAATGAATTAAGGCATAACAAAAAATTCCGTCATATTTTTTGTCATCAAAAGGCATTTGAGTTACAGAACCGTGATAAATATTTAAATCTGTTCCATAATTTTTATGAGCCAACTCGATAGCGGTTTTTGAAATTTCAATTCCAGTTACGTCTATACCGTTTTCTTTGAAAATTTGTGCATTTCGTCCATACCCAATACCAGGAATTAGCAAGTTTGTTACAGCTTTCTTTACAAAGAAGTTCTTTGTAAGTTCAGCAGATTTCACAGGGTTCATTCCCCACATTTCTTGTTTGTTACTAAAAGCTGTCTCCCAAAATTCTGCCATATTACCCACAAATTTTATCTTCTAAAAGCTCACATTTAATTCTTTTATTTTTAAGTTGTTGTATAATAGTATTTGTATTTATTAATTTTCCTTCTGCCCTTAAAACAGAATGACCACAAGGATATGGTTTGTTGAAATCTTCTAAGTCAATATTAAATTTCAATTCTGGATATTGACGTTTCAAAATTTGTAAAATTTCAGTTGATAGAGTTTCTGATTTTACGTTGGTTATAAATACTGCTACCATATCAAAAATTTTCTTGTGTGAGTTCATTGTTTATCATTGCTCCTGTTATATTTCCAGCATACACTGCAGTGGCAACTGACCGCATCATGGAACTAGTATCGCCACAAGCAAAAATGCCTTCTTCTGTGGTTTTTTGCATAAAATTCACTTCAATGTGTCCATTTTCTGTTAATTTACAGCCTAATTCATTTGGTATACTAGAGTTTTGTTCAAATGGAATTGAAGCGTATGCACATTCAAACTTTTCATGGCTGCCATCTTTAAAAAAAATTTTTTCTAATTGCCCATTTTGGTGTTCTATTGCTGAAATTTTTTTTTCAATAACTTGAATATTGTTCTGCTTTAATTTTTCAAGTTGATTTTCTTCAAAATCTTTTGCTCCCGAAGTAAGAATTGTTATTTCTTTGGTTAAATTATGTACCAGAGAAGCGAGGTGAAACGCCCTTTCTCCATTGGCAATAATAGCAGTTTTCTTGTTTTTTATTTCGTAACCGTGACAATATGGGCAATGCACGACCGATATTCCCCAGCATTCTGAAAAACCTTTTATATCCATCATAAGGTCTTTAATTCCAGCTGCAAAAACCAATTTTTTAGCTGCAAATGTATCTCCTTTTGAAGTGGTGATTTCAAAGCCTTTGTCACTCCTCTTTCCGCTAACTGCAAATCCGTCATAGAATTTAATACTGTCGTATTTTGCTATTTGGCTTTTGGCAACTTCAGAAATCTCCTTTGGTGTACTACCGTCTTGAGTTAAAAAATTATGTGAGTGTGGTGTTTGTCGATTACAAGGTTTACCAGCATCTATTATTAATGTTTTTCTAAGAGAACGTCCTAATGCCATTGCCGCTGAAAGACCTGCATAACTTCCACCTATTATAATTACTTCAAATTCTTTTGTGTCCATATTATTATTGTATTGAGCAAAGAGCGATAAAGGCTTTGGTAGTGTAAGCAGTAAACCTGTTACTCCAAATAGCTTAATTATTTCTCTTCTCTTCATTTAAATTAAATTAATGCGAAATTGTCGCAATAGAGATTTTTGTCAAATATACAATCTTTTTGTATTATTGCAACAAATTCGCAATAAAACATGAATCGAAGAAATACACCTACTAAAGAAGCGGTATTAAACTTGCTTTTAACTTCGAAAAAAGCTTTAAGTCAGGACGCTATCGAAAGGCAGTTGGATATTGAAATCAATAGAGCTACAATTTATAGAGTGTTGAACAGGTTTTGCGAGGATGACATCGTTCACAAAATTGTCGCTGAAGATGGAAAACAGTATTTTGCTATTTGCAAAAAATGTGAGGACACAACAGAAGCAATTCAGCCTCATTTTCATTTTCGGTGTTTGTCTTGTGAGACAATTGAATGTCTGCAAATACCTGTTGCATATTCAGTTCCCAATGGCTATGAAGTTCAAAACGCAAATTGTGTTTTAACGGGTATTTGTAAGAATTGTTCGTAAGATTCCACATTGCCAGCTACAGTCTTGGATAAGCACGTTTTACTTGTTCAAATTTTCGACTTCCAATAAAAGGGGATCTAATTTTTCTCTGTTAAGCCATTCTCCCTTAATAACCACGCCTACAATTGTCTTGGTATTTCTAATAATGAGATATTAATGGAAAACAATAATTTTAACTATAAAATAATTTGTTTTAAGAATAAGCTAGAACGGTCTAATGTATGAGTAGTAGTAAAATTATACTCACAAACCTTTCGGTTACGCACTGACGTTTGTTTTATCACTTGAACCGCTATTACTTATACACGGTGTTGGCAATAATATTTTAATCGATCTTCTCTTCACGTTTCTCTTGTACTTTTACAATCATTTCAATAGTTTTTTTATTGTGTGGATTCAAAGAAAGCGACTTTGCATAGCTTATGATAGCGTTATCCCATTCTTTATTTACAGCATATACGTCACCCAAACTGTTGTATAAATTTGCATTATTCGGCATTAACTTTAAACCATATTTAAAAACCTTACTTGCCCCATCTGCATTCTTAATATCATTCAACCACTCATATCCCAGTTGGTTAATAATATTGTCAAACCCTTGATTTACTAATTCTTGTTCAGTTACCACATTATCACCAATTAATTCTTCCAAAAGAAGAGTTGGGCGCTCAGGATTATTGTATTTTTTATAATGTTCGACACCTTTAGAATTATCTGGAAACAAGTCAGCAATCATAGTACGATGATTTCCTTTTTTCAATTCTTTCTCCAGGTCTAATTCGATATAGTTTGAGAAATCTTGAAATAAATGCACTCGAATTATTAACTTATCTAAGTCATAAACAGTTGTGTATTGAGTTGGTGCAATTCTGAATTGCGCAAAATTTAACATTGCCTCTGAGCAATAGTCCAAAGTCTGTGACTGCTGTGTCCTATTTATGAATTCTTGTCCTTTTTGAAAGTATGGTAAGCTAACATCGTCTATAGTTTCAATTTGGGAATAATAGAAATTGGAAAATGTTTTTTCGTCTTCATCACCAACAAGCATTTCATCACCTTCAATAATTAAATAAGTGCCTGATTTATCCACAAAAACAAGTTGTCCATTCTGTAATGAGTTTAGATTTATGGTGTTTAAATAAGACTGAACTTCTTCTACACTTGTCATCGTTTGCATAACTTTTTTTAAGGCGGCTTGAATAGGAATTTCAATTTTATCCTCTGTGTTTTTAATTTCTAAATAAGGTTCCCAAAATCCGTCAAAAACTAATCCTTTTTCATTAATAGCACCTTGAGCAAAGTTGTTGAGCAAGCCCATGTACATTACACCAAAGGTGTTTGCAGTGCCTTTTTCAAACCAAAATTGACTATTCGGACTAATGTAATCTTCATTATTTCCTACGATTGTTTTTCCGTTCTTAGTCAATTTATACATACTGCAGGCGAATCCTAGCTTAGGGAATATCAGGGATATAACAAATAAAGTAGTTATTAAATATTTCATTGTTTTTTGATTTATAATTTGACGAGTAGATGTGTTTTTCGTTACAGAAATATTGTTGCAAACTCGTTATATAGTTAACTTCAACATTCATATCCTTTAGATAGATTAGGATATAAAGTATTGAGTATTATTGGTATATCGTAAAGATATAAAAACCATACCAACCTCTTTTTTAAATTATTCCCATAAAAAAGCCCCTCTACTAGTGGAGGGGCTTTCACTCATTATATATTGCTCAAAATTTTTATTGAGCTAAGATCAATCTGTGAGTTGAACTTGTTGTTTCTGAAACTACTTGTAAAATGTAAACACCATTGGCCATTCCATTAAATAGTACTTGATTGTTTCCAGCGGTTGCTACAAAATCCTTTACAATCTTTCCTGAGCCTAATTCGATTACCGTTACATGTATGTTATTTCCAAATGTATGAGGAATATCTATGTTTGCCGTGCCTTTTGAAGGATTTGGGTATACTACAATACCACTTCCGTTGGTTGCTATATCTTCTACAGCTAACAATACGTCTTGGGCTTCAAAAGCTCCAATGTCACGAGTTCCGTCAAAAACAGCTTGTCCAATCTGGTCATCGAACGCATCTCCTGGATCTCCAGCATTGTAGGCAAGTGATCCTAACAGCAATTTGTGAGTTTCTGTAATTCCACCGTTGTTTTGCAAGGGTCCTAACATTGGGTCTGTCTCTTCAACATCGTTTGCTTGTTCCGGGAAGACATTTTCGTCGTCTGTACCTAATAGATTATAATCGTTAGAAGTAAATGTACCACTCACGTCCATACCAGAACCTGCGGTGTTTAACGCTACAATGGTGTTCTTTAAACTAGTGGTTGTATTACTCTGGATTCCTCCACCAGTTCCTGCAGCGGTGTTTGCACCCACTGTTACAGCGTTAAGATCTAAGCTCGCACCATCGTTTGTAATTCCACCACCATTTACGGTCGCTTCATTATTTGAAATAGTACTTCTTGTTACTACTGTAATAGCACCTGTGTTGTTATAGATTCCTCCGCCTTCAGCAGCACTATTTCCAGAAACTGTTGAGGTAAGAACATTCAATGTTGAACCGTCTTGATTCCACAATCCACCACCTTCATTGGCAGCACTGTTTCCGTCTATGGTAGTTTCAGTAATATCGATAGTTGCAGCAGTACCACTTACGTGCAATGCTCCACCATTTCCTGGAGCAGCAGTTCCTGCGGTTCCGTTCACATCGTTATTCGTTAACAAGGAAGTAGTTATTGTTAAGGAACCTTCTAATATTTCAATAGCTCCACCCGCTCTGTTGGCCGCGTTTCTATCGAATGTAATTCCCGTAACAGTAACATCTCCATTTACACTTAACAATCCTCCTCCAGAACCACTGGCTCCAGTTGCAAGGTTATTTGTAATGGTAGTTCCATTTACGATATCTAAGATACCTCCATTGTTGAAGACTCCTCCTCCACCATTATCTGGATCGGCTCCTTGAGCTTCATTCCCATCAATGGTTGTCCCATCTACGATCATTACACCCAAACTGTTCCAAAGTGCGCCACCTTCGGCAGCTGCAATGTTTCCAGTTGCTGTACCTCCAGTAATAGTTGCATCTCCCATACCTGTAATATGGAGTCCACCACCATTTCCTGGGGCAGCACTCGCAGTATTATCGGTCAGATCAACGCTGTCTAATAATAATATATTTCCAGCAATACTATTGTCTTCAATTCCGCCACCAGCTCTTACGGCTGTATTTCCTGAGATAGTTGTTCCTGTTACAGTAATTGTACCTTCGTCGTTTAAGATTCCACCACCAGATCCTGCAGCACCATTGGCAACATTGTTACTAATAGTTGCAGCTACAATGTCTAAAATTCCTCCAGCGTTAAAAACTCCTCCACCGCCTTCGTTGGCCATAGCGCCACTCGCAGTATTTCCATCGATTAGTGTGTTCTCGATCATCATTAAGCCAGTTCCGTTCCACAGTCCACCGCCTTCTAAAGTTGCAGTGTTTCCGCTTACAGTTCCACCTAAGATATTAGTATCTCCTGCTCCTGTTACGTGCAGTCCACCACCATTTCCCGGGGCAGATGCTGTTGCGTTATTTATTAGGTCTGTAGCTGTGAGAAGAGTTGTATTCCCTGCAACGCTGTTATCTTCAATTCCACCACCAGCTCTCACAGATGTATTTTCTGAAATGGTAGTTCCTGTCACAATAAGAGTTCCTTCGTCGTTCAAGATTCCTCCACCAGAACCTGCTGCACCATTGGCTACATTGTTGGTAATGGTTGCATTATTTACGTCTAGCGTTCCACCAGCGTTAAAGAGTCCTCCTCCACCTTCGTTTGCCATCGCACCACTCGCAGTATTACCATCTATAGTTGTTCCAGTTACCGTCATTGTTCCAGATCCGTTCCATAGTCCACCACCTTCTAAGGCTGCTGTATTTCCTGAAATAGTTCCATCGGTCACGGTGCTATCATCACCTCCTGTGATGTGCATTCCTCCTCCATTTCCTGGAGCAGCAGCTGTTGTGTTGTTCAATAAATCTACATTGGTAAGGGTAGTTGTTCCGCCACCAGACGCAACTTCAATTCCGCCACCTGCTCGCATAGAAGTATTTCCTGAAATTTCTGTATCGGTAACTGTGATTGTTCCCATATCATTCAATATACCTCCACCAGATCCTGCAGCACCATTGGCAACATTGTTACTAATAGTTGCAGCTACAATGTCTAAAATTCCTCCAGCGTTAAAGATTCCTCCGCCACCTTCATTAGCCAGGGCTCCGCTTGCTGTGTTTCCGTCTATGGTTGTCCCGTTTATAGTCATCGTTCCAGATCCGTTCCATAGTCCACCACCTTCTAAGGCAGCTGTATTTCCTGAAATAGTTCCATCGGTCACGGTGCTATCGTCACCTCCTGTGATGTGCATTCCTCCTCCATTTCCTGGAGCAGCAGCTGTTGTGTTGTTCAGTAAATCTACATTGGTAAGGGTTGTTGTTCCGCCACCAGACGCAACTTCAATTCCGCCACCTGCTCGCATAGAAGTGTTACCTGAAATTTCTGTATCCGCAACTATGATTGTTCCCATATCATTCAAGATACCTCCACCAGATCCTGATGCGCCATCGGCCACATTATTACTAATAGTGGCAGCCATAATATCTAGCGTTCCACCAGCGTTAAAGAGTCCCCCTCCACCTTCGTTAGCCATAGCACCACTTGCAGTATTACCGTCTATTGTGGTTCCATTTATACTCATTGTTCCAGCTCCGTTCCATAATCCACCACCTTCTAAGGCTGCTGTATTATTATTTACAGTACCACTTACTAAAGATGCGTTTCCTGGACCTGTAATGTGCAATCCGCCTCCATTTCCTGGGGCTGTTCCTGCATCATTTCCATCAAGGATTACATTTGCTAACGAAATTGTTCCTGGGGTAGCAAGGGAATTGTCTTCAATTCCACCACCTGCTCTTACAGCCGAATTATTTGTGATTGTAGAACTAAATACATTTACGATTCCACCAGCAACATTCTGAATTCCTCCTCCGGAACCAGCTGTTCCCGTTGCTGCATTGTTGTTTACAACCGTTCCATTTACTACGTCTAAGGTGCCTCCGTTGTTGAAGATTCCTCCTCCACCGTTGGTACTGTCATTTCCGGCAGCAACGTTTGTTTCAAGTACACTACCATCTACAGTCATTACACTACCTGCTTGGTTCCAGAGTCCTCCTCCTTCACTAGCTGCAGTGTTACCAGTAATAGTACCTCCTATAATAGTAATAGTTGCTACTCCTGTAACGTGTAGTGCTCCACCGTTTCCAGGATTTGCTGTTCCTGCTAGACCATTAACATTGTTTGTAATAAAGGTAGTTGTATCTGAACCGAAGAAACCATCTACAATTTCAATACCTCCACCGGCACGGTTTGCTCCGTTTCCGTCTATCATTCCACCAACGATGTTTATATTTCCATTGGTCGATAACAGACCTCCACCAGAACCTGAAGTACCAGTAGCCAGGTTACTTTGTAGGGTTCCGTTTGAAATATTCACATTTCCACCATTGTTAAAGATTCCACCGCCACCTGGACCAGCTACTGCTGTGTTTTGGTTTACCATGGTATTAAACATACTCATTGTGGCTCCTGCTTGGTTCCACAATCCGCCTCCTTCATTGGCTGCGGTGTTACTACCAATTTGTCCATCGTTAATAAGGGTCATAGCAGTACCAGAAATATGAATTCCTCCACCATTTCCTGGGTTGGCTGTTCCAGCAGTACCGTTTACATCATTAAATGCAATGGTAGTGCCGTTTAAGGTTAATGTACCATTTATTGCTTCAATGGCTCCACCTGCGCGGTTAGCACTGTTTGCGAATAGCGTAATAGCATCTATCGTAACAGCTCCATCGGTAGAGAAAACTCCTCCACCAGAACCTGAGGTTCCATCGGCTAGGTTATTGTTAATTGTTGTTCCTGCCAAAATATCAAGGGTTCCTCCATTGTTGAAGATTCCTCCACCTCCATTGGTTGCCATAGCACCACTGGCAATGTTATTTGTAATTACTGTCGTAGTAACGGTCATTGTTCCAGTATTATTCCAAAGTCCTCCTCCTTCAGCAGCAGCTACGTTTCCCTCTACAGTTCCTCCAATAATGGTAGAGTTTGCAGCCCCACCCATGTGAAGACCACCTCCGTTTCCAGGATTGGCGCCCAATACAACACCTACGTCATTGGTGTTTAAGGTTACACCGTTCATAATTAAATCGCCGTTAGCAATCTCTATTCCTCCACCTGCTCTTACAGCTTGGTTTCCGGTAAGTACTGTTCCGTTAAGTGAAACAGTTCCACTAGTACTGTGAATTCCTCCACCAGAACCAGATGTTCCGTCTGCTAGGTTATTTGTGATAGGAGTTGCGTCTACATTTAAGATACCGCCATTGTTGAAAATTCCACCACCACCATTGGTAGCATTATCACCACTTGCAATATTTCCATCTATATCACAATTAATAAGGTTCATGGTACCTGTTCCATTCCATAAAGCTCCCCCTTCACTAGTTGCTGTATTTGTTAAAAATCTAGCAGATATTGTAGAAGATGCTGCACCTGTAATATGAATTGCGCCACCATTTCCAGGAGGTCCTGTTACAGAATTATCGAGAAATACGGTATTTCCAGCAATAATTAAATTGTCTGTAGACTGAACTTCAACAGCTCCACCTGCTCTAATGGCAGTATTTCTTCTAAAAGAACCTGCATTAATATCTAAAACACCTGTTCCCGTATTAAATATTGCTCCACCACTTCCTAAAGCACCATTTGCTGTGTTATCATTAAATGTACATCCATTAATATCAAGTGATGTATTCTCGCTAAATATTGCTCCACCATCAGTTGCTGTACCATTTATAAATGTTACGTTAGTTATTGTAACAGAAACAGCGTTTGTAATTGTGAAAATTCGATCATTGTTCCCAACCGCATCTATAGTACTGCCAAATGCCGTGATTGATAATTCGTCAGTGATATTTATTGCGCCAGAAGTTAATACTGGGTTTATAAATAAACCAATTGAAACAGTATTGGCTCCTACTGCGCCATTTGCATCGATAATCGCTTGGCGTAAAGATCCAGGACCTACATCGTTTCCATTCGTAACCGTAAACTGTCCAAAAGACAGTGTGGTCGTTAATAAAATTGAAACTAGTAATAACCAATTTCGAGTAATTTTGTTTTTCATAGTGTTTTTATTAGATTAATAATTGTATTTGTAAAAAGAAAAATTACGCACAAAAAAAAAGTATTACATACTGAATAGAGCAGGTAATACTTCATTATAAATTGAAATAAATTGTAGTGTTATAGTCATTGTTCTTGGTATATTAGTTAAGTCGCAAGTGCTAAATAAATTAGCCGACTTATAAAAATATACGGTCGAAGAGCTGGGTTGGTTTTCTTAAATTATGTTAAAGTTACTGAAGATGAGTTTTTTTAAAACTGTGTACTCATTTGCTAGTTTTCTGAAATCAGAAGAGCGTATTAATAATTAATTAAATTGTATGCACCAATAGGCATATAATTTACCTTATAGATCAGTTAAAGTACAAAAGTCGTTATGGTATTAGTGAGAATTCAAATAAAAAATCACATTTTTTTCAATACGTGAAGTTGTATCTGAAACATCGGCTTTTATAAAGTTTTCACCAGTACTATCTTTATACAGTTCGATATATCTTTCTGAAACTGTTTCAATATAAGTATGGCTCATAAAAGGCACTAGTTGTCTTTCCTAGCCCTGAAAACCATTCTGGATAAGCATTGGCGTATAAATTCTTTGGAAAGTTGCTTTTGTGGTTCTCCGTTTTGTTGACGGGATTCGTAACCTTCAGCATAAAAATATAGAGACAAATTAGACCTGTTCATTTCCTTCATAAAAAATAGAGTCTTTCAGTACTGAAAGACTCTTAATATATTACTATTTAATGTTAATTATTCTTTTACCAACTGCTTGGTCACTTGACCTGCTTCGGTAGTTATGAGTATCATATATGTAGCGCTGGCCAATTCAGAAGTATCAATTCTCATTTCTGAAATTACCTGGCTTGCATCTAGTTTCTTTATGAGTCTTCCTGTTACATCGTAGATGCTCACATCTTTCAATGGAATGTTTTGTGGGTTGCTTAACAAGACATAAGTTGTCGCTGGGTTAGGATACATTGTTAAACTAGCCATATCGAAACCAGTATTGGCCACTCCTAACAATTCATCTATGGTAAGTTTAAACGTACAAGAAGCTTCATTTCCAAAGGCATCTTCAGCTGTAATAGACACTGTATAGGTACCAGGGTCGAGCATTGCTCCAACTGCAGGATCTTGAGAAGTTAGCGTCACAAGATCTGTACAATTGTCTATTGCTATCGCTTCACCAGTCGCAAAGTAATCTGGAACAGTATATTGTGTGCCATTGCTTATGGCAACAGTTTGATCTGCTGGACACGTAAGCACTGGAGCCAACTCATCTACTACTGTTACAGTTGCGGTACAGCTAACTATGTTTCCGTTTACATCATTTGCAAATACGTTTACAACTACAGGGGTTCCTATATCGTGGCAGCTAAAGTCGTCTATGTCTAATCCTGTTGTGTCTATACCACAAGCATCGTCTAGACTCGCAATTACGTCTGCAGCTTCTATACTTACCAGACCATTTTCATCTAACTGAACAGTAATATCTTGGCATACTAAGGTAGGTGCAGTAGCGTCTACAACGGTTACCGTAGCTTCACAGGTTGCACTGTTACCGTTCTCATCTGTCACGGTTAAAGTCACTGTATTCTCACCAACTTCTACACAAGTGAAAGTGTCTGGTGTTGCGATATAGGTAAAGTTAGCTGTTCCACAAGCATCTGTTGAACCTCCATCTAATAAAGAAGGATCTATGGTTACAATTCCTGTTGCATCCAAAATAACTGTAATATCCTGACAAACCGCTACTGGCGGTGTTACATCTTCTACCGTTACTACTGCTAAACAAGTGGCCGAGTTTCCTGCAGCATCGCTTACCGTAAGAGTTACGTTATTAGCTCCAACATTTGCGCAGGTAAACGTATCTATGTCTATGGTACGAGTAGTTACACCACAGTTGTCGATACTACCCCCATCCACATCTGCGGGGACGATTGTTGTAATACCAGCAGCATCAAGTTGTATGGTAATATCCATACACATTGCTAGTGGAGCATCATCATCCACCACCGTAATAGTAAAGCTACAGGGTGTTGTATTTCCGTTTACATCAGTTGCTGTATATGTTATTACACTTACGCCTACAGGGAATACACTACCACTTGGTAAGCCTGCTGTTTGAATTACTGAGGCAATACCACAATTATCGACTGGGAGTGGATCTGCAAAATGTACAGTAGCACCGCAAAGTGGCATATCGGTTCCCACGGTGATATCTGCTGGGCAGTTCATTAAGGGGGCTATAGAATCTTCAACAGTTACTATTGCAGTACAGGTGGATACATTTCCGTTTACATCTGTCACGGTTAGGGTCACAGTATTGGTTCCTACATTAGAACAATCAAAAGTGTCCATATCAACAGCCAGCGAAGCTATCCCGCAGGTATCTGAAGAACCTCCGTCTATATCTGCTGGGACAATACTTGCCATGCCATTAGCGTCTAATTGTATTGTTGTATTCATACAAACGGCTGTTGGAGGAATATTGTCTTCTACAGTTACTATTGCAGTACACGTAGATGTATTTCCATTTACATCTTGAACCGATAGTATCACGGTGTTTGGCCCAACATTAGAACAATCGAAGGTGTCAATATTTGAATCAGTAGAAAGAATGCCACAGGCATCGGTGGAGCCTCCATCAACATCACTACCTAGGATAGAAACACTTCCTGTTGGATCAAGTTGTATGGTAATATCCATACATACCGCGCTAGGAGGCACAAAATCCTCTACGCTCACTTCGGCGATACACGTACTCGTATTGCCATTTACATCTGTTACCGTTAGCGTTACATCGCTTGATCCAACATCATAACAAGTAAAGGTGTCAATATCGACAGCAATTGAAGCTATACCACAATTGTCTGTAGAGCCGCCATCTACAGCTGCAGCAGTGATACTTCCATTTCCTGAAGCGTCCAATAGAACCGTAGCATTCATACAAACAGCTGTTGGTGGCTCGGTATCATTTACGGTTACAGTAAACGTACATAAACTTGTATTTCCTGAAGCATCGGTTCCTGTTACGGTAACCAAAGTGGTTCCCACTGCGAACAAACTACCTGAGGCAGGTGAACTTGAAACCGTAGAACCTGAACAGTTATCTGTAACTGTAGGTGTAAAGGTTACTACAGCCCCACAAACTCCGGGATCGTTATTTACCGTGATATCTGCAGGACAGGTAATGGTTGGGTTTTCATTATCACTTACTATAACATCAAAACTACAGGTTCCTGTGTTCCCTGCTGCATCAGTTACTACAAACGTATTAGTTGTTGTTCCCACTGGGAAGTCACTTCCACTAGATAAACCAGCAGTTTGAATATAAGTTACTCCTGGACAATTGTCAGAAGCAATAATTCCATAGATCACATCGGCAACACATACTCCTGGATCATTATTTACTGTTATATCTGTGGGACAGGTAATGGTTGGATTTTCATTATCGGTTACTGTTACTGTCTGGGTAGCACAGCTCATGCTTCCAGAACCATCTGTTACGGTCCAAGTCACGGTTGTTGTTCCTACAGGAAAAGTAACAGGTGCGTTGTTGGTAATAACCTCTCCTGCACAGTTGTTTGTAGATGGAGATCCAAGGGATACTCCAGAGGCTAAAGCTCCGCAAATTCCAGGGTCTGTATTTACAGTAACATTGGCAGGGCATGTAATCGACAACGTACAAGATGGAAGCCCATACACGCGTACATGACCAGCACTAGCACTATTAAATGGAGCTCCAATAGCAACAATGCTCCCGTCTGCACTTAAACTTACTGCAGCGCCTGAAAAATCGTTGCTTGCCTCTCCATCAATATCGATTCCCTTTTGGAACCAAGAAGATCCATTAAATCCATACACTCGTACATGACCCTCTGTGGTATCAGGCGAATTGGTGTCATTCCAAGGCGCTCCAATGGCAACGGTATTCCCATCTGCGCTTAAACTTACTGAATAACCTGATTCATCACCTCGTGTCTCCCCGTTAATATCGCCTCCTTTCGGTATCCAAGAAGTTCCGTTATATACAAACACCCGAACTTGACCGGTAAAAGTGTCTATATCACTGTTAAATGTTGCTCCAATAGCAACAGTATTTCCATCGTCACTTAAACTTACCGAATAGCCTAATCGATTCAAGGTTCCAGTGGCATTGAAGTCTGTCCCTTTCTGAACCCATGAGGTTCCATTAAATCCATACACTCGTGCAATCCCAGATAAGCCATTATATTCAGGTCCTCCAATAGCAACGGTATTTCCATCTGCACTTAAATTTACTGAATGGCCATATTCCGAATTTGCTTCCCCATAAATATCGCCTCCCTTCTTGATCCAAGAAGTACCATTAAATATATAGGCCCTTACAAGACCAGTTCTTGAGTTATTGAGTGGGGCTCCAATGGCAACGGTATTCCCATCGTTACTTAAACTTACCGACCAACCTGAATATTCACTTGTCGCTTCCCCATCAATATCGCCCCCTTTTCGGACCCAAGAAGTTCCGTTATAAATATATACCTGTACATGACCACTACTACCGTTATAAGGTGCTCCAATCGCAAGGGTATTTCCGTCTGCGCTTAAGCTAACTGTCGAGCCAAAAAATTCATTTGCTATTTCCCCATCAATATCGCCCCCCTTCGAGCTCCAAGAAGTTCCATTAAATTCATATACTCGTACATGACCATTATTATTGGAGCCATTATACGGTGCTCCAATGGCAACGGTATTTCCATCGGCACTTGTACTTATTGCATAACCTGATTGATCACTTGCTGCCTCACCATCAATATCCATCCCAATTTGGGTTTGGGCGGTGACCCCCCAACATAAAATAAATGCTAAAAAAGTAAAGAGTGAAGTTGTAATATTTTTCATAATTAAAAATTTATTTCGGTTAGTTTATGCACAAAACCATTAATTCATGGGTTTCATAAGAAATAATGATGCTAAAGTAGGTGTGTAATAAGGACTTGTCAACTACATCTTAATGTGGTTTTTGTGCCTTCTATGATATATTTATTAATTAGGAATTCTGTACGCACTCGGAAAATGCTAAGAATTCTCGTCAGGTTCATTTTCTTTACCTAATTTACACCGTGCGAAAAAGTTTTAGGTATCCTGAAATTTGAATACACCTATTAATTGATCAACTAAAAAAAGAGAAGCGTCAAACACAATGTCGGGGAGTGAGTTTTCTGAAATGCTTTACATGAAAAAATTAAAACAGCAACACATACATTTGAAAGCCCACCTACGTATGCTACAGTTATGTAAGATTCTTGTTGTATGGTTTTGTGTATCTCTCACACCGCTCACAGCGCAAACTTTATCTCAAATTGAAGTTTTATCAACAGACAACGGATTACCATTTAGAGACGTAAAGTCTGTTACGCAAGATAGTTTAGGGTTTATGTGGTTTGGTACTACGCAAGGACTCCTTAAGTATGATGGCTACTCGTTTAAAATTTATAATAACAATCCGAATAACCCAAATTTTATACCCAATGAACAGCTTACCGAACACAACACGATTTATCAAGGTAGGAACTCCCTATGGTTTGCAGCAAATAATACAGTATTCAAATTAAATATACAGACAGATAGTGTTTTCGAATACACCAAAAAACAGGGTATTAAAGGAGATGTGATTGAGCTTCATATTGATCATAAAAAACAGGTCTGGATCGTTACAGACAACCACTGGATTTCTAAAAAAGAAGACACCTATCAATACCTTCAAAAATTTGATGAAACGCATGGTTTTAAAGTCATGGACAGCCTTAGGCGAGGAAATCGCGAGTTTACAAGATTAACTTCAGACCGCGATAACAATATATGGTGGTCTACCCTAACCCAAGGAGCTATATCGTACACTGATAAAGGAAAGCAATTGCAAAATAATGTGTTAACTACGTATGAGAATGTTGACGAAATTAACTTTCGAGGAACTTCGTTTTTTGATACTGAAAACAAACATTACTATTTTCCAAGCAATCAGGGAATCAACCAATATAATGCAACGAATGCCAATTGGGAATCTGTTTTAAATGAACCCATTAGCATATATCATGCGATAGAAGATAACGAAGGGAATGTTTGGTTTGCGGGAGACACATTTTTGTACAGAAAGAACCGCTTCGGGCATTTCACTAATTTTACAGATACTGCCCAAGAGCAATTAGATTTCACCCGTATCTCACAACTATTTATAGATACTAATGGTCTATTATGGATTGCTACAGACAATGGACTTTTAAAGCTCAGGATTAAACCTAGAACCTTTAATCAGTTGTTTAAATCTAATGAAAATGATTGGGGAAATGCCATGCGAACCATATTTGAAACTAAAGACGGTGACATCATAGCTATGTGCGAACGGGACAAGAAACTTATGGTGTTTTCCCAAAACGGTACTGAAGGAAAAGAATTTGAATTATGGGGGGATTTTAATGCAACAGCAACCCCCTTGGATGGAGCGCGTTTTTTTACCATGGATTTAGATAAAGAATATGTATACACCGTTAACGAATCCCTAGTTAAAATAAGGCTGAAAGATGGTTTTACAACTGTATTCCCAGAATTTGAAAACCGACTTAATATTACGGGACAAAGCCCAATAATAACACTTAAAGATGGACGCTTATTATTTGGGTTTACACTAGCTAAATTAACCCTATACACTCCTGCAACAGGAGAAAGTGAGTTGGTTTTTAAAGATCCTATTGAAAAAGATTTTTTGCATTTTCGCTTTTTTTTAGAAAGCAAAACTCCTGGAGCTGTTTGGATTGGTTCTGTAAATGATGGACTCTTCAAAATAAATTTGAAGGGTACTATTGAAGCACACTACCATGTTACTTCAGATCCACCGTTGAATAAAAATAATATCATAGTTATTCATGAAAATAATGACCAAAGCTTATGGTTAGGGACTTTCGGAGGCGGACTCATTCACTTAACACCAGATAAAAATGAGGCTGTCGTATACGATACCAGTAGCGGTTTATCCAATAACAATGTGGTTGGTATCCTGCCTTATAAAGAGGAACGTCTATTGATAAGCACCTATAACGGGCTTTCTTTTTTTAATACGAAAACGAAGCGTTTCCATAACTTTTTCCAGGAAGATGGCCTTACGCACAACGAATTTAACTATACATCTTTCTTTAAAGACAGCAATGAGAAGTACTATTTTGGAGGAATGAACGGGATTAATATGTTTAATCCTAAAGAGCTAACTAGTGATACCTTGCTAAACCCGATACTTTTTTCGTCTTTAATGCGCTTTAATAGTAAAAGCAATGACATTCAAAAAACCGATTTCTCTTATGCGACAAATACTAAGCTAGCAATCTCGCCTTACGATCAATATTTTCAGGTGAACTGGACCATACCCAATTATTTTAAGAATAGCGAAAATCAATATTTCACAAAACTAGAAGGTTACGAAAGCACTTGGTTTTCTCAAGGCACAAACCCGTATGTACGGTATAATAAATTACCTGCAGGAGATTATATATTGAATGTAAAAGGGACCGATTTTAGCGGTGCAGAAAGCAAAAACATAGTAAGGATTCCTATAATAGTAGCACCGATATTCTATAAAACGTGGTGGTTTATAGTGTTATGTGGGTTACTTCTCTTGGCGATTTTATATAGCTTATTTCAGTTTCGCATAAGACAATTATTGGCCATAGAGGAATTACGAACAGAAATTTCGAGCGATCTGCACGATAATCTGGGGTCCTTGTTGTCTGGCCTGGCAATGCAATCTGAATTATTAGAAGCAAATGCCAAAGAAGAGAATAAGAATAAGTTAAATAAAATCGCCAGAACAAGCCGCGATGCGATTTCACAAATGAGAGATTTAGTTTGGAGTATAGACAACAGAAGAGAACGTACTTCAGATCTTCTAGAGCGTATGGAAGAAGTGGCTGAAGAACTTTTGTTACCTAAAAATATTAGCTTTCATATAGAAAAAAACGACCTAAACCTTACTAAGAAACTATCTATTACCGCCAAACAACATATATTTTTCATCTATAAAGAAGCCATAACAAACATTATAAGACACGCTAACGCCCAAAACGTATGGATAAAATTTACAAATCAAAATGGTTTCGGCACCTTGGTTATTAAAGATGATGGTTCCCTTAAAAAAACTATCAAATCCACAGGGTTTGGACTTGTAAATATGAAGCGACGCGCAGAAAAAATGAATGCCATACTAAAATTTAGTACAGAAAACGGTTTCGAAATTCATTTAAAATTACCTTTTAAGTTATAAAACCACACGTTTATGTGGTTGAAACTGAAGTTATACTCCAGTACATTTATAATTTTATATACTACTACCATGAATGCAATTAACCTTGCCATAATTGAAGACGATCCAACAGTACACGATAGTTTGTGTGAGTTTTTTGCATCACAAATAAATATAACAGTTACGATAGCTTCGTATTCTGTTGAAGATTTTTTAGAGGCAATCGATACTCTTACTGAATTACCTACAATTTTACTGCTAGACATTAATTTGCCTGGCATGTCTGGTATTGATGGAATACCGCTTATTAAAAAAGCATGTCCGGATCTGGATATTATCATGCTCACTACTCTTGAAGAAACGTCTATTATTTTTAAGGCTTTAACCAATGGGGCGTGTTCGTACACCTCTAAACGTGTGCCTCTCAAACAAATAGGAGAAGCGGTTCGTATTGTAAGTGAAGGAGGTTCGTATATGTCGCCTTCCATTGCCAGAAATGTAGCGACATACTATATGCCAAAGAAAGCCAGCGAACGTCATTTAACCAATAGGCAAATGGACGTGGTAAAAGGTATTATTGCAGGGAAGAGCTACAAAATGATTGCTGAAGATTTGTTTGTGTCTTTAGATACTGTTAGAAGTCATATTAAAAACATCTACAACATATTAGAAATAAATAGTAAGGCTGAATTGATCAGGAAATCGTTTGATAATGAACTGTAATTTTTTATAAGAATACTAAAATTTAAAAAGACCGTACTTTTCAGCTATTTGCTCAACTATTAAAACCGCTTCGTTAAGAGGAGAGGTAGTTTAAAACATTTTTATTAATTCTTTCCTGAATATTTGAAACATCCGCTTTTACAAAGGTCTCGCCAGTAATATTTTCGTACAGTTCAATATATCGTTCTGAAACCGTTTCAATATAGTCGTCGCTCATAAAAGGCACTTGTTGTCCTTCCAGGCCTTGAAACCCATTCTGGATAAGCCACTGGCGCACAAATTCTTTAGAGAGTTGTTTTTGTGCTTCCCCTTTTTGTTGACGTTCCTCGTAACCTTCGGCATAAAAATAACGGGAAGAATCCGGGGTATGGATTTCGTCTATTAAGACAATCTTTCCATCTTTTCTTTTTCCGAATTCATACTTTGTATCTACCAGTATTAATCCACGACTAGCAGCAATTTCGGTACCTCTTTGGAATAGTTTACGGGTGTAATCTTCTAAAACTATGTAATCTTCTTCAGCAACAATACCACGTTTTAGAATGTCCTCTCGGGAGATATCCTCGTCGTGATCGCCCATTTCAGCTTTGGTAGCGGGTGTAATAATAGGTTTTGGAAATTTATCGTTTTCTTGCATACCATCTGGCATGGTAACACCACACAACATTCTTTTCCCTGCTTTATATTCACGAGCAGCGTGACCGCTCATATACCCACGAATTACCATTTCAACTTTAAAAGGTTCGCAAGCTTCTCCAACAGCAACATTAGGATCTGGCGTTGCGGTTAACCAATTGGGAACCAAATCTTCGGTATCGCGCATCATTTTAGTGGCAATCTGATTTAAAATTTGTCCTTTGTAAGGTATTCCCTTTGGCATAACAACATCGAAAGCACTCAACCTATCGGTTGCAACCATGACCATTTGGTTATTTTCTAAGGTGTACACTTCGCGAACTTTCCCTTTGTAGACCGATTGTTGTCCTGGAAAATTGAAGTTGGTGTCTATTATAGTATTCATACTAGGTGGTAGGTTTAAGGTGGTAGGGAAAAACACTTGTAAAGTCCCTTAAGAGGGACAATTAATGTTATGAATCTAAATTTTCAATACTCTTGTAGGCTGCAATTACTTCTTTTACGAGACGGTGACGGATCACATCTTTATCGTCTAAGAAAATTATACCAACGCCTTTCACATCTTTTAGCACCAATAATGCTTCTTTTAATCCTGAAATTACACGGCGTGGTAAATCTATTTGCCCAGGGTCTCCCGTAATTACAAATTTTGCGTGTTTTCCCATACGGGTTAAAAACATTTTCATTTGTGCATGGGTGGTATTTTGAGCTTCGTCCAAAATTACAAATGCATTGTCTAATGTCCTACCACGCATAAACGCCATAGGTGCTATTTGAATCACTCCTTTTTCTATATAGCTTTCAAGCTTTTCATGCGGAATCATATCCCGTAATGCATCATACAAAGGTTGCATATACGGATCTAACTTTTCTTTAAGATCTCCGGGTAAAAATCCTAAGTTCTCTCCAGCTTCCACTGCTGGACGTGTTAAGATAATTCGTTTTACTTGCTTTTCTTTTAATGCTCTAACTGCTAATGCCACACACGTATAGGTTTTTCCTGTTCCTGCGGGTCCAACGGCAAAAACCATATCGTTTTTAGTGGTTAAATCTACCAATTTACGCTGGTTGGCTGTTTGTGCTTTTATGAGTTTCCCACTTACTCCGTGTACCAGCACTTCGCCACTACTCGCTGGGGTTTCATAATCTTCTTTGCTACGGCTAGAGAGCACACGTTCTATTGTGTTCTCGTCCATTTTATTATACTTGGCAAAGTGCTCCAGCAGCATTGTAATACGGCGGTCAAATTCTTCTAAAACCTCTTCATCACCATAGGCTTTTAATTTGCTGCCACGTGCCACTAATTTCAGTTTTGGAAAATACTTTTTTAGGAGGTCAATATTTGCATTCTGAAGCCCAAAGAATTCTCTTGGACTAATCTCGGTTAATTCAATAATAAGTTCGTTCAAAAGCGCGGTTGTTTATAACATTACAAAGTATCTTCAAATATAGTTTTTACAATTATAAAAGTACTTTATTTTTGTAGGAGTAATTTCAACAACATATCAACAATTAACTGCATGCCCATCATTACACTTACGACAGATTTTGGAGAGAAAGACCACTTTGTGGGTGCGGTAAAAGGGGCTATTTATAGTGAATTGTCTGACACTAGAATTGTTGATATCTCACATAGCATACCACCTTTTCATAGTACCGAAGCTGCCTATATCATCCAGAATGCTTACAAAAGTTTTCCTCCAGGGACTATTCATATTATAGGAATTGACAGTGAGCTAAATCCAGAAAACAGGCATATTGCGGTTAAACTGGACGGTCATTATTTTGTATGCGCCAATAATGGGATTATTTCTATGCTGGCTTCAGAAATAAATCCAGAAAAGATTGTTGAAATAAATATTCACGATAGGATTATAAGCAATTTCCCCGTGTTAGATGTTTTTGTAAAAGTAGCCTGCCACTTAGCACGTGGCGGAACATTGGAAGTTATAGGAAAACCAATTGAAAAAATTAAAGAGCTGGTGGGTATTAAACCTGTTATAAACAGTGAGAGCAACCAAATTATTGGCAACGTAATATACATTGATAACTACGGAAACGTGGTCAGCAATATTACCAGAGCTATCTTTGAAGATATAGGTAAAGGAAGACCTTATAAGATTACCGCAAGACGCGCACACTTTAGTAACATACACTCGCAATATAGCGATGCTATTAACTTTGAAATATCCAAGGAGCGTCGTGAAGAAGACGGCAAAAAACTAGCGATTTGGAACTCTTCGGGGTATTTGGAACTGGCTATTTATAAAAGCAATCCGTCTACCGTAGGCAGCGCCTCTTCTTTGTTTGGATTACAATTTAGAGATGCGGTTACGGTTAACTTTAGCCCATTAGTTTCCTAAAAGGATTTTTGATTTTAAAATAATAAGAAGCTATGTTCACAAGAATTGTAAAAATGGAGTTTATGGAGGAAGAGGTTCCTGCGTTTTTGGCTAATTTTGAAACGGTAAAGTCGAAAATCCGGAATTTCCCTGGTTGTGAACAATTAAAACTACTGCGGGATAAAAATGATGCTACCATCTTTTTTACCTACAGCAAATGGCAAACCGAAGCAGATTTAGAAACCTACCGTACTAGTGAACTTTTTAAAGGCATCTGGGCAACAACAAAACCAAAGTTCCGTTCTAAAGCCGCAGCCTGGAGTGTAGATGTTGTAGATGAAATTAGAAATTTAAATTAAAAATTGATTCCCCCTTTGAAGGGGGCTAGAGGGATGTAAAGCCTGAAGTGAAAGTTACATCGATAGAGACACCCCTCTAACTCCCCTCAAGGGGAGAATGCCATACGTAAATATATGATCCCAATTATTAAAAAAGAAGTCACCAGTTTTTTTGCCAGTCCCATCGGGTATTTGGTTATTGGATTGTTTCTGGTCGTTAACGGACTTTTTCTGTGGGTTTTTAGTGGCGATTATAATATTCTGGATGCAGGTTTTGCAGATCTCAATCCATTTTTTGAGCTAGCACCCTGGATCCTTTTATTCCTTATTCCTGCTGTAACCATGCGTGCTTTTAGCGACGAGCTGAAACAAGGCACGATGGAACTGTTAGTGACTAAACCTATTTCTTTACACTCCATTGTTTTAGGCAAATATTTTGGAGCCGTGTTATTAATAGTTTTAGCACTACTTCCTACCCTACTTTATATTGTAACCATTTCAAGTTTGGGCAATCCAGCGGGTAATTGGGACGTGGGCTCCACCTTAGGCTCTTATCTTGGATTGCTATTTTTGGTGTTAGCCTATACGTCAATCGGCATTTTTGCTTCTACCCTTTCCGAAAATCAGATCGTAGCTTTTATAATTGCCATATTTTTATGTTTTGTGTTGTATTTTGGTTTTGAAGGGTTGGCATCTATAAATTCTTCATTCGATTTTTCTTATGTAGGGCTGAAAGCACACTTCACCTCTATTTCTCGAGGTGTGATAGATACTCGGGATGTGATTTACTTTTTGAGTGTGGCCGCGCTATTTATTTCATTAACTGTTATAAAACTTCGGAAAAGCTAGGAATGAATAAGAATTTGAAATACATACTTATTACAATACTTCTTTTTATAGGAATAAATTTCCTTGCTAGTAAAGTCTACCAACGTTTCGACCTTACTCAGGACCAGCGCTACACCCTATCTGAAGCCGCCAAAGAAACCGTGGCTACCGTAAACTCACCCATAAAAGTAGACATCTTTTTAAAAGGAAATTTTCCTGCAGAATTCAAAAAACTAAAGGTTGAAACAGAACAGCTTTTGGAAGAATTTCGAAGTTATAATCCTAACATTACCTATGAGTTTATCAATCCGTTAGAAAGTGACAACCCCGAAGCATTGCAACAGGAATTTGTAAGTCGCAGTATGAAAGGCGCGCAAGTTGAAGTTCGTGAAAACGGTAAAGTTTCTACAGAAATTGTATATCCCTGGGCACTCGCGTATTATCAGGAAAAAACGGTGAAGATTCCGTTGCTAAAAAATACCTTGGGTGCTACGACCGAAGAACGAGTTAATAATTCCATTCAGAATCTTGAATATGCGTTTACGGATGGATTTCATCAATTAGTAAACGCCAAGAGTAAGCGAATTGCTGTTTTAAAAGGGAATGGAGAGTTAGACGATCGCTATGTGGCCGATCTTTTTAGTACCCTTCGAGATAATTACTTTATCGCACCTTTTACCTTAGATTCGGCTGCTGTGGCACCGCTTAAAACATTGGAGCAAATTAACACCTTCGATTTAATAGTTGCCGCAAAACCCGTTGAAAAATTTTCAGACTCAGAACGCTACATTTTAGACCAATATACTATGAATGGCGGCGCCTCCATCTGGCTTCTAGATGCTACCGAAATTGTACAAGATCCAGGAACTGGCATTACTGCTGCCATTCCGCTAGATATTAACATGAGTGATTTTTTCTTCAAATATGGGATACGTATTAATCCAAATTTGGTGAAAGATGTATATTGTGCACCTATTATGCTGGCTTCTGGTGAAGAACGAGATTCGCAATACAATAAATATCCATGGTTGTATAATCCATTATCGTCTAGCTCCAACGAGCATCCAATAGTAAATAATATCGAGGCCGTTAAGTTTGAGTATGCAAGCCAAATCGAATTGCTTCCCAACGATGTTAAGAAAACAATTTTACTGAGCTCCTCTCCTATCACAAAATTACAAGGAACACCTGTAGAAATTAATATTGATGAAGAAATACCAGCCGCGTTAGAAATTATAAACAACGGTCCAAATCCATCGGCCTTTCCTGCTGGAGAAACACCATTGGCAGTCCTTCTGGAGGGACAATTCCCTTCGGTTTTCACAAATAGAATTAAGCCTTTTAAAATTTCTACACCCATAACTGCGTCTCCACCTACCAAAATGCTCGTCATGAGTGATGGGGACGTGATAAAAAACCAATTAGACAACGGAAGACCGTTGGAATTAGGCTATGATAAATGGACAAATTCTTTCTACGGAAATAAGGAGTTCTTACTCAATGCGGTGAATTATATGTTGGACGACAACGGACTTATAAACATACGCAGCAAAAAAATTGCTGTTCCGTTCTTGGATCCACAAAAAACACTCGTAAATCGTACCCAATGGCAAATGGTTAACATCTTGCTACCATTAGGATTGTTGGCGCTCTTCGGATTTATTTACAGTTACTTCAGAAAACGAAAATACACCCACTAACTGTTAATAAGTTAGTTTTACAAACCGTCGTTTTTAGGATATATTTGTGGTTCGACAAGCTCACCAACCTTTAAATTCATTTTCAATGAACCATAAGATTAATTTTAAACTTGTCCAATTATATGATATTTCAGTTTTTTTACGAATAAGAAAATAACCTTACATGAAATTTATAGTTTCCAGTTCCTATTTACTCAAGCAATTACAAGTGCTTGGTGGTATTATTAATAGCAACAATACGCTTCCTATTTTAGATAATTTCCTGTTCAATTTGGATGGAAATTCATTAACTGTTTCAGCTTCAGATTTAGAAACTACGGTTTCTTCAAAGCTAGATGTAGAAAGTAATGAGAGCGGAAGCGTATGTATTCCTGCGCGTTTGTTGTTGGATACCTTAAAAACTTTTCCAGAGCAACCCCTTACGTTTACAGTTGAAGAAAATAACACTGTAGAGATAAGTAGTAATCACGGTAAATATGCCTTGGCGTATGCTGCTGGAGATGAATTTCCAACAGCTGTAGCGTTGAAAGATCCTTCAGAAACAAAAATACAAGGAGATATTTTGGCAACAGCTATTAGCAAAACCATTTTTGCAAGCGGTAATGACGATTTACGTCCCGTGATGAGTGGGGTTTTCTTTCAATTTTCTACTGAAGGGTTAACCTTTGTAGCAACAGATGCTCACAAACTGGTAAAATATACTCGTGAAGATGTTGCAGCCTCGCAGACCGCAGAATTTATTATGCCGAAAAAACCACTCAATTTATTGAAGAGTATTTTAGCGGGTAGCGAAGAGGAAGTAACAATTGAGTATAACGACAGTAACGCAAAATTCAGTTTCGAAAATACAACGATGATTTGCCGTTTAATAGATGGGAAATACCCTAACTACGAAGCGGTAATCCCTAAAGAAAACCCGAATAAATTAAGCATAGACCGCAATCAGTTTTTAAACAGTGTACGTCGTGTAAGCATTTTTAGTAACAAAACAACGCACCAAATACGTTTAAAGATTGCTGGTGCCGAGTTAAATATTTCGGCCGAAGATATTGATTACAGTAACAAAGCCGAAGAACGTTTAACGTGTGATTATCAGGGTGACGATATGCAAATTGGCTTCAACTCACGTTTTCTAACCGAAATGTTGAACAATCTTACAAGTGACGATGTTTCTCTAGAAATGAGTTTGCCAAACCGTGCAGGAATCCTTACTCCTGTAGATGGACTGGACGAAGGAGAGCACGTAACTATGTTGGTAATGCCGGTGATGTTGAATAACTAGCAAAATAAACTATACTTCTTTAAAATCTGCTCTTCGCAAGTAAAGGGCAGATTTTTTTTATATAAGACAGTCTATAGAAGTTAAATTTAAAGACCTTCTTTTTTATAAGGATTTAAATAATTATTTGTTTAAATTTAATTTACATAACAACCAAACCATGACCTTGAGTACGAAGAAGCAAATAGAAGAGTTATTTAACATTAACATACTTGGCAATGGAAAACAACCAATGTTGTTTGCACATGGTTATGGATGTGACCAAAACATGTTTCGCTTTTTGTACCCGTATTTTGAGAATAAGTATAAAATTGTACTTTTCGATTATATCGGAGCTGGAAATTCGGACGTTTCTGCATATTCCCAAGAAAAATACAGTTCGCTAGATTCCTATGCCGATGATATTCTCACTATTTGTAACCATCTTGACCTCAAAAATGTTATTTTTATAGGTCATTCAGTAAGTGCTATGATTGGCGTTTTGGCATCGAACAAGGCACCTGCCTTATTTTCAAAACTGATTATGATAGGTCCCTCGCCCCGCTATATTAATGACGCAAATTATACAGGTGGTTTTGATGAAGCGGCCATAGAAGAATTATTAGAAACTTTAGAAAGCAATTATTTAGGCTGGTCTACAACGATGGCTCCAGTAATTATGGGAAATAGCGATCGGCCAGCATTAGGAGAAGAATTAAGCGCAAGTTTTTGCAGTACGAATCCTGAAATTGCGAAAAATTTTGCACGTGCCACTTTTCTCTCCGATAATCGGACGGATTTAAAAGCTGTCACGGTTCCTTGCTTAATTTTACAATGTAAAAAGGACATAATAGCCCCAATTGCTGTTGGAGAATATACTGCCAATGCAGTACAAAATGGAAAACTTAAAATTCTAAACGCGACGGGACATTGTCCAAATTTAAGTGCGCCAGAAGAAACGGCGATAGCGATACAGGAGTTTTTAGATTAATTATTTGGATAAAAGCCTAATAATGAAAAAAGCTGATTCTAATCGATTGAAGGCTGCTCTCGATCTCTATGATTATGCGCCTTGTGGCTCTGTATCATTCGATAAAGAAGCAATGATACTTGATATAAACCATACATTGTGTACATGGTTGGGCTATACCAAAGATGAATTGATTCTGAAGCGTTCGTTGTTAAGTCTATTCAGAATTGGAGGTCAGATTTTTTTTGAAACACACTTTTTTCCCTTGATTCAAATGCAGGGCTTTGTAAAAGAAGTCTACTTTGATATCGTTAGAAAAGATAAGAGCATCTTCCATGGACTTATTAATGTAAGAGAAGTTCCTGCCCATGATGGTCTCCCCGTTTCATATCAAGCCACTATTTTAGACATCTCAGATCGTTGGCATTATGAAGCAGAACTCATAAAAGCTAAAAAGCAAGCCGAGGCCGACTCTAAGGCAAAAGCAGATTTTCTGGCCACAATTAGTCATGAAATCAGAACACCGCTAAACGCTATATTAGGTATTGGTAATTTACTACACCAAACTTCCTTAAACGAAAATCAAAAGGAGTATGCAAAATTATTACTCCATTCTTCCGAGCATTTATTAGGACTCGTCAATAACTTACTTGACTTAAGTAAAATTGAAGCAAAAAAAATAATCCTTGAACAAGTTCCATTTAATTTGGCTGACCTAGCGAATCTGCTACATCAAACTTATTTGGTTAAGTCTAATGAAAAGGGTATCAATCTTCATACAAATATAGAGGCAGATGTGCCAAATTTTTTAATAGGCGATCCTTTAAAACTAAAGCAAATTCTAACGAATTTAATTGGAAATGCTATTAAATTCACAAAGAAAGGTAAAGTTGTTATCGCTATTTCTAAATTAAAAGAAACGACTTCTAAAGTTTGTTTAAATTTTGTTGTATCTGATACTGGAATAGGTATACCTAAAGAAAAACTTGAGGCTATATTTCAAGAATTTGCCCAAGCAAGTTATGATGTTAACGTTGAATTTGGTGGGACTGGACTCGGGCTTACCATAAGTAAAAAGTTATTAGAACTTCACGATAGTTCTCTAAAAGTGAACAGCGAGCTAAATAAGGGTTCACAATTTAGTTTTGATGTATGGTATAAAAAAACAAATAAGCAAAATGTAACAAGAGAGACAAATAGCATTGATTTTAAAGCTCATAAGCTTGAAGAGATGCGCGTTTTGATAGTCGATGATAATCCAGCCAATATTTTTATTGCTGAACAATATCTTAATCAGTGGAAAATTAAATACACCTCAGCAGAAAGTGGTCTTAAAGCCCTTTCAATCTTGGAAGAGGAATCATTTCATTTAATTCTATTAGACCTGCAAATGCCGAAAATGAGCGGGTATGAAACGGCAAGAAAGATTAGAGAATTGAAGCTAGTATCCAGTCCGGTTATTGTTTCATTCTCGGCATCCACAAAGGGTGAAGTACAAAGCGCTCTGGAGGAAGTTGGAATAGACGATCATCTATCAAAGCCATTTCAGCCAAATGAATTATTTCAGACATTGTTAAAACATTATGGTGGCACAAATGTAAAGAACATCGAAGTGAAGAAAATTGCGCCAAAAACTGAAACAACCCAAGCGGAGTCACAGGTGTTTGAAACCTCAATGTTAGCTAGTTACAATTTGCAGCGATTTAGAAAAATGGCCAATAATAAGCAACAGTTTTTGAAGAAATTCATTGCAAGTACTCTCGATGCCCTTATTAGCTATCAAAAAGACTATAATAATGCTATGAATGCGCATAACATACAAAACTTATCCGATCTGATTCATAAAAGCACCATGTCGATATATTATATTCAGGCAGATCGACTAACCTTATTTTTAAATGAAAGTAGACAGGCGCTTCAACAACAGAGCAATACTGATGATTTAAATGAACTTGTAAGCAAGTGCAATAATGAATTTGAAACGATAGTCCAAGGGCTACAGGTAGATTTGAATAATTAATCAGTTTTATGGCTTGATATCTCTAAGTACATATTATTCGTACAATCTTTTACAATAGTCCAACTAAAGTGTTTACGGTTATATTTTTCTTTCATCATCTGAAAGGCGAATAGATTGTAATTTTCGTTTTCTTACCGAAATGCTAAATAACCTAACTAGCGATAATGTTTCTTTAGAAATGAGCCTTCCTAACCGTGCAGGAATCCTTACTCCTGTAGATGGACTGGACTAGGGTGAGCACGTTACTATGCTTGTAATGCCAGTGATGTTGAATAACTAGTTGCGTTACAATTTTTAAAAATTATGTGTTACATATGTTTTAAAAATCACTTAACTACCTCTTTTTGTTCTAGTTGATTAAAATATATAGAAATCCGCTATAGAAATTTTCGCAGCGGGTTTTTTTTATAGCACGTATCTAAAGAGTATAATTATTGAAAGTACCATAAAACTTATGATGAATATACCATTGATAATACGGGTTTTTCTTTTTTGAGAAGTAAGTTTTCTTCGAATGCTTTGTTTCGCCTGAGCTATTTGATTATCGGATAGTTTTGGAAATTTTGTTTTCTCACCTTCCGGAGTTTTATAGCTGCTTCTGCCCTTTTCGAACATACTCCTTTGCTTTACATCACGAGCTTTTTTTCGTGCTAAAGTTGCTTTAAAGGCGCTTAAACTTCCGTGTGGCATAATAAGTTTCAGTATTATGATATAAAACGTATCGTACTAAAATAACTAGGGTCTTCACCATTACTTGCTCTTACAGCATTTACAATAGGCATTACAAAAGACAATACACCTACCCATATAAGAGATAGAATACCCAAGCCAAACAAAAAGATGCCCGGAATGCTAATAAGCCCAATTAAAAACATAGTAATTTGAAAGTTGATAATGTTCTTTCCATGCATATCCATTCCTTCTATTTCATCTTTTTTAACAAGCCAAAGTATTAATGGGACTAGAAAGCCACCAAAACCAGTGACATAGGTTAATAATTGTGAAAGTTGCGTGAAGACTAATAGGTTGGCATCGGTTTTCTTTTCTGTTTGAGTGACTGAGATTACTTGCATTTTGATTGATTTTAAGGGTTACTAAAAAGACTTAATAATAAACGTTGTGATTAAGAACGCTGCAATAGAAATACCTACAAATAGTAATAATGGGATAAGTAAGTTTTTAAGTCCGTTGTCTTTATTTTTATTTTCTTCTTCCATGATAGTATGCTTATTTGTATACAAAATTAACAAATTGTTACACTTCGCCACCACATAGCACATCACAGGTATTAAATTTAGTATTTTTGCATGTTATGGTATACAACGACACTATTGTAGCATTGGCAACTCCTTCAGGAGCTGGAGCCATTGCAGTTATTAGGCTTTCTGGGCAAGATGCTTTAGGAATTACTTCTGAAATATTTACTTCTGTTTCGGGTAAAGTCCTGAAGCAACAAGCTACACATACCATCCACTTAGGACATATAAAAGTTGGGGACCGTGTACTGGACGAAGTATTAATTTCGGTTTTTAAGAACCCAAATAGCTATACAGGTGAAGACGTGGTAGAGATTTCTTGTCACGGGAGCGCTTTTATTCAGCAGGAAATTATACAATTATGTCTTCGAAAAGGTTGCCGAATGGCACAAGCCGGAGAGTTTACCTTACGGGCTTTTTTGAACGCTAAAATGGATTTAAGTCAGGCCGAAGCGGTTGCAGATCTTATTGCGAGCGATTCTGAAGCTTCGCACCAATTAGCCATCCAACAAATGCGAGGTGGCTTTAGTACCGAAATAAAACGTCTACGAGAAGAGTTGCTCAATTTTGCTTCTTTAATCGAATTAGAATTAGATTTTGCTGAAGAAGATGTTGAGTTTGCCAACAGAGATGATTTTCAGCAATTAATTACTAAAATCACCCACGTATTAAAACGGTTAATCGATAGTTTTGCTACAGGAAATGTACTTAAAAATGGTATTCCCGTAGCTATTGTGGGCGAACCGAATGTTGGGAAATCTACCCTGCTTAACGCACTCTTAAACGAAGAACGCGCTATCGTAAGCGATATTGCTGGAACTACACGCGATACTATTGAAGACGAAATTATATTGGGTGGTATTGGTTTTCGGTTTATAGATACCGCAGGAATTAGAGAAACGACCGATACGATTGAAGGGTTGGGAATTAAGAAAACCTTCGAAAAAATGGAACAGGCGCAGGTGGTTGTTTATCTTTTTGACGCACGAGAATTTCAAGTTTCAGGGTCTAGGTTTCAGGTTGAAATTGAAAAGATTAAAAATAAATATCCCCAAAAACAATTGGTTGTCGTTGCTAATAAAATAGACAAGCTTTCTGAAAATGAAAAAAGCACATTTATAACAACCCTTACTCCTCACGTATCACATCTCACTCCCATTTCAGCTAAAACAGGCGAGGGAGTTGAAGAATTAAAAACCACCCTACTCGACTTTGTAAATACTGGTGCTCTTCGAAACAATGAAACTATTGTGACCAACACACGGCATTACGATTCTTTATTAAAGGCATTGGAAGAAATCCAAAAAGTACAATCTGGGATAAATGTCAACCTAAGTGGTGATTTACTCGCAATAGACATACGGCAAGCGTTGTACCACTTTGGTGAAATTACAGGTGAAATCTCTAATGACGAGCTGTTAGGGAATATATTTGCTAATTTCTGTATCGGAAAGTAACCTTGCAAAAAACACAGGTAAAAAATCTCATTAAATCTTATTAATCCTAACAAATACAGAGGATATACAACTTTCAATTATTATTTGTTAATAATTGTTATCGGTTTATTATGCTAAGATTTGTACCTATTTTGTACCTTTAAACTTTCGAGGTACAAATATTTCCATTTTAAATATTTTTTTCTCCCCATTTGCAACATTCTGCAACATATAGAAACAGAGAGCAACTTAATGCAACTATGAGTAGTAATATTAGAACCCAAAGAGTTTGTCAATTCTGCAACAGAGAGTTTACCGCTAAAACAACGGTAACAAAATATTGCGGAGATACCTGTGCGAAAAAAGCATACAAGGCTCGAAAGCGGAAAGAAAAGATTGAACGAAGCAACATTGAAACGAAAAAAATAATTTCTGCCCCGCTCGAAGTGATTAATTCAAAAGAGTATTTAACGCTTAATGACACCTGTAAGCTGTTATCTGTAAGTAGATGGACTATTTGGAGGAGAATAAAAGATGATGAACTCAAAGCATCCAAAATAGGTAGTCGTATTATAATCAAGCGTTGTGAACTTGAAAGATTTTTAGATTCAACGAGAAGTTAAGAAGTATTGTATTAATATAAAAAAAGATTATGGCAGTAAAAGTAACCCTCCGAAAGAAGCCTATTTCAAAAGGTAGAAAAAGCCTATATTTAGACTTCTACCCTCCTATTCAAATTGATTTTGATAGAACCACTCGACGAGAGTTTTTAGGATTATACATTGCAAATAAACCTAAAGATGCACTTGAAAAACAAGACAATAAACAAACTCTTTTACTTGCTGAGCAAATACGACAGAAAAGAGATAATGAAATTAATAAACCCGAAGTATATACTCAGTTTGAATTGGATCAGTTAGAACGGAAGGAAAAAGCCAATATTTCTTTTATAGAGTACTATGAATCTCTAATGAATAAAAGAACTGGAAAGAATTATAACGTATGGTTTTCAGCTTTTTATTATTTGAAAGACTTCACTGATAATTCGCTTAAATTCGGCGATGTAGATGAAAAATTTTGTAACGATTTTAGAGATTATTTATTAACTGCCAAAAGTAGGCGTAGTACCAAAAAAACAATAAAGCAAAATACAGCACATAGCTATTTTAATAAATTTAAGGCTACCTTGAAACAAGCCTTTAAAGACGGCATCATTAATTATGATTTAAATTCACGAATTGAAGCTATTAAGCAAGTTGAAACGAAAAAAGTGTTTCTGTCGTTAGAGGAACTTAACAGACTTGTAAAAGCGGAATGCCCAAGTGAACTACTAAAATCGGCATCCTTATTTTCCGCATTGACGGGGTTGAGGTTTTCAGATATTGAAAAATTGAAATGGAGTGAAATCCAGTTTTTTGCAGGGAAAGGTTACTATATACAATTCAAGCAGAAAAAGGTTCAAGGAGAGGAATTTATGCCTATTTCTGAGCAAGCATACAATCTCTTAGGTGAACCGACACTTACAAATGAAAGGGTATTTCCTGATCTTAATTATTCTGCTCATTTAAACAACCAGTTAATAAAATGGGCAATGAACGCCAATGTTTCAAAACCAATAACTTTCCATTCATTCAGGCATACTTATGCTGTTTTGCAACTTCAAAACGGTACTGATATTTATACAGTATCAAAAATGTTAGGTCACAGAGATTTAAAAACAACTCAGGTATATGCACATATAGTAGATGAAACCAAAAGGAAAGCTACTAATTCATTTAAAATCGATATATAACCCTTCGCATTTCGCTGGATTTGATAATGAATTCAATGAGTTATTTACTCAATCGCTAACAGACTTTTAATTATGAATCAAATGAATCATCTAAGGGCAAATAATATCAAAATGCCATATAATTTATCCAACAATAAGATTAAAGAGTATGTAATTTCTTTTATAAAATCCGATATAGAAACAAAGTCTATTAAAATAGCAGCAAAACTTAGGTATGTTAATCTAAAAGAGACTTTAGATTCTATTTTGTCACTTCTTGTTGAAAATAATCTAATTGATATTAATAATCCAAAATTAATAAGATTCAATAGAAACATAAACCTTGTCAAAAAAGAATCAAATAAAGTAAAAATCACGTCCGAGTTTTATTCGTTATTACTCATTGAAAGGTTTTGGACAAACTATTGTAAAGAATTAAAAATCGAGTTAAACCACGAATTATACTTTAAAATTCGACAAGATCGTGTTTTTCATAATATCCACATATTTCAGGATGAAGTCTTGAAAAAGGTGATTCTTTCAATGAACGTTTCAATAAAAAGTAAGCCTATAATTGAACAGATAGAACTCTTAGATAATATCATAGAAAAAACCGAGAACTTTGACTATCTGAATGATCAAAAGGTATATGAAAAGCACATTAAGTTTTTGAGTGACAAAAGAGATAAATTGTTGCAAAATACTCCCATACATTTAGAGAAAAAAGAACAACTTCCAATTTCTAAAGTCTGGTTGACAGAGCCTAAAATAACACAAGAAAGAGTAATTCAGAAGGGTATTAACTTGGGGCTATGGGATGAGAACAGAAACCTTACTTCAAATAGAGGCTCTTTGTACAGTAGTGGTAAAAATCTACTGGCTTCTTTATCAATAGCGTTAAAAGGACACGCAATAAGTTCAAGTATGGATTATAAAATCATTGGAGAAGCATTTTGCGAAACTTTTAATGTAAATATTAATCAAAACACAAAAGAACCATATAAACCATTTTGCAAAGGAAATTCTAAGATAATTAGACAATTTAAACAACAATTCAATCTTATTTAGATTCGTGAAATTTCTTTCTTAAAAAATTATCATAAGATTTTCTTAGTAATAATTGGGGAATTCTTTGTTCTTGAAAATTCGTGAAAATTCTTTTACTTATTGATCTATTGATTTGTCTTGAATATTTAAAATTTACGACACAATGGACAATCCTTTCAAAAGCCTACACAAACGCCTATCTAACATTGAGGGCATTTTAATTGAACTTAAAAATTCTAAACAGATAACGCCAAAAGAAGATCAATGGTTTGACCTCAACGAATTAGTATCTTACGATCCTGAAAAACGCACAAAAGCTACGTTCTACAGTTATGTTCACAATAACGAAATCCCATTTCATAAAAGAGGAAAGAAACTTACTTTTTTAAAATCTGAAATTGATGGATGGTTACGACAGGGTAGAAAAAAGACCCTTGAAGAACTAAAAGCTGATGCATATAATGGACAAAGATCAAAATAACCTATTCAAGATAAAATATTGGAAGGGTTATGAGAACACGGAAGCCTATAAAAATATATTTACCTCAAAAGTTATTGGACGGGCTTCAAGACTACTTATTAAATAATCCGCCAAATTTCAGTGTTAAGCAAGAATACTTTTGGGTCATAATCAATCACCTTTTAAAAAAACAGATTCAATTTAAAAATAATGAGTGGAATTCAATAAACTTACAAACATTGCAGTCTATGACAGTAACGAACATAGGGCGTTATGTAAGTTTATTAAAAAATGGTGAATTTTTGATTTCCAATAACAACTACTTAAAAGGGAGTCATTCACAAAAATATAGACTAAACGAATTTTATATAGATGATATAAGAGAATACCACTTAGACCCATTTTCCAGAGCAGGAGAAAAATATATTAAGCATTCGAGGAAAAGTAAGGCTCATTATAATAGGCTCGAACCTCATTTGAAAATAATGCAAGAGCACTTTAATGGGTTTGATTTTAACTACGAATCGGCTTATGCATATACAGCCCAAGAAAAGGATCTTTCAAAAAAACTCAATTATTTGACCGCCATAAGTTCGCTTAAAGATAAAAGGTCACGCTATTTTAAGAGAAATTCAACTAATCTAAGACTTGACACCAATTTCACTAATCTAAAAAAAGAGTATCGAAAATTTATTATTGGGGATTTTATATGCATCGACCTTAAAAATTCACAACCCTTTCTTTTATGTCTATTGATAGATAAACTATTAAATCCAAGAGATATATTATGTAATCATTTAATCATAGAAAATATTGAGAAAACCTTTGGAAAACGTACAATTTCAAAGATTCTTAAAATTCACCAAAATAATAAAGAAGAAAATTTGGTGAATTTTACAAAGTTTTTAGACTCTGTTACAAATGGAACATTATATGAAGATTTTGTAGAAATGTATGATGGGGATTTAGATCGTAACGATGCAAAGGATATAATATTCAAGATATTTTTTTCCAAAAACTTTACTTGGTATAATAACAAGAAATTTATTCCTTACCGAGAAGAAAAAGAAGTTTTTGCGAGTGTTTACCCATTTGTGGCAGAAATAATCAGTGAGTTAAAGGAAAGGGATAATTCACTATTACCTATTTTTTTACAACGGCTCGAAAGTAATTTATTTATTGATCTTATAGCTAAGCAGCTCGTTGAAAACAACATTGTTCCATTAACCATTCACGATTCCGTGATTGTAGACACTAAATTCCTCAAAGAAACTATTGAAATCATGGAATCGGTCTTTAATGAACAACTTGGAATAGTCCCTAAGTTTGACATATCCTGTTTATAGGTATAGTTTAATTTTTTTAGCCACAATCATTAACAGAAAGATGCTGTATGATTCTTAAGGAATATATGAATAACGTGTTAAGTACTTTTTTGAAATAGACTCTAACTAAAATTTTATTTATCTATTTTTATATCTCACAGTGTATCAACTAACAGAACAAGTTTAATATTTTATTTTAGAAATGTTCAATTATTCAAATGTGGAGAAGTTTAAACGCCGATGGAAAATATTCGAGATCAAATGTTATAAGTTTTGGTTTTTCATCGAAAGAAATTTAGTGCCAATTCTTTTAGGTGCTATTGCTACACTTTTATCCCTGAACATTTTTTTCCATCTAAATTATTACCGATTGGAGGCATTCGACCTGAATAACTCTCTCGAAATTATATTAACCGTAAATGGCTTATTTTCCGCAATTCTAATTACTTATTTTTTCAATCAAATAACTCAAATTTGGAATAACAAAAAAGAATACTTGGAGCAAGCAGAGATACATTCCCAAAAAATAACTGAGTTCCGTCGAGTTTGTCTCGAATTGACATCCTATTATGGAATTTGGTATAACGAGCCAGCGACAAAAAATTTATTAGATGGTGGTGCATACTCCAGAATTGATTATTTCGACTACAAATTATACTCCTTTAGTGACTATGTGCCCTACAATAAAGATTTGATCGATGAATTGAATGCTCACAACGATTATAATGATGCTCATACTGATCTCTATTTGGGAATGGTTAGTTTAATCAAAGACAGAAAGCGAATTCACTCATCTCCTGCTCCTGAATTGTACGGTGATTATCAAGTTAAAGGTCTATATAGATTTGATTTTGTGTTAAAATGTCTTGAAATTGGTCATTTTGGAAGATTGTGGTACAAATTCGATAAGGATTACCACTTAATCAACTATGGTGCATTAACTAACGAAAGCCGACTAAAAATTCAAAACACTATTGGAAGAATAAATTCAAAATATATTGGAAGAGACTTGAATAATTCCTTAATGGCTGATGTTACTAATGATTTAGATACATATCATATCAAAGAACTGTACAGAAATCTAAAAAAGTTAAGAGAAGGAATAACTGGTATAACACTAATAGTTTTTATAATATTATTATTAGCTATTATCGTTGGTGTTATATTCCCATTGATCGCATACTTTTTAATAAATAATATAGAACTCAAAACTATAATTACGGATTTAATTATAGCTCTCAATTTTGGTCTATTATTCTTCTTTATCACTAACCTCTACGGATTAATTAAACGTGAAATAGTTTGGTCTTAAGCCTTATATTATTCTTTAAGGAGAATCTTTTAATTGATATTATTAAAAAATAAGAGGACAACTTTTCTCAATAAAATCAAAACTCTCTAAATAGATTTCTTTAGATATAAGGTCATAATTATATCTATTAATATTTTTAGTAAAAAATCCTCGCAAGAATTGAAGTAAAAAAATTGTAATTTTAACACCTCTCCCCTTTTTGAGATTCTATTACTAATTGCAAGTAGTACAGCTTGATTGGTTTAGTAATCGACAGCATTAAACTTTGATTAGATGAACAACGGAGTAAAAAATAATGATTAGCAATTATGGTGGAACTCAACTGGTATAATTTTAGAGCAAAATTTGGTGGAAAAGAAAACAATTCTTTTGAAGAGTTGTCCTATCATCTATTCTGCACGGAACACAATAATGATGTAGGAATTTTTGGTTTTTTCAATCAGACAGGTATAGAAACAGAACCAATCAGTTTGGACGGAGAAGAAATAGGGTTTCAAGCGAAATTCTATGAGACTACTCTTTCAAGCAATAAGGGCGATATTATTGATTCTATAAAAAAGGCAAAGCGAGAAAATAAAGGTTTAAGTAAAATTTATTTCTATTTAAATAAGTCATTCTCTGAAAGTACAAAGAAAGGAAAGAAAGATCCCCAATACAAAATTGATATTGAAGCAGTCGCTCAAAAGCAAAAACTCAAAATAGAATGGAGAGTACCGAGCCATTTTGAACGACAACTTAAACTACCGAAAAACAAATACCTCTTAGATTATTATTTCAGTATAGGAGAAACAATAGTCAATCTTATTGACGGGCTAATTAAACATACAGAAAATATACTTTATCCGATTCAATCGGGCATAAAATTCGGAGAGACAATAATAAAAATTGACAGGTCAAATATTGTAGACAACCTTGAAAATAAAGCAAATGAATCAAAAATAATAATTATTAGTGGAGACGGTGGTAGTGGTAAGACAGCCTTACTTAAAGACTATTATAATGATTCTGTCAAAAGAAAACCTTTCTATTTCTTTAAGGCAATCGAATTTGAGATAACTGACGTTCAACAAATATTTAAAAAGTATGGGAACTTTACATTAAGTGATTTTAATGATGCCCATAAAAAGGAAAAAGAAAAAATATTAGTTATAGATTCTGCCGAACGAATATCGGACATACAAAATCAAGAGTCAATAAAGGAATTTATCTCCTCGGTCATTAAAAACAAGTGGACTATAATCTTTACTACAAGAAACAATTATTTGGATGATTTACGATTTCAATTCATTGAAATTTTTAAAATTCCATTTGAGTTAGTGTCACTTAATGATCTATCATCAGAAGAACTTTTAGTTTTATCCGAAGAATTTAAATTTGAATTACCCAATAACAATAGGCTAAAGGCATTAATTCAAAACCTATTTTATCTAAGCGAGTTTTTAGATAATTTTGAAAACCTCCCAACAACTTCTGACTATCAAAATTTTAAAGAGTTGCTCTGGAAGAAAAAAATTCAAAACTCCTCGTATAAAAAAGATAATATTCACAAGGAAAGAGAGAAATGCTTTTTAGAAATTATTAAAAAGAGAAGTACAGAAGGTGGTTTTTTTATTAGTCCTGTTAATTGTTCTTCAAAAATTCTACGACTACTTGAAAAAGATGAAATCATTGGTTATGATAAGGTGGTCGGAGGATATTTCATTACACACGACATTTACGAGGAATGGGGACTTAATTTAATTATTAATAGAACGTTTTTACAAACTTCAAATCATAAAGAGTTTTTGTGCTTTATTGGGACTTCTTTAATAGTTAGGCGTGCTTTCCGCTTTTGGGTTTCTAATATGCTTATTGAGGATATCCAAAAAATAAAACCTTTACTTGAAAGTATTATTGATAGTTCCTCAATAGAGAGATTTTGGAAAGATGAAATATTAATTTCAATCCTCTTATCAGATTATTCTCGTGAGTTCTTCAAGCAATTTGATAACAAGATTATTGAAAAAGAATATGCTTTATTAAAACGTATATTATTTCTTCTTAGAATTGCTTGTAAAGAAGTTGATAATGAATTCTACAAAAGACTTGGAACAGAAAGTGAATTAGGGCTCAATTATATTTTTACTAAACCGAAAGGGAGTGGTTGGGTTAATACTATTGATTTTTTATATGAAATTAAAGACAATTTTAAATTATTAGAAAACCCAATAATTTTTCCCATATTAAAAGATTGGAATAGTCATTCCAAACGAGGTGATTCAACCAGAAAATCTTCTTTAATGGTTTTGGATGCATATGTTGAAATAACCAATAATGAAGATCTAAAATATAGCTCAAATTTAGACGATGATCACTTTAAGGTCATAGTCGAGGGTGCATTAGAAATAAAGAGTGAATTAGAATCAATTTTTAACTCTATCAAAGAGAATAATTGGGTGTGGTCGAGAAATCCATATTTTGATTTTTGCTCGTATATTCTTCAAATGGATCAAGATGGATTGGCATTAATTTTTGCACTTCCAGAGTGGATAATTAAAATTGCTGATCTTTATTGGTTCAAATCGCCACCTAAAGGTTCTTTTCCTTCTTATAGTATAGGCACAGAGCAATATTTTGGTCTTAGCGATGGTCTAAAGTCTGACTATTCTCCTGCAAGTGCATACCAAACCCCTATATTCTGGATGCTGAAATTTAAATTTGATATTACTGTAAGCTATGTAATAGAGATGATTAATAAAAGTGTAAATCATTATAATGATTCTGAATTTGATAATAGCGTTGAAGAAATCGAAATTATATTTGAAGATGGCACAAAAACAAAACAGATTATAAGCAATGCGTTATGGCAACTTTATAGAGGAACAGGTTCTCCCGTGACACCCTACTTACTGCAATCAATTCATATGGCTCTTGAAAAAGTTCTTTTAGAATTTGCTAAAGAGAATGAGAGAGAATATATTGAAAATAGGTTATTATATTTATTGAAAGAATCTAATTCTGCTTCAATAACAGCAATCGTTACAAGTATTGTTTTGGCGTTTCCAGATAAATTATTCAATGTTGCTAAGGTTCTATTTAGTTGTCATAAATTATTCCATTACGATAATTTTAGAGCAGTAACTGAGTTTCAAGCTAAGAGCCTATATTCAATTGGTTATGGTTTAATTCCAAAGAATAAAATATATATAGAAGAGAGACTTAAAACCTGTGAGGATTCACATCGACAGAATTCATTAGAAAGATTAGCTTTAAGTTATCAAGTATTCAAAAAAGAATCAATTAGTGATGAGGATTTTGAAAAAAGAACCCTTACAATTTGGAGAATTATCGACGATTTCTATAAGAATTTACCCGCCCAAGATAAAGAAACTGATGAAGATAAAACTACACGGCTATTATTAGCAAGACTTGATAAAAGAAAAATGGGTATCTCTACTGAGGTGCAGGGAGATAAAATATTAATAAGTTTTAATCCTAATATAGACGATGAGCTAAAAAAGCATAGCGAGAAAGCTATTAATGAGTCTAACTCAGTAATGAGATATTCAGGATTAAGAATGTGGTCGACATTTAAACTTGAAGGAAACGAAAAACATAAAGATTATAATGATTACGAAATAGATTTTAAAAAAGTACTGAATGAGACAAAAGAAATAATAAATGAGTTGAAAAATGATGATAGTCAATACCGCTTATTTAACGGTTCTATCCCATCATTAAGCTGTTCTGTTTTAATCAGATTTTACAGTGATAAATTAACATCAAATGAAAGAGATTTTTGTAAAGATGTTATACTTGAATATGCGACTGCCCCTTTGCAAAAAGGATATCATTATCAGGTTTCCGATGGAGTGGAGGAATCTATTTCAACTATACCATTTTTAATTAATCTCTTTCCCAAAATTAGAGATGACCTTAATTTTCTATTGCTTTTAATTCTCTTGGATGATAGACTAATAACCAATGATATTAGATTTTGTGATTTTGCTATAAATTCGATAACAAATCAATTATGGCAAGTTTCTCCTGAAAATTCATTTAAAGTAATAAACTGTTTTCTAAAATTTAAACCTTTCTTCAATACTATAAGGGAAAAAAAATCAACACAAGCTAATATGCCCTACAGTACTGTAAGAATATCTCAACAAGAAGTAGCACAAGAGTTTTTAAAACAGTATAAAAAGGATATTGAAAAAGACCTCAAAATTGATATTGAAATTAAAGAGTTTAACGTTGAAAGTTATACGCTCAAAGATTTAGATATCATTTTTCATTTAATTCCAGTTAAAACAGAAAATACCACTTTACTCTACTATGCTTATGAAATAATCTCTTTTCTTAGTCCAAAGTTGTTAAAAGGAAATAGACCCAAAAACAGAAACCCCAATAGAAATAGAAATGAAGATATAGATCATTTTTTCCGATTTAGATTCTTAAATAAATATGCTTATTTTCTTTTATATAGATCAATTAGTGATATTGAAAAATTTGTAAAGCCATTTGTTGATGACTTTCAAGCCAGTGAAGAAATGGCTATTTATTTTGAAAAAATTGTTTGGGCGGAAGACAAAATAAATCAGTATAATCAATTTTGGATAATATGGGATTTGTTTTACAAAAAAATAGTAGACTTGGGTAAAAGTAAAATTGGTTATAATTCAGACAAAATTATCCGCACATATTTATTATCGTGGAATCATTGGAGAGATAATGCAAAAAATTGGCGTAGCTTAAAACAAAAAGAAAGATTATTCTACGATAACATTGTAAAAGACATAGGAGATTGTCCTGTTGTACTTGATTCAATATCTCAATTTTTAAATCAAATAGGAAGTGGGTTTTTGAATGAAGGGATTTTTTGGATCAGTCACTTGGTTTCAAAAAATGAAAATGAAAAATTAGGAGTAAATACTGTTTATTATACTACACTAATAGTTAGAAAGTATATTTATTTAAATAGAGAAAAAGTAAAATTTAATTCCAAAATAAAAGCTGAAATTTTAATAATTTTAAATTTCCTAATTGACCGAGGATCTGTTAATGCCTATCTTTTAAGAGAGGATATTGTTTGAATATGAGCGGTGATAATTTTAACGAAAAAAAAAGTATTAATCAAATTTATATTAAAGGTCTGTGTTGGATCGATGTAAAGAATACTCACTTCTCCTTTCGGTTTCAAGGAATTCCAAAAGATCAGCATTTTACGGTTTCTTACAATTCTCCTAAAGGATATGTAGAGTTACATATAACTAAAAATGTTCAAGGTGACTCAAACAATAAACCCAAAATTCCTCTTTTAAGGATAAATAAGAAACAACTACTAAACGATTCCGAAAAACTTATACAGTCACTTTTATTAAATGTAATTAAAAAAGTTGATGATAACCAGCTAAACTCCTATGAGCAATTCGACTTCTTTTCGTTTGGCGAGTTTGAAAACAATAAAGACTTTGAAAAACTTAATCAAAACCTACTTGGAGAGTTTAAAAATCTAATTAAAATACGTAAAAAGTCAAGGGCTGAAATTAAGGGTGATTTTATCAAGCCAATTTTATCATTTACGCAATCGGAGAATTTAGTGAACTTAATTGAGGATTCTATATCTAAATTTGATAAAAGTAAATGTCAAGGTAATGTTAATGGTGTACTTATTACAGAAGAAGATTACATACCTATTTTCCTCATTAATAACATTTGGTATGAGTTTAAGAAAGAACTGAAATTAACAGATTTACTCGCTCCTATTCTTGAAAAAAGCCTTATTAAAAGAATTGAATGGAAAATAAAAAGAACGATAATTCATTTAAAATCAATAAATAGTTATAAAGAATCCAATGTGTATAGCACGCCCATTAATCTATATAAAAAAGAATCAACGAAAAACTCTTTTATGAAAGAAGAAAAAAAATATTATGGAGAAGTTTCTCTTACTTCCAAAATTGAGGATAAATGTTTTGCTATTATCGAACTTAAAGATGACCAAATTCAAATAGAGACTAATTTAATCAAATCAAATACAGATTATGGAATTGAAATAATTTATGGTATAATCGTAGGTTTAGGCTATGTTACTTTTATTGATTGTAGAGTTAATTATAATGAATCTGGAATAGCAAATGCAAGAATATACCATCCCAAATATACTTTTGTCTCTCCCCATCACTTTATAGATATAAATAAATTAGTTATTGATCGATTCACCATTGAAAATTCAATAATAGTTGATTGGTTTTATCAAACTCATTATTTTAATTATTCAGAAGATAAATTAGTAAAGATTAACGATGAGAATATTCCAATATATATAAAAGAAAAAAAATTACGAATTAACATTAAACGAACTACATCATACAATTCAAATCATAAAGAATTTGTTCTTAAAAACATTGGTTTACTCAAGTTTCATAGTGAAAAAAAGATCAAATTAATTGAAGCAATTGAATATTATAATGGCTTACAGAAGGTATTTCATTTTTTGTATAAAGGATCATTTCAATTCTCAAGATTTTCATTCAAATGTTTAGGTTGTGGAGAATGGGTGGATTTTTACTATAAAGATTCTCAATATAATAACATAAATACTAATTATGTTAATTTTCATTATGAAGCTGTCAAAACCGAGATCAATAAAATTATTTCTACCATTCTAACTAAAGAAAATATTATGTTTTGTATTAATCTTTTAATGGAAAATTTCATTGCTAAAAAAATATCACATAACAAGAGATTTACTAATTCCATTGCATCGTTTGAGGGATTTAGTAAAATTTATACTAAGGGAAAAAATACTAAACTCAATGGATATTTAAATAAACAAAAGGACTTAATTCAAAATATTGCAGGTATTAGTAACGACAACTTTAACCTATTTATAACGAAAATAATAAGATCAAGAGATTATTATATTCATAGCAATTTGAAACAAAAAAATTTATTTTCTGAATTTGATCTGCTCTACATATCCTTTTTGCTTGATTTCATAACTATTTATAATATATTTCAGAAAATTGAGGTTTCAGAAGATATTTTGAAAAAAACGGTATTGAAAGCTAAGTCTGTTTATATAGATATGCAAAATACCAATAAGCATCTTAGTAAAGATTCTTTGAAAGGGGATTAGTTTAGTTTTCTAAGTTAGAAAAACCTTTACTAAAAAAATCTTTGAGAGAAACTTTGAAATAGATACATATTTTGTGTAGGGTAGTAAACGATATATCTCGACTACCCATTTCGATTCTTGAGAAGGAGATTCCAGTATCGTTAAGGCAGTCTTCTTGCGTTAATCCTCTTTCCTTCCGCAACACTTTTATTCGTTTCGCCAATTCAGTTAGAAGTATTTTTTCATCGTTATATTCCATAACGACAATTTCCCCTTGTTAACTTGTTTAAATAACTACCGAGTGGTAGGTTTTTTATATATTTGGATTTTGAAGTCAAATTAGAACCTACTTATGAAACGAATCCTACTCCTCTTTGCTTTAATTCTTTTATCCTGCTCAAACGATGATGATAATTCCCAATCAGAATCACAAAATTTGATCGTAGGTGTTTGGAAACCTATTAAAGAGATTGATCGATGCCCAAATCAAGCAGATGATGTTTATAACCTGACAGAATGCGAGCAAATGGGAAGATTAACTTTTAATTCCAATGGTACTTTATCAGATACAGGTTTCAATGAAAATGGTGAAGATTGTGAAATAAGCTATGAATCGAATTCGACGTGGGAAATTAGAAATGGAGAATTATTTGTAGATGATAATGGTGTCGAAGAAAAGGTAGAGTTCTTTGAGGTTACGCAAAACATACTCAAACTGGGAGAATTAGATAATGATTTTTGCAACGGAGGGATTTACTTTACAGAATATCAAAAGGTATAGTAATGAGTATTAAGTATAAGCGTTTATTATTGTTTTGGGTTGGTGCTGGGTTAATACTTACAGCATTCCTTTATGTGATTCAAGAAAGTTACAACACCAAATACAAGTTTGTTCCCAATTATATTTCAAAAAACAGAAATGATAGTTTTAAGACATTAAAGGATAAAAGGTCAACATATTATGAACTATTTGGTGCGTTAACCATTGGCGGAGGTCTCATTATTTTAGGCTTGGGTATGAAAGCAGATAACAAATGAACCTCTTTTTTGTAAAAGTTGAATACATACCTTTATTGGGGCTTAGTAGTGGTCATTTTAGCCATTTTTTTCGAGGGGAAAGCCCGATTTTGATCCCCTCCCCCCTACACTTTTCAACATAAAATCAATAATTTTTAGGTTTTTGCACGTGTACGTGCTTAGACCATATGTGCATTATTAATTGGCATTGCAACGTGAGGTGTTCATCCCCGTTTAAAGGTTTAGTAGTCGTTTTAAATATATATTATAGTATAATGAGTATTTTAAAACACAACTAACTGTTTATAAGAACATTAAATAATCAACTCGTGTAACTTCTAATTTCTAAAAGTTTTAATTTTTGGCTGTGAGTTATATTTATGGTTAGCAGTTTGAATGGTAAATTCCGTGTAGTTCCTCACTATTACTGACTTTTGACACTTCTGAAAATCACTATTTTTTCGGAAATAAATATATTTCAATTCATTCGATAGTCGAGGAAACTTGACAAACTTCGCCCTCGTTTAAGGCAATCTCAGTAGACATTGCTAAAAAATTCTGTTCAATTTTTTTAATGTTTTCTTTTGTAACTTGTTTTCCTTCATTAACTTGAATCCACATTTCCGACAAGATTCTTGACGGTTTAACCTCTTTACCATCTAAAACTTCCGATGCAGTTTTACAACTAAACTTTAATTTTGCCATATCTATTTCTTTCAATTACTATGATGGACAATTTAATCATAAAAAATAACGTATATCTATTATTAGAGAAACACCTACCAAACATTCTACACTTTATTGATCAAAAAGATATAAACCAATTTGTCGATAGAGCAGGAAAATTTATCAAACTAAATGATGGTAAGAAGAAACCAAGAAATTTTTTATCATTTATCCTTGATCTTCTGCAAAAAGAAAAAAAACGTGATCCAAATTTAAAAGAGGTTGAATACTACAATTATCTACTCGGAAAGATGCAAGAGATAATACCGAATTCTAACGAGTTTGGAAATTTAATAAGAAGTGTGATATTTAATTTTTCAACTAATAATTTTCATAATTTTATTGCTGAGGTTGGTGCGCTACTCGAACTATCGGAAAAGTATAAGTTTATAGAATATGAAGTTAATCTTCCAAACGGAAAACAAGCAGACTTATTATTATATGATTCTGATGGAACCGAACTATACGTAGATATTGTTACAATACATTTTGATTCGATGAATTATGTAAATCAAGAAGAATTTGAAAAATTAATTAACAATAAGATTATCGATAAATTTCAGAAAACAACTAAAGGTATACCAAAGGAAAGAAGAAGTAATATTTACATTTTTCCAGTTATACAAGGGCTTACTCCAAAAATTCTAAAATCAAACATTGACTATTTTGATACTTTTAAGGAAAAAATGAAGAATGATCAATATAATTCATTTAGTCCTCATTTTTTTGGAAGTATACAGGGTACATTTTTTACCCTGTTCAGTATTCAAAAAGCAAAAGAATTTCTATAGTTTGTACCTTATTTGTACCTCAACACACATAAACCACTATTGTTGCTACGATGTTATTTTCTGTATCGGGAAATAGATTGTATTTGAAAATGAACTAATAGCTTCAATTTCAAAAAAATCTTATTTGTTGTATGTTATATGTTCAATAGTAATTTTCTTGGTCTCACTTCCCAATTTAAAATCCAAAGTGTCCCCCACCCTTGCACCCATAAGCGTATTTGCAATAGGAGCTACAAAGGCTATTTTTTTCTGTTTCACATCTGCTTCATCTACACCAACAATTTGAATTGTTATAAGATTACGCATCGGTTCAATTTTATAGGTTACATAAGCACCAAAGCGGACTTCTTCTTCAGATTTTATATCGTTTAATAATCGTGCACTGTTTATGCGTTCCACTAATAAGTTTCGCTTTCCATTAAGTACCCCTAACATTAAACGTCGCTCCCGCTCATCCGTTTCATCCAGTTTAGCTATGGTATTGTTTAATTCAACTAATTCTTCTTTTAATTGTGAAAGTCCGTTGGTTGTAACATAGTTTGTTACTCCAACAGGGAGTGCAGCCCTAGGCGGTATTATTGGTTTTTCTTCTTGGTCATCTTCTTTTACAAATCCTCTACTCATTGGTATATATTTTAGGGCAACATATAAATATACAAGAATTTTAGGGGTACATATTACGTCTAAGTTTTAATTTTTTTAAGGTCCTTCATAAATAAATGTTTCTGTTGAAGTACTAACTATCTTTTTGATGTACATTTATTCCGTGGAAAAAAATAGTATTGATGCTAATTTAAATTCAACTCCTCTCTACACTCTTAAAGAAGGATCGGCACTGGCAGTACAAACATTTTATATGGTAGCTTTAAAAAACCATATAAAATTAAGTGGTATGGCAGATCGAAAATCGAACCTTATTCTTGCTGTTTGTTCGTTGTTAATTTCAGCAATCCTTACCAATAGTTTAAAGTTTGTACAAGTAACTGGAGATCAATATCTACTACTACCTACAATTATTTTCGTGTTTTTTATGCTCATAGCGATGATACTTTCTATTGTGGCAACCATTCCTAAAGTGACCAGTGGCACCTTTAATAAAGAAGCTGTGGAAGCTAAAGAAGTAAATTTGGCGTTCTTCGGAAATTTTCACAAAATGAAATTAGAAGAATATGAATGGGCAGTACAACATATGCAAAGCAACAATGAAGAAATTTACAAAACTCTAACCAAAGATTTATATTTTTTGGGCAAGGTACTAGACAAAAAGTTTAGACTGCTTAATTTTACGTATGGTGTTTTAATTATTGGGATTGTTATTTCTATTTCGGCTTATATCTGGGCATTTTACGAGCATACTTATTTAAACTAGGGATATTATAAACTTCTAACTATATGCTATTTAGATGCGCATAGTTTTAAAGTATTGTTTTGTTTTAGCAAAAATCACCTCATTAGAAAACAATTTAAATTCGTATAATATTTAAAGTAATTGCTACTTACTTGAACACTAAAAAAAAACCTCCTCCGATTTCTCGAAGGAGGATTCCTAACTAAATTAAACTTCAATTATAAAAAAGTATTTACTCTTTCACCAATTGTTTGGTTACTTGACCAGCATCTGTATTTATCAGTACTACATAGCTTGCACTTGCCAACTCAGAAATATCAATCGTCATTTCTGAAGTTATATGTTTTGCGTCTAGTGTTTTAATAAGTCTTCCGGTTACATCGTAAATGCTTACAT